>MTKX01018206.1_pt1 | contig 194128 bp, 153 predicted proteins | sample 1042771 | NCBI WGS metagenome assembly MTKX01 (sample SAMN06212183, study PRJNA360534) | anaerobic digester metagenome | biome: Wastewater treatment plant; material: sludge; isolation source: anaerobic digester fed with sludge from wastewater treatment plant | place: Denmark: WWTP Randers ...
GGGCGGGCCGTTTTCAATCGGTAACTCCCGCCCCGCCATCCTTCCCGGCGGCGGCCAGCAGCCGGTCGAGGATGGCGATCAGCTCCGGGTTCTCCCGCAACTCGTCGCTGCGCTTCTGGCGCGCCTGGACGAGCACTCTCAGGCTCTGCGCCAGTTGCTCGCCGGGCATGAGCACGCGCCCGGCGATGAGCAGCCCGCCCAGGATGAGGGGCAGGTAGAGGAACTCGGCGGGCAGAGGGCCGCCCCGCTCGGCGCGGTCCGCCACCAGGCTGCCCACGGCAACCTGTTCCTCCATGGACCAGGGGTCGCGCCCCAGGCTCTGTCGCAGCAGGCCAAAGCTGAGGGAGGTCGCCAGGCGCGCCAGGCGCGCATAGTCGGCCCGGGCGACGAGCAAGATGGGATCGTTGACGGGCAGGTCAAAGCGGTAGGCGAGGGTGTAGGCCGGGACCAGGATGGCGTCCTGCCAGTCGGTGCTCCGCAAGAAATACTCGACCGTGTAGGTCAGGATCTTGGCCAGAAAAATGGCCTCGCCGACGTGCAGGGAAAGGCCGGCGTTGCGGAACCGGACCTGGCTCTCCTCTAGCAGGGCGACGTACAGGGCCTCGCGTTTCAGACGCGGAAGGATGTCGATGCGCTGGTCGTTGACATAGCGCCGGGCCTTGCCGGGCAGTGCCAGGTCGGCAACGGTCCAGTGCGACAGGTAGGTCGGCGTCAGATCGGGCGCGGGATCCGGTGCCGGCGGGCCCGCGACCTGGAGCGACAGCATCTGCTCTCCCTGGCTCCTGGACACGAACCCCAGGCCCAGGCTCGCGGCCAGGTCCATGCCCGCCTTGAAGGTGAGCAGGCTCTGGCCCAACTGGCCGTCGCTCTTCTGGCTGCGCACGTACAGCCCCCGGCTGTCGCCCGTGGCGGCCAGGGTCGCTTCGATGCGGTACGCTCCCGGTTCGCTCTGGGTGCCGGCGGCGATGGGAATCGTCAGCTCCCCTACCTCGGCTGCCTCCAGGGGGACGTCCGTCCGGACCTGGGCCACAGAGAACACGGGGACGCGCTGGCCGGGAAATCGCAGACCGACCGATACCTGCATCGGCACGTCCCAGCAGCTCTGGAGCCAGACACGCAGGGCCGCGGTCTCGCCAGGAGCGACCGCCCCTGGCTCCAGGGACAGCAGGTAGTGCACGCCGTTGACCTCGAACCGTTGCTGGGCTTCCAGCAGATCGCCCAGAATGTCGGGGTACTCGCTGCTCATGATGACCCTCTCCTCGCGGCGTGATTCCCAGTCGGGCAGGACCATTATACCATAAAACGACCGCCTGCGGTACCCGGGAAACAAAAAGAACCTCCGGAGCGGGGGACACTCCGGAGGNNAGTAGAACCTCCGGAGCGGGGGACACTCCGGAGGTTCGGCTGCCTGATGACCGGTTCTACTGTTTCCGGTCAGCGGGGCGACGAGCCTGTTTCGCGGCCTTTTTCCGGTTCGCCTGCCGCATCATGCGGGCCAATTCGGCCTGGCGGTCTTTCGTCAACTCGAACAAAATCGTTGGGTGAAACATCGGATTCCTCCTGGATGATTTGGTAGTTCAGGGGCTCTTCCGAAGGTTCCCTCCACGACAAAAAAGGGCACCTTGGGATTGAACCCTTGGTGACCTTCTCCGACGCCTACGAGGTTAGCTGCCGGGCTCGGGCCGAAGAAGCTGGCCCTACGTCCTGCCTGGACGACTCACCCCCTGATTGGTTCCCCCGTTGCCGAAAGGCACTAGGCGAGCAGGTTATTCGATTAAGTATACTCTAACACACGCGCGCCCGCTTGTCAAGTTCTGATGAGAGCAGGGACCGGTTCAAGCCTGGAGCCGCCCGAAGGCCTGAAGGGTGGCCAGGGTTTCCATGGTCAGGTGGCCGCGCCACTCGCGCCTTGCCTGCTCCCAGGCCTCCGGGTAGAAATCTCCCCACGTCCAGTTCGGTTCCCAGGCGCCGTCGGCCGCCTGGGTGTCTACCTTGTAGTCCAGGTTCTCCTCCAGCTCATCCCAGATCAGGTCGGCGACGGGCGATTGGGGATGGGGCGCGATCTTCAGGGGCTGCATGGTGTATTCGGCCCACTCGGCGGGGTTGCGGCTGACGACCCCGGGCACGACGGAGCGCACGCGCGCCAGGATGCGCGCCCTCGCCGGCTCGGGCAGCGATTCGCTCTCGGCCAGGCGCAGGGCCTGGGCCAGGTCGTCGCCGCCGCCGCTGCCCAACTGCCCGATGGTCTCGATGGCAACCACTGTATCCTCGGTGACCTCCGCCAGCCAGGAGCCGGGCACGGCGGACGAATAATCGTGAAGCAGGGCGACGATTCCTGCCCTGGGGATGATCCGGAAGTTGTCAAAGGTGCGGGCCAGGCTGCCCTGACCATCCTCGTGCCACCACGGAGCGTGGGGATGATCGTTTGCCTCGGTGGGCACTGCGCGCCACGTGCGAGATGCCGCATCGTAGGTATTCAGCAGGTACTGAATGGCGCCGCCGGCCAGCGGATGGCCGGCCCCGGCGCCCACCTGGCGCAGGAAGCGCAGTGCGATCTCGGTGGCCAGCGCCGACGAGCCGGGGTGCCGGGCGTCGGGCTCCAGGGCGTGGCCAAAGCCACCGTCGTCGTTGCGATAGCTGCCCAGCCTGGCGATGACCGCGTCGGCTGGTGCTCCCTCGAACCGGTACTCGAACAGCGCCCGGTCCAGAGGGCGGGCCTGGGTCTTGATAAAGGCGCGCCCTCGCTCAAAGGCCTGCCGGCTCAGCCTTTTCATCGTCCCTCCTCCCGGGGAGCGGAGACAATCATCGGTACGCTCCGTTTCCGCTGGCCACCGGTACCGGCTCGCGGCCGGCCGCAACGGACAGGCAGTCTGGTGCCTGCGCCATGTCCGGCATGCCCCTCAGCGCTTGCCTGAGGAACTGGCCTGTGTAGCTCTCGGGCACGGCGGCCACCTCCTCGGGGCTGCCCTGGGCCACGATGCGGCCGCCGCCCTCGCCGCCCTCCGGCCCCAGGTCCACGATCCAGTCGGCCGTCTTGATAACGTCCAGGTTGTGCTCGATGACAATGACTGTGTTGCCGGCGTCGGTCAGGCGGTGCAGCACGTCCAGCAGCTTCTGGATGTCGGCAAAGTGCAGGCCGGTCGTCGGCTCGTCGAGGATATAGACTGTATCGCCCGTGGCCGTGCGCGACAGCTCCTTGGCCAGCTTGACGCGTTGCGCCTCGCCGCCGGAGAGGGTTGTGGCGCTCTGCCCCAGCTTGACGTAACCCAGCCCGACGTCGGCCAGGGTCTGGAGCTTGCGCTCGATCTTGGGTATGTTGGAAAAGTGCTCCAGCGCTTCGTTGACGTCCATATCCAGCGTGTCGGCGATGTTCTTGCCCTTGTAGCGGATCTGGAGCGTCTCCCGGTTAAAGCGCTGCCCTTTGCAGACGTCGCACGTGACCCACACGTCGGACAGGAAGTGCATCTCGATGACTTTTTGCCCGTGTCCCTTGCACGCCTCGCAGCGGCCGCCCTTGACGTTAAAGCTGAACCTGCCCGGCTGGTAGCCCCGGGCCTTGGCCTCGGGAACCTGGGCAAAGATGCGCCGGATGCCATCAAACACGCCCACGTAGGTCGCCGGGTTCGAGCGGGGCGTGCGGCCGATGGGGTCCTGGGTGATGTTGATGACCTTGTTCACCAGCTCCAGCCCCTCCAACCGGTCGTACTCGCCCGGTTTTCCCTCAGCGCCGTGGAGCGCCCGGGCCAGGGCCGGGTGCAGGGTCTGGGCCACCAGCGACGACTTGCCGCTGCCCGAGACGCCGGTCACGCAGCTAAAGAGCCCCAGGGGAAAGCGGACCTCCAGGTTCTTCAGGTTGTTCTGCCGCGCTCCGCTGAGGGTCAGCCACTTGCCGTTGACCGTCCGGCGCTGGCCGTTGGGCGAGCAGACGGCCAGCGCGCCCGACAGGTAGCGGCCGGTCAGCGAGCGGGCATTGTCCATGATGTCCTGGGGCGTGCCCTCGGCCACCACCCAGCCGCCCAGGATGCCGGCTCCCGGCCCCAGGTCGACGATCCAGTCGGCGGTGGTCATGGTCTCGGCATCGTGCTCGACCACCAGAACAGTGTTGCCCATGTCGCGGAGCTGCTCGAGGGTGTCCAGGAGGCGGCGGTTGTCGCGCTGGTGCAGGCCGATGCTCGGCTCGTCCAGGATATAGAGGACGCCCACAAGGCCGCAGCCGATCTGGCTGGCGAGACGGATGCGCTGTCCCTCGCCGCCCGAGAGCGTCGGCGCAGGGCGCTCCAGGGTCAGGTAATGAAGCCCGACGTTGAGCATGAACTGCAGCCGGTCCCGGATCTCTTTCAGGATCTCCTCGGCGATCTGGAACTGCTCCTCGGTGAGGGCCTGCTCGCCTGTTGCCCTCGACCTCCTGTTGCCCAGGTTGTTCACCCAGGCCAGGGCATCCTGGATCGACAGAGCCGTCACTTCTTCGATGCTCTTGGCGGCGATGGTGGTGGCGGCCGCCTCGGGCCGCAGTCGCTTGCCGCGGCAGGTGGGGCAGGGCTGGTCGCTCAAGAAGCTGGCGTACCAGCGCCGCGTGTACTCGGACCTGGTCTGGTGAAAGAGGCGGTTGATATGATAGATGATGCCCCGCACCGGCCGCCGCGACTCGCCCGTCCAGGAGCTGTCCTCGCTCTCGTGCTGGTATGCAAAATGGATCTTTTCCTCGCCCGAGCCGTAAAAGAGCACGTGGCGGAACGACTCGGGCAGGTCTTGCCACGGCGTCTCCAGGTCCACGCCATAGTGCCTGGCAATGGACTCGAGCTGGCGCAGGGTCCAGCTATCCTTCTTCTTGCGCAGCTCGCCATACCAGCGCAGCGCCCCGTCCATGATGGAGCGGCGGGCGTCGTGGAGGATGAGCGCCGGATCGACGTTCAATTGCGTGCCCAGCCCGTTGCAGTCGGGGCACATGCCGTGGGGCGAGTTGAAGCTAAACATCTGCGGCGTCAGCTCCGGGAAGCTAAGACCGCAGGCGGGGCAGGCGTTCTGCTCGGAAAAGGTCAGCACCTCTCCGCCCTCGACGTCGACGTGCAGCAACCCGTCGGCCAGCCGCAGCGCCGTCTCTACCGAGTCGGTCAGTCGGGCGACGAATCCGTCCGCCTCGGACTCTTCGGGCTCGTCCCCGCCGGTGCGGGGGTCGGGCATGACCAGCCGGTCGACGACGATCTCCACGTCGTGCTTCTTGTTCTTGGCCAGCTTGATGCGCTCCGAAAGCTCGACGGGAACGCCGTCGATGCGGGCGCGGACGTAGCCGTCGGCGCGGGCCTGGGCCAGGATATCTTCGTGGGTGCCCTTGCGCCCCCGAATCATGGGCGCCAGGATCTGAAAGCGGGTGCCGGGCGGGAGCTGGCCGATGCGCTCCACGATCTGCTGCGCCGACTGGGCGTTAACTTCGCGCCCGCACTGGGGACAGTGGGGCGTGCCCACCCGGGCATAGAGTACCCGCAGGTAGTCGTATACCTCGGTCACCGTGCCCACGGTGGATCGCGGGTTCTTGCTGACTGCCTTCTGCTCGATGGCGATGGCCGGGCTGAGCCCCCCAATAAAGTCCACCTTGGGCTTTTCCATCTGGCCCAGGAACTGGCGGGCGTAGGACGAGAGGGACTCGACGTAGCGCCGCTGGCCCTCGGCATAGAGCGTGTCGAAAGCCAGGCTGCTCTTGCCGCTGCCCGAGACACCCGTGATGACGACCAGCTTATGGCGAGGCAGTGTCAGATCGATATCCTTCAGATTGTGCTGTTGCGCACCCCTGATAACCAGCGTATCTTGAGCCATACCTTCCCTTCGTTGTCCTTCGAGAGAGCAGATTGAGCATCGTGCAGGAGCGGGTCTACCGAGACCCGACCCCCATTCTAGATCAGGAACTGGTCAGATCGTGTCATGAATAGAGCGAATCTTTGTTCTAATCCTGACGCGAACTGGCGAGAACCGGCGGTCGGTGCCATGCGAGTGGGGGACATTCTACCACAAGCGGGACCGGCGGGTCAACCACGAAAGGGCCGGGTACACAGGCGGGCCGGCCGGGAGTTGACGGCCGGGACAGGATGTGTTACTATGATGCCGGTCCATTCCGAAAGCAGGTAGCAGCGGCATGTCGCCGCCAATCACTTTGTAGGGACTCGGTCCCTGCCGCAGATTGCGCAGGATTGTGCAACCAATGATGAAAAGGAGCCTGCCGTGTCTGACGCTGGAGTGACCAAAGCCCACGCAACAAGTCGGAACACAAGCAACAGCAGCCACAGCCAGCCTCGAGAAACAAACTGTCACAGCCCGTTCGCGAGTGGTTCAGAGATAGCGTTCCTCAGGACTGGGCAGGCAATGCGGTGAGGGGAGACATGGACAAAGAGATCTGGGAAGAAGCCTACCGCCGGGCAGCCGAGATGGTGCCGGTGCGCGTCGACCGGCACATGCGCGATATCCTCTACGACGACGTGCCGACCTTCATGGAGCTACCCCACGCCCGCCGACCGGGCGACCTGGAGGGGACAGACGCCGCATTCCTGGGCGTGGGCTTTGAGGGGGTCAAGATCGACTCGAGGTCGGCAACTACTGCCAGATCGGCATCCGGGGGTTGCGCCAGGTGCCGGCCGAAGCCGAGATTGCCCGCCGCCTGGGCCACGGCGTGTGGACTATGGCCGACGTGGACAGGCAGGGGATCGAAGCCGTGGTGGACGCCGCCATCGCGCGGGCCACGGATGGCACGCAGGGCGTGTACGTCTCCTTTGACATCGACGTCGTCGATCCCGTCTACTGCCCGGCGCAAAAGTACCCCGAGCCCGCCGGGCTGACTTCCAAGCAGGCCATCACCGCCCTGCGGCGTATCGGCCACGCGGCCGAGGTCAAGGGCTTTGATCTGTGTTGCCTGGGCCCGCAGTACGATGATCGGGTCGGCACCGGCTCGCACCTGGCGGCCCGCCTCTTTGTGGAGGTGCTGGCCGCCATGGCCTGGCGGCGCGCGGGCGGCGCTACCCCGGCGCCGTGAAGCAACCCTCAGGCCGCTGGGACGGGACGCGAATGAAAAGGAGGAGGAGAATGGCACAGTACATCACGCTCGTGGTGGCAAACGCCACGCATAGAAGAATCATTGTGTCGAGCCTCGCCGTGGCACTCCTGTTGGCCCTGGCGGTCTCTGCTCTTGCCCAGCAGGCGACGGACATCCGCTGGGTGGGTATCCGTGGCGTAGGGGCGCCATCCGCCGGCCACGGCGTGACCCTGAATGGCGTGATCGGGCTATCGCCAGGCGGCGGGCTGGGCCTGGGGGCCGGCGACTGGTACCGTGCCACCCAGGCGGCGGACGTGGCGGACCTGGCGATAGAAAAGCAGGCGCTGGCGGCAAGCGTGACGGCGGGAGAAGAGCTAACGTACGCCATCACTGTCACCAACCTGGGGCCGGGTGGGGCCACCGGCGTAAACGTGCTTGACCTGGTGCCGCAGGGCAGTCGCGTCGTGGCCATCACGGCGTATAATCCGCACTCCGGGAGCGAGTTCTGCTCGCTGAACGGCACGTGTGAGCTGGGCACCCTACCCAGCCCGACATCGGGCATGAGTCTGGCGAACGACACACCAGGCAAGGCGGATGGCTCCATAATCAATCGCACGGTGACGATCGAGTCAGGCGATCTGCCGGTCGGAGCAACCATTGTTGACGTCGACCTTGCCATCGAGTTCGAAAAGATCGACCATGAGAACTGCTCCTTGCCGGCCAATTTGGCCGACCCCTATAACAAGGAGATCGTGTTCTACTTGACCAGCCCGGGCGGGACGCGGGTGGTATTGGTGGAGAGCCAAAACAACTGGGGCGGAAGCTGGCTTGGCCCGACGTACACGGCCATCAAATACGGCGGTGACGTGACGGCGATCTTTGACGACTCGGCCACGTCCGTGGTCGGACCGATGCCGGAGAGCGGCACGTTCCGGCCGGTGCAGCCGCTGGCGGCCTTTGACGGCCAGAGTCCGTTCGGGATGTGGACGCTGACGGCCGGCGATGATAACGTACAGGATGCCCTGTGCCTGGCTCGGTTTGAGCTGGCGGTGACGGCCGTTGCCGACGTCGAAGCGACGGTCAGCCTCGTGCTGGGCGTGGACCCGGATTACGCCGACGACGCGCTTGTCAACCAGGTGCGGGTGTCAGCCGGCGCGACCGACCCGGACGAGACGAACAACATCGCCACAGCCACGACAGCGGTAAACGCCGAGGCGGACCTGGGCATTGCCAAATCGGTGCTCCAGGAGGAGTTGTGCCTGGGCGCCTACAACGTTTACGAAATCGAGGTCATCAACGATGGACCGTCGGACGCGGTGGACGTGTCCGTAACCGACGTGCTGCCCAACGCGCTGGTCTATGGCGGCGGAAGCCCCAGGTGTACCTACGACGGGGCAGTGAGGTGCGGCCTGGAGCGGCTGCCGGCCGGCGAGAGCCACTCCTTTCTCGTGGGCGTCAACCTGGCGCCGGGCGTGGACGGTGGGACGTGGATCGCGAACACGGCGACCGTGGCGAGCGCGACGACGGATCCGAACCCGGCGAACGATACGAGCCCGGAAGCCGGGTTCACGGCCGTGCAGTGCTCCCTGCCCGCGGCGGACCTGGCCCTGGTCAAGACGGCGACAGAGACGGCTGGCGCCGGCGAGCAGATCACCTACACGCTGACGGCCCACAACTTGGGCCCGTTCGACGCAAAGGATGTGACCATCGTCGATACACTGCCCGCGGGCGTCACCCTGGTGGGGGCAGGCACTGGCTGTTCGGCCGGAGACGACAGCACCGTCACCTGTAGCGTGGGTACCCTTTCGCCGGGTGGCCAGGTGAGCGCAACCCTCGTCGTACTGGTAGACGTACCGGTGGAGCCGGGCACTAGCCTGGAGAATGTGGCTGTGGTCACCGCCGCCACGCCCGACACCTACATGGCCAACAACGTCGACGCGGCCAACACCAGGGTCGCCGGGCTGGCCAATCTGGCGCTGGACAAGGAGGGCCCGCCGGGCGTCGTCGCTGGCAAGCTGATCACCTATACCCTCATTGTGTCCAACGCCGGGCCGACGACGGCCGAATCGGTCGTCGTCGCCGACAAGCTGCCAGAAGACGTGACCCTGATAGCAGCGTCATTCGCCACGGGTGAAGGCAGGCCAAGCGCATGCGGCGGGGCCACCTGCCACCTCGGCGACCTGGCAGCGAGCGAGAAGGTGACCGTCACCGTCGTCGGGCGGGTCGATGCCGGCCTGTTGCCGGGCACCGTGTTGACCAACTCGGCCTCCGCGTTCTCCGACACCCCGGAAGCCGACGTGCTGGACGACTCGGACGATCACACGTGCCGGGTGACCTACTACGGGCTGTACCTGCCACTCATCTCCTGGGGACCGGCCTCCCAGCCGCTGCCGCCTGACCTCTAGGAGCGACCTTGCCGGCATAGAACTGCCTGGGGGAGAAAACGGCCGCCGGTTTCAACCGGCGGCTCTTCTCTCCCGGGGTCGAAACCCGCCCGCCCCACCGCTACTCCCCGTCGCGCACCAGCCCCTGCCGTAGGGCGAGGACAGCGGCCTCGGTGCGGTCGGAGGCGCCCAGCTTTTGCAGGATGGTGCTGACATAGTTGCGCACCGTCCCCCGCGCCAGGTGCAGGCGCTGCGCGATCTCGGGATTGCTGTAGCCGCGGGCCAGAAGTGCCAGGATCTGCTGCTCGCGCTCGGTGAGGGGCTCGGCTGGCGGAGAGGCGGGCGCAGGAGGCGATTGATGAGAGGCCGCCCGCTCCATGACCCGGCCGGCGATGGACGGATCGAGGTAGGCGCGGCCCTGGGCGGTGCCCTTGATGGCGTCAAGCAGCTCGGCGCGCCGGCTGTCCTTGAGGAGGTAGCCGGCCGCGCCGGCGGCGATGGCATCCAGGACCCACTCGTCCGCGGCATAGGTCGTCAGGACCAGGACGCGGACCCGGGGGTATTGCTGCCGCAGCCGCCTGGTGGCCTGCACGCCGTTGAGGACGGGCATCTTCAGGTCCATCAACACGACGTCGGGCTGGGTCTCGGGCACCAGCTCCAGGGCCTGCCGGCCGTTGCCGGCCAGGCCCACGACCTCGATCTCGGGGTCCGTGCCCAGGATGGCGGCCAGGCCCTCTCGCACCACCGTCTGGTCGTCGACGATCAGGACGCGAACCATTGCACGTCGCCCTCCAGGCCCGGCGGTATCAGGCCGCTCGCCTCCGGCTCGAGGGGGATCGCCAGGCGCACCGTGGTGCCCATCCCTGGCCGGCTGTCGATGTCGAGCTGGCCGCCCACAACCCCTGCACGTTCCTTCATGCCCAGGATACCGAGCCCGTTGCGGATGGGGGATTGCCCGTTCTGCTCATCGCCGGCAGCGGTGATCCCCTGGCCGTCGTCCTTGACGGTCAGGACCAGGCGTCCGTCCCGGGCCTCCAGCCGCACACCGATGTTGCGCGCCTCGGCGTGGCGCACCACGTTCTCCAGCGCTTCCTGGGCAATGCGATAGAGCCCCTGCTCCGCGGCCGGTGCCACGTGGCCGTCGAGGTTGGGCTCCATGCGCAGTTGCAGGGCGGCGCCCGACCGCTCGGCGGCCGTCTCGGCAAGCTCGCGCAGCGCTCCCGTAAGCCCCTTATCTTCCAGGGGCGAGGCCCGCAGTCGTTGCATGGCCCGCCGCGCCTCCACCAGGCCGCGGCGGATTGTCTCGTCGGTCTGATCCAGCAAGGTCTGGGCTCGGGCCCTGTCCACGTGCCACACGGAGCGAACGGCCTCCAACTGGACGGTGGCGGCGCTGAGGGAGTGGGCGAGCGTGTCGTGCAGCTCGCGGGCCAGGCGGTTTCGCTCGCGGCTGATGGTCAGTTGCTCTACCGTGGCGGCGTACTGCTGCAGCCGGCGGTGGGCAGCGGCCTGGCGCTCGTAGGCCTCGGCCAGGGCTGCCCGCTGCTCGCGATGGATGGACACGAGCTGGACGATGATATAGCCGACGATGAGCATCATGGCCGCTTGCAGGATCAACCAGCCCACGTTAAAGCTCAGCGGCCAGCTCTCCAGGATCCGGGTGAAGCGTGCCTGGTAGAGGGTCAGGGCCAGGACGTAGGTCAGGACGTAGCGAAAGCTGTATTGCCACGCGATAAAGACCAGCATCACAAAAAAGAAGATGACAAAGGGCGTCTGCAGCGGGTTTTCCGCCGGCCACCAATACTGGCCCACCAGGAGGGGGATGAGGGCCAGGACCAGCATGATGGGCACGAACCGGCTGCGCATGCTGCGGGCCACCTGGGGCAGTGTCAACAGCAGCAGGAGCGCCACCTCCATGACCAGGATGGGAGCGATGTTGGGCAGTGTCAGCCGCTCGATGAGCGTCAGGTTGGCAATCTCGGAGAGGGGCATGCTCGCGCCCTGGGCCATGTTGACCACCACGAGGATGGGCCCGATGATGATCCAGAAGACGATGCGGATGGCGACGAAAAATCGAAAAGCCTGCAAGAAGCCAGGCTCCAACTCCCTCTCGTTCATGGCACCATTATACCATATTCTGGGCCAAGGAGCCTATGTCACGTGACACTTTTGGTGACAGGTGTCACTGGCAAGAGTGACGCCCGGCAGCGTATACTATGGCTTGGGTGCGGCGCACAGGCACAAGTCCTGCGCCGTACCTTTGATGTTCAGAGAAAGTCGAGACGAGATGTTACAGCCCAGGTGGCTAAAAGTACTTCTAGATCTGTGGCGGCACCGCGGTCGCACCCTCGTGGTGGCCCTGGCCATCGCCGTAGGTGTCTATGCTGTGGGCGTCGTCTTGAACACGCGCGAGATGGTCGTGCGCGAGTACGGCAGCGACCAGGAGGGGGCGCGGCTCGCCTCGGCCATCCTCTACACCCAGCCCTTCCAGGAGGACCTGGCCGAGAGGATCGCCGAGATTCCGGGCGTGTTGGCGGCCGAAGGCCGGCGGGTGGTGACGACCCACTTTACCTATCCGGATGGCTCCCGGGGTGACGTGATCCTGGTGGCACTGCCCAGCTTTGAAGGGGCGCAGGTGGATGCCCTCACCCACGTGCAGGGAAGCTGGCCGCCCGGGAAGCGCGAGGTGCTCCTGGAGCGCCTGGCGCCTGAATACCTGGCCACGGAGATCGGGCAGGACCTGGTCGTGGAGCTGGAGGATGGCGCGACCAAGACGCTAACCGTGGTCGGCACGGCCCACGATCCCCAGGAGCTGGGCCCCAGCATTACCAACCGGCCAACCGGTTATATCACGCTGGAAACCGTGGGCGCCCTTGGCCTGGACGAGTCGTACACCGAGCTGCACCTGACTCTTGAAGAGAGGCCCCGGGACGAGGCGCACATCCTGGCCATGATCGACGCGGTCGAGGCCCACCTGGAGCGCACCGGCAGGCAGGTCCTGGGCCGGCGGGTGATCACCGAAGCCTTTGCCGACCCCTTTATCGAGGCCATCGTGCTCATCCTGTCCACGTTCGGCATCCTCATCCTGTTGCTCTCCGGGTTCCTGGTGGTCAATGCCATCACGGCGCTCATCACCCAGCAGATCCCGCAGATCGGTGTCATGAAGCTCATCGGCGCCCGCCGCTGGCAGATCATGAGCCTGTACATCGTCACCGTCCTGGTCTATGGCGCCATCGCCATTGTCGTCGGAATTCCCCTTGCTCTGTTGACGTCCCAGACCATCATGATCAGCATGGTGGATGGCATGCTCAACGTCCTCATCGACGACCTGTCTGTGCCGGTCCACCTCGTGGTCATCCAGGCGGCGGTCGGCCTGGTGCTGCCGGTCCTGGCAGGGCTGGTGCCCGTCATCCGCGGAACAGGGGTGACGACTCAGAGGGCCCTCAACGACGTGGGTATCGACAGGGGCGGCTACCGACGCGGCGTCCTGGAGCGCCTGGTGCGCTGGGTGCAAAAGGCCCTCTCGTTGCAGCGCCCTGCACTCTTGGCGGTACGCAACACGCTGCGACACAAGGGGCGACTGCTACAGACCCTCGTCGTGCTCATCGTTGGCACCGCGTTGTTCATCTCGGTGATCAGCGCCTGGGCCTCGGTGGACGCCACGGTCGAGAATTTCATGCGCTTTCACGGCTACGATGTGTCGGTGCGCCTCGACCGGCCGCAGCGGATGGCGCGGGTGGAGCAGGCTGCCCTCCAGGTGCCGGGCGTCGTGGCCGTCGAGGGCTGGGCGGCGGACAGTGCCACCTGGCAGCGGCCCGACGGCACCGAGAGTGAGAGCATGCGCCTGTATGCCGCGCCCCGCGGCTCGCTCCTTATCAGGCCCGAGATCCTGGACGGCCAATGGCTGCCGGCTTCTGTGCCCAATTCCGTGGTGGTCAACAGCGACGTGCTGGATCGGGAGCCCGGCCTGGGGGTGGGTGACGATATCCTTCTCGACATCGCTGGCCGGGAGTCGTCGTGGCGCGTGGTGGGCAGCGTGCCCACCGAGGCGGCAGGGCCGGCCATCTATGTTGCCCTCGACGACTATGGGTACGCGGCGCGCAGGCCCGACCAGGTGGACCGCGTGCAGGTGGTGACCCGGCAGCACGACGCCGCGAGCCAGGAAGAGATGGCCCTGCGCCTCCTGGAACATTTCGAGGCACAGGGCCTGGGCATCAGCGGCACCGAGACCACGCAGGTGATGCGCGCCGAGAACAAGCTCCTGTTCACCATCATCGTCGCCTTCCTGGTCCTCATGGCCCTGCTGTTGGCGGCCGTGGGCGGGCTGGGCCTGACCACCACCATGAGTATCAACGTCCTGGAGCGGGTGCGCGAGATCGGTGTCTTGCGCGCCATCGGCGCCTCAAACCTGTCGGTGCGCAAGATCGTCCTGGTCGAGGGCCTGGCGCTGGGCGTCCTGAGCTGGATCGTGGGCGCCGCCCTTTCGGTGCCCGTGAGTGCCGTCATGAGCGAGCAACTGGGCCTGGTCCTCATCCAGGTACCGCTAACCCACCGCTACTCGTTGATCGCTGCCGTTGCCTGGTTCTTTGTTCTCCTGGGTGTGGCCGTCGTCGCCAGCCTGGGGCCGGCTCGCAGCGCGGTGCAGATGACGATTCGAGAGGTTTTGGCGTATGAATGAGTCGCAGCAGCCCCTGATCCAGGTGGCCGGCCTGACCAAGGCTTACCGCACTCCCGCAGGTGCATTTTATGCCCTGAAGGACATCGACCTGCACATCTGGCCCGGCGAGTTCGTGGCCGTCGTGGGCAAGTCGGGTGCGGGCAAGTCCACGCTGGTGAACATGGTGACGGGCATCGATCGTCCGACGACCGGCCAGGTGCGCGTCGGAGAGCGAGACGTGCACAGGATGAACGAAGACCAGATCGCCGGCTGGCGCGGGCGCACGGTGGGCGTCATCTTCCAGTTCTTCCAGTTGCTGCCCATGCTCACCTGCGCGCAGAACGTCATGTTGCCCATGGACTTTGCCGGGCTGTACGGCTCGTCGAAGGAACAGCGCGAGCGGGCCCTCTACCTCCTCGACCAGGTGGGCATTGTCGAGCAGGCCGACAAGCTTCCCTCGGCCGTGTCAGGCGGGCAGCGCCAGCGGGTGGCCATCGCCCGGGCCCTGGCCAACGATCCCGATTTCCTGGCAGCCGACGAGCCCACGGGCAACCTCGACAGCAAGACCGCGGACGACGTCTTGCGCGTCTTTGAGGCGCTGGTGGAACAGGGTCGCACCATCCTGATGGTCACCCACGACCGGGACGTGGCTTCCCGCGTCAGCCGGGTGGTGCACCTTGCCGACGGCGAGATCGTGAGCGACCGGCAGGGCGGCGCGGGAGATGGGACCAATGTTTGACCTCTTCAGCCGGGGCAGCCGCGTCCGGGGCCGGATCGCCAGCGCTCCACCTCCGTCCGATCCCGTCCATGATGCGGGCTCGGGGGGTATGGAGGCCATGATCGACCTGCGGGGCATCTCCAAGGTATACGAAACGGATGCCGGGGCATTCACTGCCCTCACCGACATCGACCTCCAGATCTGCCCGGGCGAGTTCGTGGCAGTGGTGGGCAAATCGGGCAGCGGCAAGTCGACGCTGATCAACATGTTCACCGGCATCGACCACCCCACCGAGGGCGAGGCCATCGTAGCCCGCACCCAGATCCGGGCTCTGGACGAAAGCCAGATGGCCGAGTGGCGGGGCCGCAACCTGGGCATTGTCTTCCAGTTCTTCCAGCTCTTGCCGGCCCTGACCCTGGTCGAGAACGTCATCCTGCCCATGGACCTGTGTGGCGTGTACGACCCCGCCGAGCGCCGCGAGCGGGCCATGCATCGCCTGGCCCAGGTGGGCGTCGCCGAAGAGGCCGACAAGTTTCCGGCCGCCGTCTCGGGCGGGCACCAGCAGCGGGCGGCCATTGCCCGCGCCCTGGCCAACGATCCGCCCATCCTCGTCGCCGACGAGCCCACGGGCAACCTGGACTCCAGGACGGCCGAGACGATCTTTGCCCTGTTTGAAGCGCTTGTGGCCGAGGGCAAGACAATCCTGATGGTGACCCACGACCGCGAGCTGGCACGACGTGTGCCACGCGTCCTGACCCTCGCCGACGGCCGGTTCGTCGACGATGTCAATGCTTCCGCATCCAGGCATTCTAAGGAGAGAACTCGTTGAAAAAACTGCTTTTGCTGGCCCTCGGGCTGGCGCTCATCTTGACGGTTGTAGTGATGTTTGTGACGGGCAGCGTGCCCCTCTTTGCCGAGAAGGGAGAGGTGGCCAATGCCTCCGAAGCAGCGACGCAGGCTTCCACGCCGGCGCCGGAGCTCCGGGCGGTGGTGGCCGAGGGCGTGGTCGTGCCCCGGCGCCACGCCACCCTGAGCATGGCGGCCAGCGGCATCGTGGCCGAGATCCTGGTGGAAGAGGGGGCCAGCGTCGAGGAGGGAGAGCTCATCCTCCGCTTGCAAGATGCCCATCAGCGGGCCGCCGTGGCCGAAGCCAAGGCAGCCCTGGCCAGTGCCGAGGCGCAGTACGCGAACCTTAAGGCGGGCGCCCGACGCCAGGAGATTGCCGCGGCCGAGGCCGGCCTGGCGGCCGCCCGGGCGCGCCTGGCACGCCTCCAGGAAGGGGCCCGAGCCGGGGACCTTGCCGCCGCCCAGGCGGCGCTGCAGGCCGCCCAGGCCACGCTGGATCGCCTGTATGAGGGCCCGGAAGAGGCGCTCCGCATTGCCGCCGAGGCAGAGCTGGCCAATGCCGAGGCCGCCCTGCGGCAGGCCCAGACCGCCTACGACCGCGTTGCTGCCCGCGGCGACATTGCCATGTTGCCCGAGAGCCTGCAACTGCAGCAGGCCACCAATGCCTACGAGGCGGCCAGGGCCCGATACGACGCCCTCTTTGACGAGCCCGAGGCCGATGCCGTGGCCGGCGCGCGGGCCCAGATCAAGGAGTCCCAGGCTACCCTCGACCGCCTGCACGAGCCGGCGACGGCCAGCGAGATTGCCGAAGCCGAGGCCATGGTCCGCCAGGTGGAGGCCGAGCTCGAGCTGCTGAAAGCCGGAGCCCGAAGCGAGGACCTGGATGCCGGCGCCGCGGCCGTCGAACGAGCGCGGGCCGCCCTGGAACGGGCCGAGGCCGGCCTGGCCGACACCGAGCTGCGCGCTCCCTTTGCCGGCACCCTGGCGCTGCTCTACGTCAGGGAGGGCGAACTGGCGACGGCCGGGGTGCCCGTGGCCGCCCTGGCCGACCTGAGCTCCTGGGAGATCGAGACGGACGACCTGACCGAGTTGGACATCGTCGGCGTGGAGGAGGGCGACCGCGTGTCTCTCACCTTCGATGCCATCCCCGGCCTGGAGCTGCCGGGCCGCGTGCTTCGCGTCAAGCCCCTGGGCGAGGAAAAGCTCGGGGATGTGACCTATACCGTCGTCGTCGTCCCCGAGGAGGAGGATCCGAGGCTGAAATGGCGCATGACCGCCGTGGTGACCTTGCCGTAGGCGCTACATTTGTCGACCGGCTTCATCCGGCGGCGTCGAGGCGGGTTATGAGGGCAGCCAGATACTGAAAACCGTCCCCTGTCCTTCCTGCGACTCGAACTCGATGCGGCCCGAGTGTTGGTGCACGATGTTCTGGCTGATAAACAGGCCGAGGCCCAGGCCCTCTGACTTGGTGCTGTGCAAAGGCTCAAACAGGTGTTCGCGGACCTCGGCCGATAGCCCGGTCCCGGTATCCGCAATGCGAATCCACACGCCCCCCGGCTCGTAGCTCCGCTCGGCGTCGATGCGCAGCTCTCCGCCGTCCGGCATGGCGTCCAGGGCGTTGTGCACCATGTTCAGAAATACCTGGTGCATGGCGTCGGCTTGCAGGGCGATGGAAGGCAAGTCCGGGTCCAGGTTCAGGATGACGGAAACATCCTGGCTCTGCCACTTCTGTTGGGTCAGGGCTACCACCCGTTCCAGCATGTTGCCGAGGTCCACCGGATAGCGCTCCTCGACGCCCAACTGCCCATGCAGGCTGCGCAACTGGCCCACCACCGCGGCCGCCTGTTCCAACGCCTGGCTGACGATGTCGAAATATCGCCTCGGGTCCCTGCCGTTGTCCATGGACTCGATCGCCAGGTCGAGGCAGCCGATGGCCGACTGCAGAGGGTTGTTGATCTCGTGCGCCAGGGAGGCGGCCAATTGTACCGACGTTTTCAGCCTATCGGCCCGTATCACCGTTGCTTGCGCCTCTTTTTGCCCGGTGATATCGCTCGCGATGGCGGCGATGCGTGGGGCCATTCCGTCCTCGCCTTCCACGACAAAGGTGCGGCCCCGCACCCAGCGCACGCTACCATCAGGCCGCAGGACGCGAAACTCGGCGTCGTGGTTTTGGCTGCTGTCCTCCCAGATGGCACGCACACGTTCGCGGTCCTCTGAATGCACGCCCTCCAGCGCCGCCTCGACGCTGCGGTACACCTCCGCGACGGGCCGGCCCCACAGGACCTCGTAGGAGGGGCTCACGTACAGGGCTCGCCTCGTTTCCGCCTCCCACAGGCAGAACACCTCGTCCACGTTCTCGGCCAGTTGGCGGAAGCGCAGCTCGCTTTCGCGCAGGTCGGCCTCTGCCTGCCGCCGCACGAGGATCTCGGACTGGAGCGCCTGGTTGCTGGTCCATAGCTCGGCCGTTCGCTCCTGGACTCGCTGCTCCAGTTCCTCCCTGGCCCGGCGCAGCTCGGTGATATCGACCAGGCTGACCAGGGCGCCCATCAACGCACCGTCCGGACCGCACACGGGTGCCGCGCTGGCCGAGAGCCAGACGCGTGGTCCGGGGCCGATCTGCAGGCCCATGACCACGCCGTTTACCGTCTCGCCGCGCAGCGCTCGCATGGCCGGCGCCTCATCCAGGGGGATCGCCTCCCCGTTCTCCTGGATTGGCGTGCTCCAGGCCATGTGCTCGGCCAGGGTACTGCGGTCCTCGCCGGCCGGGAAGGGGAACAGGTTCCTTGCCGCCGGATTGGCGCGCAGAATGCGGGTATCGGGATCGTACAGGATCACGCTCTCGGCCAGGGAGGTGAGCATGGTGTCCAGGAGAGCCGCGTGCTCTTCGACCTGCCGCCGGGCCTGTACCTTCTCGGTCACGTCGGCCGTGACCGTGATGACGCTCCAGTCGGCAAAGGGCAGGGGCACAGCACTGACGTTGGTCCAGATTACCGCGCCATCTTCCTTGACTATGCCAACCTCGACGTCGCGCACGGTCCGCTGCTCTCTGAAAGCGCGAACACTGGGGAACTTGTCCGGAGCCATGGGGCTCCCGTCGGCCTTCAGATAGGTCCGCTGCTGATGGCGGCCCCGCGCCAGGTCTTCGGCGGGCAGGTCCAGGATGCGGGACAGGGCCGGGTTGGTGTAACGGATGCGGCGCTCGGCGTCCAGGATAGAAATGCCAACCGGCAGGATGGCGAACAGGGCCTGCAGCTTGGCCTCACTCTCGCGGAGGGCGTCGTCGGCTTGCTTGTGTTCTGTGACGTCGCGGATGAGCCAGCGCAGGCTCTCCCGTTTCCCATCCGGGTCGCGTCCCACTGCCACGCTGAGATGCGCGTGAAAGGGCTCTCCATCGTGGGGTTCCCATGACGTCTCCCACTGCAGGGTTTCAACAGGCCCGTCTCTCCCCAGTTGGGCCAGGTAGTTGTGATAGGAGGGCCGGTCGGCAGGCGACAGGTAACGATCGAGGGGCTCGCCAACCAGGGCAGCTTTGTCCGTTCCGAGGAGGGCCGCGGCGACGTGGTTTGCCTCCTGGACGATACCCTCCAGGTTCGTGACGAGGTAGCCATCGGGTGCCAGGTCAAAGAGCTCCTGGTAGCGCTGGTGTTGGCTCTCCATGTCACGGCGGGCGGCGAGCAGCTCTTCGTTCTGCGCCCGCAGTTGTTCGGTGGCCACCGCCAACTCTTCGTTAGCCAGCGCCAGGGCCTGCTCTGCCAGGACCTGCTCTGTGATGTCGCGGTTGCTGCCTCGCCAGCCCAGCCAGGTGCCGGAGGCGTCGTGGAGTCGCTGGCAGACGTGGCCGATCCAGCGCTCCCGCCCGTCGCGACGGACGATGCGATAGTTCAGGCCGTGGGTGCCCGGGTGGTTTCGCTCTTCGTTGCGGTGCCTGTCCAGGATCTCCCGGTCGTCGGGATGCACGAGCCGGATGAAGAGCTGCGGGTCCTGGATGAATTCGTCGGCCGAGTAGCCGGTAATTCGGGCGCACGAGGGCGAGACGTAGACGAACCTGCCATCCGGGCCCTCCCAGTATACCCAGTCGTAGGCAAAGTCAGCAGCCAGGCGAAAACGTTCCTCGCTGGCCTGCAACGCATCCAGCAGGGCGGCCTGCTCCATCTCGTGCTTGCCAGATTCCGGCATCTCGTTGCCCAGCTCCGATCCTTTCGCTGGATTTGCCCAACGATTATAGCACATTTGCTGTCCTGAGACAAAGACACCCTTCGTTCGGGGACACCGCTTCGGTTGTTCCGTCGGCACGTCAGCGGCAGAACGCCCACCCGGGTTTTGCCATCCGGGGCAAGATGGCGTACAATGGAGCCATGGTCGGAGAAGTGGCGTGGTGGCCGTTCGTCCTGGTTTTTGGTGTGGCTCTGCTGGTGGCCCTCGCCGGCACGCCCCTGGCTGCCGCCTGGGGCCGCAGACAGGGGCTGGTGGACCTGCCGGGTCCCCGCCGGCACCACAAAGGGGCGATTCCTCGCACCGGCGGTGTGGCCCTCTTTGCCGCCTTCATGGCTGCCGCACTCCTGTCTCAATGGTTGCCCGTGCCTCGCCAGGACCCCAACGAGCTGATCCGCTTTGTGGGTATCGTCGTGAGCACGACATTTCTGTTTGTCATCGGCCACCTGGACGATCGGTTTGAGCTGCGCCCCGGGCCCCAGTACGTGGCCCAGGCGGTGGCGGCCTTGATAGCCATCCTGTTCCTGGTATTCATCGAACGGGTGATGAACCCCTTCACCGACGAGCTGTACATCTTTCCCTCCTACCTCCTGGTGGTGGTCATCACCACGTTCTGGATCATGGGGATGGTCAACACCGTCAACTTTCTGGACGGCATCGACGGCCTGGCGGCAGGCGTGGGCGCCATCGTCAGCGCCGTCCTGGCGGTGCACATGCTACGGGAAGGGCAGTACAGTGTTGCCCTTTTGCCCCTGGCCCTCCTGGGTGCCACCCTCGGATTTCTGCCCTTTAACCTTCCGCCGGCGCGCGTTTTCCTGGGATCGGGGTCCATGGTCCTGGGCTATGCCATCGCCACCCTGGGCATCGCCGCGGGCGCCAAAGTCGCGCTCCTTCTCCTGGTCCTGAGCATCCCCATCGTCGACGTGGCATGGCTCATTTTTAGCCGGCTGCGAGCCGGGCAGTCCATCGGTCACGCCGATCGACGCCACCTGCATTTTCGGCTCCTCGATCTGGGCCTCGGCGGGCGCCGGGTGCTGCTCCTCTACTACGGCTACTGCATCGTCCTGGGAGCCGCGGCCCTGATCATCGACTCGCGCCTGCTCAAGCTTATTGTCCTGCTCCTCCTGGGGCTCGTCACGCTGTTGTTTCTCGCCTGGCTTACAAGGCGCACCCTGGCCGCCGACAAGGCCCCTCCTGCGGAAGAAGAACGGTAGCTGCCCCGCGCGCGGGGGAAATTGGCGGCCGGTAAGCGTACTTACTTGACCGAACGTCTGTTTCAGTGTAAAATCGGAGCAATCAGGTAGGAGTAGGACCGGATGAGCGATTCTTTGCAGGCAACGGAACTGATGCGCCGGGGTCAGGCCGCGGCCCGCGTGGGGCGCCGCGATGAGGCGCGTGGATATCTGCGCGAGGCCGTAGCCCTGGACCCGGGAAACGTGGAAGCATGGCTGGACCTGGCGGGCGTGGAGGACGATCCTGCCCGAAAGCGGGCCTGCTTCCAGACGGCGCTTGACCTGGAGCCAGGCAACGAGCAGGCGCGCCTGGGCCTCGAAATGCTGGACGAGGATCCGCCCGCGACCGCCGAGGACGAGCTGGAGGCCGTCCTTGCCGCTGCGTCGCGCCGCCTGGACGAGGCCGTGGGTCCGCCCCCGCCCGACGAGCTCAGCCCCGACGACGAGGTTCTCTACTGCGCCAACCACCCCAACGTCGAGACCATGCTTCGCTGCAACCGCTGCGGCAAGCCCATCTGCACCCGCTGCGCCAAGCTGACGCCCGTCGGCTATCGCTGCCGCGAGTGCCTGGGCCAGCAGCAGGCTGTTTTCTACACCGGCGGCGCCCTCGATTACGTCCTGGGCGGCGCCGTTGCCCTGGTGCTGGGCGGCCTTGCCAGCTTCTTGATGAGCGCCATCGGCTTCTGGTTCTTTGCCCTCATCCTGGGCCCCACGATCGGTATCGCCATCGCCGAGGCCGTGCGCTTTGTCGTGCGGCGGCGGCGAAGCCGTTACCTGGCGGCGGTGGTCGCGGTCAGCATGGTGGTGGGCGCCATCCCGGCGCTGCTCCTTTCGCTGGGGTCCATTTGGAGCCTGTTGATCTCCGGGCTCTTTCTGGTGCTCGCCGTTGGCGCGGCTGCTGCCCGCCTGCGCTAACCAACGCTCATCGGCGCTAGAACGGGGGGACCTGTGCTTGTCGAGCTGACGATTCGCGACTTTGCCATCATTGACGAGCTGCACCTGCGCTTTGGCGAGGGGCTCAATGTCTTGACGGGCGAGACCGGAGCGGGCAAGTCGATCATTGTCGACGCTGTGAGCCTGCTCCTGGGCGGCCGCGGCGACGCCGGCCTCATCCGCGCCGGCGCCGGCCGTGCTTCGGTGGAGGGCGTCTTCCGGCTGGATGCCGAGGCACGGGCGGCCGTGGAGCCCATCCTGGAGGCCGACGGCCTGGAAGGGGACGAGCCGGGCATCCTGGTGCTCTCCAGGGAGATCCGGAAGGAAGGGCGGAACATCTGCCGCATCAACGGCCGGGCGGTGGCCCTCAAGAGCCTGCAGAGCGTGGGCGAATGCCTGGTGGATATTCACGGACAGACGGAGCACCTGTCGCTCATGCGCGTGCGCGAGCACGCCGACCTGCTGGATCGCTATGGTGGTCTGTGGCCTCTGCGCCAGGAGGTGGCGGACCGGGTGGCCGAGCTGCGCGCCGTGCGTCGAGAGCTAAGCAGCCTGCGCCGCGACGAGCGCGAGCTTGCCCGCCGCACCGATCTTCTCCAGTATCAGGTGAGCGAGATCGACGCCGCCCGCCTGGAACCCGGCGAAGACCAGGAGCTGGGCACGGAGCGGACTCGCCTGGCCAACGCCGAGCAGCTCCAGGCGCTGGCCCAGGAGGCCTTTACGGCCCTTTACGAGAGCGGCGAGGACCAGGCCTCGGCGGTGGACCTGCTCCAGGCCGCGGCGCTGGCCCTGGCGGGCCTGCTACGCCTGGACCCATCGACATCGGCCCTGGCCGAGACGTCCGAGCAGGTGGGCTACCAGCTCGAAGACCTGGCCGAGCAGGTGCGCGAATACCGCGACCAGGTCGAATTCAACCCCAGGCGCCTGAACCAGGTGGAAGAGCGCCTGTCGTTACTCCACAACCTCCAGCGGAAATACGGCGACAGCATCGCGGACGTCCTGGCCTTTGCCGAGCGCGCCCGCCAGGAGCTGGAGACCATCGAGCACAGCGAAGAGCGCATCGCCGAGCTGGAAGCCGAGGAGGATCGGCTGCTGCACGAGATCGGCCGGCTGGGCAGCGAGCTTTCGCGGCAGCGGGAGGAGGCCGGGCGGCGGCTGGCAGCGGGCATCGAGGCTGAGCTGGACGAGCTGAGCATGGCGCGAGCCCGCTTTGGCGTCGACCTGGCCTGGCGCGACGACCCGGAGGGTACCTACGTGGACGAGGCGGGCCGCAACGGGGCCCAGGGCCAGCGCATCGCCTTTGATTCCAGCGGCCTGGACCGCGTCGAGTTCCTGGTGGCGCCCAACGTCGGCGAGCCGCTAAAGCCCCTCATCCGCATCGCCTCTGGCGGCGAGACCTCGCGCCTCATGCTGGCCCTCAAGACCGTGCTCGCCCAGGCCGACCGCACGCCGACCCTCATTTTCGACGAGATCGACGCCGGCATCGGCGGGCGCGTGGGCGGCGTCGTGGGCCACAAGCTGTGGGGATTGACCCGCGGCGATGGCGACCTGGTGCGTTGCCACCAGGTGTTGTGCGTTACCCACCTGCCCCAGCTCGCGAGCTATGGCGACGTGCACCTTCACGTGACCAAGGGCGTCGTCGGCGGGCGAACCGTCACCAGCGTCGAGGCCCTGGAGGGCAAGGCCCTGGAGGAAGAGATGGCAGGCATGCTCGGCGCCGTGACCGAACTGACCCGGGCCAGCGCCGTGGAGATGCTGGCCTCCAGCCGGGCCGACAAGGTCCGCTAGCCTCCGATGATGCGCCGGCGAGGTTGTTGCTGCCTGGGGCTCCTGCTCCTGCTGTTGGCCCTGGCCGCCGGTGCGGTGGTTCTGGCAGTCCGGTTCACCGGTCCCTCCGGCGCCTGCAACCGGCCGGACACGGGCCCGCCGCAGCCTGGTACGTCGGTGCGAACGCTCGTATCCCTTGGGCAGGAACGATGTTATCTTCTCCACCTGCCCAAGGGCGGGTTGCCTGCGGAGCCGGTGCCCCTCGTCCTCAGCCTTCACGGACTCGCCGAGCGGCCCCGACTCCACGAGATGATCACCGGGTGGAACGAAATTGCCGACCGCGAGGGACTGATCGTCGTCTATCCCCAGGGCACGGGCACGCCGCTGCGCTGGGGCGCCCCCGACGTCCAGTTCCTGCGCGACCTCGTCGCCGAGGTGGAGGGCATGGTGAGCATCGATCGGCAGCGCGTCTACGTCAACGGCCTGTCCAATGGCGGGGCCATGACCCATCGCCNNATCGCCTGGCGTGCCAGGCCGCGGACCTGGTGGCCGCGGCGGGCATGGTGGCCGCGCCCGTGGCCGAGCTGCCGGACGGCTGTACGCCTTCACGGCCGGTGCCCATCGTGGCCTTTCACGGGACCGACGACCCCGTGGTGGACTACCGGGGCTCCTCGCAGGGGCCGGATCTGCCACGCCGGTCCTTTTCCTACCTGCCTGCCCCTGAGTGGACGGCCAACTGGGCCGCGCGCAACGGCTGCGCTCCGGAGCCCGAGTCCATCCCGCCCTCCGGCGACACCAGCGGCGTCCGCTACACCGGCTGCGAGGCCGGCGTCGAGGTGGTCTTTTACACCATCGAGGGCGGCGGCCACACCTGGCCTGGCGGCAGGCCCCTTCCCTTCGTGGGCAAAACAAGCAGGGATCTTGACGCCAGCGAGATCATGTGGCAGTTCTTTGCCCGCTACCGGCTCGACACGCCCTAGGCGCGAGACAGCGGCCGGGATTCGTTTCCCGGCGGTACGTAGCGCCTCACCCTCCCCCGTTCTTGACTCCAGGCAAAAATTGGCGTATGATCTATCGGGATAATGCACATAGCGGGAAATGGAAGGTGACAAACATGCCTGCTGGTCGACGTGCCCGGGGAACTGAAGGGCAAGAGGAAGCCTGTCCGAGGCGTATCCATCGCTTCCTGGAGCCTTGCCTGTTGATGCTGCTGCACTGCCGCGAGGTTCACGGCTACGAGCTCCTGGAAGGCCTGAAGCAATTTGGCTTCGAGCAGAACCCGGTCGACTCTAGCACTGTCTATCGCGTCCTGCGCGTCCTGGAAGAGCGCGGCCTCGTCACTTCCCGCTGGCAGACGGAGGGCGGCGGCCCGGCGCGGCGCTGTTACCGCCTTACGGAGGCGGGCGACGACTTCCTGGCCGCCTGGGTGCTCGATCTGCGCGAGACCGACCGGGTGCTGCATCATTTCCTGGAAATGTACGATAACCACATGGAGTTCCACCAGTGAGGGTGGACCACAAAATCGCTAGACCAATGGTATAGAGGGAGGCAAGGTGGTAACGGAAACAGCAGTACGCAAGGCCCTTGAGGGCGTGATGGATCCCGAGCTGCATCGCAGTCTGATCGAGCTGGGCATGATCCGCGAGGTGCGCATTGACGACGGCCGGGTGAGCATCACCCTGGCCCTGACGACCCTCGGCTGCCCGCTGCGCGGCCAGATCACCGACGACGTTAAGGGCACCGTCGGCGCCCTGGAAGGCGTCCAGGCCGTCGAGGTCGAGCTGACCGAAATGACCGAAGAAGAGAAGCGGCGCATCGGCATCGGCGTCCCGGAAAAGGGCGCGGTCGAGGACTTGAACGAGATCCGCCACGTGGTGGCCGTCATGAGTGGCAAGGGTGGCGTGGGCAAGTCGCTGGTCAGCGGCCTGTTGGCCATGGCCCTCCAGAAGGAGGGAAACAAGGTGGGCATTCTGGACGCCGATATCACCGGGCCCAGCATCCCAAAGATGTTCCTGCCCCAGGGGGCGCAATTGGGCATGAGTCCCCTGGGCCCCATGCCGCCCAAGAGCAGCACCGGCATCAGCGTCATGTCCATCAATCTGCTCCTGCAGCAGGAAGACATGGCCGTCATCTGGCGCGGGCCGCTGGTGAGTGGGGCTATCAAGCAGTTCTGGGGTGATATTTTCTGGGGGACGCTGGACTATCTCGTGGTGGACCTGCCGCCCGGGACTTCGGATGCATCGCTGACGGTCATGCAGTCGCTGCCCATCTCGGGCATCGTGCTGGTCACCTCGCCCCAGGACCTGGCAGGCATGGTGGTGCGCAAAGCGGCCAACATGGCCCGCCAGATGGGGACACCCATCCTGGGCCTCATTGAGAACATGAGCTACTTCGAGTGCCCCGACACGGGCAAGCGCTACGACATCTTTGGCCCCAGCCACGCCGATGCCGTGGCGGCCCAGATCGGCGTTCCGCTCCTGGGGCGCCTGCCCATCGACCCGGAGATCGCTCGCCTGAGCGACGCGGGACGCATTGAGGAGTATGCGGCCGACGGGTTCGCGGATATTGCCCGGGAACTGGCCGGGCGAATCGTCGCCGGCTAGCCAGGCCCGGAGAGCCAAGGGCGAGCCGTGTTTCGTTCCAACCGTGCCGGCTGGATCGTCGGCGGCGTCATTGCCATCCTGATCTTTGCCGCGCTGGCCGCTATCGGCGGCCGCCAGGCGCCCGCGCCTGGCGGCGCCGATCTGGCCGCGGGGGAGAGCGAGGTCCTGCGCGGCCGCATCCTTGAGGTCGTGGAAGAAGGGGTGGCCGGCGAGGGCGAGTTTGCCCAACCCTATCAGCGCCTGAGGCTGCGACTGGAGGGCGGTTCCTGGTCGGGCCAGGAGCTGGAGGTGGAGCACGGGCTCCTGACCGTGACCAACGAAAGCCAGCTCTTTGCCGCCGGCGACCGCGTCTTTGTCGAGCATCTGCGCTCGGTCGAGGGCGAGGACCTGTTTTTCATCACCGACCACGTGCGCAGTGCTCCCCTCGTGTGGCTCACGCTGCTGTTCGTGGCCGCAACCCTGCTCCTCAGCCGCTGGCAGGGCTTGCGCTCGCTCCTGGGCATGGCCGTCAGCCTGGCCATGGTCATCTGGTTCGTCGTGCCCCAGATCCTGGCGGGGCGCGACCCGGTGTTCATCGCCGTCACCGGCTCGGTGGTCATGATGGCCGTGAGCCTCTACCTGGTCTATGGCTGGCGGCCCAAAACCCACGTGGCCGTGGCCGGCCTGCTCCTCAGCCTGGTGCTCACCGGCCTCCTGGCCGCCTGGTTCGTAGGTTGGGCCCGGCTCTCGGGCTTTGGCGCCGAAGAGGCCAGCTTCCTCCAGGTCGCCGGCGTGCACCTGGACACGCGGGGCCTGCTGCTGGCGGGCATCATCATCGGCACCCTGGGCGCCCTCGACGACGTGGCCATCGGCCAGTCGTCGGCCCTTTTCGAGTTGAGCAGCGCCAACCCGAACCTCTCCTGGCTGGCTCTCCTGCGCCACGGCATGGTCATCGGCCGGGACCACATCGCCGCCATGGTCAATACCCTGCTGCTGGCCTACGTGGGCGCCGCCCTTCCCCTGGTGCTGCTCATCTCGGCCAACGCCGAACCCCTGGGCATGACCCTCAACCGGCAGATCATTGCCGAGGAGATTGTCCGTACCCTTGTGGGCAGCCTGGGCTTATTGGCGGGCGTGCCCCTCACCAGCGTCCTGGCCGCGACCGTCGCCCGGCGCCGGGGCGCAGGCCAGGGCGCGGCACCGGCAGACGGCGCGGGCCAGGCGGTGGGCTAATTCGCGCGACGACGGGAGGGAAATCGTGGCAGGCAGGATCAAGGCTGTGTGTCGGAGCGACGACAGGAACGAGCCCAAGACGGACGTGGGCCGCGGAGAGCTGCGCGCCGGCTGGGGGCTGGTGGGCGACAGCCACGCCGGGCCGCCCCGACCCGGACGCTGGCAGATCAGCCTCCTGGCCTGGGAGGAAGTCGAAGCGGCGAGCAGGGAGTGGGGCATCGACGCGGTTCCGGGCAGCTTTGCGGAGAACCTCAGCACAGAAGGGCTCGACACCAGCGCGCTACAAGTTGGCGATCGGCTCCAGGCGGGCAGCCAGGTAGTGTTGGAGGTCGAGCAGTTGGGCAAGCCCCCGGAGATTGCCCACACCTACAGCTTCCAGGGGCACTCCCTCTTGCCCGTCAAGGGCATCTTTTGCGGCATCGTCACGGGCGGCACCGTGTCGGCCGGCGACGAGATTCTACCCCTCGGCAAAGAAGATAGCTAGCTCGCCGGCGCCTCCGGGTCCGGGGCCCACTCGGGCAGTGGCCAGAAGGGCTCGGCGGGGCTAAAGTAGTTGTAGAGCATGTTGCTCACGTCGCGATATAGCGGCTGGTTGATTCCCCAGTCGATCCAGTCGGTGTCCTGCCAGATATAAAAGCTGACGAGCCAGGTGGCACCCGGGGCATAGACGATGCCCACCTCGGCGCGCGTGTCGCCCCAGGAGACCCCATAGCCCGAGAATCCGTGCTTGTGGGCCAGCTTGACCTCGGCCGGAATGCCCGCGCCCAACATATTGCGCAGGTCGTTGGCGGCCATGATGTCGATCATCTCTTCGCACGCCTGGGGGCTAAAAACATTGGGGTACGCTTCGGGCAGCAGCCCCTCGCCCTGGGTGCAGTCGTAGATCATTTCCACCAGGTCGGCCATCTCTCGCGGCGTGGCCCGCACACAGCGGTCGTAGCGCGGCGTCTGCGCCGACTGCAGCGCCCATCCAGCGGCCGTCCAATTGGAAACCCAGACGACCTGGCTGCCTGCCGGGTCCCGCGCACGGACGTAGCCGTCCTGGCGGCCCGCGTCCTCCACCAGGCGGAAGGGCGCACATAGGTAAAAGTTGCTCAGGCCCAGGCGGCGCATGGTGGCCGTGACTTTGGCCGCGCCGGCGGTGGCCGATTCGTTGCCCACGGCCGCCATCAACAGGTTGGCGCTGAGGTTGCTGGATTCGCTTCCCAGCATCTTGAGCAGCTCTTCGTGGGTGGTTTCGTCCACCTCGCCGCCGTAATGCACATAGGTCTCGATCATGATCCCGATCTTGACCAGGCTCATGCCCGACATAATATGGTCCACGCCCGACTCGTAGACGGTCTCGCCGGTATCCAGGTTCTTGACCAGGATGCTGGTCACGCCCGGGAACTCGGCCAGGCGCGCCTTCAGGGGTGGGAGCAGGAGTGAGGGGGTGATGGGCGGCGGCGGCACAAGGTCCGGCTCGAAGGTAAACGGCGTGTTCACACCGCCCCGGAGCGACAGCTCGACGAGGGTCGTGGCCCGCGTGACGTTAAAGGTATAGCCCGGCTCGCCAGGGTCGAAAAAGAAGCCGGTGGTCTGGGTCAAGGGGCCGGTGTAGGTGGCAAAGTGGGGATAGGTCCAGGTGAGCGGCCCGGTGTAGTCGACCGTGGGCGTGCCCTCGATGCCGCCGGTGGTGCTGATGGGCACCGTGGCGGTGTAAAAGCTGGGCGGCTGTGGATCCTGCGCCATGACGGGCGCCAGCGTAGCGAGCATGGACTCGATGCGTGCCCGGCTCTGGTCCGGCTCGGAGGTACCGAGGGGGAGCTTGACCTCGCGCTGCGAGGGGTCGGGCACCTGTTCGTTGACCATGTCCGCCGCCAGCTCCACGTTCAGGCGGTATCCCGGCTGCCCGGGGATAAAGGTGCGATCCTGGACGTCGATCATGGGCTGCCTGGGCGCGACGTCGTGGGTTTCGGCTACCTCTTCCAGGAAGCGGGTAGTCGCCTCCTGGTCCCAGTCCATGGTCAGGGGTATCTCGAGATCCAGGGGGAAGGCCTGGCCCTGGAGCCAGGCGCGAAAGCCCTCCCAGTAATCGTACTGGTGGCTGAGGTCCACGGCCTCACTCACCATGGTCTCCACCGGCACCTGGAAGCCCAGGTCGCGGGCCGGGGACAACGCGATCTCTTGATCGGCGTAATGCAGGATGAAATCGCGCTCGTAAGGAGCCACCACCTGCTCCTCGACCTTCTGGGTGGCCTCTTCTGCCGTATGCCAGCCCACGGCGATCCCGGCTATTTCGACACCCGGCTGGATCCGGGCTCGATAGTCGTCGTACGCACTCCGCACGCTGCGGTATTGATTCCAGGCTACCAGTCCGCCCGCGATCAGGGCCACCAGCAGGATCAGCAGCACTCCTCGCTTGATGGTCATCGCCGACCTCCCTCGCACGCAGGCCACAAAGCATGGGCGACCATGGGTGGCCTGCTGAAGCTATCGATCATTGCAGCATCTTTTCCAACCACTCCCGGGCCTCGATGGGCCGCAGGAACTGTCCGACAAAGTGATCGCCGAACCACAGCTCCAGATGCAGGTGCACGTCGTAGGTCTGGCTGTCCACAGAGCCGGGTGTCCCGGAGTTGCCCACCATGGCAATGGCCTGGCCCCGGGTGACGTCCGCGCCCTCGACGATGCCGGGCGCGATGCTGCTCAGGTGGGCATAGTGCGACACCAGCCCGTTGCCGTGGTCGATCCAGACCTGCCGCCCGCGATACCCGTCCAGCACGTCGTCGGGCGTGTAGCCCAGTTCGCGGCTGCGGGCAGCATAGGCCGCGCTCTGGGCGGCCGTAAGGTTCTGATAGTCCAGGGCGGCGCGGACGACGACGCCGTCCGCCACGGCGTGGACGCGCGTGCTGCGGTCAATGGGCACACCCGCTGTGTGCCCGTAAAAGTCCATGCCCTCGTGCACGCCCAGGCGATAGTGCCGCGGCGCGCCGGGCAGTTGAAAGTCGCGGCTGGTCAGGTGGGCGCCGTCGATGGGCATCCGCAGGCCGCGCCAGTCCTCCAGGAGCTCGAGGTCGTGGGGCTGCGGGCCGTGCATCACGGCCGCCTCATCCTCGACGACGGCCTGCCGCTCCGCCTCGCCGTAAAAGTAGAGGGCGTCGTGCCCGGCCAGGATCAGGCGGTTGCCATCGCCTGCCGCCCACACGGCGCTCACCGCCCGGCGGTCCTGGAACTGGTAGATCTCGACCAGGTCGCCACTGCCCGGATCCAGCGTCAGGAGGCGGCGGCCTGCCCGGTCGAGCACGTACACGGCTTCCTCCGTGGCCGCGACCTGGCGGGGATGCATCAGGCGCGTGCCGGGCTCAAAGCCGGTGTTCTGGCGCCCGCCCGCGCCGTAGCGGAACAGGCTGCCAGCGGGGCTGTTCAGCGCCCGGGTGAGGGCATAGACGCTGCCGGCACCGGCCGCGACGTCCACGTCGCGGCTCTGGGGCAGCTTGGCCCAGGCGGACCCCCGCTGCCCTTCCTCGAAGCGCCACACCTGCTCGTGGGTTGTCTCCAGCAAATAGTTGTCGCTGCCCTGGCGGGCCAGCGCCACAAAATAGTGATCGTAGGTTGCGCCTGCCGGCCGGTCGTAGCGTTCCACCGACCAGGTCTCGCCCTCCGGTTCGTAGCGATAGACGTCGCCGGCCCGGTCCAGGACGAGGAGGACCCGGTCACCGGCGGCCAGATCCAGGGGTTCCAGGACGCGGACACCCTCCACGCTGTCGCCGGGGGCCAGGATGACGCTCGGGCTCCCGTCCCCGGCCAGGTCAATGGCCAGCACCCGCCCGCCGTCGAGGAGATAGGCGTCCTGGTCCATGACCTCCAGGGCCAGGGGATGCACAAAGCTGTTGTTCGGGTATTGCCATGCTCCGGTGTTGCCCGCAGCGGAAGGCTCCAGCCAGGTGAGGCGCGCCCCGGCGCCAGTCGCGTCGGCGGCGGCGATCTCGTCGGCTGCGGCGAGGAGGGCCTGGACGCCGGCCAGGTTGCGCTCGAACTCGGGATCCTCGTGGTTCGTCAGCTCAACGGTGACGGCCGCCACGCCATCGCCGGCCAGGTAGTCGGCGAAATCGCCGGTGATGGGATAACCGACCCAGCCCTCGGGAGGCACAGGGTAGCCGGTGGCTTCGGAAAGCACCTGGGCCAGCCGGGCCGAGGGCAGGTGGCGCTGGCAGCTATCGACATAGATGGCCTCGGCGGCGCTGTGGTAGAATACAGCCACCCAGGCATCATCCAGGAAGTCGCGCACGGCCACGGCCTCGGGCTCGGAGAAGGGATGCGGGCCGCCGCCGCCGGGGTGAAGACCGTCGCTGTCGGATGTGTCGGGGGACCAGTCGTTGCCGGCGCAGCCATCCATATTGGTGTCGGCGTTGCGGTTGAGGTCCACGCCGTTGGCGTTCTGGCGCTCGCCGGCTGCCAGGCCGTCAGGGTTCACGGTGGGCAGGATCCAGAGGCTGACCCCGGCCGGCACGTCCCCGGGGTGAGCCTGAAAGTGGGCGACGAGCATCCGGGCCAACTCGTGGGTGGCCGGCTCAAAGCCACCGTGGATGTTGCCCACCAGGACGATCTTGTGGGGCCCCTCGCCAAAGGGGTACGCTGTCAGGGGCCGCCCCTCGACAGAATGGCCGATGACCACGCCGGCGACCTCCGCGGTCGGGCGAGGCGTGGGGACGGGCCGGGTAGCTTGGTCCGCCGCCGTAGCGGAAGGGCGGGATGTCAAGGTCGCGGTAGGACTGGCCGGGATCTCTTCAGGCGTGGCCGTGGCGGACGGAGTCGCCGAACCCCCCTGCCCTGTGGCCGTCGCGGAGGGCGGGGGTGGGGAGGGTTCTACCGTGGCGGTCGCGACGACGGCGGAGGGCAGCGTAGCCTGGTCCCCAGATGGCAGGGCAGGGGCCGGAATGGCCAGCAGCCCCACCAACAGGCTGGCGATCAGGCTGACGAACAATCCTCCGCGCTCTGTCCGTCCCATGGCGCTAGGGCAGGATCCTCTGGCGGAAGTACTCTTCTTGGAGAGGCATCAGGTCCGCCGTGGTGTACTCTTGCACCAGCGTGAAAAAGTCGCGGGAGCGGGCCAGCCGATAGGCGTGGCGGCGCTGATATTCGCCCAGGAACCCAAAGAAGGCGGGGTCGCCCATCACCTCGCGGAGATCGCGCATGAACTGCGCTCCGCGGCGGTAGACGGCATCCATGTACTCGCGGTTGTTCCGGAACAGGTAGAGGATCTGGTCGATCTTGCCCGCCGGCGCCCACTGGTCAACGGCATAGAACCACCACCAGTCCACGTCGTCGGGCAGGTAGCGCTCATAGTACAAGAAGCCACTGTACTCGGCCGGGGCCTCGTCGAGCCAGGGCTCGACGATCTGGTCATTGCCTACCAGGCCGTAGAACCACTGGTGCGAGACCTCGTGGGCGGTCAGCGGGATGAGGGGCGTGCGCGAGGTCCCGTCGTAGGCGTCATAGAAGGCAGAGCCAAGAAAGGTCATGCCCGAGAACTCCATGCCGCCCGCGAACTCGGTCTCGGCGATTCGATAGTTGGCGTAGGGATAGGGCCCGTAAAGCTCGGTGAATAGCTCCATGGCCCTCCCGGCCGTATCCAGTGCAACCTTTCCCGCTTCCTCGTTGCTGGGAAAATAATAGGAGTGCAGGTTGACGCCGGCCACGTTGGCCGTGGAGACCATGTACTGGTCGCTGGCCGCCAGGGCAAAGGAGCGGACCTGCTTCGCGTCGTACACCCAGTGGTTGCCCGCGTGCGTCTCCACGCCGGTGCCTGCCAGGATCACACCCTGTGTGGTGGTGATGGACACCCGATAATCGGCAATCTCGGTGACGTAGGGATCACCGATCTCGAAGTAGGTCTGGCCGTACCAGCCCTTGTCCTCCTGCTCGCGGTAGGGGGCCATCACCGGGTACCAATTTCCCAGGCTGATGGCCCGCTTGGAATAGCCAAAGCTGCCGCGGATGAACTCAGAATCGGGACTGATGCTGGGCAGCTTCAGGGAATAGTCGAGCATGAGAGCCACGTGTTCACCCGGCTTGAGGGGCGCCGGCAGCTCCAGGCGCAGGGTGACGTCCAGCGGAGCGGTCTCGGGCCGCTCCCACTCGCCGTCGACGTCGACCCGAATGTCGTTCAGCTTGAAGGTGTTCTTGAAGTGGTTGGCGTGGATGTTTAGCATCAGGTTGGACAGCGTCTGGCTGGTCGGGTTGGTATAGTCGATGCGCTGCTTGACATCCAGGGCGTGGGCAGGGTAGTCGAGATAGACGTCCATCTCGTAGGACGTCCCCGTGTAGACGGGAAGGGGCGTCGCAGTCGGTGTGGGCGGCGGGCCGACCGTTGGCGTCGGCTCGACGTGGTTGTTGCGCACATAGGCCGCAAAGACGCCCAATCCAAGGATCGCCACCGCCACCAGGCCCAGCAGCAGGTCGGTGGCGAGGAACGAACGGCGGGCGGGCGGCTTGCCCTGGGCAGGCGCGGGCAGCGGCAATGGGGCCTTGCGGCGACCGCCAGCGGTGCGCACCGCCTCGTACGTTGCAATGGTCTCCTGGACGTCCAGGTCCAGGAAAGAAGCATAGTTTCGCAAGAAGCCGCGCGCATGGAGCTCACTGGTGAATCGAGCCAGCTCCTCGTTCTCCAGGGCCTGGAGGTAATTGAGGGGCATCCTGGTCGCCTCGGCGACCTCCTCCAGGGTAAGACCTTTCTCCTCGCGGGCGGCGCGCAGCCGCTCTCCCAGTTCACCCATCTTCCGGTTAGCCAGCTCTCGTCCGAGTTTTTTTATCCGCGCCGGGCAGCCCTGGTTCGCAGCCAGAATGGCGGCTGCGAACTAGGGCTGCCCAACCTGTTCCGGTAGTGCTGGCTATTATACCAGGTTTCCCCTACCTTGACAACGACGGAGGGGAGGCAGACGAGCGACGAGCGAGGGCTGCGCGCTACTTGATGACCAGGATGGGCCGGTCGATCTGGACCATGATCTTGCGTGCCAGGTCGTCCAGGAGTAGCTTCTGCCACAGCTTGCCGGGATGGGCGCCGATGACGACCAGATCGTAGTCACCGCAGCGCGCCTCGTGCAGGATCTCGTCCAGGACCAGGCCGTGGCGCACGAGGGGCCGGGCCTGTACTCCGGGGCGGACGAGCAACTGCACGTCTTGCATCAAGAGCTCGCCTTCGGGGGCACGCTCCTCGATGAGCTCCTCGGCCGCCGCGCGCAGGTGCCCGTCTGCAATTCCCGGACCCGCACCGATCTGTGACATGACGTGCAAGACGGTGATCTCTTCCTCTCCGCGCAGCATGTCGGCAGCCTGGGCCGTGAAGCGGGCCAACAGTGGGGGGCCTACCCTGGTCGCCCGGAGCACCGGGTCGGCCAGGACGCTGCCTGCTCCGCTGTCGCACAGAAGGATGCGCCGGACGGTTCGGGGCTTGCCCTTGACGACGAGGACCGAGCAAGGAGCATGCTCCACGAGGTGGACCGACTCGCTCCCCGGCCGAAAGCGGCCGAACCGGCCCTCGTACCAGGGCTCGCCGACGAGGACGAGGTCATAGCCGTCCTCCTCGGCCTCGCGAACGACCTCGTGGACAGAGCTGCCGAGCCGGACCTTGCTCTCGAGGATGGGAGCCTGGGCCAGGACCTCCCGGGCCCGGGCCAGGGCCGGCTCGAGGCTCGCACGATCGCGGGCATGGCCAGCCACGGCCAGAACCGTGATCGCCGCACCGGCCTGGTGGGCGAACTGGGCGCTCAAGTGGAGCGTCACTTCATCGTTTGGCAATCCGTGCACCACGATCAGTATGCGCATTGCGATTCCACCCTTCAGACTAGCAGCAACAAAATGGGCACCAAGAAGATGACGGCCATGAACAAGGCCAGGTTCCGATTCCTGGCGGTTACCCAGCTCACAGAGCTGAGGATCGCGCGCTCGTACACCGGGTAGAAGACAGCCAGAATGAGGACCGAAATGATGGCGATGCTAATCATCTCGACAAAGACGATGGTAAACGCCGGCGGATTTTTCAGCAGGACGGCTGCCAGGAGTGTATCGACAAAGGTGGTGATGTTGGCTCCCATGATGTAGGGGATCACATTTTCGCGCCGCACAAAGCCACGGGCGCTGAGGGGCACCAGGATGCTGAGGGAGACGCTGACCGACATGGAGATCAGGGTTATCACGGCACCGACGATGAACATGACCCACGGCCGGTAGACGAGGCGTGACATCCAGCCCACCTGGCTCTCCTTGAGGGTGCTCTGGGGCAGACATCGATCGAAGAGGTTGAAGCTAAAGAGGATGACGCCCAGGCCCACCAGGAAGACGGCCCACTCGGGCAAGAGGGCCACGACGGCGTTGCTGATGGGCTCGACCGCCTGCTCGGTGATGGAGCTGAGCAGGGCGCCGGAGCGAAGCTGCACCCGGTCGAGGACGCCGTGATTCAGGAGCCAGGCGCCGAGGACCAAGCCCGGCAGGTAGGTCGTGGCGGTGACCGTCAGGGAGAGCAGTCCCATGCTCAGGCTCGTCGAGCGGTTGCGCCCGCGCAGCACGTAGAGAAAGCCGATAAAGAGGACGATAAAGCTGGCCCCGAGCCGGCTGCCGGTGATCATGGCAAAGGCCCCCAGCCGATCTAGCACGCCGGCGTCAAAGAAGGTCAGGGCGGCGGCGGCGACGGGCGAGCCGCTCATGATGGTGTAGGCAAAGAGCCAGCCGAAACCCAGGCTGTTGGCCGGACTGGTGACGGCCAGGGTACGTGTCAGGGGGGCAAGGCCACCGGCGCCCTCTTTCATGAGGGTGATGGCCAGGACAAAGAGATAGAGGCTGGCAACAAAGAGCCCGATTTTGCCCAGGTTCACCCACGTCCACCAGCCCCGGGCGAGGTGTGCTGGCGCCGCCAGCACAAAATCCAGCCCGGCCGTGGGCTTCTCCAGGCGCGACGACGGGCTTACGAAGCGCGGATCGGGGGATTCATTCATTTTCATTCTCCGACCTCTGGCAGTTGAGGCGCCGGCTCGAGGTTCAGGCCGGGCGCTATCTCGGTCTGCCATAGACCCTTGACCAGCTCTTCGTAGGCCGACGACCAGCCACCCAGCTCGTCGACGCTAAAGGGCGCTGCGAGGGCGGCCCACCCTTCGCCCTGGCAGGCCGCCGGCCGCATGTGGTGGGCGGCCAGGATCTGGAGGCCGGCGTCGCTGGCCAGGTAATCCAGCAGCGCCTGGGCCACCGGGCGCTCGGCGCGCGTGACATTGTCGTCGACGATGACGGCCGCGTGCCGGGCCACGATGGTGCGCTGGGGTGTCACAATCTCGAGGGCGACTCCGCGCTGCTGCGCCAGGAGCGCATCCTGCTCGTAGGTGACCAGCGCGTCGCCCGCCCCCAGCTCAAAAAGGGTCATGGCTGCCCGCGCGGAGGGCGCCAGGAGCCGGACGTTGTCCCAGGCTGCGCCCAACCGCGCCCGGGCGGCAGCCGCGTCTCCGGTTTCCAACAGCGCGCCGCCATAAACTGCGAGGATCGACCATTGGCCGGCCCCGGAGGTTCTGGGGTCGCTGTGGATCAGTTGCGGCCCATCCTGGCCCAGCGATGAGAAATCGGCAATGTTCCAGGGATTGCCGGGGCGGGTGACGATGACCATGGGCGTGCAGCCGACGATGGATGGCTGGGTGTCGGCGCGTACCCGCCGCCCGACGCGCAGCCAGTCGACGTGTTCGGCCGTGCTCAGGAGGGCTACATCGGCGGGAGCGCCGAGGTTGATCTGCCCGGCGAGGGTGCCGGAAGCGCCAAAGACGGATTCGATCTCGAGCGCGCGGCCGGTTTCGGCTTCCCAATCCTGCTCGAAGGCCGGCAACACCCCGTCGGTGAGCATGCCTTCCTGGGTGCTGAACGCGTAGATGATGAGGCGCACGGGGGCCTGGCTGTCGGCCAGGAGGGCGCGCAGGGCATAAAATCCCACGAGGGCGATCAGCGCCGTTGCCAGGAGCCAGCTTCCCGTCCGGCGCCACCCTTCGCCCCTGACCCACTCACTGACCCTTTGTGCCATTCTCCGTCCTTTCCAGCCTCAGCCGATGTCTCCGGCCAGGTAAGCCTGGCTGCGCTCATCGCGGGGAGCGTCAAAGAACTCGACCGCCGAGCCGGTCTCGACCAGCTCACCCATCCAGAGAAAGATCACGTGATCGGCCAGGCGCCGGGCCTGGCGCAGAGCGTGAGTCACCATGACGATGGTCGTCTCGACCTTGATGTTGCACAACTGCTCTTCGATGCCCTGGGCCGAGATGGGATCGAGGGCCGAGGTGGCCTCATCGCACAGCAGCACCTCCGGCTCCACGGCCAGGGCACGGGCCAGGCACAGCCGCTGTTGCTGCCCGGTGGACAGCCCCGTTGCCGGCGCCTGGAGTCGGTCCTTGACCTCGTCCCACAGGCCCGCGGCGCGCAGGTACTTCTCGACGATGCGGTCCAGGTTGCGCCCGTTCCCCTTGTCCAGGCCGCGCTGCAGCCCGTGGATGCGCCGCCCGTAGGCCACGTTGTCATAAATCGACATGGGCAGGGGGAAGGGCTTGGGGGCGAGCATCCCCACCCGGGTGCGCACGTCGGTCACGTCGACGCCGCGCCCATAGATGTCGATGCCGTTGAGCAGGACCTTGCCTTCCACGCGGGTGCCGTCGGTCTCTTCCAGGAGGCGGTTCAGCGTGCGCAGCAGCGTGGTCTTGCCGCAGCCCGAGGGCCCGATGATGGCCGTGATCTGCCGTGCCGGGATGTCGGCTGTGACACCCTTCAAGGCGTGCTCCATCCCGTACCAGGCGTGCAGGTCGATGATCTTGATCTGGGATTCCGTCGTCATCTCGGCCTCCTTCCGGATCCTGCTTCTATCGCCTAGCGGACCACGTGTTTGGTCAGTCGCCGGGCAAAGCGGCGCGAAGCGAGGCTCAGGGCCAGGACGATCAAGGTGAGCACCAGGGCCGAGGCGTAGGCGCGATCCTGCACGGCCGGAAAGGGCGTGCCAAGCTGGAAAAAGACGGCCAGCGGTAGCGAGGCCACCGGATCCATGAGGGAGGTCGGCAGCCGGTCCGTATAGCCGGCGGTAAAGAGCACCGAAGCCGCGTCGCCAATGGCGCGGCCAAAGGCCAACAGCACCGCCGTGAGCAGCGCCGGCCCGGTCTGCCGGACGATGACCTTGAGCGCCGTCTCGAACCGGGTCGCACCCAGGGCGTACGACGCCTCTTTCAACGCCGCCGGCACCATGGCGATGGCCTCGTCCATGCCGCGGGCCATGATGGGTAGCTCCAGGAGGGCAAGGGCGATGATGCCGCCCAGGAGCGATGCGCGCACGCCGAGCCAGAGCATGAGGATAAAGCCAAAGGCGCCATAGACGATGCTCGGCACGCCCCACAGGACGTCGAGGGCGAGGCGCGTCAGCTCGGCGCGGCGCGAGCGGGCGGCATATAGCTGCAGGTAAATGGCGATGGGCAGGCTGCCCACCATGGCCAGCAGGGTACCGCCGAGGGCCAGGTAGAGCGAGCCGACGATGGCGTTCAGGATGCCCCCCTCTTTGCCCAGGTAGTAGCCGCCCTTGGGCGTCTGGGTCAGCATGGCCAGGTTCAGCGACGGCAGGCCCCGCCAGATGACGGTGCCCAGGATCAGGAGCAGGCTGCCCAGGACGATGGCCGCCGAAGCGAGCATCAGCACCTTCATCAGCGTTTCTTCCAGCCTTGCCCGGCGTCTGTTCATTCTCTTCTCCTATTCGTTGCGCACCAGGCGGACCAGCACCAGGCGGGCGCCCAGGTTAAAGACGAGGACGATGAGCAGCAGGATGAGCGCGCCGCCCAGGAGGGCCGCGTCGTAGAGGGGGATGGACATCATCTCGCCGTAGTTGTTGGCGATGAGGGCCGTGAGGGGATAGGCCGGGTCCAAGATTGAGCGGGGTACCTCGGGCACGTTGCCGACGACCATGAGGACGGCCATTGTCTCGCCAAAGGCGCGGGAAAAGCCGAGCACGACGGCGGCCATGACGCCCGGCCAGGCCCGCCGCAGGACCACCCGGCGAACCGTCTGCCAGCGGGTGGCGCCCAGGGCAAGGGATGCCTCGCGCAGGCCCTGCGGCACGGCCCGGATGACGTCCTGAGCCACGGCGATGATGATGGGAAAGACCATGACCGCCAGCACCACGCCGCCCGAGAGGACGTTGTAGCCCGTGGGGTTGGTACTGCGAAAGAGGCCGATGGGCCCCAGCCAGCGGTTGAGGAACGGCGCGACGTGGTCTCCCACCAGGGGCACGACGGTCAGGACGCCCCAGACGCCATACACCACGGAGGGGATGCCGGCCAGGAGGTCGATGAGGGGGTTGACGACGGCCCGCAGGCGCGACGACGCGTACTCGGCCAGGTAGATGGCGGTCAGCAAAGAAGGCGGAACGGCGATGATCATGGCCACCGCCGTCACCCACAGGGTGCCGGCGATGAACGGGTAGAAGCCAAACATGCCCTTTAGCGGGCGCCAGGTGGTCGAAAAGAGCAGCTCCGATAGAGGCCGGACGGCGAGGATGGGCAGGGCCCGCAGGAACAGGGCCACGGCAATGATCGGCACCAACAGGACAGTTGCCAGGGTCAGGAACCCCATGAGTTGTCTTGCCAGCCGGTCGCGTCGTTGCCTCCGGCGACGAACCTGGAGAACCATCGCCTTTTGCATGTCTCTCCCCGGTGGCATCTCGCCCCGCAACGACTCAGGGCGAGGGGAAACGTCAATCGCCAAGCTTGTCGGCCTCGGTCGCCAGCCTCTCCGCGGGCAGTGCGATGTAGCCCGCTTCGTCCACGAATGCCTGGCCGTCGGTCAGAATCCAGGAAATAAACGCCGCCGTCAGGCCATCGGGCTGTCCCCGGGTCACCAGGTTCAAGTCCCGGGCAGGTGGCGAGGGATACTTGTTGGTCGCGACCGCGTTGACGGCCTGCTCTTTGGTCACATAGATCTCGTCGGCGTCGGCCTGCCCGTTGTCGTTGGCGTCGATGGGCGCTACCCGGGCGCCCTCCACCGGCAGGCCGGTGTCCACGTCGTAGGCATAGTTGAGATTGTTAAAGCCAATGGCCAGCGGGTCCTTGATCACGGCGTCCAGAAGGCCGGGGTCGCCATAGACGGCAATGCCCAGGAGATCCTCCTGCTGGGCGCCCAGGTACTTGGCCCAGGTCTCGGCCGCGCCACAGGCATCGGACCGGGTAAAGACGTGGATGGGGTCGGAGACTTCGGGCCGTCCGATGGCCTGCCCCCACGTGGTGATCTCGCCGCTAATGAAAATCCCCTGGAAAACCTCGCGGCTGAGCCCCTTCTGCTGAAGGTCGTCCCACACCGGGTTCGCGGCGCTGATGGTCGGAAAGACGGCATCCTTGACGACGGCGGTCCAGAAGGCGCCTTTGGCCTCCTCTTCGGGCGAGATCTCGCGGGAGACCATGCCAATGTCCACGGCGCCGGCCAGGGCGTCGGCCAGGCCCTTGCCCGCACCCCCGGCCGAGATGTCGAGGCGCACGTCCGGGTAGACCTTCTGGAACTCTTCGCCCCAACGCACCATGAGGGGATAGAGCGCCCAGGCCCCCGAGATGGTGATGGTGCCCTCGACGCCGCCTTCCGCGCCGGCCGGCTGCGCGTCGCCCCCGCCGCCGCAGCCAACCAGGCCACTCAGGAGAGCGACGATGAACAGAACGGAGATGGAGTGTTTTATCCAATGTCGTCTGTGCCTCATGCTTGCCTCCTTCTGGCAATGCCAGGAGCTTATTGGAACGGTCACCAAGATGCCGGCCTGGCGATGAGTGTCGGCCGGTCGCTCCAGCGCAGCAGCATGGCGGCCAGGTCTTCCAGACCGCCCTGGCAGCCCTCGCCCGGCTGCAGCGCCATGACCACCAGGTCGTGATCCTCGCCGGCCAGCTCGCGCCGTATTTGCCACTCGGGAGGTCCCTGCCTCATCCGCAGGCTGCTCTGGATCTCTTGCTCCTCCAGCCGGCGGGCAACCTCCTGCAGCTCGTGGCCCAGGGGCGTCTCGGCGCTCAACAGGGCTGGCAGCCCCTGGCGGTCCCGGGCATGTCCGGCAAGGGCGGCGCGGCGTCCTCCCTGCACGGCAGCCGGCGGTGGAACGACGGCCAGGACGTTGACGGTGGTGGTGCCTGGCCGGGCCAGGCGAAGAACCCATTCGGCGGCGATGGCGTCGGACTCCAGGCCGCACGCGATGAGCAGGATCTTGGACACGGGCCACCGGGGCCTGGGTGCCACCAGGAGAGCCGCGGGCATCCCTTGTCGCGACGCTTGGGCCGCCAGCCAGGGCTCTATCAGCGCACCCGCCGCCTCCCCGATGAGCAGCAGGTCGCACGGTGGCTCGCCGTACCGCCGTATCCAAGTCGCCAGACCGCCCTCGCAGTTGGCATCCGTGACCTCGGCGTCCAACAACTCACCCATCGATCGGGCATAGACGCCCAGCCTGCTCGCCGCGGGTCCATCCGGTGCACAAACCAGGAGCCTTAGCTTGTCGTGGGGCACCCGGCCCCAGAGCCGGGCCAGCGACGCGTCGATGGCCCTGGCGTCGCCCTGGACAACACACGGCTCGCGACCCAGGATACTCGCAATGGCGGAGAGGGCCTCGTCATCTTCCGGATCGGCCATGACCACGGTGATGCGTCCGCCTTGCTCCGCCACGGGCAGGGCATGAAAGCGATATGCTATCTCGGGTGGGAGAAGCCTGGCGAGGTTGGGATCCGCTCGTAACTCGTCGAGAGACAGGTAGGTTGGCTTTGGCCACTCCCTGGCACACACACCCGCAGCACCTCTTCAGAACGTAGGGTCATTGTGCCCTGAAGGGATGATAGGGGGCGTGATGCACCCGTGACAAACCTGTGATAATTTTTGTCTAGTCCTGGTCTTGCGACGAAGGGATGACGAGGCCGTAGCCGAGGCCGGGCACGGTTTCGATGTAGGGCTGGGTGCCGGCGCTGGCACCCGCTGCTGGGGTGTTGTTCGCGCCTCCGCAGAGGGCGATCTTTTGCCGCAAGCGGCGCACCAACTGGCGCAGCATGTCGCGGTCGCCGCCTTCCGGCCCCCAGACGTGGTCGATGATGGCCTCCATGGTCACCACGTGCCCGGCGTTGAGCATCAGGTACTCCAACAGGCGCGATTCCAGGGGCGCCAGCGACACTGCTTCGCCGTCGGCAAAGCGCACCTCGCGCCGGCTGGAGTCCAGGGCCAGCTCGCCCGCCTGCCGGACGACAGGGGCTGGGGCTCGCTGGGCCCGGCGCAGCACGGCCAGAGCCCGGGCCACCAGTTGCCTCGGGCTGAAAGGCTTGGTGATATAGTCGTCGGCACCCAGTTCCAGCCCGCGGACGATGTCGTCTTCTTCGTTGCGCACCGTCAGCAGGAGGATGGGCGTGTCGGACAGCTCGCGAATGCGGCGGCAGACGGCAAAGCCGTCGAGGCGAGGCAGGTTCACGTCCAGGACGACGAGGTCGGGGCGTTCTTCCTGCCAGCGTTGCAGGGCCATCTCGCCGTCAAAGGCCTGGACGACCTCAAAGCCCTCGCGGCGCAGGGTAAAGGCCAGGACGTCGGCCAGGACACGGTCGTCGTCTACGATAAGCGCTTTCATGTATCCTCTGCCCGGGGCAAGGTGAACCAGAAGATCGAGCCGCCGCCCGGCCGCCCCTCGATGCCCACCTGCCCGCCGTGGGCCTCGACGATGGCCTTGACCACCGACAGGCCAAGGCCGGCGCCCACCCGCGCTCCGCCGTTGTCGTCGGGGGAGGGGTGGACAAAGCGACGAAACAGGTCCTTCCGGCCCTCGGTGCGGATGCCCGGGCCCCGGTCGGCAACGCTGAGGCGCACCCATTTACCCTCGACGGCAGCGCAAACCTCGATCTCGGCATCGTCGGGGCCGTACTTGATGGCATTCGAGAGAAGGTTGTTGATCACCTGGACGGTGCGCCGGGGGTCGGCCTGCACGACGGGCATGGCCGCCGGCATCTCGACCACGAGGCGTTGCCCGTGCTTGAGCAAGAGCGGCTGCATCAGCTCCACAGCTTCGGCGATGACGGTCGCCACGCGGCAGGGCCGGGGATAGACGCGAAAATGCCCGGTCTCGATGCTGGCGCTCTCCAGGAGGTTGTCGATGAGGGTCTGGAGGCCGAGGACGCCGAGGTGTAGGGTCACCAGGAGTTCTTCCAGCTCGCCCGGGCTCAGCTCGGGCGCCTGGTCGAGAAGCAGCTCGACGGATGCGGCCAGGGCCGAGAGCGGGGTGCGAAACTCGTGGGCCACGTTGGCCAAAAAGTGGCCCAGCAGGCGATGCACTGCCTCCTCTTCGCTGATGTCGCGAAAGACCAGGGCCACCAGGGCATCGCCGCGCTCCGGTGGCATCAGGCGGGCGCCCGTGACGGCCAGGATGGCCTGGCGTCCGTCGGACAGCTCGATAGAGATCTTGCGCCGCTGGCCAGGCGGTGGGATAAGCTTGCTGAACGGTACCTCCGCCTCCAGCGGCTTGAACACTGTGTCGCAAGGGCGGCCGAGAACCTGGTCTCGTGGCCAGCCGGTGATGTGCTCGGCGCCGTGGCTGAAAAAGGTGATGTAGCCGCGGCGGTCGAGGGTGACGATCCCCTCCACGATGGACTCCAGGAGGTGGTCGATCCATCGTTTCTCTTGCTGGAGCTGGTTTACCGAGCGCTGCAGGTCGCGGCGCGCGGTTTCCAGTGCCTGGGCCACCTGGGCAACCTCGCGGACGCGGGTTTCGACAACCAGGGAGCTTTCAAGGGCAGTGGCTACCTCGCCGGGCGTGCTGCCCTGGCCCATGGCTGCGGCCACCTGCGCCAGGTGGCCCAGGGGCGAGCTGATGCGGCCGGCCAGGTATGTGCCCAACAACGACGCCACGACCACGGCACTGAGGATGCTGCCCGCCAGGGCCCAGCCCAGCTCGGACTGCGTGGCACCCAGGTCGGCGACGTCCAGGGCCACCTCCGCCTGAAGCTCCCCCGCGCCCAGAGGAAAGGACTGGGTGTAAAAGTCCTGCCCATCCACGGCCATCCGGGCCGGCGAGCCGGCCCGGTCCACCCTCGCCGGGGCGCGCCCGGATAGGCTGCTGGCCAGCGGCTGCCCGGCCATGAGGAGGGTTTGCTCCAGGCCCGTTTGGGCCCGCAGATGCGCCAGCAACTCGCCGTCCAGCGCCCTGCCCACCCACACGCTGCCCAGCGGCTCGCCCGCCTCGCCCACCGCCTGTTCCATCGCCAGGAGCCACGCCTGGGGAGTTCCGCTGCCGGCAATGGCCTGAAATCCCGGGATGGTACCCCTTGCACACGGATCCACGGGCAGCCTACCGGAATCAGCAGCCAGGCGGCCTTCGGCCGTGCAGACGACGAGCAAGTCCAGGTCCAGGCCCGGCTGTAGCGTGTCCAGGTAGGGCGGTACCTCGTCATAGCGCTTGTTGGAGAGAATCTGGCGAAGGGTGGGGCGTTGCGCCGTCAGAATCGCCATGCTCTCCAGCTCGTCTCGGGTGGCGTCATACAGGGCCTGTGTGGCCAGTACCCCCTGGCGAACCTGCTCGCGGGCCTGGTGTTGAAGCTGGTTACGCATGAGGAAAAGGGATGGCAGGCCCACAGCCGCTGCCGTGAGCAACACCAGCGCCACAAAGCTGAGTATCATCTGGATGGGCAAGCTGTGCCAGTCGGGCAGATGGAGTTTCATCACCCTTTCCCCAAGACGGTCTGCGTCCAGTATACACCAAATCGGCCGTCCTATCAATGGAGGAATCCCAGTTGACGGCTGTGCCCTTGGGCATTATAATGTCAAGCGAGTCGCCGGCAGACGACGGAAACGGGCGCTGAATACCCCGAGTCGAAATCTTGGCCGGCAGGTCCGGCGATGCAGGGAGTGAGGCGAGGAGCGTGGACGTTGGCTGACCTGAAGGATGGGATCGTTCTACAGGCTCGCAGTGGCCATCACCGCGTGCGCTCTGATGACGAGACGGTCGCCTGCTCGGTTCGTGGCAGGCTGAAGCAGGAGCGCCTGTACACCGACCTCGTCGCCACGGGCGACCGCGTGCTTTGGCGGCCTACCAGGCCGGGCAAGGGCGTCATCGAGGAGGTGCTGCCCCGGGAGACCAAACTGAGTCGCCTGCGTCCAGGACCGGGCCAGATGCCTTTCGAGCACGTCATCGTCGCCAACCCGGATCAGGCCGTGTTCATCCTGTCCGTCCGCGAGCCCGAACCCCACATGCGCCTGCTGGATCGCCTGTTGGTGCTGGCCGAGAACAACGACTTGCCGGCCATCATCTGCGCCAACAAGGTGGACCTCCTGGACGACCCGTTGGAGGCCCACGAGCTCTTTGGCGTCTACGAAGAGATCGGTTATCCCGTGCTCCTGACCAGCAGCAAGACGGGCCAGGGCATCGACGAGCTGGGTGAGATGCTGCGCGACCGGATCAGCGTGCTCTCGGGGCCCTCCGGCGTGGGCAAGACCAGCCTGCTCAACGCCGTCCAGCCCGACCTGGGGCTGGCCGTTCGCGAGGTCAGCGAGTCCACCGGCAAGGGTCGCCACACGACGGTCAGCACCCGGCTCTGGCCGCTGGACGAGGGCGGTTACGTGGCCGATACGCCGGGGCTGCGAGAGGCCGGCCTTTACAACATCGAGCCTGAAGAGCTGGCCTGGCACTTTGTCGAGATGCGCCCCTACCTGAGCGACTGCCACTTTTCGAGCTGCACCCACACCCACGAGCCGGGCTGTGCCGTCAAGGCGGCCGTCGAGGCAGGCAAGATCAGCGAGGAGCGCTACGACAGCTACTGGCGCCTCCTCGAAGGAGAATGAGCCAGGGCGCAGGCGGCAGGGGAGCACCCTCTTTGGCTTCCGGCAGCCCTGTAGTATAATAGCCACCAACAACAACCGGGAGGGCAAACCATGGCCGAGTTTTTGCCGGAGCCGTTTCGCATCAAGACGGTGGAGCCGATCAAGCGCACCACCCGGGAGGAGAGGGCGCAATTGCTGGCGGAGGCTGGCTACAACCCGTTCCTCATCCGCGCCGAGGACATCTATGTGGATCTGCTGACTGACTCCGGGACGTCGGCCATGAGCGATAACCAGTGGGCCGGGCTCATGCGCGGCGACGAATCGTACGCCGGCTGCCGCAACTATTATAACCTGCAAGACACCATCCGGCAGATCTTTGGCTTTCAGCATTTTTTGCCGACGCACCAGGGCCGGGCGGCCGAGAACGTGCTCTTTTCCATCCTCGCCCGGCCGGGGCTCCACGTGCCAAGCAACATGCACTTTGATACCACGCGAGCCAACATCGAAGCCCGGGGCGCCGCGGCCGCCGACCTGGTCATCGACGAGGGCAAGGATCCCACCAACCACCACCCCTTCAAGGGCAACCTGGATATTGCCAAGCTGCGGGCCTTTGTGGAGCGCGTCGGGCCGCGCAACATCCCCCTGGGCATGATCACTGTCACCAACAACTCGGGAGGCGGCCAGCCGGTGTCGATGCAGAACATCCGCGAGACGTCGCAGGTCCTGCACGAATATCACATCCCTTTCTTCATCGACGCGTGCCGCTATGCCGAGAACGCCTATTTCATCAAGCTCCGGGAGCCAGGCTACGCCGGCAAGAGCACCCTTGAGATCGCCCGGGAGATGTTCTCCTATGCCGATGGCTGCACCATGAGCGCCAAGAAGGATGCCCTGGTGAACATCGGTGGCTTCCTGTGCATGAACGACCCGGACCTGCACGAGCGCGCCAGCCAGGAGCTGATCCTGCGCGAGGGATTCCCCACGTACGGCGGGCTGGCGGGCCGCGACCTTGAGGCCATCGCCCGCGGCCTGTGGGAGGGATTGGACGAGGGGTACCTGGCCTATCGCCTGGCCCACACCCGCTACCTGGCTGATCGGCTGCTGGAGGCCGGCATCCCCATCGTCGAGCCGCCGGGCGGCCACGCCGTCTACCTGGACGCTCTGCGCTTTCTGCCCAACATGCCCCGCGACCGGTTTCCCGGCCAGGCCTTGGTGGCCGGCCTCTACCTGGAGGGGGGCATCCGCGCCGTGGAGATTGGCAGCGTCATGTTTGCCTACGAGGACCAGATCACGGGCGAGACCGTCTATCCGGAGATGGAGCTGGTGCGCCTGGCAATCCCCCGCCGGGTGTATACCCAGTCGCACCTGGACTATGTCGTGGACACCATCGCCGGCCTGTACGACAGGCGCGACAGCCTGCCCGGGGTGCGCATCGTTTACGAGACCCGCTTTTTGCGCCACTTCACGGCGCGTTTCGAGTTGGTATAGCGGGTTGAGGAGCGCGCAATGAAGCTGACCTACATCCGCTGGTCCATGACCATCATCGAGACCGAAGGCCTGACCATCGTCACCGATCCCGTCTTTCGCGTGCTCGGGCTGCACCAGGCGCCCAGGTCCTATACCCTGGACCGCATGCCGCTGCCCGACCTGGTCTTTGTGTCGCACACCCACGTCGACCACTTTGAGCCCGGGGTGCTCAAGCGCCTGTCACCCGGCACGCCGGTGTGGCTGCCCAGCGGCAAAGAAGAGAAGGCGGCGTCGCTGGGACTCCAGGGTTTGCGCGCCGTGGAGCCCTGGTATTCGGACGAGTTTCGCGGCGTGCGGCTGACGGCCGTACCGGGCAAGCACCCGGGCGGGGAGCTGGGCCTGGTCGTCGAGGGCGATCGCACCGTCTATTTCGCCGGCGATACCTCGTTGGACCGGGATCTGTTTCGCACCATCGGCCACCGCTGGAAGCTCGACGCTGTGCTGCTGCCCATTGGCGACCTGCGCACGCTCGGAGTGTCGATGGGGCAGATGGGGCCACGGCGCGCGCCCCAGGCGCTGCGGCTCCTGGGTGAGCCGCGGGTGGTGGTGCCGACGCATTACAGTGGCATGACGCTGCGGCCGTTCCTCAGCTTTGGCGGCACACCACGCAGGCTCGGCGAGGAGATCCACCGGGCCGAGCTGGGCGCCATCGTAGGCACCACCCGCCCGCTGGAGAGCGTGGAGATCTGAGCGCGCCTAGCCCAGGAGTGGCTGGATGACGTTCAGGGAGTAGGCGCCGGCATAGGCCACCAGGACCGTCTTGATGGTCTTGCCGAGCCAGCAAAAGAGCAAGAAGCGCCAGATGGGATAACGAAGGGAGCCGGCGGCGATGCCCGCGATGTCAAAGAAGGGGTTGGGGACGATGGACAGGACCAGGATTGTGATACCCCCTCGCCGGCGCATCCATCCCACGAGCTTTTCGTAGGTTGCCTGGTTTTCGATGACCGCCCGCCCCCCGTAGCCCGCGGCATAGCCCGTCAGCTCGCCCAACGCCTCGCCGACGCCCGCCGCCAGGCCCACCAGGACGGGAGGCAGGGCGCTGCCCATGGCGAACACCAGGGCAAGGCTGGGAGCCGGCAAGACGATGGTGGCATTGCCCAGCAAGCTGACGAGAAAAATACCCCCGTAGCCGACCGACGCCAACCGGGCAAACTGGTCGCGCAAAAAAAAGATGGCAACGCTCAGGCCTATGACCAGGGCCACGAGCAGCGCGCGAAAGAGCTTGGTCTTCCAGAAGGGCTGCTTTTCCTCTCCGATGGCTGCGGGCACGCCTGTCATTCTCTCTGCAGCTCGGGCGGTGCGCCAATGCGCACCACACGCGCCGTGCCGGCCAGGCCGCGGGTCGAGTTGTCGGTGTCTACCACGAGGGAAGCACTCTGCAAGAGACGGTTGTAGTCGACCGCGCGGTGACCGGCGACGATGACGGCGCAGTCGACCGTCGCCAGGAACTGGTCACTCAGCTCCACGTGCTCCAGCCAGCGCTCTTCCGGGAAAAAGACGTCGCGTCCCACGCGATACCGTGGCACGTATGGGTCGCTGTAGCACACGTCGGCTCCCCGGCGAAGCAGCAGCTCGATGATCCGTTCCGCTGGCGAGTTGCGGGCGTCGTCTATGTCTCGCTTGAAGGCTACGCCGACGATGAGCACGCGGGCGCCGGACAGGACCTTGCCCTCCTGGCTCAGCGCCTGGCCCACGATGTCCACCACGTGATAGGGCATGGCCAGGTTCACCTCGGCGGCCAGCTCGATGAACTTGGTGTAAAAGTCGTACTCGCGGGCCTTCCAACTGAGATAGTAGGGATCGACCGGGATGCAATGGCCTCCAACACCGGGGCCGGGATAGAAGGGCATGAAGCCAAAGGGCTTGGTCTTGGCAGCATCGATGACTTCCCATAGGTCGATGCCCATCCGCTCCGAGAGAAGCGCCAGCTCGTTGACCAGGGCAATGTTGACGCTGCGAAAGATGTTCTCCAACAGTTTGGTCATCTCGGCCGCCCGGGGCGAAGAGACGACGTGAACGTGGGCAAAGAGCTGGGCCAACAGAGCCCGGGCCAGCTCGGTGCACTGGGGTGTGAGCCCGCCCACCACCTTGGGCGTGTTCTCGACGGTGTAGTGTTTGTCGCCGGGGTTGATGCGCTCCGGCGAAAAGGCCAGGTGGAACTCCTGCCCTGCCTTCAGCCCCGATTCTTCCAGCAGGGGCAGGACAAACTCCTCGGTGGTGCCGGGATAGGTCGTGCTCTGCAAGACGACCAACTGTCCGGGCTGCAGGTGCTCCGCAATACCCCGGGCGGCTTGCTCGATGTAGCTGAGGTCGGGCGCCTTGCGGGCGTCAAAGGGCGTCGGCACGCAGATAAAGATGGCATCCATCTCGCGAAGCTCGCGGTAGTCGGAGTTGGTCGTGAGACGCCCCGAAGCAACGACGGCTGCCAGATCGGCCGAGGCCACGTCCTGGATATAGCTCCGGCCCTCGGCGATGGCAGCGACCTTGCAAGGGTCCACGTCCAGGCCGAGAACCGGATATCCGGCCCGGGCAAAGCCGACGGCCAGGGGAAGGCCAACGTAGCCAAGGCCGATGACGGCCACCCTGGCCGAACGGTTTACGATCTTTTCCATTATGGTGCCTTTCTTCGCAGAAACGTGCCGTGGGCCTCTTTGCCCGGGTAGCTGATGCGCTCCAGGCGCACCAGGGCCGCGAGGCCGATGCCGGCGACCGTGGCACCCACGGCATAGCCTTCCAGGACGCTGGCCTGGGTCACAAAGATGGCCAGCACGCCCAGGCCGGCGCCGGCGAGATAGCAGATTAGCACCGCCTCGCGCGGTGTATAGCCCAGCGCCACCAGCCGGTGGGAGAGATGATCTTTGCCCGGCGTGGTCAAGGGGTTGAGCCCCCTGCGCAACCGGGAGACGATGACCATGCCTGTGTCAAAGAGGGGCAGGCCCAAAATGAGGACCGGCACCATCCAGGTGACGATCTGTATCTGGCCAGGGAAGCGTAGCTTGATGGCCGTGGCTGCCAGGACGAACCCCAGGAAGAGGCTGCCCGCGTCGCCCATAAAGATGCGCGCGGGGTTAAAGTTGTAGACGAGAAAGCCCAGGCAGGCGCCCACCAACGCCGCCGACAGGGCGCCCACCAGGTACTGGTCGTTCATGGCGGCGAGCAGCAGGAAAAAGATGGCCGCCGTGGCGCCGATGCCCCCCGACAGGCCGTCCATGTTATCCAGCAGGTTCATGGCGTTGGTGATGGTCACCACCCACAGCAAGGTAATGGCCACGTTGAGCGGCTCCCAGGCAAAGGTGCCCACCCGCACGCCCGTTACCACCAGGATGGAAGCGGCCAGGAACTGTCCCACCAGCTTGAGCAGGGGGCTCAGCCCGCGGCGGTCGTCCCACACGCCCATGAACGACACCAGGCTGGCGCCCACCAGGATGCTGATGAGCTCGTTGATGCGAAAGCGGTTGCCAAAGAGGATCACCGCGACGATAAAGGCACCGTACATGGCCACGCCCCCCAGCAAGGGGATGGGGTTCAGGTGCACCTTGCGGGCACTGGGTTGATCGATGACGCCCAGGTGAAGAGCCAGGCGGCGCACCAAAGGTGTGCCGCCGATGGCCATCACCAGGGCACTGGCAAAGATGAGCATGAAAGTGGTGGTCATGCCCGGGTTCTTATTCCTCCTCGATCTCGATCCTGAGGATAGAGTCTCCGGCAAAGGTGGGATTCTGCTGTGGATCGCGCGGCGTCAGCGCCTGGAGGACGGCCAAGCCTTCCACTACCCTTCCAAAGACGGTGTGCCGGCCGTCGAGCCAGGGTGTGGCTTCGTAGGTGATAAAGAACTGGCTGCCGTTGGTGTTGGCGCCGGCGTTGGCCATGGAAAGAACGCCGGGCCCGTCGTGCTTCAGCGATGGATCGAATTCGTCGGCAAAGCTGTAGCCCGGCCCACCCCGGCCGGTGCCCGTCGGATCGCCCGCCTGGGCCATAAAGTCGGGCAGCACGCGGTGAAACGTGGTGTTGTCATAATACCCTTCCCGCGCCAGGAAGACAAAGTTGTTCACGGTGTTGGGTACCTGGTCGTCGTACAACTCGACGACGATGTTACCCTTGTCCGTGACGATGGTTGCCCGGTACGACCTGGCGGTGTCGATGACCATGGGCGGTTGGGACGTGTACATGCCGTTGCGCTGGCCGGGGCTCAGGTCCCCGGCCCTATTCCCGGACCCGGCCGGGGCTGACGATTGTGTTTTCATTTCTTCCAACTGCTCCTTATAGATTTGAAGTGCCTCGAGATCACCTTCCGGTGCCAGGCTCAGGGCCTGGTCCGTGTGGGCCATGGCCCGGTCGACGTCGCCCGCCTGGCGGTAAAGGATGGCCAGGTTCTTGTGGCTGTTATAGTCGCCGGGGATGAGGTCCAGGACGGCCAGGTTTTCGGTGATGGCACGCTCCAGATCCCCCAGCTTGGCGTAAACGTAGGCCAGGCCGCTGTGGGCGATGACGTTGCCGGGATCGACGGCCAGGACCTGTTCGTAACTCTCCGCGGCACCCTGCCAGTCTTGGCCCTGTATCTGGGCGCTTCCGGCTGCCAGGAGATCTTCTACCTCTTCTGGATCGGCGGCCGTCGAGCCGGGCGCCACGGCGCCGAGCTGTGCCAGAAATGCCTCCAGGGAGGGTTTTTCATCTGCCGGTGCCTGGGCGAGTGCCTGTGTCGCGGCCGCGATGGCGTCCTGGGTCTGTCCCACTTCGTTGTAGAGGATGGCCAGGTTCTTCTGATCCAGGTAATTCTGTGGCCGCAGGTCCACGGCCTTCTCGTAGTTTTCAACGGCTGCCTCGGTGTCTTGCACCTGCGAGTAGGCATAGCCCAGCAGGCTGTAGGCATCGGGTACCCGGGGGCTAAGCTCCACGACGCGCTGCAAGGAGTCGATGGCCTCATCCCATTGCTCGTGCTGTGTGTACAACTGCGCCAGGGCCAGGTGCGTCTGGTGGTAGGCGTCGTCCTGTTCCAGCGAATGACGGTAGGTGTCCAGCGCACCTTCGTAGTCGCCCATGGTGGCATAGACCTGGGCTCGCTCGTTCCAGATATCGGCCGTGTTGGGGCTCAGCTTCACGGCATCGTCCGACATTGCGACTGCCTTCTGGAACAACTCGGCCCGTTGCTCGCCGGTGGTCAACGTTCCCCAGGCCAGGTACAGCTTGGACAGGTTGCGGGAATGATCGGTGTTGAGGGGCGCGATCGCGCGGGCTTTTTGCAGGGAGCGTTCGCTCTCCCGCAGCCATATCTCGCGCTCCTCCCCCGAGCTTTCCTTGCCCTTTTCCATGGCCGCGCGTCCCAGGAAGAGGTAATAGAAGTCCTCGTTGGGAGCCAGCCGGGTCGCCTCCTGGTAGAGGTAGATGGCTGCATCCCACTGCCCCGCCCGCTCGGAGCTCAGGCCCTGCTTGTAGACAATATCGGCCCGGACGATGGACAGGTTGGAAGTGGCGATAAAGAAGGCCAGGAGCACGGGCAAGATCAAGACGGCAGCGGCCAGGGCGACGTCGGCGGCGCTGCCCGTCCAGCGCCAGCCCGGCGCCCTCTGAAAGCGTGCCGAGAAAAACGCCAGGATGGCGGCCATGGCGATGATGGCGAGGAACATGGCCAGGTAGTAGAAGGTGATGGTGTTGGCCAGCGGGTTGGTGGTTACCAGGGCCGAGAGCGTCACCGGCCTCAGGTTGGTGGCGTGAAACAGGGCAAAGATCAGGGCGCCGACGATGGATATGAGGGCAAAGATGCCCAGCGCCGCGGGCCAGCCCGCGCCGCTCTTTTCCTGTTTGTCGCCTGCCAGGTCCAGCTCCGCCAGGCCCACCAGGCCGAGCATGGCCCAGGTGCTCAGGATCAGGACCAGAATCACGGGTGAGGATCCGTCCTTGCTGGCCGTCAGCGACCGCCAGACGGTCGCCAGGGCACCCGGGTTGCCCTCCTGGGGGGTGATGGAGTTAAAGAACATGGTGCTCAGGATGAGCATGGTCAGGACGCTGAGGACCAGGAGAGAGCGGCGCCCCTCGAGGCTGGCGCTGCGGGGCGCCGGGGTGGGAGAGGGCTCGTTACGCTTGCGGCGCCGGGCCGCTCCCGTCTCGGCGGCATGGGTGCCCGCCGGAACGCTGGCCGGCTCGCTACCTTTGTCCTGGAGCGCGAGGCGCGTGCCGATGACGACCATGGTCGCGGCCATGATCCAGAAATAGGTCCTGGTGGCAGCGATGGCGATGCCAAACTGTATTTCGACAAAGTGGGCCACGATGGCCGCCAGGAGGGCCAGCATCCAGATCTGGTAGCGGGCCGGGGGGACGCGCCACTCGGGCCGGAAACTGGCAAGCAGCAGGCTGACCAGGATGAAAATGGCGATGCCAAACAACGCGCCAATGGGAATGCCAACCCCCACGTACGCCGCTCCACGCCATGCCCAGGTGCCCACCATGCCCAGGACCGCGCCGGCCACCAACAGCCCGATCAAGGCCCAAAGCTGCCACCGTTTGCGCATCAACCCCAGCCAGCGGAAGCCATAATAAAAGATGCTGCCAAAGAGGAGCAGATAGACCAGCGTGCCCACGCCTCCGGTCGTTACCAGGGCGTCAAAGGTCTCGTTGTGTGAGCGGTCGGGCGAGGCGTTCCGCTTCTCGAAATGGCCCAGCTCCGGCGGGTAGAAACGATTGTAGGCCACGTACATCGACTCGGGCCCATAGCCCAGGATGGGGCGCAGGGCGTTGAACGTGTCAGGCCCGCCGTCTTCCCCCGGGCGGACCAGGGGAGGATGCCAGTCGACGAGCTCGGTTACCCCCTCCCAGATCAAGACACGCACCTTCCCCGTGCCGCTCTCCGTCTCCAGCACCCTGCCCAGGCGCCCGACGTAGCGCGTCTGGCGCAGTTGGTTCATGAGGGGCGAATCCACCGTGTTGAACAAGATCAAGAAGATGGCCACGCCCACCGCCACGGCGCTCATGAGCCAGGGCACCCACACCTGGCGCTTGACGAGCCCCAGGAGAGCCAGGAAGAAAAACAGCCCGGCGAGGAGGCCCAGGAGCGGGCCGCGGCTCTGGGTGTAAAAGATGCACACCAATTGGGCGACGAGGATGATGAAATAGGCAGCCAGGAGCATGAGGCGTCCGACGGGCTTGCGGAGGTAATAGGCAAAGGCCGCCATGGCAAGCAGAAAGAGGATGGCGGCGACGAGCCCGAGCCAGAAGTAGCTGGCGCTGAGGGGCGGAAAAAAGATCTCCAGGATCCAGGAAAAGCCCACCAGGAAGGCAAAGGTCAGCGGCAGGCTGATGGTCAAGACCCGCGGCCGCTCTTGGGGCGGGCTCAGGAAATAGATGGGCACCTGCAAAGCCATGCCCACCAGAAGAGCCAGCCAGCGCACCCACTCCTGGCCCTGGCCCACGGGCAGCAGCATGCCTACGAGCAGGGCGGCGGCGAGGAGGACAAAGGCGACCACGCCCAGAACCCCGTCCCGCACGGTCAAGCCGCCCAGGGCCTCCTTCCAGTTCTCGAGGAGGCGAGCGATGGTCAGTGGGACGATCATGATCATGTAGGCAGCCACAAAGATGGCGTTGCCCATGTTCGAAGCCGCCCGCGACTGGACGTCGCCGCCCCATGGCAGCGGATCGAGGCCAAAGTGCTGGATCAGGCCGTAGAGGGCGATGGGAAAGCTGACCAGGATGGCCGTGATCAGGATCCGGTCTAACTGCTTCTTGGTGCGCAGCCCCTGCAAAACCAGGAAAAAGATGACAATGTAGGACAGTGTGGTGTAGGTGCCCTGCAGCCGCTGGTAAGAGCCGAGAAGGCTGACGCGCGGCGCCACCGAGAGCGCGGTGCTGACGAGATAGACGACGACGAGGGCCAGGGTGGGCAGCACCAGAGGCGTCGCGACCAGGCGGCGCCAGATCGAGCCGCCGCTTTTGTTGGCCCCGTCCCGCGCTGGACCGGCCCGCCAATCCTCCACCAGGCGGACCAGCCAAGCCGCGGCCATGACCAGGGCGATGGAGCGGAGCAGCGAAAGCTTGTCGGGCTCGAACACGCGGTTGGAATGAATGTTAAAGAACAATGGCACGACGACGAGGGCCGCCAGCCAGCCGGCCTCGATCAATTTATCGCAGAAAATGCTTACCTTTGTTCGCATACTACGTTCCATACATATGCCTCTTTGGCTGCTACTCCGGTCGATGCCTAGAGATGCGGCATCTCAAGGTCGAAAAAGCCTGCCACGTGTTCGTTGCTTGCCGCCAGGCTCTCCATGGGCCACGCCTGCCGGAACCAGTCCACCGTCTTGAGCAGGCCTTCTTCCAGGGGCACTTCCGCCCGAAAGCCCAACACCTGCTGTGCCCGGCGGATATCCGGCACGCGCCGGCGGGTCTCTTCAAAGTTTTCGCCAAACACGTTGCGGTAGGGCACCTGCACGATCTCGGACTCGGAACCGACCATCTCACGGATGATCCGTGCCAGCTCCAGCACGCTTGTCTCCCGGTTGGAGCCAATGTTAAAGACGTGGCCGACTGCCTCGGGCACGCTGGCAGCCAACAACGTACCGCGCACCGTGTCGTCGACGTAGGTAAAGCAGCGCGTCTGCTGCCCGTTGTCAAACACGGTGATGGGCTGGTTCAGGCGCGCCTGGCTGATGAATTTGGCGATGACGCTGCCATAGCCCTTGGGATCCAGCCGCGGCCCGTAAGAGTTGAAATAGCGCACAACCGAGACCGGCAGTCCCTTGTTGGCGTAGGCAAAGGCAAAGTGCTCGTCGATGGCCTTGGACATGGCATAGGACCAGCGCGCCACCGACGTCGCGCCAAACAGGCGGTCCCCGTCTTCCTCCAGGGGCACCTGGACGCTCTTGCCGTACACCTCGGAGCTGGAGGCGATGAGCACTCTCTTCCAACGTTTATAGGCCGCTTGCAGCACAACCTCGGTGCCGGTGACGTTGGTGTAGATGCCCTTGAGCGGGTTCTGCACGACGTACTTGACGCCCACCAGGGCGGCCAGATGATAGACGCAGTCGACGCCATCGACGAGGCGATCGATCAGCGCCCGATCCAGGATGCTGTCGTTAACGAAACGGAATCTCTCGTTTCCAAGGTGGTGGGCAATGTTCTGGATCTTGCCCGTGGACAGGTCATCTATGACGTGGACCTGGTGGCCCTCGGCCATGAGCGTATCCACCAGGTTCGAGCCGATGTAGCCCGCCCCACCGGTTACCAGAATTTTCAAGTTCCTCATCCCCGGCCCGTGTTCCGGTGCCGTCCTCCTGTCGTTGCCTGCGGACGGTGCCTTTTCTCGAAGGCGTCCCCCCACGCGGGTCCTATTATAGCACAATTCCCCCGGATGTGAAGCCAGGGCGGGGGATCTGACGCTCGGCAGCGGGCGCAAGAACCAGGCCCAAGCCAGGGGACGGGACAACCAAAGCGCCAGGGCTCACGCTGGAAAGAAGGCGCGCACCGCGCCGACGATGGTCTCGATCTGCTCCACGGTCAGCTCCGGGTACACGGGCAGCGACAGCTCGGTGTTGGCCAGTTCCTCGGTGACGGGCAGATCGCCGCGCCGGTAGCCCAGGTGCGCCAGGGCGGGCTGCAAATGGAGTGGAACCGGATAGTGGATGCCCGTGCCCACCCCGGCCGCCTTCAGATGTGCCTGGAGGGCGTCGCGCTGCCTGGTGTACACCGGAAACTGGTGATAGACGTGGCGCGTACCGTCCCGCTCTGGAGGCAACCCCAGGGGCAGATCGGCCAGGGCCTGCCGATAATGGGCTGCGATCTCGCGCCGGCGCTCGTTCCACGCCTCCAGGCGGGTCAATTTGACGGCGAGGATGGCGGCCTGGAGGGCATCGAGGCGCTCGCCAAAGCCGTGCTCGCTGTGCAGATACTTCTCGCTGCGCCCGTGGTCGCGGAGCATTCGCAGCCGCGCGGCCAGCTCCTCGTCGGTGGTGATGATGGCGCCAGCATCGCCATAGGCGCCCAGGTTCTTGCCCGGGTAAAAGCTAAAGGTGCCGGCCCGGCCCCACAGGCCCACGTGGCGGCCGCCGCACAGGGCGCCATGGGCCTGGGCCGCATCCTCGACGATCAACAGGCCGTGGCGCGTGGCGACCTCCAGGATGGCGGGCATGTCGGCGGGCTGGCCGTAGAGGTGCACGGGCAGCAGCGCCCGGGTCCGTGGCGTGATGACCCCTTCCAGCCGCGCGGGATCGATGTTGCCGGTCCCCGGGTCGACGTCGACAAAGACGGGCCTGGCGCCCACCTGGAGGATGGGCTCGGCGCTGGCGATAAAGGTGTGGGCGCTGGTGATCACCTCGTCGCCGGGGCCAATGCCCAGGGCGACGAGGGTCAGGTGGATGGCGGCCGTTCCCGACGCGACGCCGATGGCGTGGGCGCCGCCGCAGGCCGCGGCAAAGGCAGCCTCGAAGGACCGGACCTCGGGCCCCTGGATGAACTGGGTATGCTCCAAAACACGGGCAATGGCCAGATCGATCTCGGGCTTGAGGGAGCGATATTGTGCTTTCAGGTCCATGAGGGGAATCATTGGCTGCTCTCCTTGCCGGTGGTGCCGGGAAAGACGGCGTATTGCTCGCCATAGGGCCCCTCCAGGAGCCCGTAGGGGCAGGTAAGCTCGGCGACCTGTTTCACGACGCGAGCGGGGTTGCCGGCGACCACGGCGCCGGCGGGCACGTCCCGCGTGACCACGGCACCTGCCGCGACCAGGGCCATCTCGCCGACCTCAACGCCGGGCAGCAGGGTGGCGTTGGCGCCGACCTTGGCGCCGCGGCGGATGATCGGCCCTCGCAAGCAGTCCTTGACACGGGGACAGCGAGGGTGGATGGCGTTGGTGAATACCACGCTGGGGCCGATCCAGGCCTCCTCCTCGATGACGCTGAACTCGGGGATAAAGGCCTGGCTGTGTATGCGCACGCCGTCGGCAAGGCGGACGTGGTGCTCGACCACCGTGTGGCTGCCGATGCTGACCCGGTGGCCGATGCTGTTGGCTTCCCGGATCAGGACGCCGTGGCCTGTCTGAAAGCCGTCGCCGATGTCGTTGCTGGCATAGATGACCGTGTGAGAGCGGATGACGGCCTGGCGGCCGATGTGGGTCTCCAGGTCACCCGCTTCGTGGCCGCGTGGCGGTACGCCGATTTCGCAAAAGGCGCCGACCGTGGCCCCTTCGCCCAGGTGCACGCCGGGGTAAAGAATCCAGGGCGTTGCGGCGCCGGGGGCCACGGGCTGAGGCAACGTCCTGTCATTCATGGGGCAGTTGCACCTCCCGCCCCGTGCGTGCCGATTCGTAGATGGCCAGCACCAGGGCCAGCGATTTGCGGGCCTCCGGTCCCGGCGTGCTGGGCTCACGCCCGTCCAGCAGCGCCCGGGCGAAATCGTGGATCACTTCCCGGTGGCTGTAGCCATAGACCGTGGGCGGGTCGACGCGTTGGCCGGTGAGGATCTCGGCCTCGCGCTCCAGCTCCCCATCTACCTTCCAGAGGGTAATGCGGCTCAGCGCCGTCCCCCCGACCTTGACAGAGCCGTGTTCGCCAAAGACGGCGACCGAGCCCTCCAGGTTCTGGGGCCAGGTGAGGGTCGAGCCCTCGATGGTGGCCAGCGCCCCGCTGCGAAAGCGCACCACTGCCACACCCACGTCCTCGCTTTCCATCGTGTGGGCAAGGGTGGCCGTGTAGGCATACACCGAGGCGACGGGACCCATGAACCACTGCAGGGCATCCAGATGGTGGATGCTCTGGTTCATCAGGGCGCCGCCATCCATGGAGAGGGTGCCGTGCCAGCCGTCCTCGTAGTAGGACTGGGGTCGATACCAGCGCACGCATACGCTGCCCAGGTAGAGCTTGCCGAGGCGCCCCTGGTCAATGAGGGTGCGGACCTGTTGCACCGGCGAGTTGTAGCGGTTCTGGAGGACGACGCCCAGCCTCAGGCCTGCCTCCCGGGCCGTGGCGATCATGCGATCCGCGTCGGCCAGGTTCAGGGCAATGGGCTTTTCGACCAGGACGTGCTTGCCGGCCTGCAGAACGTCGATGGCCACCTGGGCGTGAAGGCCGCTGGGAACGCAGACGGTAACGGCGTCGATGTCTGGCCGGGCCAGCATGTCGTGATAGTCCGTGTACGCCTGGGCGCCGTACTCGGCTGAAAACCGCCTGGCCCGGTCCTCGCGTATGTCGGCCACGGAGACGAGCTGCGTCTCGGGCAACTGGATCAGCGACTGGGCGTGACGGGGAGCAACGCGCCCGCAGCCGATCAGGCCAAATCTTACGGTCATGGATCCTCCTTGGATGCTTCTCAGGGCTCGCCGGAAACCAACAGGCCCCGCAAGAGCTGCTCCAATTGGCAGGCAAACCCCTGGCGAGAATAGTGCGCCTGGGCAAAGGCGCGGCCCTTCTGACCCATCTCGGCGCGCAGGGCAGGATTGGCCTGGAGCTCGAGGATGGCGCAGGCCAGGGCGGATGGGTCTTCCGGCGGGACGGCCACGCCGGCGCCGGCGCGGTGGAGCAGCTCCGTGGACTCGCCCTCCGTGGAGAGGAGCACGGGTCGGGCACAGGCCATGTAGCTGAACATCTTGACCGGAAGCGTGCCCTGGGAGATGCCCAGGCGGCGACGCGTGTCGAGCCCGACGTCGGCCATGGCGATGGCCGAGGGCAGCTCCGCCTCGGGCAGCGCGTCGTGAAAGAGCACGTTGGGCAGGCCCATCCGTCCTGCCTGCTCCACCAGGGCCGCCTTCTGGGGCCCGTCGCCCACAAAGAGGAACAGGATTTCCGGGTGGTCCTTCAGTTCCTCCGCGGCCAGGAGCGCCGTCTCCAGTCCGTGGGCTAGGCCGTGGAGCCCGGCGTAGAGGACCACAAAGCGCTCGGGCCCGATGCCCCAGGATCGCCGCAGCTCCAGGTTGGGCGGCTGCGGGGTGTAGAGGTCGGTGTTGGCACCGTTGGGGATAAGGGTCATCTTCTCGGCCGGGTAGCCGCGCTCCAGCAGCCGGGTGCGAATGCCCTCGGTGACGACTACGATGTGCCGCGCGTTGCGGTAGCATGCCTCTTCCAGGCGCGTCGCCAGGCGGACGGCGCGGGCGCTGTTCAGCTCGCCGAGCTGCACTGCCGACTCGGGCCACAGGTCTCGTACCTCAAAGACCATGGGTGCCCGCCGCAGGCGGCTGAGGACCAGGGCGGCGGCCCCCACAAAGAGCGGCGGCGACGAGGCATAGACCAGGTCGAACCGGCCGGGCGCCAGGAGCGAGCCGGCCAGGGCGGCGTTGACCATGTAGGTCAGGTAGAAGAGCATGCGGGTGGCAAAGGTCTTTTGCGGCGCCGTCTTGACCCATACCCTCAGGACGTCGATGCCGTCCATCACGGCCCGATCGTAGAGCTTGCCCCGGTAGGCGGGCGGTATGATGCCCGTGGGGTGGTTGGGAACCTCGGCCAGGACCGTGACCTGGTGTCCCAGGCGCACCAGGTTGCGCGCCATCTCGTAGGCCCGGGTTTGGGTGGCACCTACCTCCGGCGGAAAGTACTGGCTGAGGTAAAGGATACGCATTGTCATATATTCTCAACGGCGGCCATTGTAGCACAGGCACTTGCAGAGATCAAATGCCCCGGTTCCACAGTCTTCTCAGGAATTTCCCTGCTGCCAATTCAGGAGTACGCGCACGATCCGCTCTGCCGCGTGGCCGTCCCACAGCTCTGGCCGCTGGCCCTCCTTGCCCCGGCCCTCCAGCACTTCCAGGCTGGAGGCCACGATGCGCTCCGGCGTGGAACCGATGACCTGATTGGTGCCCTGGGTGACGGTCACCGGCCGCTCGGTGTTTGGGCGCAAAGTCAGGCAGGGCACACCCAGGATTGTGGTCTCCTCCTGGATGCCACCGGAGTCGGTGAGCACCAGGCGAGCGTGATCCAGCAGGCACAAGAAGTCCAGGTAGCCCAGGGGTTCGGTGAGGATCATGCCGGGCATGGCGGTGAGCCGGTCCAGGAGGCCAAAGGACTCCAGGCGCTTGAGCGTGCGAGGATGAACGGGGAAGACTATGGACAGCCGTGCCTGGACCGCCTCCAGGGCGGAGACGATGCCGCCCAAGGTCTCCCGGTCGTCCACGTTTGACGGGCGGTGCAGTGTCAGCAGGGCATAGCCGCGCGGCGGCACGCCCAGGCGGCCCAGGACATCGCTGGCGGCGGCCCGGGCGCGATGGCGCAAAAGCGTGTCGATCATGACGTTGCCGACGAAATGGATGCGTGCCGGATCGACGCCTTCCCGGATCAGGTTTTCGTCGCCATCGCGCGACGCCGTAAGCAACAGGTCAGAGACGGCGTCGGTAACAATGCGGTTGATCTCCTCGGGCATGCGCCGGTCAAGGCTGCGCAGCCCGGCCTCGACGTGGGCCACCGGGATCCACAGCTTGACGGCGGTGATGGCGCAGGCCATCGTGGAGTTGACGTCGCCGACAACCACCACCATGTCGGGGCGGCTCTCCAGGCATATCTTTTCAAAGCCGACCATGACCTGCGCCGTCTGCGAGGCGTGGCTGCCCGAGCCGACGCCCAGGTAGACGTCGGGCGAGGGTAGGCCCAGCTCCTGGAAAAAGACGCGCGACATGTTGTCGTCATAGTGCTGGCCGGTGTGCAGCAGGCGTTGGTCGATCTCGGCATGGCGCGCCATCTCGTCCACGATGGGGGCCATCTTCATGAGGTTGGGGCGGGCGCCCACGACGTTCAGAATGTGAATGCTCATGGCCATAGCTCGGCATAGACCTTATCTAGCTGCCCCTGGGCAGCGGACCAGTTGTACTCCGCCTCGGCCGCGGCCCGGCCCGCCCGGCCCATCCGCCGCCGGGTCTCCAGATCGCGCAGTAGCTCGATGGCCCCGCGGATGGCTTCCCGCGTTACCTCGGGCACCAGGACCCCGCAGCCGGTCTGGCGCACGATGCGCCCCAGGTCGCCGACGTCGTTGGCGACGATGGGCCGGCCGGCGGCCATGGCGTTGGACAGGGTGTTGGGCGCGTTGTAGACCGCCCCGGGATAGTCGGGCACCAGGCAGTAGTAAACGACGTCGGCCAGGCACATGTGCAGCGGCACCTGCTCCGCCGGCAGCCAGCCCAGGTAGCGCACGTTCGGCACCTGGGCAGCGGCGGCTTCGACGGCGGCCCGCTGGTGCCCGTCGCCCCACAGCAGGACCTGCACGCCGGGCATCTGCCGGGCGGCCTCGATGAGGGGCAGCAGTTGGCGGTTCCGGCTAAAGCCGCCGATGTAGGCCACGACCAGGTCTTCCGGCGCCAGGCCCAGGGCGGCCCGCGCGGCGGCCGTCTGTGCCTCGCCCACCGCCGCAAAGGCCTCCAGCGGCTGGACGTTGCCGATGGTGACCACCGGGTCTACGCCCCACGACCGCAGCTTGTCGGCCAGGACCGTGCTGGCGGTGATGACCGAGTCCACCCGCTGCAGCAGGCGGCGCTCCAGCCAGGCGAGCGCTGCCACCATGGGCCGGGGCAGGTAGAGCGACATCAACGCCGGGTAGTCTTCGTGGGCATCGTACACCAGTCGTACCGGGCACCGGCCCTTGAGCCACCAGCCGGCCGGGAGGGTGTCGAGGTCGTGGCAGTGGAGCACGTCGGGCCGGAGGGTGCGCACGCGGCGGACCGCCTCCCGCCAGAAGCGGGGGATGTACAGGAGCTGGCGCGGACCCGCGCCATACACGGACCGCACGTCCTGCACGCGCTCCACGCGGTAGCCATCGACCGTCTCGCTGGCGGGCAGGCTGCCCTCCCGGTCCCAGCAGACGATGGTGACCTGGTGGCCGGTCGCGGCCAGCGCCTGGGCTTCCCGCGCCACGCGGGGGTCAGGCCGGAAGGCGTTGGACAGCAGCATGGCGACGCGGGCGCCGGGGCGCGGCCCGGCCGGCGGTGGACTGGAGGGCGGGATCTGGGGCATGGGGACGCTCACCTTGTACTTTTCCAGGGCAGCAGCTCCTGGTAGATCTCGGCGCTGCGGCGCATCCATACCTGGCTGTCGGCGCGCTGCTCGACCATCTCCCGTCCCTGCCGGCGCATCCGGGCGCGGAGCTGGTCGTCGGCCAGGACGCGCACGACCGCCCGGGCAATGGCCGGGACGTCGCCGGGCGGGACGAACAGGCCCTCTCGCCCGTCATCGATCCACTCGTGGAGCGAGGGCAGGTCACTCACCACGGGCACTGTCCCGCAGGCCAGCGCCTCCAGGACGGAGGAGGGCGTGCCGTCGGACGACGGGACCGAGACGACGACCTCGGCCGCCCGGTACAGTTCGGCGATGGCCCGGTCGTCGGGCAGGTCGCCGACGTACTGCACGGTGGCCTCGCAGCCTGCCCCGGCGACGATGGCCCGAAACGCAGCCAGCAGATCGGCGTCGTGGATATGGGTGCGGACGATGAACCGCGCGGCCGGCACCTGGGCCAGGACCAGCGGGATGGCGCGGGCAATGTCCAGCGGGTTATAGACCGGCATCAGCGCCCGCGGGCTGAGAACGTAGCGGCCGGGCTCCAGGCCCAGGCGCTCTACGGCCTGCTGCCTGTCGGCCGCGGGAAAAAAGACCTGCGTGTCCACGCCCCAGGGCGCCACCTCCAGGCGGCTGGCGTCGGCGCCGAGGGCCAGGGCAGCTTGGGCCAGGTTGCGCGAGACGCACGTGACATAATCAGCCGACTGCAGGACCCAGCGGGCCAGGAGCCGCTGCACCCGCGAGCGGCGGGCGTTGAGCAGCAGATCCGACCCCCAGGCTGTGACGACCAGGGGATGGTAACCCGCCGCGGCGCCCAGCCAGCCGCCGCCAGCGATCTGGTGAGCGTGCAGGACGTCGGGCCGCAGGGCGCGCACCATGCGCCGCACGTGCCAGCCCCAGACCAGGAACCGCAGCTTGCGGACGCGAAACAGAGCGGTGAGGTCGTGGACCTCGACCCCCGGCGGCACCGACTCCTGGGGGCGCTGGATGGTGAATAGGTGGACCTCGTGACCCTGCTCGGCGAAATAGCGGATCCAGCGCCGCACGTGGATGTTCCAACTGGCAACGTAGCACAGGCGCATGGCTTACTCCGGCAGGAACTCGCGGCGGTGTGCCTCGAATTCGGTCAGCGCCCGCTCGTAGTCGTCCGGCCGCCCGATGTCCAGCCAATAGCCGTGCAGCGGGAAGGTCGCCACCCGGTGCCCGGCAGCCAGCAGCCGGGCCACGAGCTCGGGCAGATCCAGCCGCCGGCCGCGGGGGACAAAAGACAGCACCGCGGGCTCAAAGACATAGATACCGGTACTGACCGTGTAGTGATAGGTGGGCTTCTCGATATAGCCCCGCACCTGGCCCTCCTCGCCGGTTTCGATGACCCCCAGGTCGATCTGGACGTCGCGCTGAAAGGTCACCAGGGTGGCGATGGCCCCCTGAGCGGCGTGCGCCTGCCAGAGCTGCCCGTAATCGAGGGTGGTCAGCAGGTCGCCGTTCATCACCAGGAAGGGTTCGTCCAGCCCCGGGACGAGGGCCAGGGGGCCGGCTGTGCCCAGGGGGGATTGTTCGCGCGAGTAATGGATCTGCACTCCGAATTTCTCGCCGTCGCCAAAGTAGGCCATGAGCAGCTCGGCCAGGTATCCGACCGCAAGGGTGATGTCGTCGAACCCGGCGTGCTTGAGCTGGCGCACCACCACTTCCACGATGGGCACGTCGCCGATGGGCATGAGGGGCTTGGGCAGGATCGTGGTGTACGGGGCCAGGCGCTGGCCACGGCCCCCGGCAAGGATGACAGCTTTCATGGTCACACCTCGTACCTGCCGGGGCGGTAGAGATCCAGGTGCTCGCGGATCCAGTCGATGGTACGTCGCAGACCCTGGTCCAGGGAAACCCGTGGCTGCCAGCCGATGAGCTCCCTGGCCTTTTGCGCATCGGCGTGCAAGTGCATAACCTCGCTCTTCGGCGGGCGCAGCCTCTCATCTTCGCAGACAATGGGCAGCTCCCGGCCGACGAGGCCCAGGATCTTGATCGCCAGCTCGCCAATGGAGACCGTGCTGCCCGATCCGGCATTGATCTCCTGGCCCAGGGCGGCCTCGTGGCTTCCCACGCGCAAAAAAGCATCGACGGTGTCGGTCACAAAAGCAAAGTCGCGCCGGGGCTCCAGGGCGCCCAGCCGCAGGTGGTCCGAGACGAGGGCCTGGGTGATGATGGTTGGGATCACCGCCCGGGCCGACTGCCGCGGCCCGTACGTGTTAAAAGGCCGCAAGGTGGTCACGGGCAGGTCGAAGGACCGATAGAAGCTCTCGGCGATCTTGTCGGCGCCGATCTTGCTGGCGGAGTAGGGCGACTGGCCCTGCAGGGAGTGTGCCTCGTCGATGGGTGTGTAGCGGGCGGTGCCATAGACCTCACTCGTGGACGTGTGGACCACCCGGCCTGTGCCCAGGTCGCGGGCGGCCATGAGCACGTTGAGGGTGCCCAGGACGTTGGTCTCAACCACCTCCCGGGGATGGAGGTAGGAGTAGGGAATGGCGATGAGGGCGCCGAGGTGAAAGACGACGTCGATCCCGGCCATAGCAGCCCGCACCGCCTCACCGTCGCGCAGATCGCCCGCCACGACTTCGATGGCCGCCTGTAGATCCGGCGGCAGCTGGGCGAGCAGGCCCACGTCGTGGCGCGAGTTGTAGCGCACGAAGGCCCTCACCCGGGCGCCCTCGTCTACCAGGCGCTCGGCCAGGTGGCTGCCGATAAAGCCGCCGGCGCCCGTGATGAGGACAGGAGTTCCTTCCCAGTTCATGGTTTCTCCTCGCGAACTCGATTTCGCCAATCTTCCAGGAGATCGGCCAGGGACTGCTCCAGGTCAATGGCCGCCGACCAGCCGGTGTCGGCCGTTAACCGGGCTGGATCGCCTATCTGGATGGGTACGTCGGCCGGCTGGAGCCGGGTTGGATCGACCTTGACAGCGACGCCGCGTACCCTGGATAGGCTTAACAGGGTATCCAGGACCTGCGCGATGGGCGTCCCGCGGCCCGAACAGACGTTAAAGACGGACCCCGGTTCACCCACCTCGGCCAGCAGACGATAGGCGCGCACCGCGTCGCGCACATCGGTGAAATCTCGCACGCTTTCCAGGTTCCCGACCGCGAGCACCGGGTCGCGGCGGCCGAGCTCGATCTCGGCGATCTGCCGGGCAAAGGCCGAGGAGGCAAATGCCGGGCTTTCACCCGGGCCCACCAGGTTAAAGGTCCGGGCGCGTACGACGCGCAGGCCATGGGTGGCGAACTGCTGGTAGGCCAGCATCTCCTGGGCTATTTTGGTGACTGCGTATGGAGTGGACGGGCGGAACGGTTGCAACTCGGCAATGGGCAGTTCTTCGGCCCGTACCCGCCCGTAGACCGCGCTCGTACTTGTTACCATGACGGTGGCTCGCGGGCAGACGGTACGCACGGCATCGAGCAGGCTCAGCGTCCCCAGGACATTGACCCGGTGCAGCGCGTCGTAGGGCAGACGCGGGTTGAGCAGCGCCGCCAGGTGAAAGACAATGTCGGGCCGGGCTGCCTCGAGGATGGCTTGCAGCGCTTTGGCGTCGGTCACGTCGGCCTGATAGAAATCTGGCCCGAGCGGCAATCCTCTATCCCGATCGAGGCCGGCAACCCCGTAACCCGCTGCCGACAGGTGGGCGGCGAGATGACGACCGCAGAAGCCATTGACGCCGGTGATGAGAACACTGGCGCTCATGAGTCCCGTCTCCCCTGTTGCATGACTTGGTCGATGGCTGCCATGGCAGCCTCGGTGGCATTGGCGCCCAGGTTGGCCACGAGCTGGGGCAAGTAGGCCTGACCCTGTTGTCTGACGGCCTCCCGGAACTCCGGATGGGCCACAAAGCGCTGCAGAGTGGGTGCGATGTCGGCGCGGTTTTCGACGCTCAACACGACAGCATCAAAGATGGCAAAGCTGGATGGATAGCGTGTCGAAGGCCGGATCCAGATTACCGGCTTGCCAAAGAGCAGCGCCTCGATGGCACCGGTGGTCGCGGTGTTGGCCATCAGGGCGCCATCGCAAGCCGGGAGCAGTCTGTCAAGCAGCCAGCCCTCGAGGACGGTTACCCAGGGATACCGGTCGGCGAGCCCGTGATAGACCGCCGTGTCGTCGTAGCGAGGATGGGGCTTGATCGCCAGCCTTACGCCGCGGTCCGGCCCCAGCGCTTCGCAGAGCACTGCGAGGTCCAGTACGTGCTGCTCCATGTCGACGAAAGTGAGCAGGTTCGGCGGTTTGGCGGTGATCAGCAGAAGCAGCAGCTCCTCCTCGGCCACGCCCAGTTGGCTGCGAACCTCGCCACGGACCTCGCCGGGCCTGGCACCCGGCAGAGCCAGGTGGTCATAGTTCGGGTTGCCCGTGATGCGCAGCCTTTCCTGTGGCACGCCCAGGGCCTGGAACTGGCGTCGATGGACCTCGCCCCACACCCAGAGCTCGTCCGTGACGAATCGGCGAAAGTGCAGGTCGTTAAAGCCCGAGTGGATGAGCTGTGCCGAGGGAATGCCGCGCTGCCGGGCAGCAAGCACGATGGCCCGTTCTCGCGGGCCCGAATCGTTGCTGACGATCAGCAGGTCGGGCCGGTAGGCGTCGAGCAAGCGCTCGGCAGATCCCAGCACCCCTCCGACGCGGGACAGGGTATGAAGGAAGAAGCGGCGAAAGACCGGATCCAGGTGCGACAACACCGGCCATCGCCCTTCGAGGGCCGGCCGCACAGCCTGGAAACGCTGCCACGCGTCACGGCTCAAGGCACGGAGCGCCAGGAATTGCCTCAGGCCCGTGTAAGGCGGCAGGACGAGCGCCGGACTCGTGCGCTCAGTCCAAGATCGGCTGTAAGCGGACGCCTGGGGCGGCAGAACGGCCACGTGGACTACCCGATAGGGCCGGGTGGCCCGCAGTTGTTCGACCAGGTGCTGTTGATTGACGAAATCAGCGCCGCTCCCGAAAACGATGACCGTGGGCTGATTCCGCTGCCTGTCCTTGGGCAGGCTCCAGGTGCTGTTGCAGGCCACGATCTTCAGGTTGCGACCAAGGCGAGTTGTGAGGCTCTGCCTCGTAGCAGGCGGCTGGCCTGTCGCGAGGAGGCTCGTCACAATGTCGCGGCCTTTTGCCGCCCAACACAGGGCTGTCTCGACGGGCCCCACCGGGCCGGCAACCACCAGGCGCCGCGGTGCGACGCTGTCGAACAAGCCTGCGGCCATCTGGGTGGCCAGGAGAACGTCGCGAAAGGTGTACAGGAGCGCCCCTCGCGCTGCCTGGGCCAGGGAGACACTGCGATACGTCACGTCCTCCAAATCGAGTAGCCAGGTATCGGCCAGGTGCAGAGCGTCGTCGGCGACCTGCAGCTGATCCTCCAGGGTTACAAAACGCCATAGGTTGGTGTGTGCCACGCCCTCTTGCCGCCACACCCAGCCCAGGGATGCGTCGGCGGTCACAGGTACCGCATCGGCGAGAGCCGTGGGATGCTGCTCTGCCAATTGTCTGAAGCACTCCACGTTGGGTACCCAGGTCGCCGTAGCTCCGGTCGTTCTTGCCATCGTCCTAGAGCACCTTCTGCCACAAGCCGGTCAGACGCTTGCGCTCGGCCGGTGATAAGAACCCGGTCACCCACAGCAGGAGTGGAAAAGCCGCCAGGATGGCCGTCTTGACGGCCACGCGCGGCCAGAGGGAGTCAGGAGCCAACCAGGCGCCCGTGGCATAGAGCCCTGCCGCCAGCACGAGGATCTGCCCAATCCGCCGGTATTGGTAGCGAATGGGAAAGATCCGCTGGCCGATGCTATAGATGACGATCAACAGCACCGCAAAGGCAATGAACGTGTTGACAGCGGCAGCCAGGATGCCATAGCGCGGCACCAACCATAGATTCAGCCCGATGTTGAGGGCGCCGGTAAGCAACGTGCCAAGCGATACCCAGTGGGTACGCTTGGCGTAAAAGAGGCCATTGACGGGAAAAAGATAGAGAAACCGGGCAAGGTATCCAAATATGATCCAGGGAGCTACCTGGTAAGCCATCAAATAGGACGGGGCGGCGACGATTTCGATGGCTTCGCGCGACAGAAGAGCCAACGCAAGGGCCAGGCCGGCAACGACAAGGACCTGGTAGGTCGTGAACAGGCTCACCAACTCGTCGTGCTCTCTATCGCCGGCGTGTTTGTAGAAAAAGGGCACCCAGGCATTGTTCAAGGCAACCGCCAGGATGTTCAGCAACAGGCCAAACTGATAGCCGAGGGTGTACAGACCCAGGTCGGCCTTGGACACGAATTGATCGAGGACCACGCGATCGGACAGGTTGAGAATCCAGTTGCCGAGAAGATGAGGTAGAAGCGGAAGGCTGAAGGCCAGCGAAGCACCGACCTGGCCCCAGGAAAAATGCAGCCGGCTGCGCCGGGCTGTGATCCACAAGGATGGCACGGCAATGATCACCGCCGCGATGACCTGGGCCTCAAGGTTTCCCAACGCTCCCCGCCGGAGCCCGACCACGAAATAGATGATGAGCCCCGTCGTCACCAGGAAGTCTATCAAGTTCAGGGCAGCATAACGAGCGGGTTGCTCCTCTACCCGAAAAAGGATCAGGGGAAGCACCCTCGTGACCGAGATGCACGCATTCCAGACTGTCAGCAACACAAAGGGAAAGAAAGGAGTCTGCGGCAGGACGAGTCCGAACAGCCGCGGCCCGCCCACGGTGAGCAGCACGGAGAGGCCGAGACTGCTGCCCAGCAAAAAAATGGCCACGGTGCCGATGTACTCCTGGAGTTTTTTCCTGTCACTGTAGTCAAAGTAAAAGCGCGTCAGGCTGTTCTGGATGCCGAGGCCGAGGAAGAAGGAAAGGAACGCGTAAAGTGGGCCGACGACACCCAGGATGCCATAGTCCGCCGGTGTCAAGATCGTGGTGTAGATGGGCAATAGCAGAAATGCGAGGCTGCTGCGCAGCAACTCTGCAGAAGTGTAAATGAACGATTGGCCGGCAAGACGCTTCAGCTTGTCAAACATTAGGTCGGTGGTAAACCTGCCTTTACTGTACCAGGTCCCAGGAGAGCGGCGTGCCGCGCAAGATGTCGACGCGTGCCCTGCGCCCCAATATCTGCTCCAGGTAGCGCGTGTGCAGCCCATTGCCGGGCCGTATGGAACGCACGTTGTCCGCGGTCAGGATCTCGCCGGCCTTGACGTCGTGGACGACAAACAGCGAGCGGCGAAACACGCGGCTGGCGGCCTCGCGGCCGGTCACCTCGTAGCTGACATCCCCCAGCGCTCGCTCCGCTTCGCGGATGGCCTGCACCATGGCCCGAAACTCGTGGGGCTCGAGGGAAAAGGCGCTGTCGGGGCCGGGCACGCTGCGGGAGAGGGTGAAATGCTTCTCCACGATGCACGCTCCCAGGGCCACGGCCGCCACGGGCGCGGCGATGCCCAGGGTGTGGTCCGAGAGGCCCACCGGCAGGTCAAAGGCCGCCGCCAGGTGCGGGATGGTGCGCAGGTTCATCTCTTCAGGCGGAGCCGGGTAGGCGCTGGTGCATTTGAGCAAGGCGATCTGTTGCGCTCCGGCCTCGCGGGCGGCGCGCACCGCCTCGTCGATCTCGTTCAGGGTCGCCATGCCGGTGGACATGATGATCGGCTTGCCCGTCCGCGCAACGTGGCGGATGAGGGGCAGATCCACGATCTCGAAGGAGGCAACCTTGTAGACCGCCACGTCCATCTGCGCCAAAAAGTCCACGGCGCTCGCGTCAAAGGGGCTGGAGAAAAGCTCCATGCCCAGCCCTTCAGCCACCTCTTTCAGCCTGGGCTGCCAGTCCCAGGGCGTGTACGCTTCCCCATACAAGTCATAGAGCGTCCGGCTGGCCCAGATGGTGCCCTCGCCAATGCGAAAGACCGGGTTGTCGGACTGGATGGTCAAGGTGTCTGGCGTATAGGTCTGCAGCTTCACGGCGTCGGCGCCGACCTCGTGGGCCGCGCGAACAATCTCGACCGCCTGGTCAAAACTCTGGTTGTGGTTGGCCGACATTTCAGCCACGATGTACACGGGCTGGCCCGGTTCTACGAGCCGATCCCTGATCTTGAACATGGTCCACCCTATTCGTTCCTGGCTGCCGCTCCTTGCGGGTAGCGGTAGATGTACGCCAGGCAACGCTGGCCGGAAATCTCGGCCTCTCCCACCGGTTCAAAGCCGGCCTGGCAAAAGATCTTCTGGGAACGCTCATTTTCAGGCTTGATAAAGGCTTTCAGCTCGCGGCGACCCCGCTGCCGGCTATGGACCATGGCGGCGCGCAGGGCGGGAACGGCCAGCCCGCGGCTCCTGTATCCCGGCGCGATCGAGATGGAGACGGTGCCGTCCTGGTCGATGCGCACCTGGCAGCACGGCGTCCATGCTTCGCCCTCCTCAACCTCGACGATGAGGAACAACAGGGCGGCCGTGGACATCGCTCGGCGGAACCAGCGTTCGTGCTCCGCCCAGGAGATCGGTTCCGGGTGAAAGCTCATGGCCCGGGTCAAGGGGTCATTGGCCCATTCGAAGACAAGCCTCACGTCTGCCTGCTCTGCGGGCCTGACGCGCACCACGACCCCACCCGACATCTCGGCGACGACGCGCAGGGCTCCATAGCCATCGACGAGGCGTTGCCCCGTACGAGCCATGGCCTCCCGGACCTCGCGGGAGAGCAGCAGCCGCTCCATCTCGCCGGCGAGCGTCACGGACGACACGTCCCGATGCCATCCCAGGTTGTGGGCCGCGCCTGCAGCCTGCATCCCCTCGGCATTGGCCCGCTGGTTCTCGGCCAGGACGAACAACAGGCTGGGCAGCCCCATGAGGGCCAGCTCCCAGCATGTGCTGCCCCCGGCCGCGAGGCAGATGTCGGCCCAGGACATGGGCAGCGGCATTCTCGTTACGCGTCGCTCGATGCGAACGCGAAGAGCCATCTCTCGAATCGCCTGCCGCAGGATCCCCTCGTGGGGATTGCTGCTCCCCAGGAGCAGGAGACCGTCCAGGTCGCCCAGAGAGGTCTGTCCCAGGTTGCCCAGGGCATACAGCACCTTCAGGGCTACGTTGTCCGGGTCGCTGCCACCCAGTGTCACCAGCACCCGGCGGGCTCCCGGCCGAACTTTTCTCTGCCATCCGCGCCACGGCCAGAACTCGCGCCGCAAGAGTGCGTAGCGTGTGCCCAGCAGCAGACGTGTATCGGGCTCGTGCCGGGCATAGAGGGCTTCGCGGGTCTCGATGTTCTGATTCAGTACCAGGTCGGCATAATAGTGGCTCGAATGGCCGTAGTCGTCAACGAACAGCAGGCGCAGTCCCGCTCTCTTGAGCGCCTGTTGATAGGCGGCATCGAATTGGTAGCCGTCGACCACCATCCACGTCGCCCCCAGGTCGCGGGCAATGGCTGCTGTATCCTGCGCGTCGCGGGAGCTGCCCGATTCTGCCGCGAGGTTCAGGACGTTGATCCCCTCGGACTCCAGCCGCAGCGATAGGCTGATCTCCAGGTCGGCGGTGACCAACTCGGCTCGCCCACCGGCTGCCTGCCACGCCTGCGCAAGGGCCAGACAGCGCATGACGTGGCCGGTACCCATCCGGGTAGCGGCGTCGGCTCGGATCAGCAACGTCTGCCCATCCATGGCCTAGCCCTCGCGCAGCGACTTTTGCTGGACGGCGCGGTTCAGCGCCATCAGCCCGGGCTCCCGGTTCAGAAGATCGAGCACCTCTTGCCAGCCAAACTCGTCGCCGCCCCCAAGCCGCTCGTAGACCTGTCGCACAAAAGCCATGTCCTCGGCCGTGTCCACCGTCCAGCGCTGGTGGCTGTCGTCTCGTGCCTGTCGCACCGACAGCAGGGTAAACATGTCGGGGTTTTGGTAAATGTAGGGAGTCACGTGAATCCAGTGATACGGCTCGGGCGCTTCGGCCCACGTCCGGGCCAGGGCATCCAGGCTCATGACCTCGGTGTCCAGGCCTCGGGCATAGCTCCGTTCCAGGGTGTTGCTGGCATAATCGGGCCGTGCAGCCTGGAACGCGGCGACGGTCTTGTCGATGATCTCGGGATCAATGAGGGGGCAGTCGGAGGTGATGCGCACGATCACCGGGGCGCGAAAGTGAACGGCGGCCCGATAGTAGCGGTCCAGGACGTCCTGCTCTTCGCCGCGAAAACTGGCAATCCCCAGCCGCTCGCACTCGGCGATGATGGCCTCGTCAGCCGGTGAGGTCGACGTGGCGACGACCACCTGGTCCACGTACCTGGCCCGCTCCACCCGGTGCACGACGCGGGCCAGCATGCTCTGCCCGGCAACGTCCTGCAGGACTTTGCTCGGCAGGCGCGTGCTGCCCATACGGGCCTGGATGATAGCCACAACGTTCACGCGGAATAGGCCTCCACAACTTTGGTCACGGCGGCGACGACGTCGTTGACGTCCTGGTCGGTCATGCTCGCAAAGAGCGGCAAGGTGATCAGCCGCTCGTATGAACGCTCGGCGACGGGACACAGACCCCGAGGGTACGCCAACTCCTGGTAGTATGGGTGCCAGTAGATGGGAATGTAGTGGACGTTCACGCCGATGTTCTCCGCCCGCAGCGCAGCAAACACCTGGGCCCGGCCCTGGCCGAGCCCCTCCAGGTCCAACAGGATCGGATAGATGTGCCACGCCGGCTCCCGGTCGGGGTGCACCGCAAGGGGCCGGACCGCTGGCAGCCTGGCAAAGGCAGCGTCGTAGCAGGCAGCCACCGCCCGGCGACGGGCCAGCCAGGGCTCCAGCTTGCGAAGTTGGCTGAGGCCCAGGGCGCAGTTGATATCGGGCAGGCGGTAGTTGTAGCCCAGCTCGACCATCTCGTAGAACCAACCGCCCTTTTCCGCCCGCTGGCGGTGATCGGTGGTGATGCCGTGGTTGCGGAACCAGCGAAGGCGCTGGGCCACCGTATCGTCGGCGGTGGTGATCATTCCCCCCTCGCCGGTGGTCACGTGCTTGACAGGATGGGTGCTAAAGGTGGTGAGGTCCGAGACGGAGCCGATGGCTCGTCCCTTGTAGGTGGCGCCGACGGCATGGGCTGCATCCTCGATCAACCACAGGCCGTGGCGTTTGGAGATGGCCCGCAGCTCGTCCAGATCCGCTGGCTGCCCTGCGTAGTCTACGGCTACGATGGCCCGAGTGCGGTGTGTGATGGCTGCCTCGACGGCGGCGGGATCGACGTTAAGCGTGTCGGCCTGAACGTCTACGAACACCGGCTTGCCGCCCTGATAGAGAACGCAGTTGGCGCTGGCGGCAAAGGTGAGAGCCGGCACGATGACCTCGTCGCCGCGGCCGATGCCGGCACCAAAGGCGGCGGCGTGCAGGGCAGCGGTTCCCGAGCTGACAGATATCGTGTGGCGCGCGCCGGTGGTTCGCGACCACGCCGTCTCGAACTCGGCCACCTTCGGCCCGGTGGTCAGCCAGTCGCTGCGCAACACGTCCACGACTGCTTCGATATCCTCTTGGTCCACTGCCTGCCGCCCGTAAGGCAGCATCCCGGCACGGACCGGTGTTCCGCCGTCAATGGCCAGCTTGGGCATGGTCTACTCCTCGATTATCTGGCTTAGCTCTTCGCGGGAGAGCCACCATGGGTTGGTGTCGCTGCCATACTTTGAGCCGTCTTCCATCGGCCGGGCGTCCGGATACTCCTGCACCGTCCACCAGGGATGCACCGGCTGGATGAGGTACATATCGTCGAACTCCAGGGTGTAGCGAGACTCGTCGCGCGATACCAGCACCTCGTGCAGCTTTTCTCCGGGGCGAATGCCCACCGTTTCGCGCGTACAATGTGGCGCTATGACCTCTGCCAGATCGACGAGGGACATGCTCGGAATCTTGGGTACGAATACTTCTCCTCCGCGCATAAGCTCGGTGCACTTGAGGACAAAGCGCACGCCTTGATCCAACGTGATCCAGAAACGGGTCATGCGCTCGTCGGTGATGGTGATCTTGCCGTTGGCCCGCTGCTGCTGAAAGACGGGGATGACGCTGCCCCGGCTGCCCACTACGTTGCCGTAGCGAACGCAGCTCAGGCGGGTGCCCTCTGCCCCGGCATAGGCATTGCCCTGGACGAATAGCTTCTCGGCCACGAGCTTGGTCGCGCCGTATAGGTTGATGGGGTTGACGGCCTTGTCGGTGCTGAGGGCCATCACCTTTTTCACGCCGGCGTCGATGGCTACGTCAATGATGTTCGCCGCGCCCATGATGTTGGTCTTGACTGCTTCAAAGGGGTTGTACTCGCAAGAAGGTACCTGCTTCAGTGCTGCGGCGTGGACAATGATGTCCACTCCCTGCACGGCGCGTTGCAGCCGATCCTTGTCGCGCACGTCGCCAATAAAGTAGCGCAGGCGCGAATCGTCGAGGGCCAGGCGCATCTCATGCTGTTTAAGCTCGTCGCGGCTAAAGACGATGAGTTTTTTGATGGGCTGCTCGGCCAGCAAGGTGACGGCGAACCGTCTGCCAAAGGAACCGGTGCCGCCGGTCAGCAGCACCGTCAGGTTTTTCCAACTCATTCGCTCTTCTCTCCATCGGAACTGTGTTGCGGCCAGCCAAGCACAAAGCGTGTGCCCTCAACGCCGACGCGTGGAATGCTCTCCGCGGCCTTGGTCGTCGTGCGCACGCCCTGCTCCAGGCACGTCAGCCGAAAGATCTCCATGGCCTCTCCGTTGCCGTCCAGCAGCACCGTATCGTGCCCCGCCGCCCGGACCCTGATCAGGGTATCGTGGGCTGCCCGGCGCAGCTCCCGGTACACCTGCAGCGACGCTTCCATATATTGCGACGTCAGGCGGGCCTTGACCGCCAGCCCCTGGGGCGTGACAAAGTACTTGAGCTTGCGGCGCTGCAGGTGCGTGACCTTGACGTAGCCCTTGCGGATCAGGCGCTTTAGATACCAGTTGATGCTCCCCACGGCGACACCCAACTGGGACGCCAGGCTCGCCTGGGTCGTATCCGGGTTCTCTTCGATTGCCTCCAGGAGACGGCGATCCAGGTCGCTTGACACCCCATCCCTCCCTTTCGAAACGGGCACGAGCACCAATATTCAGAGGCTGAATCTTAACACGCTTCGGGGCACCTGTCAAGACGGCGGCGTGGAATATCTACCTGGACCCTTGGCGCGCTGAACCACCGAGCAAACCGAGGCCACTGACGCTCACGAGCAATCAGTGGCCTCAGCTTTCACATCTTCAGCCGTTCCCTCGTCGAGCGGGCGGCCGGCACGCTACAGGCGCGTCAGCTCCCGGGGCAGGCTTGTCAGCGTCTCCCGCCCATCCTCGGTGACGAGCACGTCGTCCCCGATGCGCACGCCCCCAAGCCCCGGCACATAAACGCCCGGCTCGACGGTAAAGGTCATGCCCGGCTGCAGGATCTCCAGCTCGCCCTCCTCGATGTAGGGCGGCTCGTGGGTCTCCAGTCCCAGGCCGTGGCCGGTGCGGTGCAGGAAGTGCGGCCCGTAACCGGCGAGGGTGATGGCCCGCCGTGCGGCGCGGTCCACCTCCTGGGCGGGCACGCCAGGCCGGGCAGCCAGCCTGCCTGCCTGGTTGGCCGCCAGCACGGCGTCATAGATGCCTTCGATCTCGGGCGTGGGCTCGCCCAGGACGTAGGTGCGGGTGATGTCGGAGCGGTAGCCCTGGCAGGTCGTGCCCCAGTCGATGGTCACCAGGTCGCCGCGGGCCAGGGGCCGGTCGGAGGGGCCCGCGTGGGGCGAGGCCGAGTTCGGACCGGCGACGACGATGGGCTGGAAGGCTTCTTCCTCGCCGCCCTCGCGCAGCATGGCGACGCGCAGGTCAGAGGCCACTTCCAGCTCCGTCCGGCCCTCACGAATGGCGCCCTCGTCCAACAGGCGGTTCATGGCCGCCTCGGCGATGGAAACGGCGCGGCGCATCAGGGCTACCTCCTCTTCGTCCTTGCGCATGCGAAGGATGGGCAGCCAGGGCTCGGTGGCCAGCAGCTTGCAGCCGGGCATGGCCTGCTCGATGCGGCGCGCCTCCAGCAGGCGCATGGCCAGGAACTCGACGCCCAGTGACACCCCTTCCCGGGCCAACCCCAGGGCGCCGGCCACCTGGTGAAAGACCTGCTCGTGCCCTTCCTCGTCGCTGTAGGACAGAAGCTGAACATCGTCGGGCAAAAAGGCCCGGGCGCCTGGCACCTCCAGCACAGGCAGGGCCAGTGCCGGCTGCCCTTCGGCAGGGAAAAAGGCAACCAGCGGGCGCTCGCTCAGGTGCTTGGCCAACCCGGTGAAATAGTGCAGGTTGGCGCCGGGCACCAGGGCCACGCAGTCCAGCCCCTGGGCCTTTTGAAGCTCTTGCAGCGCCCGAATCCTCGATGCATATACTCGTTGATCCACCATGTCTCTCCTTTCTTCCATGGCTCAGCCCTTGGTTTGCCAAAAGCTGTCATCCCACAGCGTGGAGCGCAGCCACCTGTCGATCTGTGGATCGGCGACGTTCAGCCGCTGCCGCTCGCGGCAATAGAGGGCCAGGGACTGGGCAAAATAGTCCCGGGGGCTCGACCTGGCCACGGCATCGATCCCATAGCCCAGAGCGTAGAGCGGGGCCAGCCGCGCACCCGCTTCCCGCCAGCGGGGCCGCTGCCCCCCGCCCTCCGAAAGCCATTCTCCCTCGGCAGCGCCGCCGTTGCCCAGGTGGTGGTCGACCAGGTGGCCGACGACGTGCAGCGGCTGTTCGTTGTCCAGCGCCAGGTCCTGTATCGACACAAAGGCGACGTTGGCAACCTGCCGCCCACGGAGCTGGGCCGGGCCGGGCTCGTAGCGTGACGGGCCGTTGCACACTGCCAGGTAGCCGCCTTCACAGGCCAGGAGGTAACCCCACAGGCCGGTGGGCAATGGGGCCATCTGCCGCGCCAGGGCGGTCATGGGCGCCCAGGCGTGGTCGAAAACATCCCGCACCCACAGGGGCGACTGTGCCAGCGCGCCGGGCAGCAGCCGGGCCCGGGCGCGCAGCCAGGTCATCGCCGTCTCCCCGGTTCTCGCCCTTGCCATGCTCCCAGACCCTCGCAGTGTACACCCCTGAGGTGCCCCAGGGTACCCCATATAATCCCAAAAGATAATACCAAAAGCCTATTGTACGGCCTGAAGCCGCGTGCTATAATGTCCTTGGTCACCCGCCCCGGCACCGTGCGGGATACAACAGGTTACCCATCGTACAGCCGGAGGCAGTCGCTCTGCCTTCCATCGACTGGTTCCCGGATCGGCTGCCCATCGCGCGGGGCCACACGTCCTTTAACAACTGAATGATAGCACAAGTGCCAGGTCGTGCCTACTCGCCCTCGTTCCACGTTGCCTCCCGGCTCCAGCGGTGGCCGGGCAGCGGAACGAGCTGGATCCAGGTGTTGCCCGGCTTGAGGGGGATCGGGACCTGGCCCGCAGGGTCGCGAAAGAGCAGCATGCTCTCCCGCTTGGGCCGTGCCCACAGCCCCTCGAAGGCCTGCCCATCCCGAAAGATGACGGCCGGCCCGGTGCCCCAGAGCTGGATCTGCACCGAAGGGTGGTTGCGCCGCGGCTCGTCCTCAAAGATGTCCGTGTCCACGTGCGTCACATAGACGACGACCACGTTGGTGGCCGAAAGCTGCTCGCCCGACGCCGCGTCGACGTGCGGCACGCCGGCCTGCCAGCGCAGGTACGACTCGCTGGCGGGGTCGTAGCGATACTCGACGACCATGTCCCGTGAAGGATACGGTATCTCGATCTGTGTGGCCGGCTGGCCATCTTCTGGAGGTTCGACGGCAAAGTCCATCCCTTGCAGGTCCTGCGCCTCGTTGATCCCTAGCTCGCCGGCAATGTTCCAGATCTTGTTCGGGTCGGCGAACAGCGTATGCTCGATGGGGATGCCCGACTTGCGCAGCTCCTGATCCCGATAAAAGCCCTCGGAATGGAGGCCCCAGCCATAGCAGAACTGCCGGTCGTAAAAGTCGGCGTTCAAGAAAAGGGGATAGAGGCCGGCGCTGGTACCCGAAAAGGCCATCAGGCTCTTGTACATGGCCGGGAGCTCCAGGTCGATAAAGCGGGCGCTCCGCGTCGAGCCGATCTTGTCCACTTCCTGGCACAGGTAGATGGCCGTAAAGCGGGTGATGCCCGCTTCCGAGAGGTGCTCGTAGACGATGTCTGCCTGCGGAAGCCCGTATTGGGGCCGGGAGATGGCGGCGTTCTGGACCTTGATGGCCAGGGGGCGTCGATCGAGGAGGCCGAGATCGCTCACCTCGAGGCCCGTCAGCGGGCACTGGTCGGGGCTCAGCGTGGGATAGATCCCCACGGCCAGGGTCGGCATCTCCGTGGGTGTCGCGGTTGGCGTGCTTGTCGGGGGCTCGGCCGTGGCCGAGGGCGCGGGCGTCGGAGAAGGTTCAGGGGTGTGCGTGTTCGTTGGCAGCGCGGGCAGCTTGGCGTCGGCCGGGCGAGGTGTCTTGCTGGACTCGGCAGAAGCATCGGAAGGCTTCGACTGGCAGCCAGCAACCGCTATTACAATGATCAACAGAACGAGGCAGGCGGCCAGGATGCTCCCGATTCTCTTCTGTCCTTCGTACATCTGTAACCTCCGTCGGGACTGATGGACTACGGTGTCCGGTAGCGCCGTGACCGTCATTATAGCATAGGTATCCATCTTTGCAAGTCGCTCCTGTCTCCTGTAGCGACCGGTTCCTGGCGGTTTGTTAGCAATAAGTACCAAGAGGCCAGTTGACTAATAGATGGAGACGGGGTATAATGAGCCGGAACCGCGGCCAGCACGGGGGTCTGGTAACGGTCGATTCACCGTGTCCAAGACGACAAAGAACCAAAGGACGGGTCGAGATGGCGCTGAAAGGCAACCTGAGGGACTTTAGCACAACCCAGCTCTTGAATTTGATCCACCTCGCACGAAAGACTGGCGCTTTGACGATCCAGGTCTCACCCGGGGTCACCACACTCTTTTTCCGTGAAGGCAAGCTCGTGCACGCGACGACGAGTGGCCGCGACTTTCACCTGGCCAATGTTCTGGCCCGGGCCGGCAAGCTGACCGAGGAACAGGCCAAGATCATCCGCACCAAGTCGGGCAACACGGCTGACAAAGAACTAGGAATGCTCCTCATCAGCGCCGGGCACGTCTCGCAGAGGGACATTGTCAACAGCATCCGCGGTGATACCCTGGAGACGGTGTACGGGCTCTTTACCTGGTCCGATGGCATGTTCCATTTCGAGCCAAACCAATTGCCCCCCGGCGACGTGATCACCGTACCCATCGACCTGGAGAACATTATCCTGGAGGGCAGCCGGCGGGTCAAGGAGTGGGAGCGGCTGCAGGATGAGCTGCCAGATCTGGACATGGCGCTCAAGTTCACCGATCGCCCCCAGGCGCAGCTCCGCAACATCAACCTGAGCGTCGAGGAATGGCGGGTGATCTCGTACATCAACCCCCGAAACTCCATCCGGCAAATTGCGCAACGTATTGGCATGGACGATTTTCAGATTCGCAAGATCATCTACGGGCTGCTTCAAGCCGGCCTGGTGGAGATCATCCGGGTGGAGGGGCCGGCACCCAGACGTCCTGCCTCCGCTGCCATGCAGACGGTCATATCCCGCCCACCGGCCGTCAAGCGTTCGGTGATCCACAAGCTGATCGATAGAATACGAAGACTGTAGCCCAGGCGCTGCGGGCAATGTGCTTGCCTGCTGGCGGACCCGAACAAGAACAGGATAGACAGCAAAGATGCACACAGTCAAAATGGTCGTCACCGGTCCCTTCAACGCAGGCAAGACCGAGTTTATCAGCGCTGTCAGCGAGATCGACGTTGTCTCGACCGAACGCAAGATCAGCGATGCCACGTCAAGAATTAAAAGAGAGACAACGGTGGCCATGGACTTTGGACGGATCACCGTCGACGATGAGCTGGTTCTCTACCTGTTCGGGACTCCAGGGCAGAAACGATTCGACTTCATGTGGGAGATTCTCTCCGAGGGCATGCTTGGTTTTGTCGTCCTCATCGACAGCGTCCGGCCGGAGACGTTTCGCGAGGCGCGGCGTATCCTCGACGTTTTCCGCACTTATGCCAGCACTCCCTACGTGGTGGCGGCCAACAAGCAGGACATGGAGGATGCCTGGTCGCCCGATGACCTGCGCATCGCGCTCAAGGTTGATCCGGGGGTCAAGCTCTTGCCCTGCGTCGCAAAGGACAAGGAGAGCGTGAAGAGCGTTCTCCTCGAGTTGCTCTATGCTATCCTGGAAACGGCGCCCGAGTAGAGCGCCGGCATGAGATGCTGAACCCGAAGGAGGGTTTTTGTCAATGACACGGTCACGAACTGAACAGATGGTGGCTCGTCTCAGGAACTTGCAGGTTACCACGCCCGACATTGAGGCTTCGGCCGTGGTGAGCGTGGATGGCCTGATCATTGCTTCTGCCTTGCCGGCCGACGTGGAAGAGGACCGCGTCTCGGCCATGAGCGCGGCGATGTTGAGCCTGGGCGAGCGTATTGCAGGCGAGCTGGGGCGCGGGGTGATGGATCAGGTGTACATCCGCGGTGCCCAGGGCTATGTCATCCTCAGCGCCGTGGGCGATGAGGCAGTGTTGACGGTCCTGGCGCGCCAGGACGCCAAGCTGGGCCTGGTCTTCCTCGACATGAGGCGCGCCGCAGAAGATCTTACCCGGTTAATCTAGACGTTTCCTGGTACGATGGCCGGCCGCTACCAGGTGGAGGGCAGGGATAAAGCTTGAGCTCAATCGTTACCGCACAGGGTGTGGTACACTACGAGGTCTACGGACGGGGGCGACCAGTGATCCTGCTCCATGGCTGGCTGGGCTCCTGGGGTTGTTGGCTCGGCACCATGGAGGCACTGGCAAACGGCTACCGGGCTTATGCCCTCGACTTCTGGGGCTTTGGAGAGTCGGACAAGCGCCGCGAGAGTTATAACATCTCGGACTTTGTGGGGTTGGTCGATCAGTTCATGGAGAGGATGGGCATCAACAGGGCGCCGGTGGTTGGTCATTCCATGGGCGGCACAGTTGCCCTGAACCTGGCCCTGGACAAGCCGAATCGTGTGGAAAAGGTGACGGTGGTCGGCTCTCCCATCGACGGTCGCTCTCTGAACCTGTTTCTGAAGCTGGCCGGCTACCCATCCATCGCCTTTCTCGTCTGGAACTCGCCTGCCCTGTTACGCATGGGCATCAAGCTCCTGGCGCCATGGATCGCTGCAAACTGGCACGACTGGTACGAGCTGCTGATGCACGATCTGTCCAAGATGACGCTGGAGTCATTCCTTTGGAGCATCCACTCGCTGCACTATACCGATCTCCGCCCTCGCCTGGGAACTCTGCGCATGCCGGCCCTGGGCGTCTATGGCCGCGGCGACAAGATCGTCGATCCCCGGCAGGCGGAGCTGTTCCGGTACGTGGCCAATTCTCGAGTAGAGACTCTACCGTCATCCAGGCACTTTCCGATGCTCGACGAACCGGACCAATTCTATTCGATCCTGCTCAGTTTCCTGGGAAGTTGAACCGCACGTCTCGAGGTGGGATTCATTATGGAAGATACGAATGACAGGGCGGTCCAATACTACTGGCCGAACAAGATGGGCAGAATGATGCTCCTGTCCCTGGAAGACGTGATGGGTAAGAATGGCGTCAACGCCGTCCTAAACCTCTCCAAGCTGCGCCATCTCATCAACAACTATCCCCCCAACAACCTGGATCTGGGCTGGAGCTTTGAGGAGATGGCCGCCCTGAACCAGGCCCTGGATGACATGTACGGGCCTCGGGGCGGCAAGGGCCTGGCCATGCGCGCGGGCCGCGCGGGGCTCTATTATGCCTTGAAGGATTTCGGCGCCGTCCTGGGCGTCGCCGACCTGGCCTTTCGCCTGTTGCCCCTGAGCATGAAGATGAAGGTGGGCCTGAACGCCATGGCCGAGACCTTTAACAAGACCAGCGACCAGGTGGTGCGCGTCGAAGAGCAGTTTGACCATTATCTGTACCACATCGATCGCTGCCCCGTCTGCTGGGGGCGCAAGTCGGACGTTCCCATCTGTCATGCCGGTCTCGGGCTGCTCCAAGAGGCCCTCCACTGGGTGACGGGTGGCAAGAACATTCGTGTCGAAGAGACGTTGTGCATCGCCAAGGGGGACCCAAGCTGCACGTACGTGATTGACAAGAGACCGCTGGACTGATTGAAGCGATGAGAAAGGTTATCATTCGCGACAAGAGAAAAATACCACCCTTCAACGAGCCGGCGCGCGATCTGCGCGTGCTGAACAAGCCGCTCTGGCTTCACCAGAAGGACACGTTGGAGCCCTACTGCCAGTCCGAGATCGAGGTCGACTTTTTCGAGCAGATCCCCAACGGCGACCACGAGGAGACGTTGGTCTACCGCGACAACCTCTTTTTCGACCAGGCATTCATCCAGACCTTTCTGTCGCGGGCGCGCTCCCTGGGCAAGGCGTGCCGCGTGGCCTTTGCCCTGGACGACCTGGTCATGACCCGCCACGCCCTCCCCCTGCAGAGCGGCATCCGGCGCGAGGGGGACGTCTACGTGGCCAATATGTGGTACTATCCCCGGGGGCTTGAGGAGATGTGCCGGCCCCTGGTTATCGACACGGGTGCCTACGAGTTCGGCTCCTACCACGTGCCGACCCACATGTCGAACGAGAAGGGGGACCTGGTCTTCCAGATTCCCCTGCGGGCTTTTTTGTCCATCGAAAACTGGGTGCACATTTTCGTAGCCAACTGCCTGTTTGGCGTCCTGGCCGAAGGGGCGCGCTTGGAGCGCAGCCTGAGCAAGGTGAGCAATCAGCTCAAGATCTTCTGGCGTTCCTTGCTGGAGAGGCGGCAGATCCTTTCCTGTTCGCACCTGGTCAAGATCGGCCGCAACACGCAGATCGACCCCACCGCTATCATCCAGGGGCCCACCGTCATCGGCGACAACGTCTACATCGGAGCCGGCGTGGTCATCTCCAACTGCGTGATTGGCAACAACGTGAGCATCCTGCACGGCAACGAGCTGCTCATCAGCGTCGTCGGCGACCGATGTTACCTGCCCTTCCGTTCGTCCCTGTTCATGTCGACCCTGATGGAAGACACCATGGTCGCCCAGAACGCTTGCCTGCAATTCTGCGTCGTGGGCCGCGACTCGTTCATCGGGGCGGGCACCACGTTCACCGACTTTAACCTGCTGCCCAAGACGCTGCGCACCTTCCATCGGGGCCGCCTGGAGGACGTCGGCATGACGGTCCTGGGTGGCTGCGTGGGGCATCACTGTCGCATCGGCGCGGACCTGACGATCTACCCGGCCAGGATGATCGAGTCGGACGTTGTCCTGGCGCGGACCGACCAGCGGGCCGTGATTGCTCGCAACATTTCCTACGAGGAGAGCGATCACCACAGTTGGGCTCATCCAGAGTATCATCCACGGCTTTATCCGAGGTAGGGAGAGGGGTGGCAATGAACACTTTTGCTTTCATGATCCATCCTATCGACCCCCAGAAAGACGTGTCCCGCAAGTTTCCCCTGCTGGGCAAACTGCCGCCGGGCATCATCGACTATTTCTCGAGCTACTTTCCGCCGGTGCTCCTGTCGCACATCACGGGCGTCCGCTCCGAAGCGACGGGCAAGGAGATCGATGGCTGGCTGGTGGCCTGCCCCATGACGCCCCGGCGGCTGCTGCAGGTCAGTTTGCCGGCGGCCTATCGCAAGATGGTGCAGACGGGGCGGCTGGCCGAGCGCCTTGGGGCCCACATCCTGGGCCTGGGTGCCTTTACCTCGGTGGTGGGCGATGCCGGCATCACCGTGGCCAAGAAGCTTGCCATCCCGGTGACGACGGGCAATAGCTACACGGTGGCCCTGGCCGTCGAGGCATCGCTGGCGGCAGCGCGGCGCGTGGACCTGGATCCCGAACGCTGCGTGGCCGCCGTGGTGGGCGCCTACGGCTCCACCGGACGTGCCTGTGCCAGGCTGTTGGCCCGCTCTGTGCCGCACCTCATCCTCATCGGCCGCCAGCGGGACCGGCTGGAACAGGTCGGGCAGGAGATCCAGGCACTGGGGCCCAGGGTGGACCTCGGCCAGGGGATGGACCTTTTGCCCCGGGCCGACATCGTCCTGGCGGTGACCAGCAGCCTCGAGCCCATCATCGGGCCTGAGCATTTGAAGGAGGGCGCCGTTGTCTGCGATGTGGCCCGCCCGCGCAACGTCTCCCGCCGCGTGAGCGAGCGCCGGGACGACGTGCTGGTCATCGAAGGGGGCGTGGTCGACGTGCCCGGCCCTGCCGACTTTCATTTTGATTTTGGCTTTCCGCCGGGCAAGGCCTACGCCTGCATGGCCGAGACCATGGTCCTGGCCATGGAAGGGCGTTTCGAGGACTATACCCTGGGCCGCGAGATCACTACGGACAGGGTTGACGAGATAGCGGGCCTGGCGGCCAAGCATGGCTTTCGCCTGTCGGGCTTTCGCAGCTTTGAGCGGGTTGTGCCCGAGGAGCAGATCGAGCGCGTGCGGAGAAACGTGCAGCGCTGCCATCTCCGGCCGGTGCATAGCCTACCGTAAGGACGAATCAATGGACGGTGCCCGCGGGGCCAGGCAGGCGGGTGCCGATTGCAGAAACCTTGTGCCTGAACAAGGGGGGAGGTAGGAGAGCATGAGCAAAGGGCGCCTGCTGGTTGTCGAGGACGACTTTGACATCTCGAACATGCTGCGCATCTACTTTGACTCACAAGGCTACGAAACGATCATTGCCACACGGGGCGAAGAAGCCCTCGATCTCTGTCGCCGCAAGTTGCCCAACCTGGTCATCCTGGACATCATGCTGCCAGACATCAATGGCTATGAGGTCTGCCGCAGCCTGCGGAACAACCTGCGCACCAGCCATATCCCCATCATTTTCCTGACACAAAGGGATGAGCGCAGCGACCAGATCGCCGGGCTGGAGCTGGGAGCGGACGACTATATCACCAAGCCATTTGACCTTCAACTCCTGCTCCTGCGCGTGGAGGGTGCCCTGCGTCGCGCCGGCTGGCTGAGCCTCACCAGCCCCGTCACCGGCCTGCCCAGCAGCAAGCTCATCGAAGAGCAACTGCGCGAGATCATGCGGCGCAAAGATTGGTCGATCCTCTACATCGGCATCAACCACATCAACGGCTTCAACGACGTGTACGGCTTTGTGGCCGGCGACGACGTCCTGCGCTTCACGTCCATGCTCCTCATCGAGGTAGTCGACGAGGTGGGCACGGGCAGTGATTTTGTGGGGCACATTGGCGGTGACCAGTTTATTATCATCAGCAACCCGGAGGCGTCGCCCCGGATGAAGGAGCGCCTCATCCAGCGCTTTGATGACGAGGTCAAGACGTTCTACAATTTCAAAGATCGCGAGCTGGGCTACATTCTCGTGGATGACGGCCGGGGGGACAAGCAGAAGGTGCCCTTGATGACCCTGGCTGTTGGACTGGTGCACCACGACACTGCGCCCTTTGCCGACATTCGCGAGATCACCGAGGTGGCTGCCGAGGCCCGGCGCCGTGGGCAGCCAGGGGGGTAAGGCTCGACGGCATCCTGCGGCCCGGGATGCCCGGTCTTGACTGGGGAAGACGTGATGGTTACTTCTGCTCCCTCCGTGTGGATTGAGAGTCGAATAGAACGCGCCCTGCTGTGGTTCTACCGTTTCGTTGTAACGGTCCTGGGCGCGTCTGCCCTGGCACGGGGCGAGACCCGGGAGGCCGTGATCCTGGGTGTGGCTCTCGCCGTCCACGCCCTGATCTATCTGGCCGCACCCCGCTTCCGTGATGTGGCCTGGTCTCGCTGGGCCCTGACCCTGCTGGACGTGGCGCTCGTTACCCTGGTCTTTTACCTCACCGGCAACGCCTCCGGTCCGGCCCCTGTACTGGGGTTCCTGTTGGCCGGCGTCCTGGCCGCCCGCCTGGAGCTCTGGCCAGCCCTGGGCACGAGCTTGTTGCTGTATCTCATTTTTGACCTGCCCTTTTTCCAGGCCTGGCTGATTCAGGGCGATTCTTTCCCGTTTCCCGCCGTGGGGAACTTGCTCGTGTACGTGGCGCTGACCTTTGCCATCAACTACCTCGTGTCGATGGAAGCGCGCCAATTGCGCGTGGGGCGCGATGCCGCGCAACGCCTGCAGCAGCTCACCACCATTCTGGAGGTCGGACGCACGGTGAGTTCCACGCTGGACCTGCAGGCGGTATCAGAGTTGGTCACGTCCAAGGCGGTCGAGATCCTGGGCGCCGAGGCCGGCTTGCTCCTGTTAGCCGAGGACGCTGCCCGGCCGGGAAGCCTGGTCGTCCGCGGCGTCCAGGGGAAGGCGGCCGGTGGACTCGCGGGCCGGCGCCTGGAGCCAGGAACGGGCCTGGCCGGCCAGGCATTTGCGTCGGGTGAAGGGCTCCTCGTGCAGGACGTGGATACCGATCCCCGCTGGGCGGCGACCCCTGACCTCCCGGACGGCTTTGGACGCTCTATTGTCTGCGTGCCCCTGTGCACCCGCGGACAGGCCATCGGTGCCCTGGTGGTGGCCAATGGCCGGGATTGCAGGCGCTTTGCGGAGCCGGATCTGGAGCTGCTGTCCACGTTTGCCGCCCACGCGGCCATTGCCCTCGAGAATGCCCGCCTCTACGAAAGGACGGACGAGGCGCTGGCCCGGCGGCTGCACGAGCTGGCCGCCGTCGAGGAGATCGATCACGAGCTTGGCTCCAGCCTGGACTACGATCACATCATCGACCTGGTCCTGCGTCGGGCGGTGGAAGCCTGCCGGGCCAACAGCGGGGCGGTGGGCATCCTTGCCGAGGGGAGTGGCCAACCGGAGATGCGCTTCTGGCAGGCCGCCAGCGATGGCTCTCGGGCGGTAGAGCCGGCCTCGTGGCCCCTGGACGACGGCCTCGTGGGGCGCGTTCTGCGGTCCGGCGAGCCGGCCCTCGTAGCCGACGCGGCTGCAGAGCCCGGCCACCGGCCGGCGCTGCCCGGTACGCGCTCGGAGATGGCTGTGCCCATCCGGCGCGAGGCTCGGGTCCTGGGCGTGCTGCACCTGGAAAGCACCCGGCTGGAGGCCTTTGGCGAGGAGGACGTCGGGTTCCTGGAACACCTGGCCGACCATGCGGCCATTGCCCTGGAGAATGCCCGGATGTTCCAGCAGGAGCGGCGGCGGGTACAGATGTTGTCGGCCATCGGCGAGATCGGCCGCGAGATCCGCGCCAACCTGGACCTGAAGCGCACCCTGTCCCTCATTCTGAGCCGCATCCAGGACCTGGTGAGCTACTACATCGCCGAGATCTGCCTGTGGAATGAAGACGACCAGCTTATGGTCACCAGGGCCAGCGCCGGCGACCCGCGCTACATGGCCAGCACCGGCGGTAGCTACCGCCTGGACGAGGGCTTTACCGGGTGGATTGCCCGCCACCAGCAGGTGCTCCTCATCCCTGATGTATCGGCACGGCAGGAGCCCCGGCCCAAGATCGACGCCGAGGATTCGCCGGTGCGCTCCTACGTCGGGCTGCCCCTGAGGATCGGGGAGGACTTTATCGGTACCCTGGAGCTGGCCTCCGACCAGGTGGGCGCCTATACCGAGGCCGACCTGGAGATCCTGCAGATCGTTGCCGACCAGGCGGCGGTGGCCATCGAAAACGCGCGTCTCTACGAGATGACCGACGAGCGGCTACAGATGCGGGTGGACGAAATGGCCGCCCTGCAGCGCATCACCCGCGAGCTGAACGCCACTCTGGCCACGGATCACATCCTCCAGGTCGTCCTCGACACCGCAATTCAAACGGCCGGCGCCACCCACGGCAACGTGCTGCTGCGCGACATGAGCACCGGCCAGTTCGAGGTGGGCGTGACCCTGGGCTACACGGCGGACGAGGAGGCCCGCATCCGCAGCCTGCTCCTCGAGCAGGAGGGTGAGAACCCCGCAGGCCGGGTGCTCCAGAGCGGCGAGCCCATCGTCGTGGCCGACGCTGCTACCGACTCATCGCTGCCTTGCGTCAAGGTGGGGACACGCTCGGCCCTGGCGGTGCCCATCTTTTACGAGGGCAACGTCGTCGGTGTGATCAACCTGAGTCACATGCAGCCCGACGCCTTTGACGAGATGGACGTGAGTTTCGTCCAGTCGCTGGCCGAGCAGGCCGCCCTGGCAATCGGGAATGCCCTGCGCTATCAGGAGCAACTGCGCCTGAACAAGAGCCTGAGCGCGCGTACCGAGCAGATGAGCAGCCTCCTCGAGGTCAGCCGCAAGCTGCGCACCGACGTTCCCCTGGAGGATACCCTCGAAGAGATTGCCTACGCCATCCAGGATACCATAGGCTTTGACGTGGTCCTCATCAGCATCTGCGAACGGGTACCGGTCGTGATGCGCCGCGTGGCGGCCGCCGGCCTGCCCCTCGATCGGCTCGAGGAGATCAAGCAGGTCCTGCAGCCGGCTGCGCGCCTCGAGGCCCTTTACCGCGAGGAGTACCAGGTCGGCGCTTGCTACTTTTTCCCCTTCGAGCGGCGAGCCGAGTGGGCGGCGGGTCTGCATCTCGTGGAGTCGAGGCCTGAGACCGATCCTGAAACCTGGCGGGAAGGAGAGTGGCATCCGCGCGATATGCTCCTCGTCCCCCTCCGCGGCGCCGGCGGGCGGCTCCTGGGCCAGATTTCCCTCGATGAGCCCAGGGACGGGCAGCGGCCATCGCGCCAGACGCTGAATGCCCTGGCGATTTTTGCCAACCAGGCCGCCATTGCCGTGGAGAACGCGAACCTCTATGCTGACGTCCAGCGCCGCGCCGACAGCCTGGCTCAGCTCAACCAGGTGGGTCGCGCCCTGTCACAGGTGTTGGACCCGGCCGCGGTCCTTGCCACGCTGGCCCGGGCCGTCATCGAGCTCTTTCACTGCTCGTTGAGCGTCGTCTACCAACCTGAGGCCGGCGACGGCAGCTTCCGCCCCGTCGCCACTGCGGGCACCCTGCTGCCCCGTGGGCAGCGCTGGAAAATGGCCGCGGATGGTGAGCTGGTATGGCAGGTCGTCGAGGAGCAACATCCTCTTCTCATCTCGGACGTGGAACAGGAAGCCGGCGACCTTGCTCTGCCCTTGCCCCTGGGTTCCCTGCTCCTGGCGCCCCTCCTCGCCGGCCAGCAGTGCCTCGGCGTGGTGATGGCCGGCTGCGCTGAGCGGGGCGCTCTCGTCGAGACCGACCAGGTGCTCCTGGCGACCCTGGCTGACCAGGCGGCCGTGGCCCTGGAGAGTGCCCGCCTCTTTGCCGGCACCCAGCAAGCGGCCGTGCGCCTCTCGCTTCTGAACGAGATCGGCCGGCGGGCGGCCGCCCAGCTCGAGTTCGGCGAGATGCTGGACACGACGGCCCACGATCTGCACCAGAACATGGGTTACGCCCGCGTGGCCGTGTTCCTGCTGGAGCACGAGCCGCCGCGGCTGGTCGTCGCCGCCGCCAACCGCGAGTTTCGAGCGCTCATCCCCGAAGGCTATTTCCAGGAGCCGGGCCAGGGAGTGGTGGGCATCGCCGCCGCGACCGGCGAGACCATCGTGGTACAGGATCGACGGATAGATGGGCGCTACGTCCCGGTAGGCGAATGGGATTGCCTCAGCAGCCTGTCGGTGCCCATCAAGCTCGGTGGCACGGTCATCGGCGTGCTCCACGCCGAGGCGCAACAGTCCGGGGCCTTTCACGAGGAGGACGCGGCCGCCCTGGAGATGGCGGCCGACCAACTCGCCGTGGCCATTCAGAACGCAAGGCTCTTCCAGGAGCGTGAGCGTCGCATTCGCGAGCTCGATGCCTTGAACCAGATGGCCCAGGCAGTGACCTCAACCCTGGATCTGCCGACCCTGCTGCGCACAGTGTACGAGCAGACGGGGCGCTTGATGGACACCACAAACTTTTACATCGCCCTGTACGACGAGGAAAAGGACGAGATCACCTTCCCCTTTGTTATCGATCCGGAGGGCCGCGAGGATTGGGGACCACGCAAGGGTGGCGAGGGCCTGGCCGGCCATGTCGTGCGCGCCGGGCAGCCATTGCTCCTGCCCTCCGGCGCGGCCGAGGCCGGCCACCAGGCTGATGCCAGTGACTACCGTTCCTGGCTGGGAGTGCCCATGATTGCCGGGGACCGGGTCCTGGGCGTCATTGCCGTGCTGAGCTACACCCGGGAAAGCCTGTACAACGAGGAACACCTGAACTACCTGCTGACCGTCGCCTCGCAGTCGGCGATGGCGGTGCGCAACGCCCAACTCTATCAGCAGATCGTTCACTTTAGCAGCGAGCTGGAGGGCATGGTGGAGGCGCGCACCCGCGACCTGGAAAAGGCCCTCGACGAGCTCACCGTGGAGCGTGACCGGGTCGAGACCCTGTACAGCATCACCCGCGAGCTGGGGGCCACCCTGGAGCTGGATCGCGTTCTGCAGCGGGCCTTGCAGCTCTTTGCCCGCGCCCTTGGCCTGGAGCACGGCACCATTCTGCTCCTGGATCAGAAAACCGATCAGTTGACGCTGCGGGCCACCCTCGACCCCGATCTGCGGCTGCCGCGCGAGGGCAAGCCCACTCACTGGCGGCGGGGACAGGGCCTGGCCGGCTGGGTGTTGCAGCACCGCGAGCCGGTGCTCATCGCCGACGTGACGGCCGACGAACGCTGGGTGCAGCAACCCGGCCAGGAGACGAACGTTCGCTCGGTGGTGGCGGCGCCGCTGGCCCTGGGCGGCGGCGACGTCCTCGGCGTCCTCATCCTGGGGCACGAAAAGGTGGACTATTTCAACAGCGACCACCTGCAACTCGTCAGCGCCGCCACGTCGCAGATTGCCATCGCCGTCAATAACTCGGACCTCTATGCCTTTATCACCGACCAGGCGGACCAGCTCGGCTCGACCCTCCAGGCCCAGCAGGAAGAGGCGGCCAAGAACCGCGCCATCCTGGAATCCATCGCCGATGGGGTGCTCGTGATCGATCATAACGGGCGGGTCATGCTGGTGAACCCCGCGGCCGAAGAGCTGCTGGGATTCGCAGCCATCGCCCTGGAAGGGGAGCACTTTCGCCACATGCTGGGTCTGGGCGAGACGGCGGACGACCGGGAGTTGGCCCAGGCGCTCTATGGTGAGCTGCGCGCCAGGTTGGAGACAGAGAGCGCCGCCGAGGTGGAGCAGAGGGGCAGCATCCGCCTGGAGGCCGGCAAGCGGGTGCTGGCGGTCAACATCGCCCCCCTGGTGGTGGCGATTGGTGGAACGCCGGGCCTCGTCGCCGCCCTGCGCGACGTCAGCCGCCAGGCGGAGGTGGAACGCCTCAAGAACGAGTTCATCTCGACCGTGTCCCACGAGCTGCGCACGCCCATGACCTCCATCAAGGGCTATACCGACCTGCTCTTCCTGGGCATGGCCGGCGGGTTGACCGACGCACAGCGCAACTTCTTGCAGATCATCAAGTCGAATGCCGATCGCTTGACGGCCCTGGTCAACGACATTCTGGACATCTCTCGCATCGAGACCGGCCGGCTGCGCCTGACCATCGAGCCGCTGGACATCCTGGAGCTTATCGGCCAGGCAATCGCCTCGTTCCGGGAGCAGTACCGCGAAAAGGGGCTGGACCTGGAATGGAGCCCGCCGGAGCCGCTGAACCTGGTTCGCGGCGATGCCGCCCGGGTGACCCAGATCCTCAGCAACCTGCTGGCCAATGCCTGGCACTATACGCCCGCGGGCGGCCGTGTTACGGTCGTGGCCGAGGAGCGAGGCGACCTGGTCTACGTTCACGTCGCAGATACGGGCATTGGCATTGCGCCCGACAACCTGGGCCGTATCTTTGACCGCTTTTACCGCGTGGACGATCCCGTGGTCCAGGATGCGGGCGGCACAGGGTTGGGCCTATCCATCGTCAAAATGTTTGTCGAGATGCTGGGCGGCGACATCTCGGTCGACAGCGAGGTCGGGAAGGGTTCGACGTTCAGCTTTAGCCTGCCCCTGGCAGCGGACGAGGTGCCCGAGCCCGAGCCCGACCTCCTGGTCTCGGAGGCGCCCGTCGCCCTCACCCGCCGGCCCAAGATCCTGGTTGTGGAGGACGACCGCGACCTGGCCCTGCTTCTGCGCAAGGAGTTGGAGTCGGATGGCTACCACGTTGTCCTGGCGGGCAGCGGCGAGGACGCCCTGTGGCTGGCCCGCGAGGAGCAGCCGCAGTTGATCGCCCTGGACATCATGCTCCCCGATATGGACGGCTTTGTCGTCCTGGAGCGCCTGAAGGAACATCCGGTGACGCAGCCCATCCCGGTGGTCATCACGTCGGTCATTCCCGAGCCCGAGAAAGGCTATGCCCTGGGCGCCGTGGACTATATCGTCAAGCCGTTTAGCAAGGAAACACTCCTGTCGTCCGTGCATCGGGCCCTCTCTCCCCTGCCGTCCGTCGAGTCGCGCCACATCCTGGTTGTGGACGACGACTTGGACATCCTGTCGCTCATGGAAGAGGCCCTCAGCTTTCACGGCTACGAGATCACCACGGCCCGAAACGGGCGCGAAGCCCTGGAGCGCGTGGCCGAGTCCAATCCCGATCTCTTGCTCCTGGATATCAAGATGCCGGGCGTGGACGGCTACGAGGTCATCCGCCGGCTCAAGGCCGCCGATGCCACGCGCGCCATTCCCATCGTCGTCATTACCGCCAGTCCCGTGGACAAGGAGCGCGACAAGGTACAGGTGTTGGGAATGGGGGCCGATCAGTACCTGACCAAGCCCCTGTCCATCGAGAATCTGATCCATGAGATCAAGAAGGCGATTGCGGACAAGCATGCGGGATGACATCCTGACCGCCAGGATTTCGAGCTGGACGCTGGTCCGGCCGGGGCAATCCCTGGTCCGGCCCTTGATCGTCGTGCTCGCGCTTGCCGCCCTTGCCGTCCAATGTGTGTCGATCTGGGGCAGCGCCAACGCGCGCCGCCTGGGCCCTGTCAATGGCATGCGCTTTGAGCTGAGCACGCTGACCCTGGAAGCCGTTCCTGCGGATGCGCGGGGCACGGGCCTGGAGGTCGGCGATCGCTTCCTGGCCCTCGACGGCACGCCCATATCGTCGATCCTGGATTATCGCGACGTCCTTAATCGTTATCCGGCGGGCAGTTACGTGACCCTCACGATAGAGCGCGATGGTACGGTGCTCGATCTGCCGCCCATGGGCATCCGCAACAAGGGACTGGACCTGCGGTTCTTTGTCCGCAACTTCCTGGGGTTGGTGTTCATCGTAGGAACTGCCTGCACAGCGTATGCCAGGCCCAACAACCGGGCAGCCAGGCTGTTTTTTCTTGCCGGGCTGGCCCTTGGGCTCTATTTCTCCTTGTTGGTGACCGACCTGGACAGCCTGGTCGCTGTCCAACTGATGGCCCTTAGCCTGGCTCCCGCGCTGGTGGCGCACTTTTTCCTGGTCTTTCCCCGAGACCGGCTGGCAGGAGGGAAAAAGGGTTGGATTGGCCTCTACCTGGGTGCCCTGCTCCTGATGGCGCTGAACCTGACCGTCTATCACCGGGCGGTGCAAGCAGGCATCGGCCGGTTCGAGGTGTGGCCCTACCAGTTCGTCAGCGATCAGCTCAGCTTTGGCGCGTTGGTCCTGAGTCTAGCCTTTGGCCTGGCGAGCATGGCCCTCTCGTACCGCAAGCTCCAGCCGGTGCAGAGGCGCCAGGTGCAGTGGATCATGTGGGGCGTTGGCTGCGCCATGGCAGCCGGCATCGCCGACATCGTCCTGACGAGCACCCGCAGCCAGACGTCGGAGCTGAATGCTCTGCTTCTCCTGGCCATCCTGCCGGTGCCCGTGTCGTTCTCCTTTGCCCTTCTTCGTTACCGGATGTGGGACATCGACCTGGTGGTCCAGCGGAGCGTCGTCTATGGCCTGGTGACGGCCCTGTTGGCTGCCTTTTACCTGCTCCTCGTCAGCGCCCTGGCCAATACCATGGACGCCGCCACCGGCAGCCGTCGCTACACCGCCGTTCTCTTTTTCTCGGCGCTGATCATCGGCCTCCTCGTCAACCCTTTGCGCAGCAGGATCCAGGAGGCGATCGACAGCACCTTTTACCGGCGCCAGCTCGATTATCAGCAGGCCCTGGGACGGTGGAGCGTGGCCCTCAGCACCAGCCTGCGCTTTGCCGACCTTGCGGACCTCCTGTTGCGGGATGTGCCGTCGCAACTCGCCGTGGAGAACGCCTGGTTACTGGTGCTGAACGAAACTGAAACCCACCTGGAACCCATTGGCCAGGAGCCGCTGGAGCAAGATGAACAGCAGGAGGCACCAAGTCTGGCGCTCCTGGCCCACAGCACCGTGGCCGAGGAACTGGCACGGCCGGGGGCTGTCTTGCTACTCCATGGAGAGGAGCACGGCGAAGCGCTGGCTAACAGCCGGACCGATCTTCCCACCTGGCGCGAGGCGGGCGTGCGCGTGGCTCTACCCCTCGTCAGCGCCGATCAGTTGGTGGGGGTCTATCTCCTGGGCAAGAAACTCTCGGGCGACATCTACCAGCGGCAGGAGCTGAATCTGCTGCGCACCCTCGGCAACCAGGCGGCCGTGGCCATCGCCAACGCGCGGCTCTACGAGCAGGTGCACGCGTTCAGCCAGGAGCTCGAAGAAAAGGTCCGGGAGCGCACCAAGGAGCTGCGCGATTTCGTCTCGGTTGTATACCACGAGCTCAGCACGCCCATCTCGTCGGTGTCGGGCTACGTGGCCATTCTCTTGGAGGAGCAAGGCACGATCCTGGACGACAGGGCGATGGGCTACTTGCAGACGGTGTCTCGCAACGTGAGCCGTCTGACTCGGCTCGTGGGCGATCTCGCCGACGTGGCAAGGATCGAGGATGGCCGCCTGAAGGTTTACCCGGAGCCCTGTGACCTGTCTCCTGCCATTGACGAGGTTATTGTTTCCCTTGCGGGAATCATCGAGGAAAAGGGGCTACAGGTATCGGCGGACGTGGCGCCCGACGCCAACCGAGTGCGAGGAGACCGCCAGCGGGTGGTGCAGATCCTCACCAACCTGGTGCGCAACGCCTGCCGCTACACGCCGGCCGGGGGACAGATCGTGATCTCTGCCTGCCGGGAAAAGAGAAAGGCGCGCATCACGGTGGAGGACACCGGGGTTGGTATCCAGAAAGAAGATCTGGAGCACATTTTCGAGCGCTTTTACAGATCTCAGGATCCATACGTGCAGCAGCACAGGGGCACGGGGCTGGGATTGTCCATCACCAAGTTGTTGGTAGAGCTTCACGGCAGCCGCCTGTGGGTTGAGAGCACCGTGGGCAAGGGGAGTGCCTTTACCTTCTTCTTGCCCGTGGTAGAGGCCCGTGGAGAGTGAGGCCACCCCCTGGCTCCAGGTCCTGGGCTCGGCGCGATGGCAGGGGTGAGGGCCTTGGGTGGTATGACGGCTGATGTGTGAGGAGCGGAATCGTGGGTAAGGGATACAAGATCCTGGTCGCGGAGGACGAGGCCGATATCCGAGGTCTGATCGTCTTTAGCCTGCAGTACGCTGGCTTTCAGGTCATCGAGGCCAGCAACGGCATGGAGGCGGTGGACAAGGCCCTCAAGGAGATCCCCGATCTCGTCCTTCTCGACGTGCGCATGCCGAGAATGACCGGTTACGAGGCGTGCCAGGCGCTCAAGGCGCAGGAGGCGACCAGGCAGATCCCCGTCGTCTTCCTGTCCGCTCGCGGCCAGGAATCCGAGATCAAGCAGGGGCTGGAGCTGGGGGCTGAGGAATACATCCTCAAGCCCTTTGCCCCCGACGAGCTATACCGGCGCGTGGAGGGGATCCTCGGCCGGTTGGCGCGCCAGGGTGAATAACGGGCGGCAGTGGAGCCTGAGCAGGTGCGGAACGAGTAATGAGCGGCGTCCTGATCCGTGGTAGTCTGATCCATTACGAGTCCTTTGGGCGGGGCCAGCCCGTGGTGTTTGTCCACGGCTGGCTCGGGTCGTGGCGCTATTGGGTGCCCGTGATGGAGGACCTGTCCAACGATTGTCGCTGTTACGCCCTCGACCTGTGGGGCTTTGGCGATTCGGACAAGGCGAGGGAGGCCTACGATCTGGACTCGTACGTTGACTTGCTCATTGGCTTCATGGACGAGCTGGGCATCTGGCGGGCGCCTATCGTGGGCCACACCCTCGGGGGGGCCATTGCGGCCAAGCTGGCCGCCGAGCACCCCGACAGAGTGGCAAAAGTGCTGGCCGTGGGCTTGCCCCTCAGCGCCGACGGCATCAACCGCAAACTGCTGGCGGCGGGGCCGAACGACACCCTGGCGAGGCTCTTCTGGCAGAAGCAGCGGCCCTATGCCGAGGTTGACATCAGCGTGCCGAAAACGGCCAAGAACGCCATCGCACTGACGATCCAGTCGGTGGCCCACATGGACCTGCGCTCGGCTCTGGACGAGATCGACGTGCCCCTGCTCGCCGTGTATGGCGAGAAGGACGTCGTCATCGATCCGCAGCAGGCTGACGAGATGGACGGGAACGAGTACTCGGCGCGGTCCATTGTCCTCTCCGGCGCCTACCACTTTCCCATGCTGGACGAGCCGGTCAAGTTCACCCGGCTCCTCCGCGACTTTATGGACATCGAGAACCCCGAGCAGTTGCAGGATCTGAGCATCAAGGAAGAGTGGCGCCGCCGCACGCGCTAGCCCCCGTTGCCCCCCGGGGCGCCCTACACGCCGGCCCGGCAATCCCTGGGTGTTGCTATCATCCCCCCACGCCTCGCCCGCAGTCGAAGCCCACTTGACGAATCGGCAGAAACGGGGTATTCTATCCCCTGCGTGGGGGTGGTTGAGTCCCGGTGGGCTCCGCGGTCTTCAAAACCGTTTGAGGGGTGCTGCAGAGGCAGCCTTGGTGGGTTCGACTCCCATCCACTCCCGCTGCCAGGTGCGACGTGCTCGCCGTCCGTCGTACCGCCCATTGAGGACAAGCAAGCCCGGGGGGCTGCGCCGCCGAGTCCTGGGGTTGCCATCGAGAGCTAGTTTTGGAAACGAACCATTCTCTCGCCAGCTTGCAGCGGATCCTCGTCCAGGGCGATCGCCGCTTTACTCTGGCGGCCATTATCGCCCTGGCGCTTGCTGTTGGCCTCGTCGTTGGCACCTACGTCGCCGTCCTCTCGCCCATCCTGGCCACGGCCGGCATCGTGGCCCTGGTGGGGGGGCTGCTCATGCTGCGCGACACCCAGTGGGGCTTTGTTGCCCTGGTGCTCCTCATCTGCCTGCTGCCCTTTGGCGCCCTGCCGTTCCGGATCGGCTTCACGCCCACCTTCCTCGACCTGGTCCTGGTGGCCCTCTATTTTGTCTGGGTGATGCGCATTGCCCGGGGCAAGGCCGGGCCCTTTATCGGGACCGTCCTCGGCTTTCCCATCGTCGTGTTTCTCACCCTGGCCTGTGCCTCCTTTGTCGCCGGCCTGGCCCACTCGTACCTCAGCGCCTACGTCCTGCGGCACTTTGCCGAGATCCTGCTCAGCGTGTCGCTCTTTTTCGTCGTGGTCAACTGCGTCCGAAAGGAGAGCCAGTTGGTCACACTGGTCAGGACCATTGCCCTGGCTGGTTTCGGCACCTCGGCCATTGGCATCGTCCTGTACTATTTGCCCTCGGACTGGAGCATCCGGCTGCTGTCAGCCCTGGGGCGGTTTGGCTATCCCACGGGCAGCGGCGTGCTGCGCTACGTGGAGGACAACCCCGACCTGGCGCTGCGGGCCATCTCGACCTCGACGGATCCCAACGTCCTGGGCGGGCTCCTCATCCTCATCACGGTTCTGACGGCAGCCCTGCTCTTTGCCCGCCGGCCTCTGTTTCCCCGGCGCCTCCTGGCCGTCATGGCCATCACCGACGCGCTGTGCCTGTATCTCACCTACTCCCGTGGCTCCATGGCGGGCCTCGCCGCGGGGCTGGGCCTGTTGGCCCTGGTGCGCTACCGCAAGCTCCTGGCCGCCATGGTGGTCGGCGGCCTGCTCCTCCTCCTGTTGCCCCAGACCCAGGACTATGTCCAGCATTTTGTGGAGGGTATCCAGCTCCAGGATCTGGCCACGCTGATGCGCCTGGGCGAGTACAAGGATGCCCTGGCCCTCATCGTCCGCCATCCCTGGATCGGCGTCGGCTTTGTGAACCCGCCGGAAGGCAGCCTGTACATCGGCGTGTCCAACGTCTACCTGCTCATCGCCGAGGAGATGGGTCTCATCGGCCTGGGCGCCTATCTCCTGATCCTGGGCCTCTTTTTCCGGCAGGCGTGGAAGGCCTGGCCCGCCGTGCGCGATCACGAGGGCCTGGAGCCCATCTTCCTGGGTCTGGTCTGCGCCCTGGCCGGCATCCTCGTGGGCGGCATCTTTGACCACTATTTCTTTAACGTGAACTTTCCTCACTCCGTGTCCATCTTCTGGGTTTACATGGGGCTGGGCATGGTGGCGATGCGGCTGAGCTCAGAATCATAACTTGCATTCCATGCCAGGTATGGTACAATATCTCCGGGCGTTTGCCGAATTGCTCGCGAATTCATGGAGGAGAAGTCATGGAGATCAAGACCGAGGAGATGAAGCGCTGCGAGGTCGTCACCGTGTCCGGCCGGGTGGACAGCTCGACGGCGCCCGAGCTGGAGAACGTGTTGCTGGGGCTCATCAAGGCGGGCCAGAAAAACATCGTCGTCAACCTGTGCGAGGTCGAGTTCATCAGCAGCGCCGGCTTGAAGGCCCTGCTGTCGGCGCTGATGAAGGTGCGCAAGATGGTACCCGCAGGTGACGTGGTCATTTCCGAGATCAAGCCCCAGCTCAAGGAGAGCTTCGATCTCGTCGGTTTCGATCGCCTATTTCGCTTCTACGAGGACGATCTACACGCGGTGGGGAGTTTCTAACCTTCTCGGTCGCAGTCCAGGCCGCCGTGTCCCCAGGGACGGACGGCGGCCTTTTTTCACCTGGAACTGGTGGATCCGATGGACAAAGGACGATTGCCGGCACGGTACCTGGCCAAGCTCAGGTTGAGGGCCGTGCTCGAAAATGTGCCGGTGGCCACCGAATGCGTGGCTGCCATCGCTCGGGCCGCCGGCCTTGAGGATCATCTGCTCTACCAGATCCAACTGGCGGTCGACGAGGCCTGCGCCAACGTGGTGGAACATGCCTACCGGGATGTGGAATCGGGTGACATGGAGCTGGTCTGTTCCATGGGTGACGGCACCTTTACCATCCGTGTCCGCGATTGGGGCCAGGGCTTTGACCCCGACGGGGTGGAGGTGCCCGACGTGGGGGCGCCGCTGGAGGAACGCAACCTGGGCGGCCTTGGCCTGTTCCTCGTCCGGCAGATGATGGACTCGGTCCAGTTCACCTTTGACGCCGAGCGGGGCAACGAGCTCGTCATGATCAAGAGGCTGCCGAGTGAGGGATAATGGTGTGAGCCCCGGGGAGGGCCGTTCCCCGGATTCACCCTCCCCTCGTCCCTGGCTTCAGTCCCCCTATCCGGTGGCCCTGGGGTTGGCCGCCGCCGTTGTCCTCGTCGTCGTCCTGCTCCTGGCGCAGCCCGAATGGGCGGCCCCGGCCCTCGCCGTCCTGGCGGTCGTCGCCGTCGGATTTCTTGCCTGGCGCTGGGCCGGCGTGCGGGCCTCCCTCCTGCAGCGCGTGGCCGAGCTGTCGACCATAGAGGCGGCGGGCCGGACCATTGCCGAGGCCGAGCTGGACGTTGACGAGATTGCGCGCCTGATGTACGAGGGCGCCCAGCGCGTGGCCGACGCGACCATCTTTCACCTGGGCCTATTCGAGGGCGACACCTACACCCTTCGCCTGTGGATGCACGACGGGGAACCCGTCGCTCCGCAGACCTTCCAGATGAGCCCCGGCGTGGGGCTGGTCAACTGGCTGCGGGAGACCAAGCGCCCGCTCCTGATACGCGATTTTGCCCGCGACATGGAATCGCTGCCCGCCCGCCCGGCTTACGTCTCGGACGACCCGCCCCGGTCGGCCCTCTACGTGCCCCTGGTCGCGGGCGAGCAGGTGATCGGCACCATGTCGGTCCAGTCGTTCCGGCCGGGCGCGTATGGCGAGGGTGAGCTGCGGGTGCTGTCGGCCATGGCCAACCAGGCGGCCCTGGCCCTGCAAAAGGCGCGGGTCTATGAGCAGGAACGCAAGCGCGCACGCCAACTGGCTACCATTGGCGAGGTGAGCCGGCAGGTGACAGCCACCCTGGAGCTGAACGAGCTGTTCGAACGCGTCGTGCGTCTCATCCGCAGCGGCTTTGGCTACTATCACGTGGCGATTTTTGCCGCCGACCCCGCCCGCGAGGCCATCACCTTCCAGGCCGGGGCAGGCGCCGGCGACCATGCGGTGCGGGTGGACGTGGCCTGGGGCCAGGGGCTGGTCGGCTGGGTGGCAGCCCATGGCGAGCCCGTCATGGTGAACGACGTGTCGGCCGACACTCGCTACCGCGCCATCGATGCCCTGGAAGAGACGCGCTCCGAGCTGGCTGTGCCCCTCCTCCTGGAAAACGAGCTGGTGGGAGTCCTGGACGTGCAGAGCGATCAGGACGCCGCCTTTGGCCCGGATGACCTCTTTATCCTGGAGACCCTGGGCGTGCAGGTGGCCATTGCCATCCAGGAGGCCCGCCTTTACGCCGCCGAGCAGCAGCAGGCATGGCTGGCCACGGCCCTTCTCCAGGTGGCCGACGCCATGGGCCAGGTGGACGAGATGGATGCCGTCTTGACGACCATCGTGCGCCTAACACCCCTCCTGGCCGGCGTGGACCGCTGCGCCATCCTCCTCTGGGAGCCGGCGGCCGAGTCGTTCCGGCCCGCCCAGACCCACGGCTTGAGCCCCGAGCAGCGAGAGCTCTTTGAGTCGATGGCCTTTCCCAGGGGGAGTGTCCCTGCCCTTGACCTGGTGAGCATGGACAGGAACCCGCTCCTCGTCCGCGCCGACGAGCAGCAGGCCCTGCTGCCCCTGCCCGAGGCCCTGAATGCCTGCGAGGTGCTCCTGCTGCCGCTGTCGGCGCAGGGCGAGCTCCTGGGCGTCATGATGGTCGACTATGCCGGACGGACACATCATTTCGACGAGCGCAGCATTAACATGCTGAGCGGCATCGCCAATCAAGCTGCCATGGTGCTGCAAACGGCGCGGCTGGTGCAGTCTCAGCAGGAAGAGGCCTATGTCTCCATGGCTCTGCTGCAGGTGGCCGAGGCTGTCCACCAATCCACCGACCTGGACAATACGCTGGCAACCATCGTGCGCCTCACCCCCATCCTTTTGGGCGTGGAGGCCAGTGCCATCCTGCTGTGGGAGGAGGATGCGGCGGCCTACCTGCCATCGCAGCAGCATGGGCTGAGGGGAGAGGCCCACGAGGCCTTTCAGGCACTGCGCCTGGGCAGGGACGATCCCGTCGTGGTACCCTTGCTCGCGGGAGAGTCCATGGTGTCACTCCAGGAGATTGCCTCATCTTCACCCCTTGCCGCTGCCCTCGGCCGCGAGGCGGTCCTGGCCTTGCCTCTGAAGACCAAGGGTGAGCTGCTGGGGCTCATGGCCGTGGACTATGCCGGGGCGACGGCCCACTTCACCCAGCGCTGGCTGAGTATCCTGAGCGGCATTGCCGGGCAGGCGGCCCTGGCTGTCGAGAACCATCGCCTCCTGGAAGAGTCCGCCGAACAGGATCGCATCCGACAGGAGCTGGAGGTGGCGCGCCGCATCCAGACCAGCTTTTTGCCCGATTGCTGCCCGCCTGTGCCCGGCTGGGAGCTGGCCGCCGTCTGGCGCTCGGCGCGCCAGGTGGGGGGCGACTTTTACGACTTTATCCCGCTCCCGGCCAACGGGCCACGAGACGAGGCCGGCAGCCAGCGCCTGGGCCTGGTGGTGGCCGACGTGGAGGACAAGGGCGTTCCCGCCGCGCTGTTCATGGCCCTGTCGCGCACCCTGGTGCGCACCGTGGCCATCGACGGGCGCCCGCCGGCACTTGCCCTGGCCCGGGCCAACGACCTCATCGTCGCCGATGCCCGCACGGACCTTTTCGTGACCCTGTTCTACGCCATCCTGGACTCGGCGTCGAGCGAGGTCGCCTACGCTACGGCCGGCCACGTGCCGGCGCTGCTGGTCCGGGCCGCCAGCGGCCAGGTGGAGCAACTCCGCGCACCGGGTATGGCCATGGGTGTGTTGCCCGACGTCGTCTTTGAGGAGCGGCGGGTTCAGGTGGAGCCCGGCGACCTGCTGGTGATCTACACCGACGGCGTGACCGACGCCATGGACGGCGGGCACCGTACCTTTGGTCGGGACCGGTTGGCCGAGATCGTGCGGGCCCACCGCCATCAGCCCGCGGGCGACGTGGCTCAGGCCATCGAAGAGGCCGTCGACTCTTTTGCCGGGGCCGGCGACCGGATGAGGACCGGAGCACAGATCGCGAGATGACGGTATCCGACCTGAACGATCCCCGGGCCTTCAAGTCCCGCGTCCGGACGATCCTCGCGGGCCGTCACCGCCTCCGCATCCCCGACCCCACGCTGCGCTGTGCCGCCGTGTTGCTGCCTCTCCTCTGGAAGGGTGGAGAGTGGCACGTGGCCGTCACGCAGCGCACGGACCATGTCGAGCACCACCGCGGCCAGATCTCGTTTCCGGGCGGTGCCTGCGAGGCCCACGACAACGACCTGCTGGATACCGCGTTGCGCGAAACCCACGAAGAGATCGGCGTGCCCCCCGAGGCCGTGGAGGTCCTGGGCGCGCTGGACGACTTTCCGACCATCACCCACTTTGTCGTCACGCCCTTTGTGGGCGTTATTCCTCATCCCTTTGCCTACCGCATCAGCGAGATCGAGGTCGAGGCTGTCGTCGAAGTTCCCCTTTCCTTCCTCCTGGAGCCAACCCACGTGCGCATGGAGGAACGCGAGCACGAAGGTCAGATCTACGAGCTGCTCTTCTGGGACTATCGGGAGGGCGACCGCACCTACACCATCTGGGGAGCCACTGCCCGCACGCTCAGAGGTTTCCTCGACCTCATTTCCTGATCGGCAAGTTCGCCAAGCTGTTGCCCTGCCTTACTCCGCCCGCGGCCACGCCCACCGTCCCACGCGCCGGCCTTGCGCTGGCCTGGCGTCAGGCAACGGCGCGCCCCTGGTGATAGAATCGCTCGCAGAATCGGGTGCGGTGCCCTCCACCGCAGGCGAGCCTGGCACCCAACCTCGGAGGAGTAGCATGCAACAGAATCTCTTGGTCCGGAAGCGGGCCCTGAACACCCTGGCGCTGGCCCTGGTCATCCTGGGCGGCGCGCTCCTGGCGGCATGTGGTGCCCCGCAATTGGCAGCGGACACGGGGACTGCGACCCCCGAGACCCCTGTGCTCGATGCCGCCCTGGCGGCTGCCTGGCCCCTGGAGGCAGGGGCCACCTGGCGCTATCAGGTCTGCGTCGAAGAGCCAGAGGGCAACGAGGTGAGCAAGGAGATCGTGACCGAGCAGGTGGCTGCCGTGGAGCAGCAGGACGCCGCGACGATCGTGACCGTGGACCGCTGGAGCAGCACCCAGTCCTCGCGCCTGTTTTATGCCGTCCTGGGCAATGCCCTCTACCAGACGCCGCCCGAGCTGGAGGGGGCGGAAGCGCAACAGCTTCTGGCGACCCTGGGACGAGGCCAGAACGAGTGGCAGCCCGAGTACGTCTTTCCCCTGGAGGTGGGTGCGGCCTTTGGGGCCGTGGGCACCCCCACGCCCGACCACGGCTACGAGTGGTTCGTGGAGGCGCGGGAGGCGGTGCAGGTGCCAGCCGGGCAGTTGGAGGATTGTTACCGGCTGGTGCTGCGGACCAACTCGGGCGAGGCGCTCCGCTGGTTCTGCCCCGGGGTGGGCCTGGCGCGGGCCCGCTATAGCATCCAGGGCAACCGGCACGTCGAGGAGTGGGAGCTTGTGAGCTACCCGGGCCAATAGGCTACGCGGGCGCCCCAATTGCAGGCCGGCCGCCATGACCGCCGCGCGTCGTCGCAGAGATCATGGCGGCCGGCTTTGTGCCCGGCCGGTCGCCCGGGACGTGCCCCTATGGCTCCATCTCGTAGGCGTCCTTGAGCGCGTGTACCTGCTGCCACACGCGCTCAAAGCGCCCCTCGTCGGCTGCCGGCTTGCGGATCATCTTCAGGCAAAAGTCCATCTGTGCCGCCGTGCTGCTCGGCTTGCTGTAGAGCTGGACGGCGTAGCGGGTCACGTCGCGGACGAGGACGTCAAAGACCTGATCCAGGGTCTCGGGGTCTATGCCGTGAATCGCGGCCGACTCCAGAATGAGCTGGCCATAGACTGCCAGGGCAAAGATCTCGCCCAGGGCCAGCAGGAAGTCGACGTCGCGCTGCTGGGCTTCGCTGGGCGTGGCCATGGCCAGGAGCATCTTGAAGGTTTCCATCTGCTCGCGAAAGATGCGGACGTTGGGCAGGTCCGACGCGGCCAGGATGGGGCCATAGTCGTGGAAGCGGATCAGGCCCAGGCCTTTGGCCGGCCCCTGGCGAAAGAGAAAGGCGTCGTGGGCCGGCTGGTCCTGGAGCCCGACGGCCGGATACTCCGCCGGGTTAAAGAAATAGTTGGCCATGAACTTGACGATGAGGGCAATGTTGACGTGCACCGTGCCCTCCAGCTTGGGCAGGGCGCGGATGTCGCGCGCGGCCATCTCAAAGTACATGTCCTTCTCGAATCCCTTGGCAGCGATGACGTCCCATAGGAGGTTGATCACCTCCTCGCCCTGGGTCGTAACCTTCATCTTGACCACGGGGTTGTAGAGCAGGTAACGCCGGTCTTCGGGTGAGGCCACACGCTGGTAGTCGGAGGCCCGCAGGGCAAAGAGCTTCATGGCCACCAGGCGGGCATAGGCGTCGGTGAACATCTGCTTCACGTGGGGCATGTCCGTGACGTACATGCCGTACAGCCGCCGGTTGGCCGCGTGGCGCACGGCCTCGTACAGGGCGTGGGTGCAGATGCCGATGGACGCCCAGCCCAGGTTGTACTTGCCGACGTTTACCGTGTTGAGGGCCGTGTCCCAGGCCTCTTGGCCCCGCGAGAGAATGTCCTCCTCGCCGACGGGATAATCGCACAGGGCAAAGTCGGCCACGTAGGATTGGGTATTGACCACATTCTTCACGAGTTGATAGTTGCGGTGGCGATAGTCGGCCGTGAAAAAGACATACTCGCCGCTGTCGGCCATCTTGCCAAAGGTCGAGACCATGGGGGCCGTGTTGCCGTTGCCGATGTAGTACTTCTCGCCGTTGGCCAGGTAGGTGCCGTCGGGCTGCGGTGCCAGGCTCATCTCGGTGGCATAGATGTCGGCCCCATGGGCCCGCTCCGACAGGCCAAAGGCAAAGACGGCGCCCTCCCGTAGGAGCTGTGCGGCCCGCTGCTTCAATCCTTCGTTGGCGCTCATCCAGATGGGCCCCAACCCCAAGATCGAGACCTGCCACGTGTACCAGTAGTGCAGCCCGTAAAAGGCCAGGATCTCGTTCAACTCGCAGTTGCGCCAGGTGTCCCACCGGGAGCCGGGCTGGCCGTATTCGGGCGGGGTGAGGAGCGTCGCAAAGAGCCCCTCTTCCTTCTGGAACTCCAGGAAATCGGCGTACCACACCCTGTTGCGGTCGTCCTCCTTGAGCCGCTCCTTGCCCTTGTCCTCGAAAAAGGCGATGGTCTTGAGCATGATCTGCCGCGAGGCCTCGTCACGATAGGCGCGGCTGTGTTGCGCCGGGTTGAGCAGGATCATCGTTCACCTCCAGTTAGCATGCCCACCTTCCGTAGCACGGACAGGGGGCGGGACCCGTTAATGGCTCGTCTCTTCCTTGACCAGCTCGCGCCGCAGGACCTTGCCGACCATGGTCTTGGGCAGACCCTCGCGGAACTCGATCTCTTTGGGGACTTTGTAGGGTGTCAGCCGCTCGCGGCAGTAGGCCCGGATCTCGTCGACCGACACCTGGTGTCCTGGATGGAGCACGACCCAGGCCTTGACCCTCTCGCCCTGCCGCTCGTCGGGCACGCCCGCCACGCTGACCTCGGCCACGGCGGGATGGGTGGCAATGATCTCTTCCACCTCTCGCGGCCAGACCTGGAATCCGCCGGGCTTGATGAGGTCCTTCTTGCGGTCGACGATAAAGACGTAGCCGTCGTCGTCGATGATACCCAGGTCCCCGGTATAGACCCAGCGGCCGGGGCCCAGAGCCGGGCAGTCGCGAACCATGTTCAGGGTCTCGGTGGGTCGCTCCCAGTAGCCGGCCATGATTTGCGGCGCCTGGATGACAATCTCGCCAAGCTCGCCGTGGGCCAGCTCGCGGTCGCCGCTGTCGACGTCCACGATGCGCATGTCCACGTCGGGCAGCGGGCAGCCGACCGAACCCTCCTTGAAGGTGCCGTGCACCGGGCAGCAAGCAGCGGCCAGCATTGTCTCGGTCATGGCATATGCTTCCAGCAGCCAGCCGCCGGTGAGCTGCTCGAAGCGTTGCTTCGTCTCGGCCATGAGGGGGGCGGCGGCCGACCAGCAGAGCTTCATGGAGTCGATGCCGGCCTTGCCGCTCTGGACATCGGGATGGTTGATGAGGGCGATGAACAGCGTCGGCACCCCGTGGAGGCAGGCGGGCCGCACCTTGCGGATGGTGTCCACCAGGTCATCGATGTCGCGGGGGTTGGGCACGACGGCCATGGGCCAGCGCGCCAGGAACGAGCAGTTCATGGCCATGTTGCCATACACGTGAAAGAGGGGCATGACCAGCGTCAGGATGTCGTCCCAATCGGCCAGCACGGTGCGGGCGTAGGCGCACAACTGCATGCCCGACATTACCAGGGCGTGGTGGGTGCCCAGGGCCGCCTTGGGAGTGCCCGTGGTGCCCCCGGAAAAGAGCAATATGGCCGGGTCCTGGGGCGCGACGGTCACCGGCGGCCGGACCTCGCCCCTGTACTCCTGCAACAGATCGCCAAGCCAGCGGTCGCCTGGCTGCAGGTGAACCCGGTGGCCCTCCTTCTTTTCCTTGGCCAGGGTAAAGAGGAGGCGCAGGACGGGCGAGAGGTACTCCTTGATGTTGGTGGCAATGATCCTCCGCACCTGGGTGCGGGGCTGGATGGCCTTGATCTTCTCGTAGAAGGGCGTGAGGACCAGGACCGTCTCGGCCCGGATCTCGTTGAGCGAATATTCCAGTTCGCGCTCGGTATAGAGAGCATTGAGGGGGGCGACGATGGCGCCCGCCTTCCAGGCCCCGACCTGGCCCAGGATAGCCTGGGGGGAATTCGGCGCGACAATGGCCACGCGGTCGCCCTTGCGCACCCCCAGGCCGGCCAGGGCAGCGGCAAAGGTGTCGCTCAGCCGCTCCAGCTCGCCATAGCTCATGCGCTGGCCCTTGAAGATGAGGGCGGTGTGGTCCGGGCGCTGGCTGACGGTGTCGGCGATGGTGTCGAGCAGGGTGCATTCCGGGTAAGGGTGCAGAGTGTGGGGCAGGCCGGGGTCATAGCTCTTGAACCACGGTTTGTCGTCCATGTCTCTTCCTCCTCTTGGTCGAACGCCGGCCCTTTTCCGGCAGGTGTGGCATGGCTGCTCCCCCGACCTGACAATGCGCCGGCAGGCGTGCTGCCCGGGGGTCGTTTGGTTTGTGTGTTGAAAGGTGCGGTGTGCCCGGCGAGGTACGCCGGATCAGGTTTCGCTGCGTGCTTGCCGCAGCACGTCCAATAGCTCGGCGTGGAGTGTCCCGTTGCTGGCGGCCATGGACTGCTTGCCCAGCTCCCAGGGCTCGCCCCGCAGGTCGGTCACTGTGCCGCCGGCTTCTTCCACCAGGAGCCAGCCGGCAGCCCAGTCCCAGGGTTGGAGGAACATCTCCCAATAAGCGTCCAGGCGACCGGCGGCCAGGTTGGCCAGGTCGAGGACGGCCGCGCCGGCCCGCCGCACACCCTGGACCCGGGGCATCATGGCGTTGAACTCGCGCAGGTTGTTCTCTTCCAGGGTCGCCCGCTTGTAGGCAAAGCCGGTGGCCACCAGGGCCTGGGAGAGGCGGCCGGCCTTTGACACGTGGATCCGGCGGCCGTTGCACCAGGCACCCTCTCCCCTCCTGGCCCAGAACATCTCGTCTCGCACCGGGTCATAGCTCGCCGCGATAACCGGGCGTCCCGCCTCGGCCAGGGTCAGGGATACGCCCCACACAGCCAGGCCGTGGGCATAGTTCACCGTGCCATCGAGGGGATCCACCAGCCACAGGTGCTCGCTCTCGCCGGCAATTTGCTGCAGGTCGCCCAGGCCCTCTTCGGAGAGGATAGTGTGTTCCGGAAAGTGCCGGCGAATGGCGCCCACGATGAGGCGCTCGGAGGCCAGATCGGCCTCAGTGACGAGGTCGATCTCGGTCGACTTGGTGCTGATCTCCAGTTGGCCGCCGGCATAGTCCAGCAGTAGGCGGCCCGCCTGCCTGGCGATTTCCAGGGCAATATCGAGGGGATCAGGCATTGGCCGGCTCTTGCGCCTGCTCAACGGGCAGGGTAAAAACAAAGCGGCTGCCCACGTTCTCCGGGCCGGGCTCCACCCAGATACGGCCGCCGTGGGCCTGGACCACCTGGCGGCAGAAGTAGAGGCCCAGCCCCAGGCCATCGCGCCTGGACCTGGCACCGGGCAATCGGACAAAGCGCTCAAAGATCCTGTGGCGCTGCTCGGAAGGTATTCCGGGTCCGGTGTCGGTGACGCTGACCTGCACCTCACCATTCACGGGCAGGGCCGCGATGAGGATCTGGCCGCCACTGGGTGTATACGAGATGGCATTTTCCAGCAGGTTGTCCAGGACGCGCTGCAATTGTGCCGGGTCGCCCTGGGGGGCGGGCAGATTGGGGGGTACCTGGATCTGAAGATCGACGTTGGAGCCCCGGGCCATGGCCCACGAACACTCGACGGCATTCTCTACGAGGCCGCCAATGTTCAGTGGCCGGTGGCCCAGCTCTTCCTTGGTCGCCTCGCGTTTCGCCGTCTCCAGCAGGCACTCTGAGAGGTCAGTGAGGCGCTGCGTGCTGCGCTGGGAAATCTCCAGGAGTTGAAACACGGCCGGTGGGGTGTCGTGCGGCAGCGAGTGGCGCAACATGTCCAGGCAGCCGTTGATGACCGTCAGGGGAGTGCGCAGATCGTGAACCACGAGCTCCAGCGTCTCCTTGTGCACGCGGGCCATCTCGGCCAGACGCTCCGCCTCGCCGGTAACCATCTCCAGGCGCTGTGCCAGCCCGCGCTCTTCCTGGACGACGGTGGTGCGTGCCACATCCGCTTCCTGCAGGCGGTCGCTGAGGATGCTCAGCATGGCGCGATAGATTCCCGGGTAGGCCGCGGTCAGGTGAGGAAAGTCGGGGGCTGCGATGTGCAGCAGGGCAGTGTCATCCATGGCGACGAGGGTCGCGGAGCGCGGCTGCTGTGCCACCAGGCTCATCTCGCCCAGGATCTCGCCCGGCCCCCGGTAGCCAAGTAGCACGGGGTGCCCATCCTGGACCTCCTTCAGGACCGCCACCCGGCCGCTGTGGACGATGTACAGCGCATCAGGAGCGTCGCCTTCGTGGCAGATGACGGTTCCTGCGGGGTATTGATCGAGGTGGGCCGAGGCGAGCAGGGCGACTCGTTCTTCCTCTTCGATGCGGTCGAGAAACGGCGCGGCCGCCGGGGTTGACGGGCCCGCCGGATCTCTTTCCGGCGCCTCCTGGCCGGGCACGCGTGGTACGTTGCCTTCTTCCAGCATTGCTAGCCTCCCTGGTCCGGCAAAAGAGCGGTCCTGCCTGTTCCCAGTTTACACCGGTTGCCCGTCTCTGTCAAGCTTTTCACAACCTCGATATGGCCGCCTGGCGCCAAGCGCGCCCGGCCTCATCTCCTCTTGCCCAGAGTTCCGCGGCGGCCGCTGTTGCAGCCGGCGATGACCTGTGGTAAGATACACCATCCGTCGCCTGCTGGCGACGCAAGGGGGTTTGTGGATGACGAGCGTACGCATCGCCCTGGCCCAGATCAACACTACCGTGGGAGACCTGGCCGGCAACGAGAGCAAGATCGTCGGCGCCATCAGCCGCGCCCGGGACCTGGGGGCCGACCTGGTGGCCCTGCCCGAGCTGGCGGTTACCGGCTACCCGCCCGAGGATTTGCTCCTCAAACCCGGTTTTGTGGCTGCCAACCAGGCCTCTCTCCAGCGCATCGCCCGGGCAGCCGCGGGCACGACGGCCGTCGTCGGCTTTTGCCATCGCGACGACGACCTGTACAACGCCGCCGCGGTGCTTCACGCGGGCCGTGTCGCTGCCGTCTACCACAAGGCCCACCTGCCCACCTATGCCGTCTTTGACGAGGACCGCTATTTTCGCGCCGGTCACGAGCCATTGGTGGTCTCGGCGGGCGAGGCTGCGCTGCAGTTCGGGGTGAACATCTGCGAGGACATCTGGGTGCCGGCCGGGCCCACCGAGGTCCAGGCGCTGGCCGGCGCCCAGCTTGTGGTCAACATCTCGGCTTCGCCCTACCACGCCGGCAAGGGCGCGGCGCGGGAGCGCATGCTCGCCACGCGGGCGGCCGATAACATCGTCTACGTCGCCTTTTGCAACCTGGTGGGCGGGCAGGACGAGCTGGTGTTCGATGGCGGCAGCGTCATTTTCGATCCCCAGGGCGAGGTCGTGGCCCGCGGCCGGCAGTTTGCGGAGGATCTGGTGGTCGCCGACCTGGACCTGGCGACCGTCTTTCGCCAGCGACTCCACGATCCTCGCCTGCGCCGGGAGCGCGCCGGCGGGGAGGCCGGCTCCGTTCGACGCGCCGAGCTGCCGGGCGCCTGGATGCCTGGCGAGCGCCCGGCGGCGCCCGCAGCCATCGAGGAGCGGCTGGCGCCCGTCGCCGAGGTCTTCCAGGCCCTGGTGCTGGGCACCGGCGATTACGTGCGCAAGAACGGCTTTCGCCAGGCCGTCCTGGGCCTCTCGGGCGGCATCGATTCGTCTCTCACCGCGGCCATCGCCGCTGCGGCCCTGGGGCCCGAAAGCGTCACCGGCGTCTCGATGCCGTCGCGCTACACCTCCGAGATGAGCCGCGAGGATGCCGCGGCCGTGGCCGAGAACCTGGGCATGCCCTACCTGACGGTGCCCATCGACGGCGCGTTCCAGGCCACGCTGGAGGCGCTGGCCGGGCCCTTTGCCGGTCGGGAGCCGGACGTCACCGAGGAGAATTTGCAGGCGCGCATCCGGGGCAACATCCTCATGGCCCTCTCGAACAAGTTTGGCTGGCTCGTGCTCACCACGGGCAACAAGAGCGAGATGAGCGTGGGCTACAGCACCCTGTACGGCGACATGGCCGGCGGTTTCGCCGTGATCAAGGATGTCCCCAAGATGCTGGTCTACGAGCTGGCGGAGCACGTGAATGCCACAGCCGGCCGTGAGGTAATTCCCAGGCGCGTCATGGAGCGGGCGCCCACGGCCGAGTTGCGGCCCAACCAGACGGACCAGGATAGCCTGCCGCCTTACGAGGTGCTGGATCCCATCCTGGAGGCCTACGTCGAGGAGGATCGTTCCCTGGACGAGATCGCGGGCCTCGGCTTTGAGCGGGCTACCGTGGCCGAGGTGCTGCGCATGGTGGATCGCGCCGAGTACAAGCGCCGCCAGGCGCCGCCCGGCGTGCGCATCACCGAGCGGGCCCTGGGCAAGGACCGCCGCCTGCCCATCACCAACCGCTACCGCGAGCCAGGAACGAAGCGATCGCAATGAGCAGCGTGCAAGAGCGCCTCGAACACGAGGTCCGGCAGAAGACGGCCCAGTTGACGGCCCTGCGCGAGATCGGGCGGGCCATCAACGCCGCCTGGGAGCTGCAGGCCACCCTCGAGCTCATCACCCGGCGCACGGCCGGGGTGATGGGCATGGACTCTTGCTCCATCTACCTCCTGGACCGCGACGGGGAGCGCCTGGTCTTGCAGGCCACCACGGGGCTGGCCGCGGGGGCGGTGGGCCAGGCATTCCTGCGCCTGGGCGAAGGGCTCACCGGCTGGGCCGCCCGGGCCGGAGAGCCGGTGGCCGTGGCCGACGCCGGGAGCGATCCGCGTTTCAAGTTTCTGCCCGAGACGGAAGAGTTCCGCTTCCAGTCGCTCCTGGCCGTGCCCCTGGTCAACCAGGGCCGCGTCATCGGAGCCATGAACGTCCAGACGCGGGTCTACCACGACTTTGAGCCCGACGAGATCGAGCTGTTGAGCCTCATCGGCGACCTGGCCGCCGGCGCCCTGGAAAAGGCGCTGCTCTACGAGGGCATGCAGCGCCAGATCGCCGAATTGTCGGCCCTGGCCGAGCTGAGTGAGACCATCGTCTCGCCCCGTTACCTGGACGAGATGCTGGAGGTGGTGGTCGACATGGCCGCCCGGGTGATGCATGCCCGGCTCTGCTCGCTGCTGCTCCTGGACGAGACCACCGACGAGCTGGTGGTGCGGGCCACCAAGCGCGGCAGCGCCGCCTACCGCGACAAGCCGCGGTTGCGGGTGGGCGAGGGGATCGTCGGCCTGGTAGCCCGGACCGGCCGGCCCCTGTCCGTTCTCGACGTCACGGCCGATCCCCGCTATCGCCACGCCGGCATCGCCCGCCAGGAGGGCCTTTGCTCCCTGCTCTCCGTGCCGCTGGCCGTCCGCGAGCGCGTCATCGGCGTTTTGAACTGCTATACCGGCGAGCCCCATCGCTTCAGCGACGAGGAGGTGACGCTCTTTTCCACCCTGGCCAACCAGACGGCCCTGGCCATCGAAAATGCCCGGCTGGTGACCAATGCCGCCGTGGTCCGTGAGATGCACCACCGCATCAAGAACAACCTGCAGAACGTGGCCATGCTGCTACGCCTGCAGATGAGCGCCGAGGGCGGGCTTTCGCCCCGGCAGGTCCTCCAGGACAGCATCAACCGCATCCTGAGCATCGCGGCCGTGCACGAGGTACTGTCGCAGCGCGGGCTGCGCCTGGTCGAGATCACGGATGTGCTGCAGCGGGTGGGCCGGGCCGTGGCCCAGAACATGGGCCGCCCCGGCCTTCAAGTTGACGTAACAGTGGAGGGCGACCAGGTCTCGCTTCCCTCCCAGGCAGCCACGTCGCTGGCCCTGGTGGTCAACGAGCTGCTGCAGAACGCCCTCGAGCATGCCTTCGTGGGGCGAAGCCGGGGGCGGGTCGCCATTTCAGTGCGGAGGCTGCCCGGCGAGCTGCAGATCGAGGTCCGCGACGACGGGGTCGGCGTGTCGGGCAGCCTGGGCCGCCAGCTCGGCCTGGAGATCGTCGAGACCCTCGTCCGCGAGGACCTGGGTGGCGACTGGTCCATGGCCGCCGAGGCGGGCACCGTGGCCCGCATAGCCGTTCCCCTCGCCCACGAGGGCGGCGCCGGTCCCCAGCCGTGACGCCGGTGCCGGGGCGCAATGCCCACCTATCACTCAAGGAGACCGGAATGCGCATTCTCATCGCCGACGACGAAGCCCTGACCCGCATGGGCCTGCGGGCCATGCTGAAGGACATGGGCCACACGGTGGTCGGGGCCGCAGCCGACGGCGTGGCCGCGCTGCGCATGGCCTGCGAGAACCAACCCGACCTGGCCCTCCTGGACATCAAGATGCCGGGCATGGACGGCCTGGCCGTGGCGCAGGCCATTGCCGAGCGATGCCCTTTGCCCGTGGTGATGCTCAGTGCCTACAGCGAGCGCGATCTGGTGGAGCGCGCAGCCGCCACGGCCACGGTCCAGGCCTACCTGGTCAAGCCGGTGCGCGAGACCGACCTGGGTCCGGTCCTGGATCTGGCGGCCAGCCGTTTTGCGGAGTGGACGGCCCTTCAGGCCGAGGCCGCCGGCCGGCAGCAGGCCCTGGAGGACCGCAAGCTCGTCGGCCGGGCCAAGGGGAGGCTCATGGAGTGCCAGGGCATGAGCGAGGCCCAGGCCTTCCTGGAAATCCAGGGCCGCGCCCGCCGCGCCCGCCTCACCATGCGCCGGGTGGCCGAGGAGATCTTGGCGGACGAGGACCGGGCCTGATGGCGTGCGCGGGATCGCGCATTTGACTTTTGCCGCGAACCGTGGTATAAGAGGCCCGTGATCCACAGCGGGTCACGGAAAGAAATATTCGGGCCGCGAAGCCCTTGGACAGGAACCGAACCGGTTCCCGTGCAAGGGCTTTTTTCTTTTTGGCCTGGAGGAGAGATGACAGATCGCTATCACATCGTGACGAGCCCGGCGCCGCCGGCCTTTGCCTACCCGGCCAAGTTCCGCCTGGGTGAGGGGGACGATTATATCAAGTACGGCCATGCCCCCTTCGAGCAGGGCCGGCGCGGCGGAGACGCCCACTGGACGCCCGAGATCATCACCCAGACCTGGTACCAGGCCGAGACCGGCCGCGTCCCCATCTCGGGGGCCGGGTACGGCGGCGCATTTGCCGGGGAGGGGTTTGACGCCATCTGGCTCGACATGTCCGAGATCGTGCGCCCCACGCGTGACGGCATCCACGGCCGGGAGAGCATCTCCACGGCCGTGCTTCTCGGCCGGCGCCTGCCGGCGCTGCGATTCGACGGCGAGGGCCGGCTGCTCTCGGCCCTGCCGCCCCAGCTCGAGCTCCCGCTGCCCGTCATCCTCGATCCCCTGCCCCAGGACCTGCCCGGAGAGGGCGCCCGCCTGGCAACCGTTCGTGCCGCCGCCCGCCTGGGCACGCAGGCTCTGCTCCGCCCGGGCGAGTGGAGCGCGTCCATGGGTGGCCTGGAGGGCAGCCTGGCGCCCCTCCTCGGCCTGGGCGACGAGCCCACGGCGGGCTGGATGCGGGCCGCGCGGCTCATCGAAGTCGAGGTCAAGCCCGGCGACAAGGTCCAGGCGGCCCTGGCCCTGGTCGACTGGGCGCGGGCCACCAACCCGAGGGCCGTCGTCGGCTTGCGGCTGCCCCTGCGCCCCGGCATCACCGCCAGCATCGAGTGCCTGGCCGTCTCGGGCGCCGGCCTGGTCCACCTGTATGCCGACGAGAGCGGCTGGGAGCTGGAGGGCAAGGAGCCACGCTTCCTGGCTGATGCCCTCCTGGAGATCCACGAGCACCTGGTTGCCGCCGGCCTGCGCGACCAGATCTCGCTCGTCGTCAGCGGTGGCATCGCCGCCGCCGAGCACCTGCCCAAGGCCATGGCCTGCGGCGCCGACGCCGTGGCCGTCGACTATGTCCTCCAGGTGGCCCTGGGCTGCGCCCTGTGGGCCGACGTTCGCTATCCCTGCCCCGTGGAGGACCAGGAGACGGACCCCGACTGGGGGACGCAGCGCATCGTCAACCTCATGGCCGCCTGGCGCGATCAACTGCTGGAGGTGCTGGGTGCCATGGGCATGCGCGACGTGCGGCGCCTGCGGGGTGAGCTGGGACGGACGATCTTTCAGGCCCGCGAAGAGGCGACCTTCCGGGCACTCTTTGGCCGCGTCGCGGGCGACGGCTTGACCGTCGCCCCGGCCGAGCCCGGTGATGGCGAGCTGGAGGGCGACCTGCGGTGGCCCGCCGAGCTGCTGCTGTCCACCGCCGAGCAGGCCCGCACCGGACTGCCGCCCGTCTCGGGCCTGGAGCACCGCACCGGCCGCTCGGGGGGCGGCTTCGACCGCCTGCGCTTTGCCTTCGAGCTGGAGGCCCGGGAGGTCGAGGTCCCCCGCGAGCCGGTGCCGGCTTCCGAACCTCGCCTGGCCCTGGACCTCAACCGCCGGGACCCCGGCCGGCCGCGCATCCGGCTGCCCCATCCCTGGTACGGTGCGGGCATGTCCTTCGGCTCGGTGAGCCTGGAGACCATGATCGCCCGGGCGTGGGCGGCCCAGTACTGGGATTCCTTTACCTGCACAGGCGAGGGCGGCTATCCCGACGAGCTGCTTCCCTATGCCGACCACGTCATTACCCAGATCGCCACCGGCCTCTTTGGGGTGCGCGAGGACACCATCCGGCGGGCGCGCATCGTCGAGTTCAAGTATGCCCAGGGGGCCAAGCCCGGGCTGGGGGGCCACCTGCTGGGCAGCAAGAACACACCCGGCGTCGCACTCATGCGCGAGGCGGTGCAGGGCACCAGCCTCTTCTCGCCCTTTCCCTTCCACAGCGTCTATTCCGTCGAAGACCACAAGAAGCACGTCGACTGGGTAAGGACCGTCAACCCCCGGGCCTTGATCTCGGTCAAGGTTTCGACGCCCACCGACGTGGACATGGTGGCCGTCGGCTGCTACCATGCCGGGGCCCACATCTTCCACCTGGACGGCGCCTATGGCGGCACGGGGGCGGCGCCCGAGATCGCCAAGAAGAATATTGCCATGCCCCTGGAGTATGCCATCCCGCGGGTCCACCGCTTCCTGGAGCAGGAGGGCATCCGCGACGAGATGGTGCTCATGGCCTCCGGCGGGGTACGGACGGCCTACGACGTGGCCAAGGCCATCGCCCTGGGGGCCGATGGCTGCATCGTGGGCACGGCCGAGCTGGTGGCCCTGGGCTGCATGCGCCTGGGCACCTGCGAGCGAGAGCGGGGCTGCCCCTTTGGCATCGCCACCACCGACCGGGAGCTGGCCAAACAGATCGAGCCCCTGGAGGCCGGCCGCCGCATCGCCAACCTTTACCAATCGTGGCGCATCCAATTGGCGCACATCCTGGACCGCCTGGGCCTGGCGAGCGTGGGCGAACTGCGGGGACGCACCGATCTCCTGGTCTACCTGGACCCGGCGGCCGGAAACGGCAGAGGACACTGAACCCCGGCCACGACATTGCTGAATGGGAGCAAGGACATGAACACAACTGCGGAACGGATCATTGCCTCCAGGAAAAGCCTGATGGAAGGGCTGCCGCTGCCCGGCCGGCAGAAGGCCGCCGACGAGGGCGGATGCGGCGTGGTGGGCCTGGCGGCCTCGATTCCCGTGGCCGGCCGCCACCTGGTGGCCCCTGCCCGGCAGATGCACAACCGCGGCAACGGCAAGGGCGGCGGGCTGGCCGCCGCCGGCCTGTCGCCGGCCCAGATGGGCGTTTCGGCCGAGACGCTGCGCTCGGCGACGCTCCTCCAGGTGGCATACCTGGACCCCGGCGCGCGGGGCGAGGTCGAAAGCGAGGCCATCCTGTCCCACCTCGACGTCCTGGATGGCTATGCTGTGCCTACCCTGGACGATTATCGCGAGGTCCCGGGGCTGGAGGTCGAGCCGCCCGAGGTGTGGCGCTATTTCGTGCGCGCCAGGCCGGCCGCCCTGGAGCGTTTTGCCGCCCAGAACGGCCTGGAGGGCGCCGACGCGCGCCGCGTCGAGGACGAGTTCGTCTACCGCAACAGCTTTGCCCTCAACCGCCGCTTCTACGCCGGCACAGGCGCGGAGGGGAGTGGGGCCGGGGCCCAGCGCGCCTTTGTGCTGTGCCACGGGCGCGACCTGCTCCTGTTCAAGATCGTCGGTTATGCCGAGCAGGCGGCGGCCTATTATCGCCTTGACGACGTCCTGGCCCACGTCTGGATCGCCCACCAGCGCTACCCGACCAAGGGGCGCGTCTGGCACCCGGGCGGGGCCCATCCCTTCATCGGGCTCAACGAGGCGCTGGTTCACAACGGCGACTTTGCCAACTATCACGGCGTGGCCACGTACCTGCGCCAGCGCAACATCGCGCCCCTCTTCCTGACCGACACGGAGGTGAGCGCCCTGCTCTTTGACCTCCTGGACCGCGTCTATGACTATCCGCTGGAGGCGACCATTGAGGCCCTGGCGCCGACCACCGAGCGCGACCTGGCGCTCCTGCCCGGTGACAAGCAGGAGCTGTATCGCGCCATCCAATCGGCTCACCTCCACGCCGCGCCCGACGGGCCCTGGTTCTTTATCATCGCCCGCAGCCGGCCGGATGACGGCGAATGCCAGCTCCTGGGCATCACCGACACGGCCATGCTCCGGCCCCAGGTCTTTGCCCTCCACGAGGGCAAGGTGCAGGTGGCCCTCGTGGCCTCGGAGAAGCAGGCCATCGACGCCGCCCTGGAGAGTCTGGCCGCAGAGGACGAGCGCATCTGCCCCGTGGCCGACCTCTACTGGAACGCCCGGGGCGGCAGCCACACCGATGGCGGCGCCTTTGTCTTTAGCGTCCGGCAAGAGACCGAGAACAGGCAATCGGGACAGCGGACCCTCCTGGTCACCGACAAGTTTGGCGTGCAGGTGACTGCGCCGGCCGACCAGGTCCACAACAATCCCAGCACGGCGACGCTGGCCCCGGCGCTGCTGCCGTGGGTAGCCGGACCCGGGGGGCTGGTGGAGTGGACCGTCGCCGGGCCTCAAGGGATCGACGAGGCCTGGCGCTGGCTGTGCCGCGAGCTGCCTGCCTGGAATTACGGACAGCTCACCTGGTTCTGCCGCCAGGCAGCCGCCCTGGCGGCTGAGGGCGATGACGCCTGGGCCTTTGCCGTGGAGCTCCTGACGCGCCTCCTCGACCGGCCCTACGATCCCGGGGCCAAGCGCCGCGCCTCCGTCGTGGCCCTGGCCGCCCGCACCCTGGATGCCATCCTGGACGCCGTGCCGCCCCTTGTACCCTACCCGGCCGCCGGGAGCGGAGGTGGGCTCGCGGCTCCTCGCCGCCTGGCCTGGGAGACGCGAAGCGCCCTGCGCGCCCCCGAAGCCGGAGAGGGGATCCTGCTCCTGGACGCCGGGGCCTTTCCGCCCGAGGGAGACGAATCGGCTGCCCGCCTCCTGGTGCACGCCGCCGAGCTGGGCTGGCGCCGCTTTGTGACCTATCGCTGGCGCGGCGGGCGGTTCTGCGGCTGTGGCCTGCCCGCCCTGGTCCCCGATGCCCGGCTGCGCATCGACGTCTATGGCTCCAGCGGCGACTATCTCGGCTCGGGGCTGCACGGCGCCGAGGTCCACGTCCACGGCAGCGCCCAGGACCAGGTGGGCCAGATCCTGAAGGCCGGCCGGCTGGTCATCCATGGCGACGTGGGCCAGACCTTCCTGTACGGAGCCAAGGGAGGCGAGGCCTACGTGCTGGGCAATGCCGCCGGCCGGCCCCTCATTAACGCCGCGGGCAGCCCGCGGGTGGTCATCAACGGCACCTGCCTCGACTACCTGGCCGAATCGTTCATGGCCGGCGATCCCCTGGCAGGTGGCGGGTTCGTCGTGCTCAACGGCATGGCCCTGGATGCCCACGGGCAGCTCGTGCCGCAGCCGGCACCCTATCCCGGCGGGAACCTATTCTCCCTCGCCTCGGGCGGCGCCATCTATGTTCGCGATCCCCACGGCCTGGTGGACGAAAGCCAGCTCAACGGCGGTACCTTTGCGCCCTTAACCGGCGCCGACTGGGCCCTGATCCACCCCTACCTGGAGGAGAACGAGCGCCTCCTGGGCGTGCCGGTCGAGGACCTGCTGACCGTGGACGGCGTGCGCCGCAGCCCCGAGAAGGTGTACCGCAAGATCGCGGCCGTGCACCTGGCCGCGTTGAGCTAGGCCGGTGTAGAGGATCTTGCAGGGCGGGCTGGCGCCACTTCACCCGGAGGTTGACAGTCGGGCTTCCTTGTGATATCCTGAAATCCAACCCCGCAAGGACGGAAGGGCGAGCTATGTGGCAAGCGTACGAGTTGCCAAACTCGGTGGAAGAGGCGCTGGCGATCCTGGCCCGGTACGATGGCCAGGCTCAGCTCATTGCAGGCGGCACCGACCTGATCATCGAGCTCCAGGAGGGCAAAAACAGCGTCGAATGCCTGGTGGACGTCACGCGCATCCCCGGCCTCGATAGCATCGAGGAAAGGGACGGCGACGTCGTCCTGGGCGCGAACGTCACCTTTCGACAGATCAAGGAATCGCCCCTGCTCCACGAAAAGGCCCGCGTGCTGGCCGAAGCGGCCGGCACCGTGGGCGCCTTGCAGATCCAGACGGTGGCCACCCTGGTCGGCAACCTGGTGAGCGCCCTGCCCGCCGCCGATGGCAGCGTGGCCCTCCGCGCCCTGGACGCCGAGGTCGAAATCGCCGGGCAGGGCGGGCGGGCGTGGCGACCCGTGGCGGATCTCTTCCTGGCGCCTGGCCAATCGGCCGTTGACCCCAGGCGAGAGATGATCACCGCCGTTCGCTTTGCCGCCCTGGGACCGCGCCAGGGCTCGGCCTGGGAGCGCCTCGGCCGGCGGCGCGCCCTGGTGCTGCCCATCCTCAACTGCGGGGCCAGCCTGGCCCTGGAGGGCGACGATCGCATCGCCTGGGCGCGCCTCAGCCTGGGCCCCGTGGCACTGGTGCCGTTTCGGGCCTGCCAGGCAGAGGCCTTCCTGGCCAGCCGGCCCGCCAACGAGGAAGCCTTTGCCCGGGCAGCCGAGATCGCTGCCGGTGAGTGCCAGCCCCGAACCAGCGTGCTGCGCGCCTCCCGCGAGTACCGCCTGGAGGTGCTGCCCGTCCTCGTTCGTCGCGGCCTTGCGCGGGCCGCGGAACAGGCCCGGGCCAGGGCATAGGCCGGACCGCGAATCCAGGGACGACAGGAGCCAGGAAGACGATGGAACCCCAGACCTATACCCTGACCATGACCGTCAACGGCCAGCCTGTATCGGTGGAGGTGGAGGCCGACGAGATCCTCGTCGACGTCCTGCGCGACAGGCTGGGTCTCACCGGGACCAAGATCGGCTGTAACGAGGGCGAGTGCGGTGCTTGCACCATCATCATGGGCGGCGAGCCCGTCCTTTCCTGCCTCATTCCGGCCATTCGGGCCCAGGGGCAAGAGATCGTCACCATCGAGGGGCTAAGCGACGGCGACCGGCTTCACCCCCTTCAGCAGGCCTTTGTCGATCACGGCGCCGTGCAGTGCGGCTACTGCATCCCCGGTTTTATCATGTCGGCCAAGGCCCTGCTGGATCGCAACCCCCATCCCACCCGCGACGAGATCAAGGAGGCGGTGACCGGCAACCTTTGCCGCTGCACCGGCTACGTCAAGATCCTGGAAGCCATCGAGTCGGTGGCCCGGGCTCCTCGCTAGAATGCCCGACCCCGGAGCCATCGGCCTCTACATCCACGTCCCTTTTTGCCTGGCCAGGTGTGCATACTGCGACTTTAATTCCTACGCCGGGCAGAAAGACCTCTGGGACGGGTACGTGCGGGCACTGGCCGGGGAGATGGAGGGCGCTGGGCCCGCGCGGGCCGGGAGCGTGTACGTCGGGGGCGGCACGCCCACGGTTCTTCCCGTGGCGCTCCTGGCCGAGATCCTGGGCGCGGCCCGCCGCAGTTTCACCCTGGATGGCGACGCGGAGGTCAGCATCGAGGCCAACCCCGGCACCGTGGATGGCCCGGCCCTCGGGCGACTGCGGGAGCTGGGGGTGAACCGCCTGAGCCTCGGCGTGCAGAGCCTGGACGAGGACGAGCTGCGCCTGCTGGGGCGCATCCACAGCGCCGGACAGGCGATAGAGGCCTTTCACGCCGCGCGCCAGGCCGGACTGGAAAACGTGAACCTGGACCTCATCTACGGCCTGCCCGGCCAGTCCATGGCTACCTGGCGGGCCTCCCTGTCTCGCGCCCTGGAAATGGGTCCCGAGCACCTGTCTCTCTATGCCCTGAGCCTGGAGGAGGGCACGCCCCTGGCCTCCCGTGTGCTGCGGGGCGAGCTGCCGGTCCCCGATCCCGACGTGGCGGCCGAGATGTACGAATGGGCCGAAGCGGCCTGCGCCGCGGCGGGATACGAGCACTACGAGATTTCGAACTGGGCCCGCGAGCCTCGCTTTCGCTGCCGGCACAACCTGGCAACCTGGCGCAACGAGCCCTACCTTGGCTTTGGCGCCGGCGCCCACTCCTGGGCGGGCGGCAGGCGTTGGTGGAATGTCGCCCGGCCCGCGGACTATGCGGCGCGGGTGATGGCCGGCGACAGCCCCGTGGACGGCGCGGAAGAGATCTCGCCCGCCCTGGAGATGGCCGAGACGACGATCCTGGGCCTGCGCCTGCTGGAGGAGGGCCTGAGCCTGGCGCGGTTTCGCGAGCGGTTCGGCGTCGGCGCGCGCCAGCGGTATACCGCCGAGCTGGACGAGCTGTCGGCCCTGGGGCTCGTCGAGCTCGATGCCGAGCGCCTGCGCCTCACGCGACGCGCTCACCTTCTGGCCAACCAGGTCTTTTACCGCTTTCTCCCGGCCTGAGCCCTTGTGGCGGCTGGCCGGGCATTGAGCAGTCATCGACAGGAGGAACAACGTGACCGACTCCGTATCCTACGATCCCCTGGCCTCGGTACAGGCTGCCGGTCCGCCCGGCACCATCTCTTTTATCTACGGGCTGCCCGACCCGGCGAGCTTTCCCGTGGAGGACCTGCGGCGGGCCGCCGGCGAGGTGCTGCGTCAGCGGCCGGAGCTGGCCCTGCAGTACGGCCCGGAGCAGGGTTATGGCCCCCTCATCGACTTTGTCCGCGCCCGGCTGGCCCGGGAAGAGGGGCTGGCGGTGGAGCGGCCGCAGATCATGTTGAGCGGCGGGTCGGCCCAGGCCCTCGACCACATCTGCACCCTCTTGACCCGTCCCGGCGACATTGTCCTCGTGGAGGCGCCCACCTACCACGAGACGCTGCAGCTCTTTCGCGATCATGGCCTGCGACCCCTGCAGGTGGACACCGATGACGGCGGCCTGCAGCTCGACGCCCTGGCCGGACGCCTGGCCGAGCTGGCACGGCGCGGGGAACGGGCACGCCTGCTGTACGTCATCCCCAACTTTCAGAACCCCAGCGGCATCACCCTGGCGGCCAACCGGCGACAACCCTTGTGGGAGCTGGCCGAGCGCTATGACCTGCTCGTCGTCGAAGATGACGTCTATCGCGACCTGGCATACGAGGGCCAGGTGCCGCCCTCCCTCTATGCCTGGGACCAGCGGCGCCCGGAAGGCTCCGGCCCCGGCCGCACGCTGCGTATTGGCAGCTTTTCCAAGATATTGGCTCCCGCTCTGCGCCTGGGCTGGCTCCTGGGGCCGCCGGGCGTTATCGAGCGGCTGGTGGGCAGCGGGCTGCGGGCCATGAGCGGCGGCGTGAACCCCCTGGTGTCCAACATCCTCGCCGAGTATTGCAGCCAGGGCCTCCTGGAGCCCCACATTGAGGGCCTGCGGGCCCTGTACAGCGAGCGCCGCGATGCCATGCTCGATTCGCTGGCCTTGCACATGCCCCCGGGAACGTCGTGGACGCGGCCGGGCGGTGGCTTTTTCGTGTGGCTGGGCCTGCCACCGCCGCTGCGGGCCGCCGAGGTCGCCGGCCGGGCACGGGATGCCAGGCTGCTCATCCCCGTGGGCGATCCCTTCTTTGCCGAAGAGCCGGCGGGGCAGTACCTGCGCCTGGCCTTTAGCTACGTGACCCCCGCCAAGATCCGGGATGGGATCGCCATCCTGGGGCAGGTGCTCGGGGAGATGATGGCGGACAATTGATTTGTTGCAAGCTGCACAAATTGTGGTATAATGGGAGACAGTAGCAAATAAGCTTGCGACGAGAGGGCGAACCGCATGGCGTACCTGATTCCGGTCCCGGTCCTCGCTGCGACCGTCTCCTTGCTCGTCCTGGCCGAGTTCCGCGAGGATCGCCGCCAGGTCTATCTGTGGAAGCCCCTCTCGACGGTCCTCGTCATCGTCGTGGCGCTCCTCTCCCTCCTCCAGCCGGACGCGCGCCCTGCCTTTACCCTTTGGATCACCGCCGGCCTTTTGCTCTCCCTGGGCGGCGACGTGGCGCTCATGTTCCGCACCGACCGCTGGTTTCGCATCGGGCTGGTGCTGTTTCTGCTGGCCCACGTGGTCTATGCCATCGTCCTCACGGTCTTTAACGGGTTCCATCCCGAGGACCTGATCACGGGGGCGATCCTCCTGGCCGTGGCGGCCGCCGTCTTCTTATACCTGAGGCCGGGGCTGGGCTCGATGCAGGTTCCGGTCCTGGTCTACGTCCTTGTCATCTGCTTCATGGTCAACCGCGCCATCTCGACCTTTTTCGGGGATGCGTTCACTACGACGCAGGCCTGGTTGCTGACCATAGGGGCTATGCTCTTCTGGCTATCGGATCTGGTGCTGGCTGTCAACCGTTTCCGGCGGCCTTTTCCTGCCAATCGACTCGGCCTGTTCCTGTATTTTGGGGGCCAGCTCCTCATTGCTTTGAGCCCGTCCTTTTTCTGAGCGGGCAGACACGCACAACGAGACTGCGATTCAATTCGACCACAACCTTGAGAGGAGAGACGATCATGTGGAAAGACTTCAAAGAGTTCATCATGCGAGGCAACGTCCTCGACCTGGCCGTGGCCGTGATCATCGGTGCAGCCTTTGGCACGGTCATCAGCTCGCTGGTGAACGATATCATCATGCCGCCCATCGGCATGCTGCTGGGCGGCGTCGATTTCAGCAACCTGTTCATCAACCTGGGCCCCGGCACCTATGACAGCCTGGCGGAGGCCCAGGCCGCGGGCGCGGCGACCATCAACTACGGCCTGTTCCTGAACCACATCATCACCTTTCTCATCGTCGCCCTGGCCGTGTTCCTGGTGATCCGCGCGGTAAAGCGCCTTCAGAAGGAGCCGGAAGCGACGACCAAGACCTGCCCGGAGTGCCTGTCGGACATTCCCATTGGTGCCACCCGGTGTGCACATTGTACCGTGGTGTTGGAGTAGGTCTTAATCCCGCAAAAAACCCGCAAAACCCGCAATGGAACCCGCAAATCAGCAGAAATGTAGAACGTATGTTCTACATTTCTTGCGAAAGTAATAAGAAACCCGGAGCGGCAGGACATGCCGCTCCGGGTCGGGCAGATGCGGGAATGGGATTAGTCGCGCAGGATATAGTAGCGGCCGCGGCCGCTGCTGACCGGTAGGGCCAGGCCGGCGTCGACCAGGCCCTGCAGGTCGTAGAGCGCCGTGCGCTCGGAGACGCCAAACATCTCCTGGTAGCCGCGGTTGGTGACCCGGCCCTTGGCGCGCAACTGGGCCACAGCGCGCACCTGGCGCTCGTTGAGGCCCAGGCCCTCGAGGTTGGGGAGCGGCTTCTCGGGCGGCTTGCCCTTGAGGGTGACCCAGAAGGAAGAGCCCCGGTTCTCGAACACGGGTGGCTCCAGCCCGGCGTCCGTCATGGAACGAATCATCTGGTCCACCCCCAACCCCCGCCGCTCCACGAAGCCGAAATCCTCCAGCAGGCCCATGATGTGCGGATTGCGCGTGTACTGTTCGTAGGCAATGTTGTCGACCGTCAGGTGCCCGCCCAGGCCGCCCGGGCTCTGGATCTCGAGCCGGTCGGCAAAGAGGCGCACCTGAACAAAGCCGCCCTCCAGGCCATAGTCCCGGTGGCCCACGGCATTGACGATGGCCTCGCGATAGGCAAACTCTGGATACTCGGGCACGTCGTGCCGCACAAAGCCCTCGACCAGTCCCTGCTTGCCAATCTTGTCATAGATCGTTGCCCTCGCCGCGTCGATCACGGCCGGCACCACGCCGCGGAACTCCTTATTATCCAGGTAGAGGGGGTCCTCCTCCCGGGCGCGTGCCGTGGACGTGCCGGCAAAGTGGAGAAGCGTAATGGTCAGGGAGGGGTAAAAGTGCTGCGGGTCCCGCCCGAAGAATAGAGTGCCCGTCAGCGTTGGCTGCAACTGCTTGCCAACCTGGACGGCGGCTCCCACCTGGAGGAGCAGGCCTTCGTGGGATTGGCGAAGGAGGGGCGAGCCGGGCCGGCGTCGCGACAGCTCTTCGCGGTACTGCTCCACCAGGGCCGTGTCCAGGTCGTCGAGGGTCGCACCCGGGCAGGGCGCCAGATCCACGTCCTGTCTTGCCATGGCCCTACTCCTCCACCCGCGCCACCACCGGCAGGCGAACCCGGAAGGTGCTGCCGGGGCAATGCGCCTCGTCGCGGCCGGGGCTCTCGACCCAGATGCGCCCGCCGTGGGCTTCGACGATGCCCTTGGCGATGGCCAGGCCCAGGCCGGGCCCCGCCCCCTTGAATCCTACGTCGTCCGAACTGTGGAGCATGGGGTTCTCTGGCCGGTAAAACTTTTCAAATATCAGGCGCTGCTGCTCGGGATCGATGCCGATGCCCTCGTCGCGGACCGATAACTCGACATAACCCTCATCGCGGGAGGCCGACTCGCAGCGGCCAGAGATCAGGATGCGCTTACCATCGGGAGAGAACTTGATGGCGTTGCTGAGCAGGCTGACAAAGACCTGCTCCAGGCGGGTGCCATCGGCCTCGATGTAGGGCAGGGGCGAAAGATCCTCGACCTCGAGGTCCAGCTTGCGCTGCTCGGCGGCGGACTTGACGGTGGCGATGGCATTGCTCACCACCACGCCCAGGGGAACGGGCACGGGATGCATGCGCAGGGTTCCGGTCTCCAGGAGTGAGACGTCGACCATGGCGTCGACCACGCGCTTGAGGCGCTTGGCTCCCCGGGAAATGCCCGCCAGGAACTCGTTGAGCATCTGCGAGTTGCCCAGCTCGTCCATTTTCATGCTCGACAGCACGTCGGAATAGCCAAAGATCTGGGACAGGGGCGTGCGCAGCTCGTGGGAGGCGATGGTGACAAAATCAGCCTTGGCACGGTCCAGCCGCTTGAGCTGCCGGTTGGTCTCCGACAGCTCGTTGTTGAGGCGTTCGAGGTCGCCCTGGACGGCCCGCAGGTTGCCGAGGAGGCGGGCATTCTCCAGGGCCGTGGCCGTCTGGCCGGCCAGGGTCATGAGCGTGTCCATGTCCTCGTCGGAATAGGGCTGGCCCGAGGCCTTGGAACCCAGTGCCAGGAGTGCCACGGGGCGATCGGGCAGCAGGACGGGGATAAATAGCTCGGCGCCCAGCGACTTGACCCATCTTCGTTCTTCGTCGGCCATGGCCTGGAACCAGGTCAGCACGTCCAGGTCGTACTGGGTCAGGGGCCGGCCGATGCGGCGAAAATGCGCCACGAAGCGGCTGTCGCGGGCAAAGACGGCCGGGCCGGGGACGGTGCCGCCGCCGCTGCGCAGCACCCTCAGCTCTACCTGGTCCTGCGCCCTTTCCGACAGGAGGATAAAGGCCGCGCGCTCGACCCGCAGCGTGTTGCGCAGCCAATCCAGGGTCGTGTCGGCGAGCCGGTCGAGGTCGAGGATGAGATTGATCTGCTGGCTGTAGCTGCGCAGCGCGCTCTGCACATCGTACGTGTGGCCCAGCACCGTGCGGTCAAAAAGGCGTTGCAAAAAAGGCCTGACGGCGACGTCGACGATGGCCGTGCCCATGATGGCCACCAGGAGCACTGGCAGCAGGAATTCCAGGCGAGCCAGGTCCCAGAAGCTGCCGGTCAGGAGGGTGGCTCCCACCACGGCCACCGTGTAGAGGAGAGCCGAGACGGCGGCCAGGAGCACCATGCGCAGGGAGCCGAGGCCCAGGCGCCGGATGTCGGGCAGGTCGTAGCGCAGCAGCGTCACGGTCACGATGCAAAAGCCCAGGAGCCGAGCCAGGAATCCGACGGACGCATTGGGCTCGACGCCCATGGCGATGAGCAGGTCGGCCGGGAGAAAGGCCAGCAGGGCCAGGGTCAGGTATCGAACCCTGTTGCGATGTTTGTAGCCCAGCACGTCGCGGAGCGCCACCATGGCCGTCCACCACGCCCTGCCCGTGGCCACGAACCAGGCCGCGAGCAGCAGAAGGCTGCCCATCTCTACAGGCCCCAGGGGCAAGGCGACCAGGGGCAGGACCACGCCCGGCACATAGGCCGAGGCAATATCGATGGCAAGGGCCGCCAGGACGAGGATCCCCGCTACGGCGACGAGACCGCGCAGCCATCCCTTTCGCTCCACAAAGGCGGCGGCGAACTCGGCCGTGGTCAGCGCCAGAAGGACCAGCCCGATCTCGGCCAGGCGGTGCCAGACATAGCTCCACCACGGCCCCTCGGTGAGGAGACCCACCAGGCCGAGGACCAACGTCCAGAGGGCAGCCAGGGCCAGCGCCCAGGCCAGCAGGCGCTGGCTGCGGCCTCGCCGGATGCGGTGGCGCACAGCCAGGACCAGCAGGATGATATAGGCCAGCAGCAAGCCGGCATAGGTTGCTATCTCGGCCAGGTACCAGATCATGGCTGGATTATATCACAATTTGTGCGTGGGCGAAAAAAAAACGCCAGTCCTCGAAAGAAGGATGTCGCTTTTCTGAGAGTGTTCCCGCCGTTGACCCGGGCTATCTTGTGTGCTACAATGGATGGCACCCGGAACCAAGGAGGATTGCATGCCCACGACCTTGCTCCAGAATGCCACATTGCTGGTCACGATGGACGACGCCCGCCGCAGGATCGCGGGCGGCGGCCTCTACATCGAGGACAATGTCATCCGCCAGGTGGGGCCCACGGCCGAGCTGCCGCCCGCCGCCGACCGTGTTCTCGACGCTGCCGGCATGGTTGTCCTGCCAGGCCTGGTCAACTGCCACCACCATCTATACCAGAGCCTGACCCGTGCCCTGCCTGCGGCCCAGGACGCGGAGCTGTTCGACTGGCTGCGGACCCTCTATCCCGTCTGGGCGGGCCTCACGGGCGAGGCGGTATACGTCAGCGCCCTCACGGCCCTCAGCGAGATGGTCCTGAGCGGCTGCACGACGGCGGCCGATCACCTCTACCTCTATCCCAACGACAGCCGCATCGACGACGAGATCCGGGCCGCCAGGCAAGTGGGTGTGCGCTTTCACCCCAACCGGGGCAGCATGTCGCTGGGCAAGTCCCAGGGCGGCCTCCCACCCGATTCCGTGACCGAGGACGAGGACGCCATCCTGACCGACAGCCAGCGCGCCTACGAGGCTTTTCACGACCCGGCACCCTATTCCATGTGCCGGATCGTCATCGCGCCCTGCTCGCCCTTCTCTGTCACGCCCGACCTGATGCGGGCCTCGGCTGCCTTTGCCCGGGAGCGCGGCCTGCACCTCCACACCCACGTGGCCGAGACCCTGGACGAGGAGGAGTTCTGCCTGCGGCAATTCGGCGTGCGCCCCGCAGAGCTGATGCGCGAGTTGGGCTGGGTGGGGCCCGACGTGTGGTGGACACACTGCGTCCACCTGAACGAGGACGAGGTGCGCCTCATGGCCGAAACGGGCACGGGGGTGACCCACTGCCCCAGCTCGAACATGCGCCTCGGCTCGGGCATCGCGCCCATCCGGGCCATGATCGACGCCGGCGTCAACGTGGGCCTGGGTGTGGACGGCAGCGCCAGCAACGACTCCAGCCACATGCTGGCCGAGGCGCGCCAGGCCATGCTTCTCCAACGGGTCAGGCTCGGTGCCTCGGCCCTGAGCGCTGAGGAGGCCCTCTGGCTGGCGACGCGAGGGGGAGCCGCCGTGCTGGGCCGCGACGACGTGGGAGCCCTGGCGCCTGGCATGGCCGCCGATTTCATCGGCGTGCGCCTCGATCGGCTGGCCTTTGCCGGCTGCCAGGCCGACCCCCTGGCCGCCCTGGTGTTTTGCGAACCGCCTCAGGTCGACCTGTCGGTCATCAACGGGTGCGTCGTGGTGGAGGATGCCCAGCTCCGGACGGTCGACCTGCCCGCGACCATCGCCCACCACAACCGCCTGGCGGAGGAGCTTCTCGAGCGCGCCCGCTCCTGACGGGCTATCAATGGGTGCGGGCGGCCAGCGCGGCGTTGCCTTCCTGGACGATGAGCACCAGGCGCTGCAGGCGCCGCACGTACTCCTCCCCCTGCAGGTAGGGAGCCACCGTTTTGTTGTGCAGGAGGGGATCGCTGCCGGGGGGCAAGGCCCGATCGCCGTCGGGGGTGCCGGGGATGGGCGAAAAGTGGGTGAGCCTGGCCTGGACGCCCTGTCTGTGGACAAAGCGCGCCGTGTCCTCCACCTCTTCCAGCTCCTGGTCGGGCAGGCCAACGAGCACGTAGGCCCCCACGCGGCCCGGCCCAAAGCCCGCGGCCCGCAGGAAACCCACCGCGGCCTCGAAGGCGCCGGCCGGCACCTTGCCCCCCGTCGCTCGCTGGCGCTCGGCGTTCGCGGTCTCTAGCGACAACCAGGCGACGTCCAGGCCGGCCTGCTGCAGCAGCCCGGCGACGCCAGGCGTGATGGCCCGGATGTGGAGGCCGTTGGGTGCGTGCAGGCGCAGGCGCAGGCCCCCGGCGACCAGGCCCTCAAGGATGGGTACGATGTGCTGGTCGGCGTCCAGTAGCAGGGCGTCGTCGTAAAAGGCCCAATCGTGGATGCCACGGCGCACGCCCTCATCTACCTCGGCCAGGACGGCGGCCGGTTCTCGCCGGGCTAGGATGGGCTGGAGCAGATGCCCGGCGCAGTAGGAACAGCGGTAAGGGCAGCCCCAGGCGGTCAGGAGGCCGGCAAAGGCCCGCAGCACCAGGTCGTGGGCCGGGGGCGGCCACGTGGAGGGATCGGCGTAGAGAGCCGCCAGATCGGGATCCAGGTCGTGGCCGCTCACCTCGCCGGCAAAGCGGAGCGCCGGTACCATGCCCGGCCCGGCAATGACCAGGTCCGCGCCCGACACCTGCCGGGCGTGTTCCGGGCACAGCGTGGCGTACACGCCCCCCAGGGCCACCGGCACGCCCCCGAACCGCTGCCGAATTCGGGCGATGACCTCGACGACGCCGGGATACCAGTAGGTCATGCCCGAGGCGACCAGCACCAGGTCGGGGGTGGGCAGGGCGGCGAGCCGGGCGTTAAACTCCTCTATGGGCAGTCCGTAGCGGCCATAGCGTCTGGGCACCCCGGCCACGGCCAGAGGCTTGGGCAGCTCGGCTTTCAGGAATTTGCCCGCACCGTGGGGCCATCCCGGGCGCTTTGCGGCGCCGGGGCCCAGGCAGTCCAGGACCGACACGGCGTAGCCGGTCTGGCGCAAGGCAGCGCCGATGGTCAGGAGGCCCAGGGGCTCGATCCAGAGATTATAGGCCGCGAAATCATGGATCCAGGGGTTGACGAGCAGCACCCTGCCCTTGAGATCCATCCCCGGCACCTCTTTCTGCCCGCCGCCAGCCTCCAAGGAGCAGGCGGTGGTTGGCAAAGGCAATCTCCTCGTCGGCGGGCAGCTCTTCCGGAGCGAAAAATCGCACCTCGCCGGCATCATCCCCGGCCTGCAGCCGTCCGCCCGCGATGCCGGCCCGGTAGACCAGGTTGAGGCCCGGCCCGCGATAGTCGTCGGTGTAGTGCCTCACCTCCACGAGCACCGGGTCCGACACCTGGAGGCCGGTTTCCTCGGCGCACTCGCGCACCACAGCCGCCTCGGGCGACTCGTCCCAATCGAGGAACCCGGAGGGCAGGCACCATTGGCCCCGCCCCGGTTCGATGGCCCGGCGGACGAGGAGGAGATGGCCGGCCCGCTCCACGAGTATGGAGACACCCACCTTGGCCTCGCGAAAGTGGACGAACCCGCAGGCGGCGCAGGCCGGGCGCTGCCTGCCAAAGACATGGCGCTCCTCCAGGGGGTGGGTGCAGTGGGGGCAGTAGCGCGGCGGCAAGCCCGGATACCAATGGTCCAGGCGCCGCGCTGCCCAGGCCCGAATGGCCTGGTCGTGCCCGCCGCCGCACAGCGGCTCGGGGAGGGCCTCGGCCGGGAAAAAGCCGGCGGCCACGGCCTCCTGGCCGTCGACCTGAACCTGGCCGCCCGACGCCTCCGCCTCGTACACCAACAGCAGCCCGTCGCCGCGGCGGTCGTCGTCAAAGTAATAGGCGCCCGCCAGAAGGCCGGGCCGCACCTCCAGTCCGGCTTCCTCGGCCGCTTCCCGGGCGGCCGTCCGCCTCGGTTCTTCTCCCGCCCGGCCAAAGCCCGCCGGCAGGTTCCATGTCCCCGCAAAGGCATCGTCTGCCGGGCCACGCTGCAAGAGCAGCAGCGCTGCCTCCCGCTCGACGAGCACACCGGCGGCTACCTTGAGGGTCGAGTACCAGATCCGCCCGCAGGCGGTGCAGGCCACGCCTTCTTCGGCGCCGGCCGCCAGCAGCGGCAGCTCGGCGCCACACTCGGCACAAAAACGCATTGTCGCGCGTCTCCTCACAATACCATCTCCATCGCCGCCATGGCCAGGCCGCCGGCGATGGGTATCCACACGTTGTCGTCGGGCGGGGGCGACCAGCGCTCGACGAGCGTGGCCGCCACGGCGCCGGCCAGAACGGTCCACGGCGGCAGGCCACCCAGGCCCATGCCTACCACGCCCGCCACGAGGCAGGCGCCCAGGCAGCCCAGGCTACCGGCGACGGTCTTGCCTCCGGTCTGCCGGCCCCAGGTGCGCCCCACGATTTCGGCGGCGGGATCGCCCCAGGTCAAGAAGAGCAGCGCCGTGCCCCCCACGTCGCGGCCCAGGACCGCCAGGGTCAGCAGGGCGCCCAGGGCAAACCAGGTGGAGCCCATGACGCGCTGTCCCTCCCAGGGGCGAAAGATGGAGGGCAGCAACTGCCACAGAACCTGGTTGAGGGCCGGCCGCCAGCGCCGGGCGACCTCTACGGCCAACGAGGCGGCCAGGAACAGGATACTCAGGGCCAGGGCCGCCTGAAACGACAACCACCAGCCGGCCGCGGGTACCAGGGCCAGCGCCATGTGTGTCAGCTTGCGCGTGGCGCTGATGCGGCGCGACGGCGGCGCCTCACTCCTTGCTTCCAATCAAGATCATCTGCAGGCTGCACTGGTAGCGCGCATCGGGGTTCTGCGGGTTGGTCACCTTGGCCGAGGCGTAAAATCCCTTGCTGCCTGTGGCGAAATTCTTGCTCTTGAGGTCGATGGTACCCCAGGTCTCGCCGGTCACCGGGTCCTTGATCTCTGCCACCAGGCCCCCCTGGGGAGCCTTCTCGTCCATTTTGGCCATATGCCCTCGCTTTCCTTCCTGGCGGTGCCGGCGGGCAGCTGGGCCCTGCCCGCCGTGTCGCTGCCATTGTACCATAGATCGCCACGGAGGCAACCTTTGTTCCTCAGCCATGCACTTTCCATTTGGTGCCCGTTATGGTACAATTCCGGCATGTTGCACGATGATCCGGTCGAGTTGGAGGTATCATGAGCGACGATGGCATCCGGCGTATCGGCGTCCTCACCGGAGGCGGCGATTGCCCGGGATTGAACGCGGTCATTCGGGCGGTGGTCAAGACGGCAGTCGGCCACTTTGGCTGGCAGGTGGTGGGCATAGAGGATGGCTTCGAGGGGCTGATCCTTCCGGGCAAGACCCGGGAGCTGACCTTTGCCGACGTGCGGGGCATCCTGCCGCTGGGTGGCACAATCCTGGGCACCACCAACCGGGCAAATCCCTTCGACTATCCCGTTACCGGCGAGGATGGCAGGGTGGCCGGCCGGGACATGTCGTCTCAGGTGATGGCCCACGCGGAGGCGCTGGGCCTCGACGGGCTGGTGGTCATCGGCGGCGACGGCTCGCTGCACATCGCCCAGAAGCTCTATGAGATGGGCCTGCCCCTCGTCGGCGTGCCCAAGACCATCGATAACGACGTGGGCGGCACCGATCTCACCTTTGGCTTTGACACCGCCCTGGACGTGGCGACCCAGGCCATCGACCGGCTGCACACCACGGCCGAGAGCCATCATCGCATCATGCTCGTGGAGGTTATGGGCCGCAACGCCGGCTGGCTGGCCCTGCAGGCCGGCCTCGCCGGCGGCGCCGATGCCATCCTTCTGCCCGAGATCCCCTTTGACGTGGCCAACGTCGATGCCAAGGTCGAGGCTCGGGAGATGGCGGGCAGCAAGTTCAGCATCGTCGTCGTCGCCGAGGGTGCCCGCCCCGTGGGCGGCGAGCAGGTGTACCAGGAGGTGGGCGAAGCCGCCGCTGCCAGGCGGTTGGGTGGGGTGAGCTATGCCGTCGCCGAGCAATTGTCCGCCCTGACCGAGCGCGAGATCCGTGTCACGGTACTGGGCCACCTGCAGCGCGGCGGCTCGCCCACCTCTTTTGACCGCATCCTGGCCACGCGCTTTGGCGCCGCCGCCGTCGACCTCCTCGCCAGAGGGCGTACCGGCCACATGGTGTCGCTCCGGGGCGAAGAGATCGTCGACGTGCCCATCGCCGAGGCCATTGCCCGGCTCAAGACGGTGCCCCTCGATGGCGACCTGGTGCGCACCGCCCGGTGCATGGGCATCAGCCTGGGCTAGCCGGGCCAGTCCTGCAGGGCGAGGGCCATGTAGGCTACCGTGGCTTCCAGAAGCTGGTCCACGGGCAGCCGCTCCTCGACGGTATGAACCAGGGTGTCGTCGCCAGGGCCCAGGCCCAGGATCGTGGAGCCGGCGGCAGCCATGTGGCCGCCGTCGGTGGCAAAGCGCCACACGCCGACCTCTACCGGCCGCCCAAGGGCCGCCTCCAGGGTCTGCCGGGCGGCGACCAGCCACGGATGGTCCAGGGGGGTGGTGAACGAGGCGAACGAGTCGTCGTAGCGCATGCGCAGGCCGGTGTACGTCTCCATCTCGCGGCTCCCGGTTTCGATGGCCCCCTGGCAGCCGGGCTCCAGGCTGCGGGAGAGCAGCTCCTCCAGCTTGCCAAGGATCGCCGGCAGGTCCTCGCCCGGCACGTTCCGCCAGTCGAGGGCCAGGCGGATGGTCGACGGCGTGATGTTGGTGCCCCGGGGCTCGCTGCTGACGAGGGTGGGGGCGACAGTGGAAGCGCCATAGTCCGGGACGCTAAGCATGGGCAGCTCGCGCAGGCCTTGCAGGAAGCGCGCCACGGAAAAGTGGGGGTTGACGCCCAGGTCGGGCATGGAGGCGTGCACCGAGCGACCCTCGAAGCGGGCCAGCATCTCGACCCGGCCGCGGTGCCCCCGGCGCAGTTGGTTGCCGCTGGCCTCGCCCACGACGACGCGCATGGGGGGCAGGCTGGCGGCGATGTGCCGGGCGCCCAGGCCTCCCACCTCTTCCTGGACCACGGCGCTGACGTACAGGGGGCCGGGCGGGGCCTTGCCCAGCTTCTTGACCAGGCCTATGGCATAGACCATGGCCGCCAGGGCGCCCTTCATGTCGGCGGCACCCCGGCCCCAGAGGTTCCCGTCGTGGATCTCGCCGCCAAAGGGTGGGTGGGCCCATTGGCCAGGGTCGCCGGCGTCCACGTGGTCCATGTGACCATTGAACATCAGGGGCGCGCCTCGCCCGCCATCCAGGCGGCCCACGGCATTGCCGGCCTCGTCGATCCAGGACTCGTCAAAGCCGAGGCGTCCCATCTCGTCCCGGATGAGGGCCGCCACGTTCCCTTCCTCGCCGGACCTGCTCGGCGTCTGCAACAGCTTCTGGGCAAAGGCCACCAACTCGGCTCGGTGGTCCTGGACCATACGCCGCAGTTCGTTCTCGTGCATTGTCGAACTCTCCTGTCATACGAAAATGAGCACGCCGGACGGGCTGCCGGCCTGCGTCGATGGGCGCGAGGCGGGCCGGCCCCTACCCGGCCGGTTTGCCGCGCCCCAGGCGCTGGGCGATGACCAGGCCCAGGAAGCGCGGCAGGGCCAACTGCCGACGCCAACGCCACGGCTCGCGGAGCAGGCGGTGGAGCCATTCCAGCCCCAGGCGCCGCATCCAGGGCGGGGCACGCCGGGTGACGCCGGCGACAAAGTCAAAGCTGCCGCCCACGCCCATCATCACCGGCACGCCCAACTCGTCGCGGTGGCGGGCGATCCACTTTTCCTCGGCCGGCACGCCATAGGCCACGAGGAGCAGGTCGGGGCGCGCGGCGCGCACCCTGGCTATCACGGCGGCGCTCTCGTCGTCGGCGGGCGAACCGGCGTAGGTGCCGGCAACGTCCAGCCCCGGGTAGGCCGTCGCCAGCCGCTGCGCCGTGGCCTCGGCCACGCCGGGCCCGGCCCCCAGGAAGTAGACGCGGTAGCCCTGGCGGGCGCTGTGGCGGGCCAGGTGGTAGATGCCGTCGGAACCGGTCACCCGCTGGCGGAGGGGGCGGCCCAGGAGGCGAGCGGCCAGGGTCAGCCCCACGCCGTCGGCCACGTTGAGCTCCGACCGGGCCAGGTCGGCCCTGAAGGCAGGGTCGTCGTGGGCAGCTACGAGCATCTCGGGATTCAGCGTCACCACCTGGTGGGGCCGGCCGCTGGCCACGAAACGATCGACCGTGGCCAGGAGGTCGTCGTACGTGGCATCGTCGACGCGCACGCCCAGGATGTCGATGGACTGCATGGCTTCCCTACCCTGCCCCGGCCGCCGCTTCGAGGACGGCCAGCGTTTCGCGGGCGCAGCGCCGCCAGGAAAATCGCCTCGCCTGCTCCAGGCCCCGGGCCGCCAGCTCGCTGCGCAGGTGCCCGTCCATCAGCAGGCGCAGCATCGCCCGCGCCAGGGACTCCACATCGTGGGGGTCGACCAGGAGCGCCGCGTCACCGGCCACCTCGGGCAGCGACGACGTGTTGGAGCAGATCACGGGCGTGCCACAGGCCATGGCTTCCAGGACGGGCAGGCCAAAGCCCTCGTAGAGAGAGGGAAAGACAAAGGCCAGGGCGCCGCTGAGGAGAGCTGGGAGGTCATCCTCGGGCACGTAACCGGGCAGGAGCACCTGCCCCTCCAGGCCGAGGGCCCGGACCTGGCTCACGATCTCGTCGTGCAGCCAGCCCTTCATGCCGGCGAGGACGAGGCCGGGCAGGTGTGGGGGCTGTTCCTGGCCGGCGAGGAGCGCCGGAAGCCGGGAGAAGGCCTGCACCAATCGTACCAGGTTCTTGCGCGGCTGCAGCGTGCCAACGTACAGCAGGTAGGGGCCCTCCAGGCCATAGCGGGCCCGCACGCCGGCCAACAACGCCGGGTCGGACACGGGGGCCAGTGTCTCGTCCCGGCCGGGGTAGACGACGGCGATTCTGTCTGGCGGGGTGTGATAGTAGTTCACCAGGTCGCGGCGCGTGGCCTCCGAGTCGGCCAGGACCCGGGTGGCGCTCCGGGCGTTGTGGCGCGTCGACCACCGCAGATAGACGTTTTGCCAGGCGGTGTGCGCCTCGGGGTGGTAATGGTAGCCCAGGTCGTGCACCGTCACGACGCTGCGCCGCGGCCGGGCGAGGGGCAGGACGTGGGAAGGGACAAAGAGCAGGTCGGGAGGATGGGCGAGCATTTCCCGCGAGAGGGCTACATGCGTCCACAAGCGTGGAAAGGGGATGACGCGTTCCTCGGCGCCGGGCGGAAACAGGCCGGCCGGCGGCGCCTGGCGAAAGTACAGGCGGAAGCGATGCTCGCCGCCCACGGCCAGCAGCTCGCGGATCAGGTGCAGTGCATAGTTCTCGGTGCCGGTGCGATACGTCGCCACTGCCCGGCTGGCGTCGATGCCGATAAGCATGCTCTTGGCCGAGGGCAACTCGCTATTCTCGACGGACCCAGCGCAGCAGGCCGCCCGCGAGGCTGAGGACGCCCATCAGGATGAGCAACAGGGGCCACAGTCGCCAGATTTCGCGGCTGACGAGGCCAAAGGTAAAGGCCAGGCCGACGGCGCCGACGATGAGGGCCGCGCAGCCGACGCCCAGCGTCCCCATGTCTCGGGCTCGCTCGGCAAAAAAGAGGGCCACAAAGGCCACTCCGCCGATGAGGGGAAAGACGGGCCACAGGTCGCGCATCTGGTCCCACTCCCAGATGCCGAGGGTGAAGCCAAAGAAAAAGAGACCCACCAGCAGGCCCGCGATGCCGACGAACACCAGGCCGGCGTCCTTGAAACCGGTAAAGACGTACCAGGCCAGGAAGCTGAGGCCCCCCAGCATCGGAAACAGGGGCCAGATCCGATCCCAACCGATCAACTGGGCGATCACAAAGGCGATGCCCAGGCCGATGAGGCCCAGCCCGGCCCACACGTTGCCCATCCTGTCTCGTTCCATCTGTCTCCTCCTACAAGTCCTGGCGGCATTATATCATTTTGCCCACGGGTCGTCAATCGCCCGGACCTGCCGTTCGGCCCGGCCGGGCATGGGGCGCGGGGTCCAGGTCGCCGGTAATGGCAGCCAGGTCAGCGGCTGTGATGGGCCCCGCACGCAGCAGGGCGGGCGGCGAGACGGTCAGGTCCAGGACCGTCGACGCCTGTCCGCCGCGGGTGGTCCCACCGTCGAGGATGAGGGGTACGTGCCCCGCCAGCCCCTCCAGGACCTGGGCGGCAGTGACCGCGTCGGGGGCGCCATGCCGGTTGGCGCTCGTCGTCGCCAGAGGCGCTCCCAGTTGGCGGCAGAGGCGGCGAACCAGATCCTGGTCGGGCACGCGAACGCCGACCGTGGGGCCGCCGGCCGTGACCAGGTCGGGCACGCGGGCGGCGCGCGGTAGCACCAGGGTCAGTGCGCCGGGCCAGAAACGCCTGGCCAGCTCCCAGGCGCGATCGGGAATCGAGACGCAGACCAGGGACATGCTCTCTGCATCGGGCAGTAGCAGGGGAATGGCCCTCTGGCCGGGCCTGCCCTTGGCGGCAAAGAGCCGGGCCACGCCGTCGGGCAGAAAGGCGTGGGCCCCCAGGCCATAGACGGTGTCGGTGGGAAAGGCGATCGCCTCTCCGCGCTGCAGCAACTCCACGGCGTGCTCAACTGCCGACGGGTCGCTGGCATCGAGGCAAAGGGTCTCGCTCATCTGCTCTCCTGTCGTTTTGGTGCCTGTCGTTTTGATGCCTGTTGCTTTGATGCCTGTTGTTTTGATGATTGTACATCCTGCCGGGTCGCCCGTCAAGCCCGGCCCAAGGGCGTGGGCGCTGCTTTGACACTTTCTACCAGTTCGGTTATAATGGCGTCGCCGTCAGCGAGCAGCGTGCTTGAGGGGGAGACCTTGCGAATCTATGACGTAACGGTGCCCATCTCTGAGAGGATGCCCGTCTGGCCGGGCGACCCGCCGGTCCAGATCGAGCGCGTGTCCGAGCTATCGGGCGGCGACTCGTTCAACGTCTCGCGGCTGCACATCGGCAGCCACACGGGCACCCACGTCGACGCTCCCGCTCATTTTTTGCCACAGGGGCAGACGGTGGACCGGCTGCCCCTGGATGTCCTCGTCGGGCCGGCCATTGTGCTGGACATGGAGGACGTTCCCGGCAAGACCATCCAGGCCCTGGATCTTGCCAACCTCCATCCGCCCCGCTCCACCAGGCGTCTTTTGCTCAGGACGCGAAACTCGAACTTGTGGGCCGACCGCCAGACCGAGTTCGAGCCCGAGTACGTGCACCTGGATCCCAAGGCGGCGTCGTGGCTGGTGCAGCGGGGCATTCGCCTGGTGGGCCTGGACTATCTCTCCGTCGAAGCCTTTCAGAGCGCCACACACAACGTTCACCGTATCCTGCTGGAAGCAGGACTGGTCGTGGTCGAGGGGCTGGACCTCAGCAACGTTCCGGCAGGTCCGTGCCAACTGGTATGTCTCCCGCTCAAGATCGAGGGTGGCGACGGTGCCCCGGCCAGGGTCCTCGTCATCCGGGACTGAGCGAACGACTAGAGGCTGTCGAGGCAAAGAGAATGATCGAGAAGGACTCCGCGGGCAAGTCGAATCGGGTGCGAGTCACCTTTGTGTTGCCTTCTAATCTGTGGGCCGAGCGTGTCAACCTGGTCGGCGAGTTCAACGATTGGGACACCATGGCCACGCCCATGAGCCGTAACCGCACGGATGCGAACTGGCGCGTGACCGTCGAGCTGGAAGGAGGGCGGCGGTACAAGTTTCGCTACCTGGTCGATGGCAAGGAGTGGCTCAACGACTGGCACGCGGACGATCACGTCGAGAATCCCTACGGCTCGTACGACTCGGTGCTCGATCTGCGAAACGTAGAACAACCCAAAAGCCCAGACGAGTAGCTGTTCAGGACTGCTCGCGATCCGGTCTCTGGCACGGGAGACCTTGGGTGCCGTGCGCCCTGAAACCAGCGGGCCCGCCTGCCCCTCAGGTCCTAGATATAGTGTTTTGAGGAAAATAAAGCCCCATATTTAGTGTTTTTGGTCCAAAATAAGCCTTCTGGGGTATTGCCATAACAAGAGAAGTGGTGTATAATATCTAAGGCAAGAGGTACCTTGCTGGCAATTCGCCCTTGCTCACGAAAGGAGTGGTTTGTAAATGAAGACCCGTCTGCTCTCGGTGTTCCTGCTCATCGTCGTCCTGCTAGGTACTTTTGCCGTACCTGCCCAGGGCGACTCGTGCAAAGACGTTTACCACGTGGTCAAACCTGGTCAGAACCTGACGCGAATCGCTGCCTCCTATGGCGTCAGTGTGCAAGCCATCATCAAGGCCAACAACCTCTGGAACCCCAACGTGATCTATGCGGGACAGGTTCTCAGGATTCCCGTTCCTTGCGCCCCTCCGCCGCCAACACCATCGGGCTGCACGGCGATCCACGTGGTCAAGCGAGGCGAGTATCTCAAGGTCATAGCCACCCGCTACGGCACGACGGTCAACGTACTGGTGCAGCTCAACGGCATCAAGAATCCGAACCTCATTTACCCCGGCCAGCGCCTTAAGGTGCCCGTCCGCTGCCCGAGCCCGAAGCCCACGCCAGCCCCTACACCCGGCACAGGGACGGGGCCATGGACAGGGCAGTACTGGGCCAACCGTTTTCTGAGCGGCAGCCCAAAGTTCACGAGAAACGCCAACCTGGTGGACTTTAAGTGGGGTACCGCGGGTCCGGGTGGGGGCATTGCCGGCACCAACTTCTCGGTGCGCTGGAATCGCACCCGCCACTTTGATGCGGGCCGCTACCGCTTCCACGTCGTCGTCGACGATGGTGTCCGCGTCTGGCTGGACAACGTCCTCATCATTGACCAGTGGCACGACACGGCGCCCAGGGAGTACATTGCCGACAGCCAGCTCAGCGCCGGCACCCACAGCCTGCAGATCGACTACTACCAGAACCAGGGTGCAGCCCAGATCAAGTTCTGGGTGGACCGCATAGACGGCGTGGCTGCCTGGAAGGCGGACTTTCACAACAACCCGCGGCTGGACGATTTTCCGGCCGTTACGCAGCACTATGATAGCCTCCAGTTCGACTGGGGGCTGAAGGCTCCCGTGTCAGGCATCACGGCGGATTATTTCTCCGCTCGCTTCACGGGCGAGTTCCACTTCGTGGGCGGCAAGTACCGCTTCACGGCGACGGCGGATGACGGCATCCGCGTCTACGTCGACGATACGCCCATCATCGACCAGTGGCACGCCACCTCGGTGCGCACCTACACCGCCGACGTGGACCTTTCCGAGGGCAACCACCGCATCAAGGTCGAATACTTTGACCTGGAGGAGTACGCGGTGTGCAAGGTCAAGTGGGCAAAGCACTAGCCGAACGGTCATAACGCCCGGGTGTGACGCGCCTTTCCCGACAAAAGAGCGCGTCGCACCTGGGCGTACACTTTTTGGGGCAAGGAGGAAACCCAGATGCTAGTTCGGGACCGAATGTCAAAGCATCCCCTGACCATCTCTCAAGAGGAGACGATCCTGCGGGCGCATAGCTATATGGAAGAGCAGAAGGTGCGCCATCTGCCGGTGGTGGACAGGAGCGGAAAGATGGTTGGTGTGGTGACCGAGGACGATCTACTCAAGGCCGAGCCTTCGGGTGTGACGCTTCTGAGCGTGTGGGAACTTCACGCGCTGATGGACAAGATCAGGGTCAAGGACGTGATGATCCAGGAAGTCATCACCACCACCGAGAGCACACCCATCGAAGAGGCCGCCCACCTCATGCTGGAACACAAGATCGGCTGCCTGCCCGTCATGCGCGAGGATCGGCTGGTGGGCATCATCACCGAGAGCGACATCTTTCGCACCTTCATGGAGCTCTTTTCCGCCCGGCAGAAGGGCATTCGCATCAGCCTGGAGATCCCCGACAAGGAAGGCCAGTTGGCCGCCGTGGCCCAGGCCATCGCCAACCAGGGCGGCTACATCGCCGCCTGCGGCACCTTCATGTCGGAAGATCCGACCAAGTGGGGCCTGGTGCTCAAGGTGCGCAACGTGGAGCGCGACAGCCTGCTGGAATCGCTGAACGCCATCGAAGGCCAGCGTTTGCTGGACGTGCGCGAGGTGTAGCTCCCCTTTCCGGGTGAGATCTGGTCACGAACGCTCTGCCAGGCCACCGTGGACCTGGCAGAGTTTTCTATTTCCAGTGGAAAGTGCGCTCTTCGCTCCAGGCGCTGATGGGCAGGTACGTGTCGGTGCCGTCGTCGGCCGTGCGCTTGCGCACCAGGCGCACGCTCCAGGTATAGATCCGCTCCGACTCCTGATCCGCCTTGCCATGGAGCATCTTGCTTACGAACCAGGATGGCCGCTGCACGTACACCGGCGCCGAGACCGTGGCGCCCCCGGAGACATAGCGGATCATCACTTCAAAGTACTCGTCGGAGACCAGGGTGTGGCTGCTGCGCCAGGTGAGCTCGATGCTCGTATCCTCGCCCTCATATACAACCCCGGTCTCGGGTATCAGGAGCTCGGGAGCGGCCAGGGCCGGCGCCGGCGTGGCGGTGGGCGGCTCGCTGGTCGGCGTCCCTGGCGTCACCGGCGTCCAGGTCGGCCAGGCCCGGGTCGGGGTCGGCGTGATGGTGGGGGTTGGCGTGGCGGTGGGCGTGTGCGTCGGCGTCGGGGTCAGGGTGGGCGACGGTGTGATGGTTGGTGTGGGCGTGGAGGTCGGTGTGTTGGTTGGCGTCGGGGTGATGGAGGGCGTCAGGGATGGTGTCAGGGTGGGCACGTGTACCAACACCGGCATGTCCGCGGCCACTGCCTGCACGGTGCTGACGGCCAGCTCCGGCTCAAAGCTGGTGAGGCTGCGATAGAGGGAAGGGCCCACCAACAGGCCCAAGAGCAGGCCGGCCAGGACGATGCCTCCCAGCATCATAGGCCGCAGCCAATCGCTCTGAAGGGTCTCACCACAAGCGGGGCACACCCGAAGGCCCTGGCGCGCCAGGGAGCCACAATGACGGCAGCGGACCAGGCTTCGCCTGCGCTGCGGCTTTCCGCAGTGAGGGCAGACCACCTGCCCTTCGACAAGCTCCGTGCCACACCGACTACATTTCTTCAACGGACTTCCTCGTCGTCAGGTCTATGGGTATTGCTCTCGCGCCCGTCCGCCTGGGCCAGCAGGCGGACGGACCCGGGAGCGCCGGCTAAGTGTCGTTCTGTATCTGGTTAGAAGAAACTACCCCAATCCACGCTGGGCACGGGGTTGATCACGTCTTGCCACGTAATAAATAGCATCAAGGCCACCAGCAGGATCATGCCGATGAGATGAACGAGCCCCTCTTTGGAAGGATCGACTCGCTTGCCGCGAATTGCCTCCACGAAGACGAACAGGATGCGGCCGCCATCCAGGGCGGGCAGGGGCAGCAGGTTCGTAACGGCCAGGGCCACGCTCAGGCTGCCCATCAATTGCATGACGGGGAACCACCAGCCGGTGTCGATAGAGTACTGGACGGCGTCGCCCACCAATTGGCCGACACCCACCGGCCCCACGGGACGCGCCATCTCGGCGGGGATGAGCCCCTGGATGAGCTGCACCGGGACGGTAAAGATAAATCCGGTGAGCGTTACCGTTTGCCTCGCGCCCATCCACAGCGCTTCGTACCAGGGATAGCTCTTGATGGTCGTGCGTGGGCTGAGCCCGATGCCGATGGGTCCCTCTTCCGGCGGCGGCTCGGCCCGCGGGACGACCTGCACTTGCAGCACTTCCCCGTCGCGCTCCACGGCCAGCATCACCGGCTCGCCAAGGTGCTCGTTGGTGTACCGCTGCAGGGTCGTGATGTTGAGGATCTCGGTGTCGCCGGCACGGACGATGACGTCACCCGCTTGCAGTCCGGCCTCCTCGGCAGGCGAGCCAGGGGCCACCATGCTAATCATGGCATTCTCGGGATCGGCCACGGCCGGGGCGCCCACGGCAAAGGCGAGGGCGAAAAAGATGGCGGCAGCCAGCAGGTTCATGCCGCCGCCGGCGGCCAGGACCAGGATGCGGGGCAGCTTGCCCTTGCTGGCCAGGCTCCCGGGAGAGCTGGGGTCCTCCTCGCCCAGCATCTTGGCAAAGCCGCCAAAGGGAATGGCATTCAGCGAAAAGAGCGTGCCGGGGTCCAGCATCTCGACCCGGCCCGCCCGGCCCAGCTCGACGCCGGGCTCTACCTTCTCGATGCGGGTGAGGATGCCGCGACCCTTGCCGTCGGTGCTCGTCTCATAGGTCACCAGTGACCCCGACTCTAACTCCTCGGGCAGGCGAAAGTCGCGCGGGATGATGATCTCCTGGCCGTCAATCACCACCTTGCCCTTGGTGTGCCAGAAGGCGAGCAGCCGGGGAGGATAGCCAAAGCCAAACTCCTCGACCACCACGCCAAAGCGCTTCGCGACCAGGTAATGTCCCAATTCGTGGACAAAGACCAGGATGCTGAGCGCGATGAGAAGCGAAACGATAATCAACAGCATATCGGCTTAACCTTTTTCTAGCCTGAGCGCACTTCGTGCCAGGCCATCTGAATCTTTTCCAACTGCTCCTCGCCGGCGGCCTCTGGATCGTCATCAAACCCGGGCAACTGGAGGATCATCTTGAACAGCTTGGTCATGGTCAAATCCAGGGGCTCGACGTCGGGATAGGCAGTGTTTAGCACCCGCACCATCCGGCCAAAGTCGGACCAGTGTAGAGGGTTCTTGGTTTCGGGTGTCTCCACGGGCTTGACCACGTCCTCGGCCAGCAGCTCGGCGGCCCTGTCCAGGTGGCCCTGGCGCCGGTAGTAGTCGGCCAGGGTCGCCCGCAGGGCCTCGGCGGCCAGCACGGAGCAGTGCATCTTGACGGGGGGGAGGCCGTCGAGGGCCTCGGCGATGGCGCGATTGGTAATCTCTAGCGCCTCGTCGATGCTCTTGCCCTTGATCATCTCGGTCGCCATAGAGCTGGTGGCAATAGCGGCCCCACACCCAAACGTACGGAACTTGACGTCCGAGATGACGTCCTCCTCGATCTTGACGGACATTTCCATCAAGTCACCACAGACCGGGTTCCCAGTCCGCCCTACGCCGTCGGCGTCCTCGATGACGCCCACGTTGCGTGGGTTCATAAAATGGTCCATGACCGCATCACTATACTGCATCCAGTTCCTCCCGCGATCGCTTAGAACAGATAATGGTCTACCAGCCGCACGCCTTGCCCCGGCCCACTGACGACGACCTCCGGCACGCCCAGCCGGCGGAGCCTCCCTTCCACCTCGGCGGCCGTGGCTGCCAGGCAAAGGCAGTGGACATTGGGACCTGCGTCCATTGTAAAATACACGTCCAACCCCTCGCGCCGCCAGTCCGGCACGGCCTTGAGCACCGCCAGGGTGCCCCCCTCCCAATAGAGGAGGGGCGGCTGCGAAGTCAGCATCACGCCATGCATGGCCAGCGCGTCGGCCTCGGCAGCGGGCCCCAGCAGATCCAGGTTCCGCTGGCGAATGCCCCGGCCCGCGTCGGCCAGCCAGCCCGGCACCGCTGCGAGGCGGGCCGCATAGAACGGGCTGCCGGGCGCCAGGCTGTGGCCGTCGTGGGAGCCGACGGGCTTGTGCTCGCGGCTGACGATGGCCACCACGTCGGTCAGGTTCCAGTGCTCGGCGGGTGCCACCTGCCGGGCATAGGACGTCTCGTCGTCCTCTCCCTCCCACAGGCAAAAGCCGGCGGGCACCGAACGGCACGCCGAGCCCGAGCCCAGGCGGGCCAGCTGCGACAGCGCGGCCTCGTCCAGCCACAGACCCGCTGCCCGGGTGGCGGCCAGCGAAAGGGCCGCAAACGCCGACGCCGAAGACGCCAGCCCCGTGCCGGCCGGGAAATCGTTCCGGCTGGCAATCCACGCCTTGTGGTCAATGCCGGCCAGGGCGCGAACCCGGTCCAGGTGAGCCAGAACCCGCGCCAGCGCCGGGCCGGCCAGCGGCCGGTCGTCCACGGTCACCAGGTCAGCTGGCAGATCCCGCCGGAACTCGACCGTGGTGACCGTCGTCAGTGCTGCCAGGTTCATAGAAAGCGAGGGGTTGGCCGGGAGATTCAGTTCCTCATCGGTCTTGCCCCAATACTTGACAAAGGCAATGTTCGGGTTTGCGACCGCCGTCGCCTTTTCCATCAACCTGTGCCGCCTCCGGCATCCACCGTTATCATATCACCTTTTCGGCCAACCGGCAAGTTAGCTGCATTACTTTCCGGCGCTCCTGCTCTCGTGGCTGCCCTTTGCGCCCCGCGAGGGCCAGGCGATGGTGGTGCCTCCAGCCTTTTCGGGGTGGAGCAGGGCGTTTTTCAGGGCCCCGGGCCGCTCGCCGGAGAGAATGAGGGCTTGCATCCCGGGCTGCCGCTGCAAGAGGGCCACCAGCTCCTCCACCTTGGCCGCCATGCCCCCGGTGACGTCGGCGGCATGGGAGCCGCCCAGCGCCTGGCGGACCGTGGGCCAGTTGTCGGGGTCGATGTGCGGCACGGGGCGCGCCGACGGATCGCGCAGGGGATCGGCCCCAAAGACGCCATCTACCTCGCCCACCAGTACCAGGCGGGCGGGCCGCAGCCCGGCGGCCAGGTAGGCCAGGATCTGCTCGGTGGAGATGATGGTCGCGCCCTGGATCTCGTCGAGGGCCACGTCGCCGTACACCAGGGGCACCAGGTCGTGGGCCAGCGCCTCGTGGACCGGCCCGGCCTGCAGCGATAGCAGCTCGCCCGCCCGGCAGCGGGCCGAGGCCGAGGGCTGGAGCGACCAGACAGGCACCCCCGCCGCCAGGAAAATATCGGTCACCAGGCGGTTGAGGCGGGCCGCCACGGCGGCCACGTGGGCAAAGTAGTGCCAGCCCGGGGCATCCACGACGCCGCGGTGGGTGCGATACCGCAGCGCCAGCACGTGGCCAAAGGAGCCGCTGCCGTGGCCGAGGACCAGCCGCAGGCCGGGCCGCTCGGCACGGGCGGCCGCCACCTCCTCCGCCAGGCGGCGAATGATCTCGGGGCGGGGCGTTTCGGGCCGCGTCTTGTCGGTGATGACCGAACCGCCGAGCTTGACCAGGATGGGGGGCTGTTGTGGAGCTACCAATTCAACACCAGCCTCTCGCCGTCCACACGCACCCGGTCGCCGGTCTGGAGCAGGCGGATGTCAATCTCGTCCACCATGGGGATGCCGGCCATGATGGCGCCCACGGCGATGATGGCCTCGCTCCGGGCGTTGACGATGGCCGCGGGGGCCGTGCCGACCCGGGCCATCCAATAGAGGGTATACGAGCCCACGGTGCTGCCCTTGCCCGTGGGAAAGACCAGGACCCGGCCGGCGACGCACTGCCCTTCCAGGGCGTGGCCTCGCTCGACGACGACGCCCGTCTCGGGGTCGATGCCGCCCAGGAAGCCGATGGGCTCGGGCGAGACCAGGGCCAGCCCTTCGGCGCTGCCCGCCTTGATAACCCTGCCCCTCAGCTCCATCGCCCCTCCGGCCTCGAAGGCGGCTCGGGCCACCGGCCTTCCAGGGCAGCCTCCAGGCACTGTTCCGCGGGCCCAAAACGCACCGACAGGCCGCTGTGAGAGGGCGCGTAAAAGGCCATTTTGGCCGAGTTGGTGGCCATGGAGCGAAAACCGAGGCCAGCCACCGGGGCGACGACCATGCAGGTATCGGCCACCACGCGCCCGCCGGCCGTCTCGATGCGGGCCACCAGCCCCGCCTGCTCCGCGACCTGGCGGGTAGCCCGCGAGGTCGTGATCCACAGGGCCGCCGCCAGCCTCCGGCCGTCCAGATATCCGGCCACGGCCTCGATCTCGGCCAGGGAGGCGTGGGGGCAGCCCAGGCTGACCAGGTCGATCTGTTCTGCCGGCCCGTTTAGGGCGTCATAGGCGGGGGCCAGGTCGTCGACGGCCAGCTCCCGGTGTCCGGGAGCCAGGTCCACGCCATCCTTTGCCTCGGGCGTCACGCCCTCCACGTGGTAGAGGGCCACAGCGCCACTGGCTGCCATAGCCGCACCCAGGCTTCGCAGCGCCAGGCCCTCGTGGCGCACGCCGCGGAGAAGCGGCACCCCATTGCCCACCTCCCGGCCCACGAGGAACCCCAGGGCGCCGAGGTCGGCCTCGGACCGGAGCGGACAGCGCGCGTCCACGACGGCCGTGGCCCGCCGGCCGTCGTCCAGGTGCAGGCCGTAGCGCGCCGTGCGCCCGGTGATGGCCGCCGCCAGGGCGCTGGGCCCACCCTCGCGGTTGGTGCGGGCGCCCAGGATCGAGTTGGCGTAACTCACCGCCGACGACTCGGCCCAGGCCAGGTGTTGTCCCCGCTCCGGCACCCCGCCGGTCAAGTACGGGGCGCAGGTGGCGGCCGGCTCCACCCCCAGGGCCACGTAGGCCTCGATCACGGCCACCTGGCGCCGGGCGAATTCCTCGTCAAAGCCGAGCTCGCGCCAGGCCACCAGGTCCATGCCCGCCGGATTGAGAGTCGCCGGCACCCGCGTCCGGGCGCCCTCGGAGGCCCACTCCTGCAGAAACTGCAGCCCGGCCTCGCCCAGATTCTTGTAGCTGACGCCCGACACCTGGACGCTGGCGACAGGCACCAGGTCGGCGGCGCCGTAAATACGGCCCAGGGCCACGACGATCTCCATGGCCCTCTGCACCCCGGGACCGGCCTCGCCGGCCAGCATGGCCCGCTCTTCGGCCGTCAACTTTGGCTCGGCGCCCACGATCAGGACCCTCCCCCGGCTGCCGGCGGGCCGGCGAGATAAGCCCCCACGTCGATCCCCTCATAGCGCACCTTGCGAAAGCCTGCCCGCTCGGCGGGGTCGAGGGGGAGCCCGCCGCGGTCGGTCCAGGGGATGGTCGCGTCCAGGCCCATCTTGGCCGTGCGTGCCTTCTGGCCGGGGGCCGCGCCGCCGGGGCGCGCCTTACCAGGGAGGACGGCGGAGGGGTCCAGGCTGCTGCTGGGCTGGTCAGGCAGGACGACCAGGTCGCGGTCGGCCTGGAAACGGGTGGCGATGGCCCATTCCACCTCGGCCGGATTGTACAGATCCACGTCGTCGTCGACGACCACGACGTGCTTGAGGGAGGTGTGTCCGCGAAAGGCAGCCTCGATGGCCCGCCGCCCGTCGTCGGGGCCTTCTTTGGCGATCTGGACCACGGCGTGGAGCCAGCTCATACCCCCGGGGGTGATGCTCACGCCGCGGCAGCGGGCCACCTGCGACACGGCCTGAAAGATGGTCGGCTCACGGGGCAGGCCCATGAGCAGCTTGTGCTCCAGGCCTCCGGGCAGCAGGGCGTGGTAAATCGGATCGTGACGGTGGGTCAGGCAGTCGATCTCGATGACGGGCTGCTGCCGCACCACGTCCCAGGTCTCGGTGAGGTCGATGAAGGGGCCCTCGTCCGCCATGCGCGGGGTGATGCGCCCTTCGAGGACTGCCTCGCAGGCGGCCGGCACCCACAGGTCAGAGGTAACACAACGGACCAGGGGTGTGGGCGCCAGGGCCTGGGCGATGGTCATCTCGTCGACGCCCAGGGCGGGGCTCATGGCCGCGGCCAGGAGTACGTGGATGGGCACGCCCAGGCAGATGGCCAGGGGCAGATCCTGGCCGGCAGCCGCCGCCTTGCGCCAGGCCGTGTCGGTACCCCGCCCTTCGACGATACGCGCCGTGAAGCTGTGGGGGTCGATCTGCATCAGCCGGTGAAAGCTGGCGTTGGGGCCGCCCTCGGGGTCGCGGACGATAGAGATGCCGGCCGTGATATAGGGCCCGCCGTCGCCCTGCAGGTGAGTCAGGATGGGCAGGCGGCCCAGGTCCGGCCGGTCCTCGATCACCTTCTGGCACGGTGCCTCGCCAACACGGGGCGGGGGCAGGGGCTGCTCCAGGGCACGGACCAGGCGGGGCACGACACCGGCGACGTCGGTGCCGAGCGCCCAGGCAAAGCTCTCGCGGGCAGCGCACATGTCCGTCAGAACCCGCCAGCCTGGCCGCCGGGGATCGGCGAACAGGAGGGGCTGGCCTTCCAGGGCGTGGGCCACGCGGGCCAGCTCCAGGTACGGGTCGACGGCGCGCTCGACGACGGTCAGGCGGCCTGCCTCCGCTGCCCAGGCGACATAATCTCTGACGCTCATGCTTCCTCCCCCCAGCGGCGGTAGAGGGCGTGTTCAAGCCCGAGCACGTCCAACACCTTGCCCACGATGAAATCGGTGACGTCGTCGACGGACCGCGGCTGCGGGTAGTAGGCTATCATGGGGGGCAGCAGGATGGCGCCCGCCAACCTGGCCAGGCGCATGTTCTCGATGGCCGGCAGCGAAAGGGGGGTTTCGCGGGGCAGGAGGACGAGGGGCCGGCCCATGCGCAGCATGACGTCGGCGGTGCGCACGATGAGGTCGGAGGCATAGCCGTGGGCTATGGCCGACAGAGTGCGGGTGGAGCAGGGGGCCACGACCATGGCCTGGGGCGCGCGCGAGGAGCTGGCGATGGGCGCCGCCAGATCGTCGGCGGCCCAGCGGTGTGCGGCGGGCAACTCGACGCCGTCCGGAAGCTCGTGGGCCATGACCGCCTCGGCGGCGCGAGAGACGAGGAGGTGCACCCGGTGCTCGGCCTGCTCCGAAAGCACCTGAAGCAGGCGCACGCCGATGATGACGCCCGAGGCCCCGGTGATGGCTACAACCAGCTCCATGATCCTCCACCCGAAACAAAGGGGATCACGCCGCACTGCCCGGGCGTGATCCCCCTACGTGCAAGCCGGCGCGTGGCCTGCCGTTATTCCTCTTCTCCGGCCTCTTCCTTTTCCTCTGCCTCTTCCTCTTCCTCGAGCTCTTCCACTTCCTCGGCTTCCAGCTCGGCGGCTGCCGCTTCCTCTTCCTCAATGGTGGCCCTTGGTGCCACGACGCTGACCACGACTTCCGTCGGATCGGCCAGGATGGTAATGCCGGGTGGCACGGGAAGGTCGGCAATGGTGACGCTGTCGTTGAGCGTCTCCAGCGACGAGATGTCCACCGGGATCGAGTCCACCAGGTCGGCAGGCAGGCACTCAACCTCGATGTGGGTCAAGGTGTGAACGAGCACGCCACCGCCGTACTGGACGGCAGGCGCCTCGCCAACGAGCTCCAGGGCCGGCGACGTGCGCACCTTGCGGTCGAGCTGCACCTGGTAAAAGTCCACGTGGCGCAACCGGCTGGTCAGGATGTCGCGCTGGATGTCGCGGGCCAGCACGACGTGGGGCCGGCGCTCCTTATCCACGAACAGCTCGATGAGGGCCGTGGAGCCTGCCTGGCGCAGGACGGAATCCAGCTCTCGCTCCTGCACCTGGATCGGCGTTGATTCCTGCTTGGCACCAAAGAGCACGGCCGGAATCAAGCCTTCGCGGCGCAGATGTTTCACCTGTTTGCCCAGCACGGTTCGCCGGGACGACTGCAACTTCACATGTTCCATGATCCATCTCCCGATCTGTGTAAGACAAAAATCACCCTATTTTAATGCAGAAGGAGGTATTCGTCAAAACAGGGCTTTGCCATAACCGGCGGTTGCGGCTCACCGCCGCGCCACGGCTCGTATTGTCTCTTGACTTCCACTGGGAGCGCCGAGCACCAGTTCGGCAAGTTGCGTGTGGAGGGAAATGCCGAGCAGGCGCTCGGCGCTCCCGGCAGGGCCGACTCGGCAGCAGCCGTGGTGCGCGCGCGGCGCCTGCTTGCCTCAAGCCTTCAAATGCAGTATAATGCAAGCTTGTGGAAGCCCATCCGTCAAACATCACCTTTCCATAACCGAGGTGCATGCCATGGACGGCGGGAAGGGGGCAGGTCCCTCCCACTTTTGTTGAGGATGAGAACTGGACGATGCGACTGAACCGAACGACCAGGATTACAATGCTGGCCCTGTTGATCACGGGGCTGGTTATTGGCGCCTTTGGAGCCGGGATCGGTGCCACGTGGCTCCTGTTGCGCCCGGCTGCTCCGGGGGGGTCGCAGGCAACGTCGTTTGAGCTCTTCTGGGAAGCGTGGCATCTTGTCGAGGACAATTTTTACGGCGACTTGCCCGACATGCACCAGGTTGCCTGGGGTGCCATCCGGGGAGCTCTGAACACCCTGGACGACCCGCATACCACGTTCCTCGAGCCCCAGCCGCGCCAGAGGGAAAAGGAGCAGCTTAGCGGTCAGTTCGGCGGCATCGGCGCCTACATCAACGAGGACGAGGATGGAATCATCTCCCTCGATCCCATGCCCGACCTGCCTGCCGAGCGGGCGGGCGTCGTGCAGGGGGACATCCTTCTCAAGGTGGACGACACCGAGATCACACTCGAGATGACCGCCGAGGACGTCGTCAACCTCATCAGGGGTGAGGTGGGCAGCATCGTCCGCCTGACACTGCGCCGCGAAGGCCAGGCCGCACCCATCGTGCTGGAGGTGCAGCGGCAAGAGATCCCCAGCGCCTCGGTAGAGTGGCGGATGCTTGAGGAGGCCGAGGGCATGGGCTATGTGCGCATTGCCCTGTTCAGCGGGCGCACGGCCCTGGAGCTGGAGGATGCCATCGGGGATCTGGAGGATCAAGGGATGACCCGCCTCATCCTCGACCTGCGCGGCAATGGCGGCGGGCTGTTCGACGCCGGCATCGACGTCGCCAGCGAGTTTCTGTCCGATGGCGTGGTGGTCTACCAGTTGGAAAAGGGTAGTAGGGAACAGGTTTACGAGGTGAGCCGCAAGGCGAGCTTGCCGGATGCCCCCCTGGCCCTGCTGGTGGACGGCGGCACGGCCAGTGCCTCGGAGATCGTCGCCGGGGCCTTGCAGGATCGCGGCCGGGCCGTCCTGGTGGGCCAGAAGACGTATGGCAAGGGCACCGTCCAGTCGGTGTATGACCTGAGCGACGGCTCGTCGGTCCACATTACCTATGCCGAATGGCTGACGCCCGAGCGGCGGCGCATCAGCGGCGAAGGGTTGATGCCCGACCTGGACGTGCCCATCACGGAAAACGACCGCAGCGAGGGACGCGATCCGCAGTTGGAGCGGGCCATCGAGTACCTGGCAGCGCAAGGCTGATATGGCAAAGTACAAGAACGGAGAGAATCGGATGTCTGGTTCAAACGGCTGCAAAATCCTGGTCACGGCCCTCGTCGTGGCTGTCATCATGGGTGGCCTGGGATTTGTCTCCGGCTTCCTGACGCACACAGTGCTCGTCGCAGACGAAAGGACGGGCGTGGAGGTGCTCCCCACTCCACTGGAGGAGGCCGTGGTGCCGCTGCCCGAGCCCACCGGCGCGAGCGTGGAGAAAGAGCTGCAACAGCCCGAGCCCACGGCAGAGCCGGAGCCGGCGCCGACCATCGCCATCCCCAACTCCACGGGCACCGAGTTTGACCTGTTCTGGGAGGCCTGGGACCTTATCCAGCGTGACTATTACGGCGACCTGCCCACCGAAGAAGATCTGGTCTACGGCGCCATTCGCGGGGCCGTCGAGACCCTGGACGATCCCTTCACTGCCTTTATCGAGCCCGAGGTGGCGGCCATCAACCGCGAAGACGACACCGGCAGTTTTGAGGGCATCGGCGCCTACGTCAGCATGGAGGACGGCTATCTTCGGATCGTCAGTACCTTCAAGGGCCAGCCTGCCGAGGCGGCGGGCCTGCAGCGCGGCGACATTGTGTTGGAAGTTGACGATACGCCCATCGAGAACATGAGCGTCTACGAGGCCATCGCCCTCATCCGCGGCCCGTCGGGAACGTCGGTGCGCCTGATGATCCTGCGCGCGGACCAGGAACCCTTCGAGGTCGAGATCGTCCGGGCCAGCATCGACATTCCCGTGGTCGAGTACGAGATGCGCCCTGATGGACTGGTCTACGTGAGCCTCACCGAATTCAGCTCCGATGCCAGCGCCAGGCTGGAAGCGGCGCTGGAAGAGCTCCTGCAGCAGGACCCCGAGGGACTTATCCTGGACCTGCGGGGCAATCCCGGGGGCTGGCTGAATGAAGCCGTTCTCACCACCGGGCTCTTTTTGCCCCAGAACTCGCTGGTGCTCATCGAGCGCTTCAAGGACCAGACCGAGCGGCCCTACTTTTCGTCCAACAGGCCCGTGTCGACCGACGTTCCGATGGTGGTGCTTGTGGACGGCGGCTCGGCCAGCGCGTCCGAGATCCTGGCCGGCGCCCTGCAGGATGCGGGCCGGGCCGTGCTCATCGGCGAAACGACCTTTGGCAAGGGTTCTGTGCAGTGGCCCCACGAGCTGTCCAACGGCGCCGAGCTGCGGGTCACCGTGGCGCGCTGGTTTACGCCCGATGACCGGGCCATCCATGGCGAGGGGCTGGAGCCGGACATCACCGTGGATCTGACGAGCGAGGATCTGGAGGCCGAGCGGGACCCGCAGTTGGAGCGGGCCGTCGAATATCTTCTGAACGGGCAGTAAAAGATGGCCATCAAGGTCGTTGCCACCAATCGCAAGGCACAACACGAGTACCAGTTTCACGACACCTTCGAAGCCGGCATGGTGCTTCTAGGCAGCGAGATCAAATCGGTGCGGGCCGGACGGGTGAGCCTGCAGGAAGGGTACGTGGCTTTTGAGAACGGCGAGGCCTGGCTGATGAACGTGCACATCGCTCCTTACCACCAGGCCGGCCGGGAGAACCACGAGCCCAAGAGGCGGCGCAAGCTGCTGCTGCACCGCCGCGAGATCGAACGCCTCCAGGGACGGGTGCAGGAAAAGGGCTTTACCGTGGTGCCCACCCGGCTTTATCTGAAGGACGGCCGCGCCAAGCTAGAGATCGCCCTGGCGCGCGGCAAGAAGCTGTACGACAAGCGCCAGGCCATCGCCGAGCGCGATTCCAGGCGCCAGGTAGAGCGAGCGCTGAAGGAGGAGTCTCGTTGATCGGCGCTGGCGCGGATGGGGTCTCTGCCTTTTACAGGCACATAAGACACCGCCTTGGGCCTGGCCTGTGCCTGGCCCTGTTGACGATCCTGGCCGCAGCATGCGGTGTAACGGCGACGCCGGAGCCGGGCGTGACGGTGGCAGCCGCCACGCTCGCAGCCTCGCCCCAGGCGCCCACCAGCACCCCCATCGCGCCCCCACCGCCCACGGCGGCGCCTACCGAGCTGCCAGCCGACACCCCGACCCCCAGCCCGACGGCCACGCCCACGCCTACGCCTCTGCCGGCGGCAAATCTGGTGGCCTTTGAGACCACGCGAGAGGGCAAGGGCGAGATATATCTGCTGGATGCGGCGACGGGGCAGATGACGAACCTGAGCGCCCACCCGGCGGAAGACGCAGCACCGGCCTGGAGCCCCGACGGGTCGTCCATCGCCTTTGCCTCGCAGCGCGACGGCAACTGGGAGATCTATGCCCTGCGCTTGGGTGACGGCAGCCTGGCGCAGCTGACGGAGCACCCGGCATTTGACAGCGCCCCGGCCTGGAGCCCCGACGGCACGCAGATCGCCTTCGAGAGCTACCGCGACGGCAACCTGGAGATCTATGTCATGGATGCGGCGGGTGGCGAGCCCCGCCGGCTCACGGATGACCCGGCGGGCGACTTTGGACCGGCCTGGAGCCCCGACGGCGAGACCATCGCCTTTACCTCGTGGCGCGACGGCAACAAGGAGATCTATGTCGTGGCGGCGGCAGGGGGCGAGGCCCGAAACCTGACCCAACATCCCGCCGACGACGAGAGTCCGGCCTGGGGACCGGCCACGTCGGAGGGCGCGCCCCTGGCCTTTGTCTCGTGGCGCGACGTCGACCCGCAGACGGGCAACCGCAACGCCGAGATCTATGTCCTGGCGCCGGGCAGCGCCGAGGCGGTGCGCATGACCGACAACCCCTGGCCCGACCTGGACCCCGCCTGGGATGCCGTGGGACGGCTGACCTGGTCGGCCTACGATCCGGGGCCGCCCTTTGAGACCTACGATCCGTACCGGCCCGGCGGCTACCACCTCTATCGAGCGGGAGAGGACGGCCCGGAGCGCCTGGCGGACTCGGCGCCCGATCGGGCCGATGACCGCCGCCCGGCCCCCGCGCCGGCCCTGGTGGCCAGCAGGCTGCCCGGCCACGAGGCGCCCCCGGCCGGGGAGGTTTCGCCCATCATCACCCTGGAGCCTGGCAGCCTGGCGCGGGTGTTGCCCGTGCCCGGAGTTCTTACGAGCTATGATCAGGTGGAGGTGTTGGCCAGCGAGCTGGTGAGCCCCTCGCTCCTGGCCTGGCAGAGCGACGTGCTGGAGGCCAGCGGCTGGGATCTGCTGCACGGCACCCTTGGCACCTGGCGGCCCATCGATAGCGTCCGCCGGCGCGACATGTATGCCTACGACTATGGTTACCTGAGCTGGCACAAGACGGGACGTGCCCTTGACCTGGCCCTGGAGTACAAGGTGGACGGCGCCGACCAGATGCTCGTCGTGCGCGAAGACCTGGGATCGAGCGTCTACTGGCGGATGTACCTGCGGACCGCCCGCCAGGATGGCAGCCAGGGCGCGCCTCTGACAGACAACCCATGGCTATTCTGGTGGCACATCGTCCCTGCCGCAGAGCCTGAAGCTTACGACGCGGGGGGCAAGCGCCTGCCCATCCCTGCCGGCTACTATGTCGACGTCACCCGCATCGCCCGGCGCCACGGCTGGGAGCGCATCGCCTCCTACGCCATCGAAGGCGACTACCACTGGCTGGTGGACAGCAACGGGACCGAATACTGGCATTACGAGCGCACTGACGGGTTGCCGTGGTGGGAGGCCATGCTCCAGATCTATCCCCTAGATACCCTGCTGCAGCACGCGGCCTGGGAAGTGTGCCTCGAAAAGGCCCAGAACGAAGACATGATGCGCAGCAAGGGCGTGCCGGCGCCCGCGCCATAGGCGCCCGCCAAAGCGCTCCCTGTTCCGGCAAGGAGTAGAACGTGGACGAGATCGTACGGCGTTACCTGGAGCTGGCCCTGAGCCTGGAGCGGCACGTCGAGGGCTTTGTGGATGCCTATTTCGGCCCGCCCGAGATCAAGGCTGCCATCGACACTGCGCCTCCCCGCCCCCTGGGCGAGCTGGAGAAAGAAACGGCGCGGCTGCTGGCCGACGTGGAGTCCGGCGGCCTGCCGCCGGGCCGGCAGGAGTTCCTGGCCGCCCAGGTGCGGGCGATGCAGGCCGTCGTCGACAAGGCCGCGGGCCGGGAGCTGGACTTTCAGGACGAGGTAGAGCGCACCTTTGACATTACGCCGGCCATGGTTGACGAGTCGGTCTTTGCCGCGGCCCACGCCGAAATGGATCGAGTGCTGCCCGGCAGCGGCTCCATCCGCGAGCGCCTGGAAAGCTGGAAACAGCGCCAGGTCCTGGCCCCCGACCGGGTGCTGCCTGTCTTTGAGCTGGCGCTGGCCGAGACCCGGCGGCGCACCCATGACCTCTTTGATCTGCCCCCCGGCGAGGACCTGACCATGCAGGTGGTCCGGGACCAGCCCTGGTCGGCCTACAACTGGTACCTGGGCAACTATCGCTCGCGCATCGACATAAACAACGACCTTCCCCTCCGGGCCAGCAGTGTCGTGCCGCTGCTGGCCCACGAGGCCTATCCCGGCCACCACACGGAACACGCCATCAAGGAGCAACGGCTGTATCACGGAGAGGGGCGCGGCGAGCACGCAGTGCAGCTCCTGCTTGCTCCCGAATGCGTCCTATCGGAGGGCATTGCCGACAGCGCCCAGGATGTCCTATTTGACGACGAGGCCCTGGCCGGCTTCCTGGACGACGTCCTCTACCCCGCCGCCGGCCTGCCCGGCTTTGACGTGGAGCGGCAGATCCGCCTGGACCGCGCGACCGAGGGTTTGAGGGGCGTGGCCGGCAACGCGGCCCTGCTGTTGCATGGCGAGGGGCGGCCTGTGGAAGAGGTACAGGCCTACATCGAGCGCTGGGGGCTGCGCACACCACGCGAGGCGCAGCAGACACTCAGGTTCATCCAGACGCCCATCAATCGCGCCTACATCTTTAACTATGCCCTGGGCAAGGAGCTGCTGGCGCCGCTCCTGCGCGGCCTCAGGGCCAGGGAGAACTTTTCTCGGCTGTTGGCCGAGGCGCTGACCCCGGGCGCGGTGCGTCGCTGGATCGCCCAGGAGCCAGCCATCTCCTGAGCCCCGCCGAGGGACCTCTTACCAACCCTCCAGGCCGCGGGCGTGGGCGCGCTCGGTCAGCCAGGCACCGATGTTGGCGGGCGGTGGCTGCACCTCGCCGGGTGGGCGGCGCTCCAGGCGCAGCGCCCCGGGCGCGCAGGTAGTGACGCACAGACCGCAGCCCACGCACCGCCCGGTGTCCACCTGGCAGAATCCCTCCGACAGCGAGGCGGCGCCGAACTGGCAGCGGTCCACGCATTCGCCACATCCGGCACACAGGTCCTCGTCGGCGACGGCCACGAAATCGGCGCGGGCGATGGCCGTGGGCAGCCCAAACTCGGCCACGGTGCGCAGGACCCCACAGCAGCAGGTGCAGCAATTGCAGATATAGGACAGGCCGTCGCGATAGTTCCCCGGCGAATGGACCAGGCCGGCGTCCTCGGCTTCGCGAAGGATCTGGAGTGCCTGCTCCAGGGCGATGGGCCGCATGGTCTCGACGCTGTCGAACATGCCGGGCACCGGGCCAAAGGCGATGCAGCTCTCCAGCGGCCTGTCGCAGCCCTTGCCCAGGAGCCTTTGCTGGACGCGGCAAATGCAATCACGCACAGCCCAGGCCCTGGCGCTTTCCAGCAGCGCCGACGCGCGCTCGTAGGCATAGAACTCGATGCCGGCGGGCACGGCCTCCTCCACGGGGATGACGCGGTGCACCGCCGGAGCCCAATGGCCGACCGCCCCAGCCGTCGCGGTGAAATAGGCCTCGAACAACTGGGCCAGTTCCCGGTCCATGCGCGCCAGTTGACCCTCGTAAAAGCCGACGATGAAGGGCAGCAGTCCGAAGGTGAGCTGCCCTTCCCGGCGCCCGACCCGGATCAGCTCCCGGCGGGCCATGGCCTTGAGCATGGCCAGGGCGTCCTCGGGGTCGAGCCCGGCCCGCCCTGCGATGGTCGCCGCGGGCTCGCGATGGGAGGTCATGTGGGCGGCGAGGAACGCTTCCTGGGGACTGAACAGCTTTTGCAGGAGCCGCAGGTCCGCGCCGTTCTCGGCCGGCGGAAAGCCGTTGGGAATGGCGTCCAGTTGCCTGGCCAGGCGACGATATGCGTCTTCGGACATCGCTCTAGATCCCTCCTTTGCCCTGGGGCGTCAGCCCGTCAACCGCCGGGCAGCACCAGCTTGTAGCCGACACCCCATTCGGTCACGATGAGCCGTGGATGGCCGGGCTCGGGTTCGATCTGGCGGCGCAGGTAGGCGATGTGTACGTCCAGCGCGCGGGTCACGTCGCCATCTTCCATCTCCCATACCCGGCGTGCAAGCTCGTCGCGTGACATCACCCGGCCCGCGTTGGCCATCAACTCGGCGAGTATCCGGCAGCCAAGGGGCCGTAGATGGTGGATGACTCCGCCCATCTGTAGCTGGCGCGTCTCGGTGTCCAGGAGCATAGCGCCGGACCGCACCAGGTGCGGAGAGTTGGCCAGCAGGGTGCAAGCCACCAGGTCCACCAACTTTCGCGCCTGCCAGGGATGTACGATGGAAACATCGGCCCCATCCGGCGGGGCCTGGCCGTCATGGCAGACGACGAGGAGAGGGGCCTGAAAATGCCGCTTGAGGCGCTGGGCGCTGCGGGTTCCGCCCGAGGCGGGCAGCTCCAGGATGATCAGATCCGGGGCCAGATCGAGGACGCTGGCCTGGGACGTGCTCGAAACCCAGCGGAGCAAGTGATGCTCCGCCTCAAGATCCTCGGCCACGCGCTTGGCAAGGGATTGGTTTCGAGCTACGACTAACAGCGTGTGCGGCTCCATCACACCTTGGGTTGATGATGTTTGGTACCGTCATGGCGAGCAAGGTCATTATAGCCCCGGTTGACCACGCTGTCAATCTGCCCTGGCGAGTGCTGGCACCCTGTTAGCAAACCCCGAGGGGTAGTAGTCTACCGCCCTCGGAGCACAACATGTAGCGCTTTCCCGGGTCCTGCCTGGAGCCTTTCCCGCCACGCCCCGGGCCGGCACCTTTGCCGGGCCGCGCCCACCACTCGCAGAGGTAGGCGGAAAACGTAAAAACAGGAACGTTACCGCAAGATCTGGCAGCAGCCGGCAGTCATTGCCGACCGGCTCCAGGCCTCTGGTTGGTACATAAGGTGCGCCTGGACGGGTAGGGCCGCAAAATTGCCGGCGACTGTTGCCCGAGCCCGATAGCTGACAACGTGCTCTCCGGGGGGCAGCGACGTGAAGAAAAAGACTACCCGCTCGTCGTGCACCTCCTTGCGCTCGTAGGCAGCCCCGGCTGGCGACACGACGGGTTGCTCGAGCCCGCCCGGCAAGTCGTTCAGCGCCTCCAGCCCGGCGGGTAGAGGGTCCTCTACCACGACGTACCAGCTCTCCTCGGGCACGTCGAGGGTAAGGACAACCTCGACCAGATCGCCTACCTTCAGCTCCGCCGCCGGCTCCTCACCGCCTGGGTTGCGCACCTCCCGGCGCAGGCCGATGGCGCCCGGCCGGGCCTGCGCCTCGGCCTGCGCGGCCCGTGCCGCGTTGCGCCAGGCATGGAGCCGGGCAACGTAGTAGAGCCGCGCGCCCTGGCCCTCCAGGACCAGGTCCACCCGGTTGACGCCGGGCAGAAGGGTGGGCGACAGCTCCCGGCCGGCGGTGAGGACCAGCGTGCCGGTCACCGCGGCTCCTTCGAGGACGCCTGCCTGCCAGGGCACGCCGTTGAGGATGACCCGGTAAGCGGCCGGACCCAAATCCGCGGCGGCAAGGGCATAGTCGGCAAGGGCCAGGACGGCAAAGCTGGTACGCTGCGTGTCGCCCCAGCCCCGGCCGGCGCGATGGTCCATCAGCCAGCGGGCTGCGCCGGGTAGCAACGGGCTCGAAGGATCGAGGCGCGCCAGGGCATGGGTCACGAGGGCTGTCGTGCGGATCGTGGAGCCCATGTCCCCGCCCACCAGGTCTTCCGCTTCCCAGTAGACCGTCGCGCCGTCCTGGACGGCTGCCTCTTGCAGACTGGCCAACAGGGCCTCCGTGGTGGTTGGGTCAGCGGCGGCATCGGCGGCGATGGCCAGGGCGGCCCGGGAAAAGGCGTCCAGGCCCAGGGCATCGGACAGGGGAACTGTGATGGTCAGGGGGTGGCCGGCCGCGGCCAGGGCATAGGACGCGTAGGCCTGTTCTGGAAGGCCGGCCTCCGGCAGCATGGCGGCGAGGGCCTGCGCTCCGCGCTCCACGACTGTATCGTCCACCTGAAAGCCTGCCTGGCGAGTCATGGCCAGGCCGAGAAGGACGTAGGCGGTTTGCCCCGGCCGGCTGTCGTCGTCGCGCCACCAGCCCCAGCCGCCGTCCTCGTGCTGGAAGCCATAGAGCCTCTGCAACCCCTTGTCCACCATGGCCGGCATCTCGGACTCCAGGCGCTGCCTGCCGACGCCAAGCCGTTCAAAGGCCTGGGCCACCACGGCGTTGGGCAGCACGCGGCTCATAGTCTGCTCCACGCAGCCGTAGGGATAGTCCAGGAGATAGTCCAACCCGTCCAGCAGGGCGCCCGCCACCGAGGGGGCGAGCTCCAGCTCCAGGCGCGCCAGGTCCGGCGGAGCATCGGCGGGCAGGGTCAGGGTGAGGGTCGCCGTGGGCGCTTCAGGCCCCAGGCTGCCGGCCAGGGCGCTGACCTCGGGCAGGGCCAGGGGCAGGATCGGCAGCGACAGCTCCACGGCGTCGCGGCCTGCGACGCGGGCCCCACCGTAGGTGGCCCTGGTCCGCAGCGAAAGGGTGGCCTCGCCGGGCGCGCCGGTCTGCAGGCTCCAGGCCGCGACGCCCGCTCCGCCGGCGGGCACGTGCACCACCTGCTCCGGCCGGCCTTCCAGCGACAGCCCCATCGCGTCCAGCTCGACCGTGGCCGAAACGGGCCGCGCCGTGGCGTTGCGCACGGCCACGGTCATGGTAAAGGCGTCGCCCTCGACCAGGAAGCGGGGAGCCGCCGGCAGAAGACTGATCTCCCGGGAGATGACCAGGTGGGCCGTCGCCTGGCCGATCTGGGTATCGGTGGTCACAGCCCGGGCCATGGCCGACCACGTCGTGAGGTTGTCGGGCAGGGTCAGGGTCAGCTCCGCGCGCCCATCGGCCCCGGTGACGACGGCCGGTGCCCAGTAGGCCGTGTCGAGGAATGCCCGCCGCGGCGCGCCTGCCTGCGCCGCCCCCTCTTCGGCCCCGCCCATGCCCCGCTCGGGATAGAGGGCGCGAAAGAGGCGCAAGGAGTCAAAGGTAGAGACGTTGTTGGGCCGCGGTCCGTAAAAGGCGGCAAAGGGGTCCGTCGCCCGGTCGCCGGCGAGGGCCGCGACGGCTTCGTCGACCACGGCCATGCTCACTTCGGCCACGGCCGGCCGGCCCCGGGCATCAGTCACCTGTACCTGGAAGGTCGCCTCCTCCCCGGGGCCCGGGGCCGAGTCCTCGGCTGTCAGGGTGACGCTCAATTGGCCGCCGGCGGCCGGCACCAGGAGCTGGACCCCAGCGCTGTACAGCTCGGCCTCGCCCCGGCTGGCACCGGGCAAGGGGCCGGGCTGGGATGGGAAGTACTGGCTGATCTGCACATAGATGTTGGGCACGTGGGCCGCCTCGATGGGCACCGTCAGGACGTTGGTGCCGGCGGCGAGGGACAGCGGTCGTAGCTCGAGCACCTCGCCCCGCTCCAGGGTCAGCAGCGCGGGGCCGGGGGCCAGGGACTGGACCACCACCAGCGCCTCGTCGCCCACCTGGTACTCCTCTCGGTCCGCGGCGACCGACAGGTACTCGGAGCTCTGCATCTCGCGGACGTGCCACGGTGCCTGCCCGCTGGCGTCGTACACCCACAGCGAGTCCTCGACCTGCACCCCGCCGGCGGGCTCCGCAAGGCGCACGCGGTAGGCGCCCTGTTCCGGGATGCGAATTGAGAAGATTGCCTGGCCCGTCTCGTCCGTGGGCGCGGTGGCGGTGCCGATCTCACGGTCGTCAAAATCGACGACGCTGGCCTGCAACTCCACGCCGGCCAGGGGCCCCCCGGCCAGGTCGGCCAGGCGGCCCGCAAACTGGATCTCTTGCCCGGGCTCGAAGAAGGCCGGCTCCAGCAACAGGGACAGCTCGTGTGGCGCGGGGTGGAGCGAGACCGTTGCATAGCTGGTCACGCTCTGGCCGGCGTCGCCGGTAACAGTTGCCTCCAGAGCCAGGAGCAGGCGTCCCCCCGGCGGCTCGGCCAGCAGTTCCCCGGGCACCAGCGCCGTGGTCCACTGCCCGGCGGCGTCCGTGCGCCCCGTCCCGGCGGCGAATGCCTCAAAGAATCGGGGCAGGCCCTGTCCCTCGGTCCAGCATTCCGGCCCGGCATAGCCCCGCAGCTCGACCTCGGCGCCGGCGACCGCCTGCCCCGAAAAAGTGCGGGCCGATACGGTCACGCTGATGGCCTCGCCCTGTCCGTACGCGGCGTGGGGTGTGGCGACGACGACCTCGTACTCGGGCTTGCGGTACTCCTGCACCTCGATGGGCAGGCTGGCGGCCGTGCCGCCGGCCTCCAGCTCGAGCTGCCAGGTGCCCAGGGCGGGCTCGTCGGCCAGCCGGACCTCGCCGTGCACCGTGCCGAATTGGGTGGGCGTCAGCACCTGGCTTGCCACCAGGTTCCCCCGGGCGTCGCGCAGCCCCACCTCCACGGGCAGGTCCGGCCCGGGCAGGGTCAGGCTGATGCCCTCGCCCGCGCGGATGATGGCCTTGAAAAAGACGGTCTGGCCCGGGCGGTAGATGGGCCGATCGGTGTAGGCATAGACTGTGTGCTGGGACCGGCGAGGCGGCGGCACGCCCCACGACCACCATCCGGCGGCGCTCCATTCGTCGTCCATGCCGGCTACCGTCCGGTCGCCCTCCTTGTCCGACAGGACCCACAGCGCCCCCGGATCCGGCCCCGGCTCAAAGGTCGCCAGGCCGTCCTCGCCGGTCACCGCCGTGCCCAGCAGCGCGCCCTGGGCGTCGTACAGCGATAGGGTGGCGCTCACCACGGGCGCCCCGCCCTGGATCTCGGTGTCCCAGGCCAGGATCTGGGCCGTGCCCTGCCCAGCGGCCTCCGCCGGGCCGGCCAGGGCCCGCTTGAGGGCCAGGCTGTGGCCGGTGAGGACTACCAGGAGCTGCGAGGCCTCCTCGGCGGGGGGCTCGGCGGACAGCAGGTACAGGCCGGTCGGCAGCTCGGCGGGCAGGTGGGCCTGCGCCAGTCGCCAGCCATTGCCTGCCTCGTCGCCGTCGAGGGGCAGAAGGGGGCCGTGCCACTGCAGGGTGGGGGTCAGCTCGGCCGTGTCCAGCACGCGCGCCTGGCCGGCGTCCTCGTCCCAGAAGCCCGGGTGGTACAGCTCCAGGAGCTGGGTCTCGGTGATGGCATGCAGGCGAAAATCGGCCACGTCGGCGCCCCGGACGGCGAGCTGCACCGCCCGGCCGCCGCCGGCGCCCACCACCTGCAGGTTGGGGCCGGAGCCGAACCGCACCTCGGCCTGGCCCGTGGCAAAGGCCCAGCTCTGCGCCCGGCCCAGGTCCTGCCTCCTGCCCGCCGCCCGCGCCGCGCCCGAGAGGCTGACGCGATAGCGGCTGCCGGGCAGCCAGCCCGGTTTCGGCTGGAAGGTCAGGGTGAGATCGCCGTCGGACCAGGCCAGATCGCCGGGGGTGTCGGGCACGATGGTCAGGGCCCGCTGCACGCTGGCGCGGTCCATGGGAAGGGCAAAGCGCAGCACGAGGGGCTGGGCCAGGCTGAGGACCTCGCCGGCCGGGACGCTGGCCTCCGCCAGCAACGGCTCGCTACGAAAGGTCCACGAGAGCGTCTCGACCAGGGCCGCGCCGCTCGCGTCGCGCACCGCGGCGTCCAGGTGCACCTCGTACGCCGTGTCGCCCCGCCAGCCGTCCCGCGGCGTGAAGACAAGGGTGTCGCCCTCCCAGGCAATCTCGCCCTCCACCGCCGGCGTGAAGCCCAGGCCGGCCGCCACGGAATCCCGGTCCATGGGCCGCGTGAACGACAGCCGCAGGGGCCTGTCCAGGGCGACGGCCTCCGCGGCCGGCCCCGGATCGGGGATACCCGTCATTCTGTCGGTATCGAATGGCCGCGCCACTGCCTCGTCCAGGGTGAAACCCAGGGCATCCTGGACGCCGGCCTCCAGGCTCCAGCGGTAAGAGGAGAGGGGCTTGAGGGCGCCGCCAGGTCGAAACACCAGTGTCGTGCCGCCGTTCTCCCACGAGACCTCGCCCTCCACGGGCGTGCCGTCGGCCTCGGCCAGGCCAAAGCGGGCCTCCACGGTCTCGGCCAGGGGCGGCCGGTTAAAGGTGATGCGCACCGGCGTCCATAGGTCGGAGACGACTTTTTCCGGGGCGGGCCGGGCGTCCACGATCAGGAGTGGTGGGGCCGTGCGGAACTGCCAGCGGGGGCCGGGGCGCGGCGCCGGGTCACCTTCCAGGTAGACCTGTCCCAGGCTGGCGCTGTAGGCGCGGTCGGTCTCCAGCGGAGCGGAGGGCGTGAACGACCAGGTGCCCTCCCGGCAATCGACGGTGCCCGCCACTGCCGGAGAAAGGACAAAGGACTGCGACGTGGCGTCGCAGTCCAGGTCATAGTTAAACTGGGCCTCCAGCGAGGGCAGCGGGCCCAGGCCGCCCGTCCCTGGCGCGGGGCTGGCGCCGTCCAGGAGCGGGGGCAGGGCAAAGCCCCATTCCACCGCGTTGCGCGTCGTGCGGGGCACGAGCCCGCCGCGGGCGCCGTCGGCCAGGCGAGCGCGGTAGCGCATGCCGGGCTCAAAGCCAGCTCCCGAGGGTTGGAAGACGACCTGTGTGTGGTCCTCGTTCCAGGCAAATGTGCCCGCCACGGCGGGTGCCAGGGCAAAGCTCGATTCCACCGATGCCCGATCCATGGGCTGGTCAAAGGTGAGGGTGATGGGTGTCGTGGGGTGGAAGGCAAACCCGGGCTGGGGTTCCAGCCCGGTGAGCCGCGGCTCGTAAGCCGGCAGCTCCCCGGTCATGAACAGGCCGGCGGCCAGGGCAGCAAACACCAGGCACGCGACCAGGAGAAACAGGGCCAGAAAGGCCAGCAGGTGACATCCCCGTCGTGTCCTCATCCCTTGTCTCCTCTCCCCTAAGGCCAGATGCTTTGGCCGGCTACATCTTGATGCACCCCTCGATGTGACTGGTATTGGCCACCTCGCTGGCGACGTCCACCAGGGGCACGGGCCGGTCGGGCCAGCCCGTGGCCGCGAGGCACGCCACTCCGTCCCGCTGCGGGCACGAGCGGCATTGGTTGTGAACCCAGAGGATGGCGCGGCTGAGGCGCGAGTAGGCCAGGGCCGCATCCTGTTCCTCAACGTCGTCGGCGTGGAGCAGCTCCACGGTGCCCATCTGGGCGAGCATGTGGGCCAACTGGCCCTGGGCAAAGAGGGCCTCCGCCGGCCCGCTTTCCTCGCCGCTCGAGGCCGGGCCCTCGGGCAATCCCTCCCATTGCTCCAGCACCTGGTCATAGAGCTCCGGATCGTCAAACTCCAGGGGCAGGGGCAGGCCCTCCGCCCTTTTCGGCCAGCGCATGAGGGTCAGGGCGATCATCATGCTAAAGCCGGTCATGGCCGGGGGCAGGTCGGGGTCCAGGAACATGTCCGCCACGTCTTCGTCTTCCTCGATGTCAAGAGGCGACAGGATCTGGCGATGGACGCTGGCCCAGACCCGTACCGCGGCCCTGGCCGATTCCGGCAGCTCCTTGAGTATCTCCAGGATGATCTGGGCCATCTTGATCAGCTTGCGGCTGCCCACGCGCCGGCCTGAGGGCTCGAGGGGCAGGTGGGCTTGCAGCACGCTCTCCATGAAGCCCAGGGGGTCTTCCAGTAGCTCGGTGGGCACGCCGGGCAAGTTCATCAAGTTGTCCAGGCGGCCGGCCAGTTGGGCGACCAGGGCCATATCCGACGTCTCGGTCAGTTGCAGCACCAGGGGCCACCAATCATCGGGATCGAGGTAGCCCAGGTGATAATCTTCATAGGATTCGGGCAGATAGTCGTTGTCGCTCAGGAAAAAACGCTCTGCCAGCTCGTCGCAGATCTCGTATAGCTGCTCTTCCTCGTCGTCCCAATCCTCTTTGTCTGCGAACCACCAATCTTCCATTCTATGCCTCCAAACTGCCCGGCGTGCGACGCGCCCGGGCAGCGACTGGTCCCATAGGGTGACGTCATTATAGCACAGGCGTGCGGTGGGCACAACCACGGATCGGCCGCGGAAAGGTCCGTCGGCGTGCGCCGGCAGTTGACGCCTGCGCGGCCCTGTGTTATACTCGGTCAGCACCACCGAAACCACAGGAGGAAGTGCAATGACAGTTCAGGCACAGGACATCATCAACGCCATGCCGGGCGCTTTTCTTCCCGCCAGGGCTGGCAACACCAAGGCCCTCGTCCAGTTGGACCTGACGGGCGAGGATGGCGGCCAGTGGGTCATTGACGTCGCAAATGGGCAGTGCCAGGTGCGCCAGGAGATGGCGTCCAAGCCCGACGTCACGGTGACGATGGACGGCGACGATTTTGTGGCGCTGTATCGAAACGAGCTCAACCCGGTGCAAGCCTTCATGGGCGGCAAGATCAAGGTGGCAGGCAACGTCGGGCTGGTCATGCAGTTGATGAACTGGTTCGAACGCTAAAGACATCTGTTCCCGGCCGAGAACCGCGAGAAAAAAACTGGGAACTGCCGGAAGGCAGTTCCCCATTTTAGTGCCCCCAAAAACACCGAGAGCTAAGGGCGGCCCAACCCCTAGCTCTCTGTCAAAAGGAGGAGAAGAATTTGATTGGTGGCATGGCCCATATTGACCTGGTGCTTTGGCGCCGCCCTTGCGACGCTCTACCCAGGATGACGCTCGCCCGCCATGAACCATGCCATTGCTCGAGGGTATAATACCACACCGCCCAGTAGCGTGCTGGACGCAAACTATACGGAAACCCTACGCTTCCATGAGTTCTGAACACCAGGGATAGATATTGTGGTGCCCCGTGCCGGCTTCCCGCCGGCCCGCAATGACCGCGGGTGGAACTCCAGGAAAAGGGGTCCCGCCCCTTCTTGCATTTCCGGGCAGGTTGGGGTAGAATGCATACCTGCCGGGCGGTCCATTCGTTCAAACCCAGGTGGGGGTGTGCCTACACATAGAGAGCGAGCCAACGGCGACGAAAGGAGAGATGATGACAGACTCGATCATAGCAATTCGCCTCACCCGTAACCTGCGCTACAAACTCACCTACCTGAAGATCTTTGAGACGTATCTGGAGTCGCACCCGGGCCCCGAGGTTTCGGCTCTTTTACGAGATTTGATACAGGCGCAGCAGTCGGCCATCGGCCCCCTTTCGCGCTATCTTCGGCGCCTGGAGGTCCCGGTCCAGGACCTGGAACTGGATCAGAAGCTACTCAGCCACGCGTTCAGCCGCGCTGACCTTCGCTCCAGACTGCGCTTTATTCACGATGGGTTGCGCCGTGCCACCGCCTGGTACCGTACCCAGTTGGTCGACCGGCAGATGGTGGCCGACCCCGAGCTGGAAGCGTTGCTTTTCGAGTTGGGCGAGATCGATGCCGCAAAGCTGTGGCAGACAGAAGCCAGGATGAGCATGATGCGCATTCCCCTGAGCGCCAAGGACAGAGAATGGTCGGAGCAGCAGCGGGTGGCACCCGAGGACGAGGAGGAATGGCGCCCCAAGCTCGTTGACGATCTCGGCCGGCCGGCGTGGGGAGGGAAGCAGTCCCCCGAGTGGCCGCGGCCGGGCAGATATCGCCGGGGAGAGCCGCGCTAGGCTCGCCCGCCAAGCACTACCGCCGAGGAGAAAGGAGTATCTCAGGTGGAGATCAAGACTGTCGGTGTCATTGGCTGTGGACTGATGGGCGCGGGCATCGTAGAAGTATGCGCCAGGGCGGCCTACGACGTGGTGGTCCTGGAGGTGAACCAGGACCTCTTGGACCGGGGACTGGGCCGCATCAGGAGCTCGCTGGAAAAGGCAGTTGCCCGGGGCAAGGCCACCCGGGAAGAGGCGGATCAAACCCTGGGCCGCATTCGCGGCACCCTGGACCTGGCGGATTTTGGGGCGTGCGACCTGGTGGTCGAGGCCGCCGTCGAGAACATGGAGGTCAAGAAACAACTCTTTGCCGCCCTGGACGCGGTCGTGCCTTCCCACGCCATCCTGGCGAGCAATACCTCGTCGTTGTGCATCACCGAGATGGCCAGCGCCACGAAACGCGGCGATAAGGTCCTGGGCATCCACTTCTTTAACCCCGTGCCGGTCATGCCCCTCATCGAGTTCGTGCGCACCATCCTGACCAGCGACGAGACGATGCAGACAGCGCGAGAGTTTGGCGCTTCGTTGGGCAAGACGATGGTCACGGCCAAGGACACGCCGGGTTTCATCGTCAATCGCCTGCTCATCCCCTACATCCTGGACGCCGTCCGCGTATACGAGAACGGGCTGGCGACGCGAGAGGACATTGACACGGCCATCAAGCTGGGCCTGAACCACCCCATGGGCCCGCTGACGCTCCTGGATTTCGTCGGGCTGGATACGACGCTATTCATCGCCGACGCGATGTTCGAAGAGTACAAGGACGAGCGCTACGCGGCGCCGCCCCTGCTGCGCCGCATGGTCCTCGCCGGCCAATTGGGGCGCAAAAGCGGCAAGGGATTCTACGACTACAAGTGAGGCGCGGGGGAACCCCGCCGCCCATCCATCGCAGCATGGTCAGCATTCGCGAGGTTGGCAAGCGTTATGACTCCACACAGGCCCTTGACCGCCTGTCGCTGGAGGTGCCGCCCAACTCGGTCTTTGGCCTGCTGGGGCCAAACGGCGCCGGCAAGACGACGCTTCTGCGGCTGGTCATGGGCTTTATCTTTCCCGATGCGGGCCAGATCGACCGCCATGGGCTGCCGATCACCCGCATCGGCTACCTTCCCGAGCGTGCTTTCTATCCGCCGCGCTTTAGCATTCAGGATTACCTGGCAAACCTGAGCCTCTTGGCCGGCGTGCTGCCTGCGGTCGAAAGCTTGTTGGCGCAGGTCGGCCTGAAGGGGGCGGGCAGCCGGCGCCTGGGTGCCTGCTCGCGGGGTATGCTGCAGCGCGTGGGCCTGGCCCAGGCGCTGTTGGGCAATCCCGGCTTGCTCCTGCTGGACGAGCCGGCCCTGGGCCTCGATCCCGCCGGGCAAAGGTTCATGCGCGAGCAGATCCGGGCGCTGCACGAGGCCGGCAAGACGGTCGTCCTGTCCAGCCACCAGCTCGACGAGGTCACGCGCGTCTGCACCCACGTGGCGGTTCTCAGCCAGGGCCGCCTGATCCGCAGCGGCCCGCTTGACGCCATGCTGGCCGAGCGCTCGCAAGTCGTCATAAGTACCGGGTCGCTGTCCTCCGACCTGGCGCACGAGCTGGAGAGCCTGGAGCAGGGCATATCCGCCGGGGCACAGCAGGTGGTGCTCTTCGGCCCGGTCATCGGCCAGAAGGCCGCTGTGCTGCGCCGCCTGCTCGACGCCGGCGTGGACATCCGGCGCGTCAGCGAGGAACGGGTCACGCTGGAAGAGATCTACCTGGAGGCAACCAGGCGATGAAGCGCACCTGGGTCGTGGCCCGCTTCCTCACCCGGGAGCTGTTTCTGTCGCTGATGGGCATCCTGCCCATCGCCGCGGCGGTTACCTTCGGGCTCATTGCCTTCGAGTATGGCATGGATCAAGCCCAGTTCTTTACCGTGGCTGGCCTCGGCACCGCGACCATTTGCCTGGCCACGGCCCTGCTGCTGGCCGCGCGGGCCAACCATGCCTGGTTTTATCCGCTTCTGGCCCGGTTGTCGCGGCGCGGCGAGCTGCTGGCGGCCATTGTCCTCAGCAGCGTGGGCATCACGGCCCTCCTGGCGCTTCTGATCGCAGTGGCCAACCTGGCCACCGGACGGCTGACGCTTCACATGCCCTCGGCGCTGTGGCTGCTGCCCACCTGGCTTGCCCTGTGGCTGCTGGCCGCGGCGCTGGCCCTGCCCCTGGCCTCCCTGACGAGCCGCAGCGGGTCACACCTGGCGCTGTGGGCCCTGTTCGCCGCCCTCCTCATCGTCAACGACCAGAAAAGCACACTGTTGGCTGGCGGGCCGGAGTGGGCTGTCCGCCTGCTGACCATCATCTTCTGGCCAGTCACCACACTCCTGTCGCAGGCCTCGGCCGGGGTCCACGATCTCGACTACTTCCTGGCGCTGCTGCTGGTCCTGGTCTATGCGCTGTTCCTGTTTGTCCTGGCTGCCTACCTCTTTAGCAACAAGGACTTGTTGTGGGCCGAGTGACGTACCCCTGCGCCGGGTGCAGGCCCGAACCTTTTGCCACGGAGACAACATGACGGAAGCTACACTGACCTTCCCCCCGGACTTTTTGTGGGGCACTGCGACCTCTGCCCACCAGGTGGAGGGCGACAATACCGGAAATGACTGGTGGGCCTTCGAACAACGACCGGGTGCCATCTGGCGGGGCGATCGCAGCGGCAAGGCCTGCAATTGGTGGGAGGCTGCCGAGCGGGATCTCGACCTCATGGCCGAGATGGGGCACAATACCCACCGGCTCTCGGTGGAGTGGAGCCGCATCGAGCCGGAGGAGGGTCGCTTTGACCCGGCGGCTATCGCCCGCTACCGGTCCATGCTAAGCGGGCTGCGCCAGCGCGGCATCGAGCCCATGGTGACGCTTTTTCACTTCAGCTCGCCCCTGTGGCTGGCCCGGCAGGGCGGCTGGCACAACCCGGCCGTGGTGCAGCACTTCAGGCGCTTTGTGCGGCACACGGTGCAAGAGCTGGGCGACCTGGCACGGCTGTGGTGCACCATCAACGAGCCGAACGTCTATGCCGCCCTGGGCTACCTGTTTGGCGAGCATAGCCCCGGAGCCAGGTCGGTGCCCGCCTATTTTCGCGTCCTGCGACTCCAGCTTCTGGCCCACGCCGCGGCCTACCGCGTCATCCACGCCCTGGACGGTGAGGCGCAGGTGGGCCTGGTCAAGAACATCCAGATCTTTGAGCCTGCCGCCCGCAGCGCGGCACCCGTGGCGCGGGTCATCGACCATCTCTTTAACCAGGTGACGCTGCGGGCCGTCCGGGACGGCCGCCTGTCGTGGCCCCTATCGGCGGTCCCGGTGATCCACGGGGCGCTGGGCGACAGCGTCGACTTTGTCGGGGTCAACTACTACACGCGCTGGCTCGTCGGCCTGCGCCCCGGCGCCCGCGGGCTGCTGCATCCCCGGCCGGGGGCCGAATGCAGCGACAGCGGCCGGGGCGGGACCTACGGCGAGGTCTATCCCGCGGGCATGCGCCGCGTCCTGCTGCGGGCCGCCCGCCTCGGCAAGCCCATCTATGTCACCGAGAACGGCCTGCCCGACGCGGACGACGACCAGCGGCCCCGCTTCTTGCTCACCCACCTGGCCGAGATGCACCGCGCCATGGCCCAGGGGGCGGACGTGCGCGGCTACTATCACTGGACCCTGGTGGACAACTTTGAGTGGTCCGAAGGGTGGGGCCTGCGTTTTGGCCTGGTGGCCCTGGATCCCGAGACCCAGGCCCGCACGCCGCGGCGCAGCGCCGAGTTGTTCTCGCGCATCGCGTGGCAGAACGCCATTACCCCCGAGATGGTGCAGGCGTTCGCACCGGAAGCCGGGGAGCAGGTGTGGGGAGTAGCCTAACCTCCGGCTTCGGGACCCTCACGGACGACGACCAGGAGGGTGAGGTCGTCGAAACGGGGGGCGTCGCCGACAAAACGATGGACGTCGGCCAGGAGGGCCTGCTGCATGGCCGCGGCGGGCAGCCCCAGGTGGGCGCATGCCGCCTCCAGCAGCCGCGCTGTGCCCATCAGTTCGCCGCTCGCGCCCTGGGCGTCGGGCAGGCCGTCGGTGTAGACGACGAGCGTGTCGCCGGGGGCAAAGGTCTGCCGGCCCTCTTCCCACGCCGTATTCTCTGTCACGCCCAGGGCCATGCCCGTCCGGCTCAGCCATTCGACGCCGCCCGTTGAGGCCGCACGCTGGAGCACGGGCGGGTTGTGCCCGGCGTTGCCATAGACCAGGCTGCCCTCCGCCGGGTCCAGGACCCCGTAAAAGACGGTGACAAACATGCCCGTGTGGGTCTCGCCCAGGAGCCGGCGGTTGACGGCGGCCAGCACCTCGCCGGGCCGGTCGGGGTGCTGCGCGGCATAGGTGCGCATCAGGGTGCGGCTGAGGGCCATGTACAGGGCGGCGCCGGCGCCCTTGTCCGACACGTCGGCGACGAGGATGCCCAGTCGCCCTCCGGGCAGCGGGATAAAGTCATAGAAGTCGCCCGACGTCTCGCGGGCAGGCTCGAGTACGGCGGCAAGCTGCCAGCCCGGCAGCTCGGGGATAGCTTCGGGCAGCAGGCCGGCCTGGATGCGGCCGGCGACGGCCAGCTCGCGGGCAGCCTGGCCGTGGGCCAGCGCCCGGGCGGCCAATTCGGAGCGCAGGGTCGCCAGGCGCCGGCCGGCCTCCTCGCCCAGGCGCTGGGACCCGATCTCATGGAACGTGTCGCGCGCCTGGCGGAACAGCTCCTGCGCGCGCGCCAGGTCCGCGGGCTCGCCACGGCGCAGGTGCACCTCGGCTGCGAGCTGCAAGACATGGGCCCAATGCCAGCGCCGGCCGTGGTCGGCTTCGTAGGTTGCGACCTTTTCCAGGGCGGCCAGGGCCTGCGACCAGTGCTGCCGGGCAATGTCCATCTCTACCTGGGCGCTGAGGATGGCCGGCTCGTGCCAGGCGGCGATGCGCGCGGCGGCGTGCGTGCGGGCTTCCTGAAGCAGCCGGCCCGCCTCGCCGGACCTGCCTTGCCGGGCTCGAATGGCCGCCAGCGCGGTGAGGGTGCTCACCTGGCTACCCAGCCCCCGGCTGGCGATGTCGATGGCCTCGTGTACCCAGGTCTCCACCTCCGACCAGTCCTCCACCTGTTGAAAGCGGGTCTGCGACAGAAAGGCCAAGGCCAGCTCCAGGTTGACGTTGTGCAGCGCTTGCAGGTCGCCGCCCTCCCGCGCCCTGGATTGGGCGGCCAGGAGCAGGCGCTGCGCCTCTTCCGACTGGCCTTTCATCAACGCGATCAGCGCCTGCATTGTGATCATGACCGTCCGGGCCAGGTCCGGGTTGGGCAGGCTTTCGACCAGCGACTCCAACTCGGGCATCATCGCCTCGGCGGCGGCAATCTCGCCCAGCGAAAGGGTGTTGCCAATGTCGGCCATGAGGGGAGTCAGGACTTCGGATAGGGAGCCCTGGCGGCGCGCCAGCTCCATGGATCGCCGGAAGTACTCGCGAGCGCCGCGCAGGTCGCCTTCCAGGTCATTGGTCATAAAGCCCAGGTTGTGATAGGCCCGGCCGGCAATGGCCAGGAACCCTGCTCCCTCGGCCAGCGCCACGGCCCGGCGCAGGTGCTGGATTCCCCGCTCGGTAGGCTCGTCGCGCAGGACGGCCAGGGTGGTCAGGGTATCGGCCTGGACGTCGACGGCGCCCAGGCGCTCGGCCATCTCCAGGGCCTGCTCGCAGAGGGCTCGCGTCCGGTCGGATAGCCCGTTAAAGTAGTACGCCCGGGCCGTCTCGTGGAGGAGGCGGGCAATGGCCTGGCTCTCGGCTGCTCCCTCGACAGCCTGAAGGCCTTCGAGACAGAGGCGCAGCCCGCCGGGTGTGTCGCCGCCGAACCAGGACGCACGAGCGGAACGGGCATAGAGGGTGGCCACGCTGTCCAGGTCGCCGGCCGCCTGGTGCAGCTCGATGGCCTCGTGCCAGATCCCGAGTGCCTGCCGGAAGTGGCCCTGGCGGTAGACAGCCTCTCCCAGCCCGACCAACAGCGCGGGCCGCACAGCCGGAGACGGCGACAGGTCCAGAGCACAGCGGTAGTGGCTCTCGGCCTCCTGGTTGGCATAGGTTGCCAGGGCCGTGTCGGCCGCGCGGGCGTAATAGGTCAGGGCCTTCTGCTCCTCGCCGGCCTCCCTGAAGTGGCGGGCCAGCGACGCCGCCATCTCGTCGATACGGTCGGCAAAGATCTGCTCCAGGGCCTGGCCCACGGCCAGGTGCAGCCGCTTGCGGTCCGTATCCAGCAGCGAGCCGTAGGCGGCCTGCTGCACCAGGTTGTGGCGGAAAAGGTACTCCAGGTCGGGCTCCACGCGGGCCAGGCGGATCAGCCCCGAGGTTTCCAGGTGAGACAGGCGGTGTGACAGGCTGGTCATGGGCACCTCTCCCTCAGAGGGGTCCGTTCGCCCGTCCTAACTCTCTCAGGCAGCGGGGTCATGGGATCCCTCTTCTTCTCCGAGCACCTGCTCGAGGACGCTCACCGGAAACTGCCGCCCGATGACGGCCGCCACTCGCAGGGTGTGCTTGACCTCCTCGGGCAGGCGGTCGATGCGCGCCAGGAGCAGCCCTTGCAGGTTGTCGGGGATGTCGATGGCGTCGACGTGGGGGGCCACCACCCAGCCCCGTTCGTTGCGCACCACGCTTCCCCGGTCGATGAGCATGCGGATCACCTCTTCGACAAAGAAGGGATTGCCCTCTGCCTTTTTCAGGATGAGGGAGCGCGTCTCGTCGGAGAGGGCCTCGATCTCGAGGAGGTTTGCTACCAGGCGGCGGCTGTCGCTCTCCGACAGGGCCTGGAGATTGATCTCGGTCAGGCTGCTGCCCAGCAGCTCTCGGGCAGCGATCACCAGCCGCCAGCCCGGACTGTCGCGGTCGGGGCGGGTGACCAGGCAAAAAAGCAGCGGCTCGGTAGACGCCAGGGGCAGGAGCCGCACCAGGAGATCGATGGAAGAAGGATCGGCCCAGTGCAGGTCTTCGATGACGAGGACCAGGGGGCGGCGTGCCGCCAGGGATTGGAAGAGCCTTCGTAACGCGTTGAGCACCCGTGCCCGGAGCGCCTCGGGATCGAGGTGGCGGACCTTTTCCCCGGCATCCTCGTCCAGCTTCAGGGAGAGCAAGTGGGCCAGGTAGGGGCAGATCTCCCCGGCCTCGGCGCCAAAGAGGTCCTCGGCCAGGCCGGAAAAGGCGGCGTGGGTTTCGGCTTCGCCGGCCAGCAAGGGCACGCCCAACGTCGAGCGCAGGAGGTCCCTGAGGAGGTGGTGAGCCAGGCCCTGGCCGTAGGACAGGCAGTGGCCTTCGACCCACGTGGGCTGCCCGCCAGACTGGCCGGCCATGGCGGCCTTCCACTCGGCGATTAGGCGCGTCTTGCCCAGGCCGGGCTCGCCGACGATGAGGGCCACGCGGCCCAGCCCGGCGCGCACCGCCTCGCAAAGCTGAAGGAGGACGGCCAGCTCGGCATCGCGGCCGACCATGGGGCTTTGCAGGCCGGCGGCATCCAGGCCGCGCACCCGGCCCGGCTGGGCACGGGCGCTCTCTACGCGGTAGACGCGCACCGGCCCGGCTACGCCCTTGACGTCGATGGGCCCCAGGTCGCGAGTATGAAAGAGTGGTCCGACGAAGCGGTGCGTGTCTTCGGTTATGAGGACCGACATGGGCTCGGCCGCGAATTTCAGGCGGGCGGCCAGGTTGACGGTGGCGCCCATGGCGGTGTACTCGTAGCGCAGGTCGTCGCCCACGGGGCCGACGACCACCGGCCCGGTGTTGAGACAGGCGCGCATGGCAAAGTCAATACCGTGCCGGCGGCGCACCTCGCCGGCATACTCTTGCACGGCGGCCACCAGGTCGAGAGCGGCGTTTACGGCGCGCACCGGATCATCCTCGTGGGCCACGGGGGCGCCGAAAAAGGCCCACAGGCCATCGCCCACCAGGCGGGCGACCGTGCCCTCGTAACGGTAGATGGCCGGCGTGATGCGGTCGAGGGCGCCGTTCATAATGGACATCCACGTCTCGGCGCCGAGCTGGCCCGCCAGGGTAGTGGAGCCGACGACGTCGGCAAAGAGCACGGTGACGACGCGCCGCTCGCCAGCCAGTTGGCGGGCCGCGCGAACCTTGCGGACCAGGGGGCCGGGAGCCGCGGCGGCCAGGCGGGTGAGCTGGGCGTCGTCGGCGGGGGTGCTGGCCATCGTGGCCTGGCCGCAGTGCATGCAGAAGCGGGCGCCGGCGGGCAGCTCGGCGTGGCAGTTGGAGCACTGTCTGGCCAGCGACGCACCGCAGTTAAGGCAGAAGCGGGCGCCGGCCGGGTTATCGGTTTGGCACTGTGGACATATCATCTCGCGATTCCTCGACAGACTCCTGCACGACCTGCGGCCAGCGCCGGTCCCTTGTGGGCCGGGCGCCGCGATGGAGCCCATTTTACCACAGAACGGCCGGCAGGAAAAGGAGCGCGGGCCGGCGAACGCTACGGAGCGAAAGGGCTCAGGAAGGGGTGAGAAATCCCTGCACCAGGCGTAGGGCAGGCTCGAAGGGGTCCGCGCGGGCGTCCAGCCAGTGGATGCGGGGATCGTCGCGCCGGAACCAGTTTGCCTGGTGGCGCACAAAGCGGCGGGTGGCGCGCTTGATGGCCTGGACCCTTTCGTCGAGGCTGGCCTCGCCGGCCAGGTAGGCGCGAAACTGGCCGTACCCCACCCCCGACATGGCGGGCAGGTCAAAGCCGTAGCCGGCGGCCACCAGCCGCCGCACCTCGTCCTCCAGCCCGGCGTCCATCATGGCCTCCACGCGCTGGTCGATGCGCTCGTACAGTTCGGCGCGGGGCAGGTCAAGGCCCAGGATGAGGACGCGGTAGGGTGGCGGTACCTTTTCCTGCTGTTCGGAGATGGGCCGGCCGGTGGTCAGGCAAACCTCCAGGGCGCGGACCACGCGACGGACGTTGCGCGGGTCGATGCGCCGGGCGGCGGTCGGGTCGAGGGCCTGGAGGCGGGCGTGAAGCGCTTTGGAGCCCTCCTCCTCGGCCTGGCGATAGAGCCGGCGCCGCAGATCCTCGTCGGGCGGCACGCGGGGCACCTGCCATCCCTCCAGGACGGCCATCGCGTACTGGCCGGTGCCGCCCACGAGAAACGGCACCCGGCCGCGGGCCAGGATATCGTCGATGGCGGCATAGGCCAGGGCCTGGAACTCGGCCAGGCTGAGGGCCTGGGCGGGATTCACGACGTCCAGGAGGTGATGGGGCACACCAGCTTGCTCCTCGCGCGTCGCCTTGGCCGTGCCGATGTCCATGCCGCGATAGACCTGGCGCGAGTCGGCCGAGACGACCTCGCCGCCCACGGCCCGGGCCAATCGAACCGAGAGGGCGGTCTTGCCGGCGGCGGTGGGTCCGACGATGGCGACGAGGGGTGGCCTAGCCGGTGACGGCGTTTTCATAGTGATCGAGGCGTTGCAGCCGGCCCCGGACGTCCATCTCGACGGCGACGACGTCGATGCGCCACGGGCCGGGCCATTCGTGTTCCTGGAGGTAGGCTTCGGCCAGGTTGATGAGGCGCGCCTGCTTGGCCGCGGTGATGGACTCTTCCGGACTGCCGAGCTCCTGGCCGCGGCGGGTGCGAACCTCGACAAAGGCCAGGCACGCGCCGTCGCGGGCGACCAGGTCCAGCTCGCCGGCGCCGCAGCGCCAGTTGCGCTCCAGGATCTCGTAGCCCTGGGCGGCAAGGTGCCGGGCGGCCAGATCTTCGCCGTGGCGGCCCAGGCCGCGGCGGTCGTCCCGCTTGCTCAATGTGCCTCCCCTGTCTCGGCGGTGTGCCTGTCCGAGTATAGCATAGGGCCGGCCGTCGGTCAACAGCCTCCCTTTGCGGCGCGCTGTCAAAGGGCGTAAAGCATGGCTGCCAGCAGGGCCGCCCGCTCGGGCAGCGAGGAGAGGACGACGTGCTCGTGTTCGGCGTGGGCCCCATCGCCCACAGCGCCCAGGCCGTCCAGGGTGGGGATGCCCAGGGCGGCGGTAAAATTGCCGTCGGAGCCGCCGCCGCTGCCGGCTTCTGCCACCTCGAAGCCCATGTCGGCGGCCAGCGCCGCGGCCTGCTCGTAGAGCGCAGCCACGGCCGGCGTGCGAACCATGGGCGGCCGGCCGATGCCGCCCGAGATCTCCAGGGTGGCGCCCTCCAGGTGTGGCCGCAGGCCGCGAATTCGGGCATCGAGCCGGCCTGCCTGGACCTCGTCCATGACGCGGACGTCGACCCGGGCCCAGGCCTCCTGCGGGACGACGTTGCTGCGGCTGCCACCGCCCACGACGCCGACGTTGACCGTTGTCCCGGCCTCGTAGTCGGTCAGGCCCTGGAGGACGAGGATCTGGTGCGCCAGCTCCTCGATGGCGTTGATGCCCTTGGCGTGGTCGACGCCGGCGTGGGCGGCCTGCCCTGTGACCGTCACCCGGTAGGCGCCCGTGCCCTTGCGCCAGGTCTTCAGGGCAGCGTTGGGCGGCTGGGCCGGCTCCAGGACCAGGACCCGGTCGTGGTACTGCGCCTCGGCCTCGAGCACAGCCCGCGACGTCCGGCTGCCGGTCTCCTCGTCGGACGTGAGAAGCAGGGTGATGCGACGCGCGGGCAAGAGGTCGAGTTCCTGGAGGGCGCGGATGGCCCACAGGGCGTTGCAGATGCCCCCCTTCATGTCCAGGGCGCCGGGGCCGTACAGCCGGCCCTCCTCCACGCGCACCGGGCGCCGGGCCAGCGTGCCCACGTCCCAGACCGTGTCCATGTGGCACAGGAGAAGCGTTCCACCCTCGCCCTGGCCCCATCGGGCCCGGACGTGATCGCCTGCCGCCGCCTGGGGCAGGATCTCGATGACGGCGCCGAGGGCCTCCAGGCGAGCGGCGACAAATCGCGCCAGGCGGTCCACTGCCGGCTTGTCGTTGCTGGGCGATTCCAACTCCACCAGCTCGGTCAGCAGCGCCTCCATGGCGGGCTGATGGTCGCGAAGGTAGGCCAGGATCCTTTGCCCTGAAGTCATGGTTGAGTCTCTCCCTCCTCCAGATACCACTCCCCGGCGTTCCAGGAGAGGGTATCCCAGACGTTGGGCTTGTAGCCCATGAAACGCGTGCTGAGCAGGTCGAGGGCCGGATAGGTGTAGAGATAGATGTGGGGGCGCTCGGCGGCGACGCGTTCGGCCAGCCTCTGGTACGCCGCGGCGCGCGCGCCGGGATCGAGGCTGGAGCCGGCGGCGGCCAACGCGGCATCGGCCTCCTCGTCGATCCACCGCCCAAAGTTGTAGCCCTTGCCCGCGTTCTTGTCGCAGGGGATGTTGCTGGAGGCAAAGGCTCCGTTCAGGCGGCCGTAGGGCTCGATGCCGTAGCCGGCGCCGTACAGGAGCATGTCAAACTGCCCCCAACTGCGAAAGGCGCCCCGGTCGTAGCTGCTGAATAGCGCCGCGGGAGACACCCTGGTGACGGTCACTTCGATGCCGACCTTTTTCAGCATGCCGGCGATCATCTGCGCCGTCCGCCGCCTGAGCTCGTGGCCGGCGGTCGTCCGGAGCTCGATCTGCAGCGGCCGGCCTGGCGCGGCGTACAGGCAGCCATGACACTCGCGGACCTGGTCGTCGTTTCGATCCTTCCAGCCGGCCTCATCCAGGAGCGTCCTGGCCCACTCCAGGTCGTAGGCCGTGGGTGCGATGGTGGTGGCAAAGGGCCCCTGGTTCAGCTCGGTGGTGGCCAGGGAACCGTACTTGGGCAGGGTGGCGGCCAGGATGGTCTGCTTGTCGATGGCCGCCTCGATGGCCTCGCGGACGCGGGGATCGCCCAGGGCCCAGTGCCAGGCCGGACTCCGCCGCAACGAATCGGCGCAGGGCGCCGTGCCCTTCGGGTTGCGCAGGTTCAGCACCAGTCGCTCGGTGCCCGTGCTGGGCGGGTGTGAGACCTTGACCCCCGGCCAGCCTTCGGCCCCAAACAGGTCGACCTCGGCCACGTCCCAGACCAAGTCGAGCTCCCCCTTCCTCAGCAGCTCGATGCCCTCCTCGCTGCTGTCGATCCAGCGCAGGATCACGGCATCGAGGTAGGGCTGGCCCCTGGACGCCCAGCTTTCGTACTCCAGGTTGCGCACAGCCGTCAGGTGGTCGGCGAGCGCCCATTCCTGGAGGACAAAGGGCCCGAGAACAGGATCCGGATAGCGGTTGTACTCCCAGGTAGCCATGGCCTCGGGCTCCAGGCCGGTGTGTCCGGGCAGGATCGACTCGGCAAACAGGGTCAGGAAGGCCGGGTAGAACCTGGCCAACTGGATGGTGAGGGTATAGGGGTCGGGGCAGGTCAGGGAGGTGATGAGCCCATAGTCGCCGATCTTGTCGGGCTCCAGGTGAGAAACCGCCTGGTAGGTAAAGAGGACGTCCTGGCAGTCAAAAGGATCGCCGTCGGACCAGGTGACGTTCTTTTTCAGGTGATAGGTGATCGTCAGGCCATCGGGCGAGACGCCGCCGTTTTCCAGCGACGGCACTTCGGTGGCCAGGTCGGGGGCCCAGGTGCCGTCGGGCCGGACCTGCACCAGGCCGCGCTCAAAGAGGGCGCCGGCCACGTCGCCCGCCGCCTGGGTGCGGAGGTAGGCGTTGAGCAGGTCCGGCTCGTAGCGCAGCCCCAGGACCACCGTGCCGCCCCGCCTGTCGCCGTCCGTCCCGGAGCGCGTGGCCCGGGCGGTCGGCGAAAGGGCGGTGGGTGTCCCGGCGTCGGTAGGCTGGCTCTGGGGGGTCGGGCCGCAGGCAGAGACGAGGGCCGCCAACAGCAGGCCCAGGAGCAGGACGCTCCCGGCCAGGGCGCCCCACCCGGTTCTCCTGGCGTCCACAGCCCTCGGCGGTCGCCGTCCGGGGCCGTCCGCTGCCCCGGCTGTCGCTGGGGGAGCGACAGAGCTCATGGCAGCCCGGCCAGGGGCCTATCCAGGCGGAACAGGTCGGCCACCTGCTCGCGCTCGCGAACGACCTGGGCCTGGCCGGCCGCCAGCCAGAGGACCGCCGGCCGGCAGGTGCCGTTATAGTTGCTGGACATGCTAAGCTGATAGGCGCCGCCGACGGGCACGGCGACGAGTTCGCCCGGCTGCACCTCGGGCATGGCCAGCTCCTCAATGAGGACGTCGCCGCTCTCGCAGATGGGGCCTCCCAGCCAGGCGGGCCCCGCCGCCGGCCGGTTGGGCGCGGCCACGGGCAGAGCCGAGTAGCGGGCGCCATAGAGGGCCGGCCGCACGTTGTCGGTCAGCCCGCCGTCGAGGAGCAGCCAGCGGCGGTGGGCCGTGTGCTTGACGGCGCCCAGGCGATAGAGGGCCACGCCGGCCCTGGCCACCAGGCTGCGCCCCGGCTCGAACTGGAGGCGGGGCAGGGGCAGGCTGTGGCGCCGGCAGCCCTCTTCCAACTGCGTGGCCACGTACCGGACGTAATTCTCAATCTCCGGGTGGGGCAGCTCGCTCTCGTGATAGGCTACGCCCCAACCGCCGCCAGGGCTCAGGGCCTCGGGAATCCAGTCCACGTCGCGGCGGAGCGCGGCGAGAAGCTCCAGGACCACGTCCAGGGCGGGGCTGATGGGCTCCGGGTCGTGAAAGTGCGAGCCCTGGTGAAAGTGAATGCCGCCGAGATGCAACCCCTGCTCCTGGCAGAGCCCCACCGCCTGGCGTGCCTCGGCGACGCTCATGCCAAACTTGCTGTCCTCCTGGCCCGTCTGGGTAAAGGCATGGTGGGTGGCCACGGCCAGCCCCGGGCGCAGGCGCAGCCAGAGATCGGGCAGGGGCGCCCGGGCAGCGGGCGCCAGCGAGGCGATGTGCTCCATCTCGACCATGTTGTCGACGACCAGGGTCCCGGCGTGGACCAGGGCGGCCTGCAGGTCGGCGGCGCTCTTGTTCACACCGTGGACCAGGATGCGCCGGCGGTCCACGCCGGCGGCTACGGCAACCGCGATCTCGCCGGCGCCGGTGCAGTCGAGCCACAGATCCCGGTGCTGTACCCATTGGGCGACGGCCAGGCAGAGAAAGGCCTTGGCCGCGTAGGTGATGCCCGAGGGGCCGGGGTAGAAGCGGGCCAGGGCGGCGCGGTAGGCGGCCACGGCAGCGTCCATGCTCGCCTCGTCGTAAAGGTACAGGGGGGTGCCGTGCTCCTCCGCCAGCTTTCCCAGGTCGCAGCCCGCGATGGACAATTGCTCGCCTTCGATGCGGGCGGTGATGGGAAAGAGGTCCAGGCGGGCGGCGGGGTCGTAGCGATCCTCGTCCATGGACCGGCCTCCTATTCCCGCGCCAGCGAGACGGCAGCGCGAAAGATGCGGTAGGCAGTGGGCACGTCGGGTGCGGTGAACTCGACCTTTCTGGCTTCCAGGCGCCGGAGGTCTGGCAGGATGGCCATGCGGTCGGCCCGCTCGGTGTGGGACATTTCCAGGGTGACCGTCAGCGGCAGGTCAAAGAGCAGGGGGGGAGGGGCGTCGCCTGCGGCCAGGCGCCGGACAGCCCGCTGGGCCGCCTCCTGGATTCTCTGCTGCGAAACCTGCGGAGGCAGGAGCTCGGCGGCCATGCGGCTGCTGGCCCGCTTGACCACGGCGACCTCGATGTTGCCCAACAGCTCGCGGCCCTCGGCGCACGCCGTCTGATCCCCCGAAACCAGGATGACCGGGACGCCAAAGTGGCCACACACGGCGGCGTTCAGGCCGATCTCGCCCACCGGGTGGCCGTTGAGCCACAGGTTGGCCACGCTTGTGGACGACCAGGTGTGGTCGAGGATGGCGCCGGACGAGCCGACACGGGCGTGATAGCCGACCAGCATGGCAGCGGCAATGCCCGAATCCACCCCCTGGACCATGGAAAAAGGAGAGGGACTGCCAGAGTTTAACCGCGCCCGGGGATCCAGCTCTTCCACGAGGATGTTCTCCCCGGAGTTGTGGCCGTCGGCGACAATGACTTCTTCCGCTCCGCCTTCCATGGCGCCACGGATGGCGGCGTTGACGTCGCCGGTCATGAGCTTGCGAAAGCGGGCGTACTCGGCGTGTTTCGGATCGACGTGATCCCAACTGACGACGCCGGTGACTCCTTCCATGTCGGCTGCGATCAAGATCTTCATGGATCCTCCTTGAGCCAAGTCGAGCCAGGTCAGCCACGCGGCAGTACTCCCGGGCCGGCGGGTCAGAAACAGAGCGGGACCACAGCGCCGGGCGCAGCCTGGCCACTCCGGTAGGCCATTATAGGTGATGTAGGTGGAAAAGTCAAAGCCGGGAAAAGGGGTCTCCGGCTCGCGATCAGTGCGCGGCCGCCGGTGACCCGTCCCGGACGGCGCCATCCCTTCCCTTGGGCATGGCCAGCAGCTCGATCATGTCGTGCTGGTACTCTTCTTTGCACGAAGGGCAGCGCTGCAATGCCTTCTGAGCGATGGGCATAATGGCCCGGGGGTCCATGCCTTCGGCCAGTAAATCTGACAGGTAGTCCAGGAACACGAAACAGTCGTCGCAGGAAAGTGGTTCATCACTTGCTGTTGCTCGCAACAAGATCTGCCACAGACTTTCCATAGAGCTGGATCCTCTCCCGGCAGATCGCCAGCAGAAGAGGGCGCTACCGCCGACCTGCCAATTATGTAATTTAGGTTACACAATTGATAGTATAGCAGCCGGATAGACGGTTGTCAAATCCGGGCCGCGCCACGGCGCGGCCCGGATGGTGCAAACAACCCCCCGCTACAGGCGCAGCCAACGATATCCATAACGGACCAGCTCCAGCGTGTAAGGCGCCTCTCCCACGGGAGGCAGCGCTGTATCGTCCAGGACATCGGTGGGCGAACGGCCGGCATAGGCCGACAGATTCAGGACGGCGGTCTGGGGTTCGGCCGACAGATTGTTTACCGAGAGCAGCGTCTCGCCGTCGTGCCTTCGCAGGAACGCCAGGACGGCGGGGTTTGTGCTGCCGGGGTGGGCCGTATCGGCTGCGTCCAGGAAGTGAACATCGCCGTAGCCGAGGATCGATTGCTCCTTGCGGACGGCGATCATGTGCCGCATGCGGTGCCAGAGGGAGCCGGGGTCGGCTCGCTGGGCCTCCACGTTGACCCGCCGGTAGCCATAGACCTCGTCGTCGATGACCGGCGAGTATAGGTCGGCGGGGTCGGCTGCGGAAAAGCCGGCGTTGGGCCCCGCGTTCCACTGCATGGGTGTGCGCACGCCCATGCGATCCTCCAGCCAGATGTTGTCGCCCATGCCAATCTCGTCGCCATAGTACAAGACGGGCGCGCCGGGCAGGGTGAACAACAGCGAGTTGGCCAGCTCGATGCGCTCCCGGTCGTTGTCCAGGAGGGGGGCCAGGCGGCGCCGGATGCCCAGATTGAGGCGCATGCGCGGCTCGGGCGCGTAAAACTCCCACATGAACTGGCGCTCCTCCTCCGTCACCATCTCCAGGGTCAGCTCGTCGTGGTTGCGGAGGAACGTGGCCCAGTGGCACGACCCGGGGATGTCGGGCGTGCGGTCCAGGATGTTCAGGATCGGCGTGCGGTCGCCGCGTGCCAGCGCCAGGTAGATGCGGGGCATGAGGGGAAAGTGAAAGTTCATGTGGAACTCGTCACCCTCGCCCAGGTAGGGCCGCACGTCTTCGGGCCATTGGTTGGCCTCCGACAGGAGCATGGTGCCGGGGGCCACGCGATCCACAAAGGCGCGCAGGAGCTTCAGATAGGCGTGGGTTTCGGGCAGGTTCTCGCAGTTGGTGCCCTCCCGCTCAAACAGGTAGGGGACGGCGTCCACGCGAAAGCCGTCGATCCCCAGCTCCAACCAGTGACGGACGATCTCCAGCATCTCTGCCTGGACCTCTGGGTTGTCATAATTCAGGTCCGGTTGGTGGTGGAAGAAGCGGTGCCAGAAATACTCGCCGCGCTTTTCGTCCCAGGTCCAGTTGGACGGCTCGTAGTCGATAAAGATAATGCGCGCTTGTTCGTATCGCTGGTCGGTGGGGCTCCAGACGTACCAGTCCCGGTACTTCTCGTGGTGGGGGTGCGAGGGGTCCCGTGACGCCTGGAACCAGGGATGCTGGTCGGAGGTGTGGTTGGGAATGAGGTCGGCGATGACGCGCAGGCCGCGGCGGTGGGCCTCGACCAGCAAGGTCCGAAAGTCCTCCACTGTGCCATAGTCGGGGTGGATCTGATAAAAGTCCGAGACGTCGTAGCCGTCGTCGCGCAGGGGTGAGGGATAGATGGGCAGCAGCCAGATGCAGTCGATGCCCAGTTCCCGGATATAGTCAAGACGCGAGATCATCCCCTGCAGGTCGCCGATGCCGTCTCCGTTGCCGTCGGCAAAGGCCCGCACAACGACCTCGTAAAAAACTGCATTCTTGTACCACTCTATTGTCATTGCTCACTCCACAACTCTAGCGGCGCCTTTTCCGTATTAACCTGCTTCATATGGACCAAGAAACTTCTCGCCGTCGAAATGAATCAAATGCGTGCTCGCTTCCTGGACCCAGACCTCGGTCTCCCACGATATGGCGCCAACGTACCTGGCCATGTCACTACGCGTTAGAAAGGCAGTCACGTAAACCAGACCAGGGCGTGCGCCCTTGAAGAGTGCGGCCAGTTCGTGCCGGCGTTTTGGATCTACCGGCCCATGGCTGGTGACCGCCTCGACCAAAACCAGCCAATCTTGCTTGACGTGGTGAATTACAACATCGGGCATTTTGCCGTGAATGTCCAAAGACACACCAAGAGCTTGCAGCGCGTCGCGATCAAAATGCCGCCATTTGTTGCCCGTGTCTCCTACATAAAGGACTCGACCACCGGGCACAAACCGGGGCGCGAACTCCTCAATGATAGCCTGCACCAGCTTACTGTGCTCACCAGGCGTCAGGTAAACCATCTTGGCTTCAGCCAGGGTGACCGGAATCATGCTCAGGTTACGGGCTCGTGCATACCGATTCTTGAGCGTTTCTACCGAAGCAAGGTACTTCTCAAGCTTGCCAGTCCAGTGCTCGGTTCCAAAGCTTCTCAATAGCTTCAGGGCTGTCGGCTCAATTTGGTAGCAGAATTTGGGACTGTTGATCGGCCGGCTTGGGTCATCCGGATTGGCTACGACGAGACCTGCATCAATGAACTGGTGCATAGTTTGTCGGCGCACTGTCTCTCGGGTGTTGGGGGCATAGTTCTTGCCATATTGCTCACGACAAAAGTCCATGACTGGCGTGATGCCCTTGAGAGGAGACTTGGCTTGGGACCAGCTCATTTCGGGCTCGAGTTCCAGGAGAGCAAGCAGAGTCAGTGCCGAACGGTCGTTCAACTGACCGCGGGGCAGACCCAGCAGTTCCAGGATAGTGAGTGCTTCGTCCACTTTTTGTTTTGCGGCAACAGGATCAGGGGATGCTATGTCCGCCATGCGCTGGATTTCCCTTTCTAAAAGTTTGTCGATCTGCTCCTGTGACGGGAATTTGATGTCTATCTGGCGGCCAAGTGTTTCCAGGATCTGAGGACTTGGATACCTGAGCATACGCAAGTCCGTGGCGTTCACCTGGGTGTGGCCGTTAAACTGGCGAAAATAGCTGTCCACGAGCGTCGAGTTCAAGAACAAGGCGAGCCCTTTGGCAAGCATCGGGGGCAGGCCCGCATTCTTGCGGTGATAAACGTTAAGATGATTCTCAAAGGCTACCCAAGGAGCCGGGACCCTTTGAGGCTCAAAGATGGCGGCAACGACTCGCCGTGGCTCCTCCTTTGCTGAAAAGCGTCTGACAAGAACGTAATGACCAGTGGGCAGGAAGAGCGGCTCTAGTTTCGGTACATTGGAAATGGCATTTGGCTTCTTGCCGCCGGACTTGGGCCAGAGAATGTAGCCATCTTGAAAGTGGGTGGGATAGATTAGGGGCACGGTCCCTGGCTGAGGATCGGACTGCAATAGCTCCCGGACGCGAAAGTCGACAACTCGACCGGTCGAGACCTCCACGCCGAGGCTCTCCAAGGTGTGGTCAAAGACGGACAACCGGTCCAGGACAAATTGGTCCATTTCGCTTGTGGCCAGATAGATGATCAAATCGGGATCATCCGGCCCGACTACCTGTTCGTAGCTGACCGAGTGCAAAGTCATGCTTTCTCCGGCTGGCCCGTGGCTAGCCGAAATGAGCACGTCGTCCTTTTTCCCTGTCTTGACGGCGTGCAGAATGATGTTCTCTTGCAGGACGCCATCTGTCCTGAAGGCTTCTTCTCGAGACTCGAAGATGTGGATGCGCCGCAGCGTCATGGTTCTCAGAAATCGCTTGCGAAACGGCTTGAAATATGGGCCATTGCAGAAGCTCCGAGGCGTGATAGCAACGAGCTCACCCCCCTCCTCGAGCAGGTCCGCAGCCAGGGCCAGAAAGGCAGCATACAGGTTCGTGGTCTCAACCCCGATCGAGTTCAAAAGCCGGCGATGCTGCGAGTCACTCCGGATCTTTTTGTACGGAGGGTTCAGGATCGCGCGGTTAAAGGAAAGGTGCTCGACGGCAAAGAGGCCGCCTCGCAGCATTTCCACCGCCGAATCGACAAAGTCCTGTTCCAGGATCCGTGCTTCGAACGCAATTCCGCACCCTTCAGAGACTTCGCGGCATCCGGCCAGGATGAGGTGCAGATACTCGACGAGGAGTGGCTCCAACTCGTAGGCAACAACAGAAACGCCGCGCGGCGGCGATGGCTCCTGACAAATCCGCTCTACAAAGGCGGCAGTCAGGCTTCCTACGCCCGCTCCCGCGTCCAGCAGGCGAATCTCATCGATGCCAGTGCCGAAAAGCGATGCCATGAACTGCGCGATAGAACCCACGGTGAAAAACTGTCCCATCCGGGAGCGATTTTCCGGGTCTAGGCGGTGGCTGGCATCCATTCGGTATTGGTCTGCCCGCTTGATCAGACTGTCCCGGGCATTGCCCTGGTCCTGAGCCTGCGGGTGGACCTCATATCTGCCTGTAGCTTCCATCTATCCCCACAACCTCTCAACAACGATAGCCATCATGAACGGGTACATCCTTGGACTGGCTGTTTGGTACCATGACTTGATTATACCACACCCGGCGGCGTATGTGCATAACAGACTCCGGATCTACTAGAAGTATTCCTCGTAGCCCGAGATCCCCAGCTCGTCGCGCATGGCCTGCAGCTCAAGGCGCAGATTCTGGTTGACGGGGATGCCCTCTTCGCGGACAGTCTTTTCGCTCTCGTGCTCTTTTTCGCCCCCGACGTAGATGCGCTCCTCACCTGGGGCTTTGCGCGACGCCTGGAGCGCCCGCATGATACCGCCGGTGATCTGCCGCGACACGTCCAACGGCAAGAAGTGCTCCACGTCGATGGCCAGGAAGAAATGGCCGAGCATGTAGGGCCGGCGGGAGCCGTCGGGGGCATAGCCCAACAGGTCCTTCATAAAGACGCCGCCGCATAGCGACGCGGACAGGATCTCGACCATGGTGGCCAGATCGTAGCCCTTGTAGCCTGCAAATAGCTCGCCCGCGCCGCCCAGGGGCAGCAGCGCGGCCGTGGCCTTGTCCAGGCCGGCCATGATTGCGGCCGGATCTGTGAGGGGCTGCCCCTCGGCGTCGATGACCCAGCCCTCCGGCACCGGCTTCTCGGCACGCATGGCTACTTCGATCTTGCCCCGCTGGCTGATGGCGGTCGCTCCGTCGAAGGAGAAGGGAAAGTCCATGTCAGACGGGGCGGCAAAGGCGATGGGATTGGTGCCCAGCATGGGCTCGGTGCCAAAGGTGGGGGCGATGGCCGGCCGGGCGTTGGTGAAGGTAAAGCCGATCATGCCCTCCTGGGCGGCCATGAGGGGATAGTAGCCGGCGATGCCAAAGTGGGTGCCGTTGCGCACCGCCACGGCGCCCAGGCCAACCTGCCGTGCCTTGTCCATGGCCAGGCGCATGGCGCGGTAGGCGATGACGTGACCCATACCGTGGTGCCCGTCCACCACGGCCGTGGTCTCGCTCTCCTGCACGACCTCGAACTCGGTGTGAGTGTTCTGCACGCCGGCCTTGATGCGGTCATAGTAGTACTTCAGGCGGCCCACACCGTGGGATTCAATGCCCCGCACGTCGGAGGTGATGAGCACTTCGGCGCAGATCTGGGCCTCCTCGGGCGGGGTGCCAAGCCCCTGCAGAACGTCCATCATGAACCGGTGGATGACGTCCACAGGGATGAGTTGCGTTTCCTCCATACGTTTGCTCCTCGATTCAAACCTTTGTTGGCGGCGCATTGGCCGTCTTGGGATAGTGCAGCAGAAGGGTGAGAGCCAGGCCGGTGATGGCCCCGGCCAGGGCTCCCGTAGATAGAATGCCGGGCAACAGCGCCAGGCCCGTGATCCAGGCCATGGTGCTGACGACGATCCACCACCCTGCCCAGAGTACTTCGTGGCGCAGGAGCAGCCACTGGGCCAGGCCGAGGGTTGGGCCCAGGATCACGCCGCCCACCAACCCTTGCAGGGGGGCAGGGACCGTCGCCAGGAGCAGCGTAGAGACTACAAGCCACACCGCCGAGGTCGCCAGGAACCAGCGCCATGCCCGGGGGATGCGGTGATGGAGCACGAACGACTGCATGGCCGCCACGCCCACGCCTGCCGGCACCAGGGCAAGGTTTGTGAACAGCAGGCTGCCAAGGAGCCAGCCCAGGGTCGTGGCCATGATCCACAGGAACCAGAGGGCTGCGTCAAAGGCGGGCTGTCGTGATCGCGCCATTGGCTCCCTGTGCCGTTCCACGAAGGCTCAGCTCGCCTAGCCCTTCACTGACCCTGCCAGCATCCCACGAACAAAGTAGCGTTGCAGGCTAAAGAACACGATCAGGGGCAGGATCATGGTGACGAACGCCCCCGCCGTCAGCAGGTGCCAGTCGTTCCCGAAGGTGCCCGTGAGATCGGCCAGGCGCTGGGTCAGGACCTTGTAGCTGGGGTCGACGCCGAGAAAGGTGAGGGCCACCAGGTAGTCATTCCAGACCCACAGGAACTGGAAGATGAAAAACGACGCCAGCGCCGGCACCGAGAGGGGCAGGACCAGCTTCAAGAAGATGGTAAAGTGAGAGGCGCCGTCGATGAATGCCGATTCCAGCGTCTCGCGGGGCAGCGTCCGGATATAGTTGAACAGAAGATAGGTGGCCAGCGCCAGGCCAAAGCCGGTGTGCGCCAGCCAGATGGCCAGGAAGGTCCCGTTGAGCCTCAGGCTGTTATAGTCCCGCAGGATAGGCACCAGGGCGATTTGCAGAGGAACCACGATCAGCCCGACCACCAGGATGAACATGATTCGGCGGCCCGGAAAGTTCATCCAGGCAAAGGCATAGGCTGCAAAGGCCGCGATGAGAATGGGGATGATGGTCGAGGGAACAGCGACGGCCAGGCTGTTCAGAAAAGCCTGCGACATGTTCTGTCCAGGCGTCATCTCTACCGTGCCGTCGGGCCTGGTCACCGGGATCTGGCTGCCGAGCAACACCTGCTTGTAGTTGTCGAGGGAAAAGTTCCACGTGGTGGTCCAGATGCGCTCCTGCACCTCGATGCGTCCCAGGCGCCGGTTCCCCACCCAGGTCACGCGCGTGCCTCCCTCGGGTGACATCACGCCCTCCCGCAGCTCCTCGAAGGTGCCGGTCACGCCCTCCACCTCCATCACGCCGCTGGGATCCAGGCCGAGCTCCTGGACGTTGTACGTGTCCGTCGTCGCCCATTCCCGGTGCGGAAAGATGTTCCACCAGCCCGTGGTCTGGATGTCAAACCGAGTCCGGAACGAAGAGATGAACAACCCCAGCGTGGGGACACTCCAGATGATCACCATGAGCGCCAGCGTCAGGTTGACGAGCAGGGGGCCGGTCCATTTTCGTCTCATGCTAGAACGCCTCCTGTTCTCTGAATTGTTTCAGATTGTAGATCATCACCGGGATGACGGTGAGGAGGAGGATGATGGCGATGGCCGAGCCATAGCCCGAGTTGCGGAACGTAAACGACTGGCGATAGAATTGAGTAGCAATCACGTGGGTGCCAAACTGCCCGCCGGTCATGACCCAGACTACGTCAAAGATCTTGAGCGTAAAGATGACGACGGTCGTCCAGACGGTGATGATGGTACCTGCAATGGAGGGGATCATGATACGGAAAAAGGCCTGCACTTCGGTGGCGCCGTCAACCCGAGCCGCCTCCATGATCTCTTCCGGGATGCCCTTCAGGGCAGCGGAATAGAGGACCATGGCGTATCCTGCCTGGAGCCAGATGACGATGAGGATGAGAAAGACATTATTCCAGGGCGCGATCTGGACCCACTTGTCCCAGGGGTGGGGCTGGCCCCCCAGCGCGACGGTGAGGGCGTTCAATATACCGATCTGCGCCGATCCCGCCGGCCGGACCTCGTACACAAAGTTCCAGATGACGCTGGCGCCGACGAAAGAGATGGCCATGGGCAAAAAGATCAGCGATTTCGCGACTCGCTCGAACTTGCTGCGATCGGCCAACACGGCAACAATGAGACCGATGACCACCGACATGGTGCTGCCGATGATGATCCACATCAGGTTGTTGCGCAAAGCCTCGGTCAGCAGGCGCTCGCTAAAGATCGCCGCATAGTTGTCCAACCCCACAAAGGCGCTGCTCCGGAGGGATTCGATGAGGCCGGCGCCCCTGGGCGGGCCGTCGCGCCCGAAGAGGCTCAGGTAAAAGGTGCGGACTGCCGGCAGGGCCAGATACCACAGGAGAATGGCCATTGCCGGGCCGACAAAGACAAAAGGTTGCAGGCGGGCAGTCCACTGGTTGGGGAGTCGTTCCACAATGCTGTTAAAGATCCAGTAGAGCATCGCCACGCCACCAACGCCCCAGAGAATGGCCACCGCCGCGATGAGCCAGCGCGGCGCATTGCTGTCCCGCAACCAAATAAACCCGGCATAGAGCACGGCAAAGGCGATGAACGGGATGGCTATGGCCAGTAACAGGCGCCCCAACCAGCTAATCAGCTCCAGCGCTGTCTTGGGCTTGGGCGCCTGGCCTGTCGGGGATCCTTTCACGCTTTCGGCTTGTGCCATATGTCACCTCCCCTCGACAGGCTGCCAGCCCGTGAGGGCTGGCAGCCTGTCGTCTGGATACCTACTGCGGCCAGGA
>MTKX01006190.1_pt1 | contig 183125 bp, 146 predicted proteins | sample 1042771 | NCBI WGS metagenome assembly MTKX01 (sample SAMN06212183, study PRJNA360534) | anaerobic digester metagenome | biome: Wastewater treatment plant; material: sludge; isolation source: anaerobic digester fed with sludge from wastewater treatment plant | place: Denmark: WWTP Randers ...
GCCTAGCCCATGTTACCCAGAATCCTGAAATGCACCCATCATCGAGTTGTCAGGCATCACAGCTTGCGAATTTTGTCCTTATGTGTAGGGATGCCATCGTGAACGACTTGCCATCCCCCGTCGCGAAGAACCTCGTACTCCCGGAAGCAGCAAGGGATGCCTTTCGCAACGCGCGGGTCCCGGTGATCCATCAGGTGGAAGTGGAGGTGGGGCGCTGTGGAGTTGCCTGAATGCCCGACGTTGGCGAGATGCTGGCCGGAGGCGACGGCGTCTCCTTTGGAGACGCGGATGGAGCCAGTCTGTGCATGAGCGATGACGGCATAGCCGTTCACGGTCTCGAGAATGATATAGTTCCCGGCCAGGAGGCGATAGTCTGTTATGCGCTTCTCGTCGAGCGTGTAAGCGTGTTTGAGGGCAATGGCGAGGTCCCTGACGGGGTGCACAGGATTCCGTTCGGGCCAGCCGTCCTCGGCGACAACGACGGTCGCATCCGACGGGGAGTAGATGGGTCGCCCCCAGCCATAGCATTCTTGCAGGCGGACGCCGAGCAAAAGATAGCGCAGGGGACTGGCCCGATAAAACCGCGTTCCACGGGTTCCTGAGTTTACGCCGACAAAGTCGTAGGCGTACGCCTCGCCCAGTATGTCGGTTCCATGGCTTGGGACCCTCCTGCCGGGTGTGTTGGGGGCGATCCATTCACCTCTGAGGGGGAATTCGACGACGACCGGTGCAGGCATAGGTGAACGGTCCTTTCAGGTGATGCCCAACCGCGTCAGCGGCGAACGCGCGCAGTGCTTCGGCTGGAGCGCGTGATGCGGCACTTTCTGCTTGGAGCGCTGATTAGACCGCTTGCTGTGGATCATGTACAGCAAGGAAAGGAGCCAGGTCGTCAAGGAGCGCCCGCGCTGCCGTCTCGATTCGCGACGTCAACATCTCCGGTTCGGCCAGATCGAAAGCACCTGTGACGTCACTCTCGATGATTGCGTCGACACCGGCGGCGGGCTCGACAAGACGGTGCTTGGACCAGCCGTTGTCCCTTAGCAACTCCCAGTAGCGCCGCTGCAGCGTGCGATTGCGCGCCGCGAGCCATACCTCAAATCCAAAGGACTGGTAGTCGAACACAATGGCAAGCTTGAGGCCACGAGACTTGAGCGCGGGAGGGAACAGGGCGAAGTAGGTCATGTCGAAGCAGCCCTGATACAGACCGGAGACCATCCGCTCGCCTTGGATATCCGCAAAGTGAGCGCGAAGCCGTGACATATAGCCAACGATCGACCCGTATGCCCGCTGCAGGGAGCCCGCGCCGAGCTGTTCCTGCAGCTCTCTCAGATCATCGCCTAATGTGAGCACAATCGCTCCCCCGCTTGTCTAACAAGGATAACTCGGAGTGGCCCGCCAGGGCCGGAACGGTTCAAGCCTTTGTTTCGCTCCTTTGGGAATCGGTCAATCGCAAATCGTCACGTAGATAGACTCTTCTGCAAATGACGCACGAATTCCGGCCACACTTAACATACCACAGAATCCAGAGAAGGTCAAGCTCTTGTTATGTCCAATCACTGATCAGATCCTCACTCAATTCCAGCATCCTCGGCCCCCCACTCTTAATCTCCTCCAGTCCCTTCCTCCCCACCTGCTATACACCAGCCCACGTCCTGCTCCACGCGCGACGCTTGTGCCGGTGACAACGGCGATCTTGTCCCGCAATACCGTGTGACTTACTTGTGCATTGTCAATCAGCATTAGATCTGCCCCCGAAATTGGACTTTCTGAGACTAGCCCGACACCACGACCGGTTCGGGGCTGTTTAACAAAAACGGAGTCTATTGGCGAGCTCAGTTTGAGACCAATCAAACGAGGCAAGCCAGTGGACCCCCAGACAGCATTTGTCCCTAGTGTCGGCGGCGATGCGAGAGATCGCTGCTGCTAGGGCTGGATGGGCAGGGCGATAGGATATAGGCTGAGAATCCGGCCTTGGTCGTCCAGGGTAACCCAATTGGTGTGGCCCCAGTCCTTTGGAAAGCCGCCGAGCGCAAAGAGCACAACACCCAGCACTCGCAGGTCGTCGTTCCAGGGCGTCCAGCCAGTTTCGGGCAGGCCGGGATAGCGCCCGTGATTACCGCGGAAAGCCAGGTCCAGGTAGGTTGACTGAGTCGCAAAGGAAATCTCGGCGTGCACGCTGTCCCGAGCCGCTGGATCCTGGCTCGGGCCGTGGCGCCAGCCACTCTCGGTGATCAGCACCGGTAGCGTAGCGGCTCGTGGGCCGATCAGTTGCTCCAGCTTCCACAGCTCCCAGCGGTAGCTGTTGACCCCCCTGTTAAACATGCCGGCCGGCGGCTGCAGGTGCCGCGGGTTGGTTGCGCCGTTGGCATAGTCGATCCGGAATTCCTGGCGCGAGGGATCAAACCGGAACGGATCGAGTGGATAGGCGTGAGCGGCCCAGACGTCGATCGCCTCGAAGGCCTGCGGCCGGGCGATGGCCATTTCATCAAGGAATGTCTCGGCATCGATGTAGCGGTGGCCGTTGATGAGCTGGCCATTCGAGTGGGGTGCATACAGGTCCAGCGCCGGCCCCAGGACGGTGACGCCGATGCTGTGCAGCGCCTGGCCGACGTCCAACAGATATTGGGCATAGGCAACGGGATCCGGCCGGTTGCTCCATTCGTCGCCACGGTTGGGCTCATTGCCGACAATGACGTAGCGGGGCTCCGTCGGCCAGCGGAGCTGAGCGAAAAAGTCGCGGTATTGCCGGGCGACCTCGGTGTATCCTTCGCCGCCGGCATCCTTCGGGGGCGCCTTCCACCACTTCTCGTCGTGGTCGTAGGTGCCGGCCAGCCGGATGATCGGGACCAGATGCTCCTGGGCACACAAGTCCAGGAAGAGCTGCCACCGCTGGACCCGCAGATCATCGAGCCGGATCAACTGAACGACGTATCCACCTTCGCCCACAATCTGGCGCGCCGCCTGTAGGTGTTGAGGCCATTGTTCAGGTGGCCAGTGATTTCGGTCGTCATCCAGGAGCAGGTGGATTCCAACTTTGCTTTCACGCCGGACCCAGGGTGCCGAGCCGGTGGTCGGTGCTGGAGAAGCGGTGGCAGGCGTGGTTTCGGCGGGGAGTGGGGCAAGCGTTGCCCTGGCCTCCGCTGGTGTATTCGGCGGAGCGAGCTTTGTCGACGGAAGGGAGGAGGGGGTTGGCTGGAGGACATCGGCCGTCTCCGCTGGGCCGGCCGGTGTCGGGGAAGCGAAGGCAGGCATGGTTTCGGGAGGGCGCGGAGCAAGTGTTGCCACGACCTCTGCCGGCGTACTTGTCGGAGCCGGTTTTATCGACGCAAGGGAGGGGGCTGGCTGAGGAACGCTGGCCACCTCCGTTGGGCCAGCCGGTGCTGGACGATCTGTCGCCAGCAGGAGAATGGCCAGGGCAACGACCAGGACGAGCAGAATCAAGGCAATTAGGAGAAGCAAGGCACGAATGGTTCTTGTCAAAGTGCTTCCCTCCTCACTCCGTGGCCTGGAAGTAAGGCAGAGCGTTGCTCGGCTTGTCCATTACCTCGGGCACCCCCATTCCGCACAGGCAATTGTCCATTCGCTGGGCCAACCGGTGCGACCTAGCCAGGGCGGCAGCGGGTTCGGACGCCGTGAACAGATCGACCAGGGCAGCAGGCAGGAGCCGGGTCACGTCAGCCGACTTTGAAGAGGCACTGCTCAGGACGCTCCACGCAACCGTGCCTCACCGGACTCTAGAGAACACAACCACCGCAGTCTTTTACCTGCGCATAACGAAGGCGACAGGTAACCCGAAAGTCACCCTGAGACGGGAAGGGCTGGATGATTGTATAGACATACGGATAGCTCCTTCCAGAGCTGGACATACCGATGAGACCGTCGTGCATAGTAATCTCACCTGAGCCGGGAACAGCGCCCCATCTCGAGCCATCGAGACGCGGGCCATCAAAGTTCTCGGCAAAAATCACAGCAGGTGCGGGTACGGTTGGTGCAATCGTGGGTGTGGGTGTAATGGTTGGCGCGCTCGTTAGCGTGATGATTACCGTCAGGGTGCGCATCGGGATTAATCTGGACGTTGGTGTGTGCGGGGCAGTCGAGGAAGGGCGAGAGACAGCCGGAGGAACTGTAGAAGTCGGTGTGTAGGTGGCGGGTGCTGTTCGTTCAGCCGTTGCGAGTGCTGCAACCGTAATCCCAACGGTCGGAGTGGTGGTTGCTTTACTGCCACTGCCTGGCAATAAGACCACCAGGGCAAGAACAAGAAAGACGACGAGCGCCGCTCCACCGAGCAGGATAGGCCCGGACGCTGCAAGCCACGGCCTTAGCGTTGACTGCTTCGTCGTTTCCCGGAGCTGAGAACCTTGGGGGCGCGGAATAGGGGCAGTTTCCCTTTCTCTCTGCTCCAGGGCCGCGCGCAACTCTGCCGCTGACTGGAAGCGGTCGGCTTGACGGAGCTGCATGGCCCGCAAGATTGCGGCCTCGACGGCGGACGAAATGGACGGGTTGAGCCGACGGGGCGGGAGCAACTCAGCCTGCCCGGCGACGATCTCGAAGGCGTCGGGCGGGCGATGTCCGGTAAGCAGGGCGTAGAGGGTAGCCCCGACGGAGTAGAGGTCCGTGCGGTGGTCGGTGCGACCCATGCCGTATTGCTCTGGTGGGGCATAGCCGGGGGTGACGCCCCGGGCGCCGATGGTCGTGGACAGGAGCGGGTCATATGTCTTGGCTAAGCCGAAATCAACGAGATAGACCTGATAATCGCCGGTAGGTGAGTCAGGATCGGGGCAGATCTTGATGTTAGCGGGCTTGACGTCGCGGTGGATGATGTGACGAGCGTGCAGGTACTCGAGGGCACGCAGGATGTCGGCGATCCAGGCAAGTGCCTGCGGCTCAGGAATGGAACCACAACGGGCGAGCACCTCGCCCAAATCCTCACCTGCGACGTACTCCATGACCAGGTATTGGCCCTGGCCGGAGATCAAGAAGTGGTCGGTAACGTGTGGAAGATTGGGATGTTTGAGGGAGGCGAGGATGGCGGCCTCGCGGGCGAATTGGGATTGGGCCTCCGGCACGGCAGCGAGATTTTCCTTGATTGCGACGGTGATGTCGATGCGGAGGTCGATGGCACGGTAGACGGCACCCATGCCACCCTGCCCGAGAAGGGCGACAATGCGGTAACGGTTTTCCAGAATCTGGCCGACAGCAAGCGGCATAGCGCATGTCTCCTACGACGGGCGCAGCGTGGGTACCACGTTGAGAGTAGTATACCGCCAAATGGATTCAAGGGCAAGTATCGGGGGCGGCGGGGCGTTAGGCTATGCTCGCCTGAGACGAGTAGGGCTTTTTTCATGGCTCATTCTCTGGCGATCGAAGCGGCCCGCGGTTGATGTTTCCCAGCATTGAGGAGACTCTCTGGATCTGTATTTCGCTGGCAGTGCTGAGACATTATCAGCACTGTGTATCATCTTGCCGACAAGGTCTAATGCATAATCTCGGATCAACCGGTCTCGGGCGTTTTTTTTCGCATGTACTCCGGGTCCGGGCTGGTAATCCAGTGCTTGGCCCGTTTCCATCTCACGCCCAGCCGCGCCAGTGTCGCCCGGATCGTCTCATCGCTGACGCGTGTCGCCGTCAGCCCTTGCTCGAAGCTGACGTCGGCTGCCAACTCCAATGTCCACACAGTGGCCGGCTTGCCAAAGTCCCGTGGACTGCGGTGGAGCAACTCGCGCAGCCGTTCCGCTTGCTCGGCTGAGAATGCTGCCCGCGTGCGGTGCGGCCGCCTTGACCTGCGTCGCAAGGCCTGTAGCCCGCGCTCGTTGAATGCCCGGATCACATTCTGCGCTGTTTCGTCGTCACTGCCAACAACTTGGGCAATAGCAGGCGGGTGCTGGCCCCGGCTGCTGGCCAGCAGGATCTGGCAGCGGCGCAACACAAAGGCATCTGCGGAGCGCAGCCGGGCCTCAAGCTGCTTGCGCTCATCTTCGGTTATCGAACGTACAAAGTGTGGTCGTCTCATACCTGAGATTGTACCACTTCGGCCAATAGCGATGCAATCCCGAATGTATTGTCGGATAGAACACTAGCGCCTGTACGACGGCCATCATCTTGTGCAGGCTCTTAGGTCAGCCCTCGCCAGGCGGCGAAGTACAGTCCCGGTAGTAACACACTTCCCCGACAAACGAGAAGCAGCCGTCTCTACGATCCCCGGCAGGATGCCCAACACCAGTGCCCTGACTTTTAGCCATAACACTCGCGCTTCCGGACTGTATGGAGCGCACGAATATCTGATTTGACGAAAAGCCAGCCATGTGCTATAATTCTGTTCAAGGGTACAAGACCCCGATTTCTCTTGCAAGCTTCGTTCATCGTCGTATCTGTATGCCTGGACAGTTCCAGTGCGCACAGTTGCTGGCTAGACCTTACAAGCCAGAGTGAGTCGCCCGTTTTGTTAGACTGTTTCCCAACGGGGTGGAGACAAGGTAGAGCCTAACAAAGGCAAGGCCTACGTTTCACTGCGCTGGTGTTCCCCGGTCGCAGGGCCATGGGACATGCGTCCTCCCCCGTAACGAAGAGCAGGGGCACTGCCCACTACGCGTTCTCACAAAAGAAGACAATGGATGCGAATGGCCTCATCATCGGAATAGCGATCATGTCAACGATCGGAACCGGCTGGTTTTTTCTCTTGCGGCATCTAGCTCGCAGGAGACAATGCCCTGGCTGTGGAGTCGCCCGCGTGCCCAACGTCAGCATCTGTCCCTTCTGCAACGCTGCGTACGATGCCGGCGTCCTGGCCACTCGAATCGATCGTTCCCCAAGCCCCGGCCCCACCAGCTACCCAGTTCTCATTTGCATCGAAGGTCCTGTTCAGGGACAAAGCTTCCCCCTCATTTCCAGTGAATACACTTTGGGCCGCGGCTCTCACAACTCCTTGCGCCTGGAGGGCAACCTGGTCTCGCGAAGCCACGCCCTCATCAATTTCAAGGATGAGCAGCATTTTCTGTATGACCAGGAAAGCACCAATGGCACATACGTCAACGGTCAGCGCGTGAGCCAGCATCGTCTCTGCCCCGGAGACCAGATTCAGATCGGTCCACATGTTCTGGTGTTTCAACCGCCAGGTGTTGATTTGTCGCCTTCTCAGGCCATTCCGCCCAGGGTCGAAACGTTTACGCCGCCTACGGCGCAGATCCGCTCCGTTGATTTTGGGGACTATCAAGTTCTGGAAACAATTGGCGGTGGCGGTATGGCCACTGTCTATAAAGGGCAGTACCTGGATGGTACCATCGTAGCGATCAAGGTGTTTCATCATTCCGATCCGTATCTCAGGGACAAGTTCGAGCAAGAGATTCGGATAGGCATCAGCCTCCAGGATCACCCCCACATCGCCCGGGTTTATGGTGGCGATGCTCTTGACGGCTTCTTTTACATGGTTATGGAATACGTCGACAACTTTTCTCTGCGGGAAAGGCTCAGACTCGGACAGAAACTGCCGCAGGATGCCATCATTACCATTGCCGGGCAGATGTGCGATGCCCTGAGCTACGCGCATGCGCGGGGGGTAATTCACCGTGACATCAAACCTGAGAACATTTTGTTTTCCTCTCGGGAAGGCGTCAAGCTCGTAGACTTTGGGATTGCCAAGCTTTCCAGTGCCCGGACCTATACCATGGATGGCGTACTCGTGGGCACTTCGTACTACATGTCCTACGAACAGGCGCAAGGTATGAAAGTTGACCCCCGCAGCGACCTGTATTCCCTCGGAGTTGTCCTGTACGAGATGCTGACGGGACAAGTGCCTTTTCGAGGAGAACCCTTGACGGTTGTCCACAAGCACATCCACGAACAGCCAGTCCCACCCCGGCGCCTCGATCCCTCCATCCCCGCCCACGTAGAAGGTGTGGTGATGCGTGCCCTGGAAAAGAATGCCGGCAAGCGCTTCCAGAGCGCCGAGGAGATGGCGCGCAGCCTCGGCTATGATCTGCCGTTCTTTTCTCCGGGCGTCCTTCCGGCGAGGCCACTTTCCCACGGAGAACAACGCCTGGTGGCAAGGCATGAGACCGCCATGCCTGCGGCACACCTGGTGGCGGTGGACAATGGCCAGACTATACACCTCACCCCTGGAACGACAATCATCCAGCGCAGCGACCTCTTGATCCCCGATCCGAGAATGTCCCGCTCCCATGCCAAGATTACCTGCCACGGCGAGCATTTTTGGCTGGAGGATATCGAGTCCACGAACGGTACATATCTTAACGAGATAAGGATTTTCGAGCCGGCGCTGTTGCGATCAGGGGATACGATTCGCCTGGGACAGACACGGCTGCGTTTTGAATGTGCCGGGCAGTGAGCCAGGCATCGCCATCGTCGCTCGGTGCGGCCAAGTCGCGTCGAGCCAGGGAGAAAGGAGTGGAAAAAATGTACACGAATCGACCTACGGCAGTTAGCCTGATCACCATCCTCTTTTTCTTGACCGGCCTTCTGATCGTAATGACGAGCCTGTGTACGCTGTTCACCCCAGTGCCGGGTACGGCGAGCCTTGCACCCATCGTAATCGGGCTCCTGTGGCTGGCACTCGGCATCTTTTCTTTCGCCGTAGGCTGGGGCTTGTGGACGCTGCAAGAGTGGTCGCGCATCGCGGCCATCGTGCTCCACGCCCTCAACCTCCTGGGCGGACTCGTACTGGGTGCCGTATTTGTGTTCGGGGTCGATATCTCGGCCCTGGATCCCTATCTCGGCTCCTTTGGTGGGACCCTCTCATTTCCGGGAATAGGCATTGGATTCTGGATCGTGGCGGCTCTGTCCGGTGTGGTGATCTGGTACCTACTTCTCCCTGAGGCCCAACAAGCCTTCTTGCGCCCTGAACCCAGGGAAAATCCACGCCCCGAACCGCAACTCACCCCCACCTATCTGCCCCGCACCGAGAGAATGTCCCAGCTACCGGCTGTGCAGGTCGGGCCGTCTGTGCAGCCACCCATTGAGAAGACGCGGATCGTAGACCAGCGATTGCCCGTTCAGGGCTGGCTTGCGGTGCGCAGCGGCTCACGGGTTGGCAAGCAGTTGGCCTTGAGCACATCCTCTCGAAACAACATCGGCCGCGACGCCTCGCGATGTGACCTGGTGTTGGACGATATGGCCGTGTCGGCGGAACATGCCCGCGTGCAGTTCGAGCATGGCCAGTTTGTCATCTATGATCTGGCCAGCTCCAACGGTACCTGGGTGAACAACCGCCGAGTCCAGAAACAGATGCTACTGGACAGCGACGAAATTCGTTTGGGCGATACCCTCGTGGTTTTCAAGTCGGTGCGATAGGCGCAAGCCCACCGGCTGTCAGGATGGCCGGTTGCCGTTTGACCGGACATTGGACCTGAGACAAGGAGAAAGACACATGTCATCCGACCACACGCTGCCCATTGGAGAGAAACCGTACCGCGCAGAGGATTTCCAGATCACGGACATCATGAAGCAGCAGACGCAGCAGACGCAGCAGACGACCGTGCCACCCCCGAAACTGGAAGAGCCCGGCGGCTCCATTCCCTCGGCCGGAGCGGCGACCGAGATCATGTACCAGCAACCAGCCGTGCTGGCCTGGCTGGCCGTCAAGCGAGGACCAAGAGCTGGCAAGCTGTACCGGCTGCGGGTCGACGGCAGCTCCATCGGTCGGGATTCGCACAACGACATTATCCTTGACGATGCCTCGATCTCTCATATGCACGCCAAGGTAAGACTTGAGAAGGATGAAGAAGGAGCCGACCTATTCTTCATTCATGACCTGGCTTCGGCCAACGGAGTCAAGGTCAACGGCGAGCAAGTTATCAAGCGGCAACTGAACAACAACGACGAAATCGAGATCGGCCGGGCACTTCTCGTCTTCAAGCAGGTTACGCCACGAAAAGAGCAAGATGCCAAGCCGGTTATCGACGAGCCGATCCAGGAGGGAGGCGAGGACGATGATTGAGCCAACCCGGATCATTGGCTCGGCGGCCGCCCCTATCGCCTGGCTGGTCATCCGCTCGGGGCCCCGTGCCGGACGCGACTTCCGGATTGGCGCTCAACCGACCGTTGGCCGCGATGCAGCGAACTGTGATCTGATCATCAACGACGATGGTGTGTCGGCGCAACATGCGAGGATCAAAGAAGAACGCGGGCAGTTCACTCTATACGATTTGGCCAGCACCAACGGAACATTTCTGAACGGCCAACGGATCCAGGAGGCGGGCCTGGCCGATGGGGACGTCATCACTGCCGGTAGCACACAGATGATCTTCAAAGAAGTAAAAGGCTCTGGAAAGAGTTCATAGGCATCGGGAAACCAACCAACGGGAGGAGGGGGAAAATGGATCCAACGATCTTTGGGCGCATGCGCCTGATATGGGAATGGTACAGTTGGGGCGTGTTTGTGGCTTTTGTCCTGGCACTGGCCGCAGTGTTCTGGGTGTTCTTTGATTCGCAGCGCCGTGGGCAAGAGACCATCCTGTGGAAGGTGCTTGCCGTGGTGAGCTTGATCTTGATCGTACCCTCGGTGATTCTGCGAATCGATCCGAGCCTGGGCTTTAGCGTGCCCGGTGCCATCATGCCCCTGGGTTACCTTGGCCTGCTGGCAGGGATCGGCGCGCTGGTCACCCTGTTTGCCTACACTCTGGGCATCGCCGTTGTGCCACAGCGGATCTGTCCAGATTGTGGCCGGCCGCTGGATCCCTCCTGGGACCGCTGTCCCTACTGTGCCCCACAGCCGGTGATCGGTAAGAGTACCGGTGGCGCTGGCAGCCCTTTGCCTGGTCCACTTCCCTATTCTCCACCCCCCATGCCTGCACCCCTGCGAACGCAACCGCCGGCACAGCCCCTGTGGCAGGCCCCTGGGCAGCCCGCAACCGCGCCCGCGCCAGTACAAACGGAAATCCTGTACAAGCCCGTTGAAAAACTGGCCTGGCTGGTCCAATCCTCCGGGGCGCGCGCAGGCAAAGAGTACAACCTGGGCCCTGTAACCAACATCGGACGTGATGCTTCACAGAATGATATCGTCGTCGATGAGCCATCCGTCTCGCGCCAGCATGCGCGCATTCGCCTGGAAGATGGTTGCTTTGTGCTCTACGATCTGGCCAGCAGCAACAAAACGTGTGTCAACGGCCAGGAGATCCAGAAACACCCGCTGCTCGACGGCGACATGGTGGCGTTTGGGCGTGCCGAATTCACCTTTCTGGAGGTCAAGTAACCATCGCTGGCAACTACACACTCAGGTTCGGCCATGCGACGCATGCCGGGATGATACGAGAGCAGAACGAGGACAGCTATCTCGTTTTGGCGGCCCCAGCCCTGTCCTCCGAGTTGGACGCACTTCTGGTCGTCGCTGACGGAGTTGGCGGGCGCCAGGCAGGCAGTGCCGCGAGCAACGAAGTCGTCCAGGCCCTGCAAGATCTGTTCTCATCGCCTTTGTACCAGGAGCAGGTCGGCTACAGCTTGGACCGCGAGGACTACTATGTCGTCGTTCTGAAAGAAGTGCTGGAGCAGATCAACGAGCACCTTTACAATCTGGCAACCAGCCAGCCTGCATTGCACGGCATGGGCACAACCGCCAGTGTCGCCCTGCTGGCCGACGACCACCTGTACGTGGGGCACGTCGGCGACAGCCGCATCTACCTGATGCGCGACGGCAGGCTTCAGCAGTTGACCCACGACGATTCCTGGGTAGCGGAACAGGTGCAGGCAGGAGCGCTGACCTGGGAACAGGCCGCCTCCCATCCACAGCGCAACGTCATTACGAGCTGCCTGGGCAACAGCCTTGTCTTGCGAGTGGAGCGAGCAGTTTTCCCGGCGCGTCCGGGCGATCAGATTCTGCTTTGCACCGATGGCCTGATCAACCTCGTCCGAGACGAGGAGTTGGGCGAGGTCCTCGCGGCTCATCCGAACCCGCAGGCCACTTGCGACCACCTGGTGCAGGTCGCCAACCAGCGCGGCGGGTCAGACAACATCACGGTGGTCCTTTTGCAGTTGGCGGAGGGAACAGGGAACAACCTGCCGGGCGGAAGGGCACGCGGGCCACAGCAAACCGATCCTTTGCCCCAAGTCGACACGATCAAGTTGACCAAGGCCAAGACCGGTACCGGCTTGCAGAGTCGTTGGGGGCGCGGTCGCCGCGATAAAAGCGAGCGGATTCAAGCTGTGCTGACCTTGATGCTGTCTACAATCGCCTGCCTAGCGGTCACCCTCCTGGGTACCGAGGCTCTGGCGATGGTACCGGTATCGGCAATGCCCTGGTTCAGGTTTCTGATTGTTCTCCTGGCTACCGTGCTGGGCTTTGCAGCCGGTTATGTCGCGCGAGTGTTTGCCGTCATGCGCATCGCGCCCAAGAGTCCCGGCGAGGAACGTTAGCACCGGGCGACCAACACACAGAAACCGCCGTGATCCACTGGCGGGACAGGAGGTGAAACGATGCAGCCAACCTCGAAGCGCGTGTGCGTGATTCTGGCCGTGCTCGCGTTTCTTTGTCTTTTGCCCCCCACTGCCATCAATGCCCAAACTGGTACCGGCAACGTAGAGGCCCTTGTTGAGGAAACGGATCCCACTCGGTTCCCCACGGTCTCGGTCCGCGTCACTGTGTTGGATCCCGAGGGGTTGCCCATCAACGGCCTGGAGGTATCCAACTTTGACGTCTTTGAAGACGGGAAGCAGGTGCCCGTGGCAAGCGTGGCGTCATACGTCAACCCTGAGGTCAGGATCGCTGTGGCGCTCGCCGTGGACATCAGCGGCAGCATGTACGAAGAGGTCGGCGACGCGAAACAGGCGGCCATGACATTCGTGAACGGCCTGGCACCCAAAGACCTGGCGGCAGTTATTGCCTTTCGTGGAAACCAGGGCGATATCAATCTCAACGAGCCCTTTCCTCAGATCAACCCTGACTTTGAAATCGACTTTACCCCCGACAAGGCCGCAGTTCTGAGCCTCATCGAGCGACTGGAGGTGCCGTCTACGTTGGCAGGCCGTACGCCTCTGTACGATGCCCTCTTCAAAGCTGCGCGCATGACCTCTCGGGTGTCGGGCGCCGATTATCGTTTCGTCATGGCCTTTACCGACGGGAACGAGACCTGCCCAACCTGCGGTGGAAGCATTCTCGGACCCGAGGATCCCATCCACGAAGCGCAGAAGTACAACCTGCCCATCTTTACGGTTGGCCTCGGCTCTGACGCCGACGAGGCTTATCTACAAAAGGTGGCCCTGACAACAGGGGGCTCCTACCAGTTCACACCCACGCCCGACAAGCTGGCCGAGATCTATCAGAGCGTCGCTGACCAGCTCAAACAGCAGTACATCATCACCTACAAAGCGAGGGCTCCGGCGGACGGCAAAGAGCACAAACTGGACATCAAGGTAACGGCGGCGAGGGGCGAAGGCAGCAACGTGGTGTCCGTGGAGTACCCCTGTCCTCAAAGACCGGGGATACGCCTGTTCTATGAAAAGCCGAGCGACATCCTGGGTCAAAAGGCAACCATCGAGCCCCTGGAGGAGGGCCAGGAAGTGGTGGCGAGCTTTACCGTTGTGCCCGACATCAACGCCTGCAACCCAATCACCAAGGTCGAGCTGTACATCGACGATGGCCTGGCCTTTACCGCCGACAACAAGCCATTCCACCTGCTATACGACTATTACAAGCTCCAACAGGATGCCCCGGGCCCGCACAAGCTAACCGTGCGTGCCTACGACAATGCTGGCAACGTCAGCGACGACACTGTCGTGATGGTCAATGTCCCGGGCATTCTTCCGCCGACTGCCAAGGTTCCCACACCGGGTCCGGGTACCGTGCAGCCCACACCCTCTGCCACCGAGCAGCCGGCCAGCGTTATGATTTTCAACCGTCCGGTCCGCCGCTGGGTCTTTGGAGTGGCCATGGTCGTGTTTCTGTTCTCGGCCCTGGCCCTGGCCTTGTTCCTGACACGCATCACCAGAAAGCGCAAGTGTCCCACTTGCGGGCGGGTGATGGACCCCAGTTGGAGCACGTGTCAGTTCTGCCTCACCCGAAACCGGGCAGTGGAAGATCCGACGTTGCCAGAACGGCCGGCCCTGCGTCTTGGAGATGCGGACCGTACCGTGCCGGACATGCCCAACATTGCCCAGCCGCAGCTCGCCCCTGGGATGCAAAGCACCTTTCCCGTCGGCGTCGCCGCGCCGGCAGGTGCTCCGATCATGGATCGCACCGAGGTCCTGCAGCGAGAGCCGGAGAGAATCGCCTGGCTCATCGTGGAACGTGGCGATCGCGTAGGGATCGAGTTTCGCCTGCACGACCGGGATACCACCATCGGGCGGGCAGGGACAAACGATATCGTGCTCAACGACCCGGCCGTCTCACGACAGCAAGCGATGGTTCGCAAGGAAGGTGACGGATACTACTTGCACGATCTGGCTGCCACCAATCCCACGCAGGTCAACGGCCAGGACGTGCACCGCCACCGGCTAACCGAAAGTGACCGGGTTCAGATCGGCAACACGGTGTTGGTCTTCAAGGAGATTCAGACGGTGAGGTAAGCGGGAGAAGAAAAGCTGAATCTTTGAGCAGCCTGGGGAACCGGAGAGCCAGCTCTTGGCCGGATCGACAGGCCGTATGCAGCCCTTGCCCGTGGTGCGTTAATCTACGCCGCAACAGGCTCAAATGCCAAAACCCTGGAGGCGATGGCCCATCCAGGCAACCGAATTCTGTTAACGACGCCGGCAACAGACTTGCCGGAATGGCGGAGCCTTGCTCGCAGCTTGTTGAACAGCAATTGTCGCTATTCACAACCTTGCGAAACAGGACGGGATCCATGATCTGGTCATGGATTGCGTTGAAGGCGACTCGTTAAGCAGCATTTTCGGATGACCGAACCGTCAAGCTTTGGGACACTTTGAGCAGCCAGTCCCAAGAGGGAGAATATGTCGATTCGCGCTGGGGAGACTCTGGACAAGTATCAGATCGTCGAGGAGATAGGCAGTGGAGGCATGGCTACCGTCTATAAAGCCTACCAGGCGTCCCTCAACCGCTACGTAGCCATCAAAGTGCTGGCCGAGAAGCTGGCCAAGGACGATGTCGTTCGCCTGCGCTTTGATCGGGAAGCCAAATCTGTGGCAGGTATGAGCCATTCGCACATTCTGCCTGTCCATGATTTCGGCGAGCAGAATGGCGTCTTTTACATCGTCACAGAGCTGGTCGACGGAGGCTCGCTCAAGAGCCGACTTGGACGACCGCTCGAGCCGGGCGTGGCCGCCCGCATCACATACGAGATTGCCCTGGCCCTCGACTATGCCCACCGCCAAGGCATTATTCACCGCGACGTGAAGCCGGGCAACATCCTGCTGGGCAAGGACGGCCGGGCGATGCTCGCCGATTTTGGCGTGGCCAAGATCCTCGCCGATACGCAGTTCACCCAGACGGGCACGAGCGTGGGCACCCCTGCCTACATGTCTCCGGAGCAAGGCAAGGGAGAGGAAATGGACGGACGCAGCGATATCTACTCTCTCGGCATCGTCCTGTACGAGATGTTGACCGGACGCACGCCCTTTGCCGGCGACACTCCCCTGGGCATCCTGCACCAACAGGTATTTGGCACGCCCCCGGCGCCCCGAGAGCTGAATCCGGCAATCCCAAGACGCCTCGAAAAGGTAATCCTGAAGGCCCTGGTGAAAGACCCGGCCGGCCGGTTTCGCACGGCACGCGAGATGGCCCACGCACTCGAGCAGGCGGTCAAGTTCAAGCCCGCGGAGGAATTGCCTATCCCCACCGCGGAAGAAGCCCTGACACGCAGCATCACGCCGGCACACGTCGAGACGGGCAAGCGCCTGGCGGCGATCACCCGCCACAGTGTCGCAAAGATGGGCAAGGGCGGCCTGCGAGCGGCCTCGGGGCTGGGTAAGCTGCTTCTTCGCGTCGCGGTCGTCCTGGTGATCGCCGTCCTGGTCATCGGCATCCTCGCCGCTCTGGGCGTTGCCTGGAGCATTGCGTCCTTTGCCGAGCGCACCATCCCAACCTATGCCGCGGATCTGACCGGGTTCACCGCATACGGTGAGGCACTCACCATCAACGAAATGCAGATGAACCGGGACGTGAGTGCGGCCATCGAGCCCTATACCCTTGACACCATCCAGGACCTGCACTTTGACTTTTCCCCGCCTGACCTGATCGAGGTCTCGGCCAGGCTGTTCGACCTGCCGGTCCGCCTTCAAGGTCGCCTATCCCTGCAAGAAGGACTTGCGCGCATTTACGTTCAACGGTTGAATGGCACTCCCCTGTACATCGTGGGCGGAATCGTCTCCAACGGCATCAACCGCGGCACAGAGCAGTTGTTCGATACCGCATCGTTTCGGCTGGATCAACTCCAGGTCCAAGATCGGGAAGTCATCGTACGGGCCAAAGGCACACCACGTCCAGTCACTACACCGACACCAACTGCCACGTTGCGCCCCTCTCCCACGCCGTTGCCGACGGCGATACCTATGGGTGTGCTGACCGTCGTCAACGAGATCGGTGCGCCACTGACCCTGGAGATCGCCGGTGCAGAGAGGCACCTGCAACCAGGCGAGAGCCTCGATCTGGAGCTACCCGTAGACAGCTACCCGTATGCCTTTACGATCGAAACGCCTGGCTACCAGCCAGGGCAAGGAACCTTACGGGTGAATCCCGGCAAGAACATCTTTCGCCTGCACGTCGAGCAACCGGCAGAAGCATCAGCTTCTCCCTCGGCTGCCAGCATCCAGCCGGCACCGACGCGGGCTTCCAGCCCCAAGGCCACTGCAGAGGTCACCGTGACCGCCACACGAGCGCCAGATTGCCCAAGTACGCACGCTCGTATCACTGCGCCGGGCGTGGATGTGACTGTGCAGGGAAACGTCACGATCCTCGGCACAGCCAACATTCCCAACTTTGATTACTACAAAGTCGAGTTGGCAACGGGATCGCATACCCGAACCTGGACCCTGATTGGCGAACTCTCGCAGACACCTGTTGTGAACGACGAGCTCTACATCTGGGATACAAGCGCTTATCCAAGAGGCATATACACCCTGCGCTTGACAGTCGTAGACGTAACCGGCAACTACCAGAGCTGCCAGGTGCACATTCGCCTCGGCCTATAGTGCATCCAACCGGACAGAAACGGCTTTCGGAGGAACCTCAGGATGATAGGACAGGTACTAAAGGGCATCTACCGCATCGTCGACAAGGTGGGAGCCGGAGGCTTTGCCAGCGTCTATCTGGGCCGCAAGTTGGACAGCAACGAAGTCGTGGCCATCAAAGTCCTGAAGCAGGAATACACAGACAACCCCAGGTTCGTCGAACGCTTCCGCCGGGAGGCGGCAATGGTCAGCCGGCTGCAGCATGACAACATTGTCCGTATGCTCGACTATGGCGTGGACGGCGACGTTCACTTTCTGATCATGGAGTTCGTCCAGGGCAAGACCCTGGCCGAGATCATGGATGAGAGGCAGGCCCTGCCCGTTGACGAAGCGGTCGCCATTGCGATCCAGGTCTGCCGCGCCTTGGAAGCTGCTCAACGTGCTCAAGTCGTGCATCGCGACATCAAGCCACAGAACATCATGGTCACGGCAGGCGGCACGGTCAAGGTCATGGACTTTGGCATCGCCCGGATGTCCAGCATGGACTCGCTGACACAGACCGGCCAGTTCATGGGCACGCCTCGCTACCTCTCTCCCGAGATGGTCCAGGGTCGAGACGTCGATGTTCGAAGCGACCTCTATGCCCTGGGAATCGTGCTGTACGAGATGCTGGTCGGAAACGCACCGTTTGTGGCCGACAGCCCCTGGGCGCTCATGCGTCACCAGATCGAGACCCCTCCACCCCGCCTGCAGCCACAGCGCCAGGACGTTCCTGCCTGGTTGGAAGAGGTCGTCGCCAAGGCCCTGGCTAAACAACGCGAGGACCGCTACCAGACCCCGTCAGAGATGCTCGTCGCGTTGCACTCAAAAACAGACGAGACACCCAGCATCAGCCACCTCGTACTGAGGCCACCTCCCGGGCATCCCAAACGCCGGGCTCTGCGTCCCGTCGCCGTTGGCGTCGCATTGGGATTCTTGATCCTGGCCCTGGTTCTCGGCCCGTCGATCTTGAGGCAGTTCCACCCGGAAACGATCACACCCGAACCTCCCGCGGCCACCCTGGCCGCGCAAGTGATCACTTCCACTCTCGCTCCCACCCATACGCCTGTCCCTTCCAGCACGCCGACCCTGGCCCCGCCGACGGCAACCGAAACCCAGCCACCCCTCGCCGACACGCCGACACCGGCGGTGACGATCATCGTCGCGACGTCGACCGCCAGTCCGACAACCGAACCGACCTCCGAACCATCGTCGACGCCTGCTCCCCCAACCCACACTGCCGTCCCCGAGGTGACCCGAGCACCGACGGAGACTGCGACCGAGCTCCCTCCGACGCCTCCCCCTCCACCGCCATCGGGTGCGCTCAACGGCCGCCTTGCCTTCTCCGTGGTCGAAGGCGGGAGCGGCATGTACATCCTGTACAGCGCCAATCCCGATGGCTCGGACCTTCGCTGGCTTGGCAACCACCTGCGACAGCCTGGCTATCGCCAGGATGGGGCAGTGCTCATCGCCAACGGCCAGGGGGCCAGCATGAACGATCTATGGGAGGTGGACCCGAACAGCGGTGTCACAAGCAGATCACGCGGCTTCCCGGAGGACGAGCACCCCATCTGGCTCCAGTCAAAACAAGGCTATCACGTCTGTTTTGGTTCCACGCGGCACGGCGATGGCCAGTGGCGGCTATACGTCGGCGAGCGACCCATCTCCTACGGCAGTGGTGAAGTTCGTGGGCGCTACCCGGTCTGGCTCCCAGGTGAGAGCGTGGCCTACAATGGCTGCGACTATGGGTTTGGCACCAGTTCCCGATGCGGTCTGTACCGGGTCTCGATGTGGGGTGGCACGCCCATGCAGCTCACCAGCGACCCGAACGACGTTCCGACCGGCGCGGGCGACGCCGGTGTGCTCTTTATGCGGCAGGCGGACGGCAACTGGGAGATATATCTCATTGCCCCAACCGGCGGCAACCCTCGCCGCCTGACCGACAACAGCGCCCACGACGGCCTTGCAACCTTTTCACCCGACGGCAAGACCATCGCTTTTGTCTCCAATCGATCGGGCACGTGGTCTGTCTGGCTGATGAACCGCGACGGCGGAGAGCAGCGCAAGTCGTTCGACTTGCCTCTTGGAGGCGGCTACGGCCCCGCCTGGACGACAGAGCGCCTGACGTGGGGTCCTCTCGAGGCCGCTCCCACGCCCGGGCCCACCCCCATCGGCGGCGACCTCCTGCCCGCGCCGCAGATTACCTTTCCCATTCCCGACGATACGGTGAGCACCAAGAAGCCCACCACCATGCGCTGGACCTGGGAAAAGACGTTGGCGGCCGGTCAAGGGTTCGAAGTGCGCTTGTGGCACACCAGCACCAACACGCCTACGGGCATCGCCGCTCCCGTCAGCGATTTGCAGCTGACGTTCAATGTGCACCTGACAGAGGCGTATTTGCTTCACGGGGAGGGAACCTACTACCTCGACGTCGTAGTTGTGGATCTGGAGACGCACCGTGTCCTGACCAGAAGCGCTCCCGTTCGGCTCAAGACCGATCCGAGCAAGCCGTAAAACAACAGGAATACCTCGTAACCAGGGGATATGCCCAAGGCACAAACTCATGGCCGAACTGCGAACCGAGGAGGATCTGAGGGGAGGAAACCAGTGAACCTGATAAATCACGCTGTTGGCCAGTACCACATCGTGGAAGAAATCGGCCGCGGCGGTATGGCAGTTGTCTACAAAGCATACCAACCCACCTTGGAGCGTTACGTCGCCCTCAAGGTTCTGCCCCCTCAGTTCTCCTTTGACCGCCAATTCGTGGAGCGTTTCCAGCGCGAGGGTCGCTCCGCAGCTCGCTTGCGCCACCCAAACATCGTCGTCATTCACGACGTAGGGGAACAAGACGGATTGTACTATATCGTCATGGAATACCTGGAGGGCAAGACCCTGCGCGAGCTCCTGGAGCAGAAAGAGGCACTGCCTCTGGCCAGGATCGCGACCATCGTAGAGCAGGTGGCCGCCGCCCTGGACTATGCCCACGACCATGGGTTTGTCCACCGGGACGTCAAGCCGGCGAACATCTTTGTCTCTACCGGCGATCGGGTTACCCTCACCGACTTTGGCATTGCCAAGGCCGCCTGGGAGACACAATTGACGCGGACCGGCATGTTGGTAGGCACGCCCGAGTACATGTCGCCCGAGCAAGCCAGGGGCGAGCAAATGGATCACCGTACGGACATCTACTCCTTGGGCGTGGTCATCTATCAGATGCTGGCCGGCCGGGTTCCTTTTGATGGCACAACGCCCCACGCGGTCCTGTACAAGCAGATCCACGCAAATCCACCGGAGATCCACACGTTGCCGCCTGCTCTCCGCCCGGTCTTTGAAGGACTCCTGCACAAGAGCCTGGCCAAGGACCCAGAAGAACGCTTTGACAGGTCAAGCAAACTGGCCTATGCCCTCAAGGACGCCATAGGCCGACACGAGAGCAATTGGGTGCAACAACAGATGGCGGAGGCGGCTGCATGGCTGGCAGCCGGCGAGCACGAGCGCGCGATCCATCGGTTTGAAGTCCTGGCCCGCAGCCATCCCCACGACGAAACTGTGCGAGCCCAGTTGGCGCGGGCGCACGAACAGGCCCGGCTGGCCGGCCTCTATGCCGAAGTGCAACAGCTTTGGATCCGTGCGCAGGTCAAGGCCGAGGAGATTCTCCTGGCGACCCCGTCCTTTCCAGATCCCAACGGGCTCTTGAGCCAGTTAAAGGGCCGGGGAGCAGGTCCTCCGGCCGGATCTGCTCCGGAGGCTAGCTACCTGGTCGAACGTGAGGCCCCGTGGGTAAAACAGTTGGGGCTGGCACTCGTCGGCGTTGGCAGCCTCACGGGAATTCTACTGCAAATCAGCAAGCAGGGACCCGGTATCGATTTCGCCGTTGGCCTGCTCTTTGTACTGCTTGCTTTTCTCTCAACCTGGCAGGCGCTTGATCGAAGGCTCTGTGCGGCCTTTGCCGCCGCGAACCTCGTCCTGGTGTTGTTTACCGTCGCGGTCACCACAGCCATCATCCCACGGCCGTATCTTCTGTCAGGTAGCTTCGATCTTGCGCTCGTTGGGTACTTGTTAGAGCTTGGGATTCTTTGCGGCGCGGTCATCCTTCTGTGGCGTTTTTTGCCCGGAATCAGGATAAAACGAACGCGGGAGTTGCTCCTTCTGAGTGCCTTGCTCGTGCTCCTCGCTTACGGGCTGGAGTGGGTCAAGTGGCCGCGTTTAACCTGGGATCGCGGCTACCAGGTCATTTTCAGGCAAGGCTACCAATCCGTAGGGTACGAAAACGGCAAGCACTTGATCAAGGTGTACGAAGGGTCCTATCCGATCTGGCTGCGCAGCGCTATGGTATTGCTGCCGGCCGCGAGCCTGTCGTGCCCTATAGTCTTTTCCTATCTGCGCAGAGGGAGGATGGCAATCAACGGCTTGCTGCACTTCTCGGAAGTCGTGATCGCAGTCCTGGCGGTTCTCTGTTTTGTTGCTGTGGGGTTGATCGAGTTCCCACTTCCTGGAGGTGGTATGGCGCAACTGCTCAGCGGCCGTTCTGGCTACATAGGTCCCTGGGTAGCGTTCACCGGGCTGCTGTTGCCGGTAGTGGCCGCAATCGTGCGCGCGATGCTCAAGGGGCATTCGAACCGGCCCGGAGGGGCTCGCACCACAGGTGGGCGCTGGTAGCAAACAGCGAAAGGTCGACAGGCGGCATCCGGGTTCCAGTCACCTCGTCGACAAGGACGTCACAATGTGAGGCTTCGCGCACTTTGAAAAGTCGGAACCACAAGGGGTAAAAAAAGAAGTCATGCCTGCATCCATCCCCGTAGACATTGGCGCCATGACCGACAAGGGCATGCAGCGCCCGGCGAACGAAGACAGCCTTGCCCTGCCGCCCCCGGACCTGGACGCCGCACAGCTCGCTCGCAAGGGCCGGCTATACATCGTAGCCGACGGTATCGGCGGTCAGAAGGCAGGCAAAATGGCCAGCGAGTTGGCCGTGCTGCACACAACGCAACACTACTATCGGGATCAATCGAGGGATGTGGCCCAGTCCCTGGTGACGGCCATCCAGGCGGCTAGTGCCGAGGTCTATCGCCTGGCCCAGGAGCCAGCCTACGAAAACATGGGCACGACGATCGTGGCAGCGGTCCTTCGTGAGGGCGAGTTAACGGTGGCGCACGTGGGCGACAGCCGGGCCTACCTGGTCAGAAATGGGAGCATCGAAGCCCTGACACAGGATCACACCTGGGTCGCCGAAAGGCTCCGAGATGGAACCTTGACCCTCGAACAGGCGCGGAACCACGAACAGCGCCACGTCCTCACCCGATCACTGGGGCGCGAGCCCAGCGCCGCGGTCGACGTCCGGCAGGTGACGCTTTGCCCTGGCGATCAGATCCTGCTATGCAGCGACGGACTGTGGGAGATGGTCGATCCTGGTGAAATCGCGGCCATGGTCCAGGGGCTACCACCGCGCGAAGCGGTCCGGCAGTTGGTCGACCTGGCCAACCGGCGCGGCGGCCCGGACAACGTGACCGCCGTCGCCGTCAAGCCCACCGTTCGCTTGAGCCCTTTCCTGCCCGCGTGGAGGTCAGGCCGGGCGGCGGGGCCGGGGCGGGTTCGGAACCTGCTCTCGAGTTTTGGTCAGGCACAGTGGCTGCTGCTGGCCGCTGCCGCCGGCGTCCTCCTGATCCTCTTTATCTGCGCCATTGCGTCTCTGCGCGACAACCTTCAGGACGGAGAGATACCCACCATCGAGGTCGCGCCTGTGAGTTACCGCCTGCTGCGGGATGAAACGCTGCCGGACATTGCCACCTACTTTGAACTGGAATCGGTTCCCGACGTCTCGGCCTCCACGTCGGACCCCGTCGTGCTGGATCTCCAAAGGTACGCGCTTCTCTTTGCCGGTGACGTTCGGAAGGTGGCTCAGGACGCCGGATCCATGACGCTGGAGGTGGATGCCGGGAATGTAACCTACCAGGCTCTCTGCGCCCTGAACCGCGAGGATCCGACGATCAACGTTGGGGCCACACCGAAGGCAGGAGACCGGGTGGCCGTTTTCGGCGTGCCCGGCGGTCCACACAGCATCCGGGCCCACATCGTCGACGTTTGGCAGGGGGCAGTCTGGGAGAACTGGTACCACCACCAAGCCGAGGAGCATTTCTGGGTCTTTACAGCGTTTCACAAATACCTTGTCCGCCCCACCGGCCCCGAGATGGCGGGCAAGCTGACCCTTGTCAGGGGCTACTGGAGCCCAGGGACGCCGGCCACTGGCTTTGCCTGGGACGAGCACGACCTGTTCGTTCTCGATCAAGGCACCTACACCTCGTGGCTGCCCGGTGAGCAGCGCCCGCCCCTCGCCACCCACGCACACGAAGCAACGCCCGTGCCGATTCCGCCTACTCCGGGCATCGAGGTGCAGCCAACGGCGACAGGCCAGGCGCAATCGCGGATCCTGGGCAGGGTCAAAACCCGCGAAGGACTAAAGGTAAGAAGTTACCCGTCGCTGGACAAGAGCTCTTTGGCCCTACTGGCTGATGGGACCGAGATCGAGATAATTTGCAAGACCGTAGGCTCCGATGTCTTTGGCAATGATTTGTGGTATTATGTTTTGCTGAATGAGAAGAACCTAGAGGGTTACATGGCGGCACATTTCATCTCGCTGACCGATGCTTCGCCTGACGACGTCCCACCCTGCACGGAATAGCTGATGCTGCGTCGAAGCGAGGGCAACGGAGGACCGTGCATCGCCGCGGAGAGCGATGCCGGCCGCGTCCGCGAGCCCAACGAGGATTGCGTCGGCACGCCGCGGCGGATGGGCATCCCCGACCATCTCCTGCTCGCGCGGGGGACTCTCCTGGCCGTGGCCGACGGCATGGGCGGCCACGCAGCAGGAGAAGTCGCCAGCCAGCACGCCGTGGAGGTGCTGTACAGCACATACTACACGGATCCCTCGCCGGGGCTGGCAGACAGCCTTCGACGGGCGGTCGAGCGGGCGAACGCCGAGATTTATGCCCTGGGCTCCGGTGGCGTCGAAACGCTTGGACTCGGAACCACGATGGTGGCTGCCTTGTTGATCCAAGATGATTTGATCGTGGCCAACGTGGGCGACAGCCGCGCCTACCTGGTCCGGCGCGGCCGGGCGCGCCAGGTTAGCAGGGACCACTCCTGGGTCGCGGAATCGCTTCGGGCCGGACTGATCGATGAACAGCAGGCGCGCGAACACACGCTTCGTAACGTCATCACTCGCTGCCTGGGTGAAAAGCCCACGGTGGAGGTGGACCTGTTCCAGGAGCGGTTACTGCCGGGAGATGCTGTTGTCCTCTGCTCGGACGGGCTGACAAACAAAGTGGACGAAGGAACCATCGCAGAGGTGGTGGAACGGCACCCACCGGCTAAGGCGGCCGCGACCCTCGTGGGCCTGGCCAACGACCGGGGCGGGCACGACAACATCTCGGTACTCCTGGCCCGCGTGCCGGCGGCCAAGAAAGTATCCCTCGTGCCCTGGGTCGCCGCGGCATCGGCGGCCGGGCTGATCCTCGTCCTGGCCATTGGCCTGCTGGCTGGCAACCCTGGGCCAAGTCTCCAACTGCCCAAGCCGACGGCCGCAGTCCTCGACACGGCCCGACCGACCGAGTTCCCCACAACCGAGGCTCTCTCGGCGCAGCCACCCTCGACGCCCGTGCGGGCCGTCTTGACGCCACCAGCCGGCACCTCACCTTCTGCAACCTGGCAAAAGCCCGCCGGCTCAGTGGAAATCACCGAGCCATGGGCCACGACAGCAAGCCCCTTCAACTCTCCCCTCGATACACCGTCGCCGGTTGCTCTGACGGCAACCTCGACGCCGATATGGAACGCACCGATGGGGCCGGTTCACTTGCCTCTCGAGTGGGGTTGCAGTGATACAAACTGCAGCAGAACACAAGCGCAAAAAAGCCTGGCACAGATCCTCGGCTATCACCCCTGGGCCTGGCAATTTCTCCCAGAGATGAACCGGGGACCATACCTCGTAGCGAAGCCGAGGTCCGTTCTGCGATGCGCGTTTGGCCCGATGCAAAGGCTTGTGGCAAACAGACCAGATCCTTGCTTCGCGGTCGGTGATACTCACGTCCAAATCTGTGGCAGCGGCCTACCCGAAACCGGCATTACGGTCATGGTCCTCGGCCGACTGGACGGAGAGGTTCTCGACCCCGTCGCAATGCTGTACTGGGAAGGTGAAGATCCGGTTGCTGTGAAGGTCGCGCGGGCACCTCAAGCAAAGCATGTCTGGTTCCTGGGGCAGGGCTGCGAAGCATCGCCCCACCTCAAGGACTATGCCTTGGAGGGGCAACCGTTTCTGGTCTACAGCTTCTGGGGGCGTACAACGCCCCAGATACCAGGCGAAGTCAAACAGGCATCGCCTGCCATCTTTGTTTGGAACGAGCGGCAGCGCAGCTACCTACCTTGGGAGGATAGAGAGGGGAATCCATGAGTGTTCAGCCAGGGCTTGACGTTGGCTACCTGACCCACCCGGGTCGTATACGTCCGCAGAATGAAGACAATCTCGCCTTGCCGGCGGCAAATCTGGGCCAGGACATTCTCGCGGCCAAGGGATACCTTTTCGTCGTCGCCGACGGCATGGGAGGCCACGAGCGGGGCGAGCGGGCCAGCCAGGTAGCTGTCCAGCGCATTATGCAAGAGTACTATTTCGATCCATCGACTAACCTCCGGGCCAGTCTCGAGCGGGCCATCGGCCTGGCCAACGCCGAGATCTATTACGAAGCACAGCAGTCGCCGGCCCTGAAAAAGATGGGGACGACCATGACTGCGGCGGTAGTTTGCGGCCGAACGTTGCTCGTCGCCAACGTGGGCGACAGCCGCACGTACCTGCTCCGCAGCAATGTCCTGCGACAACTGACCGAAGATCATTCCTTCATGGCCCAGGGATTGCGGGACGGTACCGTGAGCCCCGGACAGATCGCCAGCCACCCGTACCGCTCGATGATCACCCGGGCCTTGGGCAACGAACCGGACGTCCAGGTGGACTTTTTTTCTATCGACCTCTTGCCCGGTGACAGGATTTTGCTCTGTTCAGACGGACTGACCAACGAGGTGGACGACCAGGGGATTGCCGCCATCATGCTCCAAGGGCCGGACGCCCAGGAGGCGACCAGGCACCTGGTAGAGCAGGCCAATCGCAACGGCGGGCAGGACAACATCACGGCCATTGTCGTGAGTTTGAACGGCACGGGTGGCGCCGTTGCCCTGCGGCCCGCGCCGAAAAAGAGGCTGAGCGTGCCCTCGTGGCTCTTTGTGTCCGCGGGTGGGCTGGTAGCCATAGCCCTGGTTCTGGCCCTGGTCGTCGCCTTCAGCCAGCCGAATCCTCCCACGCCAACAGCGACGGCAGTCGCCAGGGTGCTGGACGCGACGATTCCCGNNGCCCCCTCGCCGATGGGCAGCGGCGAGGACGCCACAAGCAACACGGAGGTACCCCCTGCAGGGGAACCAGGGGGACCAGCGACAGACCAGCCGTCTCTCCCGCCGGCCCCTACCCAGACCCTGGCCGCCACCCAGACCCTGGCCGCCACCCCGGTCCCGGCGGCTACCGGCACTCTCAAGCCGACCGAGCCCCTGCCCTCGAAAACACCAAGGCCCGTGCCCAGCGCCACGCCCCGGCCCACGTCCGTTCCGCGGCCTGCCTACCCGGCGCCCATCCTGCTGCAGCCCGACGACCAGGCCCGGATCGCGAACCGCGACACCGTCGAGCTGCGCTGGGAGTGGGACGGCACGCTGAAGGAGGACGAGTACTTTGACGTCCGTGTCTGGCGTGAAGAGCAGGACCACCTGGGCGTGGCCTGGACCAAGGAGACGTACTACTCCCTGCACATCCCCAGCCTGGAGCAACGGCTCTCCGAGCCGGATCGCGCCGGAACCTACTACTGGGCCGTCGCGGTTCTGAGGGGGGCTGGTGGAAAGGTCATCAAGGACCTTAGCCCGGAGAGCACGGAGCGCCGGTTCGAGTGGGTCTCCAGCCCATCGCCGGAAAAGACGCGCGAGCCACGGCCAACCGAGGACACTTGCGCAGCCTGCAGCTGTGATGAGATGTGCGCGCGTGGCGCCTGCGCCCCATGTTGCCACCAATGTTGCGGTGGCTGCAAGTAGGCTTGGGACGAGCACCAGCGCGTCTCCGAGGATTCACCTGGGGACGCAACCCTTGACTGAGGAGGACTGTATGCTTAGCTATCACTCTGGCGCAACCGGATGGGCCCGGAGGCTGGGGCCGGTCATTGCCGCAATTTCCCTACTGTCAGCCACGTCGCTTCTCGTGCTATCAATCTGGAACAGAGCGAATATGGTAGCGGCCTGGAGTGTGGATGCCTCCAGCTTGCAGACAGCGGGCCTATCTCTGGAGAAGAACGTCGTGGATGCCCCGGCCGTCGCGGGCGGGAGCCTCAACTACGTCCTGAACTATACAAACAATGGCCCGACTGCTAGCAAGGTCTGTATTACAGACACCCTGGATGCAGGCATGACCTCCGTTACCGTGGTGACCCAGCCGCCAGGCTGGCCGGACCCAGAGAATGATGCTGGACCGCCTGCCACCCTGGCCTGGTGTACCCCTTCCCTGGAGGCAGACGCTTCCGGAACGTTCGAAATCCAAGTCACCCTGAGCCCCGATCTACCGGAAGATACAAGCATCCGCAACCACGCGATCATTACCAGCGACCCGCCCGATGGAACACCCGACGACAACGTGGACGAGGAGGTGACAGACACCGTCGCGCAGGTCAGTCTGACACTTGAGCAGACCAATGAACCCGATCCTGTGGTTGCCGGCTCTGTTCTGACCTACTATATACCCTATGGCAACGATGGTCCATCCACTGCCACGGGCGTTACCATCGTCGACAAGTTGCCCGAGCAAGTCCTGCTCGCAGACACCTTCCCTGTCCCTGATGAACAGAACTGGCCGGAACTCACGTGGAAGCCGGGCGATGTGCCCCCAGGCAAGAAGGACATAATTCGTGTGCCCGTGAGGGTGCCGGTCTCAGCAGACAACGGTTCTAAGCTTGCCAATGCGGTAACCATAGACAGCGACCAGACTGATCCGCGTTCGGTCACCGCAGAGACCAGGGTTCAAGCCCCTGTTCTGTCACTGGCCAAGTTCGGACCGTCGCGAGTAAGGCCGGGCGCTGCCTTGTGCTACACCATAGTCTACACCAATTCTGGCGAGGCACTAGCGACCGATGTCGAAATCGTAGAAGGATACGATGCCCGCACGCAATTCGTGAACGCCAGCCTAGACCCGCTTGAGGGAACCGAGAACCGGTGGATCATTGGGGATCTCGAAGCGGGGGTTGAGGGAACGATCCTCGTCACGGTTACGGTGGCTCCAAGCGTTAGCTACGGTACGCGACTCACCAATACAGTGGTCTTGTCGAGCCGCCAGAGGCCGTCTCTGGAAGAAACGTGGGTCGTTGAGGTCGACAAGACTCTCATCTACTTGCCCCTGATCCTGCGCGCCTACAGCCCACCCAGCATCTCGTGCTCCACCAAGGAGGCTCAGCCCGCCGCAATTAATGCCGGCGAAACGTTGACCTACACGCTCTCTCTCCACAACACCGGCACAGAGCCTGCCACTGGCATCGTTCTGACGGATGTGATTCCCATCTGGGCAACATTCGTACCTGCAAGTGACAAGGAGTGCCAGGAAACAGATGGTGTCATCACGTGGAGTGGCACGCTGCATCCCGGGCAGCCCGTGGAGTGCCAGTTCTCCGTGAAGGCGGCAGAGGACGTCTGCCAAGCGGTCACCAACACCGCCAAGGTGTCTGGGGATAACGTGCCCACCAAGATGCTGCAGGAAATAACCCCGGTCATGGTGAGCAATGGAGGATTCAAGACAGGGACCACCGATGGCTGGCAGGTTCAGGGAGACGATCCCTTGCCTGCCCCGCAGGTCGTGACAGACACTGTCGATCCTGACATTCATTATTTGCGGTTGGGTACTTCGGCTTATTGCAATACAGCGTCGCCAGATGAGCCGGGAGATCACGCTTCCAGGATAAAGCAGACGATCGACGTGCCGAACCTGCCAGGTAGGGCCATGCTCAATTTTCGGTACAGAATCTTTACCTTCGATCATCTGCTTTGGACAAGCGGCAAGTCCGGCGACTCGTTGGATGTTTACGTTGCCGACACACTCGCCATGAACGACAATTACAACAATTACCCAGCTCCCGTACCCGGCTGCAGCAATCTGCAGGACTCGGGGTGGCGGACACCAGACCAGCCCTGGGGTGGTACATCCTATCCGGATGTGCTGGATCTGACCAAGTGGAAAGGCAAATCGGTCGAGATTCGGTTCGAGCTGTGGACACGGTGGGATGGCTATTACAACACCTGGGCATATCTGGATGACGTGAAAGTGGTGTTTGAATAGTGACGCGAGACAGTGGCGGAAGGGCAAGATGATGATGGATGCCGGCTCCCGCTTCGGCCCATTCAGGCTCGTGGCCGCAATCGGCTACCCGGCGCCCATCCCCCTCCAGCCCGACGACCAGGCCCGGATCGCGGACCGCGACACCGTCGAGCTGCGCTGGGAGTGGGACGGCACGCTGAAGGAGGACGAGTACTTTGACGTCCGTGTCTGGCGTGAGGAGCAGGACCACCTGGGCGTAGCCTGGACGAAGGAGAGGTACTACTTCCTGCGCATCCCCAGCCTGGAGCAACGGCTCGCCGAGCCGGATCGCGCGGGAACCTACTACTGGGCCGTCGTGGTTCTGAGCGGGGCTGATGGAAAGGTCGTCAAGGACCTTGGCCCGGAGAGCACGGCGCGCCGGTTCTCTTGGGAAAAGTGCACCCCCGACTGAAGAGCGGCCACCCAAGCCGATGCCTACGGAGCCGAGACCACCGGAACCACCCACTGCTCAGTCACCCCCCACAAACGAACCACCACCACTACCGGGACCGGTATCGGGATCAGTGTCGACCTCCTCAGCACCGATCAACGCTGACGTCGTTTCGATTCAGGTTCAACCACCATGTGCCGCGAGCCACGGCCAATCGATACCCTGGTGATTTGACTTCTCTGCTCCCTTGCGGTATACTGTGTTCACTGCACTCTTCTTGCCAAAAACGGGATGCAATTAGCGTAGCCACCACGTTGAAGTCTGTCTCCCACTGAATCCTGGCACTTCCGCACTCTACCATGTTATTTTGTCGAGGAAAGGAGTCCACCGAGCCGTGGATGCCGAAGCGTTAATAGTGAACCGGGCACGAGAAGCCTACGACTCGGGTAGGCGAGAAGAGGCTGTCGCCCTGCTGGAATCCCTGACCCGCGAGACTCTACCGTGTGTGCAGGCACTGGGCCTTCTCTTTAAGATCTATGCCGAACTGGGCTGGGTGGAGCGCGCCAAAGACACCTACCAGAGCCTCATCGTTCGGGACATCAACGAAAACCAACGGTACGTCTTGCACATCGGCATGGCGCGTGCACATCGCGATGCTTCGCAGACCGACAGCGCACTGCAAGCTATCGAGCAGGCCATTGCCCTGAAACCGTCAGCCCGCGAGGCCTACGAGGATCTGCTGCGCATCCACGTCACGCGCAACACGCCACACCTGGCCATCGAGTATCTGGAGCGGCGATTTGCTGACGAGAACGAGAACGCCGGGCTGTGCGTCGTGCTGGCCAAAGCTTACCACAAGAGCGAATGGTGGGTGGAGGCGAGGAATCTTGCTCAGAAAGCCGTGCAGCTCAATCCCCGCTTGGCGGAAGCCCAACATATCCTCCGCAACGTGGAAGCACAGATCCGGTCGAACCCGCGCTGCTTTCAGGAAGCCGCACAACGTCGCGAAAGGGCAGGCGACGCGGAGGGCATGCTTCGCCATTGGCTTCTCTGGGCCCAGGCGACGGGACAAACCGAAGACTATGTCGCGGTCGGCGAGCTTTGCGAGCGCCACAATCGCCTGGATCTGGCCCAGTTTGCCTACGAGCGGGCTCTAAAACTCGCTCCCGATCACCGGCGCGCACAAGAAGGAGCACAGCGGGTCCATCGAAAAAAGAGTCCTCCCCATCCTTTGAACCGCCTAGCTCACAGCCCAACCGAGATGGACGAGATCTATGAGTGGTTTGTACAGCAGGGCGACGTTGGCGGTGCCATCGAGTATTTCGGCCTCTACCTCGTGCGACATCCTGACTCAGCGCCCGCCCTCCGCATCCTCGCCCGTGCCCGGCAAAAGATCGGCCAGATGGAAGAAGCGGCCCACGCACTGGCCGTTGCCATCCGTTACTCACCGCTGACCGAACGCCCGGACCTGTACGTCGAGATGGCGTCCATCTGCGACGCCCAGGGTCAACAAGACAAGGCCCGCCAGGCACTCGAGCTTGCGTTGCGGCTAAACCCCGATCACCTCCGGGCAAAGCAGCAACTGTCTGCTCTCAATGCCCGGGCCTTACCTGCCCAGCACCGCATGGAGGACGAGTGGCAGAACTACCGGGCCACCGGCCGTTACGAAGAGGCCCTGGAACAGTTTCGTCGCTATCGGGATATGGATCCGAATGCGCCTGCGCCCTATGTGTACATGGGCCACGCGTACGAAGCCATAAGGCAGGTCGAGGATGCGTATCGGGCCCACCAGATGGCCGCATCCATCAAGAATGAGGCCGCCTGGTTTGCCCAGCTAGGCAAGTTCTGCGCCCGTCACGCGCTGTATGCCCGGGCCGCCAGTGCCTTTGACATGGCCTTGAAGCTGGACCCGCACAATGAGTCGGCGAAAAGAGGCAAGTCGCAACTCCCCCAGTGGATGGTCTCCCCCGAGATACGGCTTCAGAGCCACCTGGAAAAGCCTGACAAAGACTTGTTGCACGCCATGTGGGCATGCGCCGGGCAGCAACGCCGGTCGGAAGTCACGGAGTACCTTTCCGCCCTGGCAGAGGTCTGGGTTGACGAGCCCGAGTTGTTCAAGCTCCTGGGCGATGCCTGGCACGAACAGGCCGATTATCCAGCCGCCGCAGCGGCCTACCGCCAGACCGCTTTTCTCCGCGGCAGCGCCTCAAGCTTTGAGTGGCTGGGTGACTACTGCTTTCGGCGCAAGCTCGAAAAGCTGGCGATAGAGGCCTACGAGGCAACCCTGGATCAGAACCCCTTCTACTTCTCGGCTAGGACCCGGTTGGCCCTGCTCCGCTCCGGCCAACCGCCTTCGTCGCAGTACATCACAGGCGACAAGGTACGTGAGGACTGGGCACGCGACCTGTGCAACAACCCGCGCGATGAGCGAGCGGCTTCCCGACTGTGCGCCAGCTTTGCCGATGCGCTCGACTCTGCCGAGGCCACCTATCGCCTGCTTCAAGAGTTGCATCCTGAGCAAGGTGTTTTTGCCCGGGATCTGGCACGGGTGTACATGGCCTGTGACAAGGCGCTGCTCGCCTGGAGGGAAGCCACGCAGGCGCTCGCCTCGAGACCCATCCCAAAGGCGTTGCGGGCCGATCTGGAGCAGGTGATCCGCCAGGCCGAAGAGACCCTGAGGCAAGCCGGTGAGGACCCTTCGCCTTCCTCGGAGCCCATCCCTTATCTTGAGGACGTCGCCCCGGACACTGCTGCAATCTGGTACCTGCGCCTCCGGGACATGCCTACTTCCGACTCGCCGGGGGAGGCCCAGAAGCAGGCGCAAGAGCACCTACAAAAGGCTCAGGCTGCCGCAACGACCGACCCGAGCCGGCCGGAACACTACCTGCGTGCGGCACTGTTCTACCATCAAGCAGGGCAGCTCGACCTGGTACCAGATCTGCTGGTGCGCTACGCCATGGCGACCGGGCAATACCACCGCACGAGAGTGCAAGGGCGCTCCGGGCTTGCCAGGACTTGGATCATCGAAGGAATGCGACTGGCAGTCTCGCGGGCAGCCAGCGCCTCGCACAAGCGATGCGCCCTGATGCAGTACCTTCTAACCTACCTGGAGAGCCTGGAAAAAGAGCATGGTTCTCCACGGGCCTGGCCGCAGGCGAGCGCTGGCGAATGCCGCGAGGTGATGGCGGCCGCCCGCACGCTGGGCGATTCGCGGCTCGCCGCCCTCATCGGCCTGCTCTGGTCCCTCATCCATGCCTCCCGGCACGGCGTGCCAGCACCGGGCCTTCAACATCCGCGATACCTGGCCGCCGTCGTACGGCGTCGTCTCACCAGCGTTCTTTCCTCCGTGCCCGAACAAGACCGCCTATCGGCGATGGTCGAACGCTGGACGCCCGAGGACCGGCCACAGAAATCGGCCCGCCTGGAGATCTCGCTTCCGTGGACGGCCAGCCTTCCCGGCGCTGCGCAGCCATCCCCGGAACGCTCACCTGCCGCGCCGGAAGAGGAAGACTACGACCTGGCCGCAGTCCGCACCCTGTTGCGCGGTGCCTTTGCCGATGCCAAAGACCTTTGCCGGTTCTGTGCTGATCGCCCGAACCTTCGCCCGGTCCTTCGCAGTGTCAGCGCCCAGCCGGCGCTGGACGATGTGATCGATGCGCTGTTGTGGTTTTGCCGCGCCCAAGTGCTCTTTGCGGAATTGCTGGCTGCCCTTCAGGAGGAGAGGCCCAGGCAGTACGAGAAACACCAACAGGCAATCGCGCCGAAGCAGATGACGTGCTCGCCATCTTTACCGCAGCCTATCCACGATGAACGGCCGGCCGAGCCCGATATCGTCGTGGCGATCTCGAACACCGGCCAGGTGCCTGCCGATCGGATCTGGATCAGGCTCAACCCGAAGCAAGGGCACATCATTCGCGAATCCCGCCAGTTTCTGCCTCTGCTGTCCGCAGGTGCCAGCCGCGCCCTGACGTTTCGCCTGGAGGATATCCCCCCAGACCTCGAGTGCGTCGAGCTGACAGCCCAGGCCAGCTATTACAGCCTGACCGAGCCGCAGAAGAGCAAGACCCAGGTCATGCTCACCATACATCGTCCTGGCCGTCCATTCAACCCACTTCGGGATCCCTTCCAGGCATCGTGGAGACCTGACCAGGTATTCCAGCCAAATTACCTGGCCCAGGGCGATGCCGAGGAATGGCTTCGCAGGGGGCAGAAGGCTGGCATCCATTGGAGCCTGGAAGCAGCGCGCCATGCCGCGCAGATCACGGCGGGAGAAAGCGTCTCTCTGGCTTTCCTGGGAAGCAGAACCGTCGCCCATCTGAACAGTGTACAACGCAGCTCCGGCGAGGTTCACCCGCCAGACGTCGTTTGGGTTGTAAGCCGAATCCTTGAAGAGCAAGACGCAAGCCCACATTTCCTGTCGTTAGTCCGGGGCACGCAGACATCCTACGTGGACAAGCTCATCCTTGCCTGCCTGCCAGCCCGAGGGGACGATCCCGAAGCCTGGGTGCATCAGGAGGATCTCCTCCGAGATCTGGAACGCTGGGGCAACCGCATTGCCGGGGAGGAACTTCTCCGGCGCGCCGGCCACTTGCGCGTGGTGGTTCCCCTACTGGAGACAAGGGATGCACTGGATGGCAGCTCTTCGTATCGTCTTCGCAGCCCGTTGCTTCACGCCTGGCTGCAAAAGCACTGGCTGCCCAGCCAGGCCCTGGCACACGCTCGTGCGGCGCAGCAGGACGAGCGGCGGGAGCAGGCGGATCGTCTGCACCAGAAGCTGTTGGAAGGTGTCAGAGAGCTCGAGACTTACCGCCAGGCTGAAAAGCAGTTCCAGGATGGCAACATGGATGTCTCCCAATTCACGCGCATGCAGGCATCCCGGGCGACCCGGTATCGGGATCTTCTGTTCGAAGTGCGCGCATTGCTGACCGACGAGGAGTACGCCGCGGCGCGCCAGCTCCTGGATCACGTGCTCGACGATACATCCCAGGACGTCATTCGCACCAGGTTGAAAGCAACTGCCGCAGCCCGTGGCTGGGATGACGCGGAAATCAGGCAAAAGCTGGGTAGGGGAACCGAAGACGTCTTTGGTCAAATTGCCCACTTCTTGCTCGACGTTTGGGACGAGCAGCCAGGCCGCCCGGGCCTGACCGCCGCTCCGTCGCGGCTCTCGATGCACTCGAGAACCGGCCATCAGTGAAAGGAGAGACCTGTCATGGAATTGCTGGACAATGCAAAGCAGAGTCTGAGTAAGGCCCTGGGTGCCATGGCGAACGAAGATGGTGAGACAGCCAGGCCTTTTTTCGAACAGGCCGAGAAGTTGCTCATCGAGGCACTGACAAAAGATCCGAGAGATGCCCAGGTCCGTGCCACCTATGGCCGGTTGCTGGAGGCTCGCCAGCGGTACGAGGAGGCCGAAGAGCAGTATGAACGAGCCCTGGAGATCGATCCGACGGACGCCACTGTGCGAGCCGCCCACAAGAACATCCAGAGCCGCCGCCAGCGTGCCGACCAGACGACAGTCATCGAAAAAGAATTCGATACGGTGACAACGCCCGTGCCAGGCATCCAGAAGCACGATTGGCCGACTGGGGTAGCGGGCTCGGAGCAGCAGACGTGGTCGGTGACCGAGAGCCCGGTGAGCCCGGACGGCTCTACTCCGCTGCCGCCCAAGGCCGCCGCTCTTTCTGAGGAAGTCGACGGCTATTGGGCCCTGGGACTCCTGAAGTTGGAGCGCGGTGAGCTGGCCGATGCCGAGGAAGCGCTGAAGCAAGGTCTGGCTCTGATGCCCGATCATACCGGTGCCCTCAAGTCCTACAGCACCCTCCTCCTGGATCAACGGCGCTACGAGGAAGCGTGGCAGTACCTTTCAACGCTTCAAAGGGTAAACCCGACAGATGTAGAAGAGTGCCTGGAAAGGGCATCCACGGAACCCAGTCCGCCGCTGCTCGCGCTGAGGGCCTTTCTCCTACACGAACAGGGCGAGGTCGCAGCCGCCGAACCCCTCCTGCGCGAGGCCCTGGAGGCAGAACCCGACAACGTCAACTGGACGGTTGCCTATGCCGGGCTGCTCGTTGACTTGAGACGCCACCAAGAGGCGACCGACTATCTTGGCGAAGCGATCGAGCGCGGTTTGGATCATGCTGCCATCCACCGAGAGTATGCCAAGGCCATGATCGAGCTGCGCCGGTATGACAAGGTAGAGTACCACCTCGAACGAGCCCGAAAGCTCGATCCGCACGATAAAGAAATCGAGCCCTTGTATCAGAGCGTGAAACCAGAGATTCGGGCCTATCAGGAAGCCATGCGCAACATGGCCCTCGCCCTCGTGCGAGATAGGGAGGGAAGGACCGACAAAGCGCAAGAGCTGTTTGAAAAAGCCCTTAGCCTCGACGGCCAGCACCTTCCCACATTAAGAGCGTACGCGCCCTTTCTAGAGCGCCAGGGCCGCTACCGCGAGGCAGAACAGATGTGGGCTCTCATGGCCGTCGGGGATCCCCAAGAAGCGGAAGCCCAGTTCCAGGCGAGCCTTCGCACGAGGGGCGAGAACAGCGCCACCTTGAACAGCCTGGCCCGCGTGCTCATCAATCTCGACCGGCTGGACGATGCGGAGAGTTCCCTCCGGCGTTCTCTGGCGCTCGCCGCTGACGACCCGGCAAACGAGATCAAGCTGGAAACGCTGCGCTTGCTGGCGCAGGTACTGCAGCGCCTGGCGCGCCGGCAGGAGGCAGAACAACTCTTGCGCGACCACCTGGAAACCGTCGAAGAAGATCCTTCCCTGAGCCTGCAGTACGCCCGCTTGCTCGCGGCGCGTGGGAGCTATGACCAGGCAAAAAAGCACCTGGACCAAGCCAGGAACCTGGACCCCACGGATCCGGAAATCGAGCAGGCCCGGGAAGAGCTTGCAGACAAGCTCACGCGGTATATGGAGGCCCGACTGGACATGGCCCTTGGCTGGAAAAAGGCCAACGATGGCGACCTTGAGGGCGCCGAGATCCAGTACAAGAAAGCGTTGTCTGTCGATCCGATGCACACGCACACTTTGCTCCTTTACGCGCAACTGCTTGAGGCCTGTGACAGGACAGCGGAAGCACGACCATACCTGCTCAGCCTGGCCGAAATGGATCCTGACGCCGTGGAGCAGCACTTTGCCCAGCGTCTTCCCGAGCTGCAGGATCAGGTTGCCGCCCGCAGCAACTATGCCTACTTCTTGAACAAATCGCAACGATTTGAAGAGGCTAACGAGCAGTTTGCCCTGGTCCTCGAGTCACAACCGGCGTACCTGCCAGCACTCAATCCTTACGTCGAAACGCTGTTGGCCCAGGGCAAATCGTACGAGGCCGAACAATGCCTGAAACGAGCAGTCGAGCAGTTGCAGGCTCCGACCGTGGAGATCGAACAGGAGGCCGCCGCCGAGATCTACTGGCGCTATGGGATGCTCCTCTGTGACCGGCAACGCTACGAGATGGCCGGACCACTGTTGTCACGGGCGGCCGAAATCTCGTCGTTGCCTCGCTACAAGGAAAGCTGCGAACAGATTAGCGGCTACCTGGAACAGGTCGAGCAAGCGGACTATTCCTGGGCACTGGGCAAATTTCACGCCCAGGAGTCACCCGAAGAAGCGGAACGACTGTACCAGGAAGCTCTTGATATTTACCCGGAGCACGTCTCTGCCCTGATTAACTATGCTGAACTCGTTCAGTCGCAAGGACGCAACCAGGAGGCACTTGGCCTCGTAGAGCGCGTGCTTCAGATCGACGAACGTGAAGAGCGTGCAATCGCAATGTTGGCCGATCTCCAGGCCGCCATCCAGTCTGCTGATGCATCGCCCCAGGCTGAAGAGCCTGATGAGCAGGTGCAGTTATCCCCTGAAGAGGAACGTGCGACCTCTGACCCGCCCGATGCCTCCCTTGAGGCGGCGGCCGATTCAAATGAGGAAGCAGAACCTGAGGCCGCCTAGCATGGCCGTCTCGCCCGGTCACGCCCACTTTGCTGGGCGCGCCCTGACGGTGGAGGGTATGTCGAATGGAACGTGGTCCTGACCGCCACACAGAAGCAGGAGAGGTTTCTCCACAGCCTGTGCCTGCCGCAGATCCGCAGTCCCTTCTGGCCGAGGCACTGCTGGCGCACCTGGAGCGCCGCTACCAGCAGGCCGAGGAATTGTACCGCCAGGTTCTTCATCAGGACCCCGGCATGATCTCGGCGCACGTCCGCTACGCCATCCTCCTGGTGGGCCTTGGCAGGCCTGATGAAGCGGAGGCAAGGCTCGCAGAGGCAATAAACGTCGATCCAGAGCTGACCCAGAGCCGGCTGGAAGCCGCTCACAGGCAGGACCAGCATGACGACGAGATCCAGTCTCTGCTGGGCTTGTTCTCCTTGCACTGCGGCTCCCCTCTGCTGGCGCAAAGCCAGCTTCACGCGGCACTCCGGGCCAACCCGGACAATGTCGCCGCGCAGGCATGGATGAGGCAAGCGCTGATCGCGACGGAACAAGAATCCCAGGCTGGGCCAACCGGGATCGCTGCATATGAGGAGCCGGACACGCCGGGTGCCGGGCCGCCTCGCAATCAGGAGGCGCCTTTGCCGGCCGAGAGACAGGATCCCCGGGCAGGCCAGGCAACCCTGGCAGCTACGGGGGCGCTGAGCGACGACCGGACCCTGGACGAAGTGGAGCGTGCAGCCGGGGCCCCAGTTCCGCAACCCGAGCCCGGCGAGGCCGCCGACGTACCGGCCAGCATCGGGGTCAGTCGGGACATGGAGAGGTTCAGAGACCACCTCGTCGAAGCCGAGCGCCTGGAAGCCGCACGGAACTACAATGAGGCGATTTCGGAGTTGAGGGCCGCCGCAAAGCTCTTGCCGGATGACGAGCAGGTTCGCGTCCGCATACAAGAAATCGAGGACAAAAATCGGATCGCGCAGTTGGTGTCCGCCCGTGAGCAACAGGCGCAGGAGCGGGCCAAGGATCGAGATTACCCCGGTGCCCTTCAGTTGTTGGAAGTGGCTCTGCAGCTCGATCCTGAGAATGCCGACCTGCTTGCAAACCATCGACAACTCCTGGATCAGAGTAAGGCATTTGATATCACGGCACGGGCACGCAATCTTGCCCGATCCGACCCGCAGCAGGCCCTCCAGTTGCTGGAGCGCGCCCTCGAGCTGGCTCCCCAACTGGAGGATGTGACAACGTTGCAGGCCGAAATCGAGCACCGCCTGGCCCGCCACGAGGAGGTGCAGGCAGCGCTCCAGCGCGCCCGAGATCTGCGCTCTAGCGGATCCCTCGCCGAAGCACAACGGACCCTGTCAGACGCACTTCAGGTTCATCCGGGCGAAGGGCAATTGAAGGAAGTGATGGCAGAGCTAGACCAAGCCATCGTGGCGCACATCGAGCAATGTCTGAGGGACGGACACGGGGCGCGAGACGCGGGAGACCTCGATCAAGCGATGGCCTTGTTTGAGAAAGCCATCGATCTGTCGCCGGGACACGAGGGCGCCCAACAGGCATTGACATCCCTCGTCCAGCAGTTGCAGGCTACTGCCAAGGCCCTAGACAAGTGGCACGAAGCACAAACACACCACGCTGCCGGCGACCTCAGCGGAGCGATGGCAGCGCTGAAACAGGCAGTCTCGCTCTCGCCCGACGACCAGGAGATGCAGGATGCACTCCAACTCTGGGAGCGAGAGCAACTGGAGCAGGAAAGACAGCGCCGACACGCAGCCGAGGAGGCACGCAGGCTCCAGCAAGAGCTCGCCGAGCAGCGCCGCCGAGAGGCCGAGGCCAAACAACAGCAAGAGCTCGCCGAGCAACGCCGCCGAGATGCCGAGGCCAAACAGCAGCAAGAGCTCGCCGAGCAGCGCCGCCGAGAGGCCGAGGCTAAACAACAGCAAGAGCTCGCCGAGCAACGCCGCCGAGAGGCCGAGGCAGAGCCTCGGAAGGAAGGCCGCCCGGCGACAGAGCAAGCGATCCCACAGGTTCCCGCTGCTGCTGTTCGACACTATGCGGCCCAGGCAATCGCGAACTGGAACATCGAGGACACATCGAGGAGCAGCGCGGCCTTGTGGAAAGCGTACAGGCTAGAAGGCCAATCGGGAAGCAGCAAGCAGATCGCGCTCCAGTGCGGGCTAGTCTGGGCGAGCTTGTTGTGGACCTCTTCCCTGGAGCTCTCTGCCGCAGACAGGAAGGCTGTGCGGACCGTCGTGCGCCAGATCGAGAGCCGCGATCAGGCCTTGCGCTCCGACTTTGTGAGCCATCTTCTGGCTCACCTGGCCAGGGCAGCCGTAGACGGCGAAAGATACCACCTCGAGAACCTGGCGCTGCCGGGGAACACGCCCGATCCGATGGATCGCAAAATCGTTCAAATGGTCATCCGCTATCGTCACCTGGATGCCGAAAGCCGCCAGCAAATGGATGGAATGTTGGTCGATAGGGCAAAGGGTGAGATGGGTGACCTCGTGCTGCACGCCATTCGGCAGCTACTGAGGAGGCGAGCATGACGAACAGATTGGCTGTGCCTGGTGAGACGCAGCCCCTCGAGCCCCTTCCGACCGGCCCCAATTCTCTCATCTCGGACCCGGGACGCGCGGAGCGTCGATTTGCCCATGCCCTGTGGAAGGCTAGTTCTGGTCAGCCAGACGCCGCAAGGGTGCTGTTTGAAGAGGCCCTGACCCTTGATCCGGCAAACACTTCGTTTCGGTTAGCATACGCTGCGTTCCTGTTCGACCACGAGCAGTGGGCAATCGCCAGGCAGTCGCTCTTGCAGGCTGTTGAGGAAAACCCTGAGCTTGCCCAACAATGGTTAGAGTCAGAATTGCAGGACACCCCTGGCAAGACTTCTCTTCTGTACTGCCAGGCCCTGACCTTGGCAGAGCTGCACGAGGTGGAAGCTGCCCGGGCCGTGCTCGACGAGTTGCTGAACCTCGATCCCAATCATGGACCGGCCTTTGCCGACCGCGCCACACTTCTCGAAGCTATGGGCGAGCAGGATCTGGCGGACCAGGACTATCGTTCGGCGCTCAGCATCGAACCCCAGAACGTCTCATGGTTGGTCTCTCACGCGCTGCTGCTCGAGAGCAAGGCTCGATACGAGGAATCGCTCGAGCTTTTGCAGCGAGCACTGTCCCTTGATCCCGAGAACACCACTTGTTACCAACAAGCACAAAGGCTGATACAACTGGCCGAGAGAGAAACAGGCGCTCGGAAGCATGCGGCCCTGGCCCAGTGGACCCTCGCATCCGGGGCTGGCGACACTGAGGCAGCAGCGCACGCTGAGGAGGCGCTTCGGCTGGATGAGCGCTGCGCCCCGGCGCACAGCGTTCAGGCCGAGGTTCTGGTGCGCCGGCGCTTCCTGATGCAGGCCCGGCAGCACCTTCAGCGTGCTGTGGCGCTTGAGCCTGGCGACCAGGAATATCGCGAGGCCCTGGAAGCGCTGGAAGCTAGTATTGAAGGGTGCCGGAAGAAGGTTTCAGGACTGATTGCGCAAGCCGAGGGCACCAAAAACCGGCAACTGGCGCGCCTGCTCCTCGACGAGGCCCTAAGCCTCGTACAGGATGATCCCAATGCACACGTCGCGTACGCGAGGCTCTTGTGGCCACATCAGCCGGAAGAAGCAGAGATGCACATCCATGCTGCCCTGGCCGCCGCGCCACAGCACTTTGGTGCTGTTAAAATGCATGCTATGCTTCTGCATCAGCGAGGTCGCGCTTACGAGGCTGAAGCGCAAATCGCCTCCGCACTTGCCGCCCAGCCCAGAGATGCGCAACTCGCCGAGTTGTACGCCGATCTGTTAATGCAGTCCGGCCGGTACGAGGAAGCGGCCGCATGTCTCTTGACCGCTCTCGAAGGCGAGCCGTCCAACGGGAAGCTCAACGCTCGCCTGGCCGTGGCGTGCGCAAAATCAGGGCGAACCAGGGATGCTCTGACCCGGTTTGAGATTGCGTTGAAAACGGAAAGCGACACTGCATTCTTGCATCGTGAGTACGCGGAGGTTCTGCTTACCATGGGGAGACACAGGGAGGCAGAGCAGCACTATGTTCGTGCCCTCGAGCTGGACCCTAAAGATCCTCTGGCCCATCGAGGATATGCCACCTTGCTTGCCGCGTTGCAGCGGCATCACCAGGCGCGAGAGCAAATCCAACGAGCCTTAGCCTTGCTCCCTGGCGATGCTGAAATCGCTGCACAAGCGCAGGAAATCGAGTCACAGACCAGGCACTTTGAACAAGTAGAAGAGAGTATTGCCTATGCGGCATATCTCGGCAGGCAGTCGAGCGCCACTTCCATTCGCAAAGCCCGCCAGATCTTTGAGCAACTCGAGCGCAGCCATCGATCCAGCTTTCTCGTCCTAAAGGAGTATGGCAAGTTCCTTCAAGCGCAGCAACATCTTGTCGCTGCGAAGGAGATTCTACAGAGAGCACTCGATAGCGTGCCCGAGGATGCAGAGATCAAGCAAAGGCTTGCGGAAATTGCAGTGGCAGAGTCCATCGCACCACCTCCACCACCGCATACTCCCACTCCAGTTCCCTCACATCCTGTCCCCATGGAACGGCTGTCGCTGTGGCATCGGATTGTTCGCGGCCTAAGCACCCTTTTGGGACGCTCAACTTGACGCTTCCGCTCATGTGCGGCCTGGAGTCCTCAGGTCGAGTCCAGGATCTCCTACGAAAGAGCGCCGTGAATCATGCGGCAAGCCGGCAGGCACCGTGGGCAGCAGCGTCTTGTGTGCCGTCTGGCAGCAACCCTAACTGGCGGCATAGAAGTTTGAGTTGTTGACGCTCGAACTCGCTCATTTTCAAACCTTGGCATCTCTCGCTGGCGTTCGCCACAGTGTGGCGAACGCCAGCTTCAGACAGCTCTTTTCCGTAGAGAACCGCGGGATGAATTCCGTTCGCCGCCGCTTTTCCAGAAAGCTCCGCTCCAACAATTCCGTCGTCCGAGTTCGCTGGTGATTCACTGGCGGGCAGGCCCGGTAGCCGACACAAGCCTCCCAGTCATCCTGGAACGACTTTGCTGCTGCAAAGCTCGCCTGATACTCCTTCAGGACATCGTCCGCCACCAGCCTGGCCGCCTCCTGGTCAGGCGCATAGTACACGTCTGTAGAATGGCCTTCACCGTTGCCTGCTCCGTTTGAAGCACCTTTTCCAGCACATTGCGTATCGTATGAGCCAGACAGTGCTGGCGGAATCTATGGACAGAGAACCCCTCGATTAACGGATCCTCCCTGGTGCGCTATCGGTGGTTATCAATACCGGCGCCTGCGGGCCACGTTTCACTAGGTCGGGCAAGGCGTCCTGTCAGTATTGATACGACTTCCCCCCTGCCGGCTATTGCAGCACGTCCAAGTTGCCTCGCAAGAAGGTCATCAGCTCGGGAACGGTAGGTTCCCGGCGCATCGCACACCTGGGGCAGCTGGACGACGACCTTCGCTTCCGCAGTGCGGATGTGCCCCGGCTCGTAGCCGTCACGATCGCCACGATGCCCTTTCCCTGGCCGGCGACGTTGTTAGTGCTCTCGTTCCAGGTAATCCGCCACTTCCTGTTCCAGCAACTCCTCCATCCGGTTTGTCCCCTGTCTTGACCCGCCCTTGTCGAGCGCTTAAGTATTGCGTATACGGAATGATCTTGGTCTCATCTTTCGCTCTATAATGTACCAGGTGTTTTGAGACTGCGCAATTGACGTTTATTATTGACAAGTAGCACAACTTGACAGATTTGCCCTGTGGGCAGATAATCCTGGATCCAACACCATCGCATAGGATGCGCAACATGGCCGACTCGGATCCGTCCATCAACCAAACCGCCTGTCAGATTGTTGAGGTGAACTACTGCATGTCCACGATCCCCTGTGATCGTTGTCAGAGACCAGCCGGTTATTTCACTGCAGCAAGCCGAATGGCGATCGATCTTTATCTGGAGCACCCGGTGCTGCTCCATGTAACCGTCAGTGTGCACCATTGCATAGCCTGCGATCACTACTTTCGAGTACAGCCGCCTTTCTTGCGCCGGGACGCTGTCTACAGCAACCGGGTTGTCGCCAAGGCGGTCCAATCAGTCTACGAAGATGGAATGGCGATTCGTCGAACAGCCACCCGCATCGCTCGGGACTTCTGGGTACAGCCGAGCGAGAGCATGATCCGGACATGGTGCCAGGACTTCAGCGCTGGCTTTCACTTCGAGACCGATTACCAGCCTTGGGTCATTGCCGAGTTTTCGGGCATGCTGTGTGTGGACGAGGTCTACCAAAACCAGATGGCCCTTCTACTGGCCGTGGATCCGGCAGCTCCAGATGGTGACCGGCTGGTTGGTTACCAGTTGATCCATGGCAGCGTGGATGCCAAGGAAGTCGAGAAATTCCTGTCGCGCCTCAAGAAAGCCGGAGTTGAACCGGATGAGGTCGTGACGGACGGTTCGCAGCTCTACCCAGCCGTACTGCGACAAGTCTGGCCACAGACCGCCCATCAGCTGTGCCTTTTTCACGCAACACGGCACGTGACTCGGGCAGCGATGAAGGCCATCAACGCCATTCGAAAAGCTGTGCCTCATCCGCTGCCGACGGCGCGAGAAAGAGGCGGCGGCCCTTTACGCCATTATCCGCCGAGCGAAGATCCGAATGCTCCCGAAACGCAGCGTTGGTATTGGCGGCAAGCACAGCGTCGAGAGCAGATCGCTCAAGTGTACGAGTTGGCCGGGCAGGGACTGTCGCAACGAGCCATTTCCCGGCAGACGGGGTACAACCGGAAAACTGTCAAGCGGTGGTTGCAACAGCCTGTCCCAGCGCTACCGGAAGGGATGCCTGCTGAGCTGTATCAGCTGGCTTCCTTACCCGCACCGATCCAGCGCAAAGAGAGAAAAAACGAGTTGAAGCAGCGCACTCGTGCCTTGGGGCAGCAGGGCCGCTCCTATTCAGCAATCGCCGCTGAGGTGGGGGTTCACCGCGTAACCGTTAAGAAGTGGCTTGAGGAAGAATCGAGCTCAGATGGGCAAGTAATGGTCGTTTCCCCCGAACCGGATGTTGTTGTGCCTCCTCAACCTCCCGAAGGCTGGTTGAGTTGGGACGAGGTGCGGCAAGTGCGCGAGGCCTTGCAGGAGCATCGCTTTCTGTTTGTTTGTTCACCGAGCTGAGAATCTCAGTCAAGAGGAGCAAGAAACAGTAAAGGCATTGTTAGCCAGCCCGGTAGGGCCACAGTTGCAGACTGTACGTTCTTTTGTCGAGGACTGGTACGGCCTCTGGACGAACGGTAAAAGCCAGCGACGTTCCTTGGCTGATGCATTGGCTCGATATGAGGGCTGGAAAAACAACCCAGCCTATCGAGCTGTGCCTCAGCTCCGGAGTCTGCTGGACCGGATGACCGATGAGAAATTTGAGCCCTTGAGTCAATTCTTGCGAAACCCAGACTGGGAAGCCACAAACAACGGGGCAGAACGAGGCGGGCGAGCCTTTCGTCATCGTCAGGCACCGCATTTCAATCTACGCAAGAAGGAGAGCATCGAAGCCGCAATCACTGTGACCGCTTGCCTGCGAAAGGACGCTGCTCTACGACCGGCGGCATCGAGGCTGCACACCTGCCAACGTGGGCGACCAAGCCGGTCCGCAAACACCGAGTCCGCGGGCCGGGTGTCCAGCTAAACGTCAATTGCGCAGTCTCAAAGCAAGTGGTACATTAGCAGGTGAAAGTTGACAATTTGAGCGACAGAGCTCGTAGAACAGCACCAATCTCCCTGTCTCTCGATCGGGCGCGTACGACCATCCTGGCCAGTATGCGAGCCTCGTTCTGGTCCGCGAGGTACCGGGCGTGTATGCGAGCCCACGCCGTTACACGGGTGGCCTGCGTCACCTTGCCGAGCAGATCGTGCTCGATGACCATTGTCTTGAGCTCTCGCACGCTACGGCCCTGGTCAAGTTCTCGAAGCACGGTCAGGGTCTCCTTCACGAGAGTACCTTGCTCGAAAGGCCGCTGCTATAAGCTGGCTCAAGACTCGATGCCATGCTGATTTGTCTCCTGGAACCCAGGAAAAGGGTCTCAGACCAAAGGTCAACAAGAGAATGCCGCGCCGGAGAACTGACGGAAGCTGTATGATCTACAACGCATTCCAGCACTGTGGGCACCCTCATGGTCCCGGCCATGGTTCGGAACTGGGCCAAGCCGGCAAATCATCTGGCTACTGGCAACCGTGAGCATTGTACCATCGTCAAGAAAAGAAAGCAAAGCAGTGAAAGGTCGTGGTTGTGTATACTGTTCGAAAGAGATACACTATCCTCGGGTCCGCTTGATTGGCCGTACCAACACCTTGTGGTATAATCACCGTGCCACGTCCGGTCGCTCCCGGGTCGCATCAGGGAGCGTTTCCCGGCCATTGAAAGCGGGCGGTGAGCCCCAACAAATGCGGAGTCAAAGCATGAAAAAACAGAATATGCTCCAGGTCGCGCTCTACAGCCTGATTCTCCTGTTCTTCTTGCAACTGATCTCGGATTTCGTCGAGGCCATCTATGCCTTTGGCTTGATGGGCACCAGCATCCCTGTCGAAATCGTCAGCATCCTGTTTCTCTTTTCCCCCTTGATCCTGCTCTTCTTGCCAAGAGGACTCTCCGGGTGGCCGCTGGTGCTCGTCGGCGAGTTGATGCTCCTGTGCCGGGTGGCCGAAACGCTGCTCGATACGCGGGGTAGGATGCTCGTCGCCGGGCTGGGGGTCGCCTGCTTTCTGATCCTCTTGCCCTCCCTCCTCTGGAACCGAAAGGACCGGGAGGGCGCGTCGAGCAGCTTGCTACTGGGGGCAAGCCTGGCCGTGGCGCTGTCACTGTCCATCCTGTTCCGGACCCTCGGCTCGGGGAGCGACGTGTCCACGATCGGCTGGTCGCAGGGGGTGGGCTGGATCCTGGCCCTGGCCGCCGGCGCATTGCTGCTGGGGCTGACGAGGCCGGAACCGGCGCCGTCCAGGACCGCCGATGCGGCCAGGCACGAGCGCCTGCCCGCCTGGAAGACCGTGGGCCTCTGCCTGGGGCTGGTCAGCGCCTTGATCCTGAGCTACTTTGCCTTCGCCAGCCCCCACGTCATGGCCCGGTGGACCGGGGTGAGCGCCCTGCCCATCGTGTCGATGGCCGCGCTGGTTCTCGGCCTGTTCGCCGTTGTACTGGCTGCCAGGCCCGGCCTGCTCTCGGCGCTGACTCCGGGCTTGGTCCTTGGCTGGAACCTGATCTTTGGCCTGTCCCTGGTCCTGACCATCCTCGCCCACCAGGTCAGCTTTCCGGCCGATGCCGGCGCCTATCCGCTTCCAGAACCCTCCGTGAGCATAATACACCACATCCCCCTCTTTCTCACGCTGCTCCTCTTTCCCGTCGTCGTCTTCGACTGGATGCTCTTTGTCCGGGAGATCGTCGCCGGCAGACCATCCCTCCGCGCGCTGGGGGCTGGGTTCAGCCTGGCTTCCCTCTACCTGTTGTTCATGATTTTTGCCCAGGTCTTTACGACGGTATACGACTATATCCCCGTCGTCGGCCCCTTTTTCAGGGACAAATTCTGGCTCGTCTTCCTGGTGGCGGCAGCCGTCATGGCGCTGCCCGTGCTCCTGGTGCGCCGCGGTGCCTTTGACCCTGCCGGGACCGGGGGCGAATTCGAGCACGGTAAGGCCTTTGCCGCGCTGATGGTGCTGGTCGCCGTGGCGACCATCCTCGGCGCGGCCCTCGTGGCGGCCAGGCCGGAGGCCCCCGCCCCCTCGCAGACGTCCCTGCGGATTCTGACCTATAACATCCAGCAGGGATACAACCGGGACGGACTCCGGGACCATGACGGGCAGTTGGCGCTGATCCGGGAAGTGAATGCGGACATTGTCGGGTTGCAGGAATCGGACACCGCCCGCATCGCCGGGGGCAATGCCGACGTGGTCAAGTATCTGGCCGACAGGCTGGACATGCACTCCTACTATGGCCCCAAGACGGTGCCGGGTACCTTTGGCATTGCCCTGCTCAGCAAGTTCCCCATCGAGAACCCGAGGACGTTCTACATGTATAGCGAGGGCGAGCAGACGGCGACCATCGAGGCGCGGATCACGGTGGGGGGCCGGTCGTTCGACGTGTTCGTGACGCACCTGGGGAACGGCGGGCCCATCGTCCAGCAGGAAGCGGTGCTTCAGGAAGTGCAGGGCAAGGAGAACGTCATCCTCATGGGGGACTTTAACTTCCGGCCGGATACCGACCAGTACCGCATGACAACCGCCATGCTGGACGATTCGTGGCTGCAAAAGTGGCCCGGGGGAAACGAGGGCCAGGGGATCGACCCGGCCCGGAGAATCGACCACATCTTCCTCTCGCCCGGGATCGACGTGGCTGATTCCGAGTACTTGCCGGGCCCCCAGTCCGACCATCCGGCCATGACGACCGTCATCGAGTGGTAGACGTCCTGGCCCAATCGTGAGCGCCGGAAGATGTACGTGCCGGCTGCCCAGGGCAGCCCGGCGTCACGTCAGCTTGACGTCCAGAGAACCGGCGAGGAGCACCGCCCGGCTGGTGTCGAACCACGTCCGGGTTAGCTCGATGGGGCCCTGGGAGCAGTACGTCACCGTTACGACGCACATCCGCTTCTCCGGAGAGGAGGGCCAGCAGCCGGCAAGCGTCTCGGGCAGTGGGGTCAGCGAGATCTCGTAATGCGCCTTGAAGAACTCCTCGTCGGGAAACGTCCGGCGCAGTTGGCGGTACACGGAAAAGTCCTTCTCGCGCGCGATCTGTGTCATGGCCGCCTCCAGAAAGCCGGGCACGCGGCTCACCGGGATAAAGGACTGCTCGATGGCCACCGTCACCCACGCCGCGGAGCCCTTTTCCTTCATGGACCGGCAGCGCGCCAGGACGGCTACCGCTTCCCCGGCGGCAAGCCCCAGGTCCTTGCGCACCCGGGCCAGCGGCCCCGTCAGCTCCCGGGCCCTGCGGATTCCCGTCTCTTCCGCGATCACCCGCGAGCGCGACTCCAGGTGGGCGCGCTCGGCGACGTCTGTCACCGACAAGATCTGCTGCGTGAGCAGCGGCGGCCTCTGCGGCGCGGGATGGACCACCTCAAAGCCCTTGTTGGGCAGGCGACGCAAAAACCCCAGGCGCACCAGGTCGTCCATCACGTGCATCAGAGTGTTGCGATGGACCGCGTTCTGGCGCGCAAGCTGGAGTGTGCTCAGCCGGTCGCCGATGCAAAAGCCCGGCCGGCTGCTGCGGATGGCCTCGATGATGGCCTGCCGCGCCTGCTCGCGCATGGTCTGGTCCCTGCTTCGATCCAGGTCCAGCGAATAGTCGTGACCGGGCATAAGGTTAACGCGCCCCTTCGATCGTGCCGCAACCGTCGGCTCTCACAGTTGCACTGTGCAACAATCCATGGTATAATGCCAACGTCGATATTGTGCCCGTGTTGCTCGATTTTGGCAAGTTCGCGGGCGGTCAAGTATCGAGAAAGGCGGTGCGCCATGGGTTATCTGCTCGCTCATGACGCGGGCACCGGCGGCAACAAGGCGGTGCTCGTCGACGCCACCGGGCGCGCGTGTGCCACCGCTTTTGCGCCCTACCCCGTCCACTACCCTCGCGCCGACTGGGCCGAGCAAAACCCCGAAGACTGGTGGGCTGCCGTCGTGTCCACTACGCGCCAGGTCATGGAGCAGGCGGGCATTTCGCCGGCCGACGTCCTCGCCGTGGCGCACACCACACAGCTCCTGGGCATTGTCCCCATGGGCCCCGATGGAAGGCCGCTCCGCCCGGCCATCATCTGGCTCGATGCCCGGGCCACCCGCCAGGCGCGGCGCATCATGAAAAAGTTCCTGGGCGCGGCGGTCTTTGCCGCCATCGCCGGCACCCCGTTGTCGGGCAAGGACGGCATGCCCAAGCTGTTGTGGCTCAAGGAAAACGAGCCGGATGTTTATGACAAGACGGCCTGCTTCCTGGACGTCAACGGCTACCTCGTCTACCGGGCCACCGGCGAGCGCGTTATGGAATGGTCCTGCGCCTCGGCAGTCGGCTTTGACCAGAAGAAGAAGGACTGGCTGCGGGGCGTCATCAGCTACATCGGCCTGGACATGGGCAAGTTCCCGCCGCTGGTCCGCTCCACCGACCAGGTCGGGGGCCTGACGCCCGAGGCGGCGCGTGAGTGTGGCCTGCTGGCGGGCACGCCCGTCTTTGGCGGCGGCGGCGACGCCCAGGGTGCCGCCGCCGGCTCGGGAGCGGTTGGCGAGGGTGAGGGGCACATCTATCTCGGCACCTCCGGTTGGGTCGGCGTCGTCACCAGCAAGAGCCCCACCGGCCGCCACGGCGTCGTCTCCATGCAATCGGTTGACCCGGAAAAGGCCTTGCTCTTTGCCGAGATGGAGACGGCCGGAGCCTGCCTGAAGTGGATCGCCGACGAGTTCTACCAGGCCGAGCAGGCCGATCCCGCCATCCCCAACGTCTATGCCCTCATGGACGAGAAGGTGCAGACCATCCCCGCTGGCTCTGACTTTTTGCTGTGCACGCCCTGGATGTTTGGCGAGCGGGCGCCCATAGCCGACACGTGGGTGCGGGGCACCTTCTTTAACCTGAGCAGCGATCACACCCGCGAGCACATGCTGCGCGCCGTGTACGAGGGCGTCGCCTTTAACCTGCGCTGGATCATGGAGATCGTGGACAAGAACTTTGGCTTTCCGCTGCCCGTCCTCCGCGTCGTCGGCGGCGGAGCGCGTGGCGCTCCCTGGCTGCAGATCATTGCCGACGTCACGGGGCGTCGGGTGCAAGCCGTCGCCAACCCCCAGGAGGCGGGTGCCGTGGGCATCGCCCTCACGGCCGCCGTCGGCCTGGGCCTGTATCCCGACTTTCAATCGCTGCGGAGCGTCGTCTCTGTGACCCGCGAGTTTGAGCCACGCACCGACGCTGCCGAGTGCTACGAGATCCTGTACCGGGCCTATCACAAGCTCTACCACTGCCTGCGCCGCCTTTACCACGAGGTCAACGAGGAGCGCTTTCGCTGCGGCCAGGCTCCGGTCCCTTGAGCCGGGCCGTAAACGTTATATTAAGGAGAAAACCATGAAGGTCGATATCGAATCACTGCCCCTTGCCCTGCCAGATGGCGTCAACTACGAGGACTACCTGATCGCCACCTACCTGGTGTCGTACCCGAAGTCGGTGCCGGTGCCGCAGTTGGCCCCAGCCCTGGCCATCGAGCAATCCACGGGCACGTGGGTGCCCGTCCCCGGTGAGACGCCGGAAGTGCGCCGCCGGCACGTGGCCAAGGTCATCGGCGTCTACGAGGCGCCCGACTACGAGTGGATGGTGCCGCCCGAGGTGCAGCAGCGCCATTACATCATCCAGGTCGCCTTCCCCGAGGTGAACATCGGCAGCCAGATCCCGATGCTCCTGACGTCCGTCGTGGGCAACATCTGCATGGGCGGGCGGATCAAGGTGCTGGACGTCCGCTTCCCGAGCAAGTTCGTGGCCGGCTTCCAGGGCCCCAAGTTTGGTATCCCCGGCGTGCGCCGGGCCTTGGGCGTCGTGGGCCGCCCGCTGCTGAACAATATGATCAAGCCCTGCACCGGCTACACGCCGGAGGTCGGCGTCGAGCTGTTCCGGGCCGCGGCAATGGGCGGCTGCGACATTATCAAGGACGACGAGCTCATCGCCAACGCCTCGTTCAATGCCATACAGGCGCGCGTCAAGCTGTACATGGAGGCCGAGCGCCAGGTATACGAAGAGACCGGCGAGCACACGCTCTACACCGTCAACGTCACCGACGAGGTGCCCCAGGTGTTCGACAATGCCTGCCGCGCCGTGGAGCTGGGCTGCAACGCCATCATGGTCAACTACCTGGCGACGGGTTTTCCCGTGCTGCGGGCACTGGCCGAGAATCCGGCCGTCAATGTGCCCATCCTGGCCCACATGGACGTCGCGGGCGCGCTCTATGCCGCCGAGTGGCACGGCATGAGCTCACACCTGGTCCTGGGCAAGCTGCCGCGCCTGGCCGGCGCCGACGTCGTCGTCTTTCCGGCGCCCTACGGCAAGGCCCCCGTGCTCCCGGAAAAGTTCCAGCGGGTGGCCCAGAACCTCAGCTTCCCCCTGTACGATCTAAAGCCCGCGTTCCCCATGCCTAGCGGCGGCATCACCCCAAAGATGGTGCCCCAGGTGGTCAAGGACCTGGGCTCCGAGATCGTCATCGGCTCGGGCGGCGGCATTCACGCCCATCCGCAGGGACCGGTGGCCGGCGCCAGGGCCTTTCGCCAGGCCATCCAGGCTACGATGGAGGGCCGCTCGCTGGAGGATGCAGCCCAGGAGTACCCGGAGCTCAAGGTCTCGCTGGAAACGTGGGTCGATCCCTTCAAGAGCATGGGGCTGTAGGGAGCGTGGGGCAGAAAATGACGGAACAAGCGTACGGCATCTCGCAGTGGCACGACACCGACGAAGTGTATGCCCGCCTGAAAGCCCTCCTCGCCCTGCCCATCCGGCCGCTGCGCCGCGACAGGATGGCCGAGGTCCTGGACTATTTTGAGACCCGCTGCCGGCGATCCAAGGAGCTGACCGACCGCGCCAAGGAACTGATCCCCGGTGGCGTGCAGCACAACCTGGCCTTCAACTACCCCTTCCCCCTGGCCATCGACCGGGCCGAAGGGGCTTACCTGTGGGACGTGGACGGCAACCGCTACATCGACCTGCTCCAGGCCGGGGGCCCCACCGTCCTCGGCAGCAACTATGCGCCCGTTCGGGAGAAGGTGCACGAGGTCCTGGAGTGCGCCGGCCCGGTGACCGGCCTCTTTCACGAGTACGAGTTCAAGCTGGCCGAGTTGGTCCATCGCTACATGCCCGCCGTCGAGATGTTCCGCATGCTCGGTTCCGGCACCGAGAGCGTCATGGCTGCCATTCGCGTGGCTCGCGTGCATACCGGGCACAAGAAGGTGATCAAGATGGGGGGCGCCTACCACGGTTGGAGCGATCCCATGGTCTACGGCCTCCACGTCCCGGGCAGCAGGCGCTACGAGGCGGCAGGCATTCCCGGAGCTGCCAGCCGGCACACCCAGGAATTCTATCCCAACGATCTGGGCCACCTGCGCCGCCTGTTGACCCTCAACCGGCTCCGGGGCGGCACCGCCGCCGTCATCCTCGAACCCATCGGCCCGGAAAGTGGCACGCGCCCCATCTACCCCGACGTGCCCCAGAAGGTGCGCGAGCTGTGCGACGAGTTTGGTGCTCTTCTCATCTTTGACGAGGTGGTCACCGGGTTCCGGCTGGGGTTGGGCGGCGCTCAGGGCTACTTTGGCGTCAAGCCCGACCTGACGGTGTTTGGCAAGTGCATCGCCGGGGGCTATCCCATGGCCGGCGGCATCGGCGGCCGGCGCGACGTCATGCTCCACCTGGCGGCCGGCATCGGGGGCAGCAACGAGCGCGCCTACGTCGGCGGCACCCTGTCGGCCAACCCCATGAGCTGCGCCGCCGGCTACTTCTCTCTGCTGGAGATGGAGCGCACCAATGCCCCGGTCAAGGCCGGGCAGGCCGGCGACCGGCTGTGCAAAGGGCTTCAGGCCATCATCGAGCGCAAGGGATTGCCCTTTGTGGCCTACAACCAGGGCTCCATTGTCCACCTGGAGACCGCCGGCGTCATGCTCCTCGACTTTCGCCATCCGCTCAAGCTCAAGCGCGAGCTGAAGCCGCGCAAGCACATGATGGAAGAGATGGGGGCGGCCTACACCGCCCAGGGCATCATCACCCTGGCCGGCAGCAGGCTCTACACGAGCATGGCCGACACCGACGACGTGGTGGACGATGCGCTGTCCCGGTTCGAGGTTGTGCTGGACGGCATCGAAGGAGCCTGAACGGAACGGTTCAAACGCGGCCTGGCGCTCGCCAGGCCGCGGCCGCTTCTCCAACAGAAATCTAACCCTCCCTAACCAACTTCAATCGTAGAACAAACCACTTGCGTCTGTTATACTCGGTTACATCCCGTATAATTACGCCGTGGCTGGGCACATGGCCTCTGCAAAGAGTCCCTGGTGCAGCCGGAGACGAGGACCGCCTGGCTGTACGTGGAGCATCCGCTCGCGTGAGTGGGTCCACTGCTCATGAATCTGTATACAACGCTTTGACAATATCAGGAGGACAAGTATGAGAAACACGTTCCGACTGTTCCTACCTCTGTTACTACTGGCTCTGCTCGTGGCGGCCTGCGGGGGAACGGCCACCAACGGCGCGCAGAACCAGCCCGATATGGGCCTGGGAATTGACGAGACCCCCATGGTCGAGGAGCCGGGCCTTGGCGAGCCCCTGACCGGCAACGAGGACCTCGAGCCGGGTGTCGCAGAGCCCATGCCTCCTCCCGCCGAGCCGGGGGTGGGTGAGCCCATGACCGGCACCGAGGATATGGACACCGGCATGGCCGGCGAGGTAGAGGTCAACATCGCCGACTTTAACTATGACCCGCAAGATCTGACCGTTCAGGTGGGCGACACCGTGACCTGGACAAACAACGACGACGTGGCCCACACCGTCACGGCGGGCACGCCCGATAGCCCTACGGGCGAGTTCGACTCCGGCGAGCTTCAGCCGGGCGATACGTTCAGCTACACCTTTGACCAAGCTGGGACGTTCGATTACTTCTGTACCCTGCACCCCGACATGACGGCCAGCGTCACCGTCGAGGAAGCGACTCAGTAAGCGTCGATAGGTCCATCGCACAGCCGGTTGCATAGCCGGCTGTGCAATGGATACCGCCTGGCCACAAGAAGCGCGAGCCGAACGACGTTCGGCTCGCGCTGTTTGTCTGCCCGATGATATTCTACGCTTTTCTGTCAGTGGCGAGGGGGAGATTTGAACTCCCAACCAAGGGCTTATGAGTCCCCTGCTCTGCCATTGAGCTACCTCGCCGATAGCCAAAGCAGATGGCAGGCGCCATCTGCTTCAGAGTAGCGGGGGGAGGATTCGAACCTCCGACCTTTGGGTTATGAGCCCAACGAGCTGCCTCTGCTCCACCCCGCATCGTCGAGAGACATTATACCTGATCGCTCCAAACACGTCAACTTTTGGACGGGTTATGGCGCACGAGAGTCTCGCCATGCCCAAGGCTAGGTGGCCATGAGCGTGACCGCCGTGACGTACAGCCACGCGCCGGCGGCCAGTACCACGCTCGCCGCGCCGCCGAAGGCCAGTCGCCGCCACACACCCCGCACCGTCTCGCGGTCCAGGGCCGGCTCGTCCTGGTTCAGGTCGTCCCAGGATTCCTCGACGGACTCTACCGGGGGCGGCGGCGGCCCCGCCTCGCAGGACGGGTCCCGCGCGACGCGCGTCAGGTGCTCGAGCTGGAGGTTGGCCATCGTCGGCACCCCATCGCCGCCCGGCGCATCGATGGCAGCCCGAAAAGCGCTTATTGCCAGGGGCAGCCGGCCCTTGGCCCAATACACCAGCCCGAGGTTGTAGTAGGCCAGGCCAAAGTTGGGATCGTGGTCTGTCGCCTGGCGATAGCGGGCAATGGCCTCGTCCCACTGGCTCTCGCGGTGGTACACCAGCCCGATCTCGAAGTGGATCTGGGCAGGGCTGGCGTCGCCCATGTCGCCCGTGTCGCTCGCCTCGCTCGGCTCGCCCTCCACCAACACGGCGGGAACGGCCGGCTGCCTTGGGGCAGGGGCAGGCGCCGGGCGGCGAAGGGCCGTCTTGATGGCGAGAATGAGGCTCATGATGGCCTGAAAGCCATCGAACATGGGCAGCGGGACCAGATTAAAGATACCCAGCAGGAGGTTGACCAACACCACGTAGGAGGAGAGAGCCACCGCCGCCCCCTGCAGGTCGGGTCCCGGGTTCGTGGAGGTCAGGAAGCTGTAGGCCCGGCTCATGGCCGGTGTCCCCTCCAGCACGCCAACGACGAGCATGGTCAGCACCATGCCCGCCAGCGTAACAAAAGCCAGCGCCAGGTTGGCCGACACACCGGCAATGGACACCAGGAAGGTGCCAAAGGCCCGGTTGGACATGCGAAAGCGGCTGTGATCGATCCACACCGGTTTGGCCCAGCCAATGCCAATGAGCAAAAAAGTCGCCATGCCCACCCACGAAACGTGGCGCAGCGGGTTAAAGCTCAACCGGTTGCGTTCTACCTGGGTCGTGTCGCCCAGCAGAAAGGCGACCAGGGCATGGGCCAACTCGTGGACCGTGAACCCGATAAAGAGGGCAGGCAACAGCCAGAGCGTCGCCCATCCCGGTGGCCAGCGAAACACGTTAAGCACCACTCTCCCCTTCCGCCGTTGGAAAGGCAAAGCTCCGGGCCGCCCGGGCGACGAGATCGTCGTCCAGGAACACTCCAACGTGCAGGATGTGCGCCCCGGGCTGGGCGTCACGCCTCAGGTGCAGGACCTTGTCCAATTGCCACTCCCGGTTCTCGAGGAGCACCGTGCTGCACAGCTCCTCGTCGACGGGCCCGACGATGACCATCTCGACTTTGACCGGCTCCCGAAACGGCGTCAGGTCCACCGCCACGTCGACGCGTCGCGCGTCGATGGCGTTGACTCCGACGCCCTCGATCCGGATGTCGGACGCCGCCACCAATGACCGGCCTCCAAAAAAAGTGCGCTGAGACAAGACAGCCGCCTCCTGGTCCACAAGGGATCAACCTGCCGGCAAGCGACCCGCGTGCTCCGAGAACCGTCGCCAGTCCGTTCTTCCGGCTCCTTGATTATACACCGGGCGGCGGGGGAGGTCAAAACCGGGGCTTTCACTCCCCCGGGCGGCCCTGGACGTGGACGGTTGCCAGGGAATAGATCCGGCCCAGGGGGACCAGGCCCCGGCGCACCGGAAGCAGGGACCCGTCGGGCCCGCGCCGGCCGAGAAGCACGTTGTAGACGCCGGAATGAGCGCCGGCGGGCAGGGTCAGTGTCTGCGGGTCGCGGACGACCTGCCCCCCTTGCAGCCCGACAAAGGGCGCGCGCCCGCCCGCCGGGACGGCCACCTGCTCGGCGACCACCCGGCCATCGTCCCGGGCCAGTTGCAGGACCACGGGGCCGGCCTGTGGCCCATCCTTCCTGGCCTGCCAGTAGAGGACAAAGGGCAGCTCATCCCCCGGCCGGCCCTCCAGCCGGGGAGCGTCGAACCCCAGGAGCCGCACGCCGTCGCCCACGTCCACGCCCGCCCGCTGCGCCGCGGCGGGCAGCGGCAGCGACGCCCAGCCCGTGGCAGGCGCCACGATCTCGACCTCTCCCAGGGTCAGCGTATGGCCCTGGTCCCAGGGCAGCCAGACAGGCTGCCCGTCCTGGAAGCGATACCAGCCCACCACCACGGCATAGTCGCCGGGGGGCGTGCCCGCCGGGATGAGGATGCGAAGGGGCGTGCGCACCAGGCTCCCGGGATGCCACTCGCCGGCAGGATAGAGCGTGCCCGCCGGGCGCTCGTCCACCTGGGCCCAGCGGCCGCCGTCCGCGTCGAACAGGCCGGCAAAGAGCAAGGCATCGGCGGGCAGCGCCTCGCCTACCCGCCAGGTGAGGGCCAGGTCCAGCGCGCCCCCCACCTCTACCGCGGCGGGCAGGGGCGTGCTGCCCGCCAGCGCCAGCGAGCCATCGGCCAGGGCGGCGTCTCGCTCCTCGGCGCCGGCCAGGGGATCGCGGCTCGTGAGATAACCCTGTACCCGCAGGTTCGCCTCCCCGGCAAAGACAAGATCCTCGAAGGGCCGGCCATGGGCCCTGAGCCAGGAACGGATAAAGCCGTCAGGGTCGGTCACGGTGTCATAGACGCGGTAGAGCCACAGGCGATGGTGCCCGGCTAAAAGCTCATCCAGGGCAGCGGCTGTCTCGTCCTTCCCCATGGCATAGAAATCCGAGCGGGGATCACCCCAGCCCAGGGAAGGGCTGCCGCCAACGCTGCCCGCCAGGAGGACCGCGGGGCCGCCGGCATCGCCCCCGCTCGCGGCCGCGTCGCCGTCCACCAGGCGCGCGACGCGGGGCGCGGGGTCGTTCGGCCAATAGGTCAGCAGCGCGGTGTAGGCATAGCCGGCATCGACCAGGACGACGTCACCCGGCCGCCACGCCTCGGAAAGAAAGCGCACGGCCGCACGATGGTCATCGGGTGCGTAGCGGGGATCGGTGTGGTAGGCATAGATCGAAGCCAGGGACAGGACAGCCACCAGGGCCAGGCTCAGCCAGGCCACGGGCCGCCCCCGTCGCCAGAGGAGGGCAAGCCCGCCGCCGGCCACGACGTAAAAGGCCGTCGAGTAGGTGAAGGCGTAGCGCACGTGGTAGAGCGGCGTGGCAAGGGATGCCAGGTAGATGAGCAGCACGGGTAGCAGCGCCGAGCCGGCCAGGAGGCAGGCTCGCAGGCGCGCCCCGCGGCGGACCAGTCCCAGGGCGACGAGCAACGCGAACAGGAGCGCCGCCGGCCAGGCCAAGGCCGGATCCGCCGACTGGCCCAGGCTGAGGGCCGTCCAGGTCTCGGACAGGACCTGCCCCAGGGGCGTGAAGCCGCGCCAGGGAGGGACAGGAGGCTGGGTGGCTTGGCGCCAGGCCACGGGCAGCCAGGGCGCGTACAGCAGCAGGGCTCCCGCCTGGGCCAGGAGCCAGGCGACGGCCCAGCGACGGCCGGCGGGCCGCCGGCGCCCGCGGGCCAGCCACCAGCCCGCCACCATCAGGTTCAGCGCCACGAGGAAAAAGGCCGAGTAGTAGAGCGTCCACAGGGCCGCCGACCCGAGAAGCGCATATACCGCCAGCCGCCGCCAGGGAACCGGCCCTCGCTCCCATCGGAGCAGGGCGAGGGTCGCCAGGATCAGGCCGACGACCAGGGCGGCGCCCAGGGTGTACATCCGCACCTCCTGGGAATACCACAGGTGGTAGGGCGAGAGGGCCACCAGCAGCGCGGCCCACAGGCCGGCTCCCGGCCCGTAGACGCGACGCCCGAGGCGATGGGCCAGGGCCACGAGCAACAGGCCGAAAAACAGCGAGAAGTAGGCCGCCGCGAATTCGCTGTCGCCGGCCGCACGCAGCCAGGGGTGAAGCAGCAGGTAATAGCCCGGGGGATGGATGTCGCGGGCGGTATGGGCCACCAGTGCCGGCAGCGCCTTGCCCGCCAGGTGCACGCTGACCGTTTCGTCGTACCACAGGCTCCCGGCGCCCAGGCCCACGATCCGCATCCCAAAGCCCATGAGAAGGATGGCGACGAGAGCCAGCCCCTCGACACGGAGGTGCGGGCGGCGGCTTTCGCCTCCTGGAGATGGGCTATAGCGGCTGGCGGGCTGTGTCTCGACCATTGAGCACCGGCATGGCCTACGGAAACGCGCGCTCCGTCCACTGGAGCGGGTCGACGGGAACGTTGAGGACCCGCATTTCCCAATGGAGGTGAGGGCCGGTGGACAGGCCCGTGTCGCCCACCAGGCCGACGACCTCGCCCCTGCCCACCACCTGGCCGGGCACGACGTCGATGCGCGACAGGTGCCAGAAGCCGGTCAGGACGCCGAGGCCGTGGTCCAGGATGACGGCGTTGCCTCGCACCTGGAGGGGCTCGGCCAGGGCGACCGTGGCGGTGATAGGCGCCAGCACCGGCACTCCTTCGTCGGCGCCATAGTCCACGCCAGCGTGGTAGCTGCTGGGCGGCCCCCCGCTGTAGGAGCGCCGCTGGCCAAAGGGTGACGTGATGCGCAGCTCCACGCCCGACAGGGGCAGGCCAAAGGGGCCCGACCAGAGGCGGTGCTCACTCCAGGTGCCAAACACAGCCTCCACCTTCTCGCGCTCCTGCCGGCTCAGCTCGGGGTCCAGCAGCGACTGTCGCCCGGGCGGCACGACAATGTTGTAGGTGGTAAAGGTGCCCTCGGTTACGGTAAAGGTCTGTTGCATGGAAAGCCTGTCGCCGCTCTCCCCTTCCGAGGCTTGCAGCACCAACGGATAGGCGCCCGACGGCGTGAAGGGATCGATGCCGACCAGCGCCCAGTAGCCCTCCTCTCCCTCGACAAAGCGCAGGTCGTGGCCCAGGAACCAGCCACTCAGATCGAGAGCGCCCTCGCCCTGGACCTGCACCAGCATCGTCTGGCCCTGGACCACAGGCGCGGGCTCGGCCACGATCTCGGGCAAGAGCGGCACGCCGTCGTGGGGCGCCGCCGCGGGTGGGATCTCGAGCACCAGCTCGGGCCACAGGACGTCCAGGCGGGGCAGGTCATTGGCCTGCTTCAGGTCCCAGACCGTGGTACCGTAGCGAAAGGCGAGGAAGGGCAGGGTCTCGCCCGGGCGAACGGGATGCAGCCGGCGATTGGGCCGGGCCTCGACCCCCGGCACCCGCTCGGGCTCGGCGGTGGGAATGCGCAGCCTCTGCCCCACGTGGATGACGCTGGCGTCGGCGATGTCGTTGGCGGCGACGATGGCTTCCACCGTCGAGCCGAACCGTTCGGCGATGGCGAACAGCGTGTCGCCGGGCTGCACGACGTACTCGGGCAGTTCCTCGGCCTCCGCGCCCTCCTCGACCTCGGGACTGGGAGGCGCATCGGCTGGCACGGCATCCTGGGCCGACACCGGCCAGGCAAGGCCGGCAAGGAGCAGGGCCAACAACCCAAAGGCGATGGCGCCTGCCAAACGACGTCGTTTCATCTCAGGCAAATTCGAGCCTATCTCCAACTCGCACTCTCTCCAAAAGCGAAGGATGGCCTTCGACATAGTACTGGGCCGGTCTGCGGGGCGCGTAATAGGGGCGAAAGGGGCGCGCCAGCGCCCTGTCCACCACCCGCCGCTCCCCATCCAGCCACAGGACGGCGATGGGAAAAAAGACAAAGAGCATGTGTATCGTCGCCCGGGCGACGCTCTCACACCCCTCGACGAACAGGTACACCTGCTCGCCGGCCAAGGCGCGGCGGCTGCGAAACATCAAGCCGCGCCACCTCTTCCAGAACGAGTCGCAGCGGACGACGCTGGAAGCCAGGGTCTCGCCGGTGCTGGTATTGATCATCATGCCGGCCTCCTCACGCTCCGTTGCCAGGCCGCAGCGACCTGAGCCGGGCATAGATCTCCCCGGAGGCGCGATAGTGCCAGTTCAGGTGGTCCACGGCCTCCCAGAACTCGTCCAGCCCGCGGCTGCCCGCCTGCTCGTAGCGCAGGCACTGGACCATCATCTCCAGCTTGTCCGCGTCGCGCACCAGCCGGCCCTCGGGACTGGCCCGATCCTCGAACTCTTGCCACAGCGCCCGCAGGCGCCCGGCCCCCGGCAGGGGCGCCAGCATGCCAGCCAGCGCCTCTTCCTCGGCCCGGCTCTTGACCTCTTCGGGAATGAGGCGGGCGGCCGACGCCGGCAGGTCGGTCAGCCGCGCTTCGGCCAGGTCGTGGAGCAGGGCCATGATGAGCACCTTCTCCAGGTCGAGGCCCGGCTCCTCCGCCCCGGCGCCGTCCTCCAGCACGTCTACCAGGGCCAGGGCCACCAGGACCACGCCAAAGCTATGCTCGGCGACGCTTTCAATGTAGGGCACGCCGCGCATGGCCCAACCTGCGCGGGGCATGCGCTTGAGGGTGGCGCTCTCTAGCAACAGCTCGGCCACGGCCTGTAGGTCGGTCATGGTGTGCCTCCGGCCGCTTCCTCCACCAACAGTCCCAGGATGGCCGGCGCCACGTCGGTGATGGCCGTGGCCTGCCGGAAGCGAGCCGCCCCCAGCCCTATGGCCAGGAGGGGCACCGGGTTGGTTGTGTGCGTCTTGGTCGTCGTATCCTCCAGGTTGCCGTGATCGCTGCACAGCACCAGCGTCGTCCCTGGCGAGCGGTGGGCCAGCACGCCTCCCAGGAAATCGTCCAGGATGCCGAGCACCCACGCGGGCTCGATGCGGCGGTGCCCGGCCAGGTCGGGCAGAAAGGACTCGAAGAGGAGCAGGTCGAACTCGGCGGCCAGGCGGGCCAGCCGCTTCCCGGCCTCGGCGGGCTCTACCAGGGGCAGCTCGTAACCCATGTGGGTCGAGGCGATCTCGTGGGTGATGTCCCACAACACCGCGCGCCCCCGGACCAGATCCTCGAGGGTCGGAATCTCCAGGCCGGCGGCCATGGCCGTCAGCGTCGAGGCCGCCAGGCGGCCCTTGCCCTCGCGGACCTTCTGCCAGAACCGCTCGGAGTGGGCGTTGGCGAAAAGGGCCCGCTTGCCGGCCTCGACGGCGCGCTTCAGGATGCTGTGCTCGGCAATGACCTCCCGCAGACGGGCCGTCGGGTGGGCGGTGACGTGCTCACCCAGGAGCGCCGCGGCGTTTACCCCGGTAAAGAGCGCGGTCTGGCCGGTGGCGCTCTGGGGCAGGCCGGGCACGCCCAGGCAGGCGTCGACGGCCCGCAGGACGAGCGTGTCGCGGGCCGCGAGGCCGTCCACGGTCTCCTGGACCAGCGGCCCGCCGAGCAGGCGCCCCAGGTGCGGCATGGGCACGCCGCTCAACGGGTTGCCGGACCCGGAGGGCGCCAATCCAACCCCGTCGAGAAACAAGAAGAGCACGCTGTGGCTCAAATCCCGATCAGACCTTACAGCTTGTAGCCGATGGAGCGCAAGAAGCCCTTGCGCCAGGCCAATCCCCGATCGTCCTCGACGCCCTTGGGCGAGAAGCCATCGACGACCCCCAGGACACCGCGGCCCAGATCGGTCTCGGCCACCACCACCTCGGTGGGGTTGGCGGTAGCGCAGTAGATGTGGCACACCTCGGGCACCATCTTGAGGGCGTTCAAGACGTTGATGGGATAAAAGCCCTCACCCAAGAAGACGATGAATACGTGGCCGGCGGCGATGGCCGCGGCGTTCTTTTTGGCCAGCTCGATCATGGCATCGTCGGTGCCCGTCAGGCGCACCAGGCACTCGCCCGAGGCCTCGTTGAAGGCCAGTCCGAACTTGATGCCGGGCACGGTGTTGACCATTGCCTCGTGAATATCCTCGACGCTCTTGATAAAGTGCGTCTGGCCCAGGATAAAGTTGATCGCCTCCGGCTTTTCCACCGGCACAAGCTTCAGCTCCATGGCAGATCCTCCCCCGACGGTTGATGAATGGGGTCTATTTTAACACATTTTTCGCCGGGTGGGAAAAACGCCACCGGCGTACTGGAGCTAACGGCTGAGCAGCGGCAGGTAGGCCCTGAACGGCCCTCCGGGGGTAGGCGCCAGGCGCACCTCGTCCAGGTAGACGGCCGCCACCGGGTCCTGGCCGTCCTCGAGCAGGCGAAACTCGACTGTGACGGTGCCGGTCAGCAATGCGCCGGGCGGGCCCGGCTGCCAGGAAAAGAACTGCCAGCCGGTGGCCTCCAGGGAGGGGGTCAGAACCTGGTTCGTGGTCACGGGCAGGGTGCCAGTGAGGGGCGCCGTCGCCGCAGCGTTGCCTGTGACCGCCACCACCACCTCGAGGGCGTCACCGGCGCCGGCAGCCTCCGGACGGTACCAGAAGGCCAGGGCCGGCTCCCAGGCGCCGGACACCGCAGTCGCCTGTCGGGCGCTGGCCGGCTGCGCGGCGCCCGACAGCTCGAGCGCCCCTCGGCCCGTGTGCACGGGCTGGGCCACGGCCGCGGCCCCCGACCCCGGCAACCAGCCGTCCAGCCCGGTCTCGAAATCGCCGTTGGCCATGGCATCGCCCGGCAGGGTCAGCGTCCAGGTCATGGCCTGGGACTCTTGCGGGGCGAGGGCCAGGTCGAACAGGGGCGGCGGCGAAGACCATCCATTCAGCGATGCGGTGACGCTTCCCGGTTGGGCCGTGGTCGGAAAGGTGAGGCTGTATGCCCCGTCGGCCTGGCTTGCCGCCGCGTAGACGGTCCCCGACAGGGCCATAGTCGCCCCGACCAGCGGCCGCCCGTCGTGGGCGAGCACTCGCCCATGCACCTCCGAGCAGGCAACGCACGTCCGCGCATCCCCCTCGGGCGCGTAGGGGCTACAGAGGTGCGCCCCGTTGGGATACTTTTGCCAGACCCTGGCCCGAAAACGATACGCGTGTCCGGGCGTCCCGGCAAAGGTGTCCGCTGTCTCCTCGGTCCTGGTGAGCCAGTCGTGCCACGTGCCCTCGGCCTCGTCCAGCCATTGCACGTCGTACCAGCGGATTTTCCCGCCGGGCGAGGGCACGGCGTTGTCCCAGCGCACCTGGAAGCTCGCCTCGGCGGTCAGGGCCGGGGCGACGGCGGCCACCGTCCCCGTCTCGGCCAGGATGGCCGAGTCGAGGAAGCTGAGGTTGAGCAACGGCAGCCCCCCTGAGGGATAAAGGCTGTTCACCCGGATAAAGACGGTCATCGTCGACGACACGGCATGGGCTGCCGTAACGCTGTCCACGTCCCAGGGCCCCTGGTCGTGGTCGTCGGGCGGGCTCCAGACGACGTCGGGTGACAGGGGATCGGTGCCACCCGTGGGATCCATGCCCACCTGCTTGATCATCGTGCCATCCACCGCCTCCTGGGCCGAAGTCTGAAAGATGGTCAGCATGGCAGCGGCAAAACCATATCCCTTGCCGGGCACCAGGCCGCCAACCTGCTGCCACAGGCCGGCGTCGTAGGGCTCTGTCGAGAGGATCATCTGCGAGGTCTCGCCCTCGATCCTCTCTACCCAACCGCCGCCCAGCTCGCTCGCGGCAAAGGCGCGGGTGTCGGTCCAGCAGGGCTGGCCCTCGCCGGTCCAGAAGCGCTGCCAGCCGCTGGCAACCTGGCAGGCAACGCCCTGGAATTGCCCGTAGGGCGCCTCGTATTCTTCGAGGCCGGGGTTTAGCAAAAGCTGATAGACTACTTCCTCTGCGGGCACGGCCCGCGCATCTGGCAGGGAAGCAGCGACGGGCGAGATCGACGACAGCAGGGCTAGGGCCACCAGCAACCTGGCCGGCACCATGGTCACCTCCTGGGATCGAGATTCGGAGTGCGCGCTCGGCGCCCGGTTGGTTCAAACGGACGCTGGCAGCGCGGGGGATCGCCGCCTGCGGCCCGGGTATGCCCGTCAAATCGCGGTGCAGGCGGCCACAGTGACCGCCTGACCGCCGCACATGGCAGGTCAGGCCTGGCGGGCCAGGGCTGCCACCTCGCTTGCCGGCTGGCCACCGGTGACCGACGGGACGAGGTCCCGGCCATGCTGCCTGTAGAGCCTGGCTGCCTGCCGGCGGATGCGGCCATCGGGGTTGCCTGCCCGGGCCAGGGCGGCACTCCATTCATCCCAGGGGCCCAGCAGGCCGCCGGCCTCGCTTTCGGGCTCGTGGAGCACGATCTGAGCCAGGTAGGCAGCCAACAGGCGCACCAGGGCAGGGTCGGCGGGGGCGACCCGCAAGTCCTGCAAGAAGAGGCGGGCCATCTCCTCCAGGGCGAGGAGGTCGGCCAGGGACGTCACCTTCGCAGGCTCCCCGAGCTGGGCCAGGGCCACCGGCCACGCCGTGGCGCCGGACACTGCCTCGGGAAGCCCGAGAGCTCGCTGGTAGTCCTCCTCGTAGGCGCTGGGCACAAACAGCGTGCCCTGCTCGCCGTCCCACAAGGAGCGGGGCGCGGGGTAGGCCCCGGGACTGGCACTCTTGAGCCAGTGCAGCTCATTGAGTACCGCCAGATGGATCGCCGGACGGACGCCAGACAGCGAGGCCAGCGACTCGTAGGCCTGGCCCAGCCAGCCGGCCAGCACCCGGGCCCGGGGCTCCCAGCCGGGGCTACAGCTAACCTCGAGGGGTTCCTGGTTCCAGCGCGCAAGTTCCACGTGGGCGGGCACCACAGGGGACGTGCGCGTCTCTGCCCCTTCGGCTCGCTCCAGGGCATCGACGATGGTCCGGGACCAGAGGGCGGTGCCACGAGCGGTGAGGTGGACGCCGTCAAAGGTCAGGTGCAGCCCGCGGCGCTGGGCCATGGCCTCGGCGCCGGTCGCGGCATAGCGCCTGCGATCCATCCAGGCAAAGAGCCACTCACCGGAAAAGTAGCCGGAGCCGCGCGGCAGGGCCGAGAGCTTTTCCACGGAAGCCTGCCAGACGTCGGCCAGGGGGACCTGCTGCTCGGCCACGACGTGCTTGATCACGCCGTTCAGGCGGGCCACCTGCTGGTTGAGGGGCAAAGAGATCTGCTCGCCGATGGGCCCCACGGTGCAGGCCAGTACGCGCGCCCCTGCCCGGCGGCAGCGGTCGATGAGGGAACGGTAGGCGGCAGCAAACTGATCGAGGTCGGGGGTTGCCCGCTGGCCGGTGCGCAGGCTGCGGATCGCCAGCCCGATCCTCCATCCCAGGCTGTGGCCGGCGAGCCAGGGCCACCAGACGTCGTTGATGCCCACGGCCAGAACGACCCAGTCGGGCCGGTATTCTTGCAAGAGGTGGTCGATGCGGCCCTCGAGCGCCGAGACCGTGTCGCCGCTGCGGCCGGCATTGATCACCTTGGGTTCGGACTCCGGGTTCTTCGCGGCAAGCGCCTCGAACACACCCTCGACATAGCTCTCGCCATAGGCACCTTCGACGAGGCTATCGCCGGCAAAAAGATAGACGCTATTGTCCATGAACTAGTCGCGAGCCAGGCGAGCGGCGATTGCGCCCAGGGCGGCGACGAGGCCGCCAAAGACAAAGCCCCAGAACCAGGCCAGGGGATAGGCGGCCAGGGAAGGTCGCTCACCTTCAAGCTCCGAGCCAGCATCCGGGCCGGGAGGCCAGCCCAGGCGCCGCAGGGTCAGCTCCACGGTAGGCGCAACGGCACCCGCCAGGCCGCCGGCCAGAAAGGCGTCTTCGTTGCTAAAGCCATAGCGCCGGACGCCAACCCAGCCGATGCGCCCCCAGATCAGGCCGCTTATCGGTCCCAGGATGTTCTGGATCCAGGTGGCTGTTTGCCTGTGCCAGTTCAACAATCGAGCCAACACGGGCAAGGTCAGGATCCAACTGCTGGCCGCTACGACGGTGGCGCGAGCCACACGCCAGCGTGCCAGCCACTCGCCAGGGGGCTCCGCTGAGATGTTTGGCATCTGTTTCCTCCGCACGACGTTCCGTCTCCATTGTACCACAGTTTTGAATTTTGCGCACAGCCGGACAAGCCAGGTGATCCGCCAGGGCAGGGGAGGCGGGCCATTTGCCGGCCTCAACCAGGCAAGGTATAATGTGCTGCACAACGATCACCAGGAGGACCTGCTATGAGCTTTATGAAGCGGCTGGATCAGGCACGCAAGGCCTACGCTGAAAAAGACATGGCCGCCTCCGCCGCAGCCCACACTCCCGCCGTCATCACCCAGGCAGTCGAGCAACACGGCGGTACCAGCCACCAATACATCGGCGACATGGTCTATGGGGGCCTGGATGGCATCGTGACCACCTTTGCCATCGTCAGCGGTGTGTCGGGCGCCAACCTCGGATCAGGCGTCATCCTCATCCTCGGTCTGGCCAATCTCCTGGCCGACGGGCTGTCCATGGCCGCGGGCGCCTTTCTTTCGCTCAAAAGCGAGCGGGAATATTACGACCGGGAGCGAGAACGGGAAACGTGGGAGATCGAGCATTTTCCCGAAGGGGAATTCGTCGAGATGATCCAGATCTATCGGGCCAAGGGCTACAGCCGGGAGGATGCCGAAGCGCTGATGGAGATTCAGAGCAAGGACCACGATCTGTGGGTCGACGCCATGATGGTCCACGAGCTGGGCCTTCTGCCTGACGATCGACAACCCCTCCGCAGCGCCATGGCGACCTTTGTATCCTTCCTGCTGGCCGGCGCTGTGCCGCTGCTCGTCTACCTGTTGGGCCTCGTGGCGCCCATCGATCCTGCCGTCTCTTTTCCTGTGGCCCTCGTCCTCTCGGGGCTGGCCCTCTTTGGCCTCGGCGCGGCCAAGGTCTTTGTCACCGAGCGGAACTGGTTTCGCAGCGGGCTGGAGATGCTGTTGGTCGGCGGCGTGGCCGCGGGCATTGCCTACCTGGTGGGATACCTGCTCCAGGGGCTGGGCGTCTAGGCCTGTCAGCCAAATGTCAGCTTGATGCCATTCGCCCGGGCAACGTTCTTTTGTCTGTGGCGTAAAATAGGTGTATAATGGATGCGGTTCAAAGCCGCACCACGAAAGCAGCGTGACCCCGGAATCAAGCTCCAGGCTGGCACGCCGCGTGTCAAAATCAGTCTCAAACCGATGGGAGGGGAGAACAAACCATGGACCAAGGGGAAAGCATGGAACCGGAAGGGACGGGAGATCTGCGAGAGACCGTCCACGCTTCGCTCGGTGGCCTGGAGAGCCTGGCGGCCAAGATCCCGGGCTACAAAGGCTACAAACAGAAGGAGCTGCGGCGCGAAGCCGACAAGCTGTTGCGCATGCAGGTGGCCACCAAGCTCGACGATCAGCGAAAGCGCATCACCGAGCTGCAGAACAAGCTGGTCAGCCAGGCATTGATCGAGTACCTCGACGACCTGGAGCGTGCGGCACTGAAGCTGCAACTCCTCATCGATCGCATCAAAACGGCCTCCTACGGCTATGCCGGCCTTTTTGACGCCGTGAAGGTCAAAGAGGAACAGCTCGACGCCCTGTACGAATACGACAACGAGATGCTGGCCTTTGTAGACGAAGTGGCCGCGGAGGTCGACCTGGTGGCGTCGGCCGTCTCGGCCCGCGAGGGCGTCGCCGACGCCATCGAGGACCTGGTGGAGACCATCAACCAGGCCAACACCAGCTACGATCACCGCCACGAAGCCATTCTACAGGCTGAGACCTACTAGCGAAGGACAGGAGGAAGGCAATGGCACGTATTATAGACGTTATTGAGGCACCGAACCAACAAAAGGACGAGATGGTCCGGCGCCTGCCGGAGTATGGCTCTGGGGACTTTCGCTTCGGATCGCAGGTCATCGTCCGCGAGTTCCAGTCGGCAGTCTTTTTCCGGGACGGTAAATCCTACGACGCGTTTGGTCCCGGGCGCCACACCATCACCACGGCCAACGCCCCCCTGCTCACCAACCTGATCCAGGCGGCCACCAGCGGGAAGACGCCCTTTACGGCCGAAGTCTATTTCGTCAACATGCGCGAGTTCCTGGACGAGAAGTGGGGCACCGCCGAGCCGGTGGCCCTGCGCGATGCCGACCTGGGGCTGGTGCGACTGCGCGCCTTTGGCACCTATTCCTTCCAGGTAAATAACCCGTCGCTGTTCGTCAACAAGATCGTCGGCGCCCAGGGCATCTACCAGACGGCGCAGATCACCCGCTTCCTGCGGGGGATCATTGTCGCCAAGCTCACCGACCTCCTGGGCGAGATGGGCCGCGGCCTCTTTGACCTGCCGGCCCTCTTTGACGAGATCGGGGCGGGCGCCAAGGCCAAGGTCCAGGACGACTTTGCCAACCTGGGCGTGCAGCTCAAGACGCTGTACGTGAACTCGATCAGCCCCACGGAAGAGACGGCCAAGGCCATCGACGAGCGCGCTTCCATGGGCGCCATCGGCGACATGCAAGCCTACCTGCAGTTCCAGACGGCGCGGGGCATCCGCGAAGCCGCCCAGGCAGGGGGCGAGGGCATGTCGGGCGCGGGCGTCGGTCTGGGGGCCGGCGTGGGCATGGGCGCAGCCATGGCCCAGATGATCAGCCAGGCGGCGGGCGGCGGGGGCGGTCAGCCCAGCCAGGCCGGAGCTGCTCCGGCGGCCGCCGGCGTCCCCGACATCATGACGCTCTCCGAGGCGGCGACCTACATGCGCGTCGGCGAGGACGACGTCCTGTCCATCATCAACTCGGGCGAGCTGAAGGCCAAGAAGATCGGTACCAGCTACCGCATCGCCAAAAAGGCCATCGACGACTACCTGGCCAGCTAGCAACACACTGGCCGCCGGTGCCGGGGCGCGAGGAGCGCCCTGGCTTGCGGCGTCCGCAGGAAGAACTTGACAGCGTCACGTGGGGGGAGGCTCTCGCCTCCCCCCTTTCAACCTGGATGCCTTCTTGTTTAGAGTACTGCCCTTCCCCTTTGCCTTTCTGAGGAGAGCGAAGAATCTCAAGCTACCCGCTGCCGCGCCCGCATCTGGAGAATTCGCCAGGTAACCAGAAGCGTCACCAGGACGAGGAGGACAAGAATGATGAGGAGCGCTAGCAGAATGACGGCGGCGATGAAACCCAGGACAAAACCCGACTCCCAGCGCGAGCCGGACTGGGGCAGGCCGGCTTCGACGAGACTCGCCTCCACGAGGCTCGCCTCCACCTGGCCGGCGGGCCCGGGCGTGGGAATGCTCCGGGAAAGGAGCTGGCCAGGATCCCGCGTCTCGCGCGGCACGGGTAGGTTGGTGGGCGTTGCCTCCGGGGTCGACGACGGCGTTGCCGTCGCGCTGGGCGTCGCCGTGGGCGTGTGGGTTTCCGTGGGCGTTGCCGTGTCGGTGGTCGTCGCGCTGATGAGGGCAACAAGCACGGAGGTCGCCGAGGGCGTTGCCGTTGGGGCCTCGGTGCCGGTCGGCGCCAGGGGACTGGGCTGGGGTGTAGCCGTGGCGGCTGGCCGTGCCGTGGCCGCCGGAGGCGGAGTGTTGGTCACGTCGGGCGTCACCGGCCGCATCGTCCGCGATGGGGTCGGCGTCAGGGTCGGCGACGCGGTGGGCGTCTGCGTGGACGTGCGGCTGGGCGTGGGCGAGGGCGGCGGCACCCTGGTGTCTGTCGGCAGGGGGGTATCGGTGGGCAGGGGCGTGTCGGTCGGCGTCGGTGCGGCGAATGCCAGGCTGGCAGCGACGGTGTAGCCAGCGCTGTGGGTGGCCAAAATGGCGTGGCTACCCGGCGTGGCCCACTCCGCGGGGATCCGGATCTCGACCGCGAACCCTCCATCCGGCTCGACCGCGACGGGAACGGGCAAGAGCGGCGGCCCGTCCGATCGCTCCCAATTCAGGCTGACAAACCCGGGATACGGCCAGCAAATGCCGGTAACCTGGACCAGAAGGTCTTCTCCTGCCACGGCCTGAGCCGGCACCAGGTGGATCCAGGGCTGTGGGGTCGGGCTGGGGCGAGGCTCTGGCTCCTGGGCCGCGGCTCCGAAGGGGAGCATGAGCACGTTCAGAAGAACCGCGACTACACACGCACCGAGGATAAAGGTCAGAACGAGAACTCTGGTCATGGTTCCCTCCAGGTCATGATTGGCAGGTACCGGTGGGTCCGGCGACAACCCGTTCCAGCGCGTGATCAAGGAAGGATCCCGGGAGGATCCGAGTTCCGTAGCGGGCGCCTGCGCCAGAGCAGCGCCGCCATTGCGCCGGGCCGCTACGAACAGCCTCCCCGACTCCTTGCTAAGGAGGACAGAGCGTGAGGTCGGGTTCGGTGCTCGCTCCGCAAGCCGTTCTCAGATTCCTTTCCAGGGCGCCATTCTGGTAGCCCGGCTGTGCCGCGTAAAGTGGCCCCCAATGCCTGATGGCCTGGTCCCAGAAGCCGGCGCCGAACGCTTCGGCACCGTCCAGGTAGGCCGCCACCAGCTCGCGATCCTGCCGCAGGCCGTCGTCCTCTGGCGAGTCGGCCAGGGCGCGATCGAGATAGACCGCCGCCTGCTTCAGCCGCTCCACAGAGCCACCGGCCTCGGCTATGGCCTGGCGCGCTGCCCTGGGGTATGCCTCCTTCAGCCTGGCCTCCAACACCGCACCCTGGTAGCCTGGCTGCTCCTTATGGATCGCCTCCCACTGCTCCGCGGCCTCCAACCAGTCACCCCGCGCCTGGGCCTCGGAACCCCTGATGTAGCGCAGCGCCAGCGCGCGCTCCCGGCCGAGATCCTGGTTGGTGGGCCGCTCGGCCAGGGCGCCATTCAGGAAGACGAGGGCCTGGCGCAGGCCCTCGGGGTCGCCGTTCGCCTGGTTGAGGCTCTGCCGGGCCAGTCGCTCATAGATCTGGAAAAGCCTCTCCGTCACCTGATCTCGCCGATAATCGGGGTCGAGGCGCCGGATTTCGAGGAGAAGGGCCGTGGCACCTTGCCAGTCCTCCGCCTGGACCCGAGCTTCCGCTTCCAGCCAGTCCCTGCCCAGCGCTTGCAGGGTCTGCACCTTCTGGAGGCGCTGCTCCACGTCTTGATAGCCCGGCTCCTGGCCGGCGATCTGTTGCAAGAGGACCAGGGCGCCCTCGACGTCACCGGCATTTTCCGCCGCCACGGCATCGGCATACCAGTCGCCGAGCTGTTTCTGCCGCTCGGCGTAGGCCAGCTTTTCCGCAACTTGCTCACTGCCCGGCTGCCTGCGCTCAAGCTCCTGGAGCGTTTGTATGGCACCGTTCCAGTCACGGGCATCCCAACGGCGCGCGATCTCGGCCTCGAGGACCTGGATTTCCAGGGCCTCCCGGTTGGTCTCGGCGATGGGAATCACAAACCTCTGAAAGGCCAGGTAAAAACCCGCCAGGCCTACCAGGCCCAGGGTCACCAGGAGCAAGAGCGTCAGTGCGTTCTGGAGGGCCGGGGCTGCCTGCCTGCGATTGGCGGGCAGCTCTCGCTCCTGGGCCACAGCCGATTTGAGCTCCATTCGCACCAACAGGTCGCTGATGGCCGCCTCGTCGGGATAAAGATCGGCCAGCTCCCTCAGGTTCGAGACGGCGACGTCCCCCTGGTCAAAGGCCAGTGCGTGCATGGCCTCGACATAGAGCTCATGCTCGAAGAACGGTACGCGATCGGGCGTGCCGGCTCCAGCGGACGCGGCGGGCTCGTCGCTCCCTTCCGCCACCTCGTCCTCGACCGGCAGCTCCCCATCGCCGGCGAGGTCGACCTCGCCCGCTTCAAAGGCCGTGCCGCTGCCGTCCTCCAGGCCGGCATCCGCCTCATCCTGCGGGTCCGGCCCCCAATCCATGCCCCGTGCCTCCTGCGACAGATCCGCGCCCGTTTCTTGCTCCAGATTCTGCTCCTCACCACTCGCCAACAGCCTGGCCCAGGCGGAACTCTCCTCCTGGCCCATCACCTGCGCACCCCACGCCCCGGAGCCTGGTAGGCTCCCTGTTGTCCACGCCGCTTCGTCCATAACGTTGCTCTGCTCCCGGTGCCCATCACATGCCCAGCCTGCCAAAGGTGTTCAGGATCTGGGGCACAGCCGGGCCAAGCAGCACGGCGAGCATGGCCGGAAAGATCAAGAACACCAGCGGAAAGAGAAGCTTGATGGTCGCCTGGCGCGCCATCTCCTCGGCGCGCTGGCGTCGCAACGTGCGCATCTGATCTGCCTGGGTGCGCAGAACCTTGGCAATGCTGACCCCCAGTTGGTCAGCCTGAACGATGGTGGCCACAAAGTTCTCGATCTCGCTCACCTCCGTGCGGGCGGCCAGCGCCTGGAGCGCCTCCCTGCGCACCTTGCCCAGGCGGATCTCGGTCACCACGCGGTTGAATTCGTCGGCCAGGGGAGTGTCCCAGTGCTCGCCGACGCGGCTCAGGGCCGCGTCAAAGCCCAGGCCCGCACTGACACAGACGTTGAGCATGTCCAGGCCATCGGGCAGGGCCTTTACCAGGGCCCACTGCCGCCTCCGCACGCGGCTGTTCAGCCACAGCAGCGGCAAATAATACCCCAGCAGCGCGCAGACCACCGACAACAAGATCCGGCGCACCAGGGGCAGGTCGCTCAACAACAACAGGACCATGGCCATGACGCCCATAAGAAGGCCGGCCAACACGCGTATCCCCACCAGGTCTATCGCCGACCAGTTGTTGGGCCGCCCGGCCAGATCCAGCCTGTGGTGCAGGTCCTGAAGGTTGGCCCGGGGTGAAAGCCGGGCCAGAAAAGCCAGCACCGAGGAAAAGATGGGCTTGAGCAGCCGCTCTTGCAGCGGGCGGCTGAGCTCGACCTCCTCCAGGGTAAAGGCGGCCCCGAGGGCGTGGATCCGCTCCTGTTCGACAGCCTGCACCTCGCCGCGCCCACGCAAGCCAAGGAGCAGAGCCAGGACAGCACCGCCGACTGCCACGCCAAACAAAAGACTGAGTGTCCCAGTGAGCATTCTCCTCGTCTCCCTCCACCGGCTGCCTAAATGTCGATCTCGACGATGCGGCGCATGATGAGAAAGCCCAGGATCATCATCAGGCCCGCACCGATGGGGATGCACAGGGTTGGTCCTGGCGCAAAGAGCTGGCTCTCGTACTCCGGGCTGAGGAGCATCAGCACCACGGCCAGGGCAATGGGCATGACCATCAGCACGTAGCCCGAATATCGTTGCTGGGAGGTCAGGGTATTGATCTCACGCTGAACGCGTATCCGCTCGCGGATAGTGTGCGCCACCGTCTCGAGGATATCGGCCAGGCGCCCGCCCGTCTCATAGTGGATGTCGATGGCCGTGACAATGAGGGCCAGGTCGTCGCTCATGATGCGGCGTACCATGCTCTCCAGCGCCTCGGGCAGGCTCCAACCGAGCTGCATCTCTCGAACGACACGGTTGAACTCGTCCCCGGCGGGTTCCGGCATCTGCCGCCCCACCCACTCCACCGACTGCGACAGGCCGTAGCCGACGCGCAGCGAGCCGACCATCTGGTCCAGGACGTCGGGCAACTGGGCGTTAAAGGCGCGCAGCCGCTGGCCCTGCCGCACCCGAAGGTAGGTGATGGGCGCCGCGTAGGCAATGGCCGCCAGGAACAGGGCCAGGATGAGATTGCGCTGGAGGGCGAATCCCAGGAGAAACGCGACGACGACGAGCCCCACGCGGAGCAACAACCACTCGGTCACCGTCAGCGACAGAGCCGCCCGGGCCAGATCCTGGCGAATGATCGCCGCAAAACCCCGCCTGGCCACACGCCGGTCAACGCCCGCGAGCAACCCGGTCGAGTGTTCACCTCCGGCCGCCTCGCCGGCTATGTCGGCTGTCATCCAGGCCTCCAGGCGTTCTTCCACCGAGTCCTCTGGCTGTAGTGCATGCCCCAGGCCATACAACAGCACGCCCGCGGCAAGGGCAACCAGGATGCCAACCAGAAAAAACCACATGATCTCGTTCCTTTCCGTAAAGGGTTAACCGGCCTTCTTGCGCGCCCGGAGCCCGCGCCCTTTCGAGCCGTTAGAGGACGTAGCAGGCTGCTCCCCTGCTCCCAATCCCTCCTGGGCGCTCCTCTGGGCCAGCAGCCCGGCGAGGCGGACGATATTCTGCGCGGCCAGACTGCTGCGATACTCGGTGACCAGGGGCACGCCTCGGTTGAGAGACGAGGTCACCGGACCCGGTGCGTATTCTACGATCTGTGCCACGGGAAGCCCCAGGGCGCGCTCCACGTCCTGCATCTTGACGTCAACGCGGTGATAGCACTGGTTCAGAACCAGGAGCATGCGGTCCAGGTCATAGTTTAGCAGCCGCATGGCGTCGAGAAAGCGGCGCGTGTCGCGCAAGGCCATCACCTGGGGGGTCGTCACCAGGACGAGGTGCTGGCAAGAATCGAGGATGGCCAGCGTGGAATCGTCTACCGTCGCCCAGGTGTCGACCACCACGTAACCCTCGCCCAGGCCCGCGAGGCGCGACAGGAGCTGCCTGAACTCCTCGGGCTGAAGTCCATCGCTCCCGCCCAGCTCCGGCGACGCGGGCAAAACCTGGATCCCGCTGTGGTGGGGAACCACGCTTTGTTCCAGGACCGCGTCGTCCATGAGTGCCAGCCTGGAAAGAACCTGGGCCACGGAGGTGGCCGAAACCATGTTCAAAGCGGTGTCGACGTCGCCGAAGCCAAGGTCGGCATCGACCAGGACGACGCGCTTGTCGGTTTCCTTGTGCAGGGCCACGGCCAGGTTCACGGCAATGGTGGTCGTGCCCACCCCTCCCTTGGGGCCAAAGACGACGATCACCTCCCCGCGAGCCGGTGCCGCGGCAGACCCCGGGTAGAGCCGGGCCATACTCGACAGCTCGGCCCGGCGCTGGAGCAGCAGATCGTGCGCCTGGCGCACGCTCTTGACCAGCTCCGGCTCGGTAAAGGGCTTCAGCAGAAATCCGTGGGCGCCCTGTAACATGGCCTGCTGCACGATCTCGACCTCGCCGAGCATGGCCACGACGATGACTGCCAGGCCCGCCCTGGGCGCCGACAGGCGGCGGAGCAGGTCGATCTGCTCCAGGACGCCGCTGGCCATATCCAGCAGCAGGACGTCAGGAGCGAGCTTTTCGACGGCCCCCTCGACCTGTCCCAGATCGCGCACAATCCCGGCCAGGATCATGTCCTGCTGGGCGCTCACGACGCTGGCCATCCAGTCGCCAACCGGATCTCGGCCAGGAACGATGAGGACGCGAGTCAGGGACAGGGGCAAAGATCGCTGATCAGAATCCATGGCAAAGGCCCTCACTGAAGTGGTTCGGGCAAGACGATTCCATAGCGCAGAACGAGATAGTTGATGTTCACCGGTTCGGCATTGAACAGTGTGCCGTTGTCGGGCGAGCGCAAGGCGACGTCAAGGATGCCCTCCGTGTCACGCAAGTACTTGAGCAGGACTGCGTCCTGAGGATTGATGGCCAGGACCATGGCCCGCTGCGGAACGCTGGCCGCCTGGTCCTGGGCCTGCTGCCCCTCTTCCAGAGTCACCCCTGGCTCTTCGATGATCTGCAACACCTCCAGATTCTGGAGGGTGAGCACCGAGACGTGATCCAGGCTCTGGTCCCGCTCCAGGCGCTGGAGGACCTCGCCCTCTTCCACGCGCAGCACCTCTTCGGGGTACATGTCCGTTTCGAGGATGACGTCGAGGGTAAAGAGGACGTCCACGTGGTCGCCGGGCATCACCGCGCCCCACTTGCTGAGGATATCGTCGGCCGGCAGGGCCACGCCGATCTTGTCGGCGGGGATATCCGAACGGGACGGGCCCTGCGCCTGCTGTTCGACGTCCTGCACCCGAATGACCTCGTTGGGGGCAATGTCGGCCAGTGCCTTACGGCCGATGACGTCGTCCGGGTTCACGATGGCGCCGCTGGGGATCTGATCCCGCTCTGTCAGGGCCACCCAGTCGACGCGGATGATCGAGCCGGCCGCGATTGGGCTGTTCGCCACGACGACCATTTGACTGGCGACCGGGATTTCAGGATCGACCCTATCGGCAAAAAAGCGCAAGGCCGCAATGGCAACCACCCCCGCCAGAAGGGCCAGAATTCCGCTGATCAAGAACCAAATCCAACTCCGTCGTTTCATGTGCCATCCTCCTTGGGACAATGTACTGGCATACTCCTACGTAAAGCCTATGCCCAGCACTGCAATCGACGCGCCGGCCGGCAACGGGAAGGCCAGACTACTCTGTCAGTGTCGGCGTTCGCATCGTGCCATAGCGCACGCGGCAGTTGCCGGGTTCGCCTTCGGCCCAACCCAGGAACTCCACGCTGATGCGGAAACCCGTACCATTTTCGACCACGTCCTCGCACAATGTCTCGTAATCCACATAATCATCGTCCTTCTCATCAGGGACTGGCTTGCCGTTGTTCAGGACGTAGCCCAGGATCCGCATCTTGGCCAGGCCGGCCACGGTAAACACCCTGTTGGAGCCCGTTCCACTGTAGCCCGGCTGACCCCCATAGGGACCCCAAACGACCACGGTAATGGGCTCTCCAGACTGCCTCCATTCCTCCAGATAAGGCGCCACGGCCGCCTCGGCACCTACCGTCCCTGCCACCTGGTCTCCGACATAGATCCAGCCACTGGTGCACGCCTGCGGGTCCAAGTTCCGTCTGAGACACGGTGTGTTGACCTCGCTATTGCAATCCTCGCTGCAGCAGTGCGGGTAACCCTGTAGAGCCCAGTTAAGCCAGCCAAAGTTTCCCGTATCTGATGGCTGACTATTCTCACCCCCGTCCCAGATGTTGTAACAGGTAATCTCCGGGTCATCGGTGTCAAAAGGATGGTAGGGGACGGCGATGGGCAAGATGCAGTCATCGCCGCAGGCATAGTCCAGCTTCACCGTAGCGCTGGCCTCCACCGGGTAGCCGCTGTAGCCCATGACGCCGCCAAAGAAGGCCGGAGTGGTGATCTGGACCGTGGCCTCCACACCCAGGGCATTCGCCGGGGCGCCGCTGTTCTCGCCGACCACGCCAATGGCATTCTCATCGAAGTCGAGATAAATCCCGGTGACGCTGTCGTTGATCGCGTTCCCCAATGTGTCATCGGTATCGCCGGCGCCGTTGCGCTCGGCAAAGTTGTTAAGCTCGACCTTGATTGCCGTGTCGTCGTACAACCCCATATTGTACTGGTACGCCAACTGCCGGACGGCGGCCAGCGCGGCCGCGTCGGCTGCATTCTGGGCGGTGCGCCGCCCGAGGTAGGCGCTGCTCATGTCGACCGTAATGGCGGCAAAGATGACAAGCACCAGCATCGCAATCGCCACCAGGACAACCGACTGGCCGCTGTCATTCCCCTCTTGATGCATCTCGTCCCTCTCCTTCTCTCCTACTCGATGTGCATCGTGCTTTGGGCCACGATGGTGATGTTCGGAATGATGGGGGTCCAAACGTTGAAATCACTACTGGCCCTGACGACCACCTTGCACGGACGCCGCAGGCATACGGCGTGGTTCAGAGTGTCCGGATACGACACAGTGACTGTCGCATCGCCGCCGATGAGGACCATCATGGCGCGTGCGTGCTCCTCGACTGCTGATGTGTCTTCGGCGTTGGGGTGGACGACCGCATAGCGCGCTCCCTCCCGAACACCGTTGGCCATGGTGGCGTAAGCAAAGAACAGGCGGGAAAAGTCTACAATGCCAAAAAGGATCAAGAACAGGACAGTCACAACCATGGAAAACTCGACCAGGGTTTGTCCCCGCTCCGAACGGGCCGTTGTTGCGCGGGTCATGGCGCCACCACCGGGGTCGGATCTGGGAGGAACATCGGCATCACCCCCTCCCTGGTCACGGTCACGGTATCCAAACCCAGGACACCGCCGAACCAGAGGGGAAAATCGTACTGGACGGTGACGGTCACCTCCGTGGAGCCAATGATGACGTCCACGTTGTCAACCGCAAAGTCGGCCATGTGGGTGACGTTCGTGCCCGATCCCAACACGTCGGCGACCACCAACTCCTTGATCTCGAGCTCTGCCAGCGCCGGCTGAACGGTAGCGAACCGGGCGCCTTCCCGCGCCGCCTGTACCAGGACAATGGCGGCGTCAAAGAGGCGGGAAGCGTCGATGACTATGGCCAGGAGAAGTATGAGAAAGGGCAACATCAGGGCCAACTCGACGAGGCTCTGTCCCTTCTCCGTGGGGCCGCACCGCCCCACAGACTTGTGCAAGCGTCGCAAAAGCTGTCTCATGGGAACTCTACCCTTACTGTCCCGCGCGTTTCGACGTGGAGCAGCAGTGACTATGCGCGTCGTGATTGTGCTAGATAGAACGTAACAGATACGTCAATCCCCCCAGGGGTAACCTTGAGGCCCGATCTCGGCTACAGCTTGTGGTTTGCCGCTCGAGATGGCTCAAGAAGGGAGGTTGTCGTGTAATGCAGGCTTCTATGCCGCGCTCCTTGTACGCTGTTCCTGGATTCCGGCCCTGCTGTTGGATGGGCAAAGCCTGGCCGGCGCCAGGTCGGGAAGCGCTTGTGTACCTAGTCCTTGTCCTTATCCTTTTCCTCCTTGTCCTCTTCTTTCTCGTCCTCTTTTTCCTCTTTCTCGTCCTCCTTCTCTTCCTCTTTTTCCTCTTTCTCGTCCTCCTTCTCTTCCTCTTCCGCTTCCTTTTCGTCCTCCTTTTCCTCTTCCTCGGCTTCCTTCTCTTCCTCTTCCGCTTCCTTTTCCTCCTCCTTTTCCTCTTCCTCGGCCTCCTTCTCTTCCTCCTCGGCTTGCTGCTCCTCTTCCTCGACCTCTGTCTCCTCTTTCTCGTCTTGATCCTTGTCCTTCTTCTCGTCTTTGGAGGTCCCCTCATCGGGGTCTCGACCCGGTTCATCCTGCCCGGGCGGTTCCTGCTGCTGACCGGGCGGTCTTTGCTCCTCGGAGGGTGCCTGTGGGGCGGGCCCTGTCCCTTCCTGGCCCGGCGGCCGGTTCTCGGCGGCGGGCAGGCCCGAACCTTGCTTCCCTGGCAGCGGCGATGCCCAGGCGTCAACCGCCCCGCGAGCCTGAAGCCCCTGCTGCCGGCATACCTGGAGAGCCTGCTCCAGGTGTACCCGCTCCTCGGTCCGCACCCGCCCCATCAATCCGGAGAGCGTCTGTTCCTGTTTACCGCTCAACTCCACGAGAGCCTCCAGCACGGGCACGCCACGCTCCTCGGGCAACGCCTGGGCTGCCTGGAGGGCATCTTCCACGTGCATGGCCATCGTCTCCAGTACCTGGGGCTCGATGACGCCCTTCTGAGCGACCAGGGCCTCAGTTTCTCCGAGGCGGCGCTCGGCAAAACGCACGTGCAGCGCGGCCTCCTGTCGCGCAGGAACGACCCACAGCCATGCAGCCTCGGTAGCCAGCTTGGCGGAATAGAGCGCAGAGCCCGGCAGAGCGCCCGTTGCTGCAGCGGCGAGGCTTGCGCTGCTGAGCACCGCCACAAAGAGCAGCGCGCTGAGGGCGGCAAAGGCCCACGAGCGGTTGGGGCGAGACCGGACGTGCCTTTCGGCCCGGCGCGCAGGGCGAGGAGCGGCAATGGCGCGGCCAAAGACCTGGGTGGCAATGCGCGTCTCTGCTTCGGACGAAAGCTCAGGCCTTGGTCCGGCCCGCAGAGCCTCGGCGGCCAGGAGCAGGGGCTCCAGCTCCTCCGCTTGAGAAGGATAGGCAACCAGGCAACTACGAATCCTTGCCTTGCCAGATTCTATTTGGGACAGGCATTGGTCCAGCGTAATCGCCAGATCGTTACTCATTGCAACCATCGTCCCTCTGCTTCTCGAGCAGACGGCTGAGGCTGACCAGGGCGCGGTGTTGAAGCGCCTTGGTGGCCCCCACGGTTTTGGCCAGGGTCTCGGCCACTTCTACCAGGCTCATTTCGCCGACAAAGCGTAAAATGAGTACGTCCTGTTGGTCGTCCGACAGTTGTGCCAGGAGGTTGATGGCAGTCGCCCAGTCTGCCTCCGCCTCCAACAACTCCCAGGGTAGGGCATGGCTCGTAGGCCAGCACTCGTCCAGGCGGACTTCGCGACGGCGATGCTGCTGCCGCCAGTAATCGGCCGTTCGGGCACAGGCGATGCGATAGAGCCAGCAGAGGAAGCGTTTTCCCCTGAACTCGTACGCGGGCAGGCCTTCCAGCATGCCCACAAAGACCTGGGCAGTAAGATCCTGGGCGACGGATTCGTCCCTGACACGGGTCAAGACATAGCGATAGACCGCCTCGACGTGCAGGCGGTACAACTCGGCAATCGCCTTCTTATCGCCCTTTCTGGCCCGTTCAACGAGGAAAGCCTCATGCTCCAGCGACACAGGTCCGGTCGCGCCCTCGCCTGGGTCTTGCCTATGCTTCTTCATGAAGTATACCGCCCAGAACCGGAAAAAGATACGGCCAGAAGCGATCTACCACGATGGTTTTCGAGGCGGCGATGAGAGGCGTACCGATGCTGGCAGTTGTTGCTAGAGATAGGGGGCAACGCTGCCACAACCCGATGCAGGGGAGCACCCGCCAAACACGACCGAGTTCGCCGCTTCCAACACGGGCGCGTTGGGGATTGAGTGTGTACCGTTGCCCTTCGCGACCGCTTCACTGGTATCACCACCTGAAGACGACACCCGAGCACGTCACTGGCCAATGACCATTCGAGCGGCGACGACGGATCTCTGCTCCCCATGAATCGTTCCAATGCAGTATAACAAACACACAGACGATTGTCAAACTGGCCGAGGCGCGGAAGGCCGGTGTGACCCGCCTAAACCTGCCACGTCGCTGTTTGCCGGGATGGGGCCACTGTGGTAGAATAGAGTCTGGACAACCTGCAAGGTCAGTGAGGCGGGCGGCGATGCCAGGGTGGTTGCAGCCCGTAGAGTGAGCGAGGAGGAGATGCCTCATGAGCGACGAGAGCCAACCAGCAGAGTTGCTGCGAAGAGGGATCGCTTCGGCCAAAGCCGGCCGCAAAGAGGAGGCCAGGGAGGCCCTGCTCCAGGTCGTCAAGCTCGACGAACGGAACGAACAGGCCTGGCTCTGGCTGAGCGCTGTGGTAGACTCGAACGAAGAGCGAGAGATCTGCCTGGAGAACGTGCTGGCCATCAATCCGGACAATGGCCGTGCCCGGGCCGGCCTCGAGTGGCTCCGCCAGTCCAGCCCCCCATCTGAGGCATCGAGCCCCGAGCCCGCACCCGAGCCCGTACCCGAGGAGGATCGCTGCCCTCGCTGCGGCGCGGGCGTTCGCGCCTCATCCTCGGTTTGCCCGCAGTGCAATCTGCCCCTCATCGTCGCCTGTCCCGCGTGTGGCGAGTATGCCGGCGTGGAGGAGTCAGCCTGCCCCCACTGCGGCGAGACACTGGGCGATTTCCGCCAGGGCCCTGCCTATCATCTGGGGATGGCACGCCGCTACCTGGAACATCACGCGGCAGAGCGGGCTCAGGAGGCCCTGACCCGGGTCGAGGCGGAAGCTGCCGACGACGCTTCAGCGCTGGCCGAGGTGGGCGCCCTGTACGAAGAAGCCGGCCTCCGCAGCCGGGCCATCGCCACCTACGAACGTGCCCTGGAAGTCGCCCCTGACGACCCCAGCCTCTATGCCCATCTGGGCGCGGTCTATCGCCAACACGGCGAGCCGGCCAGGGCCCTGACGCTGTACCAGAAGGCGGAGGAGCTGGGCAGCCAGGACCCGGCCGTCACCCGCGAGCTGGCACGGCTGGAGATGGAAGCGGGGGACGCCCAGAAAGCTGTGAGCCGGCTCCATCCCTTGCTGCGCAAGCAGCCCATCGATCCGCACGCCGTCTTGCTCATGGGTGATGCCCTCCAGAAGCTGGGCGACCGGGATGCAGCCGTGGCCCACTACCGCCGGGCGGTTCAACTGGCGCCAGGCGACTCGGACGTGAGAAGGGCGGCGCAAGCCAATCTGGCACAGATGGGGGCCATTCCCGCGAGGGATGCCGGGGCCGCCCACCGGCCGCACCCGGGAAGGCGTCCGGGCTGTGTCACGATTTATGCTGTGCTGGTGATCGTGGGCGCGCTGCTGGGCATCCTGGGTGCCCTTGCCCTGGGCGCCCTCTATGCCAGCGGGCGCCAGGCATTCCAGCAAGCTCTCCTGGAGCAGAGCATGGCGGGCCTCGTCGACCTGGACCAGTTCGCTCCCTATGTGCAAATCTCCATCGGCGTCTCGCTGGTGTCCGGGTTGATCAACCTTGCCATCGGCATCGGGCTCTGGATGCTCAAGAACTGGGCCAGGATCGCCGTCATCGTGCTCTCGACCCTTGCCTTCATCGCCGGCCTGGTGCAGGTGGCCGCCACCACGGGCCTCATGCGCGGGGCAGCGGGCAGTAGCGGCTTCAGCGGCCTTCCGCTGCCGCTCCTCGGCGGGCTGGTAGCGGGCTTTGTCGTTCAGGCACTGATCATCTTCTGGTTCCTCGTCAACCGCGACGCGTTCGACTGAGCAGCAAACGCCGCAGCATAGGCCCCTCTCCGCATCCTCGGGCTGGCGGCAGACGCTTTGGCTCCTTGCGCGTCCGCGGAAGACGTCGCAGCTCCTCGTCCCGACAGGGCAGCAATGTCACGTCCGCGTCAGGTTCCTGGCAGATCCCGCCCTTGACTTGTCTGTCGAAAGTGATATAATTGAACTAGTTGTTTGAAACATTTTTGCGATTGGAGCGTATGGAGATTCAGATAGACCTGGAGAGCGGCGTGCCCATCTATGTGCAGTTGGTGGACCGCATCAAGCAGATGGTGGTCACCGGCCAGTTGCAGCCGGGGCAGCAGTTGCCCACCATCCGCCAGTTGGCAGCGGACTTGCGCATCAACTACAACACCGTCGGCCGGGCCTACTCGATCCTGGACGAGGAAGGGATCATCAGCACACAGCAAGGTCGCGGGACCTATATCACGCGGCGGCTGGACGAGGGACAGTTGCGCAAGCTGCGCCTGGACAAGCTGCGGGGCATGATCGGTCAGGCTGTTCAGGAGGCGCGCGCCCTGGGCTACGAGCAGCAAGAGATCGAAGCCATCTTCCAGGAGCAGTTGCACGCGGAGAACAGTTAAAGGAGACATACAATGTCGTGGCTTTCGCTCAAGAGAAACAAGGCCGAACCGCAAGAGCCCTCTCCTGACGAGACCAGGCGGCAGGCCAAGATGGTCAACAACGTCTCGCTGACGATCTTTATCGTCATCCTGGCCATCTCGGTCGCCGCCGGCATCTTCCTGGGCGAGGTCCTGGGCGTGTCCGATGGCTGGGTGGGGCTGGTCATCGGCCTGGGAACGCTCGCGGGGCTCTATGTCCTCTTCGGGCTCAAGATAGCGGATCAATGGGAAAAGGCCGTCGTCCTCCGCTTTGGCAGGTACGCCGGCCTCAAGGGACCGGGCCAGTTCTGGATCGTGCCCATCGTCGACCACATTCCAGGCTGGATCGACCACCGCGTCATGGTCACGCCGTTCAACGCCGAGAAGACGCTCACCAAGGACACGGTCCCCGTCGACGTCGATGCCGTCCTCTTCTGGATGGTGTGGGACGCGGAAAAGGCCTCCCTGGAGGTCGAGGACTATCGCACCGCCATTGCCTGGGCCGCCCAGACGGCGCTGCGGGAGATCATTGGCCAGATGGATCTGGCCGACATCCTGGTGGGCCGGGCCAGGATGGACACCGACCTGCAAAAGATCATTGACGCGCGGACTACGCCCTGGGGGGTAACGGTACAGAGCGTCGAGATCCGCGACATTATCATCCCCGAGGCGCTGGAGGATGCCATGAGCCGCCAGGCGCAGGCCGAGCGGGAGCGGCAGGCGCGCGTCATCCTGGGCGAGAGCGAAGAGCAGATCGCCGAGAGCTTCCGGCGGGCCAGCGAGGCCTATGCCAACAACCCCACGGCCCTTCATCTGCGGGCCATGAACATGTTGTTCGAAGGACTGAAGGAACGGGGCGCCATGATTATCGTGCCCTCCAGCGCGGTGGATACCATGAACCTGGGTGGGATCATGGGGGCGGCTGCCATGGGGCAGGAGGTAGTGCCCGCCGACAGCGGAGCAATACGGACGGCAAGGCCTGACCAGGACTGACAAGGATGAAAAGCATGAATGCATACCAAAACGACCGAGCTCTGAAGCCTAACTGGAGGCAGGTGGCCGCCTTTGTCGGCCTGACGTTTGCCATTACCTATCTCCTGGACCTGGTGCTCTATCTGACGGTCGGCTACAGCAACCATCCGGCCACCGCGATACTGCTCCAGTTGCAGATGCTGCTGCCCGCGGCTGTGGCCATCGCCCTGCAGCTCCTGATCTTTCGCAACAGCCCCCTCTACCGGCTCAAGGGGCCGGCCCGCTGGTTCTTTTACTTCTACCTGCTCTACACCTTCATCTATATCGGGCTTGCGGTCTCGGTGTACCTGATGCCCAACGCCATCTGGACCTCGGTGGCAAGCCTGGCCACGTTGGGCCTGGGCCTGGCCGGTGTGCTCATTGCCATCCTGCTGCGCCTGGTGGCCGGCCGCGAGAGCTTTCGGCGGGTTGGCCTGGCCGGCGGCAAGGTCCGCTACTGGATCTTCTTTGGCCTCCTGACGGTGTTGGTCTATGGCCTGATGACGGCGCTGAATGCCCTCCTGGGCCTCGGCGAGGCGGTGGACATCCGCGCGTTTCTGACCCAGGCAGGGGGTGGGCAAGCCGAAGCGCTGGCCACAGTACCCGACAGCGCGCTGTTTCTCCTTCTCGCCGTTCAGACCGTGCTCCTCGGGCCGTTCCTCGGCCTGCTCGTCTCCTTCGGCGAGGAGTATGGCTGGCGGGGCTACCTGCAGAGCGAGCTGGTCAAGATGGGCAAGGTGCGTGGTCTGCTGCTCCTGGGCATTATCTGGGGTCTGTGGCACGCGCCCATTATTGCCATGGGCCACAACTACCCAGGCTATCCCATCCTGGGCATCCTGATCATGACCCTCTACACGACCGGGCTGGCCTTCTTCCTGGGCTATGTCGTCCTGAAGTCGGGCAGCCCCTGGCTGGCGGCCTTTTTGCACGCCGTCAACAACCAGGCCGCTTCGTTCTTTCTCGCCCTGGTATACACGCCGGCCGATCCGGTCTTTTCCTTCGGGGCGGGGCTCTATGGCGTCGCCGTGTGGGCCATCGTCATCGCCGGCCTGTTCCTGTTTGACCGCAAGACCTGGCGCTCGCCCCTGACGGCGGAGCAGGTGGCCATCCCCATCGACATGGACGAGGGACCGGCCGTGGTTTTGGAAGGAGAGGCCTGACGGCGCGGCCTCTCCGGTGCTCGTTGGCTCGCCGGCAGCCTTCCTGGAGCGGAGGCTGCCGGGCGAAAGACTTATAGGAGGAATCGGATGAGTGAGCAGGCAACGACGACGCAGAACGAGAGGGCACTGGCCGCCCTCGCCCACGGCTCTATTCTGTTGGGCCTCTTTAGCAATGGCATAGGCGGTATCGTCACCGCCCTGGTCATCTGGGTCGTGCAGCGTCAGAAGTCGGCCTACGTGGCCCACCAGGCCTTGCAAGCCCTGGTCTACCAGGTAGCCACCTTTCTGCTGACCATGTTGGCCTGGTGCTGCTGGGGGCTGCTGTGGACGGCAATGATCCTGGTGCCCATCATCGGCAATCCCGGGCTCTACGACACGGCGCCTCCCGCAGGCATGTGGGTCGGCCTGGCGATCATGGTCGTGCCCCTGGGTATCTGGGGGCTGACCATCCTCTACGGCCTGTGGGGCGCGATCCGCACCCTGGGCGGCCATGACTTTGAGTACGCCATCATCGGCAACTGGGTCAAGACGCAGTAGGCACGCGACGTGGCAGGGCAGGCTTCACGGCCTGCCCTGCGGCTCGCATCCCGGGGCGCGCTCCGGCCGCCGTCGAGGCATGCCAGGCCCGGCGACGGCAGCCACGCGCCGTGCACCGGCCGCTGGGCCAATTCGCTCGTTGACTTTTCCTCTGAAACATGGTACAATAGTTCTCGCTTGAAGGTTTAACTCCGGCAATACCTGAAGCTGCCCCCGGGCAGTAATGGGTGCCACTTCTGCTGGTAGTCGCGGCACAGGTTGCTGCCCGTGAATACAGGCTGGGGCACCGCTCGGTTTTCAGGGCTCACGAGCTACAGCACGGTCGAGGTGTGACTGGAGGCCCTCATCGACAGGCACAAAGTGGTTGACCTGACCTCTTGTCTGATCCTTGCTTTAGCCCTCATCCTAGCAGGGCCTATTGTGGCGTCCCTCGCCAGTGCTCCTGGCACTGCCGGCGATTGGGTTTACGACGGGAGCACCAACGGCGACGAAATGGGCTACGCCGTTGCGACGGCGGGAGACATTAACGGCGACGGGTACGACGACCTGGTCGTCGGCGCGCCGGGCGCCCAGGACCTGGTCTACCGAGAGGGAGTGGCAAGCCTCTTCTACGGCGGCCCCGGAGGCCTGGCAACCACCCCGGCCTGGAAGTTGGGTGGCGGGCAGCAGGGCTCTCGCTTTGGCGCGGCCGTGGCAGCGGCGGGCGACCTCAATGGCGACGGGTATGGCGACCTGGTCGTCGGCGCTGCGGAGTATAACAATGGCACCACCAAGACCGGGGCGGCCATGGTCTTTTATGGCTCCAGGGACGGGCTGTCTTCCACGCCCGATTGGTCCTTCATCAGCCCCTACAGGGACTCGAATCTGGGCCACGCCGTCGCCGGAGGCGGCGATCTGAACGGCGATGGCTACGACGACCTCCTCATCGGTGCCCGTTGGTACCCCGGCACCCTGGACAAGGAGGGTGGGGTCCTGATCTTTTACGGCTCCGAAGGGGGCTTGCCCGCTGCCCCTGACCTCCTGCTGGCGGGGGGGCAAGCAGGCGCCGGCCTGGGCAGCGCCGTGGCCGGCGGGGGCGACGTCAACGGCGACGGCTACGCCGACCTCCTCGCTGGTGCATCCACCTACGATTTCAACGGAGCCGACGCAGGTACTGCGGCTCTTTACCTCGGTGGGCCCTCGGGCCTGGCGGCCACACCCGCCTGGACGGCCTACGGCGAACAGGAGGGCGCCTGGTTTGGATCGGCGGTGGCCCTGGCCAGTGACGTCAACGGCGATGGCTACAATGACCTCGTCGTCGGCGCCCCTGGTGATGGAATACGGGTCACCCTCGGTGCGCTGTACGTTTACCATGGCTCGGACACCGGTCCCGGAGAGCACCCCGACGTCGTCATCACGGCAGGAGAGCCCCACTCGAACTTTGGCTCCAGCCTGGCGCCGGCCGGTGATCTGGACGGGGACGGCCACGATGACGTTCTGGCTGGCGCGCACCGTGAGACGTACGATCAAAGGCTGGACGGCGTTGCTCTTCTCTATTTCGGCTCGCCCACCGGCCTGCAACTCACACCCGGATGGGTCCAATCGGGAGACAAGGCTGAAGCATGCTACGGATTTGCCGTGGGCTCGGCGGGCAGGCCCGATCATACCGGACTCCCGGCCATCGCCGTCGGCGCACCCGAGTACAAGCGCGACGAAAAGACCCCGGTGGGCAGGGCCTTTGTCCATTATGGCCCCCTGGAACCTCGGGCCCGCAGCCATATCTGGCTGCCGTTGATCGTGCGAGAGGCAATCCCCTGAGGATAGCCAGACATGGATAGGCTTCAAGGCTTCATCGACTACGTGCTCCTTCTGTTGGGCCAGTTCACCGGCGGACCTGGACCCAAGGAAAACAACCTGGTGCGCTTTGGGCTGGCGGCTATCCTCTGGCTGTTGCTCTTTATCGTCGCGTGGTCCCGCCAGCGCCACCGATCGCTTCCCCGCGAGAGGCTGCTGCTGTGGGGCTTTGGGCTGGGTCTTGCCCGCGAAGGGTTCATGTTCAGCCACGTCTCGGCCCACCTCCTGAACGTCGCGTTCCTGCCGCCCTCCAGCCACCTCTCCGAGCCGCTGGAGCATGCCCTGACCATGGCTGCCATCGTCGTCGTGGCGGCTGCCTTCCTGCGATTTATCCTCGACGAGCCGTCCACCTCGCGCCGCTTCATGACCATCGGACTGGCTACGACAGCCGTGATGTTCCTGGTGACATGGTGGTCCTGGCGCCAGCTCGCCATGGCCAACCCCGATGCTCATTTCAACCGGACCTGGGGCGGAACGATCTTTTTCGCTGTCACCGGCGTCTTTGCCGCGGTCGCCATTGCCCGCCTGCGCCAGGAGAGGGGATGGCTGAGCCGCATCGTGTCGCTGACCCTCGGCTTTTTCGTCCTCATTGGCATCTTCCGGATCATGAACTTTGCCTGGGGCCACCGCTACGACGACGTCCTTTGCAGGGTGTGCAATGGCCTCCACATCCTGGCCATCCCAATCCTGGGTTATGTCTATATAAGGGAGCAGTCCATCGAAAAGGAGCGGGCAGAGCAATCGCTGGCCGCGTACCGGGATCACCTGGAAGAGCTTGTGAAGGAACGAACCACGGAGCTGACCCGAATCAACGAGCGGCTCCAGGTCGAGATCCGCGAGCGCGAGCAGGCCCAGATAGACATCGACAGGCGAAATGCCGAGCTGGCCGCGCAAAACAGCATCGCCGCCACCGTCAGCGGTTCCCTGGACCTGGAGACCATCCTGGAGACAGCCCTGGAGACCGTCATCCCCGCGTTGGAGATGGACGCCGGCTGTGTCTGCCTCCTCGATCCGGAAAGCGGTGCCCTGGTGCTTCAGACAGAGCGCGGCGCGCCTCTCTCCGGCTGCCTGGGCCAGCCCAAAGGGGAAGGCTGCCGCTGCCCCGGGATTTCGGAGCGGGCCGTGGGCAGTATCAAGCCGGTGGTGATCAACGTAGGTGATGGGCAGGGCGGCGAGCCAGGGGCCAATTACGGCCTCTTTCGGACCCTGGTCAGCACGCCCATCGTGTCCCGCGACCAGGCGCTGGGCGCCCTGTCGCTCGCTTCCCGGCAGCCCGAGGCCCTGTCTCCACCCAAGCTGGATCTGCTGGCCGCCATCGGCCAGCAGATCGGTGTGGCCGTGGAGAACGCGCGCCTCTACCAGCAGACGGGCCGCTGGGCCGAGGAACTGGCCCTGCTCCACGCCTCCAGCACACTGCTGACGGGCACGCTGGATCCACACACCATCTATAGCCAGGTCAGCGAACAAACGGCCATGCTCCTGGGCTGCCAGGCTGCCATGGTCGCGCGCTGGAACGAGGAACGACAGGACGCAACGGTTGTCTTTGTCCACGGCCTCTACGGAAAAGGGGGGCCGGACCTGGATCTGAGGCCTGAGGAGAGTCCCCTCCTGGCCGACCTGTTGGCGCGGCAGTCCACCATCGCCATCCAGGACACGGAGGCCGATGAACGCCTGGACGGCTACTGGCGGGCGACACTGCACGCGCGCGCCTTGCTGTGCATTCCCCTCCTGGGGAAGGACAGGCCCCTGGGCTTCCTGTTCTTTCTCGATCAGCAAGCTCCCCGCTTATGGCGCTCCGACGAGGTAGCGTGGGCAGAGAGCTTTGCCAACCACGCCGCCCTGGCCCTGGAAAAGGCCTACCTTTACTCGCAGGTGGAACGCATGGCCACCCTGGAAGAGCGCCAGCGCATCGCGGCCGAGATGCACGATGGACTGGCCCAGATCTTGAGCTACCTTGCCCTGAAGGCGGATTATGCCACCGACCTGCTGGAGGATGGACAGGTGCAGGCCGTGCTGGACCAGTACCGGGATATCCAGGCGGCCATCGAGCGGGCCACGCGCGAGGTGCGGCTATCCATCGCCAGCCTGCGCGAAAGCCCCCAACCCCGGGAGCCCCTGCAGGCCTGCCTGGAGCAAGCCGCCATCGAAGCGGCGGAAACCAGCGCCCAGTCCATCACGTTTGTCAGCCGCGTGTCCAGCCCGCTCTTCATGTCGTCGGACCAACAGGAGCAGGTGCAGCGGGTGGTGCAAGAGGCGCTGGCCAACGCCGTGCGGCATGCCCAGGCACGGCGCATCGCCGTGCTCCTGGAGCAGCAGGGCAGCCGGCTGATGGTGACCATATCGGACGACGGACGGGGATTCGACCCCACGGCGACACCGACGCCGGGCGATCACTTTGGACTGAGCATCATGCGCGCCCGCGCGGCCCGCATTGGCGGCCATTTGCACATCGATTCGCTGCCGGGACAGGGCACGCGCGTGCTCCTGGCATGGGCGGTGCATCCGGGCCAGGTTTCCATGCCGCAGGACGTCTCGTGAGACGGTCCGTGCAGGGCACAACGACGAACCGAGAAAGGAACGATTTGTGACCAAGATCCGGGTTCTTCTGGCCGATGACCATTCCCTCTTTCGCGAGGGATTGTGTGGGATTCTGAACACCCTCCCCGACTTTGAAGTCGTGGGAGAGGCGAACGATGGCCTGGAGGTCATGGTAAAGGCGCGCGAGCTGACGCCCGACCTGATCATCATGGACGTCTCCATGCCGGGCTGCAACGGCGTGGAAGCAACCCAGAAGATCAAGGCCGAGCTTCCCGAGACGACCATCGTCATGCTCACCGTCAGCGACGACGACGAGCAGCTCTTCGAAGCCATCAAGAGCGGCGCCCAGGGATATCTCCTCAAGAGCATCCGCTCGCGGGACCTGATCAACATGCTGCGGGGTGCGGTGCGGGGCGAGGCCGCCATCAGCCCCACCCTGGGCGGGCGGATGCTGGACGAGTTTCGACGGCTCGCGCAGAAGCCGGCACGCCAGTCGGGCGAAGACGTGGCGGTGCTAACCGGGCGCGAGCAGGAGGTGCTGGGCCTGGTCGCCGGCGGCGCCACCGACATGGAGATAGCCGAGGCCTTGTGCCTCAGCGTGCACACTGTCAAGAGCCACATGCGCAACATCCTCGCCAAGCTGCACCTCAGCCATCGCCACGAAGCCGCGCAGTTTGCCCTGCGCGAGGGCCTCATCCCTCCCCCCAAGTAGCCTACCCCCCGAAGCAAGAGCCAACACCCACCCATTCGCGAAGGACTCCCCACTTCAGCGGGGCCGTCCGCCCGCGCCGGCGTGCGGGCGCAACGGGCTTCCCTCCACCGATGACTGGGGGGAGGTCAGCTCCTGCCGCGCCGCGTCCGGTGCCCCGCGGTCAGAGCAAGGGATGGGGCAGACGCGGATGCACGCCTCCCCCCCTCCCGCCCGATAACTAGTTCCACCCGCCACAAGACCTAGTCCTGGCGGGGCTTTCGTCCGGGCAAATATCCCTCTTTTTTCATAGTCCTGGGGCAACTTGAGCGATTGAATACCGCTCGCCTTTCGAGTATGATAATGGCAGCTACAGCCACCCTTCACCACCAGCGAAATGAGGGCCTCGGGCACCAGATTGAGGATAGTCCCAATCGTAGAAAGTCATGACTACGGAGCAATGAATAGGAGTCGAGAGGAGGTGACACACATGCGCAAGATGTTCGTTCTGTTCCTGGTCGTGCTGTTGCTGGTGTCGTTCGTCGCCGCATTGCCGGCAAGCGCAAGGGGTGGCGGAAAGCCTGGCGTAACCCCGCCGGGCTGGGCCCAGTTGGGTCCCCAACCTGGGTGGACCCACGTGAACCCCGGCCAGGGTGGGACCGAGCCACCTCGTGCCGGACACTGCTATCTGCACGTGCTGGGTGGCCGCTAGCCATCCACCCCAGCGGGACTCTGCAGTCCCATCCCGGCTGGCAACGGAGGCAATTCCACGTGGAGCAAACCGACAACTCCTCCAGAGACCAGGAGCTCGTCATCCTCTTTGGGGATGCGCTCTTTATTCAATCCGTCGAGGCCTGCCTGCATGGCACCGGCGAGATTGGGGTGATCGGAATTTACGGCAGCGTGGTCGATGCTCCTCAGCGCCTCAAGTCGTTGCGCCCCGACCTCGTCGTCATGGATCTGAATGGCGACAACTGCCGCCTGGCTGTTTCGTTGCTCCGGGAACAGCCAGGCGTCTCTATTCTGTGTGTGGACCAGGAGCGCCAGGAGGCCATCGTCGTCTGCGGCCACCACTATTCCACGCCCACCGCAGAAGACCTGACCGAGATCATTCGCCGCCACGCGAAGGGCGGGGTCCCCAGCCCGCTGTTCGACCAGGGCGAATGGCACCTCAACGGACCTGATTTGGACGCAAAACTGACAGACCTCGTTCCAAAGGAGGGAAATACGAGATGAAGACCAAGATCCTGCTATTCGCCTTGATTGTCGTCATGCTGGCGTCAAACCTGGCCTATGCCGAAGACGGCGCGCTCTTTCGCCGCAACATCTCCAAGACGCCCGACGCCGAGACGGAAAAAGCCGCCATCTATATGATGGATTTCTACGTGCCGGCCCAGGCTTCGACCGGCCTGGTCGGGCCGGTGATTTATCCCCCGCTCGCCGATTCTGAAGATGGTGCTGAGCCTGTTTATGACGACCGCTCCTATGCCAAGCCTCTGGTTTCGGTCTACATCGACGACACTGGCGGCGACGTCGCCATCTCCGAGGCGACTCGGGGCGGGATGAGCTTTGGGCATTTCGATGCCTACGTCGGAGTCTCCCTGGACGATGGGACGAGCTGGAGGACCACCAACCTGTCTCGCTCGGCCGACCTGTCATCCTTCTTCCTGGCAAACGGCTACGCTTACCCGGGTGACGTGCACAACGTCGTCCACCAGGTGGCGGGAGACCAGATCTTTATCGCCTGGGTGTCCAAGTACTGCGACGGCGGCAGCCCGCTCTACAAGCTGGACCCAACCGAGGACGCCGACTTCTTTAACAACCTCAAAGACACGTATGGCAAGGACGCCGTCTACCTCTACGACCTCTTTGGCGTGAAGGGCACCCAGGGCTCGGTGAATTACACGTTGCAGGGTTTTCCCGAGATCGGCGAGATCCCCTACTCCTGTGTGTGGACGGCCCGCGGCAAGCTGCTGCCCGGCGATGATCCATCGACGACCGAGGCCGAGGCCACCTACGTGATGTGGACCAAGCCCGAGCGGCTGACCTCCGGCGGCCGTGACGCGAACCTGCCGGCGGTCGACTGCGCCATGGGCGCCGGCTGCATCCTGACGTGGCAGGAAGACCCCGAGGGACTGCGCCCCGGCCAGGGCTTGGGCCCCGGAGAGGGCTGGTCCGGCGCCATTGCCAACGGCAAGACAGACATCTGGTACTCGTATATCAGCTACGCGGACTTTGACCTGGTGTTCGATCAAGACGGCACCGTGGGGACCCCCGTCACCATGGCCGATTACGGCCTCCTGGCAGACGCCACCCTACCCAAGCCATACGTGCCCATGGCCATGCCCGTCCGCTTGACCGACAACAACATGTGCAAGTCCATCAACAGCGATCCCTATTGCTACATCGACTTTGACGACATCGAGGGCATCGACCCGCTGGCACTGCCGGAAGAACCCGCGGAGGACTCGGACTCGGACTTTTGCGCTTCGACCATGAGCTGGACGACACCAGGCGGCGCCACGCTTGACATCTGTGTGACCGAAGATGGGCGGGTGTTGAACGGCCGCGTGGCCTCCACCCGCGTGCGCCTCAACCTGAAGCCCTACACTCCTGCCGATGCAGTGGATGCAGATGGAGACGGTGTGGTCGAGAGGAGTGCCTGGGTGGTCATGGCGGCCGAGGAGACCAAGGCGCTGGGCGACCAACTGATAGATCCCTACGGCAACGAGGCAGAGAACCCCATCGACATCGGCAAGGACGTCTGGTACTACACCTTTGACATGTTTGACCACCCCATCGTTGACCAGGGTGGCATGCTCAACCAACCGGCCACTTGCAGCCCCTGGACGGTGGGGGCAAGCTACGAGTGCACCCCCTACGAGTTTTTCCCCGTCCAGATCGATCCGCTCAATGAGGGCGAATTCTACCTGACCGAGATCGCCCGCCGCTTTGCGCTGACCACCAACTCGGTGCAGGCAGCGATGGACTCCGAGAGCGGCCTGTCGGCCATGCTCATCTACAAGCAGGGCATCATCAACCAGGGCGGCCCGGCCGACATCTTCTTGCGGCGCGTGGTCCTACCGGAGGTCTTTGACCCGGCGGTGGACAATCCCTACGCTTTCGAGAACATGGAATGCGGCGAGTGGGCCTACACCGACGGCTCCAACCCCAATTACCTCAAGGGCCTGTGCCTGTCGCCCGCCATCAACATCTCGGGCAGCACCATCGTCGGGTGCAGCGGCGGGACGGGCAACGACACCTGCGCCGCCACATTCCCCGTGGCCGACGACGGCAGCATCCCGGACGGTGTCGACAGCTTCCCCAAAGTCCTCGAGTGGCGCCAGTGCGACGGCACGTCCGCCATCGACGGCTGCGAGGATGACAACGACCTGGACGACCAGAGCTGGGAGAACCCCTTCGATCTGGCCAAGGGCCACCGCGGCTTCCTGGACGGCGACTATGTGATGATGATGTACGCGTTTTCGCCCAACTGGAAAGCCCAAACCGTCGGCAACGACCACTACAACCTGTACGTCCGCCGCTCCTTCGACGGGGGCCTGACCTGGACCACGACCCCTGGTGAGCTGGGCGGGGTGGGCACGACGGCGACGGAGAACTACTACGTCGAAACCTCGGCGGACGAGTGCGTGGGAACCGAGTTCACCTACGCCGCCGGTGCGTTTGAGCAGGGCCGCAACGTCTCGCAGTTGATCGGCAACAAGATCACCATCCTCGACCCGCGCTATTCACCCACCGGCGGCCTGAAGCTCTACCCCAACATCCGCACCGACTGGCTGGAGACCAACATCGGCGCTCCATCGGAGACCCTGCCCTATGAGGATGACGAGGTCCGCGACCCCTCCAAGTTCTTCATGATCTACGAGACAGGCGACAACACCACCGTTGCCGAGGGCGAGGCGGTGCCGCTAAACCTTTACTACAGCCGCGCAACCGTCTACGGCGACGTCTGGGAGCTGGATCCGGATTGGTACGAAGAGGAGACCGGAGAGATCCTTGACTACCGCTGGCCGTGGGCGGAGAACAAGGCAGAGATCCTCTCGGGCGAGGCCGGCATGTTGGTCAACCCCGGCGGCACCTTCATGTACGCCGTCTGGAACCAGTGGCAGGAAGAGATCCTTCCCGATGGCCACGAGCTGGTCTTTGACAGCGACATCATCTACCGCCGGTTCATGTACGAGATGGACGACGTCGCCGCCACCACGGAGCGCCTTCCCGTAGCCACCATCGTCTACGTCAGCACCCTGAAGGCCGCCTACGACGACCCGGACATCATCCTGGTCGGTGGCGGCCGTGACCTCGACCGCATCGGCAACGAGGACGATCCGGCCGGCAGCGGCATCGACAACGTGCGCTGGTGGTCGGACATCGAGGGCCACGAGTGCAAGGAGCGGATCTGGCAGTTCCCGCCCAGGGGCCTCATCCCCGGCCTGCACGACTTTAGCTTTGCCGTTCAGGACAACGAGGGCCACTGGTCGCAGCCCAAAACGATCCGGATCCTGATCGCCGAGCAGTTCCACGACATCTACCTGCCGCTGATCGCGCACTAGAGCGCGGCACAAGCGTGGGGTACGGCCAGGACGTGCTGGCCGTACCCCACAGGATCGGAGCGCTGCACTGCAATGGAAGTCACAGCCAAGACGTGGGAAGAAGGGCAAGGACGGGCGCGCCGCCCCCGGAGGGGCGGCCGCAGCCGCGTCGGGGCCACGGCCAACAGCCTGATCCTGCACCTGCACCCGCCACGGGTGCCTGCCGGGGCCCTGCGCCTGGGCTACACCTGGGGCCTGGGCGGCTTGTCGGCGGCGCTGGCCCTTTGCCTGGGCCTCTCGGGCATCCTGCTCATGTTCCGCTACGAGCCCACCATCGACCGGGCCTACAGCAGCATCCAGATGCTGGAGGCCCAGGTGGCCTTTGGCTCCCTGATCCGCGGCATCCACCACTGGTCCGCCAACCTGCTGGTCGTCACGGTCTTCTTGCACCTCATCCGCGTCTTCTTGACCGGCGGCTTCAAGGCCGGCCGGGCCCTCAACTGGCTGGTGGGCACGCTGCTCCTGGTGTTGGTACTGGTCTTTAACTTTACCGGCTACCTGCTGCCCTGGGATCAGCTCGCCTACTGGGCGGTCACCGTCTCGACCAGCCTCATCGCCTACGTTCCCCTGGTAGGCGAATCCCTCAGCCGCCTGGTCCTGGCCGGGCCGGACGTGGGCCAGGGCGCCCTCAGCAACTTTTACGCCCTCCACGTAGCCGTTCTGCCGGCCCTGGCCGCGGCCGCGATGGGCTATCACTTCTGGCGGGTGCGCAAGGACGGCGGCATCTCGCGGCCTGTGGCCGAAAACGCGCCCGCCGAACGGCCCGTGTCGACCATCCCGCACCTGGTGCAGCGCGAGACGGCGGCCGCGACCATCCTGCTCGCCGTCGTGGTCCTGTGGGCCATGCTGCTGCCGGCGCCCCTGGGCGACATTGCCAACCCCGCCCATCCGCCAAACCCGGCCAAGGCTGCCTGGTACTTTGCCGGGCTGCAAGAGATCCTGCTACACATGCATCCCCTGGCGGCCATCGCCCTCGTGCTCGTCGTCGTGGCCGGTGCCGCGGTGCTGCCCTTTGCCGACCGGCAAGCCGGCGACATCGGGCTCTACTTCCGCTCGCATCGGGGCCGGCGGGCAGCCATCCTGGGAGCAGTACTGGCCCTCGACCTCGTGCCTGTCCTCGTCATCGTCGACGAGTTCTGGCTGGATCTAACGGCCTGGCTGCCCACGGCCCCCCTTCTCGTCTCCACCGGGCTGGTGCCGTTCCTGGGCACCGTGGCCGGCCTGGCCGCAGTCTATGGCCTGGGCCGGCTCCTGTTCCGGGCGCGGCATGGCGAGGCCCTGGTGGGGCTGTTTGCCTTTGTCGTCGTCGCCCTGGTCGTTCTGACCATCGTGGGCGTCTTATTCCGGGGTGCCAACATGGCCCTGGCGCTGCCCTTCTAAGCTTTGCAGGAGGAATCATGAGCTCAGCATGCAACACTGATCCCCAGGACCAGGCTCAAGCGCCGGGCCGGCTGTCTCGACGTGGGTTTCTGCGCCTCGGCGTCGGCGCCCTGGGCGCGTTGGCGCTCGTGGAGGCCGGCGGGGTGGGTTTTGTCTTCTTGCGCGCCCGCAGCCTGGAGGGCGAGTATGGCGGCCTGGTCACAGCCGGCGCCATCGACGACTTTCAGCCAGGCTCGGTGACCGAGTTCGAGCATGAGCGCTTTTTTCTCATCCGCGCCCCCGACGGCGGGTTCCTGGCCGTCTATAACCGCTGCACGCACCTGGGCTGCACGGTGAACTGGGTTCCGGCGGAGAACGAATTCGTGTGTCCCTGCCACGCCGCCAGCTTTGACTTCTATGGCAACTTTGAGGGCCCACCGGTTCCTCGCCCCCTGGACACCTTTCCCGTCCACTTCGAGAACAACCTGGTTCGCGTGAACACTTCCCAGGTGCAGCAGCGCAAGACCTTCGAGCAGGCTCAACTGGCCTACTGCCCGGCTGAGCCTTTTGCCCAGGCGTCCTTTTAGGGCCAAGACTGGAAAGGCCGATCGATGAACAGGTATTACACCGTCAGTCTGGTTGCATTGTTGGTCCTTGTAATCGCCTTGCCCGTCTATGCCCTACTGGAGCCGCGGCGCATGGCTGGCGCCCAGGGCCAGTTGCAGGCGCGCTTTACCGCCGATGGCGCCGCCATGTACCTCGACAACTGTGCCGCGTGTCACGGTCATGGCGGCGAGGGAATCGGCTCCATGCCGTCTCTCAACCAGCTCGGCGAGGGGCGGGCGAGCCGCAGCGCCCTGTACGACATCGTGGCCCACTCGCCCCACGGCACGGTGATGTCGGCCTGGCACGTGGACGAGGGCGGCAGCCTCAACCACTACCAGGTGGAGAGCCTCATCACGCTGATCATGAACGGCGACTGGGAGCGAGTGGATGACCTGGCCGCGAACCGGGGGGTCGAGCCGCCGGAGATCAGGTCGCCCGACGAGGAGCTGGCCACAATGGAAGGCACCGGCGAGGACCCCCACGAGTGTCGCGCCTGCCACGAAGAGCCCGACGTGCACGCCGAGCGCTTTGGCCTCAACTGCTCTCGCTGCCACACGCTCCAGGCGTGGAAACCGGCCCTGCTCACCCGCCATACCTTCTTCCTCGACCACGGCGACGAGGGCAAGGTGTCGTGCCAGACGTGCCACGTCGAGAGCTATGCGACCAACACCTGCTACGGCTGCCACGACCACGTCCCGGACGACATGCAGGCCGTCCACCTGGCGGAGGGCATCGAAGAGCTGGAGCCCTGTGCCACCTGCCACCCCACCGGCCTGGAAGGCGAAGCGGCAGCCCTGGGCTATGGCCTTTCGGGCCAGGGTGGCGCCGACGCCAACTGGCAGCCGGCCGACCAGATCCTGGGCGACGAGATCCCGTCCCTCGAAGCCCCGACCGCCCCGGACTATCCTGGAGAACAGGAAAGCGACGGGACTGACAACGACCCAGATGCGAGAGTGCGGGGCAAATAGACCTCGCAGGCGTCCTGAGCAGGAGTGCGAACACGATGAAACTCGACCTGATCAAAATCTTCCGCTCCGCCAAAAGCCGCAACCTGGTGCTCCTGGTGGTCATGCTGGGCACCGGTGGCGGCGCTTACGGTTTCAAAAAGAACTACGATCCCGGCCCTCTGTCGAGCGCCCAGTCGGGGGTGGTGTTGAACGGCTACGAGTCTCACGCAGAATTCGAAAAAGACTGCATGCACTGCCACGCCCCGGTCCGCTGCCTTTCGGCCAATCGCTGCCAGGAGTGCCACCAGGACATTGCCAGGCAGAGGGCGGAGGCCAGCGGGTTGCACGGCCTCTTGCCCGGCACCGACAAGTGCCAGTCGTGTCACATTGAGCACCAGGGGCGCGAGGCGGTAATCAGCGCCGTCCCCTTTGTGAACATCAACCACGAGCGCCTCACGGGCTTTAGCCTGGCCCGGCACCAACTCGACTATGACGGCACGAACCTCACGTGCGAGCGGTGCCACTCGGAGGGGACTTTTGCGCCCGAGTCGGTGGACTGTACCACCTGTCACGACGGCCAGGACCCCCACTACATGGGCGAGCACGCAGATCGCTTCGGCGGCAACTGCCTGGGCTGCCACGATGGCCGCGACCGCATGATCGGACTGGACCACGCCCAGGTCTTTGTGATCGACGGAGGCCATGAAAGCCTGGAGTGTGAGGGATGCCACGTGGACCAGACCTTTGCGCCGGTGCCGCGCACCTGTGCCGACTGCCATCAGGAGCCGGAGGTGCACGCCGGGGCCTTTGGCCTGGACTGCGCTCGCTGCCACGGCACGATGGCCTGGGCACCGGCCGAGCTGCGGCAGCACCTGTTTTATCTGGACCACGGCAGCGAGGAGCGCCTTGAATGCCGCACCTGCCACGTGGAGACCTACACTGCCGTCAGTTGCTACGGCTGCCACGACCACGAGCCGGCCGAGATGCGCCGGCTGCACCTGGAAGAGGGCATCGCCGAAGAAGAGATCGAAGGCTGCGCCCTGTGCCATCCCACCGGCCAGTCGGGCGAGGCAGGCGAGATTGCCCGCAAGTCTGTCCCGGGGCCGGTGGAGCAGGAGCCCCAGGCCTGGGAAGGGAGAGCCGGTGATGAGGACTGAGAGCCTTTCGGCAAGCAGGACCGCCAGGCGAGGCCGGGCCCTTGCCTGCCTCGGAATCATCGTCTGCCTGGCGCTCCTGGCCCCTGGCCCGCTGGCCTTTGCCCGGGAACCGGGAACCGGAGGGGTGGCGCGGTCTCTGTCCGCCCAGGCTGACCTTCACATCCAGATCCTGCGCGTCCAGGTGATGCCTGAATTCGACAATCCTCGCGTTCTGGTCGTCGTCCAGGGAAGGCTTGCCGAGTCTGACGCCCTTCCGGCAAAGGTTACTTTTCGCCTGCCACGAGAGGCGAGCATCAATCAGATGGCCGTCATGAGCATGGACGGGGGCACCTTGACCCAGGAGTACGAGGCGCTGCCTGACGGGGCCGATCCCCGTTGGCAGGCAGTCACCTATACCCTGACCAACGCCCACTTTTTCTACGAGTACTACTACGATCCGCTGGCGGCAGGCGCCGACAAAGAGTTCACATACACTCTGAGCAGTCTCTACCCCGTCGACGATCTGCTCCTGGAAGTGCAGGAGCCCGCCCGGGCCACCAGCTTCCAGGTGGAGCCGCACCCGGCGAACAATCGTGTGGACAGCTCCCTGGGGCTGACCTACCACCAGATCCAGGTTGGGCGGGTGGCGGCCGGCGAGGACGTGACCGTCGCCGTGCGCTACACCAAGGCCGACCCGGATCCCTCGCTCTCCTGGCAGCAAGTGATGGCCCTGGAGGATGCCCAGGCACCGACAATGCCGGCCATGGCGGCTCCGGCCGCAACAACCCGCCAGCCCCAATCCGGCTCGCTGTTGGGCCTGTTGGCCGGTGCGGGCCTGGCGCTCCTGGTACTGGGTGCGGCCTACGCAGCCTGGCGAGCGCCTCGATCCTCGCCGGCACACGGACGGAGCAGCGTCCTGGTTTGTTCCAGATGTGGGACCGCCCTGCGAGCAGGCGCCCTCTTCTGTCACTCGTGTGGAACACCAGGCCCAACCCCGCGGCACCCGTCCGCTGATCCGACACAGCAGGATGGTACTGCTGGATGCTCGCCATTGGAGGTAAGGCTATGAAAAAACTCCTGATTGCCTTTGGGGCCCTGAACGTGCTGGCGATGATGGTCCTCTTTGCCCTCATCGTGCTCTCCGAGCTGTATCCTCTGCATCCGGGCGGGCCATTCTACCCCGTGCAGCACAGGGCCGAGCAGTGGCGCCTTCAGCTCAGCTCGGGCGACGCGCGCCGCGCCGAGGTGGCCATGGACCTGGCCGAGCGCCGGCTCGCGGACCTGGCCCGTGCCGAGGAGCCGGACCACCTGCGCGCCGCAGGCGTGGCACTGCAGGCCGCAGTGGAGCAGGCGCAGCGCCGCGTGGAGGCCGCGCCAGAAGCCAGGCAAGAGGCCCTCTTCGGCAGGTTCAAGGCGATCCTGGCCCAGGCCGAGGTCGTGTTGACGGGCGTCGAAGCGACCATGCAGGAAGAGCCCGTGCTCGTGAGCCTCACGGCCACGGTCCTCGCCCTGCAGCAGACCCCCGCCGTACAGCAGGCCACCGTCCCGGCACCACCCGGCAACTCGCTCCTCAAGGCCGAGCCGATCCCGTTCCTCGGGTCCGACGTTCAGCACGATTCCTATCCTCTCCTGGCCGGCCACCAGGACGTGGAGTGCGAAGCGTGCCATGGGGACGGCAAGTACGTGGACACGGCGCGCGACTGCGAGGGCTGCCATACGGCGCCGGACAGCACGATCTATGCCGCGCACTTTGGCGGCGCCTGCAACGACTGTCACTCTGCCGACGGCTGGCACCCCCAGCAGTTCGACCACGCCGGCGTAGTCGAGTGCGAGTCGTGCCACCTGGACGAGCGTCCGGCCGACCACTATGCCCGCCCCAGGAGCACCTACTCCCTCGTTGGCCAGCCCTTCGAGATCGTCTCGCCGCCCTTTGCCGCCGGCCCTGGGCAGCCCGATCGCTGCATCGCGTGCCACACCAGCACCACCGACTGGCGGGTGACCTCCTTCGACCACAACGGCTACGAGGACTGCCAGGCATGCCATCAGGCCAGGAGCGACCTGGATGGGCACTACGTGGGCGACTGCGCCGGCTGCCACACCACGGAGAGCTGGGAACCGGTGGAGTACGATCACGCTGATGGGAGCGATTGCGTTGTCTGCCACCAGCTCGAGGTGCCGGCCGACCACTATTGGCGGCCGGACAGCTATGTGTGGTACGCGGCCTGGATGCCTTCCGCCCTGGCCCGCGAGGTGCCGCGCCCGCTCTTTGTGCAACAGGGGCCCGAGACGTGCAGCAACTGCCACGTCGGCACCGACGATTGGCAGCGAGTGGCCTTTGACCACACCGGCCTGGATGACTGCGCATCCTGCCACGGAGGCAGCGAGCTGCCTGCCGATCACCCCGACAGCGGCTGCGCCGACTGCCACGCGACCGCCGACTGGCAGCACATGACCTTTGATCACGCCGCCGGGAACTGCGTGGAATGCCATGCGGCCGAGGCCGACCACTATGACTACGATTGCACCCTCTGCCACAGTACAGAGGGCTGGCAAAACGTGAGCGTCGATCACAGCCGGCTTCCCGACTGTGCCAGTTGCCACCTCAGGGACCGGCCACTGGAGCACTACATCGGGCAGTGCTCGCTGTGTCACAACACCGTTGACTGGGTAGGCGCAACCCCCGACCACGCCGACATGCCCGACTGCCAGTCGTGTCACAGCAAGGCCGACCATTACCGGGGCCAGTGCTCCAACTGCCACAATACCGTGGACTGGACACAGGCATGGTTCAACCACAGCGGCTTCGGGGACTGTGTCGACTGCCACCGCCGCGACGCGCCTGCCGGTCACTATGGTGGCCAGTGCTCCAACTGCCACAGCTCAGACGACTGGAACTCGGGCAATCTGTACCACGACGGGGGTAGCCCCTGTAGCTCTTGCCACCCGGCTCCCTCGGGACACTACCCGGGCGGCTGCCAGAACTGCCACAACACGAGCGATTGGCAGCAGGTCAACATCAACCACAGTGGGCTCACAAGTTGTGTCGACTGCCACCAGGCGCCGGCCGGACACTACAACAATGCCTGCACCGACTGCCACAGCACCACCGATTGGGGCACAACCAGCGCCGTGCACAACGGTCTCCTGGACTGCACTGTGTGCCACGCCGCGCCTCCCGGTCACTATGCCGGGCCCTGCCTCGACTGCCACGATACGACCGACTGGCATCAGCTGGATGTATCGCACACCGGCCTCGTGGACTGCATCTCCTGCCACGTCGCACCGGTAGGTCACTGGCCGGGCCAATGCTCCGACTGTCACTGCACCTGCGACTGGAGCAACGTCGAGGTTCCTCACCCGGCGGACAGCGACTGTGCCTCGTGCCACCCGGCACCGGACAAACACTATGACGATCAGTGCTCGCTGTGTCACAACACAACTTCGTGGCCTGATTACGAGTTTTCCCACGACGGCCTCTCCAACTGCACGTCGTGCCACCCGGCCCCCGACGGCCACTGGCCCGGCTCCTGCTCTGACTGCCACGGGACAGTTTCCTGGGAAGACGCCACCTTTAACCACTCGGGCTACACCAACTGCGTGGCCTGCCATTCGGCGGACCGGCCCTCGGGCCATTCCCGGGGCCAGTGCTCCAAGTGTCACACCACCGACACGTGGCTCGTCGAAACGCCTGGGTCGGAGCTGAGCCCGGGCACGGGCGAGCTCGAGCCGGGGCGAGTGCCATTCCGGGAGTACTCTGGATTCCGCAATGGTAATACCTCGGTCAACCCCTTCATCCCGCAGACGCCGCCGCCCGAGTACCAGGTGCCGAATCCCCCGCGGCCATGAGTGGGGAAAAATGTGTCAAATGTGGAGAAACCCGTAACCTTTTGCCAGCCCGGGCGTCTATTGAGTGAGAGGAGCAACTTTTGGCAGCAAGCGATCGAACCGTGCTCCAGCAGGCGCGCCAATACGATGCCCGGGCACTGGCCGAGATCTATGATCGGCATGCAGCTACGATCTATGCCTATCTGTACCGCTACCTGGGAGATGTGCAACTGGCCGAGGACTTGACGAGCGAGGTCTTTGTCAAGTTCCTGGATTCGCTCGACACGGCGCGTGCGCCGAGAGAACAACTTCAAGGTTGGCTCTACCGCGTGGCGCACAACCTGGCCATGGACCACTTTCGGGAGCGGGCAAAAAAGACCGAGCTGCCCCTGGACGAAGAGATCGTCGCGAATGCCGAGTCATCTCTGAATCGGTTGGAACGCTGCCACCTCGGGGAGCAGCTCCGGCAGGCCATCAGCCAGCTCACGCCGGGCCAGCAGCAGGTTATCCTGCTTCGCTTTGGCCAGGGGTTAAAGCTGGAAGAGATCGGCCGGCTGCTCGGCAAGAGTAAGGGCGCCATCAAGCTCCTCCAGTTCCGTGCCATCGAGCGCCTCCAGAAGCTACTGGAGCGAGAGGAGAACAGACATGAGCAGCAAGCGAGCCAATCAGTTAGAGCAGGCTCTGGAACGAGCAGCCCGGGGAGAAACGGTCGAGGGCCCGCTCAATCCTCTGATCCAAACTGCGCAGCGATTGTCCGCCCTGGCGGAACCGCCTCCCCCGGCGCCCCACAACCTGGCGCCCGGTCGCCAGCGCTTTTTGGGCCAGGCTGCGACACTGAGGGACCGCAAGACTAGCCGCCGGGGATACTTCTGGCCTTTGGCCGGCCCCGCCAGGATGATCGCCAGCGTCACCATTGCCGTCCTGGTCGTGGGCCTGCTCTTTGGTGCGGGGCAGGTCATGGCCAGCAGTCTGCCGGGAGACCCTCTCTACGGCCTCAAGCTGCTTGTCACCGAACAGCGTATGAAGTGGACCAACGATCCAGAGGCCCGGATGGACCTGGCCCTCGACTCCGTTGAGGAGCGGCTGAACGAGGTCGCGGTGACCATGGAAACCGGCCAGGGTATCGATCAGCCGACCAACCAGATGCTGCAGAAGCACGTCGGCATGGCCCTGGAAACGGTGGGCGAAGAAGTGCAGGCGCCACTCCGGGTTATGCAACAGCACCAGGCAAGGATCGAGAACTGGCACCGGCGTGTCGTACAGGCCATGGCGGGGCTGTCAGAAACCGACACCGAGAGAGAACCGCTGCGCGAACTGGCCCGCGAGACCGAGCAGTTGCGGCAAGAGCTGCAAGCGGGAAGGGAAGAAGCGCAGGGTGAGCAGTATCGTGGTCGATTCGGCGTGCCCAAGGACCCTGCAGACATGCCAAACCCGGCCGATCAGCCAGGCCTCGGGCCCCAGGGGGGTGAGGGCTCCAAGCCCGAAGGCGACACGCCGGCCGGACCAGGCCCCAAGCCCGAGGAAACGCCCACCGGCAGCGACGCACCCGTGAGCGCGGGTCCGGGGCCCGGGCCAGAGGCCCCGGACGAGACGAGCGGACAGGGCCCCTCTGAAGAACAGCCCGGCCCGGGGCCCTCTGAAGACGGGGGGAAGAACAGCGCCGGACCCGGCAATGAAGACCAGGGGGACTCTCAGTCGGGCAGCGGAGGCAAGGGCAAGCCGTAACAGAGCAATGAGACCATCGGCGGTGCGGCGCATCCGGATGGGCCGCACCGCCAGGCAAACCAATTGCCTGGCTCTCGGCAGTACGCAGTGGCTGGTTGACATCGACCCTCCCGTGAAGGGGACCGATGTCCGGGGGAAGGCCAGCGACGGGTGCCAGCAGGGAGCCAGGCACTTCCAAAGTCCTGCGCCCGTCGCGACGAGACGGCCCGCGGCGTGCACCTAAAGATGGGGGTATGAGGTGAAGAAATCGAGGGTCGTGGTCCTATTTGGCGATTCACTGTTTATTGACTCCATTGAAGCCAGCCTGCAAGGCAGACGCGATCTGGGACTGGTGCGAATCCATTCCTCCGTGAACGACGTGGTCGAAAAGCTGAAAGTTCTGGGACCTGACCTCATTATCTTTGATTCCATGGACTCGAGAATCCAGTTTGTCGTCCCTTTCCTGCGCGACCGGCCGGACATACCCCTCCTCTGCCTGGACGTCGACACCAGCCGGGTCATCGTCGTATCGGGCGAGCACCACCTGGCCCCGTCGGCCAGGGACCTGGCCAATCTCATCGAGCTACAGACGAACCACCACGAGGTGGCGCTGGCGGCCTGATACACGGCACCTCGGCCGCCAGAAGCGGCACGATGAAAGGTGCGTCAGCCCGAAATATCTGGTATAATGGGGCCAAATCCTGTAAAGGAGGCGGCCCTTTTTATGTCTAGCGAGCGACCGCTCATCCTGGTAACCTGCGATGATGGTGTGCGCTCACCGGGCCTGGACGCTGCCGTCCGCGCCGTGCTTCCCCTGGGCGACGTGATCGTCGCGGCCCCCCTCGAACAACAAACCGGCGCCGGCCGCAGCCTGTTTTCTTATGACCAAGGCGTCATTGCGCGCGTCGACTGTGCCGTTGACGGCCACGAGGTTTTGGCCTACACGATCCACGCCTCACCGGCGCAGGTGGTGCTCCATGCCCTCCTGGAGCTGGTGCCCCGCAAGCCCGCGCTATGCGTCTCGGGCATCAACTTTGGCGAAAACGTAGGCAGCAGGGTCACCTCCTCGGGCACCCTGGGGGCGGCCATGGAGGCCGCCGCCGACGGGGTGCCGGCGCTGGCTGCCAGCCTGGAAACGGACCAGATGTATCACCGCCAGCATTCGGAAGAGATCGACTTCTCGACGGCGGCACATTTCACCCGCTACTTTGCAGCCCAGCTCCTGGAAAAACGGATGCCGCCCGACGTGGATGTCCTTAAGCTGGACGTGCCCGACGATGCCACGCCCGCGAGCGTATGGCGCGTGACCCGTCTTTCCCGCGAGAGCTATTTCCACGCACTGCACAGCGGCCGCACGCACCTGGCCGAGAAGCGGCGGCTGAATTACGGCATCTCGGTGGATTTCGACCGGCTGGAAGCCGATTCTGACGTGCATGCCCTCATGGTAGACCGCGTCGTCGCCGTGACCCCCATCAGCCTCGACCTGACGTCGCGGGTGCTCCTGAGCGACCTGCAAGCCCTGCTTGAGCCCCCCGAGGAGGAAGAACATGGCAGGTGAGACCGTTCTGATCGTCGAAGACCGCCGGGAGAACATTGTTCACCTGGCCAACAATGTGCTCAAGCCCCAGGGCTATCAAGTCCTGACGGCCATGGATGGCCAGCGGGGGCTACGGCGCATTCTCGCCGACCGGCCTGACCTGGTCATCATGGACCTCAACATGCCCAAGATGGACGGGCTGGAAGTCCTGGCGGCCTTGCGCCAGCAAAAAGTCTCGATCCCCGTCATCCTCACCACCTTTTACGGCTCGGAGCAGGTAGCCCATCAGGCGTTGAGCCTGGGCGCCGCGGCCTACGTGGTCAAGCCTTACGATACGGCGGATATGCTGCGGGCCATCGAAAAGGCCCTGGGTGCGCGTACCAGCCAGCCGGCGCAGGCCGCAACCCGCGCCCCCGCCCGCGAAGACATGGAGCAAGCGATGCCCCTGACGCGGCAGATGGAGCGCTGGATGCGCGATATGAACATCCTGAACCGCGTCGGCAAGGCTCTGGTTGCCCAGTTGGACCTGGAGAGGGTCTACGTGCGGGCCGTAGAGGCAGCCATCTATGTCACGCGGTCCGACTATGCCTGCCTCTACCTGCCGCTCGAAGGGCGACACCTGCGCCTGCGCGCCCTTCGCGGGCCCCACGATCCCCGGGCCTACCTGGTGGACGTGCCGGTGGACAGCGGCCTGGCGGTGGAGGTTGCCGCCATGGGCGAGGCCGAGATCCGCGCCCGTGGTCCGGGCGATCCCGCCCTTTTTGAGCTTATCGGCAGCGCCCTGGGGCCGGCGGTCGCCGCCCCGCTGCGCTGGCAGCAGGAAACCGTGGGGGTGCTCATGGCCGCGCGACGGCCCGACGAGTCACCGTTTGTGGAGGGCGACGCGGAGTGGCTGAACGGCCTGGCCGAATACGCAGCCATCGCCGTGCACAACGCGCGCGCCTACACGACTGCCCGTTCAGCCACGTCGGCGGCGCCAGACCAGGCGCTGCTGGCGGCCACACAACAGGAGCTGGAGGCACTGGCCGCCGATCTCCGGACCGCGACCGACAGGCTGCAGCAACTGGCTGCCACGTTGCCGGCCCCACAGAAAGGCGAACCCGACCAGGCATAAGGGCCGGCTGCGCTAGGCCATCAGGACCGGCAAGCGCTCTGCGATCTCGACGCGGTCCGGCTCTACCCGGCAGCCGTAGGCATAGACCTCCACACCCCGTTTCGCCGCCTCGCGCAGGGCGCGGCCGAAGGCCGGATCCGCCTCGTCGTGGGGGCGCACGCCCTGGGCGTCGCCGCGCTGCACAACGAACAGGGCCACGGCCCGGTAGCCCGCCTCAACGGCGGAGGCCAGCTCCAGGAGGTGGCGCCGGCCGCGCTCTGTCACGGCGTCGGGAAAACAACCCAGCCCATCGATGAGCAGCGTCACCGACTTGACCTCCACCAGGCAGGAGGGCCGCCCCTCGGCTTCCAGGCAAAAGTCCAGCCGGCTGCGGCCAAAGGGAACTTCGGGCCGCACCAGGTCATAGCCGGTCAGCGGCGCCAGGCGGCCATCGCGGAGCGCCATCGCCACCAGGCGATTGGGAAGGCGGGTATCCACCGAGACCCACTGCTCGCCGTCCTGGACCAGGACGAGATCGTATCCCGTCTTGCGCCCCGCGCCGAGGCGGCGCGCCAGGAGCACCCGGCGCCCAGGAAGCAGCAGCTCGGCCAGGCGGCCCGAGCAGGGCAGGTGGGCCGCCAGGAGCCGCCCCCCTACCTCGACGGTCACCCGGAAGCGATTGTCGCGGGCAAGAAAGCGGCCCTCGACCCGGGCACCTTCCACGTCTTTGCCGGCGTCGACAAAAGCCAGGGTCCCCACCGGGGGGACCCTGGCTGCTGTACTCTCTGCCTCGCGGGATGCCATCAGCCCTTCATCACCGCCAGGGGGCGCAGGCGTGCCACCTTGCGGGCCAGGCCCGCGCCATGGACGACCTCGATGACCGCGTCGATGTCCTTGTAGGCCGCCGGGGCCTCTTCCGCCAGGCCCGCCATGCTGCCGGCCCGGACGTGAATGCCTCGATCTTCCAGCTCCTGCCGCAGTGTGGCGCCGTGGATCTTTTTCTTGGCCGCGGCGCGGCTCATGGTGCGCCCCGCGCCGTGGCACGAGCTGCCAAAGCTTTCGGCCATGGCCGTCTGGGTGCCCACCAGCACGTAGGACGCTGTGCCCATGTCGCCCGGCACCAACACCGGCTGCCCCACCTCGCGGTACACGGGCGTGATGGCCGGATGCCCCGGGCCAAAGGATCGAGTGGCCCCCTTGCGATGGACGCACACCTTGATCATTTTGCCCTCCACCTCGTGCTCTTCGATCTTGGCCACGTTGTGGCAGACGTCATAGACCGTGTGGAGGTCAAAGTTCTTCACCCGGCCGGCCAGCACTTGCTCAAAGCTCTGCCGGGCCAGGTGGGCCATGCACTGGCGGTTCGCCCAGGCATAGTTGGCCGCGGCGACCATCGCCCCGAAATAGCGCTTGCCCTCGGGCGAATCGAGGGGGGCGCAGACCAACTGCCGGTCGGGGAGCTGGATGCCGTACTTTTGCACCGCCGGCTGCAAGCTTTTTACATAGTCGTCGCACACCTGGTGGCCAAAGCCTCGCGAGCCGCTGTGGATCTGGAGGACGAGCTGTCCCTCAAAGAGGCCAAAGGCCCGGGCGACGGCGGGGTCGAGAATCTCGTCCACGCGCTGCAGTTCGATAAAGTGGTTGCCCGAGCCCAGGGTGCCAAGCTGCGGCCCGCCGCGCTCCTTGGCCCGGCTGCTGACCGCCGACGGATCGGCGCCCGGCATCGAGCCCCCCTCCTCCAGTCGCTCCAGGTCCTCCTGGCGGCCGTAGCCCGCCTTGACGGCCCAGGCCGCGCCCCTGACCATCACCTCGTCCAGCTCGCGGCCCGACACGCGGCGGACGCCGCCGCCCTTGCCAACGCCGCTGGGCACCGTGTTGAACAGCACGCCGATGAGATCGCCGATTGTGTCCTTCACTTCGTCGGCAAGCAGCTCCGAGGCCATGAGGCGGACACCGCAGTTGATATCGTATCCCACGGCACCAGGGGAAATGACACCATCGGGATAGCGGGTAGGAACCACGCCGCCGATGGGCGGCCCATAGCCCTGGTGGGCATCGGGCATGACCAGGACCCTCTTGACCACGCCGGGCAAGGTCGCCGTGTTTACCAATTGCTCCATGGTCTGGTCGCCAAAGGCGGCGTCCAGCAATTCTTCGCTGGTATAGATGCGGGCCGGGACACGCATGTCGGCCCTATAGCTCTTGGGAACTTCCCAGGCATACTCGCTAACGCGCACGAGATCAGACTTCTGAACCATGGTCCGTCCTTTCCTGCGCTGCAGCGTGCGCCGCGGGCCGAGGGGGCTCAGACGTCAAAGGTGATTACGGTCGACCATCCCTCGCCATCGCGCAGCAACTCCAGCCCGTGAAACGTCGCCGCCTTGATGTCCCCCCGGGTGACGCCGGCCGGGACACCGCCCACCCGCGCCTCCAGGCGCGAGTCGGACAGCGACGTGACTTGAAAATCAACAAACAGCAGATCCTCGGCTTCTGCCAGGTAGAGCAGCTCGTTGAGCCACTCTACCAGCAGCGTCTCGCGATCGACGGCTTCGAGGGCCACGTTGCGCCAACGGGTGGGCACCAGGCCGCGGTCGCCCAGCTCCTCATCCATGAGGCTGTACATCCCCCGGGCGGCACCGACAAAGAGAGCCGGCAGTTCGGCACCCCAGACCCAAAGGGCGCGGTCGGCCGTATGCTCCACCTCGCGAAAGCGATAGGGGCAACTGGCACCGTTCTCAAGGGACGCCGGGCCGGGGTAGCCGGCGGCGGCCAGGATGCTCCGTGCAGCGTCGCTATCCCGGCCCATCTGCTCGATCAACTCGCCGATGTTGGTAAAGCGTAACTCGTCGCGCAGGCGCGCCACGAACTCGACGACCAGGTCGCAGCCATAGATATCCTGGTCAAAATCAAAAATATAGGTCTCCACCAGGCGCTCGCCGTTGTCGAACGTGGGCCGCACCCCGACGTTGGCCACAGCCGGATAGCGCTCGCCGCCCAGAATGGCAAGCACGGCATAGATCCCGTCGGCGGGCACCGCGCGCTCGGGGCGTACCTGCAGGTTGGCGGTGGGATAGCCCAGGGCGTGGCCTCGCTGCGCTCCCACCACCACCTCGCCCGAGACGCTGGGGTAGCGCCCCAGCAGATCGGCTGCCTCGGCGACCCGTCCCTCCAGGAGAAGCGAACGGATGCGGCTGCTGGAGATGATTAGCTCCTCGCCCAGGATAGGCTGGACGACGTGCAGCTCGTAGCCAAACTTTTGCCCCAGCTCGCCCAACCGGTCGATGTTCCCTTCCCGGTTGCGGCCCAGGGCAAAGTCGGGGCCAACCCACAGCTCCCGCAAGCGCAACCGATCGGAGATGGTCGCCATGAAGGCCTCGGCCGGCGTGGAGGCGACCTCGCGGTTGAAGGGATGCAGCACCAGCACGTCCAGGCCCAGCCTCTCGAGGAGGGCCGCCTTCTCCCCCGGCGTCGTCAGGTAGCGTGGCGCCCGCTCGGGGGCCAGGACCACGGCCGGATGCGGGTGAAAGGTGAGGACGCCCGACAGCCGGTTGCTGGCTCGCGCCCGGTCGATGACGGCGCCGATGAGGGCCTGGTGCCCCCGGTGCACGCCGTCAAAGGCGCCGATGGTCAGCACGGTCTCCTGGCTCAGGTGAATGCGCGAAATATCGTCAAGTACTTGCATAGAAGACTTTTTTCGGACGCCAGCGCCCGGCACCTTCCTCGTAGGCCACGATGGCCAGGAAGTCGCCGTCGCTGCTGTAGGCTCGCGCCCATCCGTCCGCCGGCTTGCTTGCCTGGGCCGGGATAGGCTGACCCTGCACCATGCGCTGCTTCTCGTCGCCGTCGACGACGATGGCCGGCCAATCGAGGAGGGCCTCGTCCAGGGGCAGAAGGTACTGCTCTTCTTGCCCGTGTCGAAACGCTTCCTCCAGGCGCTCCAGGCTGGTGGCATCTTCCAGGGTAAAGCGGCCGCTGGCCAGGCGCACCAGGGCTCCCAGGTGGGCCCCGCTGCCCAGCCGCTGGCCCAGATCGTGGGCCAGGGAGCGAATATAGGTCCCGGGCGAGCAGGCAATCTCCAGGATGAGCACGGGCGGCTTCCAGTCCAGGAGCTGGATCTCGTCGATCTCCACGCGGCGCGGCTCCACCTCGACCTGCTCTCCCCTTCGCGCTCGCCTGTGGAGGGGCTCCCCGCCCTGCTTCAGGGCAGAGTAGATCGGCGGAACCTGATCGATGGGACCCGACAGGCCGGCCAGCGCCGCCTCGATCTCGGCCTGCTCGAAATCGGTCCGCCCTCCGCTGCTCGTGACCTCGCCCTCGGCGTCGTACGTGTCGGTGGTGCTGCCCAGGACGACGCTGGCGCGATAGCGCTTGCGCCCGGCCATGAGATATTCCGCCACCCGCGTGGCCTGCCCGAGGCAGACCAGGAGCACACCGGTGGCCATGGGATCCAGGGTGCCGGCGTGGCCCACCCGCCTTTGGCCAGAAACCCGCCGGATGACGTCTACCACGTCGTGGGAGGTCATATCCGGCGGCTTATCGACGTTGAGAATTCCGGAGAGGGGCACCTCGCGGCGGGGCGCCACCCATCGCTCGCGAGGAGCGTGGCGCGGGCAGCCCGGGCAATCAGCCATGTCGCGTCTCCTGCTCGGCGAGGCTGCGATGCAGCTCTGCAAGCACGCGCTGCTCCACCTCGTCCAGATCCCCTTTCATGGTCAATCCGGAGGCCAGGGCATGCCCGCCGCCGCCCAGGCGCAAGGCCACCTGGGCAACGTCCACGCCCGGCTGCGCCCGCAAGCTGACGTCCACGTCACCATTGTCCACCTCGGTGAACACGGCCACGATGCGTGCTTCGCGCACGCCCGACAGGAAATTGCTGAGGCCCGACGTCTCCCGGTCCTCGACTGACCATCGCTGCCGCATCGCGCGGGTCACCCGGGTCCAGAGGATGCCATCGCGCAGTTGCAGGGCATTCACCGCCTCTCCCCACAAGCGGACCGAGCCCAGGGAGCGGAGGTCGAGGGCCTGCCGCGCCACGCGCGAGAGGGATGCACCGGCAGCCAGGAGGCGCTGGGCGGCGCCGATGGTCTCGCCATCCACGTTGGCCGTCCGAAAGGAGCGGGTGTCGGTCACCAGGCCGCAAAGCAGGCAATCGGCCACCGGCGGCCGGAGCTGCCAGCCCAGCCCTTCGGCCAGCTCCAGGAGCATCTGTGTCGTAGAGGCGCACGAGGGCTCAACCCAGTTGACGTCGCCGAACATGGTGTTGGTGACGTGGTGGTCGATATTGATCAGGGGAATGCCCTCCAGGGCGGCGAAACTCTCGCCCATCCGGTCCCTGTCGCTGCAATCCACGCTGACGAGCAGGTCGGGCCGGTTGCCCGCCTGCTGGACAACGAGCTCGCTGCCCGCCAGGAAACGATAGGACTCGGGCACCGGATCTTCACAGGCCAACGTCGCGGCCTTGCCCTGGTCCCACAACAGGCCGCCAAGGCCCAGCAGCGAACCGATGGCGTCACCGTCTGGACCGACGTGGGTTACGACGAGGATGTGCCGTGCCGCGCGCAGGCGGTCATTGATCGCCTGGAGAAGGCTCGGTTTCATCGTCCGGGTGACTCTCCTCTGAGATCTCGTCCAGGAGCTGGTCGATCCTCCTCCCATACTCGGCGCTGCGGTCAACCTCAAAGGACAATTCTGGCACCAGGCGCAGGCTCACGCGACCGGCCAACTGGGTGCGCAGATAGCCGCTGGCGCTCTCCAATCCTGTTCGAGCCGCCTGCTGCTCTTCCGCTCCCCCAAGTACGGTGAAATACACGCGAGCCAGCAGCAGATCGGGCGTAATCCGCACCTCGGTGATGGTGACTTCGTCCAGGCGCGGGTCCCTGACTTCGCGTATCAGGAGCTGGCTCAGTTCGCGATGGATCAGCTCCGAAACTCGTTGTTGCCGGCGAGTTGGCATGATTGGACTCCCAGATCTCACCACCCTGGGCAGACTCGTCCGCCCAGGGTGGTGCCTGTTGTGCTCAGACGCTAGCTGACGCGCTGTTCCTTGTAGAACTCGAGGACGTCGCCTTCCTGCAGGTCGTCAAAGCCGGCAATGCCGACGCCACACTCAAAGCCGGCCCGAACCTCGCTCACGTCGTCTTTGAAGCGCCGGAGAGAATCGAGGTGACCTTCAAAGACCTGCTTGCCAGCGCGCATCACGCGCACGCGGGCATTGCGGGCCAACTCGCCATCCGTGACATAGCAGCCCGCTACGTTGCCGCCGCGGCGGCCGATGCGAAAGACCTGCCGGACTTCGGCGTGGCCGATGACCACCTTTTCGTAAACCGGCTCCAGCATGCCCTTGAGGGCCTTCTCGACGTCATCCACCAGCTTGTAGATAATGTTGTACTGCCGGATGTCGATGCCTTCCTGGGCGGCCAGGCGTCGCGCTGCTTCGTCGGCGTCGACGTGAAAGCCAATGATGACCGCATCGGAGGCGGAGGCCAGCATCACGTCCGACTCGGTGATGTTGCCCGTGCCCTGGTGCAGGATGACAACCTTCTCGTCCTCGCTATTCAGGCGCTGCAACGAGTTCACGATGGGCTCCACCGAGCCCTGCACGTCAACCTTGAGAATGATGTTCAGCTCCAGGCTATCGCCCTGCTGGAACCGGGAAAACACTTCGTCCAGGGTCATGGAGCGCATCCGTGCGGGCCGCGACTCGGCCTGGCGCAGTCTTTCGCCTGCCTCGGCTGCCCTGACCCGTGCCTCGCGTTCGGACTCCAGTACCTCAAAGAGATCGCCGGCTTTCGGCACGTCCGAAAGGCCCATGACCAACACCGGCATCGCTGGCGGAGCGGCGTCCACCGTATTGCCGCGGTGGTCCATCATGGCCCGCACGCGGCCCGAGATGGCGCCGATGACCAGGGGATCGCCCACGCGGAGGGTGCCTCCCTGGACCAGCAGCGTGGCCGTCGGGCCCCGGTGCCGGTCCAACTGCGACTCGACCACGGTGCCGATGGCGGGCCGGTTGGGGTTGCTGCGCAGATCGGCCACTTCGGTGATCAGCAGGATGTTCTCCAGCAGGTCGTCGATGCCCTGTTTCATCTTGGCCGACACCGGCACGACGATCACGTCGCCGCCCCACTCCTCCGGCGTCAAGCCCTGGTCGGAAAGCTGCTGCTTGACGCGGTCCGGCTGAGCAGTCGGCTTGTCTATCTTGTTCAGGGCGACGAGGATCGAGACGCCGGCCGCCCGGGCGTGGTCGATGGCCTCCCTGGTCTGGGGCATCACGCCGTCGTCGGCCGCGACCACCAGCACCGCGAGGTCCGTCACCTGCGCTCCCCGGGCCCGCATAGCCGTGAAGGCTTCGTGGCCCGGCGTGTCGAGAAAGGTGATCTTGCGGCCCTCGTGCTCAACCTGATAGGCACCAATGTGTTGGGTAATGCCGCCGTACTCACCGGCGACGACGTTGGTCTCCCGGATGGCGTCCAGCAGCGTTGTCTTGCCATGGTCCACGTGGCCCAGCACGGTTACCACAGGCGGCCGCGGCTCGACGTTTTCGGGTGATTCTTCTTGCAGCAGCGTTTGCCACAGGGTCTTGCCCGCACGTTCTACCTTCTGGTCAGCCTCGGGCTCCTCGACGCGGATGGGCTGGGTCTGAAAGCCCATCTCCCCTGCGACGATGGCGGCCGTCTCGTAGTCTATCGTCTGGTTGATGCCCGCCACGATGCCGTTGGACATCAACTCCTTGATGACGTCGATTGGGTTGACCCGTAGAGCACGCGCCAAGTCCCGGACGATCATTGTCTCGGGCAGCTCGATGACCCGGGGCGCCGCCGGCGCGCCGGTTGCCTTGCTGGCGCGCGCCAGGCGCAACTGCTCCTCCTCATCCACCGGCGGTTTGCGCGATGGCTGAGGGCGGCTGCGCGTATCTGTCCTGTCTCTACGTCCCATGGGTTTACCTCCCCCTTTTATACAATCCGGACTAGTCGCCGAGATCTGTGGCCCCTACTACGGCTGGCGAGCCTTCGGCAGGGGCCTCTGCCAAAAACGCCGCGATCTGGGCCTGGATCGAGGCCACCTGGCCGGCCGTGACCGGGCACTTGAGCGCGCGCGCCAGCTTGCGCGGCTCCAGCCCGGCCTCCCAACATCGCGGATGGCGGCACACGTAGGCTCCTCGCCCTGGGCGCTTGCCCTTGGGGTCGATCTCGATGGCCCCCTCTGGCGTGCACACGACCCGGATCAACTCGCGTTTCGGCCGCTTTTCCTGGCAAACGATGCAGCTTCTCAGCGGCACGTGCTTTCGGCGCTTTCCGGACACTTCTTACTTCCTATTGCATGGGGGCACGGCCCCCACGCTTATCCCTCATCCCGGCCGGCGAAGAGCGCTAGCGTCCTCGCCCGCCACGCCCCCGGCGCGGAGTAGGCCGGAACTCGGGTACAGCCTCCTCTGGATCGAACTCGCGGCGGCGGCGCTTCTTGCCCTTTTTCTTTCGCTCACGCCGCGCGTCCTCGTCCTCTTCTTCGTCTTCGACCTCTTCGTCGGGCAGCCAGCCGATGTCGGCCATATCCGAAGGCTCTTCGTCGACCCAGCTCGGATACTCGGGCACCGCCGGCTCGGTTGGCACCCAGCCCAGGGAGCCTTCCTCCACCACGTCTTCTTCAAGGAACGGTGCAGGCTCCTCGATGTCCTGCAGCCAGGCCGGCCGCCTCGATTCGTAGACCTCGGGCTCGCCTTCCTCCTCTTCGGCCTCTTCCAAGTCCTCCAGTTGCGAGGAAGGCTCCGCCACCACCTCGACTTCGGCGGGCTGCTCCTCGGCCACGACCTCGGCTTCCTCGACAACAGGCTCCGGCTCGGCATCTGCTTGCTCCAGCGTGGGCTCTTCCTGCGGCCAGTCCTCCAGGTCGCCCTTCACAGCCTCCTGGATGAGCTGCCTTTGTTCGGTGCTAAAGCCCTCCATGCCGTCGCGCCTGGTGAGCAGGGCCTCGGCCAGGCTCAGGAGATCCATCTCGTCGGGCGGCACCCGGATCTGATCCAGGCTGCCCAGGGTCTCCTCGGCCGCCTCGGTAGCGCTCTTGATGTCGATGCGCCAGTTGGTGAGCTTGGCCGCCAGCCGGGCGTTCTGACCTTCTTTGCCGATGGCCAGCGAAAGCTGCCGGTCGGGAACAATTACAGTGGCCGTCTTGCCACCGTCCAGCACGTCGTTCAGCAGCACATTCATTACCTTGGCGGGGCTGAGAGAGTTGGCGATAAAGGTTGCCACGTCCGGGCTCCACTGCACGACGTCGATCTTTTCGCCGCCCAGCTCGTTGACGACGTTCTGGATGCGGCCGCCGCGCACGCCAACGCACGAGCCGACCGGGTCCACGCCCTCCTGGGTGGCGTGCACCGCCACCTTGGAGCGAGAGCCGGCCTCTCGGGCAATGGCCTTGATCTCGACGGCCCCGGAAAAGATCTCGGGCACTTCCAGCTCCAACAGGCGCCGGAGCAGGGCCGGGCTGCGTCGCGACAGCGTGATCTGCGGCCCGCGACTGCCCTTGCGCACCTCGACCACGTAGGCGCGTATGCGCTGGCCCCGCCGGTACTTCTCGTTGGGCACCTGCTCCCGGGAGGGAAGCACCGCCTCGGCCCCCTCCAGGTTGACCACGACGTCGCCGGAGTGCAAGTCGTGGCTCTGGATCGTGCCGTTGGCGATCTCGCCCGCGCTGTCGGCAAAGGAGCTATACAGGGCGTCGCGTTCGGCCTCTCGAATGCGCTGCAGGATGACCTGCTTGGCCGTCTGCGCCGCAATCCGCCCAAAATCGCGCGGCGTGCTCTCTACCATCAGCACGTCCCCGAGGACGGCGTCGGGGTTGGTCTCGCGTGCCTCGGGCAGCGAGATCTCGGCCTTGTCGTCCGTCACATCCTCCACGACTTCTTTGGCGGCATACACCCGCACATCGCCCGTGTCCTGCTCGATGCGGACCTCGATGTTGGTGACTGCGCCAAAGTTGCGCCGGTAGGCCGAGATGAGGGACGCTTCGACAGCTTCCAACACAACCTCGGGCGCAAGCTTGCGCTCGGCGCACAACTGATTGATCGCGAGCATGAAATCACTTCTCATTTTTCAACCGCCTTATCCTCTGTACCCGGCAGGGCAACCTTCCAGACGATCTGGACGACCCCTCTACCCCTCGACACAGGATATTTATTCCCTTTTTTTCTTTCCATTTTTCCATGCACGTTTTGATTTGACTACAGCGCAAACAGTGGCGATTCGATCGCCACTGTTGCACCACCCCTGATAGCAAGAAAAGTGGGGCTTCCCCACTTTTCTCAATAAGAACCCGCTCAACTGGGGGCATTATAGCACAACTCGATAGCGCACGCAAATTCTTACCCGCCGTTGACACGACCCGGGCGGGCGGCGGCCTTCCCTGCCGGTTGGACACGGCCGCCGGAAGGTGATATAATGGCCGCAGCTCAACAAGGAACGATGCGACGATGAAACACAAGCCGAGAACACCGGAAGAGACCTACGGCCCTGCCCTGGAAAAGGCATGCCAGGCCCTGCCCGAGATCGACCCGGTACGCCAGGCGGCCTGCGCCGGTGTCTCTTTCGAGCCGCTGGACGGGCAGAAAGGCCGGTTCCTGGTGCCCTTTTTCGGCACGACCTACGACGTGAGCTGGCCGGCGGGCGAGGTACGGCGGGCGAGTGACGGCAGCGAGGCCGACATCCCCAGCCGCATCCTGTTGCTGCACTACCTCCTGACCGCCGACGGCACGCCCACGGCCGATCGCTGGATTGCGTTTCGCAACCTGCCCGGCGGCCTGGGGTACGACGCTGCTTTTCAGGGCCGAGCCAACCTGCGGCTGGCGCGGGCCTTTGGATCCGAGCGGGCAGCTTTTGAGGCCGCAGCCCGCGCTTTGAAAGGAGAGAGCCTGAGCTTTGGCGACGCCTCCTTCCTCTTCCGCATGCTGCCCCGCCTCTGGTTGGCGGTGGTGCTCTACCTCGCCGACGACGAGTTTCCGGCCAACGCCAACGTCCTGTTTGACGCCGCTGCCAGCCACTATCTGCCCACAGAAGACCTTGCCGTCCTGGGTGGCCTCCTGGCCGGGCGACTGATCCGCGTCGCCTTCCCCCGCTGACCGGCGGGGGTAAAAACACCGCAGGCTACAAACTGCCTGCGGTGTCCGGCGACCCTGGCGGAGAGGGCGGGATTTGAACCCGCGGAGGTGTTACCCTCACACGATTTCCAATCGTGCGCATTCGGCCAAACTATGCTACCTCTCCTCGATTGTCAACGGTGCTCGTATTATACCACCATTGCCTCCCTCATACAAATTTCTCCCCTCGCCAGTGCCTAGCCAACATTAAATTTTTGGGTTTTTTCAAATTCGCTCTTTTAGGACTTGCCAAGAGAGCGCCAATGGGGTATAATAGTGGCTGATTGTGGTGAATTGTGGGGCTTGGTGGGTCAAAGTCCTCACAAAATGCATTAGAACGGATGTTCGGTGGGGCAAATGCTTCTAGGGGAATACGAACACGCGATCGACGACAAGGGACGGATTACGATACCGGCCAAGTACCGTGTGGAGCTGGCCGATGGTATCGTCGTCACCAAGGGCATCGATCGCTGTCTGTGGCTCTTCCCCATCGAGGTCTGGACCCAACTCTCGGAGGAAAAGTTCAAGGGCCTGCGTATGACAGATTCTAACGCGCGCGAGTTCCAGCGCCAGGTGTTCGGTGCTGCCTTTGACGCCGTGCCCGATAAGCAGAGCCGCTTTATCCTTCCCCCACGCCTGCGAGAGTACGCGAACATTGACAAACAGGCGGTGATCATTGGCCTCTACGATCACTGCGAGATCTGGAACCCGGATCTGTGGCGGGAGCGGCGAGAGCGCAGCGACAACGATCCCGAGGGCCGCGCCCAGCAATTCGAAAGCCTCGGAATCTAGCGGCCCGGTAGAGCGGCGGTCATGGAGAGGAGCAGGGAACACGTTCCGGTCCTCTATGACGAGGTACTGGCTGGGCTCAAGATTCTGCCCGGTGGCAGCTATCTCGACGGCACCCTGGGCGCGGCAGGCCACGCCGCCGGCATTCTCCAGGCTTCGAGTCCCGACGGAACGCTACTCGGCCTGGACGCAGATCCAGAAGCCGTCGCCTTTGCCCAGGAGATGCTTCGCCCCTTTGGCGACCGCGCAAGGCTGCGCGTGGCCAACTTTCGCCACATGGGGACCGTCGCCCGGGCCGAGGGACTGAGTGACGTCGACGGCATTCTGCTCGACCTTGGCCTCTCCTCCCGCCAGTTGGCCGACGCCGAGCGAGGATTTTCTTTCAGCCAGGAGGGCCCTCTGGACATGAGGATGGATCCCAACAGCAGAAGGACTGCAGCCAGCCTGGTCAACTCTTTGCCCGAAGAAGAGCTGGCCGATCTGCTGTGGCGCTACGGCGAGGAGCAGCGCTCGCGCCGCATCGCCCGGGCCATCGTCGCCGCCCGGCCCGTGACGACCACGGCCCAGTTGGCCGCCATCGTCGCCCGCAGTGCAGGCCGAGGGCAAAAGATCCATCCCGCGACCCGGACCTTTCAGGCCCTGCGCATCGCCGTCAACGACGAGTTGCAGGCTCTCGCCGACACGCTGCCCCAGGCCCGGGACCTGTTGCGGCCGGGCGGCCGCCTGGCGATCATTTCGTTTCATTCGCTGGAAGACCGGACCGTGAAGCAGTTCTTCCAGCGAGAGTCCAGGGACTGCATCTGTCCTCCGGAGCTGCCGGTTTGCGCCTGCGGACACACGGCAACCCTGATGATGGTGAACCGCAAACCGATTCGGCCCGCGGAAGACGAAGTGGCGCGGAATCCGAGGAGTCGCAGTGCCAGGCTGCGCGTCGCCGAGCGCTTGCCAGGCCCGCCGGCTGCGGCCGGCTAACCGCTATTCGAGGTGAGATGTGAGCCCACACCCGACCACCCAGTTGGAAGTGCACAAGCACAAGAGCCCGCCCATCGGGATGGCCATCGCCGCCGTCGTCGCCCTCCTGATCCTGACACAGTGGCTGCACTTTTTGCTGTCCCTCGAAATCGAGAGCATGGGGCGCGAGATCGACGTCAAGACCGCCGAGCTGCAGCGGCTGCAGCGCGAGAACCTGGCCACCATGCGCCAGATCACCTTGCTGAAGTCGCAGCGAAGGATGGCCGACGAAGCCAAGGCCATGGGGTTTCGACCACAGCAGCCCCTCTACCTGGCCGTCGAGCGACCCATCGCCCCGCGATCGAGCCGGGCGGGAGAGTCGGCCTTTTTCACCATCTGGACCCTGGGCCCGGGCAAGGCGGCCGCTGCCGCCGGGGCCGCCGAGGGGAGCCCGAACGAGATGACAGAGCCCGCCATCAGCGTGGCGAACCTGCCGTAGCAACGGGCACCCCGGAGGAGAGAGGATGAGCGCGAACCATTCGGGCCCTGGGGCAGGCCGCCGCCTGCCGGTGCTGGCCTTCTGCCTGACCTTCTGTTTCGCCGTGATTATCGGCCAGCTCGTTCACTACCAGGTGTTGGATCACAGCGCCCTGGCCGCCACCGCCAACAGGCAGCGCACGTGGACCAAGGAGGTAGCGAGCAACCGCGGCTACATCGCCGACGCCAACGGCCATATCCTGGCCCTTCAGGTGGTCGAGTGGCAGATCGACGTGTCCCCGTCTCTCGTCGCCAAGCCCGACGAGCTGGCGAACCGCCTGGCCGAGTTGTTGGGCCTGCCCCGCGAAGACATCTACCGGCAGCTCACGTCCAAGGATCCCTGGGTGCGGATGGCGTCGAGGGTAGATTACGAGACCGGCGAGGCCATCAACGCGCTGCAGGTCGACGGCATCACCTGCATTCCAATCCATCGCCGATCCTATCCGGAAAAGGAGCTGATGGCCCACGCGTTGGGCATTGTCAACAACACGGGAGACGGGTTCTATGGGGTGGAGGGCTATTATAACCAGGAGCTGAAGGGCACCGTGGGCCTGCGCCGCGTGGAGCAGAACCCCCTGGGCGAGGAGCTGCCCCTTCCTCCCCAGGAGGAGTCGTTTGCGCGGCCGGGCGCCAGCCTGGTGCTGACGCTGGACCGGAACATCCAGTACATCGTCGCCGAGGAGCTCCAGCGCGCCCTGGAAGAGTACGGGGCCAAGAGCGGAACGGTGCTGGTCATGGAGCCACGCACCGGGGCAATCCTGGCCAGCTACAGCTATCCCAACTACGATCCCAACAATTTTGCCCAGGCCGACATCGACCTCCTGGCCGACCCCGTGGTCAGCAAGATGTGGGAGCCGGGCTCCATCTTCAAGATCGTCACCTGGGCCGCAGGCATCGACTCGGGCACCATCAGCCCCGGCACCACGTTCTACGACGAGGGCGCCCTAGAGGTTGGCGGGCGGGTCATCCAGAACTGGGACCGGCAAGGCCACGGCCTGGTGAGCATGGTCGATGGGCTCGTCAATTCGCTCAACACCGTCGCCGCCTATACCAGCACCTCCATGGGCAAGGACACGTTCTACACCTACCTGCGCCGTTTTGGCTTTGGCGCCCTGACCCAGGTGGACCTCGCCAGCGAGGGCCCGGGCATGATGAAGCTGCCCGGCGACTCGAACTGGTTCCCTTCCGACCTGGGGACCAACTCCTTTGGGCAGGGCATTGCCGTCACCCCCGTCCAGATGCTCGCCGCCGTTGCCAGCGTGGCCAACCACGGCACGCTGATGCAGCCCTACATCGTCAAAGAGTTCATCATCCAGGATGAGGACGGCCCGCGGCGCATCACCGTCGAGCCCATGGCCATTCGGCGCGCCGTCTCGGCCGAAACGGCCGCCACGATGACGGACATGATGGTCCAGGTCGTGGAAGAGGGAGCGCCCAAGGCCGCGGTACCCGGCTATCGGGTGGCAGGCAAGAGCGGCACTGCCCAGATCCCGGAGCCATACGGCTACAATCCGACGGACACCATCGCCGCCTTTGTGGGCTTTGCCCCGGCAGACGATCCGCGCTTTGTCCTCCTGGTCAAGCTGGACAGGCCATCGGTCTCGCCGTGGGGAACGCAGACGGCCGCGCCTGCCTTTCAGGCCATTGCCCAACGGCTGTTGATCTATATGCAGGTGCCACCCGACGACCTGCGGGTGGCCCTGGACCAGTGAGCGAGATGACAAGAGCGAGCACACTGACCATCGAACAACTGGTGACGGCCCTCGCCGGCCGGCCGGCTCCCGCGCTAGCGGGAGCGGCGGCCGGCACCGAGATNNCACCGAGATCCTGGATGCCGTCGTCGACTCGCGGCGGGCCGGGCCTGGCAGCCTCTTTGTCGCCCTCCGCGGCCAGCACCACGACGGCCACGATTTCATCTCCCAGGCCGTCGCCGCCGGCGCCGTGGTAGTTCTGGCCGAGCGCTGCCCGCCCGAGATCGAAAGCCTTGTCCTGCCAGCCGGCGAGGGCAGCCCACAGGGGCTGAAGGGCGGCCCCGGCCAGCCCGTCTGCCTCGTCGTGCCCGACAGCCTGGCGGCGCTGCAGCAAGTGGCGGCCCACTGGCGCGGGCAGCACGACGTGCGCGTGATCGGCGTGACGGGCAGCGTGGGCAAGACCACCAGCAAAGAGGTGATCGCCGCGGTCCTCAGGCAGCGCTACCGCTGCCTGAAGAGCGAGGGCAACTATAACAACGAGATCGGCCTGCCCCTCACCCTGCTGCACCTCCGCGCCGAGCACGAGCGCGTGGTGCTGGAAATGGGCATGTACGACCTGGGCGAGATCACTCAACTGGCGGCCATCGCCCTGCCCCAGGTGGGCGTCGTGACCGATGTGGGGCCCAGCCACCTGGAGCGCCTGGGCTCCATCGAGCGCATCGCCCAGGCCAAGGCCGAGCTGCCCCGGGCGCTGCCCCCGGCCGCCGAGGGCGGTGTGGCCATCCTCAACGAGGACGACGCCCGCGTGCGGGCCATGGCCGGCATGACCCAGGCCAGGGTGTTCACCTACGGCCTCAGCCCCACGGCCGACCTGTGGGCCGACGAGATCCAGAGCGTGGGCCTGGACGGCATCCGCTTTCGCCTGCACTATGCCGGCGAGAGCCTGCACGTCCGCGTGCCTCTGCTGGGCCGCCACAGCGTGCACACCGCCCTTCGGGGCGCCGCGGTCGGGCTGGTGGAGCGGCTCTCATGGGACGAGATCATATCCGGGCTCCGCGACCAGGAGTCAGAGCTGCGGCTGGTGGCCGTTGCGGGCCCGGCCGGATCCACGATCCTGGACGACACCTACAACTCCAGCCCGGCCTCCAGCCTGGCGGCCCTCAACCTGCTGGAAGAGCTGCCCCGGGCCAGGCCCGGCGTCCGCAAGATCGCCGTCCTGGGCGACATGTACGAGCTGGGCAGCTACGAAGAGGAGGGCCATCGCATCGTCGGGCGGCGCGCTCGCGAGGTGGCCGACGTGCTGATGGCCGTTGGCACGCTGGGCAAGATCCTGGGCGAGGAAGCCCTGAAAGCCGGCATGGCGCCGGACACCGTATTCCTGGTCGAGGACAACGACCACGCCATTTCCGTGCTGCGCGAGCTCCTGGGCTCGGGCCCCGGAGGAGATATGCTCCTGATCAAGGGCTCGCGCAGCCTGGAAATGGAACAAATAGTCGCTGCACTCCAAGAGAGGGGTCAATCGTGATATCCGCTCCCATGTCGTTCGCCCTGGCGTTGGGCGCCGTCTCGTTTTTCCTGGCCGTCATCTGGGGTCCACCCCTCATCCGGCTGCTGCGCAAGTATCGCATTGGCAAGCAAATCCGCGTCGAGCTGCCCACCACGCACCAGACCAAGCTCGGCACGCCCACCATGGGTGGGCTGATGATCGTCGTTCCGGTGGCGCTCATAACCGTTGCCCTGAACCTGGCCAACTTCCTGAGCGGCTTTGAGGCGGGCAAGCAGATCCTGGCCTTCTTTAACTTCGAGGAGGGTAGCCCCCTCATCGGCAAGAGCATCCTCCTTCCCCTGTTGGTCATGGGCGCCTTTGGCCTCCTGGGCGGACTGGACGATCTGTCGGAGGTGCGGGGTTGGTGGGGCGGCGAGGGCCTCAAGGCGCGGGTCATGTTCCCGCTGCAGTTCATCCTGGCAATTCTGGTGGCCATTGGCCTGTACCATCCCCAATTTCTGGGGCTTCACGAGGTGGGCGTGCCTGGCGTGCGCCAGGTGGTGGACGTCGGCATCTGGTACGTGCCCATCGCCGCGCTCCTGATCGTCTTTGTCGCCAACGCCGTGAACCTGACCGACGGGCTCGATGGGCTGGCCGGCTCCACGGCCGCGGTGACATTTGTGGCCTATGGAATCATTGCCTTCTTGCAGAGGCAATATCCGCTGTTGTCCTTCAGCTTTACCATGGTGGGTGCCCTGTTCGCCTTTCTGTGGTTCAACAGCCATCCGGCCATCCTGTTCATGGGAGGGATGGGCTCCCTTGCCCTGGGCGCCACGCTGGCCGTCGTGGCGCTGATGTCCTTCCAGTGGCTGCTGTTGCCCATCATCGCCCTCATCTTTGTGGCCGAGGCGGGCTCGGTTATCATCCAGGTGGGCTGGTTCAAGCTGAGCCGGCGGCTCACCGGGGCCGGCAAGCGGGTGTTCAAGATGACACCGCTGCATCTCCATTTCGAGCTGCTGGGCTGGAGCGAGACGCACATCACCCAGCGATTCTGGATCATTGGCGTGCTGGCAGCCATGCTGGGCATCGCCCTGGCGTTGCTATGAACGAGCCCCACGGCACGCTCCCGGACCTCGACCTGGCGGGCGCGCGCTGCCTGGTGGTGGGCCTGGCCCGCGAAGGCACGGCCCTGGCCCGCTACCTGGCCGAGCATGGCGCGGCGGTCACCGTCACCGATGCCCGGCCGGCCGACGCCCTGGAGCACACACAGGCGGCCCTTGCCGGCCTGCCCCTGGCCTTTGCCCTGGGAGGGCATCCCCTTTCGCTCCTGGACGAGGCACAGATCCTGTTCGTGAGCCCCGGCGTGCCCCTGGAGATCCCGCTGTTGGCCGAAGCACGGCGGCGCGGGCTGCCGCTGAGCAGCGAGACGCGTCTCTTCACGCGGCTCTGCCCGGCGCCCATCGTGGGCATCACCGGCTCCAGCGGCAAGACGACCACCACGGTGCTGACGGGCCGCATGCTGGAGGGCACGCGGCGGATCTGGGTGGGAGGCAACATCGGCCAGCCGCTCATCGGCAGCCTGGCCGGCGAGCCCGCCATCGGGCCCCAGGACACGGTGGTCATGGAGCTGTCCAGCTTTCAGCTCGAATTCTTTGCCCCCTGGCCGCCACCGGCCGCCGCCTTTGCCCGGCAGGCCATCGACTCGGGTGGCCCCGCCGCCATCTTCGATCCGTCGGGCTGGAGCCCGCCCGTGGCCGCCCTGTTGAACATCACGCCCAACCACCTGGATCGCCACGGCACGATGGAGGCCTACATCGCCGCCAAGGAGCACATCGTGGCCCACCAGCAGCCCGATGGCCTGGCAGTCCTCAACCAGGATGACGCCACGACGCGGCGGCTGGGACTGGCGGCCAGGCAACGGGTGTTGTGGTTCAGCCTCCAAGAGCCCGTGGCCGAAGGGGCCTGGCTGCGCGGCAAAGAGCTGGTGTTGCGCCTCGGCGGGCACGAAGAGGTGGTGTGCCGAACGGGCGAGATGCGCCTGCGCGGGCAGCACAATGTCGCCAACGTCCTTGCCGCCAGCGCCCTGGCCGGCACCGCGGGCGCCCCCCTGGAGGCACTGCGCCGCGAAGCGATCACCTTTGCCGGGGTGGAACACCGCCTTGAACTGGTGCGCACCAGGGCGGGAGTCGGCTGGTACAACGACAGCATTGCAACCTCGCCCGAGCGCGCGGTCGCGGCCCTGCGCTCCTTCAAGGAGCCCATCGTCCTTCTGGCGGGCGGACGCGACAAGCACCTGCCCTGGGAAGAAATGGCCGCCCTGGTGTGGCGCCGGGTGCGCCACCTGGTGCTCTTTGGCGAGGCCGCGGGATTGATCGAGGCCGCCATGGAGCGGGCCAGGCCTGCGGGCCAGGGCGTGGCCTTGGCCGGCGTGCACCACGGCGGCAACCTGGAACGGGCGGTGGAAATCGCGGCAGGCCTCGCCCGGCCTGGCGACGTCGTGCTCCTCTCGCCGGGGGGCACAAGTTTCGATGCGTACGCCGACTTCTTGGCGCGCGGAGAGCATTTTCGGCAATTGGTGAGGGCATTGGAGTAGCATATGGGCATCAGAAAAAAGCAGCAGAACCTGGGCTCCCGGGATTGGATTCTGTTCTTTGCCATTATGGGCCTGGCGTCGCTGGGGCTGATGTTGGTCTACAGCGCCACGTCCGACACGGCCTATCACATGTACGGCGACCCGTCCCACTTTTTCAGGCGCCAGGTGCAGTGGCTGGGGATCGGGCTGGTGGGCATGTTTGTCGCCAGCCGCTTCACCCACCACATCTGGATGAAGCTGTCCATCCCCGTCATCCTCCTGGCGCTGGCGACGTTGGCGGCTCTTGTTCTCTTCAAGGAAGGTCGCCTGCTTTTCGGCCAGTCGGTCTCGCCCGTGGAAATGGCCAAGCTAGCCATGATCATCTATATCGCCCACTGGCTGTCCTCCAAGGAGGGCCTCCTGAGCACGCTGCCCTACGGTCTGCTGCCATTTACTATCATGGTGGGCGCCATGGCCGGTCTCATTATGGCCCAGCCCGACATTTCGGAGGCCCTGCTCATCGTGCTGGTGTCGGTGGCCATGTTCTTCCTGGCGGGGGCCGACGTGATCCAGTTCGTCATCGGCATCCTGGGCGGCGGCGCGGCCTTTGCCTTTGTCGTCACCCAGTTCCCACATGCCATGGATCGCCTCACGCCCTACGTCAAAGAGTTCCGCGACCCGCTGCACAGCACCAACTGGCAACTGAGTCAGGGCCTGGTGGCCCTGGCCAGCGGCGGGCTGACGGGGCTGGGCACCGGCAGCGGGCGCATGAAGTACCAATGGCTGCCCGCGGCCCACACCGACAGCATTTTTGCCTTTGCCGGCGAAGAGATGGGACTGATCGGCTGCTTGCTGATCATCGGCCTCTTTGCCGTCGTGGCCTACCGCGGCATTCGCATCGCCAACCTGGCCCCCGATTCGTTCGGGCGGCTGCTGGCCCTGGGCATCACCTGCTGGTTCACCTTCCAGGCGCTGATGAACATGGCTGCCGTGACGGGCACCATTCCCTTCACCGGGATCGCGCTGCCCTTTATCAGCCTCGGGGGCTCGTCGATGGTGTCGTGCATGGTGGGCGTCGGCATCCTCCTGAGCGTGTCACGGGCATCCGTGGAGCAAGAGCAGGCCACCTGGAACCGCGTCCCGGCAGCCGATGTGGCGGAACAGGGAGAGCCGGCATGAAACTGATCGTGTCGGGCGGCGGGACGGGTGGACACGTATACCCGGCGCTCACGGTGCTCGAGATGCTGCTGCGGCGGGATGAGCCGGTCGAGGGCCTTCCGTCCCTGGCGCCTCGCGATCTCTTGTGGATCGGCAGCCGCGGGGGCATGGAAGAGGAGCTTGTCCGGCGCACGGGGCTCGAGTTCGTGGGCCTGCCGGCCGGCGGCCTACGGGGCATGGGCCTCGTGGTCAAGGCGCGCAACGGCTTGCTGATCCTGCGGAGCGTGGGCCGGGCGCGCAAGCTCCTGGCCAGCTTTCAGCCTGACGTCGTCCTCGTCACCGGCGGCTACGCCTGCACGGCAGTGACCCTGGCCGCCTGGCTGGAACGCATCCCGGTGGCCATCTATTTGCCCGACGTCGTGCCCGGGCAGGCCATTCGCTTTCTCAGCCGCTTTGCCACACGCATCCTGGTGACCAGCGAGGCGTCCGTCCCCTATTTCAAGCGCGATAAGGTCGTGATCACCGGCTACCCTGTCCGCCCCGAGATCTATACGCTGGACAAGGGACAGGCCCGCCGCGACCTGGGCCTGGGCGCCGAGGACAGGGCACTCCTCGTATTTGGCGGCAGCCGGGGTGCCCGCAGCATCAATCGGGCCCTCATTGCCGGACTGCGCGAGCTGCTACCCGTCTGCCAGGTGCTACACGTCACTGGCAGGCTGGACGCCGATTGGGTGGCAGGCTCCACCCGCAGCCTGCCCGGCGAGCTCCAGGAACGCTACCACAGCTATGCCTACCTGCACGACATGCCCCGAGCCCTGGTGGCCGCCGACCTGGCCGTGGCCCGCGCCGGCGCCGCCACCCTGGGCGAGTTCCCGGCGGCCGGCCTGCCCGCCATTCTCGTACCGTATCCCTATTCCGGCCAGCACCAGTTGCCCAACGCCGAATACCTGGCCGACAGCGGCGCCGCCCGCATCCTCGCCGACGAGGCATTGGAGCGCGAGCTGGTGCCCTCGATTCTCCGTCTGATCCACAACGAACAGGCGCTGAACAACATGCGCGAAGCCGCCCGGGCCATGGCCCGCCCCGACGCCGCTCAAGCCATCGCCCGGCAGTTATGGCTCGTGGCCCACCAGCGCATAGCAGAGGCAAAGCCATGATCCCCATCGAGTATCTCTGGATTACGCTCATCATTGTCCTGGGGATCGTCGGCACAGCCCGCGGCCTCAACAGGGAGCTGGGCGTGACGACGATCCTCCTTCTGAGCCTCTTTGTCCTCAAGTTTGCCTGGAGGCAACTGGGCGAGCGAGGCATCGCCATCGTCGGCGACCGCGCCCCGGCGGATACGGTGATGGCGCTGTACTATATCCTGATCATCAGCTTTGTCGCCATCATCTCCTACGAGGGCTTTTCGCTGGCCTTTCCCATCCGCGAGATGAGGGGGGTGAGCAAGGGCATCGTGGGCTTGCCGGGCGGATTGCTGAACGGCTACCTGATCTTTGGTACGATCTGGGACGTCGCCCATCGGGCCGGCTATTTCGGCCTGAACGTCCCCCTGGAGTGCTACGACAGGACCATTGCCATCAGCGACTGCCTGAGCAACTTTCATAGCGTCCTGGTGCAGTATCTGCCCATCACCTTTATCAACGAGTTCGTGATGCTGGCCCTGGGCATGATCCTGCTCCTGGCCATCGTGCTCAAGTAGGTTTAAGGTGGAAATGTTACCCTCGGGCACCCACGTTCACCTGGTCGGCATTGGCGGCATCGGCCTGTCGGCCATCGCTCGCGTGCTGCACGGCTGGGGGTATCTCGTCTCCGGCTCTGACCGGGTGGCCTCGCCGCTAACGGCTGCCCTGGCGGCCGAGGGGATTACGGTACACGCCGGGCACTCGGCAGAGAACCTCGGCTCCGCCGGCCTCGTTGTCGTCTCGTCCGCCATCCACGACGACAACCCGGAAGTGGTGGAAGCCAGGCGCCGGGGCTTGCCCGTGGTCAAGCGCGAGCAGTTCTTGCCGGCCCTGACCGCCGGCAAGGAGGCCGTCGCCGTGGCCGGCACCCATGGCAAGACGACGACGAGCGCCATGATTGCCTGGATCCTCCTCCAGGAGGGGCTGGACCCCACGTTCATCGTCGGCGGCGTTCTGCAGAACCTGGGGACCAACGCCCGGGCCGGTGCCGGCGCCCACTTTGTCATCGAGGCCGACGAGTACGACCGGGCCTTTCTCGGGCTCAATCCGCAGGTGGCGGTCATCACGGCCCTGGAGCACGATCACCCGGACTGCTATCCCTCCTTTGCCCTCATGCGCGCTGCTTTTCGGGATTTTGCCCGCCAACTGGCACCCGGTGGGCTGCTGTTGGTATGTGGCGAGGACCCGGCGGCCAGCGAGCTTGGCCAGGAGATAAGCAACCAGGGGTTCCGCGTCGAGACCTACGGGCTCGGCCCGGACTATGATTGGTGGGCCACGGGGCCGGAACCCGGCACCCAGGCCGCCCTCGAGGTGTGGCACGCCGGGCGACACGCCTGCACGTGCGCCCTGCAAATTCCCGGGCGGCACAATGTGCTCAACGCCCTCGGCGCGCTGGCAGCCAGCGCCGCGGCGGGGGTGGAGATCGGGGCCGCCTGCGGGGCCCTGGCCCGCTTCCGCGGCACGGTGCGCCGTTTCGAGGTCAAGGGCCAGGCTGCGGGCGTGACCATCATCGACGACTATGCCCACCACCCCACCGAGATCAGGGCTACCCTGGCAGCGGCACGGCTGAAATACCCGGGGCGGACGTTGTGGGCCGTGTTCCAACCCCACACCTACAGCCGCACCGCTGCCCTGTTCGACGCCTTTCTCACCGCCTTTGACCAGGCGGACCACGTCCTGGTGACGCCCATTTACGCCGCCCGCGAGGAGGAGACAACCGGCGTTTCGGCCTCAGACCTGGTGGCAGCCATGGCCCATCCCGACGTGCGCCACGTGTCGACCTTTGCCGAGGCCGTGGCCACGCTGTTGCAGGAGGCCCGAAGCGGCGACCTGGTATTGACCCTGGGGGCGGGTGACGGCTATCGCATCGGCGAGCAATTGCTGGCCAGGCTCCAGGAATCGGAGGGGACCTCGTGACCGGCCGGGAGGGAAGCGTCACCGTGGGGGCCGGCCTGCCGGCCCTGGCCGACGCCCTGCGGGCGGCCCTGGGCGCCGAGGCTGTTGCGGAGAACAGGCCGCTGGCCCGCCACACCAGCCTGCGCGTAGGAGGACCGGCCGATCTCCTGGTCACGGCCGAGAGCGCCGGCGCCCTGCGGCAGGCAGTGAGCCTTGCCTGGGAACAGGGCGTGCCGTGCTTTGTACTGGGCAGCGGCTCCAACGTCCTCGTGGCCGACGCCGGCATCCGGGGCCTGGTCGTGCTCAACAAGGCCCGGGCGGCCGGCGTCGTCGAAGGAGGGCTGCGCGCAGAGAGCGGAGCCGCCCTGGCCACGGTGGCCCGCCTGGCCGTCTCGGCCGGGTTGGCAGGGCTGGAGTGGGCTTCGGGGATACCCGGGACGGTGGGCGGCGCCGTGGTGGGCAATGCCGGCGCCTGGGGCAGCGACGTGGCCTCTACCCTGCGACAGGCCACGGTCTTGCAGGCCGGCGGCGAGCTGGCCACCTGGCCCGCCGCGCGCTTCGAGTATGGCTACCGGACGAGCGTGCTCAAGCGCCAGGGCCCGGGCCGGCGAGCTGTGGTCCTGGAGGCCGAGTTCCGGCTCCAGCCGGCCGAGGAGGGAAGCCTGCGGGCGCGCGTGGCCGAGATCACGGCCCGGCGCCGGGCCAGCCAGCCGGCCGGCGCCTCGTGCGGCTCGGTGTTCCGGAACCCCCCCGGCGACCATGCGGGGCGCCTGGTGGAGGCGGCGGGGCTCAAGGGTGAGAGGCAGGGCGGCGCGATAATCTCGCCGGTCCACGCCAACTTTGTCGTCAACGAAGGCGAGGCCACGGCCAGCGACGTTCGGTCGCTGGTGGAGCTAATGCGCTCTGAAGTGCAGGCACGCTTCGGGGTGTCCCTGGCGCTCGAGATCGAGCTGCTGGGGGAGTGGTAGCGAACTGGGCAAACAGTACCCTAGTCCTAGTAGTTTGGTACTTGCAAAATACAAGATATTGTGGTAGAATAGCTTATGCGTAAGAAAGTCAAGATCGGGTTGATTTTTGGGGGTCGATCGGGCGAGCACGAAGTCTCGCTCCAGTCGGCCCAGGGTGTGATGGGCGCCATCGACCGGGAAAAGTACGAAATCGTGCCCATCGGTATCACGCAGGAAGGGCGCTGGCTGGCCGCGGGCGATCCAATGAAGGCCCTCACCTCAGGAGAGGTAGCCCAGAGCAACCCCGCCGCCCTACTGGCCGAGCCGTCGCAACGCGGGCTGATGCGCCTGGAGACCCAGGGACAAGAGCAAGCGCTGAAGGCCATTGAGGTTAGCCAGATCGACGTCGCCTTTCCTATATTGCACGGCCCCTACGGTGAGGACGGGACCGTTCAGGGCCTTCTGGAGCTGGCCGGCATTCCCTACGTAGGGGCCGGGGTCCTGGCTTCGGCCGTGGGCATGGACAAGGTGGTCTTCAAGGATGTGGCGCGAGCCCACGGGCTGTCCGTGCCCGCCTTCGTTGCCGTGAAGCGCAAGGAGTGGGATCGAGAGCCGGAGCAGGTCGTGGCTCGCGCCGAGGCCGAGCTTGGCTATCCCTGTTTTGTCAAGCCGGCCAACCTGGGGTCGAGTGTGGGCATCAGCAAGGCCCACAACCGCGCAGAACTGCGCCAGGCCCTGGCCGAGGCGGCACGCTACGACCGCAAGCTTCTGGTCGAGGAAGCCATCGACGCCCGGGAGATCGAGGTCAGTGTCCTGGGCAACGACGAGCCCATCGCCAGCGTGCCGGGCGAGATTCTGCCCAGCGCGGAGTTTTACGATTACGCGGCCAAGTACCTGGACGCCGAGTCAGAGTTGCTCATCCCGGCGCCCATCCCGCCAGAGATGGCGGAGCGAATACGCGAGCTGGCGGTGAAGGCCTACCTGGCCATCGACTGTGCCGGGATGGCCCGAGTCGACTTCTTGCTGGACCGCCAGACAAACGAGGTGTACCTTAACGAAGTCAATACCCTGCCCGGCTTCACGCCCGTCAGCATGTATCCAAAGCTGTGGGAGGCAACCGGGATCTCTTATCCAGAGCTGATCGAGCGGCTCGTGGAGCTGGCGCTGGAGCGCCACGCCGACAAGAGCCGCTCGGCCACCAGCTACGAGGCACCAGAGGAGCGATAGAGGCGTGCGCATCCGCCTGGTAGACGAGCACAGGAGCCAACGGACCCGGGCTGCAGGCCGCAAGCGGGGCAGCAGCCGCCGGCGGACGTTCGAGGCTGCCGTGCCCATGCCTCAGGCCCGTGCCAGGCAGCCCGGGAAACGGGCCAAAGCCCCCAGCGGCACTGCGGCTCCACCGAAGGAGCGGGCACAGCGAAGCCGCCCGGCGGCCCGCAAGAGGACCAGAGCCGAGGCGCAGCCGGCCCAGGCGCCCGCCCGCGTCGCGGCCTCGAGCCTGGGGCTGCGGTTGGGCGTTCTGCTCCTCCTGGGACTGCTGATCGCCGCGGTGGTACATGGCTCTACCGACGCCCGGTTCTTTGTTTACCAGGCCGGCGTCATCGGGGCCCGGCACCTGAACGCTGAGGGGATCTATCAGGCAGCCGCGGTCCACGAGCAAAACATCTTCTGGATCGATCCCGCGTCCGTGGCGGAGCGCATCGCTCGCCTGGACGGCGTCAAGACCGTCCGCGTTCGCTGCGCGCTGCCCGCCGTGGTGACCATCGAGGTGGAGGAACGCCAGCCCAGGGTGCTGTGGCGAGCTATCAAGCAGGAGCGCGATTGGTGGCTGGACGAGGAAGGCTTTATCCTGCCCTATCACGGCGACGCCCAGGCGGGCGAAACGCTCTTTGTCGTCGACGCAAGTCCGCGAGAGCTGGACTATGGCCAGAGGATCCAGCCCGAGGGCATCGTGGCCTCGGTGATTCAACTGGCCACTGCCCTGCCCGACAATAGAATCTTTTTCTATGATGCCGAGCGAGGGCTGAGTTTCAGGCAAAAAGGGAACGGTGAGGAATGGCCGGTGTATGTAGGCAGCAGCGAGGACCTGGACCACAAGATTCAGGTCATGCTGACGCTGACGGCCCACCTGGAGGCCAACAACATCACGCCACGTTATGTCGACGTGCGATGGGCCGCCCATCCCGTCTATGGACGGCCAGCCGGTGAAACCGCGGCGGAAGGAGGCCAATAGGCGTGTGGTGGCTGGCCCTGGCGGGTCTGGTGGTGGGACTGCTGATAGGGATGGTCTTTTCGCTGACCATCCCGGCCGATTATTCCCGCTACACGGCCATGGCCATCCTCGCAGCCCTCGATTCGATCCTGGGCGCTCTGCGGGCCGAGATGGCTAGCGAATTCGACCACCAGATCTTCTTGAGCGGCTTTTTCGCCAACATTGTCCTGGCCGGAGCGCTGACATTTTTGGGCGACCGGCTGGGGGTAGAATTGTATATTGCGGCTGTCGTGGCCTTTGGCGTCAGGTCGTTCAACAACCTGGCTATCATTCGGCGCCAACTGCTGGCGAGGCTTGCTCCGCGGGGGGCAAAAGTTGACTGAAACCAAGACGATTGTCGGGATCGACGTCGGCACCACCAAGGTCTGCGCCTTGGTGGGCGAGACAAACGACGACGGCCAGCTACGCATCATTGGTGTGGGCGTCACCCCTTCGCGCGGGCTGCGCAAAGGGGTAGTGGTCAACGTCCACGAGGCGACAGAGGCCATTGCCGCGGCGGTCCACAAGGCCGAGCGCATCTCGGGCTACGAGGTTGCCAGCGCCTACGTGGGCGTGGGCGGCGGGCACGTCTCGGCCATCAACAGCCGCGGCGTGGTGGGCATCTCGCGCACGGCACGGGGCATCGGCCAGGGCGACATCGAGCGTGCTCTGGACGCGGCGCGGGCCATTGCCATTCCACAGAACCGCGAGATCATTCACACGATCCCCCGCGGCTTTACGGTCGACGGCCAGGAAGGCGTCAAGGATCCCATCGGCATGCAGGGCATCCGACTGGAGGTCGAGGCCCACATTGTGACCGGCGCATCGACGTCGGTCAGCAACCTGGTCAAGTGCGTGCGCGATGCGGGCGTCGAGATCGACGACCTGATTTTGCAGCCGCTGGCCTCGGGCGAGGCCGTGTTGAAAGAGTCGGAGCGCGAGATGGGCGTCATCCTGGCCGACGTGGGCGGCGGGACGACGGACATTGCCATCTTTATCGAGGGCAGCATCTGGCACACCGTGGTGCTGGGCACCGGCGGCGAGCACCTGACGCGCGACGTGGCCGTGGGGCTGCGCACGCCATTCAACACCGCCGAAGAGCTCAAGATCAAGTACGGGCATGCCATGCCCGCCTCGCTCCTGACCGATGAATCCATCGAGATCACGTCATTTGGCAACGGTGGCCGCGAATCGGTCTCGCGGCTGCAACTGGCACAGGTAATAGAAGCCCGGGCGGAAGAAATCTTGTACCTCATCCAGCGGGAAGTCAAGCGCTCGGGTTACGATGGCTTGCTGGCCGCGGGGCTCGTCCTGTGTGGCGGCTCTGCGGAACTGGCCGGTATGAAGGACCTGGCACAGCAGGTGATGGACTTGCCCGTACGCCTGGGCAATCCACACGACCTGCAAGGCCTGACCGACATCCTCGAAAGCCCGGCCTATGCTACCGCCGTCGGCCTGCTGTTGTGGGGCCAACGGCACGCGCAGATGAGCCAGTCGGAGCCGCGGCGACAGCGGGTGCCGAGCGTGGCCTGGCAGCGGCTGCGGAACTGGTTCCGCGCCTTTTTGCCCGGCTAGTTTGCAGCACGGGCAACTCTATCAGGATTCAAGGCCGCAGCGGCGCTCCACCCGAACTGCGGCAAGACGAGAGAGGGAGGGAGAAACATGCAGCGCAGACTACCAGAGGTCGAGAACTTTGCCCGCATCAAGGTGCTTGGAGTGGGCGGCGGCGGCAGCAACGCCGTCAATCGCATGATCGAGGAGGGCCTGCAGGGCGTAGAGTTCATTGCCGTCAACACCGACGCCCAGGCACTGATGCTCTCGCAGGCTGCCAATCGCGTGCGCATCGGCGACAAGCTGACCAAGGGCCTTGGCTCGGGCGGCGAGCCGCACGTGGGCAACAAGGCAGCTGAAGAATCGAGCGACGAGCTGTACGAGGTCATCAACGGCTCCGACATGGTCTTTATCACCGCCGGCATGGGTGGCGGCACGGGGACGGGAGCGGCCCCGGTCATTGCCCGGATCGCTCGCGAGACCGGCGCCCTGACCATCGGCGTCGTCACCAAGCCCTTTGCCTTCGAGGGGCACAAGCGCCGCATAGTCTCCGAGGAAGGGATCGAGAAGCTCAAGGAGCACGTCGACACCCTCATCGCCATTCCCAACGACCGCTTGCTGCAAATCGTGGACCGCAAGGCCAGCATCCAGCAGGCATTTCGCGTCGCTGACGACGTGCTGCGCCAGGGCATCCAGGGCATCTCGGAGCTCATCACCGTGCCGGGCCTCATCAATCTCGACTTTGCCGACGTGCGGTCGATCATGGCCGAGGGCGGGGCGGCACTCATGGCCATAGGCATGGGCGAGGGCGAGAATCGCGCCAGTGAAGCGGCGGAAAAGGCCATCGCCAGTGCCCTGCTGGACGTGACCATTGACGGCGCGCGGGGCATACTCTTTAACGTCACCGGCAGCTCGGATCTGACGCTGTTCGACGTGAACGAGGCGGCCGAGATCATTCGCAAGACGGCGCACCCGGAGGCCAACATCATCTTTGGGGCGGTCATCGACGAGGAGCTGGCCGACGCCATCCGCATCACGGTCATTGCCACCGGCTTTGACGCCACGGCGCAGCAGCGCGTCATGCCGGCGCGCGCCGCCTCGTCGGCCAGGGTGGCCGAGCCGCGGGTGGGGCGTGCAGTGCCTGTGCCCGACTTTCCGGTGCGCGTGCTGGACAGCGACAACCTGGACATCCCGGCCTTCTTGCGCAAGCACTCCAAGGGCAACGAATAGCTCGCGGCCGGGCCCGCCAATCGCATAGAGGAGCTCGCGAATAGAGGACCGATTCGAGGGGAGTAGCCTTGCCTGCTCCACGGCCGGCTGCCGGCGCGCGTATTCGCCGGCCCGGTTTCGGATGCCACTTCCAGCCCGGATGGGCTATCGCATCCCCACTCGCCCCCTTTCTTCGGAAAGGGGGCGACGCCTTTGTCCGCCGCGCCAAGATTAAATCTTGATTCCCTGGAGCTTTCGGGCCGTCCGCCGTCTTGCAATTCGTCCATCTTTGTGGTATAGTAGGGCCATGTCTACGACATCTTGTGGACCAGGTGAATGGTTGCACGAGATGTTGTAGAAGCGGGGCCTTGAGTGAAAAGGTTCCCCTCAAGTTCCAGCCCTCTCGGCCGCCGCGGGCGCGTTTTTGGAGAGCAATGGAGTGAAGTATGCAGTGCCCATTTTGTGCGTCGCTCAATTCGAAAGTGATCGACACTCGCAGTGCCGAAGGCGGCATTCGCCGCCGGCGGGAGTGCGAGGACTGTGGGCGACGATTCACAACTTACGAACGGGTGGCCCCCCTACGCCTCATGGTCATCAAGCAGGATGGACGCCGGGAATCGTTCGACCGGGACAAGATCTTGCGCGGCATCCAGATCGCCTGCGCCAAGCGGCCCATCGAGACAGAGGCCATCGAAGAGTTGGTGAGCGGCATCGAGAGCGAGCTGTACCACCGTGGCAGCCGCGAGGTCACCAGCCGCGAGATTGGCGAGATGGTGATGCATAACCTTCGCAAGCTCGACGAGGTGGCCTACATTCGTTTCGCTACCATCTACCGCCGCTTTGCCGACGTCGAGGACCTGGCCGACGAGATCGAGAGCTTGATGGAGCGCCGCCAGCGCGAAGCGATGCTCAAGGCGCAGATGAGGCTGGATATCTAGGGCCGGGCCAAAAAGGCTGGGCAAGATCGCCGTCGCTCTTCCCGTCCTGGCAGATCCTATTCTGAAAGGAACGAGACCATGACAGATGAGGGACAGGCCAGGATCGCCGACGCGGTGGCCCGCATCTTGTCCGCGCGGGAGTTGGTCCTGGGTACCGTGGAGTGCGGCACCGAAGGTGCCGTGAGTCGCAGGCTTTTTGACGCGGAGGAGGGACCGGCCGTGCTCAGCGACAGCCTGAGCGTCGACACCATCGAAGAAGTCATCGACGCCCTGGAGCTGCCTGCAGCCCAATTCAAAAGCTCCGGCGAGTTTTCTGCCAAGGCCACGCGGGCGGCGGCTCGCCAGGGACGCTCATTTCTGGAGGTCGATCTCTGCCTGGCCGTCTGCATGCTGCCCACCCCCTCCGAGGCGGCAGCCGTGCGCGAGACGGCCTACATTGCCCTGGACGACGGTCAGGACCTGGCCGAACGCACGCTGCAGTATGAAGGATCTAGCGATGTCATGGCCGACTGGGTGGCCGGGCAAGCTCTCGCGCTGCTGCACGAGGCCTTGCGCGGCCGGGAGCGCGGAAGAAGCACCTCGAGAAGATCGGGCTCGAGTTGATCAGGAGAGAACGGGAACGAATGATGCCTGAGCTGATGGACGTCGCAACGCAAGGGATCGTGGATTCAATGCCACCGTCACTGGACCGCGAAATTGCCCTCAACGACAATGCCCTCACGGTACTGCGCAAGCGCTACCTGCTCCGAGGACCCGATGGCGAGCCGGCCGAGACCCCGGCGCAAATGTTCTGGCGTGTGGCCAGTGTCGTCGCCGCTCCCGATGCCGAGTATGCCGGCGAGGAGCAGGCACAGGCTACCGCCGTCGCCTTTTACGATTTGCTAACCTCCTTCCGCTTCATGCCCAACTCGCCCACATTCACCGGTGCCGGCACGCCTCTTGGCCAGCTCGCCGCTTGTTTTGTCCTGCCCATCGAGGACGACATGGGCCGGGACCCGGCAGGGATCTTTTCAACGCTGCGGGTCGCGGCCCTGATCCAGCAGACAGGGGGCGGGAACGGCTTTTCCTTCTCCCGATTGCGACCCAAAGGAGCCCGCGTTCGAACCAGCAAGGGAATCGCGACCGGGCCCGTGGGCTTTTTGCGAGTTTATGACAAAGCCTTTGGCGAGATCGCGCAGGGCGGCAGCCGCCGCGGAGCCAACATGGGCGTGCTGCGCGTTGACCACCCCGACATCCTCGAGTTCATTCGCTGCAAGAGCGAAGAAGGCCAGATCGCAAACTTTAACATCTCGGTGGGCATCAGCGACGAGTTCATGCGCGCGGTGGAGTCCGACGAGGATTTTGACCTCGTCAACCCCCAGGACGGCGAGGTTTGGAGGCGAGTGCAGGCCCGCGAGGTGTTTGACGAGATCGTGAAACACGCACACCGCAACGGCGAGCCGGGCGTGCTCTTTCTGGACGCCGCCAACCGCAGCAACCCGGTGCCGCATCTCTACGAACTGGAGGCCACCAACCCCTGCGGCGAGCAGTTTCTGGGCGGATACGAAAACTGCTGCCTGGGCTCGGTCAACCTGGCACAGCATGCGACCCCGGACGGCGGCGTGGACTGGGCCCGCTTGCAAGACAGCGTGGAGACCGCTACCGTCTTTCTCGACAACGTGGTGGACGCCAACAAGTACGTCCCTGCGGTGCCCGAGATCGAGGAGGCAGCCCTCCGCGCCCGTCGCATAGGGCTGGGCATCATGGGCCTGGGCGACCTCATGTTCCATGCAGGCGTTCGCTACGGAAGCCCGGAGGGCGAGGAATTTGCCGCCCAGGTGGTCGAGTTCGTCCGCTACCACGCCATGCAAACGAGCATCGCCCTGGCCCGCGACCGGGGACCGTTTCCCAGCATCCAGGGCAGCATCTATGACCCCGACAACCTCAAGTGGCTGCCGCCCCGTCCCCTGACCCCCTACACCCGCGACTTTGGGCGGCCGCCCCTGGATTGGAACGCGGTCGTCCAGGGTATTCGAGTCCATGGCATTCGCAACGCCGCGCAGACGACGGTGGCACCCACGGGGACCATCAGCACCGTGTCCGGCTGCGAAGCCTACGGCTGCGAGCCAGCCTTTGCCCTCGCCTACGTCCGCCACTTCAAGGACGGCGATGACGACGTTGAGCTGACCTACACCAGCCCGCTCTTTACCGCCGCGCTGCACAGGGCCGGCCTGGATGCCGAAATACAGGCAGAGATCAGCCAGCGCGTGTCCATCACCGGCAGTTGCCAGGACGTCCCGGAGGTGCCCAAGGAGATCCGGCGCGTCTTTGTCGTCGCCGGCGACATCACGGCCGAGGAGCACGTGCGCATGCAGGCCGCCATCCAGGCCTTTGTCGACAACTCGATCAGCAAGACGGTCAACTTTGCCGAGGATGCGACCCCAGAAGACGTCGCCCGGGCCTATCACCTCGCCTGGCGCCTGGGCTGCAAGGGGTTGACGGTGTACGTCACAGGCTCGCGGGAAAGGGTGGTCCTGGAGACGCAAAAGACGCGGAAAGCGCGAGAGACAGAAGGCAACGGCGTCGACGTCGTGCCCCTGAAGCCCCGGCCCATGGTCCTCCAGGGGACCACCTATCGCACGCCGACGCCCCTGGGTACCGCCTTTATCACCGTCAACGAGAACGGCCACAGGGAGCCCTTCGAGATCTTTGCCAACGTGGGCAAGGCCGGCTCTGACACGGCGGCCGTGGCGGAGGCCATCGGCCGGTTGATCAGCCTGGCCCTGCGCATGCCCTCGCCACTCACAGCCCGCGAGCGGCTCTCGGAGGTCATCGACCAACTGGCGGGCATCGGCGGGGGACGGCCGCTGGNNCGCTGGGCTTTGGGCCCAACCGTGTGCGCTCGCTGCCCGATGCCGTGGCCCAGGTGTTGGCCCGCCACATGGCCCTCGTCGACGCTGAACAGCCACCGGAGCAACTGCCCCTGCCCATCTCTCTGCCCCAGCCCAGGGCCGATCTGTGCCCCGACTGCGGCCAGGCGGCACTGGTGGCCATGGAGGGCTGCCGCAAGTGCATCAATTGCGGCTATAGCGAATGCTGACGTGGCCTCAGCTTTGAGGTCACCAGGCTTCGTGGTATAATCCGGTTATGTTGCGGCGGATCTTTCGCGCCCTGCTGACGGTGGCGATGCTGCTACTCGCGGCGGGCGCGACTGTGTTATTGTATATTGCCTGGCGGGTCAACTACACGGGCCTCAAAGACCGGTCGCAGCCGGCCGATGCCATCGTCATCCTCGGCGCCCAGGTCGAACCCGACGGGCAGCCGGGCCCCGATCTATACGTGCGCACCCTGCACGCCGCTCAGCTTTACCAGAACGGCGTGGCACCCTACATTGTCACTACGGGCGGCTTCCGCGGCGATCGCCTCTCGGCGGCTGCCGTAGGCCGCGACCTGGCCGTGTCGCTGGGCGTGCCCCCCGACAGAGTCTTCCTGGCCGATGGATCAATGACCACGCGCGAAGATGCGGCCAGCGCCCGCGACCTGATGCTGGCCCACGGCTGGAGCACCGCCGTCCTGGTCAGCCATCCGCTGCACCTGGAACGGGCCCGCATCCTTTTCGAAGGCCAGGGGCTGACCGTCTATCCCAGCCCGACGAACACCGACCTGAGCACCATTCCCTGGCGTACCCGTGCCTGGCTGACCATGCGAGAGACGGTGGGAATCGTCTGGATCGGGCTGGAGGAGCTCGGTGTGCCCTACGAGTGGACCGGGCTCCTCAGCCGACTGGTCTATGGCCCCTCCTCGACCGAAGCCGAGTAGCATCCCCTGGAACCCCTTGCCGAAGGCTAGGGCTCCAACACCGCCTCGGTCTCGCCCTCGATGGCGATGCGCACCTCCTGCACGGTGGAGAACTGGCGGAGCGTCTGCTCGATCTGTTGCCGAATGAGCATTACCCGCAATGACCCGCCGCCATAGGCCTGGAGTTCCTGGGAGAAATCGGCGGTGGCCACGCCGTCGACGATGGTCAGCTCGCGCAACGTAACCCGCGGCCCCCAGTCAGACCCGCGAGCGTGATAGTTGAGCACATCCTCCGGCATGGGAATGGCCGTCTCGAAACCGGCCAGGTTCAAGGGTGGAGGCCCCCAAAGCAGCTCTTCCAAAGCAGCGGTGCCAACGGCTGCAGTCCGGGGGATGTTGCGCTGTACGGGTTGCAGTTGCTCGCCCAGGACAAAGTGAAGCGTCACCTGCATCACCTCGGGGTCGTCGGCGCTGAGGACCCGCACCGGCTGGCTGGCGAGCAGCGCCTCCGCCGCGTTCCGCAGCTCCAGCACGGCCGGCTGGCTCGGCGATTGGGGCGGCTGGCTCTCCATTTGCCAGTCCAGGCTGCCGATGAGCAGCCCGCGCCCATCCTCGCCGCGCAGAACCGTGAAGGTGTCCACCAGCACGGTGCCATCCTGCCACCGCAACCTGGCCCTCACCAGCTCGCCCGGCTCGCCCACCCGGGCCATGATATGCAAGGGCAGGGTCACCGCCTCGTCAGCCGCCGGGATCACGATCCCAAGGCTCGCTCCCTGGCTATCCAGGGTTACGTTCGCCACGGCGCTGACCACCACGCTGCCGTCCTTCATGCTCTCTTCCGCCACTTCCACGCGGCCCGGGCCGCTGGTTGAAACGTTGAAGGGAATCTCGCCTTCAAAGGTGCCGGGTTGGCCCATCTCGGTGGTCAGCATGATGGGCGCCTCGCCCACCACCTGACCCTCGGCGTCGTACACCCGCCCGCGCAGGGTGGCCTCGAAGGGAGTCACGCTCACCCGCCCCCGCACCACCACCGGGCTGCGCACCACAGCACCGTCCTGGGGCACCTCCAGGGCAATCATGCGCAGCGGTACGGTGGGCTGGGCCTCCTGGGTTGGCTCGGCCGCCTGCGTAGGCTGGGCCGCCTGGGTAGGCGGTGCGGTCGGCACCACGGGCGCTTCGGTGGCGGGTGCAGAAGCAGTCGGCACCGGAGTGGCAGTCGCGGCCACCGGCTCCTCGGTCGGTGGAAGCTGGCCCTCGACGGTGGGAGCGGCAGTCGAGAGGGGGACCGGCGTGCTGGTGGCCTCCGGGGCGACCGCCCCACAGGCCGCCAGCGACAACAAAAAGAAAACGGCGAGCAGTTTCGTCACACGCATCGAATAGTGTTCTCTCCTTCCACGATCCTGCCTGTCGTTCATTCGCTTTGTACACAGGCAATCCAAGGTACGCGCCAGACGCGCGTCCAACTCATGGACGTGATTCCAGGTCAAAAGGTTCCTGGCCCATGGGCACCTCCCACGCCGCTAGCCACCGCTTGCCGCCGGCCCCTTTTTGTGTTACACTGGGCCCATGCAAACCATGCGACCGAGACGAGCAGTCGAATGGGCGCGTTGCCGGGCGCCCTGGTGCATCGTCTTCCATTTCAACTCGCGCGTGCGCTTACAGGAGGCAGCTTGCGACGCCAAGTAAGCCACGAGCTGGTCACCTACCAATTTGAAAATCCCGCCTTCGAAGGGATCGAGCACGCCATCTTTACCCGGCTGGGCGGAGTAAGCCGCGGCCCCCTGGCAAGCCTGAATGTGGGCCGCAGCGTGGGCGACGACCCGGCCGCCGTGGTCGAGAACCTGCGGCGCGTCTATGCCCACATGGGACTGGCCGCGGGCCAGGTGGTCACTCCCTGGCAGGTCCACAGCAACCGCGTCGCCGTCGTCTCCGGGCATGACGCCGGGCAGATCCTGCCGAACACCGACGGCCTGGTGACGGCTACACCGGGGCTGGCTCTTCTCCTTCGCTTTGCCGACTGCCAGTCCATCTTGCTGTACGATCCCGAGCACCACGCCCTGGGACTGGTGCACGCCGGCTGGCGCGGTGTGGCGCAGGGCATCGCCATACGTGCCGTGGAAGGCATGCGGGCCGCCTTTGGCACCCGACCCCGAGCCCTCGTCGCCGGGCTGGGTCCGGCCATTGGCCCCTGCTGCTACGTCGTGGGCGATGAGGTGGCGGCGGCCATGGGCTACGCTCTGCCTGATTGGAGGCGCGTGATGCATCCCCTGCCCGCGGCCCCGGACGGACAGAATCCGCAAGGGGATGGCGACGAGAGCGGCACAGCCTGGCGCTTTGACCTGCCGGCCGCCAACGCCCAGCAGCTTGCCTCCGCGGGCATCGTCAACGTTGAACAGGCAAACCTGTGCACCTCCTGCCACAACGACGAGTTCTATTCCCATCGCGCGAGCAACGGGCAGACGGGCAGGTTCGCCGTCGTCGCCGTCCTGGAGCTACGGCCCGCCGGCCTGCACGATGCGCCAGGCGCGCAGCAGCCAGCCGAAACCGCAACACGGGTGGAGATGGGCGGCCTCGATTCGCTGGCCCCGCCTGGCTTTCCCAGCTTCCAGGAGATGCTGGAGGAGGAGGAGTCGTGACTGCCCTCGCCGACAACCTGCAATCCGTCCGCGAACGAATCACCGCCGCGGCGCGGCGCGCCGGCCGCGACCCCGAGCAGGTTACCCTGGTGGCGGTGACCAAGAACCAACCACGGGAGGCCATCGCCGCCGCCTTTGACCTGGGCCTGCGGCACTTTGGCGAGAACCGGGTCGAAGAGGCCGAAGCCAAGATACCCGCCCTCCCTGCCGGCATCACCTGGCACATGATCGGCCACGTCCAGGGCCGCAAGGCCAAACAGGTGGTGCCGCTCTTTCAGATCGTCCACTCGGTGGACAGCGCCAGGCTGGCAGCTCGCCTCAGTCGCCTGTGTGACGAGGAAGGGGCGCGCTTGCCCGTTCTCCTCCAGGTCAACGTCTCGGGCGAGGAAAGCAAGTACGGCCTGGCCGCGGAACGTTGGGCGGAGGACGGCGTCCAGCGTCGAGAGCTCCTGGCCGCCGTGGCCGAAATCGTCGCCCTGCCCGGCCTGGAGATTCAGGGGCTGATGACGATGGCGCCCATCGTCTCGGACCCGGAGGAGGTCCGGCCGGTCTTTGCCGCGCTTCGAAACCTGCGGGACGAGCTGGCAGGCATCCACCCCAGAGTCACCTGGCGTCACCTGTCCATGGGCATGACGGATGACTTTGAGGTGGCGGTCGAAGAGGGCGCAACCCTGGTCCGGATAGGCCGGGCCATCTTTGATCCCGATCAACCGATCCTGTGCAGAATTTGAGCTAACGGAGGTCTCTTGTTCACAGTCGTACGCATTGTCTCCCTGGTCTTCCAGGCCTATCAGTTTCTGATCCTGATCCGTGTGCTTCTCTCCTGGGTAAACGTCAATCCCTACGGGCGGGCCATCAATCATCCCCTCATCGACCTTCTGTACCGGCTAACAGACCCCGTGCTGGAGCCGCTGCGGCGTCTGATCCCACCCATCGGCGGGATGCTGGACATCAGTCCCATCGTGGCCATGATCCTCCTGGAGGTCGTGCGCCAGGTTATCGTCCGGCTGCTGCTCAGCTTCTAGGTGCAGCCGCCCCGGTGCTGGACCGAGGGGCAGCGACGACAAGGGGATAGAGGCCCGAATAGGGCGGGGCCAGCAGATGGCCCCGCGTGATCCGGCGCTCAATCCGCGCTGTTCAGCGCGGCGGGGTGACCTTCAGGGGAACGTCGACGTCGTACAAGTCGTACACGAGGCGCAGCGTGCCGCTGGCCTCGTACGTATCGTAATAGGTACCCTCGCCATCCAGGGTGAGGCGCACCACGTAGCCACCGTCCCGCGCCACCCACAGATCGCCCCGGGCACTGACCATGCCCACGTCCGGATGCAGGTTATCCTCGTCATACACATAGTGCCTGGAAGGAATGCCGTTCACCCGCTCGTCGGGCAGCACCCGCCTGGCCTGGCGGATGGAAGGCAAGAGATCCGCGGCATTCACCACTTCTGCGCCGTACAGGGTCTGTACTGCCGTGGCCGACACCGGCACCCAGGGCTTGACGCCGATCTTGACCCACACCTGGTCGCCCAGCCACGTGACCTCCACCTGGTTCGTGGGCAGTTGCGCCGCTCCCTGGCCCTCAACGCGGACCACGGAATGAAGTGCGCCGGGATCGGTGGTCACCTCACCCTCGTAGGTCACCTTGCTGCGGATGCCACTGCCTTCGGCGGTAAAGTTGAGGACGGCCTTTTGCCGGAAGCTGCTCAACAAGGCCAGGCTTTCCTGCGAGGCTGCAGGGTCAAATGTGTACTCCTCTTCGGACATCACGTCAACGGGAGAGGTGGCCGTTTGCGTTGGCCCCGGGTCCTGGAGCGATGGCGCGGGCGTGTCTACAGGAAGCGCTGTGGAGACGGGCGTGCCGTCGTCCTGGTTCTCCAGGGTTGCTGCAGGGGGCAACACCTGGGACGGCAGGTCCGTGGCTTCTACCATTTCGGCGGCCGGCAACTCGCCGCTTCCTTCAGCCGGTATACGCAGTCCCAAGTCTTGCGCACCGGCACAGCCGGCCAGCAGAGACAGGAACAGAGATGCGAACACCATTCTGGCAGTTCGCATGGACACCCTCCCCGTCGCCCGGCGAGCTGGGCTCCGCAGCCCGTCCATTATACCACGAAATGGAGTGGATGCAACCCCCCAAACCCGGCGAACCGCGGCCCGCGGCACAGCGTGGAAGGGTGATGGGGTATTCGCACAGCCGAGACGGCCCCTCCGGTTTGAACAGGCGTCTTTTCTGTGCTATCATGGAACCATTCCAGCGCAGACGCAGGAGGAAAAATCGAACATGGGAGAGTGGAAGGATACGGCGACTGTAGCTATCGTCGGCGGTGGCATCAACGGGGCGAGTGCCGCCTACCATCTGGCACGCAAAGGCTGCAAGGATGTGGTCATCCTGGAGAAGGATCTACTGGCCCAGGCCTCCACCGGTCTGAGCGCGGGCGGCATCCGGCAGCAGTTTTCGCACCCGGCCAACATCCGCCTTTCGCAGGAGGCAGTCCGAGTTTTCGAGCGGTTCCATGAGGAATTCGGCGTCGACATGGAGTTCCGCCAGGTGGGCTATCTCTTCCTGGCGCAGAGCGAGGCGGCCTGGCAAAAGTTCCTCGTCGACGTCCAGGTGCAGCGACAGCATAACGTTCCCGTCGAGATCCTGCCGCCCGAAGAGATCAAGCACCGCTGGCCGTATCTCAACGTCTCTGACCTGCGTGGCGGCACCTTTTGCCCTGAGGATGGCTACGCCGACCCCTACATGGCAGCCATGGGCTTTGCTAACGCTGCCCGGCGCCTGGGCGTGCGCATCGAAGAACAGACCCGCGTGACGGCTGTCCGCGTCGAAGGCGGCCGAGTCTGCGGCGTGGACACGACCCGTGGCCCCATCGACGCGCCCATCGTCCTCGACGTCGCCGGGCCCTGGGCGGCGGACGTGGCGGCCATGGCCGGTTTCGAGCTGCCCGTCAAGCCTGTTCGCCGCCAGGTGTTTGTCAGCGCCCGGTTCGAACCCATCCCCAAGCCGGTGCCCATGATCCTCGACATCGACACGGCCTTTTACTTTCGCGGCGAAGGCCCGGGCATCCTCATGGGCATGAGCGATCCCGACGAGCCCCCATCCTACAACCTCAACTGGGATTATTCCTTCATGGAGAAGGTTATCGAGCAGGCGGTGCACCGGGCACCCATCCTGGAAGAGTGCGAGATCAACCGCGGCTGGGGCGGGCTGTATGCCATCACCCCCGACGACAACCCCATTATCGGCGCGCTGCCCGAGGCCCAGGGATTTTTCTGCGCCATCGGCTTTTCGGGCCATGGCTTTCAGCAGGCACCCACCGTCGGCCGCATCCTGAGCGAGCTGATTCTGGACGGCCACACCGACTTTGACCTGACTCCCTTTGCCTACGACCGCTTTGGGAGCATCGAGGGCAAGAGCGAGACGTTCATCATCTAGGGGGTGAAGGATGAAATTGCGGGTTCTCTCCGGCGACGACGTCCGGCGGGCCATCACCATGGCCGAGGCCATCCAGGCCGTCAAGGAGGCCTACGTCCAGCTTTCGGCGGGCCAGGCCATCGTTCCCCTGCGCACGCCTGTCCCGGTTGAGGGGCGCGGAGGTGTCACGCTGTTCATGCCAGCCTACCTGGCGAAGAGCGACGCCATGGGTGCCAAGATCGTATCTGTCTTTCCCGGGAACCTGGCACAGGGCCTGCCCACCATCCACGCCATGGTCATCGTCGTGAATGCCGAGACCGGCCAGCCGAACGCGATCATGGATGGGACGTACCTGACGGCCCTCCGCACGGGGGCGGCGTCCGGCGTTGCCACCGACCTGCTGGCCCGGCCCGATGCCCGCACGGTAGCTATTATGGGCGCCGGCGCCCAGGGCCGCACCCAACTGGAAGCGGTGTGCGCGGTGCGCCCCATCGAAAAGGTGTGGGTGCTGGACGCCAATCCCGAGACGGCGGCGATTTATGTCGAGGACATGCGGCGACGTGGGCGGCCCATCCCCGAAGCACTTTCCATTGCCACCTCGTCGGCCGAAGCGCTGCGCGACGCCGACGTTATCTGCACGGCCACAACCTCGACGCGGCCGGTGTTTGCCGACGCCGAGCTCAAGCCCGGCGCCCACATCAACGGCATCGGCGCCTACACGCCCGAGATGCAAGAGGTCCCGGCCGAAACGGTAGCCCGCTCCCGGGTGGTCGTCGACTCCCGCTCGGCAACGCTGGCCGAGGCGGGCGACCTGATCATTCCGATCCAACAGGGCATGATGGCGGCCGATGACATCCATGGAGAGATCGGCGAGGTGGCCGCCGGCCTCATCCCCGGTCGCCAGTCGGCCGAGGAGATAACCTTCTTCAAGTCGGTGGGCGTCGCCGTGCAGGACGTCGCCGTCGCCGGGGCCATCCTTCGCCGGGCTGCGGAGCTTGGCCTGGGGATCGAGGTCGAGCTGTAACGAGCTCGCCAGTTGATGGATGTGAATTGACAACCAACCGGGTCTGTCCTATAATCCAGGCAGAACATGACTTGCAGGGACGCAAGCGTTCGCCCGCGAGGAACGGGCAGTAACGAGTCAAGGCCTCCGAATGCATGGCAGCAAGTGACGCTTGCGTGTGGGCAGCCGGAGGCTTTGTGTTTTCACGCACCGCTGATGGACGTTAAACAATCTTATACGGCCGAAAGGAGAGAGCATGGCGAACAGTGCGGTTGAAGCAGCCCTGGCAGAGCTGCAAGCGTTCCTGGGCGACAGAGCCACGGCTTCGATGATCCACCGTATGTCCTACAGCCGGGACTGGAGCCCCCGTTTCAAGGACATGACCGATTTCCCCGACATTGTAGTCGTTCCCCACGACACCGGCGAAGTGGAGCGTATCGTCCAGGTGGCCCTCAAGCACAACCTGCCTGTCATTCCCTTTGCCGGCGGAACGGGCATGGGGGGCGGCGTGGTTGCCTGGAAGGGCGGCATCCTTATCGAGACGAAAGGGATGAACAAGGTCCTGGAGGTCGATCCCGGGAACATGTCGGTGACCGTCCAGGCGGGGATCACCATCTGGGAGCTGAACGAGCGCCTGGCTCCCTACGGCCTCTGGCTGCCACACCAACCGGAGAGCAAGCGAGCGTGCACCATTGGCGCCAGCATCGGCGTCGACAACGATTCGACCTTTGGCGTTCGCTACGGCAAGATCATGGACTGCCTGACGGACATCGTGGTCGTCACCGGCCGGGGTGAAGCAGTGCGGCTGGGCCACCGCAAGGCGTCCTTCTCCTCCACCGGCTACAATCTGATGCACCTGTTCGTCGCCGGAGAGGGCACCCTGGGTGTCGTCACCGAGGCCACGTTGCGGGTGGTCACCCTGCCCAAGACGCGCGAGGTACGCGGCTGGGTGTTCCGGACCCTCATCGACGGCGCCCGCGCGTTGGAGCGTACGCTGGCCAGCGGCGTCAGCGTGGAGAGCGCCCACCTGAATTGCCGCCACAGGCTGCACTTCTATACCCACGCCTACCGCCAGAAGTACGGCCGCGAGCCCAACGTCCCCGATTGGGCCGAGTCAATCCTCTTCCTGTCGTTTGCCGGCGACGACGACGTGGTCGAGTTCGCCCTGAACAAGGCCCGGCGCATCCTGGAGGACGAGTACAAGGCCGAGCTGGTCTCCGAGCAAGAGATCGTGGAGGGTTACTGGGACAGCAAGCACCGCCTGGCCTTTGTCCCGTTCAAACAGAAGTGGCCCGACAGCCAACGGGAGAAAAAGTTTGGCGCCGCCGACGTGGGCGTGCCAATTGGCAACCTGGAAGAGATGTACCATGCCTTCCTGGAGATCTCGGCCAGGTACGAACAGCAGATCCTGGGCATGACCGTCTACAACGAGTCACCCAACAAGGTGAGCCCCAGCATCAGCTTTGCCATCTTTGTCGACGATTCCACCGAAGAGCGAGTGCGCAACTTTTACGGCTACGTGCGCGAGATGAGCCTGAAGGCCGTCGAGCTGGAGGGCACCATGAGCACCTACATCGGCGACGGCGACCGGTTGGGTGGCTTTAGCGAGCACGAGCACGGTCTGGGCTACAAGTACATGAAGGACGTGAAGGCCCTCTTTGACCCGCAAAATATCATGAATCCCGGGAAAAAGTTCGAGTCCCGCTGGATTGAGGCATGAAGGAGGACCCCATGGCCGAATACCCAACCCTGAAAGCCTATATCGACGACATCTATACCTGCAACCGCACGCGCTGTGGCTTTTGCAGCGTAGAATGTCCCGTCTTCCGGGTCAAGCACCTGGAAAGTTACGCCAGCCGGGGGCGCATGTTGGCCGCCCGCGGCCTCCTCGAAGGACACCTGGAGCCATCTGCCGAGCTACAGGAGGTCATGGACGCCTGCCTGATGTGCGGCTACTGCCAGTCGCGCTGCGCGTTGCCCAACATGGACATCTTTGCCGCCGTGCGTGAAGAGCTACGGGCCGCGGGTTTTGTCTCGCCGAAGCACGAGAAGACGGCGGCCCGCATCCTGGAGGAAGGCACGCTCTTTGACCGGCCGATGCCCTACCGGCGCGTGGGAACCCAGCCGCTCTACCTGGGCTGTGCCTACCAGAGCAAGCCCCAGGAGGTCAAGACCATCGTCTCTGTGCTAGAAAAGGTGGGGCTGGATCCCCTGGTGTCCGATGAGGTCTGCTGCAGCTATATCGTCGGTGCCACGGGCCTGTCGGACGAGTTCGAGCGAGCCCAGGGGCGCTTTCGCCAGGTCTATGGCCCGCACCTGGACGGCGAGATCTTGACCGTCTGCCCCACCTGTACGGCGACCCTGAAGGACGAGTACGGGCTCAACGTGAAGCATGCCCTGGTGGCTGTTGCCGAGCGCCTGGCAGAGATGGACCTGGAACCCCTCAACCTGAAGGTGACCTATCACGATCCATGCCACCTTGGCCGCATGCTGGGCGTCACCGAGGAGCCACGCCAGATCCTGCGGGCCCTGGGCATCGAAGTGATCGAGATGACCCATCACGGCACCTTCTCGACCTGCTGTGGAGGTGGCGGCGGCCTGCTGGACGTGGACCGCAACCTGGCCGTCGAGGTATCCAAGAACAGGATACGCGACGCCGTGGAGGTCGGTGCCCGGACCATCGTCACCGCCTGTCCCACCTGCCAGCCGACCCTCCTGCGGGGGGCTGGCCGCATGGCCAATGAGCTGGGCTATTTTGTCGACGTCCTCGACTTGTGGGAGTTGCTGGACAAGGCCCTGGACTGAGAAAAGGGGAATCGGCTGCAGGCCATTGGACGCTGACGAGGGTCGCCGGCGTCCAATGGCCTCTTTTTTTATCCTCCGTAGAGGAGCCGGTTGCAGACCGGGCAGTAGTGGCGACCCTCGCCGCGGGCCACGGCGTCGGCCACGCCCGTGGGTACGTCAACGCCACACACCTGGCAGATGCCCTTCTTGAGCAGGGCAAGGCCGATGCCCCCATAGCGCTGCCGCAAATCGTCATAGTCGGCCAGGTCGCGGGCCGGGATTGGAGCCCGCAGGGCCTCTCGCTCGCCCTTCAGGTCTTGCAGCTCAACGGCCAACTGCTCTTTCTCCGCCTGCAGGTGCTCCTGATCCTCGCGCCAGGCCGCCTCGATCTGGCGCAGGCGAGCCTGCCGCTCCGCCAGTTCGGCCTCCTGCCCCTCGATCTCGATCATCAGCTCCAATTCCTGGTCCTCCAGCTCGGAGCGGCGGCGGCGCAGGGCGCCCGCCTCTTCTTGCAGGCCGGAGAGCTCCTTGGGGTTGCGAACCTTGCCACCGTAGAGGCGATCCTGATTGATCTTGAGCTTGCTATTGACCGAAGAGACGTCCATCTCCAGGGAACGCAGGCGCTTTTTCAGCCCCTCCAGCACCTCCTCCGTCTCGGCCTCCGCCTCGCGGGCCTGGAGCAGGTCCTGGGTCTCTCCCAGCGCCTCCTCGACCTGGGTTAGCCGCTCTTGCTTGGCCGTCCATTCACTGTCTACAAGCTGCAGGCGATAAAGTTGTTTCAGGACAGTCATACGCGCTCCTCAGCAATTCCCTGGCCGGCTGCGCGCGGGCCGCGGCTACCCCGCCAGGTAGATGAAAAAAGGGCCTCATGCATGGTGCATCAGGCCCTTGTAGGCGATGGAACAGGAGGGGAACCCGCCTGGCCCCCTCCCGGCGCTGCTTGTTGGCTACACTGCTTTTGCTCTGGCATCATCTCTCCACCAGTCCTCGACGTCCCATTGTACCACACTTTGTGGCGGGGAGCAAACATGCCAAGGTTGGCAGCAACCGTTCTAAATATGGCCGGTTCGTGGAGCGCATGACTGGACTCAAGACGTGCCGCCGCATTGTTGTCCCTATTGGAGGCCGATATTCGAGAAGCAGTGGCGGCCGGATGCGATCGAGCGTGCGAAATCTAGAATTGCTGAGGTTGGCAAATGGAAGAACGCTTAGCCGTGGGCCTTTTGTCTTACTTGACACTTGGCGGTTCTTCATATATGATAGCGAGGACTCTACCACAAAGTCGCACTACGAAGGTTGTGCTACCGATTCGGTGGAACCGGGGAAAAGATCCATGCTAAAGGGCCGCAAGATCGTGATCGTCATGCCCGCCTACAACGCGGAAAAAACGCTCAAGAGGACCTATGACGAGATCCCCCACGAGATAGTGGACGCGATCATCCTTGTCGACGATGGAAGCCGGGATCACACTGCCGACGTTGCCAGGAGCCTTAACCTTCGGACCATCATCCATCCCCAGAACCGGGGCTATGGAGCCAATCAGAAAACGTGCTATCGGGCAGCCCTCGACCTCGGAGCCGACATTGTCATCATGCTCCATCCTGACTACCAGTATACCCCGAAACTAATCATGGCCATGGCTTCCCTCGTCGCTTCCAACCTCTTTGACTGCGTCCTCGGGTCCCGAATCCTCGGCGTAGGTGCTCTGAAGGGCGGCATGCCTCGTTACAAGTACATCTCCAACCGTGCCCTGACTTTTGTGCAGAACATCTTGTTGCAGCACAAGCTGTCCGAGTACCACACGGGCTACCGAGCCTTTTCCCGCGATCTCCTGGAAGCCCTGCCCTTTGAGCTAAACTCGGACGATTTTGTCTTTGACAACCAGATGCTGGCGCAGATCATATACCACGGCTACCGTGGCAGAGAGCTGTCGGCACCTGGCTGACGGAACAGATCCTGCTGCGCTACCGGGTGAGCTGCTGGTATGCCAACACCCTCAGCCTTTATGCGGGCCAGCCTCTGTCGGTGCGTCTGAATTTGAACGAGCCTTCGTCGTTCGCGCTGGTGCAGCCAGCCATCGCCGCCGTGCATTCCGGGGCGCCAAGCGCTCCAACCGTGTTCTCAATTACACGGTGCTTTGGCTGGCAAGCTTGGTGTTTCTGCTAAAGGAAGGCCCGATCCCCCGAGTTAGGGGGCTGTCGCTACTGCTACGAAAAAGGCTGATATTTCTGCAACCCCGACTATTCTGCGGACAGCTCGTCTGTTACGTCCAAGAACCGGTAGGGACGCTGCCAGGTTGAAAAGTAGCTCCTGTCCTCCAGCAGCTCCAGGTCCGTGCCAAAGTAACGGTTCAAGATCAGCCGAAAGGTGTTCACCGGGGTGATTTCTTTGTAAAGCTCCACCGCCCCTTCCCCGGGAAGGAGATAGGCATTCAGGATCGACAACCGCTCTCTCACGTCGGTCTTCTCCACGCTCTTCCAGTCCAACCGCGAGCCGGGCCCGTGATCCGACTGGAGGACGATAACGGTTGGCCGTGGGGATCGAGCCAGCAATTCGTCGAGAACGGCTGCGACTCGGCGGTTGATGTAGGTTAACTGGTCAACATAGCCCGCCATGTATTCCTCGCGAGTGCCCCCCTGCTCCAGGAAATGGTCTCCGTCTGCAAGCCCAAAAGCTCGCTCCGGCGTGATAGTGTGGCCCTCCGCGTCAAGGACAAAGGGCGGGTGGGGAGCTACGACATGAGCAAACACAAAGCGGGGAGATGGCAACTGGGTCGTCTCTGGCAAGTGGTCAAAGACGTAGCGGATCCGCTGGGCGTGCCGTGTGTAACCCGAGAACTTGCCGTCCTCGAGGGCCAGCCACGGGATCGGTGTCATCAGCAGCAGTCCCAGCTCCAGGTCGTTCAAAGGTCGCCTTCTACCAAGGTAGATGTCAGCGGCTCTTAGGTCCGTAAGGCCAAAGCCGGTGGGAAAGGCGACGATGCTGTAGCCTTGCTGCTTCAGAAAGCTGAGGACGGCGCTGTCGCGGACAAGATGCGCCAGCGGCTTCCTGTCCTGCGAATCGGGGCCCACGCGGCTTGCCTCGCCGTCGAGGTAGCTCACGTTCAGGGACGACGCCACAGATAGGACCGTCTGTGCATAGTTCGCCTGGCTTCTATCCGCGACGTAAAAGCCGCGCTCCTCCAAGAAGCCCAGAAACTCGGAATTATCATAGCCATACAGATCCTGAAGGACATCGGCGCGAGCGTAACCGTCCAGAATAATGTAATAGATGTCTGGCAGGATATCGGCCGGCAATGACTGGGGCGCAGGGATCTTGTAATCGAGGACACTGCTCCCCTCCGCCGTGGTTGCGGGCCACAGTTGTTGGCGGCCGATGTTAAACAGCGAGGCGGCCACCAGGACAAAAGCGACGACGTTGGCAATCCGGCTTATATCGGCCCAGCCTCTTCTGTTCCTCAAGATCAGCGCCGTGCCGGCGGCGAAAATTGCCCCCCAAGCACCGATCAGAAGCAGGGGCCGGTTCAGGACCGAGTCGCCCAACTGCCCTCCCCACAACAGGCGGTAGGCCGGCCCGTAGGAAAAGAACAAGACCAGGATCAGGGCCAGAACGGCGCCCGCTCTGGTAACGTCGCGCAAGATCAAGGCCAGGGGCAGCCAGAGCAACACCGTAGCCCCCACGAGGAGGAGGGCTGCCGGCCAGATCTCAGAGAGAGTCATGAACCCCGTGTTTTGAGAATAGACAAAGAGAACTGGAAACAGGGCGAACAACAAGGGGTGCAGGAGCAACGGCTTTTTCACGGCTGGGATACCCGTCTTTGCATCAGGTACAGAGTTCGCTGCGAATCCTGGATGGGAGAGGATGCCCGAATGAGGAACTGTGCGCCAAACGCCTCCTCGAATGCCTGCTGAGTGTAGTGCGGGAAAATATCGTCGCGGGTTTGCAGCAGCCGCTGCACCTGGGAATCGTCCTTGGGCGCGAACTCGACGATCAACCAGGCGCAGATTCCGGCGAAAAAGCGGGCGATCCGATCCAGCGGCAGGTTGTTGCCGATGGCCAGGTGGTGGAGCAGGGCCAGCGCCAGAGCAGCGTCCGCCGGGCCGCGGGCGAGGAGCGACGCCCTCTCCAAATTAGCCCAACCAACCCCGGGACTGGGGTTGGTAAGGTCCACCACGAGGGGCAGCAGGTGGCGCTGCCCCTCCTGCACAGCCCGCCGGTAGTTGACCTCGACGCAGGCAGGGTCCAGGTCGGCGGAGACGGTGTGCATGCCCTTGGCGGCCGCCACCCGGCTGAACGTGCCGGTGTTGGCCCCCAGGTCCCAGACCAGCCGGGCATTGGTTTCATCCAGGTAGCTGGAGACGAGACCGGCCTTGTGCTGCAGGGCCTGGTCCGAGTAGTTGGTGTCGCCGGCGTAATCGATCCACTCGGTACCCCTCGGCTGCCATCCAAGCTTGCGCACCGTGCGCTCCAGGCTGTCGACGAGGCCGAGGAAAGCCGTGCGACCGACGCGACGGCGGCTGAGGTCCACCGGCTTGCCGGCATAACGTTTCTGGCTGCTCGCATGGAGGTGGATGTGGGACAACAGGCCGAAATCGAGCCAGGTCTGCCGGGGCAGCAATCCACTGGCGAGGTCGAGGGGAACGCCATCGATGTACACCCGCAAGAGCTGGCTCAACCGCACGTCTCGGTGGCTCATGAGGGCCAATGGGGCCAGGAAATGCTGGCAGAACTGCCGATAGGCAACCCAGGGCTCGCCCTCGCGATAGGGCTCGAAGGACAGAGTGTCGATCAAGACCGGCCGGCACCCTCGGAACTGCACATTGTAGGCGCTGCAATCCTTGAGGGACATGTCCCGCTCGAGTGCCATCTTCTCGATCTGCAAGGTTAGCAAGGCGGCGTCCTTCAGTTGGCCGAAGGACCATTCATAAGGATAAGAGACGAAAGGCACCGGTTCCGGCTCGATGACCTTGTAGGCCAGCGCCGATTCCGCTGCTTCGACCTCAACCTCACGGTGCGGAATCAGGCACCCGGTATCCACCAGCGCCTGGTATAGGCCCGAGTTGACCAGCCGCTCATAGTGTGCCCCGTATGCGGTGTTGATCTGCCGATACAACTGCCCATCGCGGTAAAAGACAAATCCGCTGGGGTCACGAAAAGACCCTTGCGCGACAACGCTAACCATCATCAGGTCCCACCCGTGGCCGTTTCTTGAACAGGTCCTTGAAGAACGTCCTGATGCGAGTCCAGAACAGGCGGATCGCAAACAGAGTACCGACGATGGCAGCGAGGGCTATCTGCAAGAGGTAACTGCCGGTTCCCGGATCCAGATATGCGTGGGCCTGCGTGGGAAAGACAAAAAGGGCCATGACGAGCATCAGGAGAGCCGTGCTTCCAAATATGCGACACTTCATTGGGGTTTCTCCTTGTTGGAAAAGGCAGCAGGCGCTTGCTGGAGACGCCACTTGAGATCATTATACACAGCCTTGGCGGTTTTGGCAAAAACAGGCACCTGTCGCTTCAGGGACCTGTCCGGCTGCCAGCCGGGTCCCGGCTTCACATTCGGGCGCTTACGGCATCACGGGACAGGTTTGCACTGTGCGCCGAATCGGGTTACAATGGGCGCCAGGTTTTGGGAGGCATGGTGCCTGTGGACAAGCACGCAGTGGTGGTCCCAACGTACAACGAGCGGGAAAATATCGAACTGCTGGTGGACAACATCCTGGCCCTGGGTCTCGGCTCGCAGGTGGTTATTGTCGACGACAACTCGCCCGATGGCACCGGCGACATAGCCGATGAGTTGAGCCGGCGCCATGCCGGCGTGTACGTGGTTCACCGGGCCGGCAAGCTCGGCCTCGGCACGGCCCACATCGCGGGAATTCATGCCGCGCTGGATCGAGGCGCGGCCCAGATTGTGACCATGGATGCCGATTTCTCGCACCATCCGCGCTACCTGCCCTGCCTTCTGGGAGCGTTGGATCGCTACGATGTGGTCATTGGCTCGCGCTACGTGGACGGCGGAGGCACCCAGGACTGTACCCTGCCGCGCAGGGCGCTAAGCCGGGGAGCCAACCTCCTGGCGCACACGGTGCTTGGCCTGGCCGCAGGCGACGCGACCGCCGGTTTCCGGGGTTACCGGCGCGCGGTCCTGGAGTCCATCGCCCTGGACGAGATCGTCTCCAACGGCTATTCTTTTCTCATCGAGATGCTCTATCGCTGCCAGAGGCAAGGCTGGTGCATTGGCGAGGTGCCCATCATCTTTGAGAATCGGCAGCGGGGCGCCAGCAAGATCTCCCGCGCCGAGATCCTCAGGGCAATGCAAACCGTCCTGCGGCTGGGCCAGGAGCGGGTGACGGGCCGCTGGCGACCAGCGAAAGAGAGCTGTTAACCCGTCTTCCGGAACGACCTGGCCATCATCAACGAACTGGAGGCCTGATACGGTGAGAGCAAGGACGCCTCGTTCGAGCCTGGTTCGACTCCTGATCAGTGCCCTGGTCCTTGCCTGGGCCTTTGCCGTGGTCGCCGCCTATTACGTTGTCCACAAGCCATTTAGCCTGGAGAACGCCGCGGCCATCGTGCGTGGGGTCCTCGACGCTGCAACCTGGCTGTTGCTTATGCTGATAGCCACGGGCCTGGGGCACCGATTCGTGGCCCGCTGGGTTGAAGGTCTCACGGCGGCCGAGGACGTGGCCCTCAGCGCCGGCCTCGGTTTGGGGTTCATCTCTTTGCTGACCCTGGGCCTGGGGCTCTTTGGGAGTCTGAAATCCTGGCTGGTGTGGCTTCTCGTCGTCGGCCTTGTTATTGCCGGCATCCCGGCCTGGCGCGACATCCTGTCGCGAATTCGGGCGGCATCGCCCCTGATGCCGCAAGGACGCTCTGAAAAACTGCTCGCCGCATATATACTGCTGACCCTCGTGCCAGCATTCCTCATGGCCTTGACGCCACCCATCGCCTGGGATAGCCAGGTCTACCACCTGACCGGCCCCAAGCTCTACATCGAGCAGGGAGCCATCACTGGCGGCATCGACATTCCTTACCTGGGATTCCCGGCCCTGATCGACACTCTGTTTGCGGCGGCCATGCTGCTGCGGGGGCCTGCCGTCGCCAAGCTCATTCACTTTGGCTACGGCGTCCTCTCCCTCTTGTTGGTCTATGCTGCCGGCAGCCGCTACCTTGGCCGGAGGTCGGCCTGGCTGGCCATGGCCATCCTCGTCGCCGTGCCGACGATCACCCTGCTGGCGTCCTGGGCGTACGTGGATCTGGCCGTGCTGTTTTATGAACTGGCAGCGGTCTATCTCCTCGCCCGCAGTTTGGAGAAGGAAGGGAGCGCCAGGGACGGGATCCTGGCCCTGGCCGGCGCCTTTTGCGGATTGGCCGTAGGAGTCAAATACACGGCGGTTCTCCTGCCCATCACCCTGGCTGCCATCATCCTGTGGTACGGCCGCCACGAGGGTTGGCGGGCCAATGTGCGGCAGGTGGTTCTGTTTGCCGCGCCGGCGGCCCTGATCGCTGGCCCGTGGTTTCTCAGGAACCTGGCTTTCACTGGCAATCCAGTCTATCCCTTTTTTCTGCCCGGGCAGTTCTGGGACGAGTACCGGGCCTGGTTTTACAGCCGGCCGGGCACCGGCCTGGCTTTTAGCGAACCCTGGAGGCTGCTCATCGCGCCCTGGGAGATGACGATCCTTGGCCAGGAGGGAAAGCAGGGCTATGCGGCTACAATTGGCCCCCTCCTCCTGGTGGCTTGCCCCCTGCTCCTGTTGACCTACCGGCACTGGACAGACAAGCAGAAGTATTTTGCGGGATTGCTCATCCTTGCCTGCGTGCCTCAATATCTGTTCTGGCTCTATGGTGTTGCCCAGTCGCACCTGCTTATCCAGACCCGCCTTCTGTTCCCCATCTTCGGGCTCTTTGCCTTGTTGGCGGGCCTGGCCCTGGACCGGCTGAAGCTCCTCGACCAGCCGAGCTTCTCCCTTCACTGGGTCTTGACCGCGGTCCTGGCCATCGTCCTTGGGTTGGATCTTCTGGGCACCGGCTTGAATTTCGTACGTTCCAGTCCCCTGCCATATCTGGTGGGCTACGAGGGTGCGAGTGATTTTCTGAATCGCTACCAGTACGATTACCAGCAGGCAATCGATTATGTCAACGAGAAGTTGCCTCTGGAAGCGAAGGTCTATTTCCTGTGGGAACCGCGCAGCTATTACTGCCAGCGCGACGTGAGGCCCGATGCCATCCTCGACGCTTTCTTGCATCTCCGCTACCGCTTTGGCGCCGCCGGGAACATCGCGCGTTACCTGCGCGGCGAGGGATACACCCACGTCCTGCTCCACGAGCGGGGGATGCAGGCTATCGTCCAGGCGGGGTTTGACCCGGTAACTCCCGCAGACCTGGCGGTCATGGAGGAACTGCGCACGCAATACTGGTCGGTTGAGGCCGAATGGGGTGACGCCTATCGGCTATACGAGGTGCGGCCGTGATGGATATATCGTCCCGCAAAACAACAGCCATCCTGGTCCTACTGGCCGCCCACGTCTGGGCCACGTGCAGCGTCTTTACGTCCAGGTCCCCCGGCGCCAACGATTTCTACTCTCGATCGTGAAGGAGACGGTCATGGGCCAAGTGCAGCGAGGGGAATGGCGCTGGGTCATCGTGGTGGCCGCGCTCGTGGTGGCTGCCTCGACCCTGCCCTACCTGGCAGGCTTCCTGGCGCAAACAGCGGATTGGACCTTTGGCGGGTCGATCATGGACCAGGTGGATTATCATACGTACTTGGCCAAGATGTGGCAGGGACACCAGGGGTCGTGGCGATATGAGGTACCATACACAACGGAGAGCCACGAGGGGGCGTACCTCGTCACGTTCTACCTGGTCCTCGGCCACCTGGCCCGACTCACCGGCATGAGCCTACCCCTGATCTACCAGGTCGCCCGCGTGGCTTTTGGCTTTATCATGCTTCTGGCGGTCTACCGCTTTATTGCCCTTTTTGCATCGCCTCTGCGCACGCGGCGGCTGGCATTCCTCCTGGCTACCACAGCTTCCGGACTGGGATGGCTCACCGAGATCGTGGCGCCCACGGCCGCGGGCGGGGTGTCGCCCATGGAGTTTTGGCTCCTAGACGCTTATACCTACCTGGCAGTTCTGATCTTTCCACATTTCAGCGCGGCCATCGTGCTGCTCTTGGCCATCTATGTCTTGTTGTTGCGACAACCCGAAGGGCCTTCCCTTCGAGAAGCGGGCTTGGCGATTCTTTCTTCCGTGGCCCTGGGCGTTATCCATCCCTTTGCTCTGCTCCTGGCCGACCTGGTGCCCGCGCTCTACTGGGCTGCGGTTTGGCTGCGGAACCGGCAGGTGAACTGGCGAGGGCTGGCCGCAGTCCTGGCCATGGGAGTGGCCCAATTGCCGATCCTGGTCTACGATCTGTGGGTCTTTCGCCAGCCGGTCTTTGCCGGGTGGTCGGCGCAAAACATCACACTATCGCCGCCGTTGCCTGTCTACCTGTGGGGTTACGGGTTGCTGATCCTGCTGGGTGCGGCGGGCGTCGTCGCCTGGGCTCGCCGCGACATGCCGGGGCTGGCCTTCCCCGTGATCTGGATCGTCCTCGTGGCGATCCTGGCCCACTTGCCCTGGAACTTGCAGCGGCGTTTCCTGGAGGGTGTGCAGGTGCCCCTCGGGCTGCTGGCCGGTGTGGGCCTGGCGGAGGCGCTGGTAACGGAGACACGCGGGCGGAAGGTGGACCGGCTGCGCTGGTTGAGCGTGGCCCTCCTCGTGTCACTGATGTCCATGAGCAACCTCTATTTGACACTGGGCCACACGTTGGCCGCGGCTGCTCGCTCCCCAGCGCTCTTCTGGCCCGCCAGCACCACTGCGTCTGTCGACTGGCTGGGGAAGAACAGCCAACCCGAGGACGTTATCCTTGCCGATTTTAAGGTCGGCAGCCTGATTCCAGGCCGGATCGGCCGCCGGGTCGTGCTGGGTCACTGGATGGAAACCGTTAACTACAAGGAAAAGGCCGATCTTGTCAGCCGGTTTTTTGATGCAGCCACGTCTCCAGAGGAAAGGTTCGGGTTGCTTCTGCACCACGGGGTAGGATACGTGTTCTACGGTCCCGAGGAACGCGCCCTGGGCAACTTTGACCCCAACTCGGTAGATTACCTGAAGCCCGTCTTTTCCAACGATCCGGTCAGCATATATCGGGTAGATCTGCCATGAGTTGGAAACATCAACGCAGCGCCTTTTGGCTCGCCGACGCACCATGGCCTTTCCTGGTCGTGGTCCTTTTGGCCCTCGCCCTGCGCTTGATCAACCTGTCAGGCCGGCCGATGTGGTACGATGAGGCCTTTGCCGTCCTGTACGCGGAGAAGCCATTCGAAACGATGGTCTATGGCACCGTTGCCCAGGTGGAGGGCGCGGCGGCCGAAGAACACCCCCTGTTGTTCTACGGCCTCTTGCATCTGTGGATGGGCCTCGCGGGCCAGTCGCCGGCCGCGGCGCGCGCGCTATCCGTTCTGATGGGCACGGCCACGGTCGGGATGGTCTACCTTCTTGCCGCGCGCCTGTACGACAGGCGGACTGGGCTCGTCGCCGCTGCGGTGACGGCCGTCGCACCTTTTGCCATCTATTACTCCCAGGAAGCGCGCATGTATGCCCTCCTGGCGTTGGTTGCCACAGCGACGGCCTATTTTCTGGTGCGTGCCTGGACCGGCGGCCGATGGTACCATTGGGCCGCCTTCGGGCTGTGCGGGGCCATGACCCTATACACGCACAACCTGGGATTTTCTTTCCTGGCTGCGCTCGATCTGTGGCTCCTTTGGAGCTGGCTGCGAGGAGGCCGAAAGTGGCGCTCGTTCGGTTCCATCGCCTGGTCACACCTGCTGATACTGGCCCTGTACGCTCCCTGGCTGGCCATCCTACCCAGCCAGTTCGGCAAAATCCAGCAGGCGTACTGGGTGCAGCAGCCGGGCCTGGTAGAGGCGATCCAGACCGTCATCATCTTTCACTTTGCCTACGACAACCAGGCACTGCCCGGCTGGCTCCTGCCGGTGGCCCTCCTGTTTAGCCTGCTCATCGTCGCCATTGTCGTCCTCGAGATCGCCCGGCATCGCCGCCCCTCGTCCCGTCACGTCCTCCCGGCCCTGCTGGCCTTCCTGCCTCCCCTCCTCCTCGCCGCCGTATCGCAGATCCGTCCGGTCTATATCGTGCGCGCACTGCTGCCATCAGCGCTGGCCTATTACATCCTCGTGGCCGCCACCCTGACCGCCCGCACCATTCCCCGGGCTGTCAGGTGGGGATTGCTGCTGCCTGCAGCGCTCTTGATCCTCCTTTCCCTGGCCAACCACTATACCTACGATACATTCCCCCGACCACCGTTCGACGAGCTCGCCGCCGTCTTGCGCGAACACAGGGGGCCGGGGGACGCCATCGTGCACAGCAACAAGCTGACGTTCCTGCCGACCCATTACTACGACCGAAGCTTGCCCCAGGCCTTTATCGGCGACGAGCCGGGAAGTCCTTCCGATACCCTGGCCTACCCCACGCAGCAGGCCCTGGGGTTGTTCGCCACCCCCGGCATCGAAGCCGCGGCCGCAGGCCATGGGCGCGTATTGTGGATTGTATTTCGTCGCGAGCTCGACGAGTACCGGCAGGCCGGCTACACGGACCATCCCCAGCTCGCCTGGCTGCGGGAGCATTACGTGCCAGGTGCTGTCACCTCCTTTGGCGACCTGGAAGTGCACGAGTTCCGGTCCGCCTCCTCGTCGCCGGGGAGCGAGGGACCTCCATGAAGCGCACCTGGCCCTTGGGAGACCTGTCCATGCTCCTCCTGTTGGCTCTCGTCCTTCGCCTTCTCACCGCCTGGGCCCTCCGCCAGCCGGGCTATACTGACGCCTATTACTATGCCGTGGGTGCGCGGCAGCTCTACGACGGCAAAGGGTTCAGCGAGCCCTTCCTCTGGAACTATCTGGATCCGCCGGCAGCCCTGCCCCATCCCGGTTACCTCTACTGGATGCCCCTGGCCGCCATCCTGGGCTGGCTGGGCATGGAGGTCCTCGGCCCCGCCTTTCGCGGGCTCCAGGCGCCATTCGTCCTGCTGTCGGCCCTGCTGCCCCCGCTGACCTACGGCCTGGCCTGGGACCTGGGGGGAAGTATCGCCCGCTCGCCCCGGCAGCGCCACCGGTACGCCCTCCTGGCCGGACTGCTGGCCCTCTTTCCCGGCTTCTATGCCCACTTCCTCGTACTGCCCGACAACTTTACGCCTTATGCCCTGGCCGGTGCTCTCTGCTTGTGGGCCGCCGGGCGCGGTCTGCGCCAGGGGCAGCCCCTGTGGTTCGTGCTGGCCGGGCTGGCGGCCGGATTCGGGCATCTGTCCCGGGCCGACGGCCTGCTGTTGCCCGGGATCGTGCTGGCCGCGGCCCTGGCCCAACTCTGGCCCGCGGCGGGCGGGCGAGGGGGCGTCAGGCAAGCCCTGGCCGGCGCCGCACTGGGCCTCATGGGCTACCTGTGCGTCATGGCGCCCTGGTTCGCCCGCAACTGGGAGGTGACCGGGCAGGCGTTGCCCACGTCCGGCACCCAGACCATGTTCCTGACCCACTATGACGACATGTTTGCCTACGGCCGCCCCCTGACCGTCGAGAGCTACCTGGCCTGGGGCTGGCCGGCCATCCTGCAATCCAAGGTGCAGGCCCTGGCCCTGAACCTGCAGCGCCTGTGGGCCGAGGCCCTCATCATCGTGCTGCTGCCCTTTGCGGGGCTGGGCCTGTGGCGCCTGCGCCGCGACCGGCTCCTGTGGCCCTTTTTCCTCTACCTCCCCCTCCTATTCCTGGCCATGACGCTGGCCTTTACGTTTCCGGGCATGCGGGGCGGGCTCTTCCACTCGGCCGCCGCCTTGCAGGTCTTTTTCATGGCCACCGCAGGCCCGGGGCTGGAATCAACCCTGCTCTGGGCCGCCCGCCATCGGCACGGCTGGCACCTGGACCGGGCCTGGCGCCCCTTCTCGGCCGGCCTCGTGGCCCTGGCCGTGCTGGTGACCGCCTTTGCCCTGTGGCGAGGTGGCGTCCTGAACGGCGACTGGAACCGCCGTGATTGGGGTTACGACGAGATCGGTCGCTGGCTGGCGGAACAGGGAGAGGCTGGCGCCCTGGTCATGGTGGGCGATGCCCCGGCCTTTAGCTGGCACACGGGCCAGCCCGCCATCGCCATTCCCAACGAGCCGCCGGACGTCATCGTCGCCGTGGCCGGGCAGTATGGGGCGCGTTACCTGGTCCTCGATACATCTCGCCCGAGAACCACCGATGCTCTATACCACGGGGAGAAGGACCATCCCGATCTGGCCCTCCTGCACCAGGTGAGCAAGTGGCAGCTCTACCGCATTCAGCCATGAGACAGGGATTATGAAGACACGAACGTCGACCCAAGCAGGCCATCCATCCGCACCCGTGGTATTGGGCATTGTCGGCGGCGCCGCCGCCCTGGCCGTGGCCGTTTATCTCCTCGTCGCCCAGGCGGCCGGCTACGCGGGCTTCCCGCTGGACGACGCCTGGATCCACCAGACGTACGCCCGTAACCTGGCAGCCACGGGGCAGCTTGCCTACCTGCCCGGCCAGCCGAGTGCCGGCTCCACTTCGCCAGCCTGGAGCTTTCTTCTGTCGGTTAGCAGCCTCCTGGGGGTCGATCCTCGCCTGTGGACCTACCTGTGGGGCGCCATCTGGCTGGCTGCCACGGCCTGGATGGTTTACCGGCTAATCCTGCGGCTCGCAGACCTCGTTCCGCGGGCATCACCCGTCTCGCCGCACCTGGCTGCACTGGCGGCCGGCCTGCTGTGTGCCGTCGAGTGGCACCTGGTCTGGGCGGCGGGCTCGGGCATGGAGACGCTCATGTTTGCCGCCCTCTCCCTGGCCCTCCTCGACGCCTTGTTCAAGCAAGCCGGCCGGCCGGCCCAACACCTGGCGTCGTTGGCGCAAGAGGAAAAGTTCGTGGGCGCGGTTGGCCTTGGACTCCTGGCGGGTATCCTGGTGCTGACCCGGCCGGAGGGGGTCATCCTGGCAGGATTGGTCCTGGCTACTACGGCCGTCTGGCCTTTGCCCCGGGGCCGTGTCGAGATCCGCAGCCGGCTGCTGGCTACCGCTGCGGCGGTAATCCTGTTTGCCGTGATATTGGCTCCCTACGTGGCCTTTAACCTGCGCACCGGCGGCAGTCCGTGGCCCAACACGTTCTATGCCAAGCAGGCCGAGTACCAGCTCGACCTGTCCCTACCCGCGCGTTTGTGGCGTGTCGCGAGGCCCACGCTGGTCGGCCCCCAGGTGCTGCTGCTGCCCGGCGTGGTCTATGGCCTCTATCGCCTGGTCGGCAACCGCAGGGCCGGCGCCGGCCGTTGCCTGGGCCTGGTCCCGGCTGCCTGGTGGCTGGCCCTCCTGGCCGTCTATGCCTGGCGATTGCCGGTCGGTTACCAGCACGGCCGCTACACCATGCCGACCATTCCCCTTCTCGTGCTCTATGGCATGTGGGGAACGGCCGGGATGATGCGCATCCGGTCTCCACGCCTGGCCGTGCGCGTCGCCAGCCAGGCTCTGCCGGTGGCCGTCACCCTCCTGGCCCTCGTATTCTGGGGGCGCGGCGCCCTGGCCTACCGGGACGACGTGGCGTTCATCGAGAACGAGATGGTCGCCACGGCGCGCTGGCTGGAAGCAAACACGGAACCCACCGATTTGCTGGCAGTCCATGACATCGGCGCCGTAGGCTACCTGCTTGACCGCCCTTTTCTCGACATGGCCGGGCTCATCACCCCCGAGGTGATCCCGTTCATGACCGACGCGGGAGCGTTGGCGGATTGGATGTTGGAGCGGGGTGCGGACTATGCCGTCTTTTTTCCCGATTTTTCTGATACCTACGCCCGCCTGGCCGCAGACCCACGCCTGCAGGAGGTATATTGCACGGGCTATGCCTGGACCCGCGCCGCGGGCCACGAAAACCTGTGCGTCTATCGCCTCATCGAGTTGTAGCCCGGAGCATTGTGTGGTATACTGGGGCCGTTGACCCACTTCACGCGGCGTATGCGTAGGAAGGAACACATGCACAGGATCACGGTCATGCTGGTGGACGACCACCCGGTCTTTCGCCAGGGCCTGCGACGGGTTCTTGAGGACGAAGACGACCTCGACGTTATTGTCGAAGTTGCCGACGGCCTTGAAGCCCTGCGCATGGCCAAACAACTCGTGCCCCACGTGATGCTCCTGGACATTAACCTGCCGGGCATGAACGGCCTGCAAGTTGCCCGCGCACTGAAGGATTCCCTTCTCGACATTAACATTATCATGCTGACCGCTTATCACGACGATCAGCAGGTCTTTCACGCCATCCGGGCAGGGGCCTCGGCCTATTTTCCCAAGGACGTCAGTCCGCGGCGCCTCATCGAGGCGATTCGCCTCGTGCACCAGGGCAGCTACGTCGTCGAGGACAGGGTGCTCGAAAAACCACAGGTGGGAGCCTGGCTGCTGGAGCAGTTTGAGGGTCTGGGCCTGGACTCGGACGACGAGATGGGTAACCTGCTGGTGCCCCTCTCACCGCGAGAGATGGAGATCTTGCAGTTCATCGCCCAAGGCAAGAGCAACAAGGAGATCGCCTTTGACCTGGGTATCAGCCGCCAGACGGTCAAGAACCACATGACGAGCATTCTGCGCAAGCTGGCAGTAAACGATCGCACCCAGGCGGCCATTTACGCACTCCGCCGCGGCTGGATCCGGCTACAAGATCTGTAAGGGCAGGCTGGCGGCCCGCCTTGCTACAAACGTTGGACAGACTGACCGTCTGTCCCGGACAGCAAGCATCGAGCCACAGGAAGAGAGAGGATAGAAGGAATGTCTGCCGACAACGCTGCTGTTTCGGGAACCGATCAACTCAAGACCCTCGTCCAGGAGAGCCACCGGGAATACGACCAGATCCAGAAGGAGATGAAAGAGATCGACGTTCTGATCCGCCAGAGCACGTCGGAGGTGGAAAAACTTGCCCAGCGCAACACGCAAATCGCCAACCGCGTGCGGCAAATGGAGATAAACATCGACACGATGCCCCGCGAGGACATCAAAGAGATCTATGCCGGGGCCCACGAAGCGCAGATGCGCCTCTTCATGATGCGCAGTCAATTGGAGCAGTTCCAGAACCGCCAGCAGAACCTGGAGCGCCAGAGCCAGCGCCTGTTGCGCATCGTCGAGTTGAGCAAGACGATCATCCCTGCCGACGCAGCCGGCCGCCATCCCAGCGGTGCGCCTGGCAGCCAGAGCGACATCGTGCGAATCATCGAAGCCCAGGAGAACGAGCGACAGAGGCTGGCCAGGCAGATCCACGACGGGCCTGCCCAATCGCTGACCAACCTCATCCTCCAGGCTGAAATCTGCGAGCGGCTCTTTGATACGGATCCCATCCAGGCCCGCGTCGAGCTGGGCAACCTGAAGACCGCCGTAAACAGCACGTTTCAGAAGATCCGGGATTTCATCCTCACGCTGCGGCCGATGATGCTCGACGACCTGGGGCTCGTGCCGACGCTGAAGCAGTACGTGCAGGATTTCGAGGAAAAGTCCAAGCTCACGGCCAACTTTACCATCGTCGGGCGTGAAACGCGCCTTCCCTCCTACACCGAGGTAACCCTCTTCCGCATGGTCCAGGAACTGTTGAACAACGTGCAGGTCCACGCCCACGCCACGCACGTCCAGGTGACCCTCGATTTCGAGGACACCCACGTTGTGGTGAGCGTCGAAGATGACGGTAGTGGCTTTGACGCCACCGAGTTGCAGAGCACTATGCAGCAGCGCCGAGGGCTGGGCCTGGCGACGATCCACGAGCGTGCCGAGATGCTGGGCGGCAAGGTCCAGATCGAAAGCCGGATCGGGCGCGGAACCAAAGTGCGAATCGAGCTGCCTGTCGCCCAGCACTGAGTCCGGAAACGCGCGTGCCCCCTCTCCATCCCGGCTGTGCGCGTCGCGGCCGAAATCGTCCGCAGGGGCCGGCATTTTCGATTGACCTATCGGATCGGGAGCTCGCAAGGTTTCTATCACATGCAGAGATTTGCTGCAAAAACAGGGTGTAGTACAAGAGTACTATTGCCAAAAATCGCCCGATCCACTATAATCTGAGTCGTAGCACAGCTACAAATCTTGTTCCGAAGGGGGGTGAGCCGGATGCTGTTTCTGCCCAACGAAGAAGGACAGGGGTTGGTTGAGTATGCTTTGATTCTCGTTCTCGTGGCTGTTGTGGTGATTGCTGTCCTGACGCTGCTGGGTCCCGCCATCGCGGACGTCTTCAGTACGATCATGGAGAGCTTCTAGGAGCGGGCCAATCGACTCTGTTGGCGACACGTAGAGCCCCACTTCGGTGGGGCTCTACTCGTATTGGGCCCCGGTCTTGCTTCTTAGTACCAAGATACTATTGTCATTCCTCGTCAAGTGGCGTATAATTAGCCTGGATCGGATGGCAGATGCTCCGCTTTTAACGGAGCGGCTGGGGAATGAGGAAAAACGCCATGAAAGCACTAAAAATCTCACGAGGGCAACGACCTGAGGCAAGGCGCCCGGCAGGCCTCTCCAGTGCCGGGCAAGAAGAGGGCCAGAGTCTCCTCGAGTTCGCCCTGACCTTCCCCATTCTTCTCATGATGCTGCTGGCCATCGTCGATTTCGGACGCGCCATCGACGCCCTCATCATCGTCACCAACGCAGCCCGAGAGGGAGCACGCCACGCCTCCGTCGAGAAGAGCCTGACCGTGAACGACGTCCAGGGCCTGGTAAGAGACCAGATTCGGGGTTCGGGCACCAACATCACGACGATGTCCAATTTTGGCGACGACCTTGAGAACCAGGTTCAGGTGAACATCACGGAGGACTCGGTAACCGTCACCGTAACCTACGATTTCCCAACCTGGTTCGGCGGCATCGTGCGCCTGGATACCATCCGCATCCGAAAAGTAGCCGTAATGCCCGTCTACGGGGGGCGCTGAACATGTTCAAGCGGGCTGCAAAAGGCTCCAAGAAAGAAGAGGGACAGGGACTCCTGGAGTTCTCCCTGGTGGCGGTTCTGCTGTTCATGTTGATCTTTGCCATCATTGATTTCGGCCGCCTCTTTTTCGCCTATGCCACAATGTCCAACGGGGTCCGCGAGGGCGCCCGATATGGCATCATTCACCCCAACCAGGACGCGGATATCGAGGCCCGCGCACGAGCGATGCTCTTCATTATTGGCGGCGAGGCCGACATCCAGATCAACTATCCAGGCGGCGACGATCTCGAGGCAGAGCCGCCCGGCTGCACTCTCCCACACCACTGCCGCATCGAGGTAGTCGCCACCACCGTCCTTGACGTCTGGACGCCGATCCTGCCCGCCCTGCCGTTGGAAGCGCGGGCAACCATGCACTTTGAGTGAGCAGCAGAGGAGAAGGGCCCATGCGAACCCATATCGAGCGTAAAGAGGAGGGCCAGTCCCTGGTCCTCGTGACCATCGCCATTGTGGTCATCTTTGTGTTTGTGGTGCTCGCCGTCGATATCGGCAACGCCTACGTGCACCGCCGCACGGATCAGAACGCCGCCGACGCTGCTGCCCTGGCCGGTGCCCGGGAATTGGCCGGTATTCTCAACGACAACAACGGCAAGATACCGGCCGGCGCCAGTGAGAACTCGATCTTGAGCGCCATGAACAGCTTTGCCGAACAGAACGGCATCGAGGATACGGACGAAAGAGACCACGTCAACGACAACGTGGTCGGTTACTACCTGGCTGCGGACGGCAGCCGCCTGGGCGGCGAGAACGCCCAGGGCGAATTCGTAGCCATCGTCATCGGCGCTCGGCGGGAAATCCACCCGGATGCCCGTGGGGTTGAGGTCGTTGTCAACTCGCTGGCGCCAAGCTTCTTTGGCGGCGTCCTGGGCCTGACTGGCCTGACGATCAACGCCGAGGCGGCCGTGCTGCTCAACCAGGGCGTCTGTTCTGCCGGGTGCCTGGCGCCCATCGCCACCTTGTGGGAAGATTTTCAGTACGGCCAGTGTTACGAGATCTGGGATGGCGCCAAGATCACCGGGGGGAACACCACGCCCAGCGGTCAGGTGTGTTCCAACGATGAAACCGTTGAATGTGACTCGGCTGAGGACTGCAATTTTGGAACCTGCAAGCAAAATGGCAAGTGCTCCAATAAGTCCAGTCGCTCGTGCAGCTCGGATGCCGACTGCGGTGTGGGTACTTGCGGCGAGCCAGGGACGACCACGCAGATTCACACCGGTGGCAACTTTGGCTGGCTCAATTGGTCCTGGAACGGACACCCCTGTCAGGACGTGGACCCGCCGGACGAGTGGCCCCAGCAAAGCCTGCCCAACGATTGCAGCACACCTTGCCTTGAGTATCATCTCTGGCAAGGTGGGTTGTGCGACAGTGGTATGGTGGATGTGGGTAGTTGGGTGGCCGGCGTGCCCGGCGTCAAGAACGCCCACGACGTCCGGCATGAGTTGGACTGGTACATCGACAATCTCGAATCCTTCACCATCATCATCTACGACGTCTTTGGCGAGCCGTGGGGAAAAGGTGGCGAATGTGGTCACGTTGCGGGGGCGGGACCCAAAGGATTCGGCTATCACGTGGTCGGCTTTGCTCGGTTCCAGCCGGTGGGGTACGATCTCTCAAGTGGCGCCAACAAGGGGGCGGGAGAAGGCAACAGCGGCAATATGCGCTTACCGTTGACTACGTGGAACGGAAAACCCTTAAACTGCCCGGAGTGGAACAGCCAAAAGGGCAACCAGATTGCCGGCGTTTTCATCGAGTGGGTGACGGCTGACGCCCTGGCGGGAGACTGCGACGATTATGGGGTCTCGGCACCACAAATGACCAAGTAGTCGGTCGTGTGCCCATCCCTATCCGCAAGCGCAGGACACACCTGGGCGCTCTGCGCCGATGGGTGTGTCCTGCGCTTATTCTACCATAATGGGCTCAATGGAGAGGAAAGAGCATGGAACGCGGTAGAATTCTAGGCATCGGGTTCGTATTCCTGTTCCTGCTCCTGGCCGCCTGCGCGCTGTTCGCCGCGCAGACTGCCGCGCAGGAAGTCGTCGTGACCCATACCGAAACCCTCCTCGAGCACTTTAACGCCGGACGATTTCACCACACGGGCCTGACCCGCATGGACGATGGCGAAGTCCAACTGCTGGTCGTCGGCATTGCCGGCGACTGGAATACAGACACGATTACTACCGGTCTTCCCGCGCTGGCCAACCACACGGCTGTGCATCACAACGGGCACATCCTGGTTCTGGGCGGCCTTGGACTGGGCGATACGATCAGCAAGAAGGTATATTACACCACTATCAACCCCTTTACCCACGACCTGGCCGATTGGCAGGCGACGGCCGATCTCCCGGCTACCCAGTATCCTACCGGGCTCCATTCTCACGCCAGCGTCGTGGTCAATGATCGTGTATACATCCTCGGTGGCGTGGGGTACGATGACATCCCCTATGACACGGTTTCCTTTACGCGCATCAATGATGACGGCACGCTAGAGAATGCCTGGCAGACCACCACCGCTCCACTGCCCGTCGCCCTGGAGCTTCTGCAAGCCGCGGTGCTGGATGGCCGGATTTACGTCATCGGTGGCCGAGACAACAACAGTCAGCTCCGGGCCGAAGTCTACTCTGCCAAGCCCGACGCGGCGACGGGAGACATCGTCAACTGGACTCCAACAACAAGCTTTGTCCACGAAACCTATGCTCACATGACGGCCGCGTATTCTGACACGATCTATGTGATGGGCGGCAGGCACCCCGATGAAGAATACTCACCGTATACGAACTATGCCGTCCCCGATGCAGACGGCAACATCAGCAATTGGGTCCCGGCCACCGACATGAGACACAACCTGTATGGAGGGGCCGGCCTCTCCTTCAGCGGCTTCCTGTATACCACTGGCGGCGCCAGGGACGGGAGCCTCTTTCCCTCCGACTATGTCGGTACTGCCATGCTCAACGACGACGGCACTGTGGGTGCCTGGGTCGATACAAGCCTCATCGACCCAGCGAGGTTCTACCACGCCGTGGTGTGCAGCGACAATGGCTGGCTGTACGTGATCAATGGCCACGATGGCTCCCAGCCGATCCGTTCCATCAACCGGGGAGCGACAGCCGGGGCGGGGGTGAGCTATGCCCCCAATGGCATCTTTACATCGGCGGTGATCGACCTGGGAAGGAAAAGCAAGCTGCGCGAGTTGCGGTGGAATACCACAATGGAAGATCCGTCGGCCACGGCCATTACCATCCAGTATCGCACCCGCCATTATACCACGGAGGAATGGTCTGACTGGATCGGCCCTTATTCTTCGCTGGCGACACCCGGCACCGTGACCACAACGCAAACGCTAGAAGGTTCTGCACGTTATGTAGAGTACAGAGTTAGTTTTAGCACTTCCGAACCTTCTCAAACGCCCATCCTGAACGCCGTTCAGTTGTTGTACGTGCCACCAGTTTATGACGTCAAAATAGACAAGAGGGGGGACCCACCATCGGGCAGCATTGTCTACCCGGGCGATATCGTAGACTACACGCTGACGTACACCTGCAGCACGTACAGCATCACCGCCACCAATGCCTACCTGCTCGATACGGTGCCCGACCACATGGTCTACGTGCCAAACAGCATCCAGGGGCCGGGCGCCAATGACAGCAGCGCACCTCTCCTCCGTTGGGAGCTGGGCACACTGGCGCCAGGTGACTCTGGCCAGGTCAGCTTTTCGGCCATGGTGGCAGACACCTATAACGAACCAGTCCTGCTCTCAAACCAGGGGGAGGTTTACAGTGAAGACGGGCCCGGCCGCTTCAGCAACGTGGTCACCCACAAGGCCAGGCTCCCGATCCCGGAGCTGGAGGTGCAAAAGACCGCCAGCCCACCACACGGCAGCCACGTCGCGCCCGGGTCGCAGATCATCTATACCATAACCTATAGCAATCCAAGCATCTTCCTGGCCGAGAATGCTGTGCTAACCGACACGTACGACCTGCACGGCAGCTACAAAGTCGTGAGCACCATGCCAGAGGCGAGCGATCCGTCGAACTCGATCTGGCAGTTGGGCGACGTGGCGGCGGGAGCTCGCGGCGAGGTCCAGGTTGTCGTCGAGGTGGCGGATGGGCTGCCGAATCATTGGATCGTCAGCAACCAGGTGGACCTGGGACACAACAAAATGACTCACCCCGTCACGGACGTGGTAACCCACATGGTCGTCTATGATGGAGTCGCCCTGGTCGATTTCAGCGTTGACGATATACGTTGGATCCCAGAGGAACCGGGCCCCGACGAGGAGATCACGTTTTATGCCACGGTCACCAACCGGGGAGCCGCGGCTGCCGGTGAGTACTTCTGGGTCTCGCTCTACATCAAGCCCCAGCCCTCGGTTCCACCCCTGGGGGCATACGACCATATCGGTGGCTACTGCCTGGACGCCGCGTGCACAACGCCGCGCCCGCACTATCTCGCCTACGTGCCCAGCCTGGCGCCCGGCGCCAGCACAGAGTTGCGCTTTCAGGGACTGGAGTGGGATCCGGTATTTCCGGCGAGCGGCATCTACGATGTCTATGTCCAGGCAGACATGTCCTTCGACGGGGATGAATATTACCCCTATTGGGGCCGCTACCCGGAGGAATATGAGCAGAACAACGTGGAGCACGCGGTGTTGGTGATTCCCACGCCAGAGGGACCTCCCAGGCTCTTTTTGCCCGTCGTGACCCGTCTAGGCTGATGAGGAGCAGAATCTCCTGCCGGTCCGCGCTCCTCGCGACCGACCAGGCCTTGAGAGTAGCTGCGCATAGTTGCGAGTTGGCGAGTTTTCTGGTACAATGAGGGAAGTTTCCAGGATGCCAGGCACCTGGACAGGGAGACGAGTGCCATGATAGAACTGAGGCATCATCCACCATTGACCCGCATCCTCAAGTTGGTTTGCGCGCCAGCGCTCATCGTCTGCCTTCTGTTGCTGCCCGGTGCAAGCCAGGCGCTGCAGGCGCCGCCGCCGCCGCCGGCCACGCCCGAGCCAAGTGACACCCCGGTGCCGACCGATACCCCGGTGCCGACCGATACCCCAGTGCCGACCGACACCCCAGTGCCGACCGACACCCCGGTGCCGACCGACACCGACACCTCCACACCCCAAATTCCGACGTCCACCTCCCCGCCGTCCACCGGCCCGAGCGCCACGCCCAGGCCTACAAACACCGCCCGCCCGGCGAATCCCGGCCAGCCGGCACCCAACCCCGCCTGCCAGTCGATGGTCGAAGGCTTTGTCCTGGATTCCGCCGGGCAGAGGGCCATCGGTGCCACGGTAACCATCGACGGTCTCGACTGGTCAAGGCGCATCATGACCGACGACAGCGGACGATACGGATTTGCAGGGTTGTGTGCCGGACCAGCCACACTGCAAGCCTTTCTGGTCACCGGTCAGGCAGGCCCTGTCGTCACGGTGGCCCTTAACGGAAACAACAGCCTGCGCCAGGACCTGCACTTTGCCGCATCCTCCACGGCCCCCACGCAGGCGACCTCGGCAAGCCAGGCAACCGCCCAGCCAACGCCCACCGGCACGCCTGAAGCCGGTATGCCCGTTACTGGCTACGCAGGTTGGCTCCTGGCGGGAGGAGCTGCGCTGGGTGCTTTGCTGCTGCTCTCGGCGGGAGGTCGGCGTGCGCTGCAGGCATATGAGCGTGCACGAAGCCGCCAGTAGCAGTCTATGGCCCACACTATCTGATCACATGGAGGCAAGGGAATGCGACGCGGTAGAACACTGATCCTATTGGGCCTGATACTGGCCCTCGGCACCGCCGGAGCCATCTTCGTGCTGTTGCAAGGCACCACGGCCACCCCTCCCGAAGCACAAGTTGAGCGTGTGGAGGTGGTCGTAGCCATGCAACCCATTGCCGAGGACGAGCCCGTGGCAGGGCGCCTTGAGCTGCGGGCCATGCCCGTCGACACGATTCCGACCGGCGCGCTGCGTACCCTGGATGGCACTTCGGACATGCTGGCGGCTGGACCCATTCCCCAGGGAACCATCATCCAGCAGGCGCTGCTCATCAGCCCGGTGCAGCTCATGGCCGAAGGCGATCTGGGCACACTCGTGGAGCCCGGTTTCGTCGCCGTGGCCATGCCCATTGACGAGTTGTCAAGCGTGTCCTACGGCGTGCGACCGGATGACCACGTGGACATTCTCATGACCTTCCATTTCGTCGACATCGATCCGGAGACGCAGCTGAAAGAACCCATCTGTCCTCCTGTCTGCCCATGCCCGGCCGAGTGCCCGACGCAGGACCAGGCGACAGAACTCCAACTGAGCGACCAGATCCCACGCCTGGCCAGCCAACTCACGCTGCAGGATATCCGCGTCCTGGGCGTCGGACGTTGGGAGATGGAGGAAGTGCTCACCGCGGAGGAAACCCAACAGCAACAACAGGGCCAGCCGGTAGCGCCCGAGCTGCCGGCCTTTATCACCCTGATGGTCACACCCCAGGACGCCCTCGTCCTGAAGCTGGCACGTGAGGCTGGGGCGAGCATCGACCTGGCGGTGCGTGCCGAGGACGATGTGCAGCAGTTTGTCACGCAACAAGTGACCTTGGACTATCTAATGGCTCGCTTCTCCATTGGGCTCCCGACCAAGCAAGCCTACACCATCCAGGAACTGCGCTCGGTTCCCGGAGAACTGCAGTAAAGAGAATCCCTCCGGCGATTCTCGGGAGTGCTGAGCCAATATTAACAACGAAACCAGGAAGCATAACGAGAGTTCTATGGCCAAGATTACGGTATTGATCGTCGACGACATCCCGGAGACGCGAGAGAATCTGCGCAAGCTGCTGTACTTTGAGCCGGACATCGAGATCGTAGGCACTGCCGCCAATGGCCGCGAGGCCATCGATCAGGCGCGCAAGCTCCAGCCGAACATCGTGTTGATGGACATTAACATGCCCGACATGGATGGCATCTCGGCCAGCCAGGAGATCACCCGCGTGGCCCCCATGTGCCAGGTGATCATGATGTCAGTGCAAAGCGAGGCCGACTACCTGCGCCGGTCCATGCTCGCCGGCGCTATGGACTTTTTGACCAAGCCATTCACCAGCGAAGAGCTCAGTAGCAGCATTCATCGTGTCTTTCAGATGGGCGCCAGCCGGCGGGCTGCCATGCCGGCGGCAACGTTGGATCCATCTCTGGCTGGAGTCCCGGGTATGGGCCAGGTTCCGGCGGGCGGACCCTCGCCGCAGGGCAAACTGCTGCTGGTCTTTAGCCCCAAGGGCGGAACAGGCTGCAGCAGCGTGGCTGCCAACCTGGCCATCGCCCTGCACAAGGCCAGCAGTCGAAAGGTCGCCCTGGTGGATCTCAGCCTGCAATTCGGCGACATCGACGCCATCCTCAACCTGCAGGGGCATCGCAGCCTGGCCGATGCCCTCAGCCGCGGAGACGAGCTGGATGGCGACCTGCTGAACGCGCTGATGTCGCCCCACGCCTCAGGTGTCAAGGTGCTGGCCGCTCCGCCTTCGCCCGAGATGGCCGAGAGCATCAGCAGCGAGGAGATCAAGATGCTCCTGTCCCTGATGCGGCAGGAGTTCGATTTCGTCATCGGCGACACGTGCAGTTATCTCGACGACACGGTGTTGGCTGCCATGGACCTGGCCGATCGGTTGGTGCTGGTCATGGTGCCCGAGATCCCGTCCATCAAGGCGACCAAGCAACTTTTCGAGATCGCCGAGGCCCTGGAGTTTCCCTCCGACCACATCGATCTCATTCTCAACAAGGTGGCTTCCCGCGATGACATTCGCGCCGACCAGATCGGAAACAGTCTGCGCCACTCCATCCTGGCGCAGCTCGAGCTCGACCCGCGCAGCATGCGCCTGGCGACCAACCAAGGCCTGCCCCTGGTCATGGGCCAGCCCAACCTCCCACTCGCGGCAGCCTTTGCCGAGATCGCTCAACAGTTACTCGCTCTGCTGGAGCCCAAACCGGTTGCGCCGGCGGAGGAACCCGCGGAGGTAGCCAGGGCGGAGCGAACGAAACGAGTGGGACTCTTTGGCAGGCTGAAGAAGTAGTGGCAGCCCGGCCATATCTCCGTTGAGAGGGAGTGGAAAAGAGAATGTCTTTGCTACGTCGGATAGAGAAGACCCAGCAGGTAGCGAACCAGCCAGCCGCAGAGCCGGAAGATCGCTCTACCAGGTTGGAGGATCTGCGCATCAAACGCACACCCGTCGCACCGGTGCGCGACACGTTTAACGATCTGAAGACCCGGATTCACAAAAAGCTGATTGCCGAGCTGGATCCCAAAATGGACGTCTCGAAAACCGACGAGATCCGGCAAACCATCGAGGAGATGTACGATGGGATGTTGGTCCAGGAGAACATGATCCTTGGCCGCGCTGACCGCCAGAGACTGCTGGAGCAGATCGTGGCTGAAATCCTGGGCTATGGTCCCATTGAGCCCCTCCTGGCGGCAGACGATATTACCGAGATCATGGTCAATGGCCCCAACTCGGTCTACATCGAGCGCCAGGGCCGGCTCGAGCTGACCGAGATCAAGTTCGAGAGCGACGAGCACGTGGCGCGCATCATCGACCGCATCGTCTCGCCCCTGGGCCGGCGCATCGACGAAAGCCAGCCCTACGTAGATGCCCGCCTGCCCGATGGCTCGCGCGTCAACGCGGTCATCCCGCCGCTTTCCCTGGTTGGGCCCATCCTGACCATCCGCAAGTTCGCCCGCATTCCTATCACGGCCCAGACCCTGGTGGATTTGGGCACGCTTACCCCGGAGGCTCTCGAGTTTTGCAAAGCCTGCGTTCAGGCCAAGCTGAACCTCGTCATCTCGGGCGGCACCGGCTCGGGAAAGACGACGACCCTCAACGTCATGTCGGCCTTTATCCCCAATGACGAGCGGATCATCACCATCGAGAACGCGGCCGAGCTCCAGCTTCAGCAGGATCACGTGCTTATCCTGGAGACGCGGCCGGCCAACGTGGAAGGTAAGGGCGAAGTGCCCATGCGCACCCTGGTGATCAACAGCTTGCGCATGAGGCCCGATCGGATCATTGTGGGCGAGTGCCGCGGCGCCGAAGCGCTGGACATGCTTCAGGCCATGAATACCGGCCACGACGGCAGCATGACGACCGCTCACTCCAACAGTCCCAGGGACACTCTGGCCCGCTTGGAGACGATGGTCCTTATGGCCGGCATGGATCTACCCCTTCGCGCCATCCGCGAGCAGATCGCCTCGGCCCTGAATCTCGTCATCCACCAGGAGCGCATGCGCGACGGCACCCGCAAGATCACCAAGATTACCGAGGTCCAGGGCATGGAGGGTGACGTCATTGTCATGCAGGATCTCTTTGTGTTCGAGCAGCAGGGCATCGAGGCCGGCAAGGTCATCGGCCGCCTGAAGCCCACAGGCATCCGCCCAAAGTTCGTGGAGATCATGGAGGCAGCCAACATTCACCTGCCGCCGACCATCTTTGGCGTGGGGCGCCGTTTCTAGGCGGCTGGAATCGGAGCGAGGACCATGGACTTGATGCAAGTCTTGCTCAACCCGCTACTGCTCTCGGTGGTCGCCGCTTTCGCCATCCTGCTGCTGTTTGTGGGGCTGAGCCGCGCCAGTCGGTCGAGCGAAGAGCTCATTGAAGAACGACTGGATCGCTACGGCGTCCAGGCCGAGGACGAGAAGAGGGGCAAAGGCAAGAAGCGCCGCTCGGCAATGGATGGCCTGGAAGAGGCTGTCCAGAAGCGGGGCTTTGCTACCGATCTCCAGCTCGATCTGTCGCAGGCGGACCTCAAGCTGCGCGTGGCCGAGTTCGCAATGGTGAACGTCCTTTCGATCGTTCTGTTTGCCATGCTGGGCCAGTTCCTCCTCGGCTCGCCGGTACTGGCCCTCGTCTTTGGCGTCGTCGGCTTTTTCCTGCCACGCCTCTACGTCACCCTGCGCAAGCGAAGGCGCCTGAACCAGTTCAACGATCAATTGGGCGACACGATCACCCTGTTGGCCAACTCGCTTCGTTCCGGCTTTAGCATCGTTCAATCGATGGAGACCGTTGCCCAGCAGCTCCCGCCGCCCATCGCCACCGAGTTCCATCGCGTGGTGCAAGAGATCGGCCTGGGGCTGCACTACGAGCAAGCCCTGGGCAATATGCTCCGCCGCGTCCCCAGCGACGACCTGGACCTGATGATCACGGCCATCAACATTCAGGGCAAAGTGGGTGGCAACCTGGCCGAGATCCTGGACACCATCGGCCACACCATCCGAGAGCGGGTGCGGATCAAAGGAGAAGTCCGTGTCCTCACGGCGCAGCAGATGATCTCGGGTTACGTCCTGACAGGTTTGCCTATCATCCTGGGAATTGTGCTGTACATGATCAACCAGGATTACATCGGTCAAATGTTCACCGATCCTTGTGGCTGGATCATGCTCGGCACCGCCGCTCTCATGGTCGCCCTCGGATTCTTGATCATCCGCAAGATCGTGAACATTGAGGTTTAGCACCGGGAGATTCAAGTCAAGAGGAGAACTCATGTCGCCAATGATTCTCGGGGCCATCGCCCTTATGGTCTTTATGGCGCTGATGCTCATCATTCTCGGCATCGCCTCGCCGCGCCCGGCCGACGAAGTGGAAGCGCGCCTGGTCGAATACGGTGGCCGGCCCATGACGCTGGAAGAGATCGAGCTGGCGCAGCCGTTCAGCCAGCGCGTCATCATCCCCCTGGTCCAGGCAAGCTCACAGTTCGTCCAGCGCTTTACGCCAGAACGCACGCTGGAGACAACGCGCCACAACCTGGATCTGGCGGGCAACCCGAACAACTGGAGTGCCACAGACTTCTTGGGGATCCGTGGCCTGGCTTCTGCGATCCTGGGCGTCCTCACCTTTGTCCTGGGCATGCTGGCCGGGGCAGAGGTAGGACAGCGCTTGCTGTTTACCGCCGCCATGGCCCTCCTCGGCTTCTTCCTGCCTGTGCTTTGGCTTGGCGGCCGCATCCGCAAGCGGCAGGACGAGCTTGTGAAAACCTTGCCCGATGCGCTGGACCTTTTGACCATCAGCGTCGAGGCCGGCCTGCCCTTTGACGGAGCAATGCAGCGCGTGGCGGAAAAATGGGACAATGAGATCAGTCGTGGGTTTCAGCGCATGCTGACCGAGATGCGCGTAGGCAAGTCCCGCCGCCAGGCATTGCGCGATATGGCCGAGCGAATGGAAGTGCCAGACATCACCAGCTTTGTGGCTGCCCTGGTCCAGGCCGACCAACTGGGTATCAGCATCGCCAAGGTGCTGCGCATCCAGTCGGAGCAGATGCGCATCAAGCGCCGCCAGAGGGCAGAGGAAAAGGCACACCAGGCTCCCATCAAAATGCTCATTCCCATGACATTTCTCATTTTCCCTACTATCCTGATCGTGATCCTGGGGCCGGCAATCCTGATGCTCAAAGAATCCGCACTTGGTGGTATGATATAGTTGTTGCCGGGGACCTACGCTCGAAGAAGCGAAGGGACCGTGAATCAACGTATCGAGTTGAACGAAAGCTGTACAGCCTGGCAGGTTGCCGGGCTGGCGTTCCTGAAAAAGATTGGTAAGGCAGCGGCCGATCTTCTTTTCCCACCGCGCTGTATGGTTTGCCAGCGCCTCGGGGCCTGGCTATGCACTGCCTGCATAGCCGAGATCGAGATGATCTACCCCCCGATCTGCCACCGGTGCGGCTTGCCGCTGGACGCGCACGGCACGGAACGTCCGTGCCGCATCCCTCCGCCGTTGGACGGGCTGCGGGCCTGCGCCTTTCACGACGGCCCGCTGCGCGAGGCCATCCACCAGTTCAAGTACCGGGATCTCACGGCCCTGGCGGGACCTCTCGGTCGCCTCATGGCCACTGCCTGGCCGGCGCTCGACGGCGAGTGGGTTCCGCAGGTGGTGGTGCCCGTGCCGCTCCACCCGCGCAGGCAGCGGCAGCGCGGCTACAACCAGGCTGCGCTGCTGGCGATGGAGCTGTCCGCGGCTCTGCAGATCCCCCTGCTGGAAGGCGCTCTGCACCGCGTCAAGGCCACAGCCCCGCAGGTGGACCTCGACGCCAAGCAGCGAAGCATCAACGTTAAGGACGCCTTTCGCTGCCAACCGGGGAGGCTGGACGGACGGGCAGTGCTGCTCGTGGACGACGTCTGCACCACGGGAGCGACACTGGCGTCGGCCTGTGAAGCGCTGAAGGAAGCGGGGGCAACATCTGTCGTAGCCTATACGCTGGCCCGGGCAAGGCCGCCCGACGAACGGCAATTCAGTTTGGAGAGTTAATACTATAAAGGAGAGTGGAAAATGGAACTGATTCTCAAGGGCAAGAACGTCGAAGTGACCGATCGACTCCGGGAATATGTCGAGCAAAAGATAGGGAAACTGGACCGCTATCTGCCCTCAATCAGCGAGGCATGGGTCGAGCTCTCCAGCGAAGAAACCAAAGCTGCCCAAGACCGCCAGGTGTGCCAGGTAACGGTGCGATCCAATGGCACCATCCTGCGCGCCGAAGAGCGTTCCGATGACATGTTTTCGGCCATCGACACCGTCCTGGACAAGATGTATCGGCAGATTGCACGATACAAAGGCAAGCGCAAGAATCGATGGCGCGGCGCCGGGACCACGGTGGAGCCCCTGCCCATCGCCCTTGGAGAGGAGCTGGAGGAAGAAGTCCGGAGCATCGTCCGCGTGAAACGGTTCCCGATGACTCCCATGGTCCCGGAAGAGGCGGTCGAGCAGATGGAGCTGCTGGGCCACGACTTTTTTGTCTTCTTTAACGCCGAGGAGGGACGCATCAACGTGCTCTACCGGCGCAAGGGAGGCAACTATGGCCTCCTGCAACCCGAGCTTGACTGAGTAACCGGTCATACCGGGGTCGGGGCATCGCCGCCCCGGCCCTTTTTGTTGGGCCGGCCTCCAGCAATTCTAAATTTGAAAATGTGGTATAATGGGGCCGCCAGGGGGAGGAAGGGGCCATACT